>Ga0065724_100422_pt1 | contig 199871 bp, 177 predicted proteins | sample TheenrcSG05JP960_FD_59111 | JGI IMG/M metagenome (GOLD analysis project Ga0065724, IMG submission 59111) | Thermophilic enriched microbial communities from mini bioreactor at UC Davis - Sample SG0.5JP960 | ecosystem: Engineered > Solid waste > Grass > Composting > Bioreactor | place: USA... | reverse complement strand
CAGGTTTCTTCTCCTCGTGGTGTCTACCGCTACAGCTTGTGCCATTCCCTTGGCAGTATACCACATGGAATCCACTCTTCAAATTTCAGCATTCATCCCTATCTCGTCTACTAAATATTGATTAATGCGGTATCTACATTAGGTTTCAGCTGATGATAACCATGAATCTAAAATGTATTGCCTTAGAGTTAATTGAACCTTTGGAGATAGAAATTTTGCTAGTTTACTGGGTGCTCGATATTAGCAGCTGTTATCATAGAACGAGATCTGTTTACTAGTTTGTGTTTGTAGGCACAAAGTGAGACAATAGATTCAGATAAACAGGGAAAGTATTCTTTAATTTTTCCTTATGATATCTTGCGTATTTATAACCATGCTGTAAGGGGCTATACAAGATATGAGCGTTCTGAGCATCTTATTCGCCAATAGGGCTAATAGTGATGGCACTACCCCAAACTGGTACCAACGCATAACGGCACTCAACGCTTTTCGCAGTATGGATGCTTATAGTCCTTGGAGGTATAGTCCGGGTTACCGAGTCTGGAACTGGCTGTGGGGCTTCTTGGCCCAAGTGTAATGGTCGGTGGATTCCTCCACTCGAGTTTCATGCTATGGTGGAATGGAACCATAGGCTATTTGCTGTGCTTGTTGGTTTCTTGATGCTTTTCACAGTCCTCTCAACGCTACTATGGTTCCGAAAGCCCCGTAGGTTGTTGGTCTTTGCTCTCCTTGCCGCGGTGTCTTATATAGCACAGGCTATATTGGGTGCTCTGACCGTTATCTTTGAGGTTGGTCATGGATGGGTAGCAGCCCATATGGGTAACTCCATGATACTCATGGGCTCGACTATTCTCTTGGCTTTGTTTGCTAGGATAGGCGCTGTGCCTATCAGCGAGAAGAGTGGATGGTTAAAATGGTTTGCTATTGCAACTCTGATATGGACGTATATAGCTCTCTTCTCTGGGTCGGCTGTTATTGGAGAGGGTGCAGATATAGCTTGTCCTGCATGGCCCCATTGTAGCGATGCTAACATACTTCCCCAAAACTACTTGCAATGGGTGAACTTTGGTCATCGTCTGGCTGTTGGTGTTGCCGACATTTTAATGTTGTTACTTGCTATAGGGGTTTGGAGAAAAAGGCGAGGCGACCGTTTGGTAATGTCGGCCACACATATACTGGCCATATTTTATGTTTCTCAGGTATTCATAGGAGCGTTCACGATCTGGACTAAGGCTTCGCCAGCAATGAAGGGGTTGCATTTGGCCGTAGCTGCAGCCACTTGGGCAGCACTTGTAGTTCTTGTAACCCTGATTTGGGTAGGGGAGCCTCAGGCGAGCAAGATTAAGAAGGGTTCTAAGGGGTTGTCAAGGCGAGTATTCTCTAGGGTGCCAGAACCTGTGAGAGCTTACTTTGCGTTGATGAAGCCTAGGATAATCCCTCTACTGCTTGTACCTACAATAGCTGCAATGCTTATAGCTGCTGTTCAGCATCCACCTCAAGGCTCTCTGCTGGGGTTGATGTTCTGGACCGTTCTTGGAGGTATTTTGGCCACAGGTGGAGCACACTCTATCAACAACTTCCTGGACCGGGATATAGATGCCAAGATGAGGCGGACCAGGAACCGTCCTGTGGTTACCGGCAGGGTTAGCCCTGAGCGAGCTCTTTGGTTTGGTATTTTTCTTAGCATCCTAGCCCTGGTTGAGATGTGGGTATTTGTGAATCCTGTGGCGGCGGTACTGGCTATACTAGGAAACCTGTTCTACGTATTCGTCTACACAGCTTGGCTCAAGAGAACCACTACGCAGAATATAGTCATAGGTGGAGCCGCTGGTGCAGTTCCGCCGTTAGTTGGTTGGGCGGCAGTCACAGGTGACGTTGGTCTGCCGGCTATATTATTCTTTGCGATTATCTTCTTCTGGACCCCGGCTCATTTCTGGTCATTGGCTCTGGTCCGACAGGAGGACTATAAAGCAGCTGGTATTCCAATGTTGCCCGTGGTAAAAGGACAGGAAGCTACCATGAACGGCATACTAAAGTATGCTGTGCTGTTGCTTCTCAGCACGATCTTACCTTTCCTAACCCATTCCCTCGGTTATATTTACCTTGTTGTGGCTATATCCTTGGGACTGCTACTTGTCATCAGGGCTATTCAGCTCAAGCTGCATCCTGAGATAGCTTTGGCCTGGAAAGTATTTAAGTATTCGAACATCTATCTGGCGATGCTCTATGCTGCCATGGTTATCGATAGGTTGATTGCCCTAAGATAACAATCCTTTCTGGAGGTAGAAGTTGAAACTTCTTTGGGTCTTAAGGATTTGTCTGTATGTACAGCTTCTGCTTGGTATAGTTCGTTTCTTTGGTCCTAGAGTATCAGACTTCGTGCTTAACCAACATATATGGGAGTTACATAGAGGACTGGCTTTTGTTATAGCGATACTTGCCATTATCGCTCTCAGGCCCAAGCCAGGTGTCGAGAACAATGGCATAAGGATTACAGCCAGATTTTTCCCTCTATTACCTCTGCTTTTAGGTTTGGGATTTATGCTGGGTATAGCTTATAGCGAATCCCTGGTAATCCTGCATATGGTGTTGGGCATAATCTCACTGGCCTTGGTAGAAATGGCTGCTGCTCGCGAGAGGAGATCTAGGGTAGCTAGCGCCTAGGATAACATAGATTTGGAGTATAGCTATTGCCTTCCTCGCACAGACCTCGCATAGTTTACATGGTGGGCAACGCTCATATAGATCCTGTCTGGCTTTGGAGGTGGAACGAGGGGTTTCAAGAGATCAAAGCCACTTTCAGGTCTGCTCTGGATAGGCTCAAAGAGTATCCGGATTTCATATTCACAGCTAGCTCTGCTGCTTTCTATGAGTGGATCGAGAGCAACGATCCAGATATGTTTGAGGAGATACAGAAGAGGGTAAAGGAGGGGAGGTGGCACATTTGCGGCGGCTGGTGGGTAGAGCCCGACTGTAACCTGCCATCTGGAGAATCCTTCGTCAGGCAAGGGCTATACGGCCAGAGATATTTCCTATCTAGGTTTGGCATCACTGCTAGCGTAGGCTACAACCCAGATAGCTTCGGGCATAACATTATGATCCCGCAGATCTTGAGTAAGAGTGGAATGCAGTTTTACGTTTTCATGCGCCCTGGGCCGCATGAGAAGGAATTGCCCTCGAGGCTGTTTTGGTGGAAATCTCCTGATGGTAGTTCAGTGTTGGCTTATAGGATACCTTACCCATACTGTACCGACAGGGGAGATTTGCGAGAGCATTTATTGAATTGCATAGCAGACGAGGATCTTGATATCTCTATGTGCTTCTATGGTGTTGGTAACCATGGTGGGGGACCTACTCGAAGGAACATAGAGAGCATAATCTCTATGAGATCCGAAGAAGATTTACCTGAGCTTGTATTTAGCTCTCCCGACATGTTCTTTAATGCTGTTTCGGACTTAGCTCAGGAGTCTCCTGTTATCGAGGATGAGCTTCAGCATCATGCCAGTGGTTGTTACTCTGTGCACTCTGGTATCAAGAAATTGAACAGATTGGCGGAGAATAGGCTGATGGTTGCCGAGAAGATATCTTCTCTCGCCAATCTGTTGCTCCAATATCCTTATCCCGAGGACTTTGATCGGGCCTGGAAAAACGTGTTGTTCAATCAGTTTCACGACATTCTTGCAGCCACAAGCATAGAACCCGCTTATGAGGATGCACTCTATACTTATGGAGAGTCTATTAGCATCGCAGATAGAAACCTTAATGCAGCGCTTCAGTCCATATCATGGAAGGTCAATATAGAGGGCGATACACATAGTCTGGAAGACTCCAAGGCCGTATTTGTTTTCAATCCTCATCCTTGGAAGATTTCAGAGATTGTTGAAGTAGAGTCAAGCCTTAGAAAGGACTTGCAGTACGAATTGGTGGATGCTTCTGGAGGTATCCATCCTTTTCAATATGTTAAACCCGATGCTACTACAATGTCGCATCGTAAGATATGCTTTGTTGCTGATGTCCCAGCCTTTGGGTGGCAGACCTATACACTCAAGCCAAGGTCTTCCAAATCACTTAAGGAAGATACTAATCCAGTAACCTGTATCGCTGATGACCTTCGGATTGAAACACCTAGCTTTGTCATGCAAGTCGACGATTCTTGTGGTGGGATAGCTAGGCTGTTCGATAAAAGACATAATGTTGAGGTCTTCAGGTCAACAGCCGCACTCCCACTGGTTATAGCCGACAACTCTGATACTTGGAGCCATGGAGTCTTCAAGTTTGATGATATATGTGGGAGATTTGAATTCGCTGGAAGCAAGCTGGTTGAACATGGAAGTGTTAAGTCCGTAATTAGGACTGAAAGTCATTATGGGAATTCCCTATTAGTACAAGAATTTACTCTGTACCCTTGGAGAGATCAGATCGATGTGAATGTTGTGGTAGATTGGCGAGAAAAGCATAAGTTGCTCAAGCTTGTCTTCCCGGTGAATTGGAACACCGATTATGTGACATATGAGATCCCCTATGGGCATATTACCCGTCCTCTTAATGGAGAGGAGGAACCAGGACAATCATGGGTAGATATATCTGGTGTGTTGGAGTCTGGACAAGAGTATGGTTTGAGTTTGATCAATGACTGTAAGTACAGCTACAGTGCGTTCGATAATGCATTCGCAATCACAGTCCTGAGAAGTCCTGTTTATGCTCACCATGTACCTGCTGAGCTAAATCCTGACGTTTCTTACTCCTACATAGATCAGGGGATGCAGAGATTTAGATACACACTACTACCTCATAGCGGTAGCTGGCGAGATGCCCGTACTCCTCTCGCTGCTGCATTACTCAATCAACCTCCTATCGCCATTTTTGAGTCCTTTCACCCTGGAGTCCTCCCACCCACCTATTCGGCTATGGAAGTTTCGCCGAGTAATGTGATCGTCAGCGTGCTTAAGAGGGCCGAGGATGGATATGGATATATCTTGAGGGCTTATGAGACTAATGGAGAAGTGGTTACTGCCAGAGTAAGACTCTTCATGTTAGATCTAGATATTGAATTACAGTTCGCACCTTATGAGATCAAGACCATTAAGATAGATCCTGAGAGCAAACAGTTTGAAGAGGTTAACTTGCTGGAGTTCGCCGAGGGGAATTCATGATTTTATTTCTTCCTCTGAGCGACTGAGCCCTCGGATTCTCTCAACCTTCAGGAATACATTATTGCAAAGTAGATACATAGTGTAAGCTCCTACACTCGGAGTTATTAGTACGCTGAGAGGTAGAAGCCAGGCTAGGTAGACAATGCATGTTGCTATCAAAATGTTGACAAAAGTTATATGTGGATAGCTGAGAGCATAGAGCAAAGAGTTGCGTATGATGTGCAAGGATTTGAGTCTATAAGTCACTGCCACCGGGAAAATGTATACAGATGCCGCTAGATACAACAAGCAAATTATGCTGGTAAATGGTATTAGGAGTAGTTTGATTATCCCTGTCATATGATATATTGCGTATATGTCCAGGAGCAGTATTAATCCTAGTGGGATCCAAAAAGCACCTATAAACAGGCTCTGTAAGAACTCTTTTCTTAGGTGTCTCAGAAAAGGAAAGAAGAAACCATTGTCTTTGCCGGTAATCCAGTCCTTTACCACTCCAAACAAAGCAGTGGTTGCAGGAAAGATAGTGAAAATTGGGGCAGCAACAAATAGCCAAAGCACATTTAGAAACAGGAAGTTAGGCTAATACTTCAAGGGCTTTATAGATCCGATTTTCGGTGACGTTCATAGTGTTCATAATCTTACAATAAATAACGATATTTTGCTTGTGTAGGAGGATTTGAATGGATAGCCCTTATGAGACACAGCTTGCTCGCATAGCTCGGAGGCTGGAAGAAATACGATTATGGCGTCATGCTATGGAGTGTCCAGTAAGAGATTGGACATTTATATCGAGCAAGCAGGAATACAGTCTGAAATTGGGCGATTTTTGGCCTGTAGTTGAGACTCCGGTAAGGATGAAAGCTACTGCAGTAGTCCCTGCCGAATGGAAAGGCAAGGCGGTGAACCTAGAACTTTGGCTTGGAGGAGAAGGATTCGTAAGCCTTTCCAATGGGGTAAAGGGTGGACTGGATCCCTTCCATAGGACCTACAAGATAGCAGATGTAGCCGAAGGGGGCGAGTCTATAGATATAAATGCTGAGGTTGTTCCCAAGGGCATGTTCGGCCAGCATGTTAGGGAACCTAGGATTGAGTGGGCACAGCTGATAGTTCCTCAGCAAGAAGTAATTGACCTGGATAGAGACCTCACGATGATTCTTGAGGCTTCGCGGCAGCTTGGAAATCATGAGGTAGTTCCCTACTTAATAGGTGCCGCTGAGGAGGCATTAGCTATCATCTCGCGTGCCTGGCCCTCTAACACCGAGGTTACTGTGAGGCGTTTGCAAGAGGGTTACGAGAATCCCATAGGCAACGGTGTTACTATGGTGCCTCTTACCTATCTACGAGAGGCTATAGATATAAATCCCTTCGATAGGGTTATATGGAACTTCCCTTGGTCTGATAGTCCCGCACCACCTCTACCTTTAGAGGCTGTTGAAGCTATCAATGAAGCTCGGAAGACGCTTAGGTCTCGCTTAGAAGAGATAAAAGAAAAATTTCCACCGCATGGTGCTATTGCCCTCACTGGACATGCTCATATTGACTTGGCATGGTTGTGGCCTTTGGCAGAGACTCATAGAAAGGTTAGGCGTACCTGGTGGTCTGTAGTCAACCTGATGAAGACATACGAAGATTTCACTTTTAACCAATCATCTGCTCAGGCTTATGAGTGGATGGAGCACGAGGATCCTGAGCTATTTGGGGAGATTCAGAAGCTCGTCAAGGAAGGAAGATGGGAGCCAGTTGGTGGTTCATGGTGTGAGTCCGATTGCCAAATTACTGGTGGTGAATCCTTCGTCCGGCAGCTGTTTTATGGTCAACGCTACTTCCAGGAGAAGTTTGGAGTAAGGAACGAAGTAGCTTGGCTTCCAGATGTATTTGGGTTCTCGGGGGGGATACCACAGCTACTACGTGGTGCTGGAATCAAGAACTTCTTTACTATCAAGCTTACGTGGAATGATACTAATCAATTCCCCTATCACCTGTTCTGGTGGGAGGGAATCGATGGTTCGAAGGTAAAGGCTCATATATTTTACAATCCAGGACAAGGCTATAACGGACATATAGCACCTCTAGATATACTTGGCACTTGGCGCAATTACAAAGCCAAGACTTTACATCCTGAGACGTTGCTGGCATTTGGTTGGGGAGACGGTGGTGGAGGACCTTCGGCGCGCATGCTCGATAACTACCAGCGTCTCAAAGATTTCCCAGCTATGCCAAGGTTGAGGATGGCGCACGTGGAGGACTACTTTGCATCATTGCCAGATGCTCTTCCAAAGTGGTCTGGTGAACTCTACCTGGAATTCCATAGAGGAGTGTACACATCTCAAGCTAAGCAGAAAGAACTGAACAGAGCCTCTGAACATAGACTTCTCGAAGCCGAGATGTTTGCTGCCATCGCTAGCCGTTACGGATACACTTACCCAAAGGAACAGTTTGATGCTGTTTGGAAGGACTTATTGCTCTGTCAGTTTCACGACATACTGCCAGGATCTAGCATTCATGAGGTCTATCAAGACTCACACAGAATGTTGGAGAATGTGATATCCATTGCTGAAGCAATAAGGAATGATGCGCTGGCTTTTATTGCTAATGCAGACTCTAAGGGTAACGAAGCACATAGCGTTCTCATAGCTAATACCTCTCTCAAGGAAAGACCTCTGACGCTGGTAGTAAGAGACTTGCCATCTGGAGCTACTCTGGTTGATCAGAATGGCAATACTCTACCATATCAGCAGGTAGATGAAGGTGTCCTAATACATGCACCGAAGAGTAGAATCCCTGCATGTGGATGGCAGGTGTTCCAAACGTCAAGCGAGCCATCTGGCGAAGTAGAGAGGGAGGATCAAGTATCCGTAAAACAGGCTGGTGAGAAAATAACTATTGAGAACGAATATTTATTCGTAGAGATAGACGCTGATGGTACTTTATCCAGAGTTTACGATAAAGAGGTAGACAGAGAGGTTCTACAAGGCAAGGGTAACCAAATTTGGGCATATGTTGACAAGCCTCGTATGTGGGACGCCTGGGAGCTTGAAGCTAACTACACTGCAGAGGGTGCACCCATAGATCAAGTCGATAGTATAGAAGTACTAGAGGCAGGCCCACTGAGGGTAGCAGTAAAAGTGGATAGAAGCTGGCGAAGCTCTAAGGTAACTCAAATTTATAGATTGCTCTCATCCTCCCGCAGGCTGGATATAGAGACTCACATCGACTGGCACGAACGTAATGTCATTCTTAAGGCTCATTTCCCACTAATGGTGCATACAAGAACTGCAACCTATGAGACTATGTATGGTGTGCATCAGCGTCCCACACACAGAAATACTTCTTGGGATGCAGCGAAGTTCGAGGTTGTAGCTCATCGTTTTGTGGATCTATCTGAGACTGATTATGGAGTTGCTATACTCAACAACGCTAAGTATGGCTACGGTGTTTTGGATAGTGAAGTTTCTGTGACGCTTCTGAAGAGTGCTGTATACCCGGATGTAACTGCTGACGAGGGTGAGCATAAATTTATATACAGCCTCTACCCACATATTGGGGATTGGACGGAGGCTAACGTGGTTGAAGAGGCCTTTTGGCTTAACAGTCCATTGGTATCTATTACCACGTCTGGGCAGGGGTCCAACACTAGTCGTTTCTCACTAATAACTAGTGAGGGTTTGCCTCTAGCAGTTGGTGCTGTAAAGGTATCAGAAGACGGAAGTGGTTTAATAGTCCGGTTGTATGAACATAGAGGTGCAAGGGGAACTGCAATACTAAGTTGTGGATTGTCACCAAGCTCGGTTCAAAGGGTCAACCTTCTGGAAGAGCCAGATACAGAATCTGCCCAGCCCAAGCTTGATGATGGGAAGATAGTCCTGAGTGTCAGGCCCTTCGAGGTTATATCTCTTAGGCTGGAGTTCTAGTTCGATATATAGCTACCCCAAGAATGGTACCATTCTTGGGGTAGCTCTTGTTCTGTTTTATTTGGCGAAGCAAAGTGCGAAGTAAGCAGCTACTTGTTATTGTCTGCTTGGATTGTCTCTCTGTCTAGATTGTGGATGGGTAAAGAGAAGCTAAAAGTACTGCCCTTAGAGGGTTCGCTTTCTACCCATATATGGCCACCATGTGCTTCTACTATCAACCTGCTGATATACAGTCCGAGTCCTAAGCCTTCATTCCTTCCCCTGTTTGTTCTGTAATATTTCTGAAAGAGTTTGGGTACATCTTCTGGTTTGATGCCTGGTCCTTGGTCCTTCACAGATATTATTAGATTATTAGATGATACTTTTGCTCTGACTATTACATCTGTCTCAGGTGCAGAATATTTCAGGGCGTTTGTCACAAGATTGCCCAGTACTCTCTCGATTCGATCTACATCTACGTCTAACGTACATCCACGCTCTATTACCAGGTGTACGCGGGAGCGGTTTGCAGGCACAGTTACCCTTTCTATCGCATCTGGAAGCCAACTTTCTAAGTCCACTCTTTGAAGCTTCAGCTTGACAGCGCCTGCCTCCAGACTTGCTCTATCTAATAGATTCTCTACCATGCGGGTAAGTTGTCTTCCCCCACCTATAATGGCATCCACATTACGCTCTTCTCTTTCAAGTCCCTTTTCCCTGAGTAAGGTCTTGAGTATTTGTGAGTGACCTATAACCACGGATNGTGGGGTCCTAAGGTCATGAGATATCAGTGATAAGTATTCTTCTCTAGCTTGCTCTAGCCTACGGAACTCTGTCATATCCCTAAAAGCTACTATGACTCCTATTATGCGACCATCTAGCGTGATGGGAGAGGATGTGCAGGCAACCTGTATAGTTCCACCGTCTAGAGTACGGAAGGTACAATCATCGTTACGATATATCTTCCCCTCTAATGGGACATTTACCAGGAGAGAATTGTCATGCCCTTCGACTGATACAAGTTCCACAAAGCTCTTGTTGCGAACTTCATCGAGGGTACACCTGAGCATCTGGCAAGCTGCTGGATTCATAAAGGTGATGTATCCTTCTTTATCCAGTGCACATATGCCCTCTGCCAGGCTTGTAACCATGACGTCGGTCATGGTGCGTTGCTGATCCAGCGCTCGTTGTGTTATCTGTCTTGCTTCTACGTGGTGGGCGAGAGCACGATAGACAGCGATGGCGGGCAGCAACAGCAGAGGCAATGCCCACTTGTTGGAGTAAGCAACTACTACTATCAGTGCTCCTATTGCCAGCTGAGATATATATTCTAAGATTCCAAATCTGGCTCGTTCAGTCCAAATCCTGACTAAGCTCTTGCCTGTTTGGAGAGCAACCACCATTGATACCGCTAGAGTGTTGATTAGGAAGATAGCTATTGCTGCCAATACTAAAGGCGTCCAAGAGTATAAAGTCCCCAGATCTGGCCTTAGATAGTCCCATCCTAGGACCATCAACAATAGAGCTCCGCAGCCAGCTTGTAACATTCTTTGCGATGCATTAAAGATGGTCTGGATGAAGGGGCGCCTAGTCAGGAGTTGAGCTATAACAGAGCCAGCACCTGCTATTATCATCGCTACATAAGGTTGAAACATAAGAGCAGAGGCGAAGATGACACTGGTATCAAGGGTAGCTCTCGTGCCAGCCGCGAACTCGAGGGGGAAGAGGCAGGCAGCTATCATGAAGACTATAAAGGTTAGTATTAGTATAAATCTCTCATAGCTAATACTATTTGTATGTGTAAGGGAGATTAAAAAAAGACAGCATACTAAAGCTGCAAGAATAAATACATATATCCTTACAGCTCTAGAGCTGTCTTTCATACGTATATTTCCAAGGGTGAACCAGTAATTCTAGCCCCGCTAGGCGCCTTGGTTGTGCTTAATAACGACGGCTGCCGAATGGTTATGGGTATTAACTTTGCCCCATTCCCATCCAGAGCTACCTTGACGGTAAGTCCCCCATTCCCAACCTGTGGCTGCTGCTAGGGCTGCTATTAAAGCCAGAACTACTAATACTTTTCTTATGCGGGTGTTTATCTTCATTTTTTGCCCACCTTGTACCTAATCGCCCTTAGAAAGAGTATAAAACATATTTTACTGAAGTACTAGTACCTGTAGATAGCAATTCTTGTTCCTGCAAGTTTACAAGTCTTTTACAAATGATTGCGATTTGTTACCGCCACTTTAATTCGTTCATTTCTATACTCCTAACACCTGGTGAGCTTAATTCTGGAAGGAGTGTGAATCAAGGTGGGAAAGTACCCATGCCTGGATGAGAACAGGCGATATAGATCCTTTCCTTGTTCAGAGTGTTGGGCAGAGACCTGCATATTTGGGAAGAAGCCAGCCAAGAAGCCCAAGATTACCTTAGCACCTGGTCAGAAGGCGTGTGAGATATGCGGTACACCTTATCAAGCATACGGAAAGAGCAAGTACTGCTCGGATGAGTGCAGGCGTAAAGCTATATCTCAGCAACGTAAGAGAAGACGTACCAAAGTATCTGACATGATTTACTAGCTACGGAGGATGAAGGCTATGGCAATCAAAATAATTAAGAGTAGAACTAGGTTTGAAAGGGTAGCAGCCTTAGAGCAGCTTAGTAACGATTGGTGGCAGCTACACAAAGCAGCTCAAGCTAGAAGGTACGATTCAGTTATATGGCATCTGCATAAGATGAAGGTTTTCTCGAAGATGCACAAGATGTCTCTTCCCGAGATGTTAGTGGCAAGTGGCTCGATCAAATAGGGGTTAATTTCGTATAATATGATCTGGGCCGTTCGGGGGTCGTCTAATGGTAGGACAACAGACTTTGGATCTGTGAGTCGGGGTTCGAGTCCCTGCCCCCGAGCCAAGGGCTGAGGAGGCGTTATACCTCAGCCCTTATTTTATGAACCTCCTTTCCCAGCTTATTGGGAACTGTTGGGTGCCAAAGCAATATCTAGTGTGCGTATTAGTCCTATTTGTGGTCTTTTATGACTTCGGGGCTTATTCTTCCCGTACGTACTCTCTATATTCTTGTGGGGTTAGAAGATTGTCCAACTCACTCTCATCCCTTGGTCTTACTTTGATCATCCATCCTTTGCCATAGGGATCAGTGTTTACTAGAGCGGGATCATCAGCTAGAGCGGAGTTAATTTCCACGACCTCTCCCGATATAGGACTATATAGGTCACTTGCTGTCTTCACAGAGTCTATGCTCCCAAAAATTTCCCCTTGTTGAACAGTGCTACCCACTGCTGGGAGGTCAACAAAGACAACATCTCCTAACTCCCTTTGGGCATAGTCTGTTATCCCCACCACAGCCAAATCATCTTCCATCCTAAGCCATTCGTGTTCTCTGGTATACTTCAGATCTTCTGGAATCAACTTTCCCCTCCTCTTTTTCTACTGTAGAACGGTAGTTGTACTATCTCAGCTTTTACTGGCTTGTTCCTAATTACTATGTCGATTAGAGTACCTGTTCTTGCAAATAGGCTTGGTACATACCCCATACCTATCGGTTTCTTGAGAGTGGGTGAAAATGTACCACTTGTGACAAAACCTATCTGTCTACCCTGTTTTTCTATAGGCTGTTCTGCTCTAGGTACTCCCATTTCAAGTAGAGTGAATCCTACCAACTTCCTAGCTGGACCCAGCTGTTTCTCTCTCTCAAGCGCTTCTCTGCCTACAAAGTCTCCTTTATCCAGTTTCACTGCCCAGTCGAGACCTGCCTCATACGGATTGATCTGTTCGCTTAATTCATGTCCGTAGAGCGGCATACCAGCCTCGATGCGTAATGTATCTCTCGAGCCCAATCCTGCAGGTTTTAATCCTGAGTCTTTCCCTGCATCAAGCAGGGATCTCCATACAACTGTAGCTTTATCCCAAGGCAGGAAGATCTCGAATCCATCTTCGCCTGTATATCCTGTGCGGGCTATAAGTGCATCGATGCCTGTTACTTCTCCCTTGGTGATGTGGTAGTACTTCAGATTTCGAAGATCGACTGACGTCAACTTTTGTAGAATCCCCTCGGATTTAGGCCCCTGTATCGCTATAAGAGCGGTCCTATCCGATATATCTTCGAGGTTCACCTTCTCGAAGCCCAGCTTTTGATGAGATAACCACTCTAAATCCTTCTGTGTATTGGCAGCATTGACAACTAATAAGTATTTGTCTTCGTCCAGCCTATATAGTATGGCGTCATCTGCTACTGAGCCGTCAGTGTAAGGAATAAGTGTGTACTGAGCTTGTCCAATCTTCAGCTTGGCAGCGTTATTGGTTAGGCAATAATTCAAGAAATGTACAGCATTTTCCCCTGTTATCTCGAACTCACCCATGTGGCTTAGGTCAAAAATCCCTGCATTTGTTCTTACTGCTTGGTGCTCAGTTATTACTCCTTCGTACTGTAATGGCATCTCCCATCCAGCGAAGTCGGTCATCTTCGCGCCCAGCTTGAGATGCTCATGGTATAGAGGTGTTTGCCTGGTGTTTTTACTCAACCTAGAAGCCTCCTATTAGTCAAACCGCGGCGTATTCTAGAATCACGAACATAGAAAGTCAACTTATAAGAAAATTTTTACACATAACGTAATAGTATTGCCCCTAAACCCTTTCTAGGTATAAACAAGGTTCACAGGCAAAATGGGCTGACCAAATCCTCAGTATGTGATAGAGTATTTGTCTGTAAGGGACTGCCAGGATGCTTAGCTGGCACAAGCATACGGCCACGGGAACGGAGAGGGGAATGGCAGTAAGAGAACAACGTCACCTTGCTATAGCTGACTCAGACTTCGCATGGCTTCGTTTGGCAATAGTTTTAGTTACTGGTATGGCGTTGTTGGTGGGTATGATTAGGGTTGGCAGCCCTATGGTATGGCTAATTATCGGGATAGCAGCAGTCTATGCTGTTGCCAACAGCTTCCTGGACCTTCATAGAAGATTTAGAAGCATATTCACGTACAGGACTTATGCTTTTCTGGATTTATTACTGATTACCCTGCTTGTCTACTTCACAGGCGGCCAGAATAGTCCTCTATTTCTGCTTTATGGCATACCTCTCTCTATTGCTGTTCTGAGATATGGCGCAGATGCTGGTGCTGCCTACTGCCTGGTGACTACTGCTCTCTATTCTTCGGCTGTCCTCTTCCATGGTCTCAATGGGACCTTCCATTGGTTGACTCAGATTGGACTTCTATGGGCCTTGTATTTGGTTATGGCGTACGTCTACTACTCTGACGATACTCGTCAGGATAAAGCACGGCGGAGAGATGAGCTCGGAGCTCTACATAGAGCGGCAGCTGCGCCTATACATACAGGAGATATACCTACCGTCATAGGGAATATACTTAGCGGAGCCTTAAGTGCTACCAATTGCTGTTGGGCTGCAGTATATCTTTACGAAGAAAAGGATGACCGTTTTACTGATTGTTACTCCCTATCTTGTAGCGATCTCGATAGCGATGTAAAGCATGAAACCCCCTGGGTAGCACCTTCAGATATCCTGTATACGGTAATCTACACTAACTCTCCAAGAAACACTCAGGACTTATTATCAGACAAGCGTTTCCAAAATTCTGTACTGAACAATGGCATCATTAGATCGGCAGTTATAATGCCGATGTTTGCTCCCGGTGCAAAGAGAGTGGGAGTTTTTGTGTTAGGGAGAGAAGAACCTCATAGGGTCTCACAGCATGAACTGCGATTTGCCTCTACATTGGCTGTTCAGGCAGCAGTCAGCATTCATACGGCATTCTTATTTGAAGAGGCGAAGACTATTGAGGCTGCAAAAGAGGCCGATAAACTTAGATCCCAACTCCTCGGAACTGTAAGCCATGAGCTAAGAACTCCCATAGCTGCTATTCAAGGCTTCGCATCCTCTTTGAAATGCGCAGATGAGGTTGAGATACCTAAGGAGATGCAGCAAGACTGGATCAATGAGATAGAACAAAATGCTGAGAGGTTGCGAAGATTAGTTACAGACCTTCTGGATCTATCCAGACTCGAGTCAGGAGCGCTCAGGATGCAGATGGAATGGCAGGATATGAACGATGTGCTTGATGAACTAGCACCTGACCTCCAAATGATAGCTGAAGGTCGTAATCTTGTAGTGCAGGTCTCGGATACGCTTCCGCTTATCAAGTGCGATGCCGAGAGGATAGGGCAAGTCCTGCGCAACCTGGTTGAGAACGCTAGGAAGTTTTCTCCTCCCGGCAGTAACATCGTCGTGGGAGCTGAGAGATATGAGAATGGTATAAGGGTGGGTGTTCTAGACGAGGGAGAGGGTATACCTCCCGAATATCACGACAAGATATTCGAGCGATTCTTCCAGATAGAAGGGGCATCATTCAGACCTCAAAAGGGTACAGGTTTGGGACTTGCTATCTGCAGGAATATAGTAGAGGCACATGGTGGACGTATATGGGTGGAGAGTAGCCCCGGCAAGGGCTCCATATTCTACTTCACCCTTCCAGTTACTGGGAGCTGACATGGCTAGGATACTTGTGGTTGAAGATGAACCTAGCATACTCAAGCTTATAAGCCAGAACCTAACTCTTCGAGGCTTCGATATAGAGATTGCCACGGATGGTGAAACTGGCCTTACTCGGGCTAGAGAGGGTAAATATGATCTCATACTGTTAGATCTTATGTTGCCAGTAATATCTGGCTGGGAGGTTCTGAGGGAATTAGGAAATCAAGGCATACTCGATCGTGTGCCAGTAATAGTTGTTACCGCTGCAGCACGTGAAGAAGACGAGAAGAGAGCTCGCTCCCTTGGCGCTAGAGACTACTTAGTAAAGCCTTTCTACATAAAGGAGCTTCTGCAGTGCGTTTCAACGGCACTGTCCAGCCATAACCAGGCAGGTAGGAATAAACAGGAGAAGCCGAGCAGGAGGTCATCATGAAGAAGGAAACAATAGTAGTAGTAGATGATGAAAAAAGTATCCTAAAGTATATCTCTCAGCAATTGAAAGCCAAGGGTTATAACGTATATCCAGGTATGAATGGTGAGGAAGCTATTAGTCTCGTAGAGCAGCACGATCCTGATCTGCTGTTACTAGATCTAAAGATGCCTGTGATGAACGGCCTGGAAGTATGTAAGCGCCTAAGGGAATGGTCCAAGGTACCGATCATAGTTATTAGCGCTTACGATGACGTTGAGTACGTTGTGGAGGCCCTAAACTCAGGAGCTGATGATTACGTGCGCAAGCCATTCCATCAGGAGGAGTTGTTCGCTAGGGTAAAGACTCAACTTAGAAGGGCTGAAGAAAGGCCTTCACAGCAGGTACAGTCGGTCTTTAGATGTGGTCCTTTGACCATTAACTTCTCTAGACGGCAAGTCACTCTCAATGATGAGGAGGTCAAGCTCACCCCCACTGAGTACTCTATACTAGAACAACTTGTTCAGAATGCTGGCAAAGTAATGACTCATCAAATGCTCCTAAACAGAGTTTGGGGACCTGAGTATACCGAAGAAAACGAGTACCTTAGAGTCTACATAGGTAGATTGAGAAGAAAGCTTGATCCAGGTCCTAATGGCCCCAAGTTTATAGTTACGGAGCAAGGAGTTGGCTATAGGTTTGTGGATGCCTGCTCACAATAGCTACCCGGAGGATATTTTCTGTTATTAGAAGTAAATATGAATACGTTGAGGATTGCTCACAAAGCAGTTATCTGTGAAGGTGAAGCAATCCTCAACGTCTAATAATCTAGACCAAAAGATTTATCTTTGGATTTTACTTAGTTCCTCCTCCATTGCCTTGGCATCAAGTGATCCCATATGTACATCTACTACTTTCCCGTCGGGTGTTATAAACACGTGCACAGGTAAGGTATAGATTCCAAGTGCATTCGCTATCTTGCCATCCGAATCCATAGCTACAGGTAGTCCTTGCAAACCTGTTGTTTCTAAGTAAGACCTGATAGTGCCTTCTGATTCGCCTACGTTGATAGCTATCAGCTTTCCGCCTTTGGATTCAAACTTCTTCCCCACAATTGCCATGTCGGGCATCTCCGCTCTACATGGCCCACACCAGGATGCCCAGAAGTTCAACCACACGGGCGATCCCCTTAGATCGCTCATGTCTATGTGCTTCCCATCCATCATAGTAACCGTCCAGTTAGGTACTTGGTCACCTACTTTTATAGGCCTAGAGGGTAAACTTACACTGTTTCTTGAGCTGCTAAGAAACATCCATGCTAGCAAAGCAGCTAATATCGAAGCTAAGATGATGAGCCCAACTAGTAGTCTTTGGTTGGACTTCTTGCTGTTTCTGATTTCTTCCTCGCTATTGTAAACCGCCATAGCTATGCAGACTCTCAAAAAAATAATTCCCAGTAAACGTCAACCCCGCCAGCAATAAACTAACTAGGATAAACAGGTCTCCTCTACTCTTTAGTTTACCCTGATCCCTCCTAGTATGCAGATATGCCCCTATAGATAGCCAGGTTGCAAGTGTAGAGGTTTCTTTAGGATCCCAGTTCCAATAGTAACCCCAGGCAATGGAAGCCCACATCGAGCCGAAAAGCAGCGTTGCCCCTAATGCTAAGAACGCTATGCCTGCGGTGTTATAGGAGATGGATTCTGTTCTGTCTATTAGTAACGAATACTGGTCTCTCCACAGGAATTTACAGAGATACTTCAGTAGCGTGCTCAATGCTGAGCACAATAATGTACTATAGGCAACTAGAGCAGATGTCACATGTAGAAGGAGCATAGTGTTATTCTGCAATGCTGGAGGAGCTGGAGTAGGCAAGCTATTTAAGAAACTTGAATACACGAGGACAATCAAGCTTAGCAATGATAACGAAGCGTTAAGCAACTTAGGATATCCCTTTAGATATAAGAACACGTTAGCTAATAACAAGCAAAAAGCTAGAGATATAGAGAACTCATACTGGTTAGTAAAGGCAGGTTTACCTGTAATCAGGGATCTCAATGCGAAAGATAAAGCCAATAATAGGATCGATGAAAGTGTGAATAGAGAGAATAACTTATAAGATATTGAATGACGCCTGTCGACATAACTAATACTAAGAGTACTGTACCTATAGTTTGTTAACAGCATGTCGGAGATGGCAGCGAAGACGGCGAACAGGTTCAAGATTGTTGCTGCATAAACAACATACATTAATTGTTGTCCAAGCCAGTACATAGTTGTTTACCACCTAAGGACTTTAGAGCCCGTGAGAAGTCTATAAGCGGCATACAGTCTGCCTTAAGATCACAGAAGCAGTTGTCGTTATTGGCATACAAGTCAAATACTAGCTTGCCTTTTCTCCTGATGAACATACCGGCAGAGCCGACTAGTAAAAGCCCTCCACCTAACCACACCGCTGGTGAGAATGGTTGATAGCTGAATGATAAGCCGACGTATCTATCTTCCCTTAAGAGCATAACCCTCAGCCCGTCTATGGTTTGAGGGGCTGTCCGCGATACTATTTTTGTTCCCATATGGCTAGTGCCAGATTTATATAGATCTACTTTGACTGTACCGGCCGGGATATCTGGATCATAAGTATTCTCTGGTGGTACGCTGACTTTGAGGTCATAATTTCCAACTTGTACTACCCCATAGCTTCTTCCGAGGTCATCTTTTGATGTTAGTGGAATGCCACCGTCGAACACTAATCTCCCACTTGTATCATAGACTCTCATTATCGCTGCTTGCCCAAAGGATCTCAGATGCAGACTGATGCCTTCGTAGGCTATAGGGTTATTGACTCTAAGGGGATAGTTGCTAACTACCTTCTTATGTCCTTCATATAGGTCTATCCTCGCGATGTAGTCTATAGGGGATGAGATTAGAGGATCCCACGAAGTACTTAGTCCGTTACTTACTACGCTTAGATTCGTCCTAGGTATATCTAACCTTTCCCTATTGGGTACCGGTATATCTGTTATTTGCCATCCGTATATAGAGTTTAGTATCACTCCTAATAAAAGTAATATAAAGCCTAGGTGGGCAATCCAAAGAAGCCAGGTATTTTTCCAATGCTTAGTGGCATATATAGCCAGACTGTTGTCCGATACTTGTAGGGTAATGCTGAAGCCCAATGAACTCAGATATGCCCTGATTCTGGAAGCGACGAATAAAGGTTCAGCTGAACCAAAGTCATATGTTTGATGTATGTATCTTCTCCTTGAGGAGGATATTACGTTGGATGGGAATCGTGTAATCAAGTAGGCAAAAACTGATAAAGCTATAGATAGCCAAAGTATTACGAACCACCAGGAGCTAGATACAGTGAATATCGATAGAGAAGATAGGAACGCAGTTATGCTAGCCTGGAAGTCAGTTTTATTTTCTAGCCATTCTAGGGCTTTTACAGGGTCTCCTCGTGTTTGTAACGGCACTTGTGGTATAAGCGTTGCAGCCACCAGTACCAAGATTAGTATTGAGATTTCTAGGATTACTAATCTTATAGAGAGTAGAGCCTTCAGGTTGTTGACATAAGCCCTATCTTGTCTGGCCTTAGAGGACATAATTACAAGTCCAAGTGAGTCTTTTGGTAATTATAATACTCCTTGCTCGGTCGCTAAGTTTCACGTTATCATACGACATGTCCAAGACTTTGTTTGACTACCATAACCATACTTATCTCTGTGGACACGCCACCGGCACTGCTGAAGAGTACGTAGTTGCGGCTATAAGACTAGGACTTGCTGAGATAGGCATATCTGATCACATCCCAATGTACTGGCTTCCAGAGGATAAGCGTGATCCTACTATTGCTATGTCGGAAGATAAGCTTGAATCCTATGTTGATACAGTCCTGTCACTCAAGTCTGTGTATCCTGAGATAACTATCAGGCTGGGAATAGAGGCCGATTATATCCCTGGATCGGAGGAAAAGCTGGAGAGATTACTTGAGCAGTATCCGTGGGATTACGTTTATGGCTCTGTGCATTTTATAGATGATTGGGGCTTTGATAATCCCGAATATGCTCATAGATACGAAGAATGGGATCTACTGGAGCTTTATAAGAAGTATTTTGAGATTATAGCTAGTGCTGCTAAGTCGCAGTTATTTGACATAATAGGACATATAGACGTGATAAAGAAGTGGGGACATGAACCACTAGAGAGCCCTATAGAGCTCTATAAGCATGTTGCTGACGTAATAGCTGAATCAGGTTTGGCTGTTGAACTCAATACAGCTGGTTATAGGAAGCCTGTTGGGAAGCTATACCCTTCGGGGGACCTACTTAGGGAGTTAGTATCTAGAGAAGTAGATTTTGTGCTAGGATCTGATTCCCATCAACCTTCTGAGGTTGGTTATAGGCTTGAGGATGCCATAAGTGAGGCTAAGGCTTATGGAGCTATTCGCTTAGTTGGCTTCAGCCAACGACGAAAGTTTTCGATGGGACAAGTTGAGTAAACCTTGGTATGGACTCATACCTCATGCTAAAATATGGATGAGCCCGATTAGCTCAACGGATAGAGCACCTGGCTTCGGACCAGGGGGTTAGGGGTTCGAATCCTCTATCGGGCGCCAAGTATCTTGCCTATCTGCGGTAGAATTTCCATCTGTATGTCTATCAAGTCCGCACCTGAAAGGGCGAGTCTGGAACAGTTATATAGAACCTCCCGTTAGCAAGAACGATAATACCCCTGAGACTTACATCAGTTTTGATAGAGGAGTTCTCATCCCGCATATGTCGCCCTATTCCCGCTTAGGTTTGTTGCACTACTACCAGTAAGCCTTAAATGCACTCGTGAATCATTAATAACTCTGGAAAGATCTTACCAAATAAATTATCTTCAGCAGATTCCCTTGCAATTCTAATAACGTTGTTTACATACATAGCTTGTCTGTGTTCTAAGGGATCTAGAATTACCCACTTATGAAGCCGTAACGGATTGGGGATATATGAATTGATAACGCTGTTTGGCTTTTTACTTGACATTATGTTAGCTGCTATTAAAATCACTTTCTGTCGGCAAGGGGCGCGGGAGCAGAAGCCCAAGGAGGATTAGAGATGGCTACGTATGTAGTGCTCTTAAGGTTTACGGAAGAGGGTAGGAAAAATATCGGTGATGTAAGCGGCCTCGATGCGGCAAAGCAAGCTGCAGAACAGATGGGCTTGCAGTGGAGGCAGTGGTACATGACCCTTGGAAGATATGATGCTGTGGTTGTACTTGAGGCTCCGGATGACGATACATTTATGAAGTTTGCGCTTTCACAGGCAAAAACTGGCACGACTGTTAGTGAAACCCTCAAGGCTTTTACTGAGGATGATTTCAGGCGGATAGTCGCCTCATTACCTTCCTAAAGCTAGCGTTTACTACGGAATGCCTAGTGGGGACATATCTTTAAGTTGTCCCCACTAGGCATAAATTTCCCGTATCAGGCTACTGCTTCTGATAGAATACCGCTTATCTCTGTAAAGCCCGCAAGCTCTGTTGATGGGTTCATCATGTCGACAGCCTCAAGCAGCATAAGCCCAGATTCATTTATACTGTTTTGTCCTACGAATCCAGCAGCTCGGGCCAATTCGAGAGCATCTTCAAATGACTTGCGTGCTAGACCACTAGCCTTTATTGCATGATCCAAGTTTCTCGGAAGCATCCTTACCTTTTTCTCTTTCACATATAAGGTGCCGACATGATATAGGGCTTGTAATACTCTTATTATGGTCGGATTAACTGGTTCTCCCAGCCCCTGTGGTCTACCGGATAATGCCGCATCCATGTGTTCACCGGCTAGAGTTTCTACGATGTTGCCGTCCGGTAGGATGTCAATAAGATGTCTGGCCTCTAATTTCTCCAATGCCCACCGAATTCGATCTTTGGGTAGGTGGGTGAGCTCGGAGTATAGCTCATCTATCGTCATACCCCTTGGGGGAATAGTCTGGAATACCTCCATCTCATACTCTGAGAGATAAGGCATGCGTATGGGTTGTTCTGCAAGCTTTGCGTAGAACCAGCCAGAATCAGAAGGCTCACTAGTACCGATAAGTCCTGATTCCTTAGCTTCTTGCCACCATTCCACATTGGGTGAGGAGAAGGTTTTGCGTGTCATAGTTATAGCCTTAACTGCTACCGAACTAATATCTCTCTGGTTCTGTGTTTGCTCCTGTAGTACTCTCCTACCCCAATCAGTCAAGCGATATACTGCTTTGTTGTCATGCTCTTCCTCGCGAATAAGACTAAAGGCTTCCAGCGCATACAGACCCTGTCGTAGATCGAAGTTGTCGTCATACCAAGCCGCCAAGTCCTTAGCCTCCTGAAATCTGCGAGCTATGAGCTGGTATTTTTCAGGCATCTCCTCAAGCTTGCGCCCATATCGCTCTAGGAGATCCTTGTACTGCCTGATCTTACGGTCTATCATCTCGCGCCGAATCCTATCGAATGTGGGGACGTCCTCAGGGTTGGATTTGGTTTTCTCCCATATATGATCTATAGCTTCCATTATCTCTACTTCTTCGGCCTCAAGCGCGAAACTCCACACGTCCTCACGAGGACCATCTTTCCACAGACGGTAGGCCTCGAGCAGCCATTCTCCGGAAGGTAGCAATTCGCCATTGTTACCTACGTAATTGAGGGTTTGAAGTAGAGAAAGCCCTGCAGGTGTGCCCTCGCCATCTAGATGCTCGGCCAAAGCTATAAATATGTCCTCGCTAATAACAGTACCTTCGGCAAATCCTCCATCCTGGAGGGCCATTTTGATAGCTTGGCCTAGAGCAGTAAATGCATAAACATCTGAGTTTGGAACAGAATAGGCTATCAACCTCATTGCTTCTAATAGGTGCTCTTCATGGCTTCCAGTGGGCAGCAGGCTTGAATGCGCCGGCCCTAGGGCTACATCTCTTACGAAGCCTGCAAGTTTGTCATCTACTTCGATGCGAGGTGTTATTTCCCTATACAGGTTCAGGATTTTTTTACCTGCATTCGAAAGAGCTACGTATTCTTTCTTCGTCTCATCGTTCCTTACTCTCTGAGCTAAGCCCCTCTCCATGAGCGCCTCTTGTGCAATTGGTCCCACCCTGCCAGCTTTGTGAGCAGCATCCAACATCGCTATGATCTCGCTACCTAAAAATCTCCAATCCTCGGTCCATTCTTGAGGAGGGGCTAGCCTGCCCTTTTCTAAGATGGTTATGTTTGCTTGCTCATCGTCAGCCTCTTGGTCTTTTCCTTGATAGAGATCGCGTAGGGTATTTGCCAGCTCGCTGCCTGCATAGGTAAGAGTGATTCTTATGGGAGTCTCATATCTGATAAGCCCCATAGCCTCCAGCTCTTTGACTATCTCCTCCCCTTCAGAGACCTCGGTGAATGACTTACCATTAGACATATCGGTCAATATTTGCTCCAGCAAGAGGGCGTGCCGCTTAAGAATTACCATTGCCTACACCTCCTTGTATTGTCGTGTAGATGTGGGAAGAGCGACCTCTGGCTAATGGGGGATAATAGCCACCTTGATTACAGCAAGTTCTATGCAAAGGCATAGAGGAATCACAGCCAAAGGCTATTAACCCTCCAGCAGCCTGGCGGCAACTACACCTGCTTTCTTTATAGTTTCGGCTTCATCAAGCATAAGTAACTGACCATTCTCTACTACTTTGCTGCCATTAACCCACACATGCTTAACCATGTCCTTGTTAGCGGAATACACCAAGTGATGTACGTAGTCGGAGGCTGTGGTGGCTGGTAGAAATTCTGGCCTGTCTATATCTAATGCGATAATGTCTGCTTTCATGCCGTTAGCTATAACTCCGATATCACTCCTATGGATAGCTATTGCTCCTAACCTAGTTGCCATCCATAGGGCTTGTTCAGCTGATATTACAAGTGGGTTCTGAGATACAGCCTTGGCAATCAGAGGTGCAAACTTTAGCTCTTCCCAGAGGTTCAGGTTGTTGTTAGATGCTGCACTATCTGTCCCCAAACCTACATTGACTCCGGCCGAAAGCATTCTGTTTATGGGTGCTACACCTACTCCCAACTTGGCGTTACTGATTGGACAATGAGCCACGCCGGTGTGGTGACGTGCATATATATGCTCATCTCCCTCTTCTATCCATACGCTATGTGCTGATATTACCTTAGCCTCAAAGAACCCAGCTTCTTCAAGAGCACCGACAGTAGATCCTAAACCTTTGGAGTTGAAGTTGTCCCGTTCTTCCTTAGTTTCTACTAGGTGTATATGAACTGGCAGATCATTGCGCTTAGCTTCGCTGCTTATCTCCTTGAGGGCTTCGAATGGCAAAGTATATGGAGCGTGTGGACCTAATCCTGTGTGGATCCTGCCTGTGTAGTTCTCCCAACGCCTGCAGAAGTCTATTACTGTGTTAGTTCGCTGATCCCAATGTCCCAAAGCTTTCACTAATCCTGGGACTTCGATTATTCCAGGAGTTATAACTGCTCTGATACCTGTATCTAGTGCTGCACGCACTAAACCTTCTTCAAAGAAGTACATATCTACGTAACAGGTAACTCCCGACTTGAGCATCTCGATGGCTGAGAGTAGAGAACCTACGTATGCATCTTCGTCTGTAAGCTTGGCCTCTAATGGCCAAACTCTTTCCTGAAGGAAAGTTCTTAAGTCGACATCATCGGCCCTGGACCTAAAGAGCGTCATGGAAGAGTGCGTATGAGCGTTTATAAGTCCAGGCATGAGAAGGTACCCTCCTAGGTGTACCTTCTGATCATAATCGCCCTCGTATTTGGGTCCTACAAACGCGATTCTGTCGTCTTCAATAAGGACGTCTCCTGGCTTCAAAACATCATGCGACTCGTTGCAGGTAACTACCACTGCTCCGGAAAGCAACGTTTTCATGACGGTTATCTCCAGCTATGAAGGTAGTTGATCTGCTCCTTGGTAAGAGATCCCACTCCCATGCCAAGAGACTTAAGTTTTAGCCTTGCTATTTCTTCGTCCAATTCCTTAGGGAAATCGTGAACTCCAGGCCCCAGTTGATCATGGTGCAGAGCAACGTGCCTCATTCCTAGTGCCTGTACTGCAAATGTCATGTCAATTATCTCGACTGGGTGTCCGTCTCCAGCGACTAGATTTACCAGGAAACCATCAGCAAGTAGATGTATGCGTCTACCATCCGGAAGTACATACTCAGTAATGTATCTACGCGCTTCTCTCTTTTCTTTAGCTAGGGCTTCCAGTCCTTTCACGTTAATTTCGTCATCCAGGCCCCCTGCATTGGCCAAAATGGCACCATCTTTCATCTGTTCGATATGCTGGGTGTCTATCGCATGCGGGGAACCCGTGGATGTAACAAATATATCTCCATAAGAAGCGCACTTCTCCAATGGGTGTACCTCAAATCCATCTGCCCAGGCTTCTAGACCCTTCACCGGATCCACCTCTACGACAGTTACTCTCGCGCCTAGGCCTTTAGCCCTGCGTGCAAGCCCTTTACCACACCAGCCGTATCCTATGATTACTACTTCTCTCCCCGCTATGAATAGGTTGGTGGCTGACATTATCGCCGTCCATACGGACTGACCAGTACCGTATCTGTTATCAAAAAAGTGTTTGCACATAGCGTTATTGGCGGCTATTACCGGCAATTTCAGCACCCCTTGCTCCTGCATAGCCAGGAGCCTTGTTACACCTGATGTGGTTTGTTCGGATGCGCCTCTGACTTTTGGTAATAGATGTTGGTAGTCTGTATGCAACATGCGAACGAATTCTGCTCTGTCATCTATGAGGACATCTGGCTGAAATTCCAGCACTTTCTCTAGGTATTTTCTAAACTCATCATCTGATACCCCTGATATCGCGTAAACCCTCAAACCTCTAGCGACTAGAGCAGCTGCTACATCATCCTGAACATAGGCTGGCCCTGTACCTGTAACCACTACCTCAGCTCCGGCATCTGCCAGCACTGTTGCTAGAAAACCGGTTTTAGCTTCTAGTGGTACTATGATTCCTATCTTAAGCCCGCCTATGGACTCCCTGTTCAGGTATTTCTCGCGCAGGGCATTCAATACAGGGGAGTGCTGATCAACCCACTGAATTTTTCTTTCACCACTAGGCGCTAGAGATGGGTCTTTGATTATGGATTCATTGGATATCATTATGATGTCCTCCAGGAATTGAGATATTGCTGCTGTTTATGAGTCAGTCCCTCGAGCTTTATACCGAGGGTCTCTAGTTTGGTTTTGGCTATGTTCTTGTCGATCTCCTCTGGTAGGTTATATACTCCTGGTTGTAACTCATCTCTATGCTTGGCTACGTAATGGGCGGATAGTGCCTGTACTGCAAATGTCAAGTCTATGATCTCTACTGGGTGCCCATCGCCTGCAGCTAGATTCACAAGCTCGCCATCAGCTATTACGTGTATTCTACGCCCATCTTGCAACCTGTACTCCTTGATGTAAGGCCTGGCTTCTTGGACGCTCACACTTATGCTGCTTAGGTCTTGAAGATTTATCTCATGCTCATAGTGTCCGGCGTTGGCAATTAGAGCACCATCTTGCATGACTTCAAAGTGCTCCTTGCGTATGGCGTCGATGTTCCCTGTAGCTGTTATAAAGAACTCGCCTTCGCGAGCTGCTTCCTGCATGTTCATTACTCGGAAGCCATCAGCTATAGCTTCAAGAGCTTTTACTGGATCTACTTCCACGACAATGACCCTTGCTCCCATGCCATCTGCATAGCGTGCGAGCCCTCTCCCACACCACCCATATCCTATGATCACTACTTTTCTACCCGCCATGAGTAGATTAGTTGAGCTTAGAACCGCTCCTATGGCTGACTGTCCAGTGCCGTACCGGTTATCGAACATATGCTTACACATAGCATCATTGGCTGCAATTGCTGGCCATGGGAGTACTCCATCTTTTTCCATAGCCCTCAGTTTGATTACTCCCGTAGTTGTCTGTTCAGAAGATCCTATGACTTTACTTGCTAAGTGAGGTCTGTGCGTAATGAGCCTGCTAACGAGTTCTGCTCCATCGTCTATTATGATCTCAGGTTCAGTGTCTATGGTATTTAGCAGGTGTTCCTCCCATACCTCTCGAGGGCAATCCTGCTTGGCATAGACCGTAATGCCCCGACTTGCCAGAGATGCGCATACATCGTCTTTTGTTGAGTGAGGGTTAGATCCGGTAACGACTACTTGTGCACCACAGTCGGCTAGTATAGTCGCTAAATAAGCGGTCTTGGCCTCCAGATGTACGCACAATGCCAGGCGTTTGCCCTGGAAAGTCCCATCGTTCAGAATTGTATCCCTCAGGCGGTTAAGCACAGGAGAATGTTGGGCTACCCATTCAATTTTGCGTTCGCCTTCTTTTATCAAGTTGGCATCCGGAGAGATACTCATGCTTGCCTCCAGTATTATTGTTTTGATTGTTGCTGTGGACTTAGTGTTCTAGCTCTTGCCCAACCTCTGTATATGCTCATCCAGTGTTCTTAGTCTTTCTTCCGCCGCCATGAGCTTGTCCCGTTCTCTTTGAACGACGTGCTCAGGGGCTCTGGACGTGAACTGCTCGTTTGAGAGCAGGTTGCGAACTCTCTCGATCTCTGCCAAGGTTTTGTCTCGCTCTTGGTTTAGCCTCTTTCGTTCCTCTTCTATGTCTATCAATCCTGTTAGAGGCAGGTAGACTCGAGTATTTCCTATAACTAGTGCTACTACATCTTCTGATGGCATGTCGCCCTCGGCCTCTATCCTAAGCTGAGATTGATCAACCCTTGCCAGCCTGCTGATGATAGGTGCCTGCTCCTGCAGGATATTTGTATCGTTACCTGCGATTATCATGGCGCTCACAAGTCGGTTAGTCGGCACATCTCTTTCAGCGCGAACGTTACGGATTGCTCTGATGATATTTGTCACGAGTTCATATTGCCGTTCTGCCTCGCTATCTGTATCTCCTCCCTCTGGCCAATTGGCTATCATTATGGATTCACCTTTATGTGGCAGGTAGTGCCACAACTCTTCCGTCACAAAGGGCATATATGGGTGAAGTAGTCTAAGTGCTCTTTCGAGGACGTATACTAATGTCTGTCTCGCGGCCCGTTTTGCAGGCTCGTTATCTCCAGCAAGTACAACTTTTGTTGACTCTATGTACCAGTCACAGTACTCAGACCAGATGAAGTCGTAGAGTCGCCTCCCTGCTTCATGGAGCTGATAACGCTCCATCATGTTGGTGACGTCTCTTATGGTTCTATGCAAACGGCTGATGATCCACTTGTCAGCAAGTGTTGCACCCTCTGAGCTCGTTGGCAGTGGATCTCCGTCAGGGCTCGTTTCTATCTGGCTATCTTCACAAGCTCGAATAACATAGCGGGTAGCATTCCAGATCTTGTTGGCGAAGTTGCGCATAGCCTCTACGCGCTGAATTCCCAGCTTCATGTCCGAGCCAGCGGGAGCCGACGTTATGAGAGCAAACCTTAGGGCATCGCTTCCGTACTGCTCTGTGATCTCTGTGGGATCCAGCACGTTTCCCTTTGTTTTGCTCATCCTCTGGCCTTTTTCATCTCGTACTGTGCCGTGGAAGTACACATCAAAGAAGGGTACCTCGCCCATGAAGTGCAGGCCCATGAAGATCATGCGGTGCACCCACAGGAAGATGATGTCATATCCAGTTTCCATCACTGATGTGGGGTAGAAGTAACGCAGGTCATCTGTATCATCGGGCCATCCGAGCGTGCTCATCGGCCACAGAGCGGAGCTAAACCACGTGTCTAGAACATCTGGATCCTGTTCTATGTGTGTGCTTCCGCACTTCTCACACCTTTCGAGTGTTTCCTGATCAGTTGCCATAGTGTGCCCGCAATCACGGCAGTACCATATCGGTATCCTGTGTCCCCACCATAGCTGACGCGAGATGCACCAATCGTGCTCATTCTCGACCCAGTTGATGTAAATCTGCTTGAAGCGATCGGGAATCATGCGCACGATCTCGTTACGAACGGCTTCGAGCGCAGGTTTGTTGAGCGTGTCCATTCGAAGGAACCATTGTTCGCTGATAATCGGCTCGATTACTGACTCGCATCGATCACACACTGCGACCGAATGGGTATAATCCTCTACTCTTACCAAGAATCCTTCTTCTTCAAGCCTGCGAACTACATTACGTCTGGCCTCCTGTATTGTTTGGCCGGCAAAGGGCCCCGCATTCTCATTAAGGGTCCCATTTAAATTCAGTATGTTGACTGCAGGCAGGTTATGCTTCTGCCCTATCTCGAAGTCGGTGGGATCGTGAGCTGGGGTGACCTTTACAGCACCGCTACCAAACTCGGGATCGACTAACTCGTCCGCTACGATCTGTAGCTTGCGTCCAATTATTGGTAGTGTGGCCGTTCTGCCAACGATCCCTCTATATCGCTTGTCATCGGGATGAACAGCGACGGCTGTGTCTCCTAGCATGGTCTCAGGACGCGTCGTGGCAACCTCTATAAACTGGTCAGTACCATCTATTGGGTAGCGTAGAGTCCAAAGGTGAGACTTCACCTCTTCGTGATCAACTTCGAGGTCAGAGAGAGCTGTCATACATCGAGGGCACCAGTTGATCATGCGCTTTCCACGATAGATGAGTCCCTCGTCGTAGAGTCTCTTGAAAGCGGTGCGCACTGCTCTTGATGGTTCCGGATCCATTGTAAATTTAAAGCGGGACCAATCACACGAGGCGCCAAGTATGCGGAGTTGCTCTCTGATCCGGCCTCGGTATCGATTCATCCAGTCCCAAGTGCGCTCCAAAAACTTCTCCCTGCCTAGATCGTGGCGTGTGAGCCCTTCGGCAGCAAGCTCCTTCTCTACTACCCACTGTCCTGCGATACCAGCGTGATCGGCGCCTGGCAACCACAGTGTTGGATATCCCTGCATCCTGCGCCAGCGCGTAAGTATATCCTCAACAGTAACGAAGAGCGCATGTCCCATGTGTAGCTCACCAGTTACGTTGGGCGGAGGCATTATAATCGTGAAGGGCTTACGTGTAGGGTCTATCTTGGGCGTAAAGTAACCCTGTTTGTCCCACCAATCGTACCAACGTGCTTCCACTGCTCGTGGGTCGTAAGCCTTTGCCATCTCTTTCTCAGAGATCTGCATAATCCTCACCTCCATAAACAGTCCTTAAAACAAAACCGCCCACGCGTCCAGTGGACGGTGGGCGTACCGTGGTACCACCTCTGGTTCGGCATAGGAGCAAGATCCTACACCCTCATTGCCGCTATAACGGGCTTGCCCGTCTGACCCTACTAACAGCCTAGTTGCTGTGTTCGAACCAGCGGCTCGCGAGCTACGTTCAGCGGATTGCTTTCCCACGACGAGCTCTCAGCCGGTGACTCGTCCTCTCTGTCTGGCGCTTGATCCGCTTACTCCTCTCGGTCAACGCCTTTGAATTTTTCGTGCTTCAATTCTACTTATGTCAGCAATGTATGTCAATGTATGGCTCATCCTGGGTTCTGAGTAGCTGGGTTGGCTTGTAGCCATAGGGTTAGTCGTCCGTTAGTACAATGTCATTTGCCTCTGATACGTGATTCTATCATGTTCCAACTCGGTGAGGGCGCCTGACCACTGGGTGACTTCCACAGGAGTGGCCTGCTGTCCAGGCATGATATTGTCCTGTTTCAGACTTACGTAGCTTTGCATACGTATGTAGATGTAGCTGCTATGTACTACGATTGCCTGAGCGATGCCAGTGTCTTCCTGGATGCGAGCGCCGATGCAGGACCACAGGGAGCAGCACCCGAGCATTGAGCTTCTATCTATCATGGACCCCTAACATGTACCTGCCGAACGTGGCCTGTATCTGTGCCTTCATAAGCTGATGTTCTCCGTTAGCTTCTGTACAGATTAAATTGGCTCCCCATGTTTGAGCTGAGGACGGCCTGTCTTGATTGCAAGGCAAACTAGACATAACCAAACAGCATAATGGTAATGTTCTGCGGGTCTCAGTACAACAACTATTTAGGTAGTTTTCCCCGAGCTTTCGGGTAGGAGGGCCACGACCAGTGTCGCTTAAAGCCAGAAGCAATAAAGGGGTATTCTGACTAGGAACTGTTGCCTTTATATCCAGGTTTGTGTAGCTCGCATGCTACCACCTTGCCAGTGTATGAGCGAGCGCTGGTTAGGTTGGGCATCCTTGATCCATATTAAGCCATCGCGCTCGATTGTCAGTGCTTGCATGGCTGCACGTAGTCGTTTTTCCAAAGGATTTCCTTGTCCTATAAATAATCTACGTCTAAGCTCTGCGAACGCTTCATCGGGGTTACCAATCGGTTGTGGTGGTTGGGGTGGCAGTTCGATTATCTCTGGTTTAACTCCTAGTTCTATCAGGACATCTAATAACTCATCACGACATGGCAGTCGTAACCTTGGTTCCCCATAGATATATTCCCAAAATGGTGCTAGGGCGTTCTGTGGGGGATCAGTAAACACCACGACGGCAGCTCGTCTTGCAGCTTTCTGGTCCATCTTTCTCAGAAACGGCTCTATGTCCTGCACTCCATAAGTGACGTGTGAAGCTAATACTACCTCAGCTGGATCAATCTCAGCATTTTCCCAGCTTGTAGGTATGATCCTTATGTTGCGAATTCCACGATGGGAGATTTCAGCCTGGAGTACGGATTGCATAGCCTCAGAAGGTTCAACTGCGATCACCTCGCTAATTCTATACGAAAGCGGTATAGCTATTCTGCCACCGCCAGCTCCTACATCTATTACCTTTCCATATGGCCCAGCTAAGTCTGCTACTAGATCTATGACTAGATCATGCTCATCTTGCTTGGGGCGGAATTGATGTGCCCTGTGTTTCCAAATGTCTGCCGATCCACCCCCGTCTGTGCGCACTCTCTCTGCTTGTAGCCTTTCTTCCTTCACCATCCTGTTGTGTCTCTCAATAGCTGATTCCAAGGTATACCAACCTCCTATTTTTTGAGGTAATAGCTCCAGTTATTTCTCATCAGGGCCAACAGCTATCCCTAAGGGTTCAGTAGGTTTTATGGAGCTTGACAGGCGGATTTGCCGCCAAGATAGGCCGGTGTCTTCGGACATATACAGTCCCTTGTTGCTTAGTGCATAGAAGGTACCTGCTCTAGATACATCTGCCGCCAGCCTCCATACTATCGTGCCTGTTATTGGTGGTAGACCCTGTGTAACCTTTTGCCATGGAGAATCTTTCTCACGCCTATATATGAAAGATTCTGCTACCCCTATGTTATGAGCTTTCCATGGAGTGCTCGCACCAGACACCACTACGATGTCGGGGTTACCTGAGTCCACAGCAAGCCCCCATAAGTAGTGGTGTTCTAATCCTTCGTTGGGTCTCTGCCATGTTAGACCAGCATCCATGCTTTCGTTGTATCCCCTCCCAGGATTAGATACTCCATCTCCTGCTGCCGAGTACAGTTTATGAGGAGCTAACGGATGAGTTGCCAGGGTGTGCGAATCATAGGGTGAATCTGGCAGCCTGTCCTCCCAAGTATGACCTCCGTCTATGGTGCGAACCAGAGCTCCTGCTTCTACTGCAACGAAAACCCTTCCATATACAATTGGATCAGGTTCTATCCATTTGATATGGCTTGTAGATGGTTCGGGAGGAAAGCTCCATGTCGGAGCCGAAGGCAGGTCTCGAAAGCTAGTTAGCTCCACCCAGGATCTGCCGAAGTTTTCTGATTTGAACATGGCACTTGGATCTGTTCCAGCATATATTACTTCCCTCTCTAGAGGACTGACAGCTAGTGCAGAGATATAACGAATTGGTTTCTCTCCGGAGTATACAGATGTAAGGTTACCTATCCATTGCCAGGATCTTCCACCGTCTGAAGTAATCCAAAAACCTGAGCCTTTCACTGCACAGAAGGCTGTTCCCGGTATCAAGGGATCAGAGCAGATAGCTGTTACTACATCTGGCAGATGGTATTGGCTAGCATGCCATTCTTGAGAACTTTTTCTTAGGAGAGTTATTACTGTATTTCCCGTTGTTAGATAGATCATTAGTCATTCTATGTCACGAATGTAGAGGTTTCTCTAGTCACTATTGAGTATAGTGCCTGATTTGGAAAGCACAAAAATATTGAAAGGCGATTTTCTAGTATATAAAATATATGATCGTCAAAATGTTCTGTGACTGGAGGGCACCATGAAAGATATTAGTAATAGTAAAGCTGCGCTAGCACTTAGGATCATATTAGCTGTATTGTTGGGATTGACTTTTTCAAGTCCTGTAGTCGCAGCATCTAACGTTGATGCAAGGGGACAAGACCAATTTGGTCTAAGAGACTATGCAGTACGTCGTGTTCTTAGAATAGGTACGGCGGTAGATGTAAATGCATTACAGAATGAGGAGCAGTACAGGCAGGTATTGGCTAGAGAATTCAATAGTGTTACTCCTGAAAACGTCATGAAATGGGACACCATTGAGCCCGTACGTGGCCAGCTGAATTTTGAGCCTGCGGATCAACTTGTAGATTTTGCTCGGCGGCATGGGCAGATAGTGAGAGGGCACACACTCGTCTGGCATAGCCAACTGCCCAGCTGGTTGACAAATGGCAACTTTACCAACCAGGAGCTGGAGGAGATACTCCGACAGCACATCTATGATGTTGTAAGGCATTTCAAGGGCAAGGTGTACTCTTGGGACGTAGTGAACGAGCCGCTGAATGAAGATGGCACCCTAAGGGATACCATATGGCTTAGGGCTCTTGGCCCGGACTACATAGCCAAAGCTTTCCGGTGGGCTCACCAGGCTGATCCACATGCCAAACTCTACATCAACGACTACAACATCGAGTGGATCGGGCCTAAGAGCAATGGGATGTATGAGCTAGTGAAGAGCCTCAAGGAAGCGGGTGTGCCTATCGATGGCGTGGGCTTCCAGGGACATCTCGGCATACAGTACGGATTTCCTGGGGATATTCAACAGAATATGCAGAGATTTGCTGATCTAGGATTGGATGTGGCTCTGTCTGAAGTGGATGTGCGTATGATTCTACCTGTTACCCAAGAGAAACTTACCACGCAGGCTGAGTATTACCGTCGGCTTATGGATGCTTGCCTAAATGTGCGCCGCTGCGTATCTTTCACAGTATGGGGATTCACGGACGCGCATTCATGGGTACCTGGATTCTTCCAGGGACAAGGTGCGGCCACTATATTTGATGAGAATTATCAGCCAAAACCTGCTTACTTTGCTTTGAAGAATGAACTTACTGAGCGTTCAGGTCGACCTCAGGGCAAGCACTATAGGACCGAATAATCATAGCTATCTTCTTTGTTTTCTCCCCTAGGTGCAGGTGATCACCTGCACCTAGGGTTTTTATTTACGGTTTACGGTTGGAATGGGTTAGAGTGGTTGACTGCAATGCAGTACCAAGATGTAGCTCCAATATGTAGGGATGCGTAGTAACTATAGCCAAATCCTGTCTGGAGACCATCGCTACTAGCTGCTACTATGCCTTTGCCATCGGTGTTCATAGCTTTTTCTTGTGCTAGTCGTATGTATTGGATTAGTAATTCCGATTGCTCCAGATCCCGTGCGGCTCCACGACGATTGAGCGCTAATGCCAAGTGAGCCGTACCTTCGAACCAAACTTTACTAGTATCTGCATTGCTAAAGCTCACGCCGCGAAATATCGAATCCTGAGCTGCTAGGTTTTCTGCTGCCCAGTCTATGGATCGCTGGAGGTGAGGGTTTTGGATAGCTAGATAGCTCCACGTTTGCACATCCTCAGGTATAGGGTAAGTATTAGTGGTGGTGCCATCGGTCCCGGTGCCAGTCCAGAAAAAGCCACTTTCCGCATTCCACATGGATATGATGAAGTCATAGGCATGGTCTGCGGCATTCTTCCAGTTGATATTGCCTAACATGTTATATAGTGACCTGAAGAGTGAGTATGCATCTATATTGTGCTCCGTAGATTTCCATGTAAGTACGTTGTTGGCTGCATCAATACCTCCCATGTATCCACCAGCGCCTCTTGTGTCATAGGTGTTCTCTAATATCCATGTTCCAATACGCTCAGCACCTTGGAGAAACCTATGGTGCTTAGTAGTTAAGTACAACCATAAGAAGGCTAACCCAGTCCAGGCCTGATTGCCGGTGGCGCTACCTCCTTGCCCCCAGCGGTAAGCAATGTTAGGTGTACCGTCCTCCAGAAGTAGTTGGGATGGTTCATAAGCATCACGTACCCTGCCATCTGCGGCAGGATCGTGTTCTTGCACATATAGCAGAGAATCACCTAAGACAGTCGCTCGCTTCTTATCTTTGCCTAGTCCTCTTGATAAATAGGCAATTATGGCTAATGCATTGTCATAAGTGAAAGCCGGGTCAAAACCTATACTACCTAGGTATCCTCCTTTATAGCTTTGTATAAGCCTAAGGTGGTCACCACGATCGTAAAGATCCATCATTGAATCAATAAAGCTATAGGCTTTATTGAGGGAACTCTGCATACTCCAACTCGCTGAAGCTTTACCCCAGGATGTAAGAGTTAGCGAGGCGGCAGTAGCTACGGACAGTTTAATGAATTGTCTTCTATGCATCATTTGTCTCCGTTTAGTTGCAGCAATACTAAACAAAGGATGCATAGATGTTAACCTAGCTGACGGATTTCAACAAGGTATGTTGCCTGGGACTGTGGTGTACAACTATACTCTCCATCAACTATGTTGGGAGAATATTGTCGACCGATGAAGTCTTTTACTTTCTTATTGGTCTTGGCACTCCTTATCAGGGTGGTGCTGAGGCAGCTGATAGCACCGCTAAATCAGGATTTGGCATTCGGGATCTATATAGCGTCCTCTTATTTTATATTGCCAATTATGGTTTTCAGTGCTAGGGATAGATTGGAAAGCTTCTTCTTGCAGTCAGGGGACTTACGTGGAGCCTTGGTCGAGGGCTGCTTACTCTTACTGCTGGCTCTAGCCGAAGGAGTAGGTGAAGCCTACTTACTGCTAGGAGGCGTATCCTTTTTGCCTCTAGAGGCGGTACCAGTTGTGTTATTAAATAGCTTCTTTACAGCTGCACTTATAGAAGAAGTCCTCTTTAGAGGATTTCTCTTGGGTTATTTATGTGAGATCGGTATTGATAGCAACTGGGCAATAGTACTACAAGCGGCCATTTTTGCTGGCGGACACCTAAGATACCTCTTAGGGGGTAGGTGGTGGATGCTCATAATAGTGCTTACTTGGGGACTTATTTTTGGATGGCAGGTGCTGCGCCACAAAACAATAGCAGGTACTTTGCTGGTACACACATTGAGTAATACCATAACCTTCTTACTTATAGGCGGGACTGTCCACAGCCTGTAATAATCTTTATCTATGACTTCTAATAGCATCTATATGTTGAGGTATTGGAGCGGAGAGAATCTTATCCGCCACCTCTCTAGCCGGGATCAGAGATCTTATCTCCGCGGCCAAAGATGTATCCGGGCAGGAAAGCCCGAGCCTGTTGAACCAGACACCTCTTATACCTACTCTTGTAGCACCAACGATATCCGTTTCCCATACATCTCCCACCATAACAGCCTGGTGTGCTTTGCATCCGGCTACGTCAAGTGCGGCGTGGAATATTTCAGGTTCGGGTTTCGGAACCCCAACTTCTTCCGAAGTCACCATGAAGTCTACGAGATGATTTAGCCCACAGCACAGAAGCTTGTCACGCTGCTCCTGAACGAAGTTGTTCGTTACTATCCCAATCCTGACACCCTGACGTAGATGGGATAGAAGTTCAGAAGCTCCTTCCACCGGAGTTCTCAGATCTAGATAGAGTTGTCGGTATTCTGTTGCGAATTGTTCAGCTTCTTCTCTATCTATTTTGTTTCCGCACCACTCTACGAGTAGTTGGAAACGAATTATACGTGACTCTTCCACGGACATTTTGCCACGAAGCACATCTATCCAAATCTCCTCCAGGAGCTCGGAGTATCTGGCCTCAAGCTCCTGGAGGGTCCTGGTCCGTAGTTCCTTATGCTTTTTCCTTAGCACTTCAAGTGTTCTTAGAGTAGTGCCCCTATGATCAAATAGAGTATCGTCGAGGTCAAACAGCACTACTTTTGTATCTGATCGATTATTGCTCAACCTGCAATATCACTCCTTCATTAACCCTTAAATTGACTTCTCTGCTAACTTTCTCTCCATGCCTGTCCATGTGCGTTGATAGCACCACTTGGCAGGGTATGTCACCCAGCTCTGCGTATTTCTGTGGTAGATTCCCTAGGTTAAGTAATACAATAAAGCGCTGTTGACCATATGCTCGCTCGTATGCTATCAGATCGCCATTGCGAGGTAGAGATTTGTAACTTCCCACATGTAATGCAGGCTCAGATCTTCTTAGCCCTATAAGTGCTCGATATAGCGATAGGAACGATTTAGGATCGTTCCTCTCTACCTCTACGTTATATTCTTTGTAGTCGTCGGCAATAGGCAACCATGGGGTACCGGTTGTGAACCCCGCATTGGGGCCACTGTCCCATTGCATCGGCGTTCTCTCGGGATCTCGGCCAAGTCCAAGTCCCGGGAATCTCTTTGCTGGAGGATCTTGAACCATGTCTGGTGGGATGGGAACATCTTTCATTCCTATCTCATCACCATAGTACATGGTGGGAGTGCCTCTAAGTGTAAGAAGCAGCATTGCAGCCACCCTGGCTTGATCTCTGCCAACTCGACTGGCAATTCGATGGTTGTCATGGTTGCCTAGCACCCAGTTAGGCCAAGCGTTTTCCGGTAAAGCTTTCTCATAGGCATCTATTGCGTGGGAGATCTCATCTGCATTCCAAGGAAGGAGAATGAGCTGGAAGTTGAACGGCATGTGGGCACCATCGCCGTGCTCTCCGTAGTATTTCACCAAACGCTCGACCGGCAAGTAAATCTCGCCAATGATGACCCTTTCTGGATACTCATCTGCCACTTGTCTAATCTTTCTTACAATATCGTGTACCTCAGGGCGATCAGTATTGTAGACCGGTAGGTATTTCATCTGAGCTTCGGCCATCTCTATGATCTCCTGAGGAAGCTGAACTCCCTCAGGCAAGTTCTTCAGGTAAGCTCCTGGCTTGTAGTCAGGGTTGATGGGGTTATCCCGAAATTGATCGTCTTTTATGAGATGCCACATCACGTCTACTCGGAAGCCATCTACCCCGCGGTCAAACCAAAACCTCAAAGTATTTAGCATGGCCTCCTGTACTTCTGGATTTCTCCAGTTAAGGTCTGGTTGTTTTGCTAGAAATGCGTGGTAGTAGTATTGCCCTGTGCGCTCGTCATATTCCCATGCACTTCCCCCAAACACACTCTGCCAGTTGTTCGGTGGACCTCCGTCTGGAGCAGGATCTCGCCATATGTACCAATCGCGCTTGGGGTTATCCCTCGAGGACCTTGACTCAATAAACCAGGGATGCTCGTCAGATGTGTGATTTGGTACCCAGTCTAGAATAACTTTGAGCCCTTTTGAGTGAGCTTCTTCCACCAACCTGTCGAAATCATCCAGCGTCCCAAATATTGGGTGAATGTCGGTATAATCAGCGACATCATAACCAAAATCTGCCATAGGAGAGGGGTAGATTGGCGATATCCAGAGGGCATCCACTCCTAGCCATTCTAGATAGCTTAGTTTGCTAGTTATGCCTGGTAGATCACCTATACCGTCACCATTACTATCCATGAATGACCTGGGATAGATCTGGTAGATAATACCCTTTTGCCACCAAAGATATCTCTTCTCTTCGCTGCTCATTACGGTTCTCCTACCTATCTTTCAGGCTTCAAGATTGAGCCATTTCACTTCTTCTGGGGTAAGCTCGATTTCCAGAGCCTTTAAGGAAGAATGGGTTTCAGATAGTGCCCTTGGTCCTATTAGCGCAAATGTGGGAAAGGGTTGAGATAGTACGTAGGCGAGAGCGATATTTATTGGTTCTACTCCCTTTTCCCTGGCTAATTGGTTCACACGCTCCAGACGACGGAAGTTGTCCTCGCTATACCAGCAACGTACTAATTCAGGATCTGAGAAGTCATCTGGGCGAGCCCGGCCTGTAAAGAAACCACGAGCCTGACTCGACCACGAGAACAGTGGCATCTGATTCCGCTCGAACCATGCTCGGGATTCTGGGTCAGATGACGAGATGCATCCTGCCCAGGGTGGCTCTATCATCCTGGCAAGGCTGAAGTTGTTGCTCACTGCGGCAAATCCCGTCAATCCATGCTCTCTCGCGTACTTGTTTGCCTCTTCTACCCTCTGTATCGTCCAGTTTGAACCTCCAAAAGCTCTTATCCTACCTGCTCGAAGGTGCTCGTTAAGTACCTCTACAAATTCGCCTACAGGTATTTCGGGGTTGTCTCGGTGCATAAAGTACAGATCTATATAGTCTGTCTGCAGCCTATCAAGACTTTCCAGCAGCTGCTTTGTTAGGTTTTCTGGATCACAATAAGGAGTATGAGCTCCCTTTCCTATGATAACTACCTGCTCTCTAATGCCCCTGTTCTTCACCCACTGTCCCAGCAGCTTTTCAGATAGACCTCCCATGTATATGTAAGCCGTATCGAAGCAAGTCCCACCTCTTTCAAAGAAATCATCCAGCATAACTGCTAGGTGGGGCATGGTGCGTTGATTGTCCACACCCATTACTAGCCTCGATATAGGCTTATCTATACCTTGAACGTGCCCATATTTCATCTTGTTATCGGGGCGGACCCTCAGGGGGCGTCCGTGGACTGGGAGCGTATTTGCTTCGGGTCGCTCGCTGTCGTAAATCATGCCTATTTGTTCTCTCCACATATCGAGCGTACGCATATTCCCAAGAGAATCTTCCCAGGTCATAGCTGGAGAAGGAGCCTGCCTGTCTTCTATGTGAGAAGCGACTGTGTCCGCCTCGATGGCATAAAGCGGGCTACCAGGATCAACTACGATCTCTTCTGGAGTGCTCTGACCCTTCCTATATAGGAATATGCTTGTGGGTTCGCCGTTTGGTCCCGGAATCCATGGCTCAGGTATATGTATCCATCCATCTGAGCCGTAGATTCTGACTCCGTCCTCCTGCTTAACCCGTACTCCCGTGGCGAGCTGAGCTATGATTTCTCCGGGAAACTTCAGCACTGCAGCTGTATACTCGTCAACTCTGGATTCTTCGCCGATATGTCCCACGGCCTTGAGCTCTATTGGGTCCGCAAAATCTTTCCCCAGGGCTACACCGGCTATAAGTCGTGCCATTGATGTGCAGTAGCATCCAACATCTAGGATACCCCCACCGCCAAGATCTTGCCTCAGTAGCCTGCTTTCTGGATTGCTTCCTGCATCGAAGCTGAAAGTAGCCTGTATCGTTCGAACATTGCCAATGGCACCGTCTCTGATCATATCAACTACTCGAGCAGTCTGAGGATGGCATCTGTACATAAATGCTTCCATCAGAAAGACATCGTGTTCCTTAGCTGCCTCTACTATTGCCATAGCTTCAGCGTGGTTCAATGCAAGAGGCTTCTCACACAGTATGTGTTTGCCGGCTTCAGCTGCTCTAATAGCCCATTGGGCATGCATAGGGTGTGGTGTGGCTATATAAACTGCTTCTACCTCTGGATCAGCGAGTAGCTCTTCATAGGATGCGTAAGCCTTGGGAATGTTAAACTCTTGGGCAAACCTACTTGCGGATTCTTCTGACCTGCTGCCGACAGCAACAAGCTTACCCGAGACCGAGTCCTGCACGCCCCGTGCGAATATCCCAGCTATACGTCCAGTGCCTAATATTCCCCATCTGAGTATCCTGCTCAAGATCTACCTCCTCTGACTTAGTAAAGGGACCGCAATCGTCGGAACTAAGCAATACTATAACGTATGCTCCAAGTACAAGGTAACTGATATTGGGTTCAGACTTTACAGCTGATGGATTGTGATTTCGAGATTTGCAAAGGATTCCTAGGACCTTCTTTTTTGTTTACTTAAAAGGTTGAATCCGGTGTGGTATCTGTTAGTATCTTGTATAAGATGTCCAGGATGATTGTGGATGGATACAACGTTATAAGATGCGATCCCTATTTGAGATCTATAGAGAGAGATGGGGCTGACAAGGCTCGACTACAACTAGTACAGCTACTTGGCAAAGCGTCCAAACTAGCCGCATATCAAATAGTAGTTGTTTTTGATGGTCCTCCATCTAGAGGGTTTAGGCCCAATAATAAGGTAAAGGTAATATACTCCGGCCGAGATTCGGCAGATGATTTGATAGTTAACATGGCTAAGTCGGACGATTTAGTGGTCACCAATGACTCTCAGTTACGTGCTCGAACTTTGCAAAGAGGCCCGAAAGTCTGGTCAGTAGAGAAGTTACTAGACACTATTAGACCAAGATCCGGGGGTTCCAGAAAATATTCTCCTCAGTCGGATCCCAAGCCATCTAAAGCCGGGGTATCCAAACTTAGGTCCTTTTCCGTATGTAAACGGTGTATCTTCTTCACCCGCGATGATTGGATCATGTTATGTGTTGAAGACCTAGAAATGGGAACTCCTAAGAATTTTCGAGACCGGTGGTAATCTAAGAACTTTAGTGCTATAATCCCCATGTATCGCTCTAGGAGGGGACATATATGCCAAAGATTACCGCTTCTGAAGCTCGAAGTATTCTTACTCCTCAAAATGTGGGAGCTCTTAGTGGTAGCTATTCCTATAGTCTGAACCCGTATCGTGGTTGTGCCTTTGGATGCTCTTATTGCTATGCTAAGGAATTTACCCATGACGACCAGCTTGAGGCTTCCTGGGGCAAGTGGGTGAGACCTAAGATAAATGCTCCTGAGCTAGTCTATAAGTCATCCCGAAAATTGGCTTTCGCTTCTGTGTTTATCTCTTCAGCGACTGATCCTTATCAACCAATTGAGAGGCAATATAGGCTGACTAGGTCTTGCCTTGAGGTTATGTTGTCTATGTTCCCAGGCCCTAGCAAGATACATATACACACTAGATCTCCTTTCGTTGTGGACGATATCGAATTGCTGCAAGCCTTTGGAGACAGGCTAGAGGTCTATATGAGCATAACTACTGATAACGACGAATTCAGGAAGATTTTTGAACCTCATGCCCCCTCGATTCATAAAAGACTAGAAGCGTTGCATGCGCTAAGGTCGGCAGGGATAATTACAGGCGCCTCCGTTTCCCCTCTGCTGCCCTGTAACCCATATAACCTGGCCATGTTGCTATCAGGCGTTGCAGAGCGTGTGTACATAGATACTATTCGTTTCCCCAAGGCAAAAGGATATGGCCTAGAGCTCTATAGGCAGCACTATTTTGATCGATTCCTCGATAGCTCGTACTTTAAGTCCGTAGTAGAAGCCTTCGTGGATACATTGGGGGCTGAAAGGGTGCACTGGCGTAGCCGCCTAGAGATAGATAAAGTTCGCTCGTAAGTATATACTTGCCCTCGATGGGAACTGTATACCTTGGGGATAATTTATCTTTTCTCAAGAAGCTGGCTAGCGGATCTGTTACTCTTGTTTATGCGGACCCTCCCTTTCGTACTAATAGGATCAGGGTTGATGAGAACGGAAGATACAATGATGTCTGGCAAGGTATAGACCACTATCTTGAGTGGCTAGCTCCGAGGTTGCGTGAGATACATAGGATTTTGTCTGAGGACGGTACGTTTTATCTCCATCTAGATCGACGAAGTGTACACTACGTCCGTTTGTTAATGGACGACATTTTTGGAGCCAATAACTTTCAGAACGAGATTATATGGCACTATACAGGAGGTGGGAGAGGATCTCGCCATTTTCCCCATAAACATGACAATATTCTCGTGTATCACAAAACTAGAAAATATAAGTTCAATGTTGATGCGGTTCGCGAACCATATGCTAAAACCAGTGGATACGCGCGGTCAGGTATACGCGCCCGCTCTGGTAAGTTTTACTCTCCGCATCCGTTAGGAAAGGTCCTAGATGATGTTTGGTTCATCCCCATAGTTAATCCCCTCTCCCCTGAAAGAACTGGTTACCCAAGCCAGAAGCCGGAAGAACTGCTGCGCCGCATAATTGTCGCCTCGAGCGATAAGGGAGATATAGTACTGGACCCATTTTGTGGTTCCGGCACTACCTTAGTGGCTGCTCATAAGCTTGAGAGGCAATGGATAGGGATGGATTCGTCTCCGGAAGCTATTTCTATATGTATAGAAAGGCTGAAAGCTATCGGTGCTTCAGTTCATTTAGAGACTAAGCCCTTCGAACCTCCATTAGAAAATGAAAGAAGGGGGTAGATACTCTACCCCCTTCTGGCTGGTCTTTGGAACCTGATGTTGCTTTCGCCCCTAGGTCGTTGCCGGGGCACTCCTGGCGGACTGATAGTAAATTACCAGGAATATTACCGCCGTTACCAGATGCAATATATGATCCGGCATATTCATGGGAATAAGACCACCAAAATCTACACCTATAATTCCGAGTATGAAGAGGAGTGCATAGATGATTCCTACTACTAATGCATAAGTCCTGGAAGCGGAGAAGTTTCGGTAAACTCCTAGGCCTATCAGTCCTATCACTAGATGTGCGATGCTGTGGTAAAGATTGATTGCGAAGATACCAAGCAGATTACCTGATAGACTTTCAGGACCTAAGGCGTTAGCTGGAGGGTTACCCGTAATAAGGGCAGGAATGAACCCAGCTATGCCTACTATCGTATAGATGATTCCAAAGACCAATGCCAATGTTTGAACGGGAGCCATGATTTCACCTCCTTCCCGTTTTTTTGAGGGTTAAGACCCTCTAATGAAGGAGTAGCACTAATCGTGCCTAATAGCAATATCTTGCTCTAAATTGTTTGCTCCCATAGCCTTGTTAACTATGTATGCTGAAAGTAGGAGAGTAGAGCTTAGAAGGTGTAGTGCATCCTGAGATAGATCTAGAGGTAGATATCCACCTAGAGTCGGTATACGCTGATTTGCTTGTCCAAATATGAACAAAGCTGCGAGAAATAATCCACCATAGAGGCAAAAGTTTTGGGAAGTCTTATAACTCTTCGAGCTGGCTAGGGCTATTGTGCCGATTAGTAGGTGGAGTATCGCTAGATAAAGATTCGTAGCTAGTAACCCGAAAAGGTCTCCTGCAAGTGGCCCTTTTATGCCCCAGGGGCCTTGTTTTATCAGCGGTGGCATTAGTTGGAGAAGAGATAAAGTTATGTACCCTGCTCCTGAAAGCAAGCTAAGGATCCAGCATAAGATCACAGCCTATCTGTACCTCCTCATAAACTCCCTCAGTGCCTGCCTATAATACGGATGGTATGGCGCGTAGGCAAGGGCCGTACGTAGATCTCTCAAGGCTGCTTGGTTATTCCCGATCGCTTCGTACGCTATAGCACGACCATAGTAAAGCTCAGAAGAAGCAGGTATAGTTTGAAGAGCTTGATTTGCCAGCGATATCGCCTGCTCGTGTAAACCTAGCTCGTTGAGCAGGTAAACGGGCCAGGGCATGTACCAGAGTGCTCTTCTTGGCAATCCTAGTGATAGGGCTTTGTTCCACGCTGCGTATGAGTCTTTGTATCTTTCTGAGTAGTACAGTTCTCTACCAAGGTTCAGCCACACCCAGGGGTCCTGAGGTGCTTGCCTAACGGCTTTTTGAGCCATGTCCAGCTCTGATAATTGGAGTCTCTTTCTAGGCAAATCGTAGCTATTCCTTATCTGTTTTACGATCTTAGCCTTACTGGGTGGATAGATTGCTATATAGATTCTTCCTCTTTGTTTCCACAGGTTCAAGAAATAGTCGTAAGTCCAAATCAGGTCTTTGCCAAGGATGGAGTCTTGTATAACAAAGGTACGACTTGTCCTGTTGTATCCACTAACTACTCGAAAGTGGTTAATATCAGACCCTATCTTAAATGGCTGCAGGACTATCACCGGGATGTTGTTAGAGATAAGAGCCTCTATAGTTCTCAGTGATCCGCTATAACCTACATCTCCCTGGAGACCATACTCCATCTTGGAGAAGTTAACCATCTCCAGGCCAGAAACAGAAACATCATCTCTACGAGGGCGAAGCTTGTTGGCAGTGTATGCCTGGCTTAATCTAATTCCATAGAATCCAAGTACCATATTCGTGGTAACTGGCCCACAATTGTTTTCCCATTGCTTCTGATAGGGAATGCCACTGAGATACCACGAGTTTGGAATCCTTTGCAGGGGATGCGTATTGAGATCTCTAGTCTTTGGCTCGCTGATATAGCTGTCAGGCATAACTAGTGCTCCACGCACTGTGGCAGGACTCACGACAGCTGTTGTTAGGGCGACTAGTAAGAGTATTGATATTTGAACCAGCTTATGTTGCACAATCTGAGTCATTATCCGAGCCCAAGCAGAAACCTGGGGACAAGTATTGCTGTTATAGACAGCTCTCCAAGGGAGAGCAAGACCGAAATCGAGATCTCAGGAAGTATATCTAATAGGTTTCGCGCTTTATTGAGTCTGTTAAAGATAGCTACTATGAATATCAGATTGATAGTAGTGAATAAAACAATAGTCGCCATAGTCGTTAGTAGGGCGAGCGGCAAGGCAAAGAAGTCCAACTTTAGTGCTACTATTAGAAATAGAGGGACTTGCATGCATAGTAGGCCAGCTAGGCTACGGGTATTATCCACGAAAGGTTTGTTGCTAGATTCCTTCCAAAGAATCCCATTCAAGACTGGTACTAAGAAGCATCCTGCAGCTGTTCCCATTAGCAGTCCCGTACCAAGCCTGGTGAGCGTTGTGGTCTTATAGGGGGTGGATATGCCTAGATCGTGAGCTAAGGAGTTGAAGCCATCTACGGCCATTAGCACGACGAAAGACGCCAGGATTATAGAGATCCTCAAGCTGGGAAAACCAAATAACCTGGTTCTCGAGGAGAGTAAAGACCAGAAGTATACGGTCAAAGTGCCCACATAAATGCCTGTATTACGTGCACATACTACGCTCGGAAATCCTCCAAGCATTATTGAGTGGGAGTTATCTGGATGGTAATCTAGTCCCGAATGTAACCACCTGAGCACATGAAATATCTTGGCTTGGTCCAGGAAGCTGGATCCCAGCAGGACTACAAGTAATAGTGCTGAAGTTATAGTACCCGCTAACAAGTAGCGGTTGGTCTTGACCAGTGTAATTGAGCTGAACATCTTTGTGGGAGAGTATATCAGGTATTTAGATCTTCCTGTTCATGTAGCTCTTGGCAAATTCTAGTTCTTCAGGAGTGTTCATGTTGAAGAATGACATGAAGTCTGAATCAAATCTTGCTATAGTTTCCTTGGGTATATACTTGACCTTCGCGCGGTCGAACCACCCTATTATCCTGTAGCTTCCAGATTCTATGCTCTGGGCTATCCAGGGTATGCATCTCTTCGAGTAAATCGCGTGCATGGGTTCTGGTTCATCTAGAACGGGTATAAGGACATCGTAGTCCCTGGGCAGGGATATCATGTATTTTAAGAGCTCCGTGTTTAAAAAGGGCATATCACATGCAACTACAAGAGCATGATCGCTGCGTGCCGCTTTGAGTCCTGAGTATATACCACCTAGTGAACCTGTATTGGGAAATTCATCAGGAACCTGTGGCAGATTCAGGAATCTATAAGGTTCTAATTGTGAACCTACAAGAATTACTTCATGGCATACATCTTTGAGTTTATCCGCTACAGTTTGTATAACCGTGGGTCCACTGGGAGTGAGTTCTATTAGGGCCTTATTAAAGCCCATTCTTCTGGATTTACCCCCTACAAGTATAAGGCCAGTGATATCTTTTGGGTTGCTCATAGCTGCTTACATTGATAGTGATTCTACAAAGACTTGAAGCCTCTGCATGGCCACACCGGATGCCCCTGCTTGCTGTAATGCTGCCACAGCCCGGCTTAGGTACTCATGAACTTTTTCTATACCTTCCTGCATGATACCCCTATTTTTAAGCGTTTCCTTTACCCAAAGAGCTTCTTCGTCTGTAATAGACTCGTTCTTGTAGATTTGCCTTAGTCGTTCAGCTTCGTTGCCTTCTAAGACCTCCATCGCTTTGACTATAGGGTAGCTCTTTTTTTTCCGAAATATATCTTCCAGCTCTCTCTTACCCGTGGATTCCGAGGATTCCCATATCCCGGCTATGTCGTCTCTAATTTGATAAGCAAGCCCTAGATTCTCACCGAAGTGCCTATATTGCTCTAGAACGCACTCATCCTTACCTGCTACTAATGCTCCAAGGTAGCATGATAATCCCATGAGAGCACCAGTCTTCCTGCTGATCATAGCAAGGTATTCCTGCAGTGATACCTCTTCCCGCGCCTCGAACATGAGGTCCATATGCTGGCCTTCACACACGCTGAGTGCTGCTTGGTCAAATTTGTCGATAGCAGCAAGGACAGTTTGCGCAGGTACTCCTAGCTCTAACATGGACTGAAGCACCATATGAGATATCACGAACATGCCGTCTCCAGCGTTGAGCGCAAGTGGTACCCCGATCAGCTTCCATAAGGATGGTCTATGGCGTCTACTAGGGCTATGATCTTCGATATCATCATGCACAAGCGTGAAGTTGTGGAGTATCTCGATTGCAGCCGCAGCTGGAATAGCCTTTCTTACTTCTCCACCAGCAGCCATACACGACAGTATACAAAGGCGTGGACGTAACATTTTTCCGCTTTGGCTATCGCCGGGTACCATCTGCTCGTCCACGAGCCCCACTGGGTATTGGATGGCGTTATAAAATTCTCTTGGTTCTCGACCGTTATCAGTTAGAAACTGCCTGATGTAGTTCCTTACATCCTGAAGATATTTGTCTAGCTGTTCTATACCTTTATCTATCTCATTCATATTGTTTGATGATATCAAAAAACGGTTAGCTGGAATTCTATAGAGCGGCTTCGGTAGTTGGCGATATGTCCTCTGATTTACTGCTTCCTGTTTGGAGCATAATAACCGCTAATAGTATTAGTGCTCCTCCTATTGATTGTATCAGGTTGAGTTTTTCCTCCATGAATGTAACGCTGATCAGTATAGCTATAAGTGGTTCAGCAGTGGCAACTATGCTTGCTAATGATCCCGGTATGTAATTTAGTGATGCTATATAGAGCACCATGGCAACTACAGTGGGGCCTACTCCCAAGTATAAGATTAATCCCCATGCTTCTAAGGAAGGGGTAGGTACTCCTGTAGTAATGTAGGAGTAAGCACCTAGTATTAGGGATCCTATACCTATAGGCCATACCACAGAGCTTAGTGGATCGTATTTTCGTAGGGTTATGCGTCCAAATAGGGTGTATCCAGCATAGGTTATTCCTGATAGGATACCTGCGATTATGCCTAAAAGATTAATCCTTAGCTGCGATGTGTCGTAAACCTCGGAGAGCAACGCGCATCCCAAAAGAGCAGATATTAATGCCATCATTTGAAGTCTGCTTGGCCTTTCTCTGAATAAAATCCAGCTCAGGATCGTCACCCATGCTGGGGATGTATATAGCAATGTTACAGCTAAGGCTACGCCCAACAGGCTAACTGCCTCCACGTAGGCCAGGTAAAAACCCGCAATGCTTATGGAGCCAAACGCGAGGAATAAAGGCAGATCGCTAATGTCTATAGTGAGTGCCCTCGGTCTAAAAATTGCTAGCACAATCAGCAAGAAGAAGAACCCAGTCAGACAGCGTAGGAACGCCGCCTGAGCAGGCAGTACTTGTTGATTTCTGGTTATTAGCTTGTAGGCAGGGCCTATGGTGGCCCATATAGTCGCTGCTGAAAGAACAAGTAAATAACCAGTTGTGCTTGCTTTGACAGTTCTGTTGCGCATCACATTCGACTTATTGTACAAGGTGTCACGTCTATCATCATAGTTACCGTTTGTACCTCAAACTACGCTAATTAGCACGTAGCTCCTGTGGGAGGTAAATCTATGTCATATAGACGCTCAACTGAGTCGGCGGAACCTATACTAGATGCCTTGCAAATAGCTTCCGAGGCTATCAAACATGCAGAGCCTATACGGGGTGTGCCTAGCGGAGTCGAGGGCCTAGATGACTTATTCTATATAGCTGAATTTGAAAATGGTCGCCCCGTTAGGCGTAACCTAGGGGGGTATCCGCAGGGGGCAGTAGTAAACCTAACAGGTGTGCCGGATACCGGGAAGAGTCTAATGGGGGAGCAGTTTGCAGTCAAGCAGGCTTCATTAGGTAATCCGATCCTATTTGTGACTGTTGAAACCCCAGCACCTTTTGTAAGTCAGAGTCTCGAATTCAGGGCAAACGCCATGGGCCTTCCATGGAAGGAAATGCAGGATTCTATATACCTGCTGGATGCTGCACGCAGATCACAATTACGCGAGGATCTTCCTAGTTTGCTTACCACCATGGCTTATGCCTATAAGCAGCATCGAATCCGCCACACCGTTATCGATTCTGTGACCGGACTTTACGAGGCTCGTGAGATAATGGCTCGCGGGATCGTGAGGGAAGTCTATAACCTGATGAAGCGATGGCACCAGACCGCAATATTGATCACTCAGAAGCGCAGTGCACAGGAAGAAACCTCTGCTGAAGCTGCTGGAGGTTATGCAGTAGGACATATTGTGGACTGTACTATTGTGCTCTCCAAGCATCTCATTGAAAGAGCATATGAGGAGAAGATTTATAAGGCTGCTCTAGGGGAGGTAGTGCGTACTATTAGGATAGATGGTTGCAGGCTATCAGGGCACGATCAATCCACTCACATATTGGAGATAAGTGATCTAGGGCTGGTTAAGGTGGGTCCTCCTTTATCAACAATCTACCCCAGTGATACGAAGTAATTTCCGAGTGCAAGGAGGTGTCAAGATGCCAGGCGAGGTGCAACCAGTCGATGTAGATGTGGATGAGATAGTTCGTAAGGTTTATTTGAAAGCTATAGATGTGGTAGGCGGCCTCCGTAGGCTTGTTGAGTACAGGAACCTAACCTGGGTACCTTCGTTGATAGAGGCTTCTTATATAGTGGTTTTGCATGAACTTTATAACAAAACGGCAGACGAGATCGCTGAGTTTTTGGGTATAAGTAGCTCTACGGTCTACAACGTTCTTCGGGCAGATACCGAGAAAGTATTAGAAAAACTAGAAGAGGAAAGGCAGGAGAAAGACTTAAGAACACATGTGGCTGGTGGCATAGCCAAGCTTGCTTTTCATGAGTTGCTAAAATCTGGTGAGATAGAGAAGTTGTAGGATTGCTAGGATTTATAACAGCTTAGAGCAGCCAGGGCTTACACCCTGGCTGGATTTTGTCTGCTGAGCTAATCTAATCTTGCCAGACTTAATTGGTGTGAATGCAATTGTATTCCACAACTAGTCAGTTTGATGTGTCGGTAGTTATCCCTGCTAGAAATGAATCTAAATATATATGCAGGGCGATTTCCTCCATTGCCAATCAGAAGTGGCCTTTGAACAGGGTAGAGGTAGTTGTTGTTGACAATGGCTCAACCGACGGTACCTCCGAGGTAGCTTCTACGTGTGCCAGCCGCTTTAGGGGGATTAATTTCTCTTTGCTTGCTGAAGACCTGCGAGGTAGGGGAAGAGCAAAGAACCTTGGAGCGAAATTCGCTAAAGGCAGAATACTGATATTTATGGATGCTGATTCCTATGCCGCATCCAACCTTATTAGCACTGTAATGCGCTATGTAGTTAAGGGCTACCCTGCAGGCAGCATTAGAGTAAAAGCCGATTCAGACCATTTTATTGACTGTTTATTCTTCGATATGATGGAATACGGCAAGAAGCATTTTGGTATACGAGCTCAGATGGGTTACTTCGACCGCGAGCTCTTCTGGAGGGTGGGAGGGTTCGACGAATCCTTAGAGATAGCTGAGGATAAGGATCTATTCGACCGAATAATCAATCTGGGGGTGCCTACTTGCCACATAATGGAGACATGGATAGCAACCTCCCCGAGAAGGTTACACACTATGCCTCTTCACCTAGCAGTGGTCACTACGTTTCTAAGGTGGGCGTTGGCACACATTGGTTTTGGAAGGCGCTGGGTGTATTAGGTAGTCTGTTTTGGGGTATCCTATGGCGGCTAGTTCGGCTGGGATGGGCCGGCGGGGGTAAGGCAGCCGGAGTCCTATCTGTGTGGCTCTGGTGGGAAAGATTCACTATATGGTGGTGGAAGCTTCGTCCATTATTCCCTGACTCTATACTCTCATATAAAGTCAATACCTATAAGGGAAGACCTTTATCTCTCCCTGATGGTGTCATCGTCATGCCTGGTGACAGGGTAATTGACCTTCATATGAATAATCCAATTTTGAGTCGTAAATTCCAAGAAGGAGCTTCTACATGGGAACTTATTAAGGAGGCACGTAAGGAGCTTCGAGTACTATCATCGCGCATAGCTTCGAGAGCTCTTCCGGACGTTGTAGCTGTTCGTGGTACTACATTACTTGTAGTACCATGCATCAGGCTTGGGTTTACGGCCTTCCCTTTGAGGAATAACTTATGGAACAGGTTCAGGTTCTTTTTCTTTGTAGGACTAAGGGCGATCTATCACCCACACGGCTGGAAGGCTGCAGAGAGGCTAGTACTGCAGGGTTGGCCACATGATGTCTGGATGAGTAAAGACCAACTAATTCATCGCTTCCCTCCTATGTGATAGTTTGACCCACAGCTCCCAGTTATTGCTTTTACTTATCAGCAGCCGATTCTATCCCACAGCTGTTATTCGCACAAGGTGTGAATAGCGCCTGCCCATACTTGTCTTTACCAAAATTGCCAATCATCTTCTGAGTATCAGGACTCAGCAAGAAGTCGACAAATGCTTTTGCTCCCTCAGCATTTACCTTGGGGAATTTATCCGGATTGACCTGGATCACATGATATATGTTGAGTAGCACTGGGTCACCCTCAAACAATATGGATAGATCGAGTTGGTCTCTGAGGGCTAAGTATGTACCTCTATCGGTAAGAGTGTAACCGCCCTTCTCGGAGGCTATCTGGAGGGTCTGCCCCATGCTGTTGCCTGTCTCCTGGTACCAGTCTCCTTGAGGGCTGATACCTGCCTGCTTCCAGATTTCCAGCTCCTTCTTGTTTGTGCCGGAGTCATCCCCCCTTGAGAAGAAGAGGGACTTGCTGGTGGCTATTCTCTTGAAAGCTTCCATAACATCTTTCGCTGACTTAATATTTGCAGGGTCGCTTTGAGGCCCTACGATTATAAAGTCGTTGTACATCACAAGGTGCCTGTTTGTGCCTGCACCTGTCTTCATGAATTCCAGCTCAGAGGAGGGAGCATGCACCAGCAGGACATCGGCGTTACCTTGCTCTCCAATCTCAAGCGCTTCTCCAGTTCCTACCGCTACTGTTTTTACACGGTAGCCTGTTTGCTTTTCGAATTGAGGTATAAGTACATCAAGTAAGCCTGAGTCCTGAGTGCTGGTAGTGGTTGCGAGAATTAAGTCTCTCTTAGCAGATCCAGGGGATGAACATCTATAGGCTGACAATAGCCATAATACTGCCAAAGCAGCCATACCTAACCTGTATATGTTTCTGGACATATCTTCACCTTCAACGGAGTATAGGTCTTGAGCAAATTGTTAGCAAGTATAACATGATACTCCTATTTTGATTAAGAAGCTTACTATCTGTAACACACAAACAATATATAAAATGCTTCTGTCTACTTAGTTGACGTTTTATCGACTTGCTTTGTATATTATTAGCTGCAGGATTCGGTCCACCGCTGGCGCTAGTGCCAGAGGAACTTCCCCACTCCCAGCCCCGGGTCCGGACCTGCGAGGGCAAGGACGCCTGGCGAAACAGCAAGCCAGGGCGGGTCATGGCGAGAGCCGTGACGACCACAACCCCAACAGAAAACTAACCCGCCGATGGACCCGTCAGGGTCACAGGTAAGGGGTGAAACAGCGGCGGTAAGATCGCCGCAGCGTCGGCAGTAATGTCGGCGGCTAGGGGAGTGTGCGTCCGGGAGCAAGGCAGTAATTGCCGCAGTGGCGAGCCGCCTAGAGCGAGCAGCCACCACGTCGTAAGACGTGAGACAGATGGTGGACTAGAACAGAATGGGGGGTACGGAATCCTGCGAATGCCATGATGGACCACCTAACTGGTGGTCCATCATGTCTTTTAACCAGGCTACTAATCCACTCCTATGTTCCAGGCCTCCTCTAACTCTTGCTTTGAATAGACTTTGAACGCAAGCATAGTCTTTGTTCTCACTACTTCTGGCAGTGAAGCTATATGGTTCGTTACTACCTCGGAGAGCTGATCGTACTCCCTGAGCTTTAGAAAAGCTACAAGATCGTGATCACCTGTAACGCTCCAGACCTCCGCTACTCCGTCTATATCTACCAGCTTCTGAGCCGCCTCGTTGATTCGTCCCCTTTCTACATCTATTTCTACAAGCGCTGTAATCACCTGGTCCTCCTGGAATTGTATGTCTTGCTGAGTATAGTACCGTCTATCTTAACTCATCATAACTCTAGTGAGTAACAAGGATATACCCCTGATAGACGGCTAGTGATCTATACTAGTGAATGATCGGCTCTTAGGAGGTTTCTGTAAATTGAATCAGCTAGATCTCAAAAGGATGGTAGCTTATAGAGCAGCTCAACTCGTGCCTGATGGTGCATTAATAGGTTTGGGATCTGGATCCACTGCTGAGTTATTTGTGCAATTCCTGGGAGAGAGGGTAAGAAACGAAGGACTAAGGGTTGTGGGGGTTCCCACTAGCGAGAGGACTGTAGCAGCTGCTAAAGCAGCAGGAGTCGAACTTACTACATTGGAAGAGCATCCTGAGTTAGATATGGCTTTTGATGGCGCAGATGAGGTCGACCCCGATCTCAACCTTGTGAAAGGACTAGGAGGAGCCTTAGCCAGAGAAAAGATAGTAGCTAAGGCTAGTCGAACTTTCGTAGTGCTAGTGGATGAGTCGAAGTTAGTAAGTGTCCTAGGCTCGAAATCCCCTGTACCAGTAGAAGTGCTTCAATTTGGTTGGACTAGGGCTTCACGAGAGCTTGAGTCTATGGGTCTACAGCCGGTTCTGCGCAAGAGGGAAGGGTTACCATATGTAACTGATAACGGTAATTATGTTCTTGACCTACACGTTGGTCCTATATCCAACCCCCGTGATCTTGATCTCAAGTTACACCTTGTAACAGGAGTCGTGGAGACAGGGCTATTTATAGATATAGCTTCCTTAGTACTGGCAGGCACACAAGAGGGTGTGATAGAGATGAAGAGACCTCAATATTAGTTAGCTGTTTATGGAACTTGTTTCAGACGATATAGGTCTCATTTACGTATTCTCCATCGTGATTCGAAAATAATTCTCAGCTTGAGGTCGATAAGTGGACTACGCTTTTGAAAGATGGATCAACTCATCCGCAGGACATCATCCATTAATCGATGGTGTGATGGTGCATATAGCTGCGTGGGGTGAGTACGCATTTATAATCGTTGTAGCCGTGTGGCTTTTACAAGGTGTAATTACGGCTAATAGTTTAGAACTTCTCGGTGCTGTAACTGCTTTGGTAGCAGCCGTAGTGGCATTATCTGCCAATCAGACTATAGCCCACATCTGGTATAGGCCCAGACCCTACATCGCTCATCCTAATACAGTTCACCTGCTGCTCCATCACAATCCGGATGCTTCTTTCCCAAGCGACCATGCTGCAGCGTCCATGGCGATATCCTTTGTATTGATGAACTTCCACAGGTATTTGGGTATATTGTTGCTGCTGTTTGCGTTAGTTATGTGTTACTCCCGGGTCTATGTTGGGGATCACTATCCAGGCGATATCTTCGCTGGGCTAATCGTAGGCCTAGCTTCTGCTCTCCTGCTACTGTTTTGCCTGCGTCAAGTTGTGAAGTACTTGGGCGATAGGTTAGAAAGCATACTTACGAGGGCTCGTGCTGCGCTATTTTAGGAGATAAGACGCATCTGTATTGGAGGCGGTGGTGTCTGTCCTTTCTGTTTATAGATCTTCTTTATTTCCTCATAGGCAAGTTTGTCACACCTTTCGTTATCGGTGTTCCCTGCATGCCCTTTTACCCAATAACACTTAACTAGATGTCTAGACATGAGCTCATCTATTCTCTGCCAGAGGTCAGCGTTCTTGACGGAACCTTTTTGTAACCTACCCTTAGCCTTCCACATAGGTAGCCATTCCATCATGCCTTTGCAAAGATACTCGGAATCTGTGTAAAGCTCTACCTCATGGGGTTCATGAAGTGCCTCAAGGGCTTTTATTACTGCTGTCATCTCCATCCTGTTATTGGTGGTGTTTTCCTCACCACCTGAGATCTCGTGGACCTCTGAGTTGTAGCGTATCACTGCTGCCCAGCCGCCTGGACCAGGATTGGGCTCACACCCACCGTCAGTATGTATGATTACTTTTTTCAACTTACCCCTTCCTAAATGACTCTCTATATTCAGGCGCCTTATATCCTACCATCTGGAGCGGATCTTTTGCCTACTGGCATATCTCCTGCTTACATCCTTGTAACAACAATTTAGGAGGGTTGATGGTGGATCTTAGACTGGATGGGAAAGTTTCACTTGTTACAGGCGGAGGGTCTGGTATTGGTGAAGCAGCCGCTGTTCTTATGGCCGATAACGGAGCTAAGGTGGGCGTGCTTGACTTCAGGCAGGATGCTGCAGAAAAGGTATCTAAGCAAATTGTAAACAGAGGGGGAAGTGCTATACCTCTTGTGGCTGATGTATCTAATCCAGAGCAAATGAACAGTGCTATAGGGCAGCTGGTAAACGAGTGGGGGAGACTAGATATAGTGTTTGCTAATGCTGGGATAAATGGTGTGTGGGCTCCTCTAGAGGAATTAGATCCACAAGAATGGGATAGGACTCTGGCTATAAACCTTAAAGGCACTTTTCTTACAGTAAAGTATGCCATTCCGTATCTTAAAGAAAGAGGCGGATCAATAATCATAACTTCTTCTATAAATGGCACAAGAGTCTTCAGCAATACTGGGGCTACCGCTTATTCGTGCTCGAAGGGTGCTCAGGTGGTGTTTACTCAGATGGCAGCGCTTGAGCTTGCCCAATATAAGATAAGAGTGAATGCCATATGTCCTGGTGCTATAGAGACCAATATAGATGAGCGCACCGAGAAACGTGATACAGAAGAGGTTGAGGTACCTGTTGAGTTCCCAGAAGGCTCCTTCCCTTTGGAAGGTGGCCCTGGGAGTCCTCAACAGGTGGCTAATCTCGTACTATTTTTGGCATCAGATGCTTCTAGCCATATAACAGGTACTCCTATCTGGATAGAAGGTGCAGAGTCCTTGCTTAGAGGTTAGACCCCACTGAAAGCTGAGAATCCGCCATCTACAGGTACGACTACGCCTGTTACAAAGCTAGAGGCTGGAGAACATAACCAGAGTAATGTCGTTATAAGTTCCTCTGGCCTGCCAAACCTGCCCAGAGGAGTCCGGTTTATAATCAGCTTCCCTCGGGGAGTAGGGTTGCCATCGGAGTTAATAAGCACGGAGCGGTTTTGTTCTCCTAGGAAGAAACCCGGAGCTATAGCATTGACTCTTACACCCTCTCCAAATTTGTGAGCTAGCTCCACTGCTAACCACTGCGTGAAATTAGTTACTGCTGCCTTGGCAGCGGAGTATCCCATAGTGCGAGTTATGGCTCGTAGAGCTGCCATAGAAGAGATATTGACTATGCAACCAGATGGTTGCTGTACGTGTTCTCCCCTTACCATGGCTTCTCCGAACACCATGGTTGGTAGTATTGTGCCGTAGAAGTTAAGGTCAACTACTCTTCGTGTTGCCTCAATAGGTACGTCAAAGATCGAGCCTTGAGGAGGTACGAATGCATCAGGTACATTCCCTCCCGCAGCGTTTACCAGTATATCGATGCGCCCCCATTCTTGGAGTACTCGGTTGCGTATTTCTATTAGCTGATCCTGCCTGAGAACATCAGCAGGCAGCGCCATAGATGTGCCACCTTCTGCTTGTATGGAATCTGCTACTTCCTTGGCTTTGGCTTCCCTCCTGCCTATTATGCCGACTCTAGCCCCGGCTCTAGCTAACCCATGGGCCATGGCACCTCCCAAGACGCCGGTAGAACCCGTCACTAGCGCCACCTTACCTTCAAGATTGAACAACTCGTACAGATAATCCTTGCTTGCAACGGTCACAGCACCACTCCTCCAGAACCCTTACTTGAAGATGGATTATAAAGCCTTAAAGCTTATTAGTCGAGTTGCTTAGGTGTTACACTAAGGCTAAAATGCGCTTGCCGTTCACAAGAAAGGATTCGCTAGTATGCTAAGTGTAGAGGAAGCCGAGAAGAGGATCCTGGATTCCATTCATGTTCTCAACGATGTTGAGGTGTCATTGCTTGATGCCTTGGGACTCACCCTGGCTGAGGACATAATTGCTAACTTCGATGTTCCTCCTCATTCTAATTCAGCCATGGATGGCTATGCTGTTAGAGCAGAGGATATTGTTGGAGCTTCAAAGGATAAGCCGATACGTCTCCAAGTTATATCTAATGTTCCTGCTGGCTATTTGGCAGACCGAGCCGTGCAGCCAGGGACAGCTATTAGAATTATGACTGGTGCTCCTTTGCCAGAAGGAGCAGATACAGTTGTACAGGTGGAACTTACTCAGACCGAAGGTGACAAAGTATTGGTTAAGGCATCCCTGCCAAGGGGTAGGAATGTCAGGTTAGCAGGGGAGGATATAAAGTCTGGGCAGAAAGTCTTGAGTTCTGGAGAGATCATAAGTGCTGCCGATATTGGGGTATTAGCAAGCTTAGGACGAAAGACTGTCCGGTGTATTCGCCGCCCTAAAGTAGCGATACTTGCTACTGGTGACGAGGTGGTTGAACCTGGAGAGGTTCTACCTCCAGGCAAGATATATAACTCCAATAGCTATGCTGTTGCTGCTCAAGTGAAAGAGGCAGGTGGCATACCCGTGCTCCTGGGAATAGCTCGAGACACCAGAGAGAGCTTGGCGAACAAGTTACAGGAGGCGCTTGCGCTGCAAGTAGACTTGATAGTGTCTAGCGGCGGAGTGTCTGTGGGTGATTTCGATTTGGTGAAAGATATGTTGACGGCTGAGGGGAGCATGGAGTTTTGGCAAGTAAACATGAAGCCTGGTAAGCCTCTGGCTTTCGGTCATGTTCGTGGAGTGCCTATGCTAGGGCTCCCTGGTAACCCTGTGTCCTCCATGATCTCTTTTGAGCTCTTTGGGAGACCATCAATCAAGAAGATGATGCAGCAGTACCCTGAAGAGCGGACAATGGTAACTGCTTTTATGGAAGAAGGTTACAAGAAGACAGATGACCGTCGGCATTTCGTGAGGGTAAAGCTTCATAGATCAAATGGCAAGTTTTTTGCGCGTTTGACAGGAGAGCAAGGATCAGGCATATTGACCTCGCTGATGCATGCGGATGGTATAGCTATCGTACCGGAAGATAAACCTGCACTGGAGCCAGGTGATGAGGTCAAAGTCATGCTGATTCGCTAACATAGCTTGGAGATTCAACAGTAAATAGGTTAGGAGGGTAACAGTTGTCTGAGAATCAGGAGTTTGACATAGCCATAATAGGCGGAGGTCCAGCAGGCTATGTGGCCGGAATATATGCCCAACAGATGGGGGCAAGGGCCGTTGTAATAGAGAAGCAGTATTGGGGAGGCACTTGTCTTAATGTAGGTTGTATCCCAACAAAGGCTATGGTAAGCACCGTTGAAGTGCTTAAGTTGGCGCGCCAGGGGGCTGAGATGGGCCTCAAGGGGGATATCGAGCCCGATTTTGATGCAATAGTTGCCCGGCGCGACAAGGTGGTGAAGCAGCTTGTGTCTGGAGTGCAAGGACTCCTGAGATCTAATGGAGCTACTCAGATATTTGGAGAAGCCACAATCAAGACTCCTAATGAGATTGAGGTACGTACCCAGGAGGGCACCCAAACAGTTAGAACACGCAACATACTTATAGCTACTGGATCTGTCCCAGCCAAACCTCCGGTAGAAGGGATGGATCTGCCAGGCGTAGTGGATAGTACAGGATTGCTGTCCCTTAAGGGGCAACCAAAGGAGCTGGTCATTATAGGCGGAGGTTACATAGGGATAGAGTTTGCAAGCATCTTCGTGAACCTCGGTACCAAAGTAACTGTGATCGAGATGCTTCCANGAATCCTTGCTGGCTATGATGAGGAGCTCACCAAGCGACTGCAACAGCTTCTGCAGCGCGATGGGGTAGAGTTTCACCTAAATGCCCCCGTGCAGGCAGTGGAACAGGGCGAAGGCAAGCTTTTGGTCAGATACAGCGAGAACGGACAGGAGAAGGTGGCCGAAGGGGATGTAGTACTTGTGGCTACCGGTAGGATTCCCTATACGGAAGGTCTTGGGCTGGACAACTTGGGTATTGAGATGAATAAGAGAGCTGTTAAAGTAGATGACAGAATGCAAACCAATATCCCGAATGTGTATGCTGCTGGTGATGTGGTAGCCAAGATGCCGCTGGCACACGTGGCTTGGACTGAGGCTCAGGTAGCAGTCCGTAATATGCTAGGCAAGAGAACCAAGATGGAGTACTTTGCTGTACCTTCCTGTGTGTTCTCTGTCCCCGAGATGGCTAGCGTAGGGCTTACCGAGCAGGCTGCTTACGAGCAAGGATACGAGATTAAAGTAGGTAGGTTCCCCTTCTCAGCTAATGGAAGGGCTCTAGGCATGGGAGAGTCTCAAGGTCTAGTCAAGATCATATCTGAGGCGGATTCAGGTGAGATACTAGGGGCGCATATTTTGGGTCCGCATGCTTCCGACCTCATTGCAGAGCTAACCCTTGCGATGGAGATGGGGGCAACTGCTGAGGATGTCGATCTCACTATTCATGCACATCCCACTCTGCCTGAGGCGATCCAGGAAGCAGCGTTGGCTACCACAGGACGCGCAATACACTACATAGTCAAATGATTTACCGATAATCGGAGGAAACACGTGCCTGGTAGAAATGGTCCGTATCTCAAGCCAGGATGGTTCGTAAAAAACCTGGTCAACCCTTTATTGATGAAGCTAGGATTAGTACCTGTGCTTGTGGTTCGTGGCAGAAAGACGGGTAAGATGCGAAGTGTACCCGTTAATGTACTTGAGTACCAAGGTCAGAAATATCTCGTGGCACCTAGGGGCAATACCGACTGGGTGCTTAATCTGAGATCCGCGGGAGAAGGCATGATACGCTTCAAAGGAAAGACTGAACACTTTAGAGCTGTAGAGGTCCCAGACCACGATAAGCCTCCTATTATTCAAGCTTACCTTCAAAAGTGGGGAGCTCAGGTAAAGAAGCAGTTTGAAGTTTTGCCTGACCCAGCTCATCATCCTATTTTCAGAATGGAGAGCTCTACAACGGAAATGGGCTAATAGTAGCTCTAATGAAATAGTTGCTCCTGCCGAGTCAGATATAAAATGCTTTCAGAGAATACTAGTAAGGAGCTGAATTGCTATGAAAGTTGAGCACTTTGAGGCGATCTTGAGAGCTCGGCAGGAGTTTCCATCCGTAACTGCACCAGGCGCTCCCGTGTTTTTCGATAACCCTGGGGGTACGCAGGTACCACATCAGGTCGTGGAGGCTATATCTTACTACTTGACGCATAACAATGCCAACTCACATGGAGCCTTTGAGACTAGTAAAAGGACAGATGCCTTAGTAGAAGATGCGCGTCAAGCTATGGCAGATTTTCTAGGAGCCGATTCTCCTGATGAGATAGTGTTCGGCCCAAACATGACTACTCTCACCTTTTCTATTAGTCGAGCTTTAGGTAGGATCCTACGACCTGGTGATGAGATCGTGGTTACAACTCTTGATCACGATGCCAATGTTGCGCCCTGGCTATTGTTAGCTGAGGATAAGGGGCTTACGATTCGGACAGTCGATATCAATCCAGAGGATTGCACGCTCAGTATTGATTCCCTGCATGCAGCTATAAATCCTCGTACCCGTATCATAGCTGTAACCCATGCGTCTAACGCAGTTGGAACGATAGTCGACGTACAAGACATAACTAGGATGGGGCACGAAGTAGGAGCGCTTGTCTTTGTAGACGCTGTCCACTATGCCGCGCACGGACCAATCAATGTAACGGCTATCAGGTGTGATATGCTTGCTTGTTCAGCCTACAAGTTCTTTGGTCCACATGTAGGCGTGCTCTATATTCGGCGAGATCTCTCGGAAATGCTTAGACCGTATAAAGTCAGGCCAGCATATGATAGGCCACCCTATAAGTGGGAAACGGGGACTCCAAGCTACGAACTTTTGGCAGGAATTACCCCTGCTGTGGATCATATAGCCTCTCTAGGTAGCGGGAATACTAGGAGGGAAAGAATCCTATCCGCTATGCACACTATTCAAGAATATGAAGCCTATATAGGTAAGCCATTGTTGGAAGGATTGCTTTCTTTACCAGTGAAAGTCTACGGCATTAGAGATCTGAGTAGATGGCATGAGAGGGTTGCCACATTCGCCTTTAGGTGTGAAAGTATCCATCCCCGGGATATGGCTCAGATGATGGCTGAAAAGGGATTTAATGTATGGGATGGAAACTATTATGCTCTCTCGCTTATGCAAAGGCTGGGACTTGAAGGTAGTGGTGGTGCAGTGCGCGTAGGGTTAGCCCACTATAATACACGTGAAGAGGTTGATCGTTTCCTTAATACCCTAGAGGATATTGTAGTGGGTAGTGGTGTTTAGAAGTGAAGTATAGGATGATTGCCCTTGACCTTGACGGTACCTTGCTGGATTCTCATGGTCGTGTACGTCCACGTGTAAAGGAGGCTGTTAGGAAGGCGATAGATCTTGGAGTTATAGTGACTATTGCCACTGGCAGGAGATTGCATTTTGCACAGAAGATAGCTGAGGAGATTGGTATAGATGTACCCTTGGTTTTACATGGGGGTACGTTGATTCAGGATTCAGCTACTGGCGAGGTAATTTATGAGGATGTAATGTCCCCAAGCTTGGTGCGAGAGGCTGTAGAACTTGTTGTAAATTATGGTCATCAGCCGGTGTTATTTGTGAGCCCTTCTGCAGGTGGTGGACTATTAGCGGGACCACCAGAGAAGGATAGCGTTCTAGCATCGCAGTATCTAAACAGTCAGCGTAATATAAAAAGGCTGCCTTACGAAGACCTCGCTAACGCTGAGCATGTGCTCAGCGTCTGGGTGATAGAAGATCATGACGTACTTGGACCTCTTTACGAAGCAATGGTCAAGAGGCCCTACTACAAGGTTCTGCTGTGGGAACCTGAGCCTGACAAGCCAGATACCGGCTACTTGCTAGATATACTCAACGTAGGTGCTTCTAAAGCCAAGGCGCTGAGACACTTAGCTGCTAGCTACGGTATCAGCATGGATGAGGTCATGGCTATAGGAGATCAGATAAACGACCTTGAAATGATGGAGGCAGCAGGCCTAGGTGTGGCCATGGGAAATGCCATATCACCTGTAAGAGAGCTGGCTAATGCTGTTGTAAGTTCGAACGATGAAGATGGTGTGGCAGAAGCTATTGAAAGGTTCGTCCTCTCTGAGGAGGCTGTAGGGGATGGGTCGCAGGTTCGAAGGTAGATCTGTGATAGTAACGGGTGGCACGAGCGGTATAGGTCTCGAGATAGCGACCTGTTTCCTGAAAGAAGGCGCAAGCGTTTTGATCACAGGCAGGGATAGAGAAAAGGGCAAGGATGCGGAGACTCGCCTCTCTTCTTTAGGTCCCTGCAGCTTCATATCAGCTGATGCCTCCAGTGCTGATGATGTCGCGTCCGTCATGGAGCAGGTGGTAGCTCTGTATGGTGGCCTCGACGTACTAGTAAACAACGCAGGTGTAGGGCTCGTAGCCCCTATATCTGAGACTAGCGAAGACGATTGGGACCGTATCATGGACGTAAATGTGAAGGGGTACTTTCTGCACGCACGTGCAGCCTTGCCGTTGCTTGCCGAACGGAAGGGGTGTATGGTGCATGTAGCTTCGGATGCTGGCGTAATCGGGGAGAGGATGGCTGGTGCCTACTCCGTGAGCAAGGCCGCCGTGATCATGCTCTCCAGGATGTTCGCGCTGGATGGAGGGCTGCTGGGGGTGCGGTCCAACTGCGTATGCCCTGGAGATACCATTCCCGGAATGAAGCATATGACCTTGCCAGGTGGGGAGATAAGGCCTGCTGATCACTGGCATGCATGGCCTCTACCGCCTATCGGCAGATATGGCACTGCAGAGGACGTAGCCTCCGCCGTAGCATTCCTTGCATCCGATGAAGCAGGATTCTGCAACGGTGCAGTACTCCTTGTGGATGGTGGCATGCGTGCAGGCTTCCCCGATAGATAGTGATAAGCTAAGGTCAGATTTATTTGATCCTGCTTTCAATAAAAACAGGTGGTATCAGAATTATGCGCATTGATCTAGCTGACAAAACCTCTTTTCCTACATGAAACTGTTCTTGAAGTTCGAGCCAAACTGCATAGGGCTCATGAATATCTCCTACACAAACATCACATGCGTTGCTATAATTATCTTTGCATGGGCTCGTAGCTCAGCGGTTAGAGCAAGCGGCTCATAACCGCAAGGTCGCAGGTTCGAATCCTGCCGAGCCCACCGGCCGCGAAAGCGGCCTTTTGCTTTTTAAGCTAAACTTTGCATGCCCTAACCTCATGTGTGCCTTTTGTGGGATATACTTTCATCAGGAAGCTATCCTATAAATGGTAAAGTGGAATGTTCCCAAGTATTCGATCCTTTTTGGCATTTAGCTATACGGTCACAGTACTACTTATAGTCTCAGCTCTCAGTGTGGGAATAGAGCACATAGTAGAGCGCACCTTACATGATTCTATCGATGGATCTCTAAAAGAATATTCCCAGCAGGTATCCCAGTACTTGGTTTCAGATACTGATACTGATATAGCTGAACAGATCGAACGTTTGATAGCTGTAATAAACTTGGGCCGGCAGAGCGAGGAGAGCGTCCAACTCAGGTTATATGGTCCTGATGGATTACCCTTAGCTCCCACCATAAGTGATACTAACATCCCCGATGCTAATCCTGGTTTCCTCAAGAGAGTTAAGCGTCCCGTGCTGCAGACGGTGATGCTGGATGATGGTAGTAGGATGAGAGTGCTTACTAGGCCTGTCAAATATGGGACTGAGGTGCTTGGGTATCTCCAGGTGGGTAGGAGTCTTGAACCCGTCGACAGGATACTTGCTAGGTTAAAGACCATACTCATACTTGGTGGGGCGATAGCCTCGGTATCCGCAGGGGTATTGGCATATTTCCTAGCATGGCAGGCACTTAGGCCATTTTCCCGCATCGTCGAGGATACGCGTAAGATCGGTGTCGATGATCTTAGTAAGAGGTTGCCTGCAGATTATGGAGTACTTGAGGTCAATAGACTAGCTCGTACTTTCAACTCCCTGCTAAACAGACTTGAGAAGGCTTTTGAAAGCCAAAAGAGGTTTGTAGCAGACGCTTCTCATGAGCTTCGTACTCCTTTGACAACCATCAGGGGGAATGCGGAAGTGATGCTTATGGATCCAAACCTACCCCCTGATGTCAGGGAAGGGTTAGAGAACATACGTGGTGAGGTGTCCAGGCTAAGCCGTCTGGTCTCTAATCTGTTGATGCTGGCGAGAGCAGACGCAGGACAGGTAAACCTAACATACAGACCAGTCAATCTGCATGATGTAGTTTTGGATACTCTCAAGCAGATGCACACCTCAATCGATGGTTTATCTGTGAGGCTTGAGCGTGAGGATCAGGTGATGGTATCCGGTGATGCTGACCAGCTCAAACAGGTGATGTTGAATCTATTGGATAATGCATTCAAATATACACCTAAAGGTGGCAGTGTTTATGTGTCGGTATATGCCGAGCCTCCATGGGCCAAGGTTGAGATCAGGGATACGGGAATAGGTATAGCTCCATCTGAGCTCAATAGAATATTTGAGAGGTTTTACAGGTCTAGCAAAGCCCCCAAAGGGGCAGGTAGTGGCTTAGGACTCTCTATAGCTCAATGGGTAGTAAGGGCCCACAACGGGCGTATAACCGTCAGCAGTAAGCAAGGTGAGGGAAGTACTTTTACTGTATGGTTACCTCTCTTTGATGGTGACTCTACATATAATCGCGAAGAAGAAAGACAGTCTAGTGCACAGACTCAAAGTTTAGCTCCTAATTTATAACCCTCTTCTAACCTTCAAGTAACTTGTCTGTAACGGGGTAAGTGTATCTTTGCCTTGAGACTTATTTTCTTCCGGCCATGACTAATGGCAAGGGGGGAAGAGAAGTGGATAGAAAGAGGGTCATCCTTATAGGCGATCGTTGGGAGACTCAGATGCTCGCGGCGTGCGCGCTTGAAGGTGCCGGATACGATGCTATCACCTTATTTGACAAGAGGAGAGCTGTTGAGGCCGTAAAAGATATCAAACCCGATCTTGTCCTTCTTGATATGGATCTGCCCAAGCTGAGGTCAGTTCAAATAGTTCGGTCTCTTCGTAGAGATGCAGCTACGCAGAATGTGCCTATAATAGGTATAGTATCCTCTGGGGAGGAACAGGCTGTGGCGGGGAGGTTTAATGGCTTAGCGGATGTCTTCCCACAGCCCTTCGACAAGAGAACTCTTCTACGTAAGGTTCGGAAAGTTCTGAGGGATGGTAGAACTGAGAGAAACGGACGCTGAGGAGCAGGAAAACTCCGATAAGCGTCAACCTCGCTTTACTTATGTTTCTATCATACTGTTGCTGATAGGAGCACTTGTATTCGGTGCCCTTGCAGGCGGCATGGCAGGCTTTGCCCTTTCCAGAAGGGGATATCCCACTACGACGTCGGGGCAGCCCCTCAGTCAGATGAACCCCGCTGATGTTGTAAAATCCTCAGAACCTTATATGGTCACCATTACAACTCCCACCAGTACGGAGCAGGGTAGAGGTCAAAGGACTCTGCTTGGTAATGGTGTAGTTATGAACCTCGATGGTTACATACTTACTACTAGCCAAGTCCTTCAAAGGTATGATCAAGTACAAGTAGTTTTCTATGATGGGCGTTCAGCAAGAGGGGTGTTAGTAGCGGCCCCTGATCAGGATACAGGATTAGCAGTAGTCAAGGTGAGCGTACCCGTTCCCAAAGAACCTGTTTTTGCAGATCCAAACTCGATAGAGACCGGTACCCAAGTTATTGCCCTTGGAATCTCGCGCAATGGGGCTGGGGTTACTGCTGATATGGGTATCATAGGCTCGATAGGATTTCAGAACAATATAGGTGGGGCCCAGATGGCAGATAACCTCATTTGGACGGATGCTAAGGCACCAGAGGTGGCTTTGGGAGGCCCCGTAGTCAATTTGGCTGGGGAAATTATAGGCATAACGGTGGCTGTGGATAACAGGGGATGGTCACTGGTATTACCTGCCAATACAGCACGCAATATCGCGCAGCGGTTACTTAAGACAGGCGCAGGTCCGAGGGCAAGCCTAGGTATATATTACGTCACAGTAACTCCGCAGCTTGCTCAGCTTAGGGGACTGGATCAGTCAGGAGCATTAATCACTGCTGTGTTGCCAGATTCTCCAGCAGATAGAGCTGGCCTAAAGCCTGGCGACTTGATAATCTCGCTCGATGGCAAGGTCGTTAATGAGAAGCAAACGCTCGAGTCTTTGCTGGCGGCTAAGCGTCCAGGTGAGACTGTCCACCTGCAGGTCATTCGCAAAGGCACAGTTAACAGGTATACCGTTCTACTTGCTCGTAAACCCGCGCCTGGCGCTACTCCTACAGTAGTAGCTACTCCCAGTCCCTAAATCTCAGAAAACTCTAGGCCGACGCACCTGAGTAGTGCCGTATGCCCTGATGCCAGAACCATCTTGAGAACAATAGAAGTGCTATAGATAGCAAGATGGCGCCTACTAGTAGCTGCCAAGTAATCTTGCCGGTAAGTGCTTGTGCAGGCACGGTCACAGCAAATGCTACTGGCACCAAAAAGGTGAGTGCTGCTCTTAGAGGTTGAGGATAGATAGTTACTGGCCATCTTCCAGCCTGATACATACTCTCAAAGATCACAAGCAGGTTTTCTACTCTTATAAACCAAAATGCTAGCGTTGCAAGTGAGAGAAGGAAACTATAGACGATCACGCTTCCTGAGAACAATACTATCCCAAAGCTTATAGCTTGGTATGTACCTACGCTGTCACCTATCTGTACTAAGGCGATGATTATAACTACTATGCCTAATCCTACGTCGAACAGACGCCATATCTCTAATTGTCGAGTGCTGACGTAGACCTGGGAGTCTAAAGGTTTAGTTAGAGCAAAATCGAGAGTACCTTGTCGTACATCCTCCATGAATCTCTCTAAACTAGGTCTTACGATAAGCCCTACAATGCCACCTATAAGTATGTAAACGCCAAGCACTGCTAGGAGCTCCTCTGGCAACCACCCATCGAGGTTATCTGTTTGCCCGAAGACGATCGCCAGACCTCCCAACCCCGTCAAAAGCCCTACTAATGATTGGAATGCTTGAACAAAGAAATTGGCTCTATACTGGAGCTCGCTCATCAATCCTATACGGAAGAATGTGCCAAGCAACCTAGCATATCTCATGTCATGCTCCTACTGCTGAGTACCTACTTATTCCTAGTCTCCAGATGAACCTGAAGGCTATAAGACTTACTAACAACCATGAAGCTTGTATCGCGAAACCTAAGAGGACTTGTGTAGGAGTTAGCCTTCCTAGGACTAGCTCTGTGGGAAATGCTACTGCCCACTTAAAAGGCAGGATATTCGCCAGCATCTCCAATGGGCGGGGTAGGAGCGAGAGCGGCGTCATCTGCCCAGAGAGGAATAGGAAAAGTGTACTGTAAATCTGATTGATAGCTGAGGTGCGCGTGACCCAGAATCCTACCAATCCTATTGTCCATTCCATGACAAAGCGCATGAGAAACGCCGATATCAAGGACGGAAAGAATACAACTATGTGCCATACATGAGGGTGGAACTCTGCATGGAAAGCCCAGCCTATCAGAAGTGCTGATGGCAGAATCAGAGCAAACGTTATTGCCTTATATGAGATATTCCATGCAACATCTTCATGTATTGGATGAATAGGGCGTAGGAGCTTGGGAGAAAGTTGTCCGCTACGTATGCGTTCGCCCATCTCCCATATCACCCAGGTGAAAGTTGTCTGTTCAACTATAAGCAGTGCAATAAAGTAGGCAGCAAAGTCACCCGAACTATAACTTCCGACCTGTCCTCCTTGAGATTTTGCTACGGTTACCCATACAACGAGAGGTATCAGCACCCAGACCAATGATGAGAATGCCCATATTAGGAGGGATGCTCTGTATTGCAATTGCATAGCTATCACTATCTTCATGTAAGAGTAGTAGATGTCGAATAGCCTCTTCATGCTACCTCCTGCTGGGCGAATACCTGTCCTATAACTTCCTCGATAGGGGGGTCCTCTACGGTTAGATCTAGCACTGGCAAGTTAGCTAGTAGCTGTGAAGTAATCCTGGGTGTGTCATCTTTAGATACCCTGAGGACTACCCTCGCACCATCTTGCTCTATAACTCGCCCAAAGTGAGAGAGATCAAAACTACCTTCTCTAAGCTCCACAACAATCGTCTTTTCAGGGGAGAACCTGTGTACTAGACCAAGAAGGTCACCATCATACAGGATAGTGCCGTGATGAATAACTATGACCCTTTTGCATAGAGCCTCTACGTCCGCCATGTAGTGGCTAGTAAGTAATACTGTTGATCCATACCTTTGGTTATACTCTTTGATAAACGCTCTGATTCGCGCCTGCATGGTTACATCCAGGCCTATGGTGGGTTCGTCCAAGAAGAGAACTCTGGGTCTGTGAAGCAGTGCAGCGGCGAACTCACACTTCATGCGTTCTCCGAGGCTAAGATTGCGTACTGGCTTGCGGAGCAAAGGCGCTAATTCCAGTAGTTCGGTAAGCTCGTCCAGTGTGTGTCTATACTGTTTATGAGGGATCTCGTATATAGCCCTATACATCTCAAACGAATCTATTACCGGGATATCCCACCAAAGTTGTGTACGTTGCCCCATAACAAGGGTGATCTGCTGCAGGAATTTTCTTTCTCGACGCCAGGGGTAGTGTCCTAGCACAAGTGCTTCTCCCGATGTGGGATACAACAGTCCCGAGAGCATCTTGAGGGTAGTAGTCTTTCCGGCTCCATTTGGTCCCAGAAAGCCTACTACCTCTCCTGGAGGCAAGTCAAAGTAGATGCTATCTACTGCTACTACCTCGCGAGTTTTGCGATTGAATAAACTTGCTACTGCTGATACAACGCCAGCTTCACGCTCAGGGACATGATAAACCTTTCTTAAGGCTCTAACCGTGACTATAGAGTCCAAGATTTGCTCTCCTGATGTTGCTTAATCGGTTTCTGATGGCAGGAACAATTATGGATGTTCAAGTATTATCGAAGTCAAGGATGATTTTTATATTGTTATCACTAATCTCTAGGGATATTTGTCGTTGCCTGATAGGTGCTTGCAAGCTGTATTTCTTCCTCCATCTCTACCCCTCGGCGTAGAGTGAGGTTAACAGGGCACCTAGTGGCAATATATCTAAGACGCTCTATCTGATCCTCTGTAAGGTCTCCTGTTACTTCGATTTTCTTGTGAATGACGTCTTTCTCCCCTGGAGACTTGTGGATGCTTAGCTCAACCCTTATATCCTCAAGATTCCATCCTTTTCGTTCTGCATACATTCGCAGTGTCATCGAGGTACATGCCCCAAGAGCTGCTAGCAGAAGATCGTAGGGCTCAGGAGCTGTCTCACTACCTCCCTCGCTTATCGGAAGGTCTGACATAAAGGTGTGGCTTCCAGCCATGATCTCCTGTTGATATCCCTCACGAGAGTGGACAGTGACGGTTTTCACTACCATCCTCCAAAGCTAACTAGTAACACATGCATTCTACTCCAGGAAGGGGTATCAGGAAAAGCCAATACTGGGGGGTATTGCATATGAGTATGGCTAAGCAATCACCTAGGTAATAACAGCTGAAGTGGAGATTTCAGCAGAAACATATTGGAAGCTGTGGACGTACCGTTACCAGGTGGAACTGCTAGTCTTCTACAGTGCAAAATACCATGAGTGGAGCCGACGGAGGGATTCGAACCCTCGGCCTACTGTTTACGAAACAGTTGCTCTACCGCTGAGCTACGTCGGCAATACCGATTGTTATTATGGGTCATTGCTCATTGGTTAGTCAAATTTTGCTTCAGCGAATATATCGTTTTCGGTTGCTTTCTTCTTCTAATGTCGCTATAGTAGTGGTTGACAACGACAAGGTGGAGAGGACGATGAGCATCAGCAACGTAACTGGTTCGCATAGTATCGGCAGGTTGCTAAGCTCTGTTCGTCTACGAGCGCGGCAGCTGTATCCTCTCCGCCAGAAGCATCCCTTCGGCTGACATAGTTTTATCGCCCAATTAGATCAAACGATTAGGCCGTGGCGGAGAGTAAGGGCTCTGCTAGCGGCCTATTTGTTTGCCATTTTTCTGAAGGAGGAACAGCGTGGGTCTAAGTAGTAATTCTTCCCTTTCCACAGCCAACAAGTCATCTTTGATAGGAGTGTTGGATCAGGAGTATGCATTACTAGTAAGAGATGCTTACAAGACATTTGGAGGAAGGTCTTTCTTAGAAAAGTTCAGAGGAACTGCTGAGGTTGAGAAACCTCAACAGGTCGTGGCTGTGGACCATATATCGCTCAGCGTGAAGAGGAACGAAATCTATGGGATACTTGGGGCCAATGGCTCTGGTAAGAGCACTTTAATAAGGCTGATGTCTACCCTTCTGATACCAGATGGTGGGGAGATAAAGGTTTTCGGTTTCGATGTTGTGAAGCAGGAGAAGATGGTCAAAAGGCTTCTCAACAGGGTATCAGTGGAGGCCAGCTTTTTTAAGAAGCTGTCGCCAGTGGAGAACCTAATGTATGCTACTAGGCTCTATGGTGTCCCTCCCTCTAGGGCTAGAAGAGAAATTCCTGAAATTCTAAGCAGGCTAGGTATACCCCCTGATCGATTTTCTCGCCCCCTAGAGCAGATGTCGCGTGGGATGCAGCAGAAGGTGGCAATAGCTAGAGCCTTCCTGACTACTCCAGTGTTGTTACTGCTTGATGAACCAACAACTGGTCTTGATCCCAGATCTAAACTAGATGTGCAGCAACTAGTCAAGCAGCTTAGGGAAGAGCACGATGCCACTATACTCCTGACCACGCATGATATGGCGGAAGCTGACGCGCTCTGTGACAGGATAGCCATCATTGATAAGGGTAAGCTGATAGTTGAAGGGACACCGCAGGAGCTGAAGAGTATGGTAGCGACTCCTGCAAATCCTGCACCTACTCTTGAGGACACTTTCATGTTCTTCACCGGTCGCAGCCTTGAAGAAGATGAGCAAGAAATAATAGAGGATTAATACACGATTAGGAGTTCGACAATATGAGCACTTATAATCCACCCACGCTCCTTCGAGAGCTTCGTGCCAGCTATGCTTTTGTGGAGCGAAACCTCAACCTGGTCAAAAGATACTGGGGATGGGAGCTAGCTTTCTTTGTATATAGCCTTACCAGCTCTCTATCGGTTATTTATATAGGAAAGGCTCAAGGTGCGGACGCTAGGCATCTGGTGCTTTATTTGGTCATAGGTACACTCGTTTGGGCTTATCTGAGATCGGTGTTTGACTCAATAAGTGAGATGATAGCCTGGGAGAGGTGGGAAGGTACTATTGAGTATACCTTTATGGCGCCTATAAGCCGCACCACTCACATGCTAGGTACCGCATTGTTCAGTGTAGTTTACGGCTTACTACGTACCGCTGTGCTCTTTTTAGCTATTGGCCTTTTTGTGGACTTGGATCTTGCAAGAGCCAACTACATTGGTGCACTAGTAGTAGGTGTAATAGGTTCTCTGAGCTTTATTGGTGTCGGTATAATGGCTTCCATCTTGCCGCTCCTCTTTACAGAGAGGGGAGCGGAGATGACCTTCATGATAAGCGGCATACTGCTGCTGGTGTCAGGAGTCTACTATCCTATATCAGTCTTACCAGGTTGGATGCAGCCCCTGGCTAAGATATCGCCAGCTACCTACGTGTTAGAGGGTATGAGGCGTACGCTTATGGAGGGGAATGGAGTTGCTCAACTCGGTGATGTGTTAATCCCACTAGTCATAACAGGTGTGGTAAGCATACCAATTGGTGTATGGATATTCCTGAAAGTTGAGCATTACGCTAAGCGCACGGGTAGACTGAAGAGGAGCGGATAATATCAATCTTGGCTGGGTACCGTCCGAACCTAGTACCAGTACCAGGGTTCGGACGGTATTATTCTTTGTCGATATTTTTGCTCACACTCTCACTTAGTGTTTGAGTGCGTAGGAAAGCTGCGTAAACAGCCTTAGAGAGTACTGTCCTAAGAGCTCCCTTCTCCATCTGATATATGGCTTCAGCTGAAGTTCCTCCTGGGGATGTCACCATGTTGCGTAGCTCTGCTGGGTGTTTTCTGGTCTCCAGCGCAAACATTACCGACCCGAGCATCGTCTGCTCCACTAGCTCTGTAGCCACTCGTCTTGAAAATCCTAGGTGTACACCTGCATCTATAAGCGCTTCCATCACCATAAATACATAGGTAGGCCCAGTACCACTCAACGCTGTAGCCATATCTACCATCTGTTCGTCCTCGACCCAGATCTCTTTACCGAGTGCCCCAAGCAACTCTTTTACCTGAGCTTTCTGATCATGATGTACTTCATGGGTGGTGGTCCATACTGTCATTCCCTGGCCTATCTGTGCTGGGGTGTTGGGCATTGCTCTAGCTATGGCTGGATGCAGTAGCCCAGTTGCCAAGGCATGAATTGGAGCTCCAGCTATTATGCTCAGTACCAGTTGGTCTGCTCTCAAGTTGCCCCGCAATTCGGGGATTACCCTCTTGAGGATCTGAGGCTTGATGGTTAGTACTACTATATCGCCGGCTTGGGCTGCTTCCAGGTTCATATGATGCACGTTGATTCCATATCTAGTTTGCAGTTCCTGGCGTCTGTCAGCTCTAGGGTGGCTTGCGTGCACCTGCTCTGGCTTGATCAGCTGCCGGTTTAGTACACCAGCTATCATAGCCTCGGCCATGGCTCCTGCGCCTATGAAAGACACGGTAGCTGAGCCTAACGAACTCATAGTTATTGCTCCTGGGTTATAGACTTGCGCGTGTTAGATTACCTATACCAGGGACTTTCTGCCTGATTTCCTCACATACCTCATCTGGCACAGGCTCATCTAATGTGAGCACCAGCATAGTCTCACCTCGTGGGGCAAGTCTGCCGCTCATAGCGGCGCTGATGTTGATGTTGTGATTACCAAGTATAGTGCCTATTGCACCGATCACACCTGGTCTATCAATGTGAGGGCAGAACAAGAAGTAGCCACTGGGGATAAAGTCCACGGGGAATTTGTCCAATCTTATTACTCTCTGTTCTTCGCCTATTACCGTGCCCTCTAGCACGCCCTCTGCGCTCTGCAACCTCAAGCTGCTGGTATAGCCTTCTGGGGCCATTCCTGTGGCTTCAGTTACTCTCAAGCCTCTCTCCTGGGCCATAATCTCTGCGTTCACAAAGCTGATCCTCTCGCTGCTAATGGGCTCTAGCAACCCTCGCAAAACAGCGCTACGTATCAATCTATGGTCCTGACTTGCCAGGTCGCCGCAGTACACTATCTCTATGCCCGTATGGCTAAAGCCATGCACCTGTGTGTACAGCCTACCGAGTTTGTCTGCTAACTCTATGTAATGACCAAGCTCTCCAGCAAGTAGCTCTGGAGGTAGGGAAGGAGCATTGACTGCCCCTCTTGCCGGCCTGCCATTAAGTACATCAATGACTTGCTCGGCCACCTCTAGTGCTACCTTAACTTGCGCTTCCTTGGTCGATGCTCCCAGGTGCGGAGTTAGTACTGTATGCTCCAAATGTATAATGGGGCTGTCTGGTGGTAGAGGCTCTTTTTCATAAACGTCCAGGGCTGCTCCTGCAATCTTGCCCTCTTTCAGGGCCTCTACGAGTGCCTCTTCATTGACCACGCCCCCTCTTGCTACATTGACTAGCAATGCGTCAGGCTTCATGATGTCAAATTCACTACTGCTGATTAGATTACGCGTGCTTGGAAGTAGTGGTACATGGACAGTTACTATGTCGGAGTTTCTCAATAATTCATCTAGAGAAACCAACCGAGCTCCTAGACTTTCCGCAATGCTTGCTGATACATATGGGTCGTATGCCAATAGGTTCATATTGAAGGACCTTGCTCTCCGAGCCACCTCTGCGCCTACCTTGCCCAGCCCTACTATCCCTAGGGTTTTCCCGGCAAGCTCTACGCCCATGAACTTGCTTCTCTGCCACTCTCCTCGCCTAATTGACGCGTCTGCCTGAGGAATGTTTCTTGCCAAGGATAAAATTAGCGCTATGGCATGCTCAGCAGCGGCTACGGTATTACCTAGAGGTGCATTGACAACGAGTATGCCCCTTTTCGTGGCAGCATCCACATCTATGTTATCGACCCCGATTCCTGCTCTAGCAATCACTTGAAGCCTATCGCCTGCCTCGATGATCCGTGATGTGACCTTAGTTTCACTTCGCACCACGAGCGCATCGTATTGAGGTATGGCCTGTATGAGATCGGGCTCCGACAAACCAGTCCTGACATCTACCTGGGAGTATTTTCGAAGTAATTCGACACCTTCGGGGGCTATGGGATCAGCAACTAGGACCCTAAACTCCAACTTTGCCTCCAAAAAAGTATATTTACAAGCTTATTGTAATAGTTGGTAGGTTACTATATAAAGGCTAGGCATGATTAGGTATCTAGTGTGCTACTATTTATTTTTGCTATCGCTGGTATAATCTCGTAGAGATATGTCTAACCAGCAGGCAAGAATCTTAGTAATAGAGGACGAACATCAAATAGCTGACCTTCTGCGCAGAGGGCTAACGTTTAAGGGTTACCTGGTCGATACTGCAGCTTCAGGCGAAGAGGGGCTGGATAAGGCCAGGGATAATCCTCCNGATCTCGTAATCTTGGACCTAATGCTTCCTGAGATGAGTGGGGAAGAGGTATGCAGGCGGCTGCGAGAGGGACTAGATCCTGATTTGCCTATTATTATCCTTACTGCGAAGGACGCAACTGAGGACAAGATAGCAGGCCTTGATGCTGGTGCAGACGATTACATAACTAAGCCCTTCAATTTTGAGGAGCTTCTGGCGCGGATCAGGGCTTCATTGAGGAGGAGGCAGCCTCAGGAGAAGAGTATCATCAGAGTTGGTGATCTAACTCTCAACCTAGCTTCTAGAGAGGCTATGAGGGGTGAGCGTAAGCTTGATCTTACTACACGTGAGTTTGACTTGTTGGAGTTCTTGGCTCGCAACGAGGGTCACGTCGTGAGTAAAGAGGCTATATTCGAACGTGTATGGGGTTACTCCTTTGACATAGACTCTGACGCCGTAAAAGTCTACATAAGCTACCTGCGTTCCAAGCTAACGGCTGGCGGCGAGCCTGATATGATACACACCATACGGGGTATAGGATATATGCTAAGGGCTCCCCAGCCTGTTAAGTGAGCCAGTCTGGCTTGTTGCCAGCCCCCATGTTCTCTAGCTCATCCTTGGTAAATCTGAGTAGTACCTGCTGCTCACGAACTTCCTTTATAGCTGTCATAGGAATGTACAGACTCTTTGAGAGTAGTCCGCCACTCTTTACTTGCATATAACCTCCTCCAGCGGTTTGTAGGGGTTCATTTGCTAGCTTCTCATCGAAGTCGGTGGTAGGTTGTAGACTAGGTTCTATAAGGGATTCTCTAGGGGCCATTCCAGCTCTTATGAAATCGCCCGTCGGGGGACCACTTGCGGGAGTAGGTGGATTGATACCTCTGCCTTCTGGTTGTTCCTCTGAACCTTCAATGATTCTCTCTTTTTCTTCCCATACTTTGGTTATCTCCCCTAATTTGTTTCCAGTAGCATCTATGACATCCATACCTTCGCTTACTATATGGTTCATGCGCCTCTTCTCCTAAGGATCTTTGTAAAAATAGGATTAGCAATAACGGTGCCGAAAAACTAATACTTATATGTTTCGTTATCATTATTAGAGGTAACTAAATAGTTTCGACTACTAGGAGAAGTTTTCTGTATAAGATGAGGGTTATAAAGTTAGCATCTTTAGTAATAGTAATATTGTTCATTGCTACCGTGGTGTTTGGCATATTTGCCTACAATCGAGCGAATGCTTTCAGTATGGCAATTAGCCGCAAAAGCGCCTTGGAGTCAGATATTAACCAACTAGCTCGTAAAGAGGGGCACTTTAATCTATTAGTTATGGGTTATGGCGGTGGTAATCATGATGGAGCTTACTTGACGGATTCCTTGATGATATATAGCGTGCCCTTAAATGGAGGTCCTGCATCTCGTCTTAGCATTCCTAGAGACCTCTGGATAGAATCACCTTACGGCTCTGGCTACTATCGTAAAATAAATGCCGCCTATGCTTATGCATTTGCGCAGACTCGTAATCACCGCAAAGCGGCTGCGGCTGCCGCAGAGGATATATCTCATGCACTAGGCATTCCCATTCAGGGCTGGATGACGGTCGACTTTAATGGCTTTAGAGATCTAGTAGATGCACTCGGGGGAGTCGATGTAAATGTTCCTAGGTCTTTTACCGCAAAGTATCCAGCTAATGATGATCCGAGAATAAACTATAAATGGATTACTATAAGGTTCAAAAAGGGTGTGCAACATATGGATGGCGAAGAAGCTATACGTTATGCCAGAGCTAGATATACGAATGACCCTCGAGAGTCTAGTGACTTTGCGCGGGCTGCTAGACAGCAGTTAGTGGTATCTGCGATCAAGCGTAAGCTACTCTCGCCATCTGGCATTATAAGAGGGTTCAAGCTTGCTGATGCTGTGCAGGATGATATAAAGACCAATCTATCGGTTAGGGATCTTGCAAGCATATTTGGTAGAAAAATAGATGATAAGAGATCAGTGGTTTTGGGGCTCGATAATGCCCTCGATCAGGGTATGAGCAGCGATGGACAGTACATCCTGTATCCCAGAAATAACAACTGGAATTATCTGCATAGGTTCGTAAGGAACTCTCTTTACGGCTCTCAGAGTGCTGCCGAGAGGTAATACCCTTGAAACGCATATATAGTAGTTTGGTATACTAGCACGCTGGAGGGGTCGCATAGTGGACTAGTGCACCCGCCTCGAAAGCGGGCAGGGCGATGAGCCCTCGTGGGTTCGAATCCCACCCCCTCCGCTCAGGGATTCCTGAGCGTGTATACGCGGAGAGGTCGCATAGTTGGTCTAGTGCGCGCGACTGGAAATCGCGTAGGCGGTAAATCCCGCCTCGTGGGTTCGAATCCCACCCTCTCCGCCTTTATTTTTTAAGCGACCCTCAAAAGTTAATAAGCTCTTCGTTATGGCTACTATTAGAGAATTGCTTCTGAAAGCAAAGGCCAGGCTGAAAGCCGCCGAGGTAGAAAATCCTTCTTTGGATTCAGAACTCCTTCTTGCTAGTGTTTTAGGGATTGATAGAACCAGTTTGTTAGCTAACCTGAATCAAGAGGTAAGCCTACCGGATCAAGAGAAGTTTCTTGGTCTAGTCGAGCGTAGGTCCCGTCACGAACCTATTGCCTACATCCTAGGTTACAAGGAGTTCTATGGAAGGCTTTTTTGTGTCTCTAGGTCAGTACTTATCCCAAGACCGGAAACAGAGATGCTTGTTGATCTGGCAAAAAAGCTTGCTCCAAAGGGAGCTGTGGTAGCTGATGTGGGTACTGGATCGGGGGCTATCGCTGTATCTATTGCTATAGAACGTCCAGATGTGAAGGTTGTTGCTACTGATATTTCACACGATGCGCTGGATGTTGCTCGAAGGAACGTCCAGAAACATGGAGTGCAGGATAGAGTATTTCTCCTACAAGGTAATCTTCTGGACCCGGTGCATGAGATGGTAGATATGGTAGTTGCTAACCTCCCATATATACCTGAATCTGAGGCTGATTCACTTCAACTCGATGTGATTTTATGGGAGCCGCGAACTGCTCTCTTCGGCGGAGAGGATGGTTTGGAGTATATAAGAGAGCTCTTGAATCAACTACCAAAACATTGCTCATATGGTGCTTACTGCTTGCTAGAAGTGGATCCAAGGTTAGTTGACAAGCTAAAGCACGAAATAAAACTCAGGTTTCCTAACGCCAGTATTGTCGTCCTTCAAGACTTGGCAGGACTTCCCAGAGTGGTCTCGGTCAGTAATTTTACATCTTCTTGATGACAATTTCCTATTCTTTCACACCTGCTTAACACCTGGATAGGCATCTTAATAGTGGATGCTTAAGAAATCTCCAAGGAGAATCAAGTGCTCAGCTGCAGCTCCAGAAGGGATCATAAGTTTACAGGCCGGCCTGTCAAAAATGAGTTAGGAAGATGGTATCAATGCGCACTTTGCGGTTCTACCATACTTGTTCCAAATATTAGGTGGCGGCTCATACTGAAGCTTATTAGTCTCTATGGATCTGTCAGGAAAATTGTTGCTCATCGTATTGCAGGTGGAAAGAGATGACAGAGATCAAAACAAAAGCCCAGCTGATTAGTTATCTAAGAGACCTTCAGGCGGATTCTAGAAGACACAGATATATTTATTGGAATAGCCGTAGAATTACTTTGGGTAACGCCCTGAAGAAGGCTGAAGGACTGTCGGGGCTGGAGACTATAATCCAGTGGCATGACCATATATTAGTTCTCGACCCCTCAACCCTCAGGAGGCTGCGCGGCTACACTCTTGGCGGCTAAAGCCAAAATGGCCCACAAGGTGATATAATTGCGCGCCGGGTATTTATAAGTAATACTATACTTATGCCCACTGATCTAAGTCAGTGACTAACAAGACTATATGGGGGTTAGAGTCTTTGGTGAAGGTCGAATCTGAGAGACTTCCTGGTAGCGTAGTTAGACTTGAGATAGAGGTAGATAAAGAAACTGTTGATAAAGAGATAGACAGAGCCTATCGCAGGTTAGCTAATAGAGTAGTTATTCCTGGATTCCGAAAGGGGAAGGCTCCTAGAGTATTGATTGAGAGGTACCTAGGGGAGGAAGCTATTTTTGAAGAAGCCACCCGAGAGATAGTACCCAATGCTATCGAGCAGGCTGTAGAGCAGGAGAAAATAAACCCTATAGCCGAGCCTCAGGCTTTTAAGTTGCTTGAGCGTGAGCCTTTCAGGTTTGAAGTCACCCTTCCAGTTGAACCCACAGTAAAGCTAGGTGACTATAAATCTGTCCGAGTCGAGCGCCGTGAGGTAATTGTCACCGATGAGGACGTTGACAAGTATATAGAATCTCTTCGAGAGAGAGAGGGTGTGTGGGTTACTCCTGATCCTGCGCGCCCTGCCAAGAATGGTGATCAGCTTGTCGTAGATATAGAAGAACAGTATGAAGGCGAGGAGCCTCGTAAGAGAGAGGATCTTACTATAGTCCTCGGTAGAGGTTATCTCCCTGAAGATGTTGAGAAGGCTTTAGAAGGTGCAGAAGAGGGCAAAGACTACGAGGTTGAGTCTAAGTTACCTGAGGACTATCCTGTAGAGGAGTACGCAGGTAAGCCTGTTAAGTATAAGGTTACCGTAAAGAGCATAAAGGAGCTTCAGCTTCCTGATCTGGATGATGACTTTGCTAAGCGCACTGGCCTAGGTGCTGAGAGCGTTGAAGATCTGAGGCAGAAAGTTAGGGAGAGGCTCCAGGCTGAAAGGGAAGCTGAGGAGCGTGACAGAGTGGCAAATGAAGTCATAGAGAAGATGGTAGAAACCTCTACGGTGGACATGCCTCAGGTGCTTATCGAACATGAGGTAGACCATCAGCTGGCTCATATTCGTGAAAACCTCAGTGCTCAAGGGATACCTCTCGAGCAGTATCTACGATTTACTCAGCAGACTATAGAGGATCTTAGAAACACTCTACGCCCTGACGCCGAGAAGAGGCTGACAAGGCGGTTAGTTCTATCGGAGATAGCTAAGGCTGAAAATATAGAGGTCGATGAATCCGAAATCCAGCGAGAGATAGATAGGATCGCAGAGCGTATAGACGAATCTGAGCGCGCTGAGGCAAGAGCCTTGCTAGATACCCAGGAGTGGCGGGATCGTATAAGGGCTGATATTTACGATCGTCGGTTCCTCGACAGAATCGTGGAAATAGCCACTGGAGAGCCACTTTATCCTAAGGAGGAACCAGCAAGTGAAGGCTCAGAGCAAACTCCTGACTCCTCGGCCTCACAGTTGAATACTGAGAATTCGGCTATTCAAGATGTCTCGAGTGGTGCCAATGAAAGCGAGGTGACTGCTGAGGGTGAAGCTCTAGTTCAGGCTTCTGAAGAGTCTCAAGAGTCTGAAGCTGAAGGTAATGACGAGGCTCGTAAGGCGTAGAAGGGCGTGTAGTTGGTAGCAAAATAAGCAATACGCTTCAGATCCTTGCCTGCGTTGTTAAAATGGATAGTAGAGGTGTTATTTTTCGGAGGATAGAGAAATGGTTACCGATCCTAGATCGCTTATTCCTATGGTAATAGAGACAACCAATAGAGGTGAGAGGGCTTTTGATATTTACTCTCGCCTTCTAAAAGATAGAATAATTATCCTTGGAACTCCCATTGATGATCAGATAGCAAATCTCATTATCGCTCAACTACTATTTCTGGACGCCGAAGATCCTGAGAGGGATATACAGTTTTACATAAATAGTCCTGGCGGTTCTATCACAGCTGGTCTTGCGATATACGACACTATGCAATTTGTCAGGCCTGATATCGTGACAATTTGTATGGGCTTGGCGGCCAGCATGGCTACACCGCTGCTTGCTGCGGGTACTAAGGGTAAGAGGTATGCCCTGCCCAACGCTACTATACATATGCATCCTGCGAGTGGTGGGGCACAAGGTGCTGCTGCTGATGTAGAGCAGCAAGCCAGGTTTCTAATCAGGATGCAGCGTAGGGTGCGTGAGCTACTGGCAATGCATACTGGCCAACCTTTGGAGAGAATAGAGGTCGACTTTGACAGGGAGAAGTTCATGACTCCCGAAGAGGCCAAAGAATACGGTATCATTGACGAAATAATGGCAAGTACAAAGCAGCTACCTGCAGGTAATGTGCAGAGTACTACTTAGTTACGGGAGAGGAAATGTCCAATTCTAGAAGTTCCAGATCAAGCTATAAATGCTCCTTCTGCGGCAAGCGCCAGGAAGACGTTCGAAGATTGATAGCTGGTCCAGGGGCAGTTTATATCTGCAATGAGTGTGTGGACCTGTGCCGAGAGATTATAGATGAGGAGGAGTCAGCTGGTCTCCGTCGAGAGCCGGCACCGTCTAGAATCCCGCCTCCTAAGAAGATTTATGAGCTCCTGGATAATTATGTGGTGGGGCAGGACAGGGCTAAGAAAACCCTTTCGGTGGCCGTTTACAACCACTACAAGCGCGTTGCCGCAGATATGCAGATCGATGATGTGGAACTTCAGAAGAGCAATATACTTATGATAGGTCCTACTGGCTCCGGTAAGACGCTCCTTGCTCAAACTTTGGCTAAGATTTTGGACGTACCGTTCTCAATAGCTGATGCTACTGCTCTTACCGAGGCCGGTTACGTTGGTGAAGACGTCGAGAACATACTCCTACGGTTGATACAAGCTGCAGATCTGGATATCCAGAGGGCCGAGCGAGGAATCATATACATAGATGAGATAGATAAGATTGCCCGTAAAGGTGACAATCCCTCGATAACCAGGGATGTATCAGGTGAGGGCGTACAACAGGCGCTCCTGAAGATCATAGAGGGAACCGTCGCTAATGTACCTCCACAAAGCGGACGGAAACATCCTCATCAGGAATTTATACAGATCGATACGACTAACATACTGTTCATTTGTGGTGGTGCTTTTGAGGGCCTGGAAGACATAGTAGCCAAGAGAATAGGCGCAAAGAGATCTCTAGGTTTCGCGCGGCAAGAATATGACTCTGGTCAGTCTGAGGGTTCGGTGCTTCAGCATGTTATCCCAGAGGATCTGTTAAAGTTTGGGCTGATTCCAGAGTTCATTGGTAGATTACCTGTTGTGGTTACGTTGGATCCTCTGACTAAGGAGGATTTGATCCATATACTGACCAAGCCCAAGAACGCGATTATAAAGCAATATCAGAAGCTTATGGCTCTCGATAACGTAGAGCTACAGTTCACAAACGATGCTCTGGAAGCTGCGGCTGAGGAGGCTATAGCTCGCAAGACGGGTGCTAGAGGGCTAAGGTCCACGATAGAGGAAGTCTTGCTAGAGACCATGTACGAGATACCCTCTCTGACCGGTGTACGTAAGTGTATTGTCGATGGGGATACTATACGGAATAGATCTAAGCCTAAGCTTGTGACATGGGAAGATAGCAAGCAACTTGAGGAGAGCGCCTAAGTTGATTGCTATCTGCGGAGGTAGTAGGTGAGTGTACTCAGGCGCCTGGAGAGCGGGTTAGAGGCCTTATTTGAGGGGGCCTTTACCCGCATCTTTAGGCCCAGAGTACAGCCAGCTGAAATAGCTCATCGCCTAGAAAGGGAACTTGAGACCAACCAGGTTGTAGGCCTAGGTCAGATACTCGCTCCTAATTACTACCAAGTATCCTTGCATCCTAGAGATTATGAGCCATTTGAGCGTTTCAAGACAGCTCTAGAGCGTGATTTTTCCGCTTATATTCAGGACAGGGCAAGGGCTCATAATTTGACACTCGTTACTAAACCTAAAGTCGAGATAATTTCTGATCCAAATGTCAAGCCTGGATCAGTTCATGTAGAGTCTTATCTGCAAGATCTGGGACCTGGTGAGATCGATCCACAGCTTGAATTTACTCAACCTATAGAGGTTACTAGAGCGCGACCAAAGATCCCAGCATCTGCTTTCTTGACGGTAATAAGTGGTCCCCAAAATGGTCAAAGATTTCACTTATCTCCTTCTGGCCGTGCATCCATAGGCAGGGGACTGGATAATCAGATAATTCTGGAAGACCCAATGGTATCTAGGCATCATGCCGAGATATACCTTCGTGGTAGCGAGTGGTACATAAAAGATCTGAACAGTACTAATGGTACATACGTCAATGGCCACGCGATTAGGGAGAAGGCCTTGGAACATGGTGACAGGATAACCCTGGGTAGCGTAGACATTAGGTTCAGTCTAAGATAGAGGTTTGGGAAGGACCGCAGTGAGGATAAACTACGATCTACTTGTGTTCCTTCTCAATGTGGGATTCGTAGCCCTGCTATATATCTTCCTCTTTGAGGTGGTGAGAATAGCTCTAAGGGAGCTTAGAGCAGTTACTGCTACTACGTCTCAAAACAGCCGGTTCGGTCAACTTGTAGTCGTAGACCCAGGGCGTACTGGTCTAAGGCCAGGAACAGTTTTCCCTCTTGAGCCGACTACTGCTATTGGCAGGAAGATATCAAATGCTATAGTCTTGGATGACCCTACTGTTTCTGGAGAGCATGCTATTTTGTATCTTTGGGATGGCACTTGGTACATTCGAGATGCTGGTAGTACCAACGGTACATTAGTTAACGGCCAAGATGTCATTGAACCCTCTCCTGTGAATGTAGGTGACATACTAACTCTAGGAGCTGTAAAGCTTAGGCTGGCAAGATAGAATAAAGCATGCGTGATTACAAAGACTGGCGATTCCCAACTAATCCTCATAGTCATCATCCCTCAGCTCGTGAGACCCGCAGGGCTCAAATGGAAAAGATCGTCGCCAGGGAAATCGAGTCTTGGCGAGAAGAGGCATCTGAGCTCAGAAACTACCCCTACGGTAGATCATTTCTACTTAGGCTTATTCGGGCCGCTTTGCCAGTACTGGCGGTCTTTGTGGTGGTTTTGTTAGGCTCTGCTTTTCTCATCACAAGAGCTTACTCAGATAGGATATACCCTCAGGTTGTGGTTGGGAATATAGCTGTAGGCTCCCTTACTCAGGATGATGCTAAGGAAAAGCTGGAGTCCTCGCTAGAGGATTACCTGAATAACCCTGTCGTACTGACTTTTGGCCAACTTCAATGGCATCCCGCTGCTGAGGACATAGGACTTACGATAGACGTAGAAGCCACCGTCAACAGGGCTATGAGAGCTGGTAGAGAAGATCCAGTTATCTTAGTCATTGCTCGCACACTAGTTGGCCAGCAAAGTCCAGAGGTCGTGCCTATTGTCATGCGTATAGATGAAAGTAGGTTGTCAAGCTATTTGTCGGACATAGGCAGGCAAATCAATCGGGATCCTCTAAATCCTTCCATCCAAGTCTCTGACGGCAACATTCAGATAGAGGGTGGTGGAGCCGGTTATACTTTCCTTCAGCCTGAGACAGAATCCAAGGTTTTGACCTCTCTAAGGAAGATGTCTAAGGGGCCTGTTAGCATCGCTGTGTACACTACTGCTGGTACTATCAGCAGTCAAGAAGTCAGTAAGGCAGAGTCACTGGCTAAGAGCATGATTTCATCGCCTATAACGTTAGTTGGTGACAATCAACAGAAATGGCAGATAACCACTGATAAGCTCCAAGATTGGCTTAGAAGTAAACCCGTAAAGGTAAAAGGTAACACTGAGCTAGATGTCTACTTAGATCCTGTTGAACTGGAGAACTACCTTGATTCAGTTGCTAAGGATATAAATTCACAACCAGTAAATGCTCGATTAAGATGGGATAATGGGCATCTGTCGGTTCTTGCTCCAGGAAAACTGGGCAGGAGACTAGATATTGATCGAGCTATTGGCCTAATACAGGAAGCTGCTAAATCGAATTCTCGGCAGGTGCAACTACCTATTTCTCGTATCAGCCCATCTGTATCAGAGAACAACATAGCTTCGCTTGGTATCAAGGAGCTTATAGCCTCAGGTGTATCGGGATTTAGAGGGTCGAGACCGGAACGTATAGATAACATCAAGAAGGCGGCCCAGGCTATCAATGGTTATGTAATACCTGCGGGCAGCGATTTCTCGTTCGCTGATGCTATTGGTAAGATCTCAGAATCTGCAGGTTATAAGCCTGAACTTGTTGGGGATAATAGGCTTGAGCTACAAGGGTGGCCAGGCGGTATTAATCAGGTCGCTACAACTGTTTTCAGAGCCGTGCTCTATGCAGGATTGCCAATTCTAGAAAGGCATTCCATGCCTTACCGATTGGACTTCTATCAACAGGAGAACCAGCAACCTGGGACCGACGCTATGGTTCTCATTCCGGGTACCGACCTGAGATTTACGAACAGCACGCCTGCTGCTATCCTGATCCAGGTCAGAGTGTCAGACCAGGACCAGACCGTACAGGTGAATCTTTATGGTACCGATCCGGGTTGGTCGGTTGATGTAAAACCACCCATCATAGAAAATGTCGTTCAGCCTATAGGCGATATCTATTGGACTGACCCTACATTAGAATCTGGCAAGACTGAGACTTATCTATACGCTTCTGCAGGTGCTGATGTGGTAATAGAGCGTACTGTACGTAAGGGAACGGAAGTCATCCTAGATGATAATATTACGAGCAGTTATGATCCGTTACCTACAGTATTCGCTGTAGGTAGTGCTAACTCAGACAATGGTTAGAAGATTTAAGGTTATTTGGTGAGACCTTGGCAGATTACTCACTAGTTTATTCTGTTAGTATGTAACAGGCTTCAGCAATTCTTTTTTCGATCTTTTCCCTAGTAGGTATACCGGTAGGTCCTACAGCTTCGATCGCAAAGGAAGCTGCCGCATTTGCAAAAGTGGCAGCGTGCTCTAGACTGCCTGTACGGTATAGCTCTATAAGGAATGAAGCGGCAAACACGTCACCGGCTCCAGTAGCATCCACTACATTGCAACGAAATGCAGGGAATGACCTCTCCTGTCCTTGGTGAAATACTGTTGCTCCTCTATCACTTCTTGTAACTACGACTGTGGGAACAGTGTTGAGGTACATGTCTAAATCGGATTCATCCACTAGATCGTCCTCGCTGAGAATAGCGACCTGCACGTGCTTTAGAAGCTTATCAGCTTCCTTCCAGTGGATTGGGAATACCTTATGGTCTTCTCCCCATCCGCGCATCATTCCCTGAGGGGTTATACCTACTAGGGCATGAGGAAAAGCATCGAATAAGTCGCTTTCCAGCTCTCTGGCTACAGGTCCAAGTAGTATCACTGGAGCTTGTCTCCAATTGGACGGAACATCATCAATCGATATTGGAAGTGCCCTGGCTAGTAGCCTCTGTTGTCTCTTATTTCCTACGTAAATATTTTCGAATGTAGTGGAGTATTGGCTGGGTATAACCTTGACCTCAGCTCCAGACAAAGCTCCATTTACATCGATATCATTGTCGCAACTAGTTACCACAGCGGTACGAACACCTAACTTTATACCAACAATTCCCGCATAGGTAGCTGTACCGCCTATAACATAGCCCTCTTCTAGTATGTCCTTGGTTACGTGTCCAAGTATTAGGAAATCAGGCCTTTCTTCTGTTGCCGGCATTGGGTCTCCTAGGATTGGGATAAACAACTACGTGCCTCGCGTCCCCTTCTCCGGAGCTTTCAGATCTCACTCTATTATCTCGGGAAAGGGTTAGGTGAATAATTCTTCTCTCTCTAGGGGGCATAGGTTCGAAGCTGTAAGGTTGCCTTGTTCTGACGACGCGTGCAGCTGCCCTCTTGGCCATTTCTCTGAGGACTGCTTCTCTTCTCTTTCTGTATCCTGCTACATCAAGTAGTAAGTTTGGCCAGTAACCTACCTTCTTCTGGACTATATGATTCAGCACAAACTGGACATCATCTAGGTTATCTCCCTTTCTACCAATGAGTATCCCTAGGTCCTCTCCCTCTACTTCGAGAACTACTGGAGACTCGGCTTGGTCTGGCCTTAAACTCCTTTGGTTGATTTTGCAACTTGCAATCAGATTTAGATGATGCAGAATGTCGCTCATGACTTCCTGCCCGAGATTGGCAACAGTCTCTCTTTCATCAGGTGTAAGCAGGTGTTTAATCTTCTCAGCTTCTTGATCTTCTGGCAGCTCGGAAGTCCTGCTCTTGACGCTAACCGATACGAGAGCTTCGTCCGTTATAAAGCCGTGCTCGTCAGGTTCGTTTGGATATCTTAGGACTTTTATATCTACTTCGTCTCTTGACTTGCCTAGCTGTTCCAAGGCAAGCTGTATTGCATCCTCCACAGAAGTAGCCGAGATCTCGACTTTCTCAGGCCTCTCCAATTTTCCAGATTACCTCCACACCCTTATTTATCTTCTCTTTTTTTTCTTTGATTCAGGCTTTTTGGCTTTATTTGACTGTTGTGGCTTAGAAGGCGCGTCTAATGCAGCCAGAGCACTACTGCCTGAAGTACCAGGTGCCCCAGGCAGCCCCCAAGCATCATCAGTGAATCTTATCCCACTGTGAAATTCGGCTTCCTGAATGATCTCTTCGTTGGCACTGCGATTAGTGCTGCCGCTAGAGGCATTTGAAGCCGCTGCTGTTTGAGCCTGTAACTTTTGCTGCTGTTGCTGCATCTCGAGAGCTTTTTCCTGCATTCTTTGCATGAAACTTTTTCTGGCTGGTTGCCCTTCCTTAGGCTTGATAGGCTCCAGAGGAGGGAACTTCTTTCTTGGCAGGAAGGGGAACATATCCACTAGTGAGCCCCAACCGGTTACGAAGTACTGTTGTACAGCACTGAACAAGCTTGATACGAACCAGTAGAGTACAGCACCTGCTGCTATGTTCCACCCTATGAATATAACCATTAGAGGCATAATCTGCATTATAGTGTTCATGCTGCGCTGTTGAGGATCTATTATTTGATCTTTGGGCTGTATGGCCATCCTAGTTTGCAACCACTGTGCTAGTGCAGCAAGGAAAGGTAAGATGTGGTCAGGCCTCGCAAGGTTATCTATCCAAAGCAATCCCCCAACATTGTTACCAGTACTTAGATGCATTATTGCCTGCCATAGAGCAAGGAATATTGGGAATTGGATTAACAGTGGCAAGCAACCACTCATAGGGTTGATGCCATACTGTTGATACAATGCCATAGTCTCTGCACTTATAGCGGCCCTGTCCTTGCCATGCTTCTTGTAAATTTGCTTGATTAGTGGAGCAATCTGCTGTTGTTTTCTGGAGTTTCTGAGTGCTGGAAGAGATAATGGTAGGACTATAAGCTTGATTATGATAGTAAACAGAATTATGGCTAGAGCAGTACTTCCGGTAAGTCCTTGGAAGAATAATAGGCCGTCAGTTATTAACTGTACTAATGAGTTCCAACCAGGTATATGCAAAACTAACTACTCCTTCTAATTCTAAATAGCTGTTCTAAAGAGAAATTCCTCTTATAAATTATAGTCATAGGTGTAAATTGTAAATCACGATCATGGAACAGGATCGAACCCACCTTTTGACCAAGGGTGACATCTCAAGACCCTTCTGATGGTCAACCATCCTCCCTTGAAGATACCATATTTTTCGATAGCTTCATACCCATATTGTGAGCAGCTGGGGTAGAAACGGCATGAAGGGGGGAGAGCTTTCGATATAGTAAGTTGATAGAATCTTATAGCACCTAACGCGGTGAACTTAAGAATTTCTCCTATGATATAGGCAGCCCTAGATCCGAAAGCTGCTGGGCTAATTTGCTTTTTAGTTCTTGGAAATCCATAGTTAGACATTCTGGTCCCGCTATAGCTATAACTAGACAGGGCTTGCTACCAAATTTATATGTCTGCCTGAACGCTTCCCTGAGCCTGCGTTTCGCTCTATTCCTTTTTGCTACCGACCCTATAGATTTGGCAGCTGCAAACCCAAACTTCTCTGACTCGCCTTCAAATAGCACGCAAATAGTAGCAAAACTACTACGGCTGCATCGACCTCTAGTTCTAACCTCTTTCCAATCTTTTGACGAGGTAAGCCGATGCAGCCTATCCAAGGTGGATCTTATTTCCAGGTCTTGCTATCGCTTGCTGTAAGGCGCCAGCGACCCTTCCTGCGGCGAGCAGCTATCACTGCCCTCCCCCCGAGAGTCTTCATCCTGGCCCTGAATCCATGCTCTCTTAAGCGAACTCTCTTCTTAGGCTGATAGGTTCTTTTGGGCACAGTCAAATACCCCTTCAATCAATAGTGATCTTACTAGGACGGGGAATTATACACTATAGGAGGTTTTCTGTTCAATTGTTGTCTGTAGATAGTCTATAAAGCATTGACATTCGTCTTTAGATATGGGCATAATTATGCCCGCAAAAACTAAATAAAGGCAGTGAGGTGACAGGGGAAGTCCGGTTAGAGACCGGCGCTGTGCCGCAACGGTAAGCAGTCTAACTGCTGAGCCCGAATACCTGCCCTCACGGTGTCAGCAGGCAACCCTTCGAGCAAAGGGCGCCGCTGGGAGATTTGTAATCTAACAGNCTTGTGCGCCTTGCTGCCAAATAGGGAGCAAGGCTTTTTTTGTTAGTTTTACGCCAGCTAGGCGCCCAAACTTTGAATAAATAAAAATTTTCTGGAGGTAGAAGTGGTTAGGCGTCTAGCATTTCTGATTACGATCCTTACTTCTTTAACCTTGCTGGTAGTCTCCTGTGGACAACAGAACGTTTCCTCAACTCCAACTCCTTTGGCTTCTGCTGCACCAACCTCTCCTGTGCCTTCCGTTGCTGAAACTCCACAAAGTCCTCAGGAGGTTACTCCGGTTACATCTCCTTCTCCGACGGTTACACCTCAAAATACGGTCACGGCTTCTCCCACACCAGCAGCTACGGAAGTACCTGTCAGTGGTTCCTCAGAGAACGGGTATCCTTTCACCTATACAGATGCTACTGGCCACAAAGTAACTCTGAAATCTCAGCCTCGTAGAATAGTTTCGCTATTTCCCTCAAATAATGAGACGGTCTTTGCTATCGGTGCAGGTGATCAGGTTATAGCTGTGGATCAGTTTACTAATTACCCCAAGGAGGCTGCCGAGAAGCCTAAGATAAAAGGCACATACCAGAAATTCAATATAGAACAGATAGTTTCTCTAAAACCTGATCTAGTGCTAAGTAGCCTAGGAGCTGAGCAAATAATAGATAAGCCACTAAGGGATGCTGGTATAACGGTAATCAATACTGGGTATCCCGGTACCATAGACCAGGTGGTAAAGCACATCCGAGATTTAGGGAGGATTACAGGTCACACTGAAGAGGCGGATAAAATTGCCTATCAGCTGGAAAGTACTGTCAAACAGGTGGAATCTAAGACTAGCAAACTGCCAAAAGTTAGGGTCTATTTTGAATCAGACGTGAGTACTCCAGGTAAGCCTTATACCTATGGTGCTGGATCTTTGGTTGACCAAATGATAACCATCGCTGGAGGGCGAAACATATTTGGTAACGTTAAGAATCCCTTCCCACAGGTGAGTTATGAGTCTATAGTGAGACGTAATCCTCAGGTAATAATCCTAGGGGATGTCAAGGGCTTTGTAGGTCCTGACTTCCTCAACCCGACCACAGTTGAAGAGGTGAAAAGCAGGGAAGGATTCAGCACTATCGAAGCCGTAAAGAAAAATAGAGTAGTGCCTGTTAACCCTGATCTTTATACAACACCGGGCCCGAGGTTGACTCAAGCTATCAAGCAGCTTGCCGCTATTATTCATCCAGAGGTATTTGGCGAAAGATAGGTTTAATCATGAGCAGTCAAGTCCAAGCCACCAGCTCTGAGATTAGAAAGAGTTACCACTGGCTCAGAGCTGGTGGTGTCATATCCTTTCTTGTTATCTTAGCCTTTACATCTATTATCTTGGCGTCAGCTATTGGTTCGGCCTACATTTCACCACTTCAGGAAATTAGGATGATAGCCCATGCCCTAGGATTACCTGTTGCGGTTACTTGGTCTGAGAGCGATAGCGCTATTTTATTCCAACTTAGGATGCCCCGGGTGGTAGCAGCTTTTCTTGTAGGGTGTGGGTTATCTTCAGCAGGACTTGTTATGCAAGGGGTGTTCCGAAATCCATTGGCTGATCCTTATATCTTGGGATCATCCTCAGGGGCTGGACTAGGAGCCGTACTTGCAATGGCACTTGCGCTAAAGTGGGATTTTCTTGGATTTGCGCCAGTTCCACTTCTAGCATTTGTGGGGGCTATGCTATCTGTCGTGTTAGTGTACATAATAGCTGGAGCCTTCGGATCCGTTGATCCTACTCGGCTGATACTAGCTGGCGTAGCTGTAGGATCCTTTCTAGGGGCGATAATGAGCTTTATCATGGCATTTACCCCCTTAGTACAATCCCAGTTGAAAGCGGTATTTGTATGGCTGCTAGGAGGTGTTGGAGTATCAGGTTGGAATGAGCTAAGAGTCTTATTGCCTTTGTTCTTCATTACTATCTTAGTACTGTTTTTCATGTCTTCTGATCTTGATGCACTCACTCTTGGTGATGAAGGCGCTTCTTATCTGGGAGTTAATGTTACCTATACCCGCATTGCCCTTATAGGGGTGTCTGCTTTGCTCACTGCGAGTGCGGTATCTGTTAGTGGGCTTATAGGCTTTGTCGGATTAGTTGTGCCCCATGTCATGAGAATGGCTTTCGGTCCCAAACACGCTATGATGATTCCAGTAACCGCGTTGGCTGGTGGTTCGTTCATGGTAATCATTGATTTGCTAGCCCGTGTAGTTTTCTCTCCAAATGAAGTGCCTGTGGGGATATTAACTGCTATGATCGGAGCTCCGTTCTTCCTGTTCATGCTACGGAAGTTGGGAAAGGGATATTCGTTATGAAAGCTGCTGGGACCGCGATAGTGCTTAACAATCTGCACTTTTCATACGGGCATATGCCTGTGCTGCGAGAGATCAATTTGGATATAGGACATGGTGAGATGTTTGCTGTGCTTGGTCCCAATGGGAGTGGCAAAACAACCCTGCTTAGGGTTATCAGCGGTTTCCTGAAACCTTCTATGGGAGATGTGGTCATAGAATCTAGAAGTATAAGGGCCTATTCGAGGAAGAATCTTGCTAGGGTTCTAGGTGTGTTGCCACAAGAGCAGAATGTATTGCCTACTTGGAGAGTGAGGGAATTTGTATCTCTAGGACGTATACCTTATAAGTCACGGCTTGAATTTGCATTTAGAGATGAAGATGTTCAAGCCGTTGATCGCGCTCTGGAGATGATGCAAATTGAGGATATCCAACATAGGCGTATAAGCAGCCTTAGCGAGGGACAGAAACAGCGGGTTATGATCGCTATGCTGTTAGCTCAGGAAGTCAAGATAATGCTTCTGGATGAGCCCACTGCCCATTTGGATATGAAATATAAAAACTTGGTGTTCGATGCATTATACGATATAAGAAAGAGTTTAGATATAACTGTAGTAGCCTGCTTACATGATCCTATCATTGCTGCCCTATATTTCGACCGCGTGGCTTTACTAAAAGATGGTAAGGTTTACGCTCTGGGAAGCCCAGATGATACTATGAACCCTAACATTCTATCAGACGTGTATGACACTCGAATCAAGGTGGTTCAAGACGAAGAAATAGGAGTACCCCTTGCCTATGCTGTACCGATTAGTCGGTCGGCACGGGATAACGTGGATGAGGAAGCTTAGAAAGGCTAATTATATAAATAAAGCTGGTAGCCCACCAAGCTACCAGCTGGCTGGGGGACGTGGATTCGAACCACGATTAACTGATCCAGAGTCAGTCGTCCTACCGTTAGACGATCCCCCATCGACGCCAAATAGTTTACCAAAACGATGGCTTCTTTGGCAAACCCGTAATTAGGAAGCCTTATCTGTTGCTAGATAGTCTTCCATTCTGACACTTAATACGGTACTAACACCCTGTTTATCCTGAGTTACTCCAAATATCCTGCTAGCTCTCTCGACAGTGAACCTGTTATGGGTGATGACTATAAAACTGAGTGTCACTTGCTAGCTCTTCTAAGAGATCACAGAACCTCGTAACGTTACGTTCATCAAGCGCTGCATCTACCTCATCCATAACGCAGAAGGGGGCTTTACTATCTTTTATTAGGGCTAATAACAACGCGCAAGAGCATAAAGCCCTTTCTCCACCTGACAATGCCGATAATGTTGAGACTCTTTTACCTGGTAGTTGGACTTCTATTTCAACTCCTAACTTATCTTTATCATCCTTGGCTAGCTTTAGACCTGCCTTGCCACCTCCAAAGAGTCGATCAAAGTACTCGGCAAAGGTCTGTGATACTTCCTGGAATGTCTCCTGAAATGCCTGTTGCATCTCATGCTCTAGCCTGTTAATAAGATCTTCTAGGTTATGCTTAGCTTTACTGATATCCCTTAGTTGAGATTCGAGAAAATCCACCCTATCACGGACTTGGTTATATTCTTCAATGGCTAATGGATTGACCGGTCCTATTCTGGCTATCTTCTGTCTTGATTGCTCAATCTTTTTAATCAAATCTCCTAGGTCGTCACTAATTTGAATATCAGTGGAGGGAGCTTTACCTGTTTCTCTTTGACATGCATGTATAATGTCGCCTTTTTGCCTTTCAAGATGTTCTAACAAGGTACATGCATCTTGTAGGGAGTCATTTATAGAGCTGAGCTCATTATTTGATGAGGCTATTTGATTCGTGATTGTTATGAGGGATTCTCTTAATGACTCTATTTGGTTAGAATCTTCATCTATCTTCTCTTGCAAGCTGCTGATCTCTTTAGATACAACATCTAGCTGTTTCGTCAGGTGAGATACTTGAGGTGACAACCATTCTATTCGCCCGTGAATGTCCTCTAGCTCCGACTGCCTGCTAGCTACCTCAGAATCTATTTTGGTGATCCTGGCCTTATTTTCATGTAAGTTGTGAGTTGTTTTTACAAGCTCTCTATCAAGTGTCTCTAGAGAAGAGGATAATCTGAGAAGGTTAGCCTCCATCTCAGATATGCTACTCTCATATTCTCCAAGAGCCTCCCTTTCTTGATTAATTCTGGCTTTGATATCCTTTTCTCTTTCAGTAAGCTTATGCAGCTGTTCTTTTTCCCGAGGCAGCCTGTTATTTGCTTCGTTTAGTCTTCTTTGGAGTCGCTGTATTTGTTGTTCTACCCAGTCCAGTCTCTCTTTAAGCAGCTTACATTGGTCTTCTAAAGACTTCTCAGAGCCTTTTTCCCTGAGCAAGCTCTGCTCCAATTGCGACAGATCCTTGGTGAGACCGTCCTCTTCTTGTCTGAGTGTTTGTAGAATGTTGTCCAGCTTATGTGCTTGATCTTTTACCTCTGCTAGCTTCTGGCCTATCTCTCTTGCCCTTTCGCGTGATTCTTTTAGCTCACGTCTTTTGGCTAGAATCCCTCCTTGCGCTTTAGATAAATTACCTCCAGTAACGGCACCTCCTTGTCTAACTACCTCACCTTCTAAGGTTACTATTGAGCTAATACCTCTGGCGCTAGGCAATACTTGTCTCGCTGTGCTAAGATCGCGTACGACTAATATTCTTCCTAGCATGTAGAAGATTGCTCTATCTATCTGTTCTGGATAGCTTATTAATTCGCTTGCTATCCCAACCACACCATCGATATTCGGTATGTGAGAAGCCTTTAGTGGTGTTATTGTGTCTATAGGAAGGAAGGTTACCCTCCCAATTTTCTTCATCTTTAGCCATTCGATAGCTTTCTCTGCATCCTGCCAAGTTAGGGTTATGACGTTCTGTAAGCCTGTTCCAATTGCTGCTTCTATAGCTGTTTCTAGCTCTGCCGGAACCGATATGAGATTACCCACAGGCCCTAATATCCCGCCCAATACTCCGGAAGCACTTGCGCGCATAATCTCTCTTACACCGGGCTGCATATCAGCAGCGCTCTTGCTGATATCATCGAGTATCTTCTCTCTAGACTGTACTTCTCGCAGCTGTAAAGATAGATCGCTGTACCTTTGCTGGAGTTCTTGATGTTCACGTTTGGTTGTACCTATCTTTTGCTTTACATCTTTGATTTTTTCTAATAATCTTAGCCTCTCTCGTTCGGTACCTTGTATCCTGTCTATTAGGGATTGTCTTTTGGTTTGTATCTCTTCGCTACGAGCTTGGATACTAAGCCTCTCGCTAGTATGAATCTCTATTTCATTCTCTAAGTTGCTTATTTCCTCAGTTAGGATTTCCACTAGCCTCTTCTTAGAAGCTATCTCTCTTTGCAACTCCGATAGTTCTTGTTCGAAGCCTGCTATGGAACTTTCTAGCTGTTGTTTCTTATCTAGACTGTTTCTTGAGCCTTGTTCCAGAGTTAGCAGTTCAGTTTCTACCTGTTGCTTTTGCTTGCACAGAAGTTCTATTTCAGCTTCAAGTTTATGTATCTCGGTCAAGATTTGCAGCTTCTGGGCTTTTAGGTGCTCTATCTCGGATTCTGTTATTCTTGCTTGGGTTTCATTTTCTGTTAGGTCTTTCTGGAGATCAGCGATCTGCCTCTGTAGGGAAGCCATCAGAGCCTTGTTCTCTCTGATGGAGGTGTTTACCCACTCAATGTGGTTTTTTCTTTTTTCAATATCCTGCTCTATAAGGCGCTTTTGCGATTCGAGTGTTGGTAAACGATCCAGTATCTGGTCACGCCTATTCTGGAGATGAACTTTTCTGTGCCTAGCTGACCCTATTTGACTCTCTATGTCCTGAATTTGCCGGGAATAGTAGGCTTCTAATAGCTGCCTTAGCTTTTCCTCTTCGACTTCTTTTGATCGCAGGTTGTTTACTTGCTTGATAAGGCTTTTGAGACGCGGCCTGCTATCGTTCAATAAATCTTCTACTCGCCTGAGATTATCTTCTACCTCTGCAAGCCTTTTCAGAGTTTCGTCCCGTCTTTTAAAGTGGTGTGTTATATCTGCTGCCTGTTCTAGGAGCACTGTACGATGTTCGGGGCTAATCAGCAGCACTTCATCGACTGATCCCTGATTTATGAAGGTGAAAGATTCCCCGATGATTGCCCCTATCTCCTGGACATCACGTAACCTTGCCTTTCTGCCGTTTATTAAGTATTCGTTCTCACCACTTCTATAGGCCCGTCTTGTTATGCTGATCTCTTCGTATGGTAGAGGAATAGATTTGTCGTGATTGTCAATCGATATCTCTACTTCAGCCATGCCGGCCCTTGGTTTGCCGGGGCTGCCTGCCCAAATTACATCTTCTGACCTCTTACTCCTAAGTAGGGAATGGCTCTGTTCACCCAGAACCCATCTTATAGCTTCTAGTATATTGCTCTTGCCCGAGCCGTTGGGGCCAACTATAGCCGTTATGCCATGATCAAACTCTAGTAATGTGTGATTACTAAAGCTCTTGAATCCTTGTATTTTCAGGGAATTGATCTTCAATTTTCCGCCTGAATATCCCTATACTCCGTATACTTAGGGAACATATGGGTTACTTCCCGGGTTATAAGCCCTCCGTGTCCTAAGTTCGCGATTAGAGCGTTATCCAGTTGCTCTCCAGCAAAGAACCTAGTCATTATAAGATCTAAGGCTGTTCGTTGTGAAAACATACCACACGAAGCCACACCAATGATAGGGGTATCTGCTAAGGACCCCAACCAGTAGGTGCTCCCCGGGTGTGCAGGTACCCCTCTTCTGATTATTTCCCCTCCGAGATACTCAATAGCTCTTATAGCGGGGTCTAATGGATCTAAAGAGCTTGTGCCACCAATCAAAACCAAATCACACCTGGACGCTATTATATGCTCTAGATCCTCTTTTATTCTCTCGCTAGCAGAATAGACTAGAATGGGCTCTGGAGATCCAAACCAGGCTATTTTGTCTTTGAGTACCATTTCAAACTTCTCTCTAGCTTTCAAGCCCATGGATTCTTGTACGATTACTCCTATCTGTTTGCTCTGATAGGGAGCAACATGAATTACTCCATCGTACATCTGAGATTCAGCTTCCTGGATACTTGCCTCAGATATAGCTAGAGGTGCTATCTTGGCAGATGCTACGTGCTGACCAATCTCTACGGGTGTTCTATCGTGCAAGGTCCATAATAGTACACCATCTATTTCGTTGACTCTTCGCAGACGGTCTATATCAACTCTAAGTATCCCACGAACTGTTGCTTCAATGCGTAGACTACCTTCGCTGATGGGGCCTAGCTGTAGTCCTGTCCCTGCTGCTGCTCTTGCAATCCTCTCAGCAGCTGTAGATTCGTCTATGTCACCTTCCTCTAGTATGATGAGGTGTATCTTGAGATCCCCTAGATGGCTCATTATCTGTTTCTCAGAGCCATCTATTATGTGACCTTTTCTTATTAGGATCTTTTTAGGATTAGCAGGGTCAAAGATGTTATGACATATAATGCTTCCCTGATAGTTGGTTACTTGGCTAGCTGATAACTCTATGGCCCGCATTTGCTATTCATGTCCTTTTACTAGTTTCGTAAGCCAGTTATTTATTATAAGCTTATCGTGTTCAAAGGCCATATCAGGGAGGGCCCTAGCATCAAACCATTCGATAGCTGCAATTTCGTCTTGGTTAGGTAAAATCTTGCCTTGTACATTTTGGACTTCGTATACAGCCAGGATTACCGGATTACCCTTTTCCGACCAAAGTTCAATCAGTTTTGGATTAGATATTCTTAACCCTGTTTCTTCGTAAACTTCCCTTTCCAGTGCATCTTCTAGCTTTTCACCTCGGTCGACGTAGCCCGCAGGAAAGCTCCACTTGCCTTTGCCCGGATCATAGGTCCTCTTACATAGCAAAATGTTGAAGTTAGAGTGTATTAGGGCAGCGACTACTACTTTGGGGTCGTCCCACAATACCCATCCACATGAAGGGCAAACGCGCCTTATCCTATCTTCCAAATTACGTTTTGTAAGCTCGTGACCACACTGGAGGCAGTACATGCTATCGTTCCATAAATCTTGCAAGGATATTTTTATAGTCCTCGGGCGTATCAATATCCTCCATGGAACCCAGATCTCCAACTTCCACTTTTATTACCATGTCTAAGTGATTGTAGATGATATTTTTTGCCCCTTTATCTCCGCTTATCGTCCTTAAATCACCAATGGATTCTGCAGGGAAAATAACTGGGTTACCATCTTTGCCGTTATAAGTAGGAACTATTATCTTCTTTGGATCAAGATCAAATGTGTCGATTAATTTATCTATGACCTCAGTGCTTACTAAAGGTTGATCTCCAAGTAAAACCATTACTCCCCTGGCGCCTTCGCTTACTTCCTCTAATCCTAACTTGATAGATGAGCTTAGTCCTCTTCCTGGGTCTGTATTGACCACTATAAGCACCTTCTTATCTAATGATTCTAGTATTTGGGTTGTCTTGCTGCTCTATTTGGGGCGATACTACTACGATTACTTGGTCCAGCTTTGACCTTATAGCATTAAGCATGACCTGTGACAGGTAGTGTTTGAGATCCTAGCTTTAGGAGCTGTTTAGNTTGTCCCATTCTCTGGGAGAGTCCAGCTGCTAAGACTATACCTGTAACCCTCGTTGAATTTATCTTATCGTCTATCATTGGCTTTCAATGGTCATATTTGCAGTTATGCTCTTGCGTATTTACCATAGTTATGGGAGAAGAAGCTAGATTTTGCTTCCTAGTTTAGATACAGGAGTATTCCTTGCAACCATCCGTGAATATAATACCTTTGTTTCCATTACACACTGTGCTGTTTCCAGGTATGCTTTTACCCCTCCACATCTTTGAGGAGAGGTATAAGATAATGATCTCCCGCTGTCTTGCTCACGATGGGATGTTCGGCGTGGTTAAGATTCGCAAGGGTAAAGAGGTCGGAGGTCCGGCTGAGCCAGAAGAAATCGGTACTTTAGCAAGAATAGTTTCAGCTGGGAAGTATCCGGATGGTCGTATGGATCTACTTACTGTAGGTAAAGAGAGATTTCGCATCCTTCGACTTATAGATGATGAGCCTTACTTGCAGGCTGAGATAGAGTTTTTACGAGATGAAGAAGAGGATGAGCGTGAGGTGTCTATACTTGCCGAAGAGGTCAGGGATTTGATCTCTGATTACCGAAAAAAGGCAGGTATAAAAGGATCTTCGGACGAAATCAGCCATGATATTCAGTCGCTGTCTTTCGTGGCAGGAGCACTTCACATTCCTTTATCTGAGAAACAGAAAATCTTGGAGTGCACCTCTGCCAGGCAAAGATTGGACTGGGTAGCCAAGCATCTACGTGCAGAGATAAGTCTCTTGGATAAAATAGGACCTACCAGACCTATTATTGAGCCCGATGGTGATATATAGAGGTCAGTCTAAAGCTTTCTTAAGAATAAAAAAATAATTACAAGAGGGGGTACCTATAGTTAGGCCCCCCCTCTTGTCTTGTCTCTTCAGTTTTTTGTTTACTACGGTTTAGGATATTACCTGCAGCTTCTGGCTGTAGCAGCGTTACTGCCAGTGTCAAAAGAGTGCCCGCAGGCACAAGTACTCACCGCATTAGGATTGTTGATAGTAAACCCAGAGCCGAACAAGCCATCTATGTAGTCAATCTCAGATCCTTTGACATAAGGATAGCTGTAGCTATCTATTAGGATCTTGACGCCGTTTTGCTCGAATACATGGTCCTCAGGATCAACCTCTTCTTCAAAGGCCATACCATAGTTAAGACCGGAGCATCCGCCGCCCGCAACATATAGCCTTAGGGCAGCACCCTGTTGTCCTTCCTTCTCCATCAGGTCCTTGATCTTGGCGGCTGCACTCTCCGTAATTGTTACCATCTTTTCAGAAACCTCCCAACTGGATCATCCTACTCTCTGAAGCAGTATATAACAAGCCGGCGTTACTAGTCAATCCGATTCACTAGTAAAAATGACTAGCCAACCCGCTTTGCCTGAGGGTTAGCGGTTGACCTTGCGAGGGCATAAAGTGCCTACTTGATCTCAATATCATAAGCAGGCTGTCCCCTTGCTCTGTGATCTCTATCACACTACATTCCAGAGCCAATACCGATTTTGAAAGCACCGTATTGTTATCCTGATGCACTTCTACATTATCAGGTAATTTGGGTCTACTCTCTAGCAAGCTTTCCACCGTTGTTCGCTCCCCTGCCATGAGAACATTTATCCATATTGTTTGATCCTTACTTATTGATGTAGCTAAAGGGTCTGTTTTCTTTATACTTGCTACTAACAACAGAGGATTCCAAGAAATAGGCATCAATTGTGGTGTTACCGTCTGGACGATGTCGTCGTTAATTTTGAGGGTGAGAACATAAACTCCTAGTGTAAATGTCTCTCCTATATTGCTGTCAGTAGATTTAGCTCTTGGCATCTTATTTCCCTAGGTTCAAGCTAATTACAACTATTGCAGCCACGCACAATGGAGCTCCAAAAGCAAAGTAACTTTTTCTACTTGCCTTCCCTGTTATCAGGAGTAATGTGGCGTAGACTCCAGCTAGGACTACCCCAAGTATCAGAGCTGCTAGTGCTGATCTTGCCCCCACCATGCCACCTATCATGGCAGCTAATAGAATATCTCCTACCCCAAGCGCCGATGCTCGGAATATCATTATCCCTATTGCAAATATCAGCGTAAATACAATAAACCCTTCTAACAGCCCTACTAGAGTATTGGTCAGGTTTGTATTGCACAATAATGGGTTAAGCAGAAGTGATGCCAGTATTCCCGTCATCACGACTGAAGGATATACAAGTCTCCTCTGCAGGTCTATAGCTCCGCATGCGGCTAGAATAGCGATGTATATGCCAGCCGCTAAGTTGCATTCGATGTCTGCTTGTAGCCCGTGAACTAAAACCGCTAGGAAGCAAATAGTAGCGAGCAGGAGTGATTGCTTGCTGCCGACTGCCGGTTTTATTCCACCTATCTTTGATGCAATTATATTTGCCGTAGTGGCTGATAGCAGACCTATCACCAGAGATATAAGTGCTTCGATCATCTTCTAAGGTATCTTTGTATGTTTTGTTCGTGTTCCTGTAAAGTTTTTGCAAAAGCATGCGACCCATCACCCTTAGCAACAAAATAAAGGTAATCTGTGTGGGCGGGATACGCTACGGCTTTTATTGATGGTAAACCAGGGCTACAGATAGGTCCTGGTGGGAGCCCCTTATGTACATATGTATTGTAAGGGGAGTCGGATTTTAGATCTTGCCTTGTCAGAGGGGACTTCCACCATTCTCCCCTTCTCCCAACTGCATATTGGACTGTTGGGTCAGCCTGCAGGGGCATGCCCTTTCTTAGCCGATTAAGATAAACCGAGGCAATTATTGGTCTCTCAGATGGAATTTGAGCCTCCCTTTCCACAATGCTGGCCAGGGTTAGTCCTTCGTTTATAGTTAACCCTTGGCGTTTGAAGCCTTGAATTATATCCCTGGAGAGGTGCTTTTGCATGTTAGCTATTCCCTCTCTTACAAGCTGCTGTGCAGCATTCTCCTCCGTAAAGATATATGTATCTGGAAAGATATAACCTTCGATACTAACCCCCTTAGGCTTAGAAGCTAATAACGGAGACTTTGGTGGGTTATTGATTGCTTCCTGCCATTGTTGTGGAGTAGTGAGTCCTAATTGAAGCATCCTGTCCTCAATTTGCCCCAGCCTAAAACCTTCGGGGATGGTGATCTTAGACTGATTGCTTGCATCTGTGAAGGTAGCTATGAGATCCCTAGCACTCGTTCCCCTCTTTATTAAATATCTACCTGGTAGGAGATGACCCCTCTCACCTGAGAGCACGACTAGTGCCTTGAATATTAACGGCCTTCTTACGATCCCTAGCCTGTGTAATCTATCTGTAAGATCGTTCCAGCCTTCTCCAGGTCTCACTACAACCGTCACTGGTTTAGAAGATGCATCCGCCCTAGGTGTTGGGTCCAAATACCACCATAGTGCTGGAATTGCCAAGGCAAGAATCACTAATGCCCAAAATAGGGGCCAACGTGCTGGTTGATCATCTGGAGATTGCCTATTGATGTCCTGATTCATCTTGCGATTCTAGCAAGCAGAGATGCACATTACAATTTCGGCAGCACTTGGTACTATATCATGTGTCCGCACAAAAGCTACCGGTGATAGTAATCCTTGGCCCTACTGCTGTGGGAAAGACTGCCCTATCCATAGACCTCTGCCTCGAATATAACGGAGAGGTAGTCAATCAGGATAGTAGGCAAGTTTATCGATACATGGATATCGGAACTGCTAAACCTACTCGTGAGCAACAAGCTAAGGTTCGTCATCACTGCATAGATCTCGTAAATCCAGATGAGACATGGACGCTAGCACAGCAGCAGGAACTGTCTTATAGAACAATTGACTCTTTACTCGATAGACATAAAGTCCCTTTTGTGGTGGGGGGTACTGGTCAATATCTGAAGGCAATCATTGAGGGTTGGAATATACCAAGAGTAGCTCCCAATCCTGAGATTAGAGATTCTTTGCGTGCTATTGCCAAGCAAAAAGGTACAAAATTTCTCCATGACAAGTTGAGAAGTGTCGACCCTGTGGCTGCCGAGAGGATCCTTCCAGGCGACTTGCGAAGAATAATTAGGGCCCTGGAGGTGTTTGAATTAACAGAGAGGCCAATATCTGAGCTTCAGTCTTCAGAACCTCCCAAGTATGATTTTCTGATACTTGGCCTGACAATGGACAGGTCCAAGTTGTATGAACGCATTGAGAACAGAACCAAGGATATGTTGCGCAGGGGGCTTTTGGAAGAGATACAAGGCTTGCTAGATATGGGTTACGGATGGGATCTGCCCTCTATGCAGAGCATAGGCTATGGTGACTTTCAGCCATATTTTGAGGGCCGATCGTCTCTTGAAGAATGTTTGAGGCAGCTTTCCTATCATAATCACAAGTTAGTCAGACACCAATATGTGTGGTTCAGAAAGTTTAGAGATGTGAATTGGTTTGATCCAACTACAGATACGGATTTGGTGCACATGAAATCTCTAATAAATAGACACCTGTCCTAATCTGTTGTTGCAACTTGGTTATAGTAGTATAACTATGAGAAATAAAGATGTATTCAGAGGAGATCAATTGCAGGACACAATTGACAGAGTGGGACCTATAAAACCAGTTTCGACTGCACAACCTGAAGAGCTGGCAATTTTAGTAGGGGTTCAGACCCCAGATAGCAAATGGGATGTTAATTCATCTCTAGATGAATTAGAGAGGCTAGCTGATACGGCTGATGTCAAGGTTGTAGGGCGGATAACACAACGCCTTGCAACTCCTGATCCCAGGACGTTTATCGGTAAGGGTAAGTTGCGTGAGCTAGCCGATATGAAGAACGCAACTGGCGCTACAGTTGTTTTATTTGATGACGAACTCTCTCCAAGTCAGGAGCGTAATCTAGAGGACGAGCTCAAGTGCAAGATAATAGATAGATCTGCCCTGATACTAGATATATTTGCTCGACGAGCTAGAACTAAAGAGGGAAGATTACAGGTAGAACTTGCTCAGCTTGAGTACCGCCTTCCGAGGCTTACAAGAATGTGGACACACCTCTCTAGACAAGGGGTGGGAGGGGTTGGTCTTAGAGGCCCAGGAGAAACTCAGCTGGAAGTTGACCGAAGACAGTCCAGAGAGCGTATAACTCATATAAAAAGAGAGATCGAGCAGGTAAGAAAACATCGTAAGATACTGCGAGAACACAGGAAGGCTGAGGGACTACCGGTAGTCTCGCTTGTAGGTTACACGAATGCTGGTAAGAGTACGCTTCTTAATAAGCTGGCTGGTGCTGATGTCCTGGCAGAGGATAAGCTGTTCGCAACTCTTGATCCTACTACCAGGCAAGTGCGGCTTCCTGCTGGCATGCTCAGCCTATGGACGGACACAGTAGGCTTTATCCAGAAGTTGCCTACGGATCTAGTTGCTGCCTTCCGGGCTACTCTTGAGGAGATACTTGAAGCGGACGTGCTAGTTCACGTTGTGGACATAACTCACGAGAATGCGGAGGAACAAGCAGCAACCGTAAATGAGACCTTAAGATCCCTGGGGGCTGCTGATAAACCTACAGTAGTAGCGCTAAACAAGGTAGATAAGCTAGCTCCCGATCTCGATAGTGGCCTGCCGTCTTTAGAAGATCTCCCAGATAATTACGTACTTATCTCTGCTGAGCTGGGATGGGGTATAGATACACTTTTGTCAAAAGTTGAGCAAGTGCTAGAAAGTAATCTAAGAGAGCTTGATGTATTGCTTCCTTATTCGGAGGGAGCTCTTGTGGATCTATTCCATAAATATGGTCAGGTTAGAACTGAAGAGTTTACTCATGCTGGCACACACATCAGAGGTAAGTTACCCGAAAAATACGTAAGTCTTATGAGACGATATGAAACTGCCGAATCTAGGTCCGGTGACTAGTCACCGGACCTAGATTTGTTCTTAGACTAATTGCCCTGATCCTGGGTTTTCGGCAGTTGTTCTGCTATCTTTACTTGCAGAGAAAGATCCTATGGAGTTGGGTAGATAATGCTCAAAGTTGCGGTCATGGTATCTGGCAGGGGCAGTAACTTGGAAGCGATCCTCCGAAGGCAGCGCGAGGGAGTACTGGGAGCTGAGGTTTCCCTAGTGGTGTCTAATTATCCTGATGTTAAGGCCGTACAAATTGCAAAGGATTTTGGAATAGAAGTATTTGTCTGCTCTGACCGCAAAGGTAATGATAGAAAAGAAGCTCAAATGGAAATATCTAACATGCTTACTGCCAGGGATGTTGGCTTAGTTGTTCTGGCAGGATATGATCGCATACTGACGAAGGAATTTGTGCGCCATTGGCAAGGAAGGATCATCAACATACACCCCTCACTATTACCTGCATTTGGAGGAACCCTCCACGCTCAAGCCGAGGCCCTAAAGCATGGTGTGAAGATCTCTGGTTGTACCGTACACTTTGTGACTGAGGATGTTGATGCGGGACCTATAATCGCACAGGCAGCAGTTCCGGTATTTGAGAATGATACTGTAGAATCTCTGTCCGACAGGATCTTGAGAGAAGAACATAGAATCCTCCCAGAGGCTATAAGGCTCTTTGCTCAGGGAAGGCTTACCATTCAGAATGGAAAAGTTTTAATCAAGGGGTAAGGTAGTGCGTGCTATTCTAAGCGTGTCCGACAAGACCGGCATTATAGAACTTGCAAACGATCTTGTTTCCAAAGGGGTGGAGATTTTCTCTACTGGTGGGACTTTGACTGTGTTAAGGGAAGCTGATATTCCTGCCAAATCTGTTACCGATATCACTGGTTTCCCAGAGATCATGGAGGGGAGAGTCAAGACACTGCACCCTCAGATACATGGGGGTATACTTGCCAGAAGATCTCGACCAGATGATATGCAAGAGATAGCAGCACTTGGTATCGAGCCTATAGATATCGTAGTTGTAAACCTTTATCCTTTTGAGGAAACTGTTTCTAATCCCGATACTGATCTCTCTACAGCACTAGAGAACATAGATATAGGCGGACCTACACTCATTAGGGCAGCAGCAAAGAATTTCGTAGACGTTTTGGTCTTGACCGATCCTCAGGATTATCAACCTGTTTTGGAGGAGTGGTCCCAACACGGGCAGGTGAGTCAACAAACTCGCAGGTGGCTAGCAGCTAAGGCTTTCGCCCATGTATCGGCTTACGATGCTCTTATAAATCGCTATCTAGCTGCTGAGGAGGAGCTATTCCCCAACATAGTCACTATACCTTTGCGAAAGGTACAGGATTTGGTGTATGGAGAGAACCCTCACCAAAGGGCAGCTTTATATGCTGAAGTAAGTCCTGGATATACAGGTCTGGTTCAAAAGTTGAGGCAAGTAGGTGGTAGGGACCTGTCTTTTAATAACATATTGGACCTATATGCTGCAGTTAGTGTTGTTGCTGACTTTCTAGGGCCAACAGTCACCATAATCAAACATGGTATTCCTTGTGGGTTGGCAACTAATCCTGATCTACAAGTAGCCTTTGAACGAGCGCTAGCGGGGGATCCAGTATCGGCTTTTGGTGGGATAGTAGGTGTGAATCGCGAAATAGATGCGGGGCTGGCGGAAGTTATGACCCAAACACATTTTGATCTCATAGTTGCTCCTTCTATTACTGAGGAAGCCAAGCAGGTTTTTTCCAAGAAGCGTAGGTTGAGGTTACTAGAGGTGGGCGAAATGAAGCCCAGCTGGGAGGAGCCTCTAACTCCTTGGACCCTTGATTGGAGGAGAATAAACGGAGGGTTCCTAGCGCAAACCATGGATGCGGTATCTCCTGATGAGGTGACTACCAGGGTGGTCACGGAGCGTCAACCCACACTTGAAGAGACAACTGACTTGTTATTTGCATGGCGTGCAGTAGAACATGTAAGGTCTAATGCTATAGTTCTAGCAAAGGATCTCTCCATGGTGGGTGTAGGTTCAGGTCAAACAAGTCGGGTTGATGCAGTGAGGCATGCAGTAGAGAAGGCCGGTCCAAGGGCAGAGGGCAGCGTTATGGCCAGTGATGCTTTCTTCCCGTTCCCAGATGGCATAGAGGAAGCTGCTAAGGGGGGAGTAACTGCAGTCATACAACCAGGTGGCTCTATCAGGGATGAAGAGGTAATACGTGCTGCTAACAAGCACGGCATAGCTATGGTCTTTACGGGCACCCGTCATTTCAAGCACTAAAGAAATGAAATTATAAGTAAAGCATAGATCGGGAGGGAGTAATCCCTCCCGATCTATGCAGCTGATAATGAGAGCTATCTCTCGGCAAGCTGTCTTCTGTACTCGTTATATTTCTCAGCTATTTCAGGGTATTTGATCCCAAGGATTTGTGCAGCCAGATAAGCTGCATTTCTGGCGCCTGCCTTTCCTATCGCCACGGTGGCCACTGGTACGCCTGCGGGCATCTGGACTATAGCGTAGAGGGAGTCTTGACCTTTGAGATCGCTTGTGGGCAGAGGAATGCCGATAACGGGTTTTGTTGTGAGGGAAGCTATAACTCCTGGTAGGTGTGCAGCCGCACCAGCTCCTGCTATAAACAGCTCTACACCGTTTGCTGTTGCCTGTGATATGTATTCCCTAAGCTTGTTGGGCTGGCGATGGGCGGATATTACCTTAAGCTCTCCTTCTATACCCATCTGTTCAAGAGTATCCATCGTTTCCTGCATATAAGATCTATCTGATTCACTACCCATTAGCACGGAAACTAGAGGCATAAATTTTCAATCTCCTTCCCTATAATTTTTCTTGCTTCCATGTTAGCTAAATCATAGACCTGATCTATAGACATGTTATGCTTTTGGGCTAATGAGGCACAGTCCTCGTACTCAGGCTTAGCCTGATGCACTTTGCCATCTATCAATTTCAACTTTAATCTGATTTTGCCTAATTTAGTATCTATCTCTCTTATCTCTCTGTGAGCTTTTACTCTTTTGAGACGGCTCTCTCTTACGCCAAGAGTTGTAGTCTCCCTTAGGAGCAAATTCGTAATCTCTAGTGCATTTTCTTCTGTCGTTAGGACGCTTATTATATGTCCGTATCTACCTTTCTTCATAATTACCGGAGAGATCCAGACATCCAGAGCCCCGCTACGAAGCAGTTTCGACTGCATGTAAGAAGTCAATTCAGGAGATAGGTCATCAATATTTGTCTCTATCATGACTACTTCGTCTACTTCATAAGTGCTATATGCTGATGAGGGTTCATCCATCTCAAGCAGTATAGCTCTCAATGCATTGGGCCAAGGGAGATGACGTGAGCCAAATCCGTAACCTATTTTACGGACCTTGACATTAGTGGGTATATCAAAATGAGCTAGCCTGGCTACAAGGGCTGCTCCTGTAGGAGTTACCATCTCGCCCGAGCCCTTGTCGAACGTAACTCTGGCATTACAAGTACTGAGGATTTCCAAAGTAGCAGGTGCAGGTACCGGTAGTTTTCCGTGACTTGTAGATACGAAGCCATCTCCTAAAGGTAAGCTTGAACAGTAAATCTGATCTATCTCTAGAAGATGCAGCGCTAGGCATGTGCCTACTACATCTATTATCGAATCTATAGCTCCGACTTCGTGAAAGTGTATTTCATCTACCGATGTGCCGTGTACTTTGGCTTCAGACTGAGCGATTAGGTGAAAGATATCTATGGCTTTATTCTTGACGTTATCCGGAAGATTAGATTCTGTGATTATCTTGGCTATGTCTTGAAAGTTTCTGTGGGTATGCTGCTCTGAATACTCAACTTCTATCTTAGTTCCGTTTATGCCTGATCGTGTTGTTTTCTCTATCCTTAGATTCCAGTTACCCAGATCCAGGGATTGAAGCTGTTCATTCAGGGCATTTGCGTCGGCGCCTAGATCTAACAGCGCTCCAAGAAACATATCTCCGCTAATGCCACTATATGTGTCTAGGTATAGCTGCATCATGAAGTGAATGCTCCATTCTTAGTTGGCCGCATGCTGCCAGAATATCTGCACCTCTTTCTAGTCTCACTGTGCATGGTATACCCGCACTTAGCAGTATGTCTCTGAAAGTATTCACCTCCTCAGTTGAAGGAGGCTCGAAAGGACTCCCTGGTACTCTATTGAGAGGAATCAGGTTCACGTGGCAGAGCAGTCCTCGTAACAGGTTTGATAAATCTCTTGCGTGTTCTTTGGAGCTGTTACAGCCAGCTATAAGTACGTATTCGAAGGTAATCCTCCTATGAGTTCTCTCGACATATCTTTTGGCAGAGGCTATCAACTCTGATATAGGCCACCTGCGATTGATAGGCATGATACTTGTGCGTAGGTCATCGTTAGGTGCATGGAGCGATATAGCTAGGTTCACCTGAAGATCAGTTGGTGGAAATCTATCTATCTGATGAACCAGTCCTGCAGTGGATATAGTGATCCTGCGCGCACTAAAGTTCATGCCAGTGGGTTCGTGCAAATTCTCCACAGATCGCCAGACGGCGTCTAGGTTAGCTAGGGGCTCCCCCATACCCATGTACACAATGTTTGTGAGCCTCTTGCCTTTATCACGAAGCTTTTTCGAGAAGTACAGGATTTGATAGACTATTTCACCTGCGGAGAGATTTCTATAGAAACCTCCTAAGCCAGTAGCACAGAATGTGCATCCAATAGCGCATCCCGCTTGCGAGCTTACGCAGACCGTAGCCCTACCATCCATATATTCCATTAGAACGCTTTCGATAGCGTTACCATCTTCAAGTTGGAACAGGACTTTTTCGGTATCACCTCCATCGGCTACGAACGTCCTAACGGGAGTGATGTTAGGGAATGGGAACTCTGCACTTAGCACCTCTCTAAGGGCCTTTGGCAGACTAGTCATTTTCTCCGGATCGACTTCTAGCTGCCTATAGATGGCCTGCCATACCTGAACTGCCCTGTATTCTGGGTAACCTCTCAGCCTGATCCATTCACGCAGTTCCTGTAATGAAAGATCAAGCAAGGATTTAGCTGGCTTGTGATTTTTGTTTTTGGTCGATGCCAAGTGCTGAGTGCATGCTCATCGAGCAATTATATCGTATAGCACTTGGATAATTTCTAAGCACTTTATATCCTTTACACTTATTTCCTTACTTGATACATTGCAACTGGACTTGACCATTTTATGGCAGGTACTACTTTGGGAGGAACAGGTGATGTCATCTACCCTTCATAAAGTTACCATTCAGGACCTAATACGTTTGAAGCAAAAAGATGAACCCATAGTAATGGTAACTGCGTATGACTATCCAACTGCCCTATTGGCTGATAGGGCTGGTATAGACGTCATACTAGTAGGCGATTCCATTGGTAACAATGTCCTTGGGTACGAACATACCTTACAGGTAAGCATGGACGAGATGATAAGCCATTCTAGAGCTGTTTCGAAGGCAACTGAAAGGGCTCTGATTGTAGGCGACATGCCCTATATGTCCTATCAGCCCTCCGATAGAGATGCGGTTTTGAATGCTGGTGCCTTTATGAGGGATGCTGAAGTCGATGCGGTAAAGCTCGAGGGCGGCACGGCAGTGCTTTCAAGGATTAAGGCCATAATAGCCGCAGGCATACCAGTAATGGGGCATATAGGTCTTACTCCTCAGTCATTCTCGTTGCTTGGGGGTTACAGGGTACAAGGGAGAGATTCTGGCTCTGCCTTGAGGCTCTTGAATGAGGCTTTAGCTCTTCAAGATGCAGGCATATTCGCTCTTGTTCTCGAGGCTGTGCCCGCACCTGTGGCCAAAGCTATCACAGAGCGCTTGGAGATACCCACTATCGGCATTGGAGCTGGCCCTTATTGCGATGGCCAAGTATTAGTCTTCCACGATATATTTGGCTTGAGTCAAAGATCACTACCTAAGTTTGCCAAACGATATGTTGACCTGTCTGAGCATATACTGAAGGGCTTCTGTATGTACAAAGAGGATGTAAAGAGTAGAAAGTTTCCCGACGAGGAGCATTCCTATTCATTGAGCCCTGAGGAGCTCAACAAATTCCAGCAAGCTTTGAGTTAGTTATTGTTGTGCACGGCAGGATTCTATCTGCCGTGCACATCTCTACCAGATCTTGAACTTCCTATTTTCGTATATGAGCTCTCCGTCAGCGTAGACCTTAGCATCAGTCAGGTCTGCGATCATATCCCAGTGTATGGCAGATGCATTGGTCCCACCCGTTTCAGGATAGGCCCTTCCAAGGGCCATATGCATTGTTCCACCTATCTTTTCGTCAAAGAGTATGTTACGAGTGAATTTCTGGATATCGTAGTTTAGTCCGAAGGCTACTTCGCCGACTCTTCTAGCTCCCTCATCAACGTTTAGCATTGAGTTCAGCAAATCCCCCCCGCGGGAAGCAGTGGCTTCTACAACCTTGCCGTCCTGGAAGGTGAGCCTCACGTTTTCTACTTCCCTTCCGTTGTATACGGCTGGATAACTGAATCTTATATGACCATTTACCGAATCCTCAATAGGTCCCGTGAATACTTCTCCGTCTGGAAAGTTGTGCTTGCCGTCTGCACTTATCCATTTTCTTCCACCCACTCGATAGCGGAGATCAATATCATTCCCGACGATATGTATTTCATCATGGCTTTCGAGCAGCTTCACGATTTCTTGTTGCTTTTTTGATATCTGCTGCCACGATTCAGATGGGTTATCGTGATGGATTAATCCTGCGCTAAACACAAAGTTTTCATATTCCTCTAGTGACATCTCTGCATCCTGAGCATATGCATGTGTAGGGTACAGAGTCAGGCACCATCTGAGCTCACCCGTTGCGGCTCTTTCAAGATATCTCCTCATGATATCTGTTCGGGCTTGCTGGGCAATGGCTAGCTTGTTGGGATCGACATTGGTTAGAGACTTAGTATTCTCATCCGCCATTATCCTTAGCATAGCATCGAAGTATTCTATCTCCTGTCTCTCAGGTTCAAGCACGAACCTCAACTGCTCGTCGGTGCTTTCACGGAACCTTATCTCGGCCAGGCCATCTATAGTTATCCTGGTCATAACGTGTGCACCAGCTCTGATGGCCTCTCTGTAAGCTTCTTTTACAAGGGGAGCGGCTGCAGCAGGAGCAGTGATTATAAGCTTATCTCCGGGTTGTATACCTAACGAGTAGTTTATAAGTACCTGTGCTAACTTCTGGTGTCTCGGGTCCGTCATGATACATCACCTCAAGCAACATAGTTTATGAAGCAACTTGTTTGATCGCCTGTTGTTGATACATCTCTATTATCTCTTGTACTGTAGTGGCGTCTTCAGGTCTCTTGTCCGACTCTCTAAAGCTCACTAGGCGAGGGAACCTAAGGGCATAACCTTGCTTCTCTCCGTTCATACCTGCTGTGTGCACAGGGGATCTTGTGATTTCGTCCGCGAGTACCTCTATAACTACCGCGGGCTCCACCCACACGCTTGGCTGAATTATACTTTCTACTCGAGCCGGCTTTTCTTCTGTAACGTAGGGTTTACATCTTTCTACGACTTCCTTCCATTCTTCGTCAGTTAGTCCTGTGCCTATCTTAGTGATGGTTTGGAATGTATCCTTATCTGGGTTATAAACTGCAACCAATAATGCTCCCGCACCGAGCTGTGCTCTTTTCCCTCTACCATAGATGTAGCCTACTATGACGCAGTCCACAGTGTCTTGGAGTTGCCCTGCGTGAGTTCTTTTGAGCTTTACCCAGTTAAAGTTCCTTGCTCCTGCCTGATAAGGGGAATCTAACCTCTTGGCGACTATACCTTCAAGGCCACTTTCTATTGCCTCGTTGAAAACCTCCATCAGCTTCTCGACGTTATCTGCTATGACCCACTCAGAAACGATAAGAGAGTCTTCTCCCTTAATGGTATTTGCTAGTATCTCCCTTCGATCTACATATTTCATCCCCATCAAGTTTTCACCATTCTTGTAGAGAATGTCGAAAGCAAATAACTTTAAAGGGAGTTCTTGAGCCGCTTCTTCTATCTTGTGCTTTCTTCTTCGCTTTGTAGTGACTTGAAACGGGAGAAACTCTCCGGATAAGGGGTGATAGGCGAGGGCCTCTCCTTCAAAAATGGCAGTTTCCGCATCCACCATGGCTAGAGTGCCGCTGGTGATTTCAGGGAACATCCCCGTCATGTCCTCAAGATTCCTGGAAAATATCTTCACCTCGTTTCCTATTTTGTGTACCTGGCATCGGAAACCATCGTATTTCTTTTCAACCGCACATTGCCCCATCCTGTTGATTATGGCTTCAGGAGTGGGGAGCCTCTCGGCTAGAGCTGGTCTTACTGGATTACCGGGCATAATAGATAGTTTCTCTACGCCCTCTATACCATCCTTCCATAGAGTCTCAGCTATGAGTCCGAGATCTGAGGTTTCGTTATAGGCCCTTTCTAGAGGTTTGCGCAGGCTCTTGTCCCCGCTCTTGGCGAAAGATAGAGCATCCAGAATAGTTGGATCTCCTACTCCCAACCTTAAAGTGCCTACTGGTATTCTGCATATGTAAGTCACCGATCTTGGATCCAACTTCTGTAATATATCTGCAAACATACCTATCTTCTTCTCAATGCTACCTGGGCCAGATACCTGACTTATAGCCATAAGTTGATTGAATATTTCCAAGACTGTTGGGGTTTCTTCCATGGACAGCTCTTTTCCCGCTTCCTGCTGCACCTGGCGAGCTGCTGTGCCAATATCCCCAACTCTGTCAAACACTTGCATAACATGCTTTCTGTCCACACCAAAAGCTTTGCCAATAGCGTCTGCAACATAATTTATTCCCATGCCTATCTCGATAGGCTTAAAGAAAGGCGCAAGCCTGCCCTGTAGTAGGTAAGTGATTGGTCGCACTTCGGACTGGTCACATTGGGAGTACAAGTCGGCCAAAATGGCTACCAAAGTGTTTCTGCTTGTAGTATGGTCCAATTGTTCAAAATATTCCGCAAGTTTTGAAAAGAGCATTTTGGCCTCCAATCGGATTACGTTGTGATTATAGCTTGCTTCACTAGCCTATATTAGGTCCAACCGTGACGATTTATGTGCTTCTAAATAGTACTAGAGCCTGGGAGATACTCCCAGGCTCTAGTACCCTTACTTTTATGAGTTTTTGCTTGCTACTGGGTTACGACCGGCTGGAGAGATGAGAATGTAAGCCTATCCCCATCTCTATCGACAACTACAGTGTCTCCCTCTTTGATCTCGCCACTTATGAGCATCTTCGAGATCACGTTCTCTATGTTCTTCTGGATCGTCCTCTTCAATGGTCGAGCACCGAATGTAGGATCAAATCCCTCATCAGCTAGCCACTCCTTAGCTGCTTGTGTCAGTTCCAGGTTTATCTTGCGCTCCTCCAGCCTCTTCTTAAGATCACCTAGCTGTATGTCCACTATTTGCAGTATCTGCTCTCTGGTGAGCGGATGGAATACTATGATCTCGTCTATTCTGTTCAGAAACTCGGGCCTGAAGGTTTCCCTTAGTGCCCTGGTCACAGCATCCTCAAGCTTCTTCTGCTCACCTCGACTGTCCACAGCTCTGGTGAATCCTAGCGGCTGGTACTGCTCGATCCACCCAGTACCTACATTACTAGTCATAATGATGACCGTGTTTCTAAAGTCTACTGTTCTCCCATGGCCATCCGTCAGCCTACCATCATCGAGTATCTGCAGCATTACATTGAAGACCTCAGGATGGGCCTTCTCTATTTCGTCAAACAATATCACCTGATATGGCCTGCGTCGCACAACCTCAGTTAGCTGCCCACCTTCATCGTAACCTACATATCCAGGCGGAGATCCTATCAACCTGGATACTGTATGCCGCTCACCATACTCGCTCATATCTATTCGGACCATGGCTTCCCTGTCATCAAACAGGAACTCAGCTAATGCTCTAGCCAGCTCGGTCTTACCTACACCTGTTGGCCCAAGGAATATGAAGGAACCTATTGGCCTGTTAGGATCAGACAGACCTGCCCTGCTCCTTCTAATAGCGTCAGATACAGCTTGTATGGCTTGATCCTGTCCAATGACTCTCTTATGCAGAGCTTCCTCCATATGAGCCAGCTTAGCAGTCTCAGACTCCAGCATTTGGTTGACTGGGACTCCAGTCCATTGCGCTACAACCTCAGCTATATCCTTGGCAGTTACAGTTTCACTTATTGGATGCTCTGACTTGATCTTCTCGTATTCCTTATCGTACTCGTTTTGTGTCTTTATGAGCTCAGCCTTGAGCATAGCTGCGCGCTCATAATCCTGCTCAGCAACTGCAGCTTCGATCTGTGAGTTCAAGCTTTCTATCTTTCGCTTGTAAGACTTAAGCTCCTCAGGTAGATCGAAGTTATCTAGGCGCACCTTGCTGGCCGCCTCATCCATTAGGTCTATAGCCTTATCAGGCAGTCTACGTTCCTTGAGGTATCTGTGCGACAGCCTCACAGCCGCCTCAAGTGCCTCATCGGATATCTTCAGGCCGTGGTGCTGCTCGTACCTGTCCCTTACTCCATAAAGGACTTGCAGGGTCTCTTCTGGGGAGGGCTCCTCAACAAACACCGGAGCTAGTCTCCTCTCCAGAGCTGCATCCTTCTCAATATGCTTTCTGTATTCGTCAAGTGTAGTTGCCCCTATCGCCTGCAGTTGTCCTCTAGCAAGGGCAGGCTTCAGCATGTTAGCTGCGTCCATTGCGCCTTCTGCAGCCCCGGCTCCAACAATTGTGTGTATCTCATCTATGAATAGTATGATTTGACCCTTAGACTGCTTGATCTCATCTACTACGGCACGCAGTCTTTCCTCAAACTCTCCTCGAAACTTAGATCCAGCTAGCATCGAGGCTAAATCAAGTGATAGCACCCTCTTGCCTCTCAGCGGCTCAGGTACTTCATCCCTGACTATAGCCTGAGCAAGTCCTTCCACGATTGCAGTCTTACCTACTCCGGGCTCTCCTATAAGGACCGGGTTGTTCTTGGTCCTTCTAGACAGTATCTGCATTACCCGGCGCAGCTCCGTCTTCCTACCGATCAGAGGATCAAGCTCGTTCTTCTCAGCCAGTGCAGTCAGGTCCACTGCAAACTTCTCAAGCGCCTGGCCCTGGACACTAGCATGAGGATCTGTTATCTTCTCTTCACCTCTGATCTCGTGGAAAGCCCTCTCTACCGCTTCAGGTGTAGCACCACTTGCCGAGAGCAGCCTGCTTGCGGGCCCGGTATTATCCTTACATAGTGCTAGCAGGATGTGCTCGGTGCTCACATACTCATCCCCGTTTCTGTCCGCCTCCATGGCTGCAGATGCTCCCAACTGTCTTACCCTAGCTGTTACGTACACCTGCAGCTGGTTGCCACGATTTGGGGTGACTGGTTGAGATCCGCGCAGCACCTGTTCGACCTGATCCTTGAGTCGGGGTATATCTACACCCACACGCTTCAGGATCATCTGGGCAGTGCTATCTGGCTGCTCTAATAGTCCGAGCAGCAAGTGTTCTACATCCAAGTATGAATGACCCATGCGCAACATAGCTTCATGGGCTCTTTGAAAAGCATCATGAGCTTGATCAGTAAACCTATTCAGCGCCAATTCCTTCTACCTCACCCAAAAAGTTTGTCATAGAGCCGCTAATTTACAACTGTATCCGAATCAGCGGCTTCATTACTCATAACATCTGTATGGGCATACATATTCCAGGGTATGCTTTTTGCAAAATGAATGTATGTGCTACCTTTTTGGAGTAAAATGTGCTTGCAGATTGGATGTAGTTCCGATGTCTTCAGGGGATAATCGGACGATAGTAGTAATAGATGATAATGATGATGTACGAGACTTCCTCACACTTATACTTGAGGGAGAAGGCTATAAAGTTCTGCCTGTAGAGGAGGCTGAAACTGCGCTCGTAATGATCAAGAGGCTGCGTCCAGCGCTTATAACTCTAGATATAGAATTACCGCGTGTTGATGGCCTTCAGCTTCTAGAGTCACTTAAGACTGACGAAGATACTATGAGTATACCTGTCGTCATCCTGAGCGCTAAGCGTAAGTCTCTGAGAGATTTCAGGGCTACGAAAGCTGATTGGATCATTGAAAAGCCTTTTGACCTAAAAGATTTACAATTAGCTATAAATACGCTCATACCTTGAGTTCTTCTATGGAGAAAGTGCTTGACTAAATATTTAGAAGGCACGAACCTGGACTTTCAATCGGAGTTCGAAGTCCTGAAGGTTAGAGTCACCCCTGCTCCTATAGATCAAATCATCAGCTTTATAGTAAGTACTCTTGAAAGTGGTCAAAATGGTTGGATAGCAACTGTAAACCCCGAGTTTATAGTGTCTGCACGGAAAGATCCTAAATTTCTTAGGGTGCTAAACAGCGCGGATCTTGCCGTGGTGGATGGTGTGGGTGTCCAGATTGCGCTGTTTCTGCTATACCATATTAGGTCTCCACGCACTCCAGGAGCAGACATAATCAGAGATATATGTGCTCTAGCTGCTAATAAAGGTTGGCCCGTATTCTTCTTGGGAGCTGCCCCAGGAGTAGCCGAAGCAGCTGCCCGAACCCTGAGAGCTGAGATCCCAGAACTGCAAGTTGCAGGCACTTATGCTGGGCGTCCTATTCCTGAGGAAGACGAGCACATAAGACAAATGATAAAAAATAGTGGAGCCAGGTTGTTGTTTGTCGCTTTTGGAATGCGAAATCAAGAGATTTGGATTCATAGGAACCTTCCATATCTAGGATCTATAGTCGCAATGGGAGTTGGAGGGACTTTTGACTATCTATCGGGCAAGGTGCCCAGAGCACCAGGACTAATACGTAAGTTAGGGTTAGAGTGGTTTTATAGGCTTCTGAGGCAGCCTTGGCGTTGGAAACGTCAGATCGCTTTGCCGATATTTGTCTATCTAATTCTCAAAGAATTATTGCTTTTCAAAAGCAATATCAAAAAGAAAGGATGATAGTGGAGCAAGAAGTTCGTTGTCCAAGACATCCAGATCAGGTGACTAGTCTTACATGCTCTCGCTGCGGTAAGCCAGTGTGTTTTAGATGCATGGTCTACACACCAGTAGGTATAAGGTGCAGGGAATGTGCTAGTAACCCTAGATCTGGGGTGTATGCACCTTCTATTGGTCAGATCGCTAAGTCCTTTCTGGCAGTACTGCCCCTTTCCATAGTGTTAGGAGCACTATGGATGATGTACCCGCGTTACGCTTTTTGGATAGCCCTAGTGCTTGGATTCGTCGCAGGGGAGATAATTAGTCTCGTATCGGGTAGAAAACGCGGACCTGAAATGCAGGCTGTTGCCGCTATCGCTGTCTTGTTAGCTGTGGCTATAGGTTTGGTAGGTGAGGTACTGAGAGGAATATCGCTAGGCAACAACATGGATTTCCTGTTTCAAATAATTATGGCGGTAGTTGCATTATTTTTAGCAGTGGCACGTCAAAGGTGAAGCTAAATAACATAGATAGACAGCAACTAATAGATCTTATCGCATCTTTTCACCGAGTCAGTGCGCTAGTTGTTGGCGATGTATGCCTAGATAGGTACATATTTGGTGAACCAACCAGGCTATCTAGAGAGGCCCCGGTACCAGTCCTTGAGTGGAGGCGTGAGTATGCCCTTCCTGGTGCTGCATCTAACCCTGCTCTGAACTTAGCTTCTTTGGGCGCACAGGTGTCGCTTATTGGGGTGGTTGGGGACGACTCAGCTGCAGTCGAGCTCCGAGAGTTGTTGGATAAGCACGGAGTTGATTCATCTCATCTTGTTTCCTCTCCGGAGAGGAGAACAACTGAGAAGACGAGAATATTGGCAGAAGGGTTACTGTCCCTTCCACAACAGGTAGCTAGGGTAGACAAAGTAGATAGAGAACCTTTGAGAAGCCCTCAGATATCTGACCTGAACAAGAATATAAAAAATAAAGCTTCGGAGGCAGATGTCATATTGGTATCCGATTATAGGGTTGGAGTAGTAAATCCTGAGGTAATAGCGTCTTGCTTGGAGGCTTCACAATATCTCGATATCCCTATATTGGTGGACTCTCAGGGAGAGCTTTCCCGTTTCAAGGGATATAAATGCATACGCTGCAATAGACGCGAGGCAGAGAGATCGCTAGGTCATAAATTAGAAACCGAGGCTGATTTCGAGTACGTGCTTCCACAGGCAGCTAAATATCTAGAGTGTGATTGGCTCGTCGTAACTCGTGATTCCAATGGTATATCTGCTTATTCCCAGGATACCGGCTACGTTCATGTTCCGGGAGAAAAAGTTACCGTTGTGGATGTAGTTGGAGCTGGGGATACAGTTATAGCTGTGCTAGCTTTGGTGATGGCTCTCGGAGGCGATGTTGCCACAGCGTCATTTCTGGCTAATAAAGCAGCTTCACTGGTTGTGCAGAAACTTGGTAATGCCTGCGTATCCCAGCACGATCTACTACAAAGCCTGAGGTAATTAGGGGGGAATTTTGGAGCAAAGAGTACTGGTCCAACAAGATATCGTTAGATTAGTGGACGCCATTAGGAAGCAGGGAAAGATTATAGGCTTTACTAATGGGTGCTTCGATATTTTGCATGTAGGTCATGTCCGCTATCTATGTGCAGCTAAGTCTATGGTAGATGTACTAATAGTGGGCGTCAATAGTGATGAATCAGTCCGTGCTCTAAAGGGACCGCAAAGGCCTGTCATCCCAGATATCTTTCGTGCTGAGGTTTTGTCTGCTTTGCGCTGTGTAGACTATGTAACCATATTCTCGGACAGAACAGCTGAAAGGATCGTAGAAGCTATTAGGCCCGATATCTATTTCAAAGGCGGGGATTATACCCCGGATGTCAATAGCCTTCCAGAGTCTGCGATAGTTAGGGAGTATGGTGGTAAGGTAGTTATACTGCCCTACCAGGAAGGTTTTTCGACTACCCGCATTCTGGGAGCCATTAGAGAATCGCTTGAGAGGTGAAATTTCTAGTATGTCTAGAGAGAATGTTCTGAGTATCATATTGCGGCTTGTAAAGCATCCTAGCTTTACGAGGACAGAGGGTGAAAGAAGCATACCTGCTCTAATAGATGAGCTCCTCGATGAGATTGGACTCGGCCTCCTTCAGCACGGAATACAGAAGATAGCTGGAGATCCTTGGGAACGTTCTTTTGTTTGGGCCTTGCTGAGGGGAAGTTCGAGCAACGCTGTTGTCTTGATATCTCATTTTGATACTGTTGACGTTTCAGATTATGGAGACCTTGGAAGTTATGCCTGCGATCCTGTTGCGCTACGCGAACGCTTGTTATCTCGAAGGGAACAATTAGACGACATTGTTTATGAACATCTAAGGGCTGAATCTGATTGGTTGTTTGGTCGCGGCACGGTCGATATGAAAGCAGGTATTGCGGCTCATCTATGGGCCCTATCTGAGTTTTGCAAAGAGAAGCTTCAGGGAAAAGAGTTACCAGGTAGCATAATATTCTTGTCCGTACCAGATGAGGAGGCTGAGAGCATAGGCATCATGGGGGCTGTAGAATGGCTCTCAACCCTTGCAGAGAAGGAAGGTCTTAGGCTAATAGGTGCCATAAATACTGATTATTCGACACCCAGCTCTCGCGAGGAGATGGATTCCACCATACACGTAGGTACTATAGGTAAGTTGCTCCCTAGTATCTACGTGCGTGGTGTTGAGTCCCATGCGGGGGAACCGTTCCAAAGGCATTGACGCTAATTTGCTTCTGGCAAGAATTGTTTCCAAGATAAGTATGAATTCCGATTTGGCCGATACCGACAACGACATGAGGTCTGTCGCACCTGTTACTCTGAAGATGTGTGACTTCAAGGACAGCTATGATGTAAGGATCCCCTTCGAAAGTTTCTGCTACATAAACTACCTAGTTCTAAGAAAATCCCCTAAGAACGTAATGGATGAGATAGCTGCTTTGGTGAATGCTGCCATTGTAGAGTCTTTAGGGGATATTGATATCAATATCCCTGGGATAACTCCCAAGGTCGTTACTTACGATGAGCTGTTAGAAGCTGCCGTCTCTATACTGGGGAAGGATAAAGTGGCACAAGCTTTAAAGGAAATAAACCAACGGTTGTTTGAATCTGGCACAGACTCAAGAATGAGGTGTGCGGAGTTGGTAAGAACAGCTTGGAATATGAGTGGAATGTCTGGTCCAGCTGCCGTAATCTACTTTTCACCCCCTTATTATCCGAGCGTAAAAGGGGAAGAAGATAACCCACTTGTGCGAGCTGTTACCGAGTTGGCTGCTAACTTGGGCATTAAGATACAGCATTACTATCCATACATATCCGATGCCAGTTACATGAAGCTGGAGGTTGAATCCTCATCCTTGGAACTGCTAAGCAAAAACATGCCCATTTGGTCCAATAAGCGTGAAAGCGGATCATACAATGTTCCTTTTGAGAGCATGCGCAAGGTTAACCTGGATGTAGTCAATATGGGCGTACTCGGATTTGATGCTCACAAGTATACCGAGAGGCTATATGTACCGTATAGCTGCGAATTTCTCCCCAAAGCTATACATGACGTAGTACTCGCAGCATGGGAGAATGCTAATGGATGATCTCACACACATAGATTCTTCAGGGGATGTACATATGGTTGATGTGGGAAGCAAGCCCACATCGCATAGAGAAGCAGTGGCGGAAGCTACGGTGTACATGAGTCTGGATACTCTTCGAAAGATAAGGCAGGGTAATTTACCAAAGGGCTCTGTGATATCTGCGGCCAAGTTAGCAGGTATCATGGCTGCTAAACGCACTTGGGAGCTAATACCTTTGTGTCATAACATTCCTCTTAGCTCGGTTGACCTAGATCTGCAATTTATTGAAGATCCCCCATCGATACGAGTAGTATCCACCGTCAGAACGGAAGCTCAAACTGGAGTTGAGATGGAGGCTCTAACTGCGGCGTCTGTTGCAGCCTTAACGATCTACGATATGTCCAAGGCGGTCGAGCGAGGCATGGTTATAGGGGATATCCGGCTCCGTAAAAAGACGGGTGGTGTACATGGGGACTACAGGGCCGAAACCGAATGACAGAATAGTAATACTAAAGTCATTTGACTATAACGATAGTTTAACTTTGATTAGATAAACTATACATAAAGCGAAAGCTATTGGCTAGGACTAGTTATATATTGGCGCACGGAATTATCGGTTTTTATAATGTATTACTAACTTGTAGTGCTGATTTTTGCTTGATTTTTAGTTATAGCTCTTAGTATCGAGCTTATCTAGAAGACGTAATTTTATATGGTTTATGAGTTAGGGGTTTGACTTATGTATGCGCAGTCTGCCGATGTTTATCCGCTTCTGCCACTCAAGAGAACGGTTATTTTACCTGGGACCGAAAGTAAGCTCACGATAGGGAGGCCAAAATCTCTTGAAGCCGCAGAGTGGGCTATAGCTAGAGACTGCCTGCTCGTTACTAGTGCTCAGAGAAACGGCGATGAGGACGATCCCTCTCCAGAAGGACTCAACCGTATAGGCACCTTAGTGCGATTGCGCCATTGGGAAAGGCTACCAGAGGGATTGATGCAGGTTGTGGTTGTGGGCCTGAAGCGGGTTAGCCTGCACAGAGTAGAAGTGTCCGAAAAAGGATATAGAGCTCTTGTTTCGCCTGTCGAGGAGCCTGAGACCACATCTTCTGTAGAGAGATTAATGATAGATCACGTAGTAGATCTCTATGCCCAGCATGTTGAGTCTAAGGGCAAATCTCCGAGCGACGCCAGGAATGAGCTGGAAGCATTCTCCTCGGCTTCTGAGTTGGCAGACTACCTGGGGAATATCCTTATTACGGATTGGCAGGAAAGGCAGAAATTCCTGAGTATTCTTCATCCTATGGACAGGTTGGAGCGCCTGGCTATCATGCTTACGGGTTCTTCTCAAATCGAAGAGCTCGAGTCACGTATAAGAGCGCGAGTCCGACAGCAGATAGATAAGAGCCAGAGGGAATACTATCTACGTGAGCAGCTCAAGGTTATTCATGACGAGCTAAGCGGCGAGGGTGGCAACGAGATACAGGCGCTGCGCGATAAGGTCGAGAGCTCCAACTTGCCGGATGAGGTTCGCGAGAAAGCTCTACGAGAGATAAACCGACTCGAGAGAACCCCTAGCACATCCCCAGAAAGTGGGGTTATAAGAACGTATCTAGACTGGATACTAGCGTTACCCTGGTCACATAGTACTGAGGACAACTACGATATCAGGCGAACGGAACAGATACTTGATGAAGATCATTATGGACTCGAAAAGGTAAAGGAAAGAATACTCGAGTTCTTAGCTGTAAGAGAGCTGACTAGCAAATCTGGTAGTAAGCCGAAAACTCCTATACTTTGTCTGGTGGGGCCTCCAGGTGTTGGGAAGACCAGTTTGGGACAGAGCATAGCAAGAGCCTTAGGCAGAAGCTTTGTACGTATTAGCCTAGGAGGAGTCCGGGATGAGGCTGAGATTAGGGGTCACAGGCGAACCTATGTGGGAGCTCTCCCCGGAAGGATCATTCATGGCCTAAGGCAGGCTAAGACCAACAATCCAGTCATGTTGCTGGATGAAATCGATAAGATGAGTGCTGATTACAAGGGGGATCCATCTGCTGCCATGCTTGAGGTGCTGGATCCTGAGCAGAATAAGACGTTTGTTGACCATTACATGGAGCTCCCATTTGATCTTTCTAATGTGCTCTTTATAGCTACTGCCAATACACTCGATACTATACCTCGTCCTCTACTCGACAGAATGGAAGTAATACAGATAGGTGGTTATACCGAGGATGAGAAGGTCCAAATAGCGCGGAGATACCTATTGCCTAAGCAGATACAGTCTCATGGACTTCAGCCTCACTACATAGAGATCTCGGACAAGATGCTGAGACATATAGTGCGCTTTTATACTCGTGAGGCTGGAGTGCGAAATCTTGAACGCCAGCTGGGTGCAATATGTAGGAAAGCTGCAAGACAGATCGTTTCAGGTAGGACCTCTAGGATTAGAGTTACTACTCACTTACTCCAAGAATACCTTGGTCCACCCAGGAAGATACAGGATATGCGTAATGCCAGTGACCAGGTAGGTGTGGCTATAGGTATGGCTTGGACGGAACTTGGTGGTGTGCTACTACCGGTGGAGGTGGCTACATTACCTGGAAAAGGTCAGTTGATAATCACTGGTCGTCTAGGTGATGTAATGCAGGAATCAGCTAAGGCAGCACTAAGCTACGCTAGATCCAGAGCAAAGGAACTTAATATTCCCGAGAACTTCCAAGAGACAACAGATTGGCACATACACTTGCCTGAAGGGGCTGTGCCTAAGGATGGTCCCAGCGCAGGGATAACTATGGCTACAGCAATGATTAGCGCACTTACTCATAGACCTGTGAGATCTGATGTGGCCATGACTGGTGAGATTACTCTAAGGGGACGAGTGCTCCCTATAGGCGGACTCAAAGAGAAGGTGCTGGCTGCACATCAGTCGGGAATACGCTGCATAATTGCACCCAAAGATAACGAGCCAGATCTAAACCTAATACCTAAGAACGTACAGAGAGACCTCAAGTTCTACTGGGTTGAGAGCATGGACGAAGTGCTAAAGATAGCTCTTGCTCCCAGAGCAGAGAATTCAGACTCTCCAATAGACCTGCCAACTGAAACGTCCAGCTACGATCTATCAGTGCAAAGCAAGAGTAGCTGAACTTGGTGCTTTGATTAGTGGGGTGCGAGGTGACATAAAAACCTCGCACCCTATTTTGCTAGAATTGGCAAAAATAGAAATTGTAAATCTTACCGATCTAGGGGGTTGATGTGATTTGGCGAAATCAAAAAATAAGAGTCAGATGAAATGGTTTAGAGTTGACTTGCATATCCATACCCCTGCGTCTTCCCTCTGCTACTTGGACAAGAACGTTAGGTTTATAGATATACTGCGCAAGGCGGCTGAAAAGCAGCTGGATGCCATAGCTATAACTGACCACAATACTGTTGTTGGTATAGCTGAATTTCGGAGGAGATTGGATACACTGAGGTTTTTGCGGGATACTCATCGTCTCACTCCCGCAGAGGCCTCCGAGCTTGAAGAATGCGAGCAATTGCTGTCCAGGATCCTTGTCCTGCCAGGCTTTGAATTCACAGCTACCCTTGGTTTCCATATTTTGGCTATATTTCCACCAGAGACATCTATTAGAAAACTTGAACACATATTGCTCGAGCTAAATGTTCCCGAAGAGAAGCTTGATGAGGGCACTAGCGAGATTGGGGCCACTACGGACGTCCTGACGGCTTACTCCCTGCTCAATAAGGCTGGCGCTTTAGTGATAGCTGCTCATGCGAATAGTAACCATGGGGTGGCTATGCAGGACTTTAATTTTGGAGGGCAAACCAAAATATCATATACTCAGGATCCTAACCTGCATGCTTTGGAGGTTACAGATCTGGCTAGCCGTAGTAAAAAGGCTACTGCTAGATTTTACAATGGTACCAAGCCTGAGTACCCAAGGAGGATGCACTGCATACAAGGTTCTGATGCTCACAGGTTAGAGAGGGATCCTTCAGATAAGAGTGGCAGGCTGGGCATAGGTGATAGGTGTACTGAGATGCTTCTTCCGGAAGTTAGCTTCGAAGCCATAAAGGACTTGCTTACCAGCACGGACTTCGATCGAACTCGTCCTGCCAAGCAGATCTCTCTGCCTGATGTTATCATGCAGGCTCAACAGTCCGGACCGGGCCCCTCACTAGTGTTCTACGAGCGTCTAAGTAGCAGAAAGCAACAGATGGAAGAGGTTGCAAAGGATGCTGTTGCTTTAGCCAATGGGGGAGGGGGAAGGATAATTATCGGTGCAGCTCGTGAGCCCGGGGCGGTCAAGGGTGTAGACAACCCCGAGGCTCTTGCCGAAAGGGTTCAGCAGTATGTGGAATCTGCGGTGCAGCCCAGACTTAAAGTAAAGGTAGAGATAGTGCAGTCGCAGGGAAAGAATGTACTCATAGTGTCCGTTCCCGATGGCACTAGTCCTCCTTACCTTTTGAAGCCAGCTCAGGTCTGGGTACGTAAGGACGCTTCTACCGTACCAGCATCGCCTGAGGATATTGTGAAGCTGGTTAGCAGGTATCATTCTGAAAAAACCTTATCTTTTGGCCCCGATGTTCAGCCGCAACAAACCCATTCCCTGCACGATCCTCCAAAGAATGGAGTTGAGATAATTGACTATACTACTCGGGATGGCGTTAACTACTACACGATGAAGGACCTGCGTAACGGATCGATCGTAACAAACGTAACCAGGGGTTCTGCTCGGAAGCTATGGAGGTATGCAATCGAAGAGCATGAGAGCGGAAAGTTTGATCCTTCAAAGATCCAGTGGCGTGAGGGCATGGGTATTTGGAAGACTTACAGGCGCGGCAATGAGATACGCTACAACTTGGTGCAGAGGGACGCAGATGGTAGGCTGCATGTTTATTATGGTGTGACCGATGAAGGCTTACACGGGGCGTGGAGGGCATTTGCGCTTCCAGCTGAGGAGCTGGAGGATTCCCAGGATACCGTATCTAAAGAGCCAGTTGAAGTCATCAGCTAAGTATTCCAGGGCAGGATCATAAAACCTGCCCTGGAATACTTGATCAGACTACGCATCGTGATACATGAAGAACTCGTAAGGATGAGGTCTTCTGTTTATCTCGGAAACTTCCTTCTTCTTTATAGACAGCCAGGTTTCTATGAGATCCTTGGTAAATACATCTCCCTGCAACAGGTAATCGTGATCATTCTCCAGTGCAGAGAGTGACTCGGCTAGTGAAGATGGAGCAGACGGCAGCTCAGTAATAGCTTCTTCTGGTAGTTCGTAGAGATCCTGATCCATAGGAGCAGGAGGCTCTATCTTGTTCTTGATTCCATCCAGACCAGCCATAAGCATCGCCGCGAATGCTAAGTATGGGTTACAGCTAGGATCCGGAGCTCTATATTCTATTCGCTTGGCTTTAGGATTATTGCTGTACATCGGTATTCGTACACAAGCTGATCTATTGCGCTTTGAGTACATGAGGTATACCGGAGCCTCAAATCCTGGAACTAATCTTCGATATGAGTTGGTAGTTGGAGCTGCGAACGCTAGTATAGACGGAGAGTGTAACAATATCCCGCCGATATACCACCTGGCCAGGTCGCTTAGCCCAGCATAGCCTTCTGGACTGAAAAACAGGTTTTGATCTTCCTTCCATAGGCTTTGATGTACATGCATACCTGAACCATTGTCTCCAAAAATCGGCTTGGGCATAAACGTAGCCACATAGCCCTTCTGGTAACAAGTATTCTTCACCACGTATTTGTACATCATCAGCTGGTCAGCCATACGGGTGAGGGATTTGAAAGCCATGTCTATCTCGGCTTGACCAGCAGTGCCAACCTCATGGTGATGCACTTCTACATCGATACCGGCAGCTATAAGGTTCTGTACTATCTCAGATCTGAGGTCTTGAAGCTTATCGGTGGGTGGAACGGGGAAATAGCCTTCTTTGAATCTTGGTCTGTACCCTAGATTAGGAACTCCACCGTCGTTACCGCTGTTCCATATGCCCTCTTCGCTGTCTATAAAATAGAAACCGTAGTGACTGTCTTGATCAAACCTTATTGAGTTGAAGATGTAAAACTCGGCTTCAGGCCCCCAATAGCTAACAGTAGCTATGCCAGTTTCCTTAAGATAGTTCTCGGCCTTTTGAGCTACGTATCTAGGATCTCTACTGTAAGGCTGCCCTGTTACTGGGTCGTATACGGAGCACGTAATTGACATGGTCGGTACTTTCAGTAGAGGGTCTACTACAGCCGTTGAGGGATCAGGGATAAGTATCATATCGGACTCATGTATGTGCTGGAAGCCCCTTATGGAAGAACCATCGAAGCCTGCTCCTTCCAGAAACAGTTTTTCACTCAGTTCGGATACTGGAATGCTAAAGTGCTGCCAAGTACCTAGCAGGTCGACAAATCTCAAGTCAACAATAGCCACTCCAGCTTCGTGTGCACGAGCGATGACTTCTTTAGGCGTCATTCCTTCCTGAACGATTTGCTCTTCGATCAAGACCTTACCCATTTATTCTCTTACCTCCGAATTTTTACCTGCGGTACGCACTAGTCTCATCTGTTATGCATGACTTTACTGGTCATAAAGGGACTTTTGTAAGTGCAATACCCATCAAAGATGAACAGGTTTTTTGTGCAATATGCATAAAACTAAAAACAGAAACGGGAGAGACATGTTATCTCTCCCGTGAAAGCACGTATTTCTTCTAATCTAATAGGCTAGTAAATGGGTAGGTATCGATCTATTTCCCACTTGGTTACATACTTGCTGTACTCTTCCCACTCTATCTGTTTGGCTTCTATGAATCTTTCATATATATGTTCGCCAAGTGCATCCTGTATAACTTCGTCTTTCTTAAGCTCTTCTATTGCTTCTCCCAGGCTACCAGGTAGTGTACCGACCCCATGCTTGGCAAGCATATGCTCATCAAATAGGTAGAGGTTCTCCTCCACGGGATCCGGCGGCTCTAGTTCTCTCTTAATACCGTCCAGGCCAGCTTTGAGCATAACTGCGAAGGCTAGATATGGGTTAGCACTTGGGTCTGGACATCTCAACTCTACCCTAGTAGCCTTCAGTTGACCTTTGCTTACCTTAGGTACTCTGATCAAGGCCGATCGATTTACTCTTGCCCATGACAAGTACACAGGAGCCTCATAACCTGGTACCAGACGCTTGTAGGAGTTCACGGTGGGAGCTAGAACTGCGATCATGGCACGAGCATGAGCCAGCTGTCCAGCTATGAAGTGCTTAGCGATCTTCGACAGCCCATAGGTATCTGACGGATCTGCGAATGCATTTTCGCCATCCTTGAATAGGCTTTGATGAGTATGCATGCCTGATCCATTGACGCCGTAAATAGGCTTTGGCATGAAAGTGCAATGAAGTCCGTGACGCTCCGCAATGGCCTTCAAGGTATATTTAAGAGTTACCGCAGCGTCAGCAGTAGGAATGGCGGCATCATACTGAAAGTCTATCTCATGTTGCCCTGGAGCTACTTCGTGATGACTGGTCTCTACCTTTATGCCTATGTCTTCCAGGGCATTTACCATATCTTTACGTACATCATATGCGAGATCAGTGGTTAGGTCGAAGTAACCACCCTTATCGTGGGGTAGTACTTCAGTCTTCTCAAGGTCGGACAGTTTGAATAGGAAGAATTCCAACTCTGGGCCAGTCATGAAGTCATAGCCCAAAGCCTTGGCTTCTTCGACTACCCTTTTGAGAGCTGCTCTGGGATCTCCAGGAAATTCAGACCCATTAGGTTCCCTTACCCAGCATATGATTCTAGCTCCAGCGTTCTCGCCTCTTTCCCAAGGTATAACTCTAAAGGTCTCGAGGTCGGGAACAAGAAGCATGTCGCTTTCTGCGATACGAGCGAAACCTTCGATAGAGGATCCGTCAAACCATTTTCCGTGTTCTACACAGTCTTCGAATTGGGATACAGGTATGGTTACGCTCTTTACCATACCTATTATGTCTGTAAATTGTAGGTTGATGAATTTGATATTTTCTCTTTCTATAGTTTCCTTTACTCGTTGCAGAACATCGGGCTGGACATCTACTAAGGCCATTTGCAACTCCTAAGTATAATAGTTACGCATACATGGTATAGGTCGAAGGCTATCGTTCTAGTATGCATTTTGCACAATAAAACCACTACTTGGTTGTGCAGTTAGCAACAGAAATTAGCGCTACACCAAGAAGGGATAAAGGTGTACGGCAATAGCTAACATAAATCTGTCTTCAGGGTCATCCAAATTCCTTCCAGTAAGCTGCTCTATTTTGTGCAATCTGTAGGCCAGGCTATTGCGATGTATGTGCAGAATGCGAGCAGCTTCTGATAAATTGCCGTTGCATTCAGAGTATACTTTCAGAGTCTCGAATAGCTCCGATCTGTTACCCTCTGCTTCTGTGATAAGTGGAGTTAGAATATCGATGACTCTTCTTTTTATGGGTGCCAAGCCAGCCAAGGGGGCTATAAGTCCATAAGCTTTAGCTTCTTCTAAGGTTACCATTCTCCCTTGATAGACCTTCTCGCTGACAAGGGCTGCTACTCTAGCCTCATAAAGGTGGTTAGGTATTTCGCTTATCTGTTTCACCTGAGAGCTAATCCCAATGGCAATATTGGGTACATTTATTGTTCCACCTCTACTCAGCATAGATGTTGTGCTCTCACCCCTTAGGTTGGCAGGTAAGAGCATAGCGATTTCACCTTTCTCATACAGAATAGGGTAACTTGAAAGCAGGCTTGATACCCTTGGTAGCAGATCCCTTAATAACTCCATAGCATTAGTTTCAGGTGGTATCCCTCTTATTACCGCTACTATACCGTTATTTGGAATGGATACCCCTACAACATCTGCTCTTACAGCTAGATTTTCAACGGATCCTTTATAGAACAGGTCCCTGATTAGTTCTGAACGTAGCCTGGCCTTATTCTCCTCAGCTGCTAATAGCCTGCTCAACTCTACAGAGATAGCTGCGGCTGTCTGCTTTATATCCAAGGCTTCCTGTGGGGTTGGGTCTGGCTTATCGGCTAGAACTACTAATACTGCGATAGGTTTATTGCTCCTACGTACTGCTATCTGCCAGATCCATCCGGAATGCCTTGTGTCTGTTGACCTATTTGTATAGATCGTGCTTTCCTTCCAGTCTGTGTTTAGGTCAGGAGGATCTATATCGGGGAAATTAGGGCTTGAAATCATTTGCCCATCGATCTGATAGCAAGCCACTGGCATATTCAGGCTCTGTGCTAGCAATCTGATTAGTGCCTCTGGGCCTCTATTGCTAGCAAGAATATCCAAAAGCTGTACTTGTGTCTGATTGGTTCTCTGGATACCGGATCGGATCCTGTTGGAGATGAACTCAACCAGATCCCTCTCAAGCTCTGGAGGGGATACATTAGTCACAGCTAGAATCGGTAGTTCTATTTCGTTAGCAACCTGTATAGCCCTAACGGAAGGCACCTGCCATAGGCATATACCAGCTATGTCGGCTGATTTTAAGGATCTAAGCAGATCTTCTAGTGTCTGATCCCCGCCTAAATATTCATATGCCGATGGCGGAATGAGAACCAGCTCTCCTCCCTCAAGTCTAGATAGTGCAGGGGTACGTGATCTAGCCGAGGCAACCCAGGTAACTATGTGGTTGAGGGATTGTGCACCTGCAACCACTGATGCCTTTCCACTGAGAGGACCAGATAGCAGATCGCTTATTGAGACCACAAGAGATTATAGTGCATAGTGCACAATAAATTGCAAGTTTAGAAGTTGAGTCCCGGAATCTTCATACCACCAGTTAGTACGGACATGCGTTGTGCGGCTAGCTCCTGGGCCTTAGTTGTTGCTTCGTTTACCGCGGCAACTACTAAATCTTCCAAAGTCTCAACGTCTTCAGGATCCACAACCTCTGGGTCAATCTTGATGCTCAGCAGCTTCATATGTCCGTTCATGACCGCAGTGATTGCTCCCCCACCAGCTGTAACCTCTACGGTTTCGTGCTCTAGTTGTTCCTGGATCTTCATCATCTGATTTTGAAGTTCTCTTACCATTCTCTGATTCATGACTCTCCTCCATTTATCTCGACGATTCTACCGTTAAAGATTTGTACTGCGGCTCTTACTCTGGGATCTGAGCTAAGTTTCTCCCTCTCAGTTCTTGTATCTGTTGGATTTAGGTCTGATTGCTCACTACTTAGTATGCATTGTATTTTCCATGTTCCACCCAAGACCTTCTGAAGAGTAGACTCCACGAGCTCTCTGTTTGAGGGTTCTTCAATGCTCTTTTTATGGAAGTCGAATTGAAACTCTATAACTAAGGTGTTGCCATCTTCAACCGCTACTGGTCTTCCTGCCTTTAGAAGGGCTTGAACCTTGAGACTGCTTGCTCTCAATCTATCCAATATTCTTTGCCAGTTTGCTTGTACCCTATCTAATGTTATTGGTTCGTTTTGTGAGGGCTGAGCTTCAGACAAAGCAGCATCGTTCTTTGATGTTACCTTGGCCACTATGTCGCTTATTGCATCCTTAACGTCTTCTGCTACCTCTTCGACTCTATGGATAACAGATTTACTGTTTGTGTGGGCCGGGTTAGGTTGCTGCCTTTGATTCTCTGCCCTTTCATATGGTTGTGAATCTTTATTTGTGAGTGCGACAGCTGCCAATTCCAGTGGTAGGTAACCGTAGGGGCCAGTACGTATCGTATAGTCCAGTGTGCTAAACTTCTCAGTGATTTCGTGTAACCTACCGATACTAACCCTGCTTGCTTGATCGCTTATGGCCTGAAGTGATACCCTTTCTATCCCCGCCTTACTGGCGTTTTGGTTATAGGCTTTGAGCAACATTAGATCTCTCAAGTAGCTGACGAGCTCCTGAGTAAATTGTCTAGGGTCTACGCCATGCTCAGAGAGTTGTGTCAGCAATGAGAGAGCTGCTTGAGTATCGTTATCTATGATTGCTCCCACGAAATTAGCTACTACGTCTTCCCCCACTATGCCCAGCAGCTGTTTTACATGCTCCAGCGTTATCTCCTCGTCACCATATACTGTAAGCTGGTCTAGGATGCTTATTGCATCTCTTAGACTTCCTGTGCTGGCTTTTGCTATAGCGATAAGGGCATCTTTCTGTATCTTAATATTTTCGTTCTCAGCTATAAACGCCAATCGCTCTACTATTTCCCTAGGTGTGATTCTTCTAAAGTCAAACCTTTGACATCGGGAGATGATGGTGGGTAGTACTTTCCAGACCTCGGTTGTTGCTAGCACAAAGATGGCATGTGCTGGAGGTTCCTCTAGGGTTTTGAGAAGCGCATTGAATGCGTGGGTAGTTAGCATATGGACTTCGTCTATTATATAGACCTTGTATCTTAGCTCAGCAGGAGCAAAGTTGACCCTCTCGATGATATCAGCTACATCTTCTACCTTTCTCCTACTGGCTGCATCGATTTCTATAAGATCTACTGCTCTACCCTCATTTATGGATAGGCATGCGCTACAACTATTGCAGGGTTTGGTACCTTCTGAAAGGCAATTTACTGCCTTAGCCAGTAGCCTGGCAGTGGAGGTTTTGCCAGTGCCTCTAGGACCGCAGAACAGGTAAGCGTGGGCAATCTTGCCAGACTTAATAGCGTTTATCAGAGTCTTCTTGACGTGCTCCTGGCCTACAAGTTCATCAAAAGTTTGCGAGCGATATTTCCGGTACAGTGACTGCGACATCATACCTCCAACTGCCATTATAACCGTTGAGTGTCTGCGTATATATGCTTTATTACTTTACTTATTCTCTGTGATATAATCCACTTGCCAACTTTACTTTTCTTTATTCTTTTACACTTCTCGTTATTCTTCTCAGGAGCTTGTCCGTGTTTGTCATTGGCACCGCTGGTCACGTAGATCATGGCAAGAGTACTCTAGTCAAGGCTCTCACAGGAATCGACCCTGACAGGCTGCAAGAAGAGAAAGCCCGTGAGATGACTATTGACCTGGGATTTGCTTGGCTGAAGCTACCCTCTGGCAGGGAGGTATCGATAGTAGATGTTCCTGGTCATGAAAGGTTCATCAAAAATATGCTTGCAGGCGTAGGAGGTATAGATGCGGCGATTCTAGTTATAGCTGCAGATGAGGGGGTTATGCCGCAGACGAAGGAACACCTGGCTATTCTCGACCTGCTTGGTATATCCAAGGCTGTGGTGGCTCTGACTAAAGTGGACTTGGTAGATGAAGAGTGGTTATCTCTAGTACACGAGGATGTACTCCAGCTTCTCAAGGGTACAGTATTGGAGGGATCCCCGATTATTCATGTTTCATCACGCACCGGTAAGGGGCTGGATGACCTAGTTAAGACTTTAGATTCTATTTTGGTGGATTCCCCTCGAAGTATAAAAGGTGTGCCCAGGTTGCCAATCGATCGAGTTTTTACTATCAGGGGTTTTGGCACTGTGGTCACAGGGACCTTGATTGAAGGTTCGCTTATTCTAGGGCAAGAAGTAGAGATACTTCCCACTGGGAAACGGGCTCGAATAAGAGGTCTTCAGAGCCACAAGAATCAACTTAGTTCTGTTGGTCCGGGTAGGAGGGTGGCTGTAAACCTGTCTGGAGTGGATATCGCAGATGTCCAGAGAGGGGATGTGCTTGTTACTCCTGGTAAGTTTAGACCAACAAAGCGGATCGATGTGTATGTGAGAGCAGTACGTGACCTAGATGATCCAATTACCCATGCAGATAAGTTGGAGTTCTTCTCAGGTACCACCCAGTCTCAGGCTATCGTAAGCTTATTGGGAATAGATTCTATAGATCCTGGTAGTTCTGGATACGCTCAACTCAGGTTGAGTGATCCTGTGGTGGTCTCCCCAGGCGACTATTTCATACTAAGGAAAGCTTCGCCTTCTGTTACTGTGGGTGGGGGGACAGTACTGTACCCGTATCCTAAAAGGCATAAGCGTAGCGATTCAGCAATATTACAGCTGATGAATATCCTCCATAGAGGAGGCATCAACGATAAGGTCGTATCCATCCTAAAACTCTATGGGCCTATGTCCTTGGACGATCTACTGATGTCTCTGGGATATGCTCATGAGGATGACATAAAGGAAATGATAGCTAATGACCAGTTAATATCGGTCAACTCGGGATATAACTCAGATGCTCTAGTAATGACCAGAGAGTTCTGGGACTCTATCGAGCAAGTTATTTCCATGGAGCTCCATAAGTACCATAATAACTTTCCCTTGAGAAAAGGAATGCCGAAAGAGGAGTTAAGAAAGAAGCTGCCTGTACCTCTTAGGTTTACTTCGAGCATTTTACATAAGTTGGCAGAGAATAATGTAATAAAAGATTTAGGCGATTCTGTAAGTGCTCCTGATTGGCGTTTGGAGGTACCGATATCTCTGAAGGATAAGGCAGACAAGATATTAGAGAGCATAAGGACAGGTGGTAGCTCTCCGCCGTCTCCAGCAGAAATCGACGCTGACAGGGAGCTGTTACAAGCTCTGGTAGATATGGGTAAACTTGTTAAGGTAAGTGATGATATTTATTTTTCTATCGACGTTTATGAGGACATGGTTAATAAGATACTTGCTGATATTGATACGAGTGGACCTATAACTGTAGCGAGGGCAAGAGACCTGCTGGGAACCAGCAGGAAGTATGTACTGGCTTTGCTGGAGTACATGGATGAGCAGAGAATCACCAGGAGATCGGGAGACTATAGGGTAAGAAGGTAGTATAGCTAGAGGAAAAAGATGCTGAATAACAGGAGAAAGCTAGAAACAGGGATACTAATTGGCGCCGCTCTTGGTGCTATATACGTTGCTACCAGGCCGAGGACTACAAATCATGATTCTTCCAGGCTAGTTAATTGGTCTAAAGTAGAGCAGATGGCTATCAGTATGGTGCAGTCTCTACCAGATTCAGAAGTGACTGATAGGCATCGCTTGGGATTCATGTATAACGATATGGTTCAGCAAAGTGTAGCTTTCATCCGTAGCTACACTGGATTGGATCTGATCAATGGTACCGGCACTGTTTACGTGTTTGATCGCGTGGAGTGGATAAGAGCCAATATCGAAGGATTTCGCAAGCTCTTCAGTAAGATAGAAGAGATACAAGCACACCTCGATAATTCTAGCTCTTTGGGCTCTCTCGTGTTCTCACAGGTAAACAAGCAGCTTATGAGCACACAGATGGGAGTGCTCCTTGGTTACCTCTCGAGAAGAGTACTTGGACAATATGACCTAAGCCTACTTGGGAAGGAACCTGTTGGTGGCAGTCTATACTTCGTGGAGCCCAACATTCGCAAGCTTGAAAGGGACTTGAGGCTGCCAGGATATAATTTGCGCTTGTGGATAGCGCTTCACGAAACTACTCATGCATTTGAGTTCGAGGCTAATCCTTGGCTAAGGGACTATTTCAATAGCCTGCTGGAGAGTTATTTTGATGTTGTAAACAGTCAGGTAAAGACTTTCAGAGGTAAGGATCTGCTTAATACTGCAATATCCAGCCTGCGTTCTAGAGATAATTATGAGGGGTGGATGGAGATATTCATGCCTCCAGCTCAGAGAGAGGTATTTCGCAAGCTCCAGGCGGTAATGAGCCTATTAGAAGGGTATTCAAATCATATCATGAACTCTATAGGCTCATCAGTGCTGCCGGATTACAGCTATATTAAGTCAAGGTTTGATGCAAGACAGGCCAATACCTCTTGGGCAGATAAACTCTTTGCACGTCTGACAGGCCTTCATATAAAGATGGAACAGTACCGCCAAGGTGAAGCTTTTGTGAATAAGGTGGTGACTGAACGCGGAATAAACTTCATGAACAAAGTATGGGAAGGTCCTGAGAATCTGCCGTCCCTTGAGGAGATAAAGTCTCCCCAGCTATGGATAGAAAGGATAGATGCTTATGCCTGATATTACTTACATGCGTATACCAGTCATACCAGATGAACCGGAGACTAATCCTGCACCAGATTATCCCGAGGTGGACACGCCACCCGAACCAGAACCAGATATACCTGAACCTGTACCTGATATAGGACCGGATATACCTGTGGAGCCTACTCCTGAAGAACCTCCGGAAGTGGAGCCAGAGAGAGAACCGGTCCCAGCTATAGGCTGATTGCTAACTTTTGATCAGTTTATTGGTATTCTTGATCTTGGGTCAGCAAGGCCCAGGCATAGGCTATTTTGTGTTATAGGAGGGATCATTTGGAAAGAACATTAGTAATAGTAAAGCCAGATGCTGTGCAGAGAGGACTTATAGGAGAGGTTATAACGAGGTTAGAGCGTACGGGTTTGAAACTAGTTGCCCTGAAGCTCTCTAAGATAGATCGAGAGACTGCACATACACATTATCAGGAGCATGTGAATAAGCCGTTCTTTCAAGGATTGGTAAACTTTATAACTTCAGGCCCAGTAGTTCTAGCTGTTTTTGAGGGACCTAATGCTGTCTCCATAGTTAGAAAGACAATGGGAGCTACTAACCCCGTTGATTCCGCACCAGGTAGCATAAGAGGGGATTTGGCTATTAGTCTAGGCAGAAATGTTATACATGGCTCGGATAGCCCTGAGTCGGCAGAGAGGGAGATATCAATCTTTTTCTCTCCCGAAGAGATACTTAGCTACGAGAGGGCTATAGATAACTGGATACTGGAGGGGGATTAGGGATTACTTAGATCGAGTAACTTAGTGGCTGCCCGCTGGCGGATCTCGAACAGCTTTGTCAATGCCTCCACAGGAGTCATTGATTCCACGTCTAGATCCGCCAGCTCCTGAAGCAATCCATCATCCGGATTGAGGAAAGTTAGTTGAGGATTATTGTCTTCCTCTTCCTGCTTGAGTTGCGCTTCTAGCTCTTTTAGGAGCTCTTGCGCCCGACGGATTACAGATTTCGGAATACCGGCTAGTTTAGCCACATGGATGCCATAGGATTTATCTGCTCCGCCTGGAACGACCTTTCTAAGGAAAACTACGTCGTTGCCTTCCTCAAGAACTTCCATCCTAAAGTTCTTGACCCTTGGCAGGAATTCTTCCAGTGATGTGAGCTCATGGTAGTGCGTGGCAAATAGGGTTCTGGCTCTAGCCCGAGTGTTGTTGTGGAGGTACTCAACTACAGCCTGTGCGATTGCCATTCCATCATAGGTACTTGTACCTCTTCCAATCTCATCCAGTATTACCAACGATTTGGGAGTGCAGTGAGCTAGTATATAGGCGGTCTCGGTCATCTCTACCATAAATGTGCTTTGCCCACTGGCTATATCGTCTTGAGCCCCCACTCGGGTGAATATCCTGTCTACTATCCCTATACGAGCACTGTCAGCAGGTACGAAGCTCCCTATTTGCGCCATAAGAGTTATGAGAGCAACCTGTCTAAGGTAGGTGCTTTTGCCAGCCATATTGGGTCCGGTCAGGATGAGTACTTGATGGGTCTCCTGATCAAGGAAAGCATCGTTAGGCACAAAGCCCTCGCTGGCTCTCAGCTCAACTACAGGGTGTCTGCCTCCCTTGATCTCTATAACATCATCTTCAGATACTATGGGTCTAACATACTGGTGTCTAACTGCTGCTTCTGCTAGCGATATATAGCAGTCTATCTCAGCTATCTGTCTAGCTGTTGAGAATATCTTGCCTGCTTCTCCAGCTATTCTAGTTATGAGTTCATCGAGCAATTGCTCTTCTATGGCCTCAGCTTCTGTTTGTGAGTTTAGTATGAGTGACTCGTACTCCTTTAGCTCAGGAGTTATGAAACGTTCCGCCCCCACAAGTGTCTGCTTTCTTATGTATCTGTCCGGCACCAGGTGTTTGAATGAGTTGGTAACTTCTATGTAATAGCCGAATACCTTGTTGTAGCCTACCCGCAAGTTTTTGATTCCAGTAGCCTCGCGTTCCTTGCGCTCGAGAGAGGCTATCCACTGCTTTGCATTTGTTGAGGCGCTCCGTAGCCTATCTAGCTCTTGCGAGTAACCCTCACGTATGATCGTGCCGCCTCCTCTAACTGCTGGAGGGTCGTCCACCAATGCTGACAATATAAGGTCGACTATGTGCTGAAAGTTATGAGCGGATACCTGTAGCTGCATGTTACACTGTTGAAGTACCTGTACAAGCTCTGGAATCTTCTCCAAGCTGAGGGCAAGGGAACGTAGTTCTCTTGGAGTAATTGTCTTTTGGACCAGTCTGTTAGCTAGTCTCTCCAGATCGGAAACCTGCTTGAGCGTTTCTCTTATTTTTTCTCTAGCTTCGCTATGGGCTACAAACTCCTGTACTCTGTTTAGTCTATTCTCTATGGAATCTTTGGATATCAGTGGCTGGTTAATCCAGTTTCTGAGCATTCTTGCACCCATGGCGGTGCTGGTATGATCCAGCACGGCTAGCAATGATAGAGATTTGTCTCCTCTAGTGCTCTCTATCAACTCTAGGTTCCTACGCGTTCTATCATCCAGAGGCATAAAGTTTGACAGGAAGTATGTGCTGGGGGGGCGCATAGTAGATAAAGCTGCTGGATTAGTATCGGAGATGTATTGGACTAGGGCCCCGGCTGCTTTCAAAGCTACTGGCATGGAATCAAGCCCGAATGCCTCTAACGATTGGGCATCGGTTAGCGACAAAAGTGAGTCCCTAGCTGCGTCGGTTTTCCATTTCCAGGACTCCAATACCGTGATCTGCCCTGGATATCCTGATTGTGTCATCCAGACATGTTCTTCACTAGCATGAACTTTGTCTGGTCCCTCGCTTACCAAAACCTCTGAAGGCTGAATCCGAGTTATTTCATCTCTGAGCTTATCTAGCCTGTCTTCACCAGTTATCTCTGTAGCGTAGAAGTCTCCGGTAGATACATCAGCGAAAGCTAAGCCCACCCTGCCTCTGCTAAAACAAACGGCCATCAAGTAATTGTTTCTTTGAGCTTCTATCAGAGAGGGGTGATCAACTGTGCCCGGTGTAAGTACCCTGGTTACCTTTCTTTCGACCAGGTTTTTGCCGTCTGGCTCTCCTATTTGATCACATATGGCTACCTTGTGGCCGTTAGCGATGAGCTTTGCGATATACCCCTCGGCAGCATGGTAAGGAACGCCCGCCATGGGGATCTTTTTGCCTCGAACCTCCCTTGAGGTTAGAACTATGTCCAGCTCCGAAGACACTATCTTAGCGTCTTCATCAAAAGTCTCGTAAAAGTCTCCCAGGCGAAAAAATAGTATGGCGTCCGGATATTGTTGCTTAATTCTTAGATATTGTTGCCTTGCAGGTGTAGACATAACAATGCTTCGAGGTTACTTCTCAATCGTCGCAGTAAGTCCAAATGATAGCAGTCTATCTTGATAGAGCTCCGCAGTTTCCTTGGCACCTGCCCAAGCAACCGATTGTCCATTGTGATGAGCCTCAAGCATTACCTGGGTTGCTTTTTCCAGGTCCATACCTAGGCATCTCATGAGGACGAGTACGACGTAGTCCATGCTATGGACGTCATCATTCCATAGTATGACTTTCCAACCGAAAAGGCTATCAGGTATATCTAGTAATTCCTTCTCTTCGCCAGCGACTTCTCTATATATAGGCATATCAAAATCAAGCCCCATTATCTCACTCCCGTCATCCTGGCTTGTCTTTTTACTACAGATTGGATTTTATCATCTGTTTGGTCATGTTTGGCACTTGCTTGCTTGTTACTGCTTTCTTTATGCTTCAGATATGTACGACGAGTTGGTTGCTGAGCTATACGATTTGGAGCATGATTCGGTAACTGAGGATATAGATCTCTACCTCAGTTACGCGGCTCGAGCTGGTAGTCCGGTACTTGATCTCGGATGTGGTACCGGTAGAGTGATGTTCCCCCTAGTACAGCATGGATACGAGGTGGTAGGTCTTGATGCATCTCCTCATATGTTAGACAGGGCCAGGATGCGTCTATCTGGTTTGCCTGAGGAGAGATTCAAGCTGATCCATGGTGCGATGCAAGAAGTCCTGTATAAATTTCCGGCGGAAACTTTTGGCCTGGTCATATGTGCTCTTAATACTTGGTCACATGTATGCGATCTGCAGCAAGCGATAGAGATTTTAAAGGGGATCAAGAAGGCTTTGAGGCCGTCTGGGTTGGTCATTCTGGACATGGAGGATGTTGCTGGTCGGAGACCTGGCAATGGGGAGATATTACTAGCCGGCAAGTTTAAGAATGGTGAGGATACAGTTCTGAAGTTAGTGTCTGTAAAGACGGATCAAGCTAACTCTATAGATCACGTCACTATTATCTGGGATCTATCCGGCTCTGGTACTATCAAGAGGGTAATTTTTGAGGATGAGATGAGAAATTACACTCTGGGTGAGGTCTATCTTCTATTCAAGATTGCGGGGCTGGAAATAGAAAACGTCTTTGGTAGTTGGGACATGACACCATATTATGGTCAAGGTGACCGCCTCATAGTAGTTGGAGCAAAGGGGATAGGCTAGGCTATTACTCCTCTATTTCCCTCTCTTCAAGCCTTATAGGGCCTCTGGGCGCGGAATCCAGGAATTGTTGTACATCTCTATCTTCATAGCCTGACGCCCTCAGCAAGAGCTCCGAGGCTAACCTGAGCACGTCGTTTTGGGGAAAGCCTTCAGTATCGCCGGGATCAAAGTCAAAACCCTCCCTGGTAAGGATGAATCCATCGATTCCATCCTCGTCCCTAACGAGTGTTATAAGCACCTTGGCTTCGTTAGGCTGTACGTCGATTTCTTCTTCGGGGTTCTGTCTTTCTAATTCTTCCATCTGTTCTGTACTATGTATCAGGTGGTTTTTCCAAAGTATATTGTAGCTAACATACCCAAGTCAAATGCATTTGGTCGGGTAACCTTTTGTTGATTGCTTATCAACTCGCCCTGTTTGCCTAATTCTCTAATGGATGGTGTAATAGTATAAGCATGGTCAAGACTGCACGTAGATTTAGGTTTATAGAACTTGAGCTACTGATATTGGCAGCACTGCTTATAGTAGCAGGCTTTCTACTCATAACTTTAGTAAGTCGCGGCGAGGCTTACTGGACTATATCAGACTTATCAACAGCTTTGGCCTTTATAGGTGCACTACTCGTTGTTCACCTTTATTTTACGATCACACGCTTTTCGGGAGATCAGTTTATCCTGCCTACGGTGGCCATACTCACAGCTGTGGGTCTGGTTGTTATAAGAAGGTTAGAGCTTATAATGCCCGGTGGCGACAACCCCTTAGGCGGCATAGCTATAAGACAGAGCTTATGGGTTCTGCTCGGCATTGTCGCCATGATGGTAGTTGCAGCAAAGGTTGATTTAGTTTACAGATTGCGCCGATATAAGTACTCAATAGCTGTTCTAGGTTTGTTGCTGATGGCTGCTCTCCTTGTGCCATATGTCGGCGTGGAGATAAATGGAGCCAAGCTGTGGTATAGGCTTGGCCCTATACTCTTTCAGCCTTCAGAAATAGTAAAAGTATTATTAGTTATCTTCTTGGCTTCCTATTTGGATGAACGTCGGGAACTTTTAACCTCTTTCTACAGGGTTGGCCCCTTAAAGTTGCTTCCTCTGCCTTATCTAGCCCCTATGGTTACTATGTGGGGGCTGTCGATGTTGGTTATAGTTCTGCTAAAGGATCTCGGCACGGCATTGCTGTTCTTCGCCATTTTTCTGGCGCTACTATATGTCGTTACAGGCAGGGCCCTATACGTATGTGTCCTTGGTGGAATGTTTGTAGCTGGATCTTATGTAGCCTACCAACTTTTCGCACACGTGCAAGTCAGAGTGCTTGCATGGCTGAATCCAGCGTTCGACCCGTACGATTCTAGTTTTCAGATAATACAATCCCTCTTTGCTCTTAGTACTGGCGGTGTGTTTGGTACTGGTATAGGCTACGATGCTCCACAGAATATGCCGTACGTACATACTGACATGATATTTTCAGCCATTGGTGAGGAGTTAGGGCTGATAGGCACCATCGCCATTCTTGCCTTGTATATAGTGCTTATCTATCGTGGGTTTATGATATCTATGACCGCAAGACATGGGTTCTACCAGTTGCTGGGCATAGGCATAACAACTATATTTGGTGTACAGACCTTCATAATCATAGCAGGAGATATCAAGCTTATTCCCCTAACTGGCGTCACTCTCCCATTCATTGCTTACGGAGGCAGCTCTACTCTCACCAACTTTATCATGGCGGGCTTGCTACTAGGTATTAGTGGAGCTAGGGGGAGGGATGCAAGTTGAAGTTTTTCCTACGCCTGCTCAGCCTCGTATGTATAGCTGGGTTGCTTGTCTATGGCGCAACCTCTGGTTCAGATGTAATATGGATGTCCTGTCTTTACCTGAGTATGCTGCCGCTATGTTATTTGATATTTTCCATGATTCCGGTCGATGCTCCCGACTGGAAAAAGAATACATGGAGGATAGTTGGTGTCTTGATGGCAAGCTTTATCATGCTTAGCCTGCAGCTCCTCCGGCAGCAGTTCATCATAGCTGATACTTATGCTACCACCCCAGTAGGAGGGCTCTATAACCCCAGGCTCCTGAATGCAGAGCTAAGAGTAGTGCGTGGTCGTATATATGACCGAAATGGCATCGAGATAGCAGGAAGGGTTATTACTAAGCAAGGCTATGTTAGACGTACTTACTCAGACCCTTCTACGTCTTACATAGCTGGTTATTTCACCCCGGATGCCGTGATTGGTAAATCAGCCCTTGAGAAGGCTTATGACGATTATCTTTCTGGTCGTGCTGGTGATCCTATCGAGAGGCTTAGAAGTAAAGTCTTCCACACCCCAATGGTAGGCAATGATCTTGTATTGACCTTGGATGCTAGACTACAGAATCTTGGGCAACGCCTGCTTGGCAACAGAAGAGGAGCCATCGTGATGATGAATCCTAAGACTGGCGAAGTCCTGACTCTAGTGAGTAATCCTACCTACAATGCTCAGGATCTGACTATGAACCCTGATCCATCTGTAAGAAATCAAGAGATCAACAGATTAAGAGAAGAACTCTCTAAGATAAGCAGTGGTGCTGATGCCAGGCTAATTAATAGGGCTCTGCAGGGACTATACTCTCCAGGCTCCACCTTTAAGACCGTTACTGCTGCTGCGGCTATAGATCTTGGAGTAGCGGAGCCTGACGACATCTATGAGGATGACGGTGAATTCGTGGTTGAGGGTCATATAGTAAGGGATCCTAACAGACCTGATGAAAGCAAGACTAAGTGGACGTTGCTAGAGGCTTACAAGTGGTCTTTGAACGCTGTTTTTGCCCAGGTGGGCCTACAAGTTGAAGCTGCCGGACTTAGGGAATACGCAAGAAGATTTGGCTTTGAGAAGCGTATACCGTTTGATCTACCAATATCGGTTAGCCAATTGGCCAAGGATCCAGCAGATCTGAGTAATCGAGTGTTGCTTGCGGATACTGCTTTCGGCCAAGGAGAGATCCTGGCAACGCCTATGGAGATTAATTTGATCACTTCTACTATAGCTAACGAAGGTGTTATGCCAGCACCATATCTGGTAAAGAAAATAGTCTCACCTAGTGGCCGGGTAATTGAAGAAAAGGAATATACACCCCTGGAACAGGTGGTGACTCGGGAGACTGCCCAGAAGGTCAAGGAAATGATGGTGGCTACTGTTGACAGCGGCAGTGGTCAGAATGCGAAAATTCCTGGTGTTAAGGTTGCCGGTAAGACAGGTACAGCTCAACTAGGAGAAGGGCAAGCTCCTCATGCCTGGTTTACTGCTTTTGCTCCAGCCGACAATCCTCAGTTTGCCGTGACAGTTTTAGTTGAAAACGGCGGCGAAGGGTACAAGGTTGCTGCTCCCATTGCTAAGGCCATGCTACAGGCAGCTCTGCAGGAATATAGTAAGTAATTCAGTGCTTGCAATTGTACCGTTGGTGTTCCTATAATCAGTTAGCCTTTAAATCCAGTCCCGTGAGGCTGGCAAGGCAAGGACAATCTGGCTATAGCTAATAAATATGCCAATATGCCTGTTAGCCTAAGCTCCTGCCTGCCCGCCTTGCGGAAAAGCAGGAGCTTTTATTATGGGTTCAAATAAATTAGATGAGCGAGCGAGGAATCTTGTAGATCAATCTGCCATGCGAAGGATGCTTATCCGCATGGCACATCAGATATTTGAGAACAATCCTGACCTCTACGATGTAGTCTTGATAGGTATCCGTACCCGGGGAGTACACCTCGCCCATAGGCTTCAGACTGAGCTGCTCCGTATAGGGGGTGTAAAGGTTCCGGTTGGGGAGATAGATATCACCCCCTATAGAGATGACCTCTTAAGAAGAGATGACTACCAATCTAATTACTCCAATGTAGATTTCCAGGTTGAAAACCGCACAGTGATACTTGTCGATGATGTCCTTTACACTGGACGCACGGCTCGGGCTGCCATGGAGGCTGTGATTGATATGGGCAGGCCGGCGAGGATCCAGCTAGCTGTCCTTATCGATAGGGGGCACAGGGAATTGCCTATAAGACCTGATTATGTGGGCAAAAACCTTCCATCTTCTCGAGAGGAAGAGGTGTTAGTAAGGATATCGGATGTTGATGGGGTGGAAGGTGTGTATCTCGTAAGGAGGGGAGAAGACTGATCATGAGTTCAAATGCGCAGACAGTAGAAAGCAATCAGCTAGTTGTAGCTTATCCTGAGACCAGGCTACCACTGGGTAGAACGTTCATACTTGGCATACAACATGTGCTAGCTATGTTCGGTGCAACCGTCCTGGCGCCAATAGTCATGGGTTTTGACCCAAGTCTAGCACTTTTCTTCTCTGGTGTAGGAACAATCATCTTTATCCTAATTACAAGAGGCAAGATCCCATCTTACTTGGGAAGTTCTTTTGCCTTCATCGCTCCAGTCATCGCAGCTAAGGCTCAGGGTGGCATACCGGCAGCTCTAGGAGGAATCTTCGCAGCAGGAGTTGTCTATGCGGTTATTGCCGTAATAGTTATGTTGGCTGGGCCACGATGGATAGATGTTGTGATGCCTCCTGTGGTTACCGCTTCGGTTGTAGCTGTCATAGGCTTGGCTCTTGCCCCTACTGCGATCAACATGGCTTCAGGTAACATAACGCTAGCAATCATAAGCCTGCTGGCTGCTGGCATTATCGCAGTGGGAGCTCGAGGCTTCCCTCGCCTGGTCCCCGATACTTCTCGGTGCGATAGTAGCTTACGTTGTTGCACTAATAATGGGCGAGGTGGATCTTACTCCTGTACGTAATGCTGCCTGGATAGGGTTACCCAATTTTGTGACTCCTACTTTCAGCTGGAGGGCTATATCCCTGATAGCGCCTGTAGCTCTGGTGCTCGTAGCCGAGAACGCAGGCCATATCAAAGCTCTTGATTCCAATATGGGTCGTGATCTTACCCCCCCATCTTGGCAAAGGCTTTCTAGGTGATGCTGTGGCTACTATGGTGTCCGCCTTGGGTGGAGGCCCTGGACAAACGACATATGCTGAAAACATAGGCGTCATGGCTATGACCAGAATATACAGTATCTATGTCTTCATAGCTGCAGCTGTTACGGCCATAATTCTCGGGTTCTGTCCAAAGTTTGGGGCGTTGATTAACTCGATACCTGTTCCAGTTATGGGTGGCATATCAATATTGCTATTTGGGCTTATAGTGGCTACCTCAGGAAGGATTATTCGAGATGCGGGTATTGATTTTACTAGCCCCAGACCTCTGATAGTATTTGGAGCTACCCTTGTCATCGGGGGAGGTAGTGCAGCACTACAGTTTGCACATTCTACAGTAAGTAGTCTAGTACAGGCCAACAAATTGCCTGCTGATGTCCTGTCGCAAGTACCTACCGGGACCATCAATATAGGCAATTTTGCCCTTGGAGATATGGCGCTGGCCACATTTGCCGCGATACTTCTCAATCAATTGTTGCTCAGATTGGAGTCTCAGCCACAACACGGAGAGTCTATTGCCGTAGCTGATGCAGAGGTTTGATAGATGACTGCTACGATTAGTAACCACTTACTTGATGTAGATATGCTAGGGCGAGCTGGGATAGAGCGAGTATTAAAGAAGGCTGAGTGGTTTGGTAGCACCAATTCAACTAGCTATTCGCATCAGCTAGCTGGCAAGTTGGTTGTCAACCTATTCTATGAACCAAGTACCCGGACGAGGATGTCTTTTGAGATAGCTGCCCGTAAGCTTGGGGCTGAGGTAATAAATTTTGCTGTGGCTGGGAGCAGTGTAGAAAAGGGTGAGTCTCTGATAGATACTGTTCGGACTATCGAGGCTCTTGGGGCGAATGCTATAGTTTTGAGGCATCAGGCTGCTGGTGCTCCCTACCTGCTGGCAAAGCATTATTCTGGTGTGATTATCAATGCCGGAGACGGTAGGCATGCTCATCCAACTCAGGCGCTCCTGGACCTGCTGACTGTTTATCAGGCATTTGGCCGTACTGAGGACGTTACCGTGGCTATCGTAGGTGATATCCAGAACAGTAGGGTCGCCAGATCAAGCGCAATCGCACTCGCTATGTGCGGAGCTAATGTTAGGCTCGTATCTCCCCCAGCATTGTCTATACATCCAGATTGGTTACATGGACTTGGCCTGTCAGCTAGCATACATACCTCTCTCGAAGAAGGCATCACAGGCGCTGATGTAGTTATGGCTCTGCGCATACAGAGAGAAAGACAGGATCAGGGATATATACCTAGTATTCGCAACTATATAACGAACTATGGCATCACCCCGGAAGTCATAGCAAAGTACTGTCCAGGCGCATTGATTATGCATCCTGGGCCAGCTAACGAGGGGGTAGAGATATCTGCGGATCTTATGGTTGCTCCCAACAGCTTGATCCAAAAGCAGGTTGCGAACGGCGTGCTAGTCAGGATGGCAGTTCTTAGCATGCTTCTAGGAGGAGATAGTGAGTAGATTACTGCTGAGTGGAGCCAGAATAGTATGTCCTTATACCTCGATTGATAGTACAGGAGATGTGCTAATAGAGGATGGTCGGGTAGCTGCTGTCTGCATTGGTAAGTCGCTGGATGTGGATCAAGCTGAAAGTGTGGACTGCAAAGGTTTGGTATTATCCCCTGCGTTCGTAGATGTGCACGTGCACCTCAGAGAGCCTGGAGAGGAACATAAGGAAACGATAGCATCTGGAGCAAGTGCAGCTCTAGCTGGTGGATTCACCACTATATGCGCTATGCCTAACACGAATCCTGCCATAGACAATTCCAGGTTAGTCAGGTGGGTAGTAGATAGGGCGAATGGTACCGGCATAAGGGTTCTTCCAATAGGTGCTATTACCATTGCAAGGCAGGGTAAAGTACCAGTTGATTACGAAGCTATGGTTAAGGCGGGGGCCGTAGCTTTCTCCGATGATGGCAGTCCTGTCATGAACTCCCGAATGATGCGTCTGGCTTTACTTTATTCCAGAACATTGGGAGTGCCCATATCCTCTCATTGTGAGGATACTGAACTGTCAGCTAATGGTTGTATGCATGACGGAGCTGTTAGTGCTCGATTGGGGCTCCCCGGAATACCCGCTAGTGCTGAGGAAGCCATGATCTATAGGGATCTATCACTGGCTGCCGAGACGGGTGGGCATATACATATTGCGCATGTGAGCACTTCTGGAGGAGTTGAAGCCATCAGACATGCGAAGAAGATAGGTGTGAGAGTCACGGCCGAAGCTACCCCTCATCATTTCACATTCACTGATGAGTGGGTGGCAGGATGGCGAGATTCTAGTACTGATCGATGCTTGAGCATTTCAGCGTACGATACTAATGCTAAGGTCAATCCTCCTCTTAGGTCTAGGGAACATGTTGAAGCGGTCATTGATGGCTTGGTTGATGGGACGATTGATGCAATTGCTACTGATCATGCTCCGCACTCAGTTCTCGAAAAAGATTGTCCGTTTGAGGAAGCCGCCTTCGGTATTAGTGGCCTTGAGACTGCTCTGCCTCTTAGTCTGGAGTTAGTCAGAACAGGAAGAATCTCTATGATGAAGATGGTGAGCTTGCTAACCATCTCGCCGGCCAAGGCCTTTGGCATTGACCATTGGGGAATAGAGGAGGGCAGAGATGCGAATCTGGTGTTGTTCGATCCCAACCTGAAGTGGACAGTTACTCCATCGGCCCTGCTTTCCAAGGGCAAGAATACACCTTTGATTGGTAGGCAGGTTATGGGGCGAGTACTTATGACCATATCGGGAAATAAGCGCTATGTAAGAGAGGAATTGAAGGCAAAATGGAAGCAGCATTAGTTCTGGAAGACGGCAGGATATTCAAAGGGGAGCCATTCGGCTACCTTGGCTATACAGAGGGAGAGGTTGTATTCAGCACGTCCATGACTGGATATCAAGAGATGTGCACCGATCCCTCCTACTATGGGCAGATACTATGCCTTACATATCCTCTTGTTGGTAACTATGGGATAAGTGAAGCTTTCGATCAGTCTGTCCGTCCTTGGATAGCTGGATTAGTAGTTAGACAGCACTGCGATCATCCTTCCCATTGGTCTAGTCAGGGAACGATTGATTCATACCTCAAAAGACATGGAATTCCCGGGATAAGTGGGGTCGACACCAGGGCATTGACCCGTCATATAAGGTCTCACGGCACGATGCGAGGTGTGCTTGTATCCGATATGTCTCAGTACTCGCTTGAGGAGCTACTAGATAAAGCCCAGAGGGCACTTACACCAGATGATCTTCCCAGTGTGGACACGGTTAGCCTTGGTAAGAGGTATGAGTATAAGGCAGACGTAGCTGGCAAGCGAATAGTAGTAATAGACTGCGGCCTCAAACATAACATACTCAAGTCGTTGGCTAAGTACCCTGTGGAGATAATTGTAGTTCCTTATTCAGCTACTGCAGAGGACATACTAGAGCTATCTCCTGATGGAGTACTGACATCACCTGGCCCGGGCGATCCCGAAAATGCTGAAGCTCCAGTTAAAGCTGTGAAAGCTGTGCTGGACAACGAAGTGCCTTTCTTTGGTATATGCCTGGGGCACCAGATCCTTGGACTTGCCATCGGTGCTACCACAAGCAAACTTAAGTTTGGTCATCGTGGAGCAAACCACCCAGTAAAGGAATTAGCTACTGGGCAAGTACACATAACCTCTCAGAATCATGGATACCAGGTAGACGCTGATAGCATACCGGCTCATGAAGGTTGGAGGGTCAGTCACGTTAGTCTGAACGATGGCTCTGTGGAGGGTATGCTGCACGTAACCAGGCCAGCTTTTTCAGTGCAGTACCATCCGGAGGGCTCTCCAGGTCCCGATGAGAACGAGTACCTATTTTCTAACTTCCTTTCAATGGTTGAGACTTATTCAAGGAGGCAAAGCTAATGCCCATCAGGTCCGACGTAAAGAAAGTTATGGTTATAGGTTCTGGCCCGATAATTATCAGCCAAGCTGCGGAGTTCGACTACTCTGGTAGTCAGGCATGCAAAGCTTTGCGAGAAGAGGGCATATTTGTTGTGCTTGTGAACTCTAATCCTGCGACCATCATGACTGATGAGGCCACGGCAGATAGAGTGTACATTGAGCCTCTGAATGTGGATGTGTTGGAGAAGATAATTAGCAGGGAGAGACCTGATGGTATACTACCGACGCTTGGCGGACAGACAGGACTAAACTTGGCAGTTGAGCTAGCCTCCGCGGGTATTGTTGATAAGTACGGGGTTAAGCTTCTTGGGACTTCCCTGGAGAGTATCAAGCAGGCAGAAGATAGATTACTGTTCAAGCAGCTGCTCCAGGAGATAGGAGAGCCTGTAATTGAGAGCATGACTGTGCATTCTGTACAGGAAGCTATAGCTTTCGCCAATCAGATTGGTTACCCGCTCATCAGCAGGCCTGCATACACGCTTGGGGGAACTGGAGGTGGTATAGCCCATAACCAGGGAGAGCTGACTAAGCTAATAGAACACAGCCTAAGAGCTAGCCCGATAGGCCAAACCCTGCTCGAGAGATCTATAGNNGGGTGGAAAGAGATCGAGTACGAGGTCATTCGAGATAGTGCAGATAACGCCATAATAGTCTGCAACATGGAAAACATAGATCCTGTAGGGGTACATACTGGCGATTCTATTGTGGTGGCGCCAAGCCAGACTCTGACTGATCACCAATATCAAATACTTAGGGATTCAGCGCTTAGAATAGTGCGCGCTCTGAAAATCGAGGGTGGTTGTAACGTCCAATTTGCCCTGGATCCTAAGTCGGATGACTACTATGTTATAGAGGTCAACCCAAGAGTTAGTAGAAGCTCAGCTCTGGCTTCGAAGGCCACTGGTTATCCCATAGCTAGGGTTGCTGCCAAGATAGCGCTAGGTCTTACGCTAGATGAGATACCTAATGCAGTTACGTCCTCAGCAACGGCTGCCTTGGAACCTTCACTGGATTATTGTGTGGTCAAGATACCTCGTTGGCCTTTCGATAAATTTACCGAAGGTGACAGGAGGATAGGTACCCAGATGAAGGCTACCGGTGAGGTTATGGCTATCGACCGGTGCTTCGAGGCAGCTCTACAGAAGGCTGTACGCTCTCTGGAGATTTCGGGGAGAAACCTGCTCTGGGAGTCTCCAAAGTGGAATGACTCAGAGGAGCTGGATAGGGCTCTACGAGTGCCTACAGATGAGAGGCTTTGGGCCATAACTACTGCACTGAGAAGAGGTTATACAGTTGAGGACGTCTCTAAGAAGACGAAAATCGATCCATGGTTCATAAAGTGCATAGAAAATATAGTCTCCTTAGAAGGTGTCATCAGGAGTTCCGAGTTAGATAAAGCGCTATTGTGGAGAGCAAAGAGGCTGGGATTTTCCGATGCGTACATAGCTCAGATTAAAGGCGTAAGTCCTGAGGACATTAGGAAGTTACGTAAGCAATGGGGTATAACTCCCGTATGGAAGATGGTAGACACATGTGCCGCTGAATTTGAGGCTACAACTCCTTACTTCTACAGTACATATGAAGAGGAGAACGAGGCTTTACCACAAGAAGGTAGGTCATCCGTTGTCATAGGTTCTGGTCCCATACGAATTGGGCAGGGTATAGAGTTCGACTACTGTAGCGTCCACAGTGCAAGGGCCCTAAGGGAAGCTGGCGTAAAGAGCATAATGATCAATAGCAATCCCGAGACTGTTTCTACAGACTTTGATACTTCGGATAGACTGTACTTTGATCCGCTTGACGACGAAAGCATCAGAGATATAGTCGAGAATGAGCGTCTGGAGACACTTGCCGAAGGCTACCCCACTCAATCTACGCTTGAGGGTGATGAGCTGCCGGTAGCAGGTCCTCCTGTGATTGTACAATTTGGTGGACAGACGGCCATAAATCTTGCATCCAAGTTGCACAGAGCTGGCTTTAAGGTCCTAGGCAGCTCGCTGGAGTCCATAGATTTGGCGGAGGATCGAGAGCGCTTTGACGGGTTGCTCAATAGCCTGGGATTACTTAGGCCTCCTGGAGGGACCGCTAGAGATCTGGATTCTGCTTTGGAGACTGCCACCAGGATAGGTTATCCGCTTCTTGTAAGGCCTTCTTATGTTCTAGGTGGACAGGCTATGAGAATAGTCTACAACGAGGTTGAACTTCTAGATTATATAGATGCTGCTACAGAGGTAAGTGGGGACCATCCCGTTCTGCTTGATAGGTACATCGAAGGCACTGAAGTGGAAGTGGATGCTGTATCTGATGGAGAGACGGTGGTTATCCCCGGTATAGTCGAGCATATTGAGCGAGCAGGCGTGCATTCAGGAGATAGCTTTGGTGTATACCCGCAGATAACTCTGGACGACCGGGATGTCTCACAAATTGAGGAGATCACGGTTAAGTTAGCTCGAGCTATGAACGTCAAAGGACTGATGAACGTTCAGTTTGTGGTTCAGGATCATCAGGTGTATATCCTTGAAGTAAACCCCAGAGCCAGTCGTACAGTACCCTTTATTAGCAAGGTCACCGGGGTGCCTTTGGTAACTCTGGCAACTCATGTGATGCTTGGCAGTAAGCTTGCTAATATGGGTTATGCTACAGGATTAGTACCCAGGGTGCCGCTGTATGCCGTGAAGGCTCCGGTATTTAGCATGTCGAAACTAGCTGGGGTTGACACGGTTCTTGGGCCCGAGATGAAGAGCACTGGCGAAGTTATGGGCGTAGATGTTGAATATGAGCCAGCACTTATGAAGGCTATGATAGCTGCAGGTATAAATCCTCCTCCAGGAGGATCGGTGCTGATGTCTATAGCTGATCATGAGAAACCTGAGGCTCTACCACTAGCTGCTGCTCTGGTTGACATGGGCTATGCATTGGTATGCACTGAGGGTACATCAACCTTCTTTGAGGACAATGGTATTCGTGTAAACCAGGTAGTGCACAAGATAGGCTCAGTACGCCCAGATATCACTGATATCATCCGGAGGAGACAGGTTTCCTTAGTAATCAATACGCCTTCCAGGTCTGGTAGGACCATAAGAGATGGCTTTGAGATTCGTCGTGCGGCTGCGGAGTCTGGTATTCCCTGCCTGACATCCCTGGATACAGCAAAGTCTCTTGTGAAAGCATTGCAGAGAAGAGGAGATTATAATATCGCTACTGTTATGGAGTACAGGCAGGGGGCGGTGGATCTTTTGGCTGTGTAATTTCTCTATTACACTATTGGGAGTGATGTGTGAAATATATATATGCACTGCTTGTTTTTTTACCCATAGCAGTACTTCTACACTTCTTTATCCCAGACTTATATCTGCTTATATTTATCACTTCCGCTATTGCCCTGGTTCCTCTTGCGGCTGTGTTAGGCCAGGCTACTGAGGAATTGGCTGTTTATACTGGCCCACAGGTAGGAGGCTTATTAAATGCTACTCTCGGAAACGCAGCTGAGTTGATCATAAGCATAGTTGCTCTTCGTGCAGGTTTGGTAGACCTGGTAAAGGCTTCTATAACTGGGTCTATCATAGGCAACATCCTAATAGTTATGGGGGCAAGCCTATTAGCAGGTGGTATAAAGAATGGCATCCAAAGATTCGATAGGAGTAGCATGGGTGCTGTTGCATCCATGATGCTACTTGCTGTTATATCGATATCTGTTCCAACTATATTTTCAGCCACGATACAGCGTGAGTCGGGTCATGAAGACGTACAGCTTCTAAGCGATGGTGTAGCTATCGCCATGATAGTGGTATATGTGCTATATCTACTGTATTCTTTCTTTACCTCTTCTAATTCCCATAAAAGTACTTCTGATAGTGCTGAGAGTGAGCATACGGCTAGCTGGAGCCTGCCTGTTTCACTGGGACTACTTGTTGCTTCCACCATAGGCATCGTGGTAATGAGCGAGATACTAGTGGGGGTTGTAGAAGAGGTTGTACGTGCATTAGGGTGGACAGAGGTCTTCCTGGGAGTAATGATCATACCCCTTGTCGGTAATGTGGCTGAGCATCTGGTAGGAGTACAGGTAGCTGTAAAGAATAGGATGGATCTGAGTCTTTCTATATCCTTAGGTAGTAGCTTGCAAGTGGCACTGTTTGTAGCCCCAGTGCTGGTCCTAATAAGCCTGTTTTTCTCTAAGCATATGGACCTGGTATTCACAAGATTCGAGATAGTTGCACTTATAGCCGCTGTTCTAATAGGTAATCTAGTGGTGTTGGATGGTGAAAGTAACTGGCTTGAGGGCGCACAGCTTATTACAGCATATGTCATATTGGGAATAGCATTCTATTTCTTACCTGTTTAGGAGGATTATGAGGGAAACGACTGACACCAGAGAATTATTAGTTCGAAACGGCGCACTTCTTGAGGGGCATTTCTTACTTTCGAGTGGACTACACGCGCAGTACTATGTTGAGAAGTTTCGGATCATTGAGAAACCTGATTTAGCTTCATCATTATGTAGCCAGATCGTACAGCATTTTGCCGATAGAAACCCAGATGTTGTTGCAGGACCTACCACTGGTGGGGCAATACTAGCCTTCGAGGTGGCGAGACAGATGGGGCTACGAAGTATAATCGCTGAACCTGCTCCTACAGGTGGTAGGGAGTTCAGGCGTGGGTTCGAGATCAAGCCTGGTGAGCGAGTGCTAATAGTAGACGATGTCATGACTACTGGCGGATCTGTGAAAGACACCATTGAAGCTGTCAATCAGCTGGGCGGTAATGTGGTAGGCGTTGGTCTGCTTGTGGACAGGTCGGGGGGGAAAGTTGATTTGGGGGTTGACTATTGGTCTACCATAACTCTTGACATACCGACTTACGACCCAGAAGTGTGTCCTCTTTGTTCTGCTGGAGTGCCAATTACTAAAAGGGGAACTTCTGCTAAGGTCAACCCGTAGCTAGTATATCGTCTGAGTCCAGTTGCCGCTCAAGCTCTGCTAGCTCGCGAATACGATATCTGATCTGAGCTAAAGTAGCTGGATTTGGCCTGCGTTCGTATTCCGCTCTAAGCTCAGTTATTATTTGTGAAACGCGGCCGATGGTACGCACGGTAGATAGAAACGGATCTTTGTGAAAAACCTTCGTTATTACCCAACACCTAACCCTCCCTACCTTCCCACAATTATACCGCGTTAGGGTATAAATATTGTTGCGTTTTGCTATTTTCTAGCAGTATTTATGCCTTTGCTTATGTATTTACGAGGTTAGAATGGATTCTCAGGATAAAATCAGATCTCGTGCTGTAGCGCTGCTTAAAAATGGCCCGATGAGTGAAGATTCTTTGGCTCGGGAACTTTTTGGCGCTATAAATAGTGGTCCAGCTTGGATTCGGATCTTGGAGCAGTGTCTAGATGGGGACCCCCGCTTAGAAAAGGACCCAATAGGGGTTTGGAGAATTAGGGAAGATGCTATATCCAGGCAACCAGTTTTACTTACTGGTCGTACAACTAGAGCCAATAGAGGTCGATTGCTTTTGCTAGCAATATATGCGCTTGAAGAACCTACGATAAGGTATTGGAGATTTTCTGTTAACTCCAAGGTGCCGTTGTATCAGGAAGGGTTGTACGATTGGTTTGCGGATATAGAACCCGTGCCTTTTGAGCATGTAGCAAAGGATATCAGCCACTACTTAGTGGGTAGAAATGTATACGTACTTGATATCAAGGTCTGGAATTCTCTAGCCCATGAGTTCTCTAGGATAGGAGTGTCTCCAGATCTGGCTGAGCCTGTGGTTGTAAGTTCTAAAGGCTGGGATAGGGATAAATCAAACTATCTTCTCAAGGGGTTATCGCCGGGCCCATTTTCAAACTCCAACCCCCTTGCAAAAGAGATACAGATGATTTTGAGTGCTATCAAGGATAGCTACACACATCACGCTGCTCAGGACGTAAGTTATAGGCTACGTCATATGCAGGAAAAGGTGAGAGCTGTACCGGAATGGCCAGGAGTGTATATCTTTTACGATTCGTATGGTACCCCGATGTATGTAGGTAGCTCCTCCAATCTCCGCAGCAGGCTTAGGACTTATCTTGCGGGACAGGTGGACATAACTCGTAATATGAAGGGCTTTCTTGAGAATGTGAGCGATTTTGAATATGTGCTGTTAGCTACACACCTTGAGGCGCAAATTGAGGAAATGGCTCTAATATCGCGTCTAAATCCCAGATACAACATCCAAAAGATGCGAACTCGCAAGCTTTGGTGGTTGAGGATAGAGAAAAAAGATAACATCAAGCTAACTGTTGTCAGTGATAACAGGAAAGAGGGTGCTTTTCACTTAGGCCCTTTACCTAACAGGAAGCTGCTCTACGACCTAAAGATCGTGGTTCAATCAGCACTAACTCTCTGTCCATCTATGCTTCCCAAGGAACCTGAAGGACTTGCGCAAGTAGTTCAGGATCCTGAGAAACTGCAGCCAATAATAAGCCGACTTATTTATATAACAGGAGTAGACAGTAAGCGTAGCTTAGAACGGTCAAGTATGACAAGGGTTTTACAGAAGATTGAGAATGGTCAGTTCAGCTTGATGCCTGGTAGGTTCCAAGGTCCTGCTATCATAATAAGCTATTGTCGCCTGAGTCGAGAGCTGTTATTTACGGGAGTTGTAAACATCCCTATGGTCTCCGCCAGGGCTAGATGGGATGATATCGAGGATGTTCGAAAGAAGATAAAGGAACTATTAATCTTATTGGACTCATGTCAAGAATTGACGAACGTACCTACGTATGCGCTTTCGATTACAACTGAGTGGCTCTATGAACATAGATTTGATACTAGGATATGCTTCCTACCAATTACTGTAGAAGAGGTGATCAGTAGAGTCCAGCAGTTGGTAGAGGAGCAATGCGATTCCCTACAAAGTCCTCTCTAAAGTAAACTGAGCTATCTCCATCATGGCTTCACGAGAATCACTATTAGGTAATACTAGGAGAGCGGCCTTGGCTTCCTCAATAAGGGCTGCTGCTTTGTCTCTTGCCTTTTCCAGAGCACCCGAGGACTTGATAATATCTATTGCTCCGTCATAATCTTTGCTGAGTCCTGATATGACTGCCTTAACGTGTTCGGCTCTAGGATCACCGACGGCAGCACTTTGGAGGAACAGTATTACCGGTAGAGTTATAGTGCCCTGCCTTATATCGTTACCCGCAGGTTTGCCTATCTGCTCAGTGGACGTGAAATCTAGCAAGTCATCTATGATCTGGAAAGCTAATCCTAGCTTCTTACCATAAGTAGTCAATGCCCTTCTATGAGGTTCCGGTGCTTTGGAGAGTATAGCCCCAGTTTCGGTACAACACTCGAAGAGAGCTGCGGTCTTTGCGTATATTCGTCGATAGTACTCTTCTTCTGAGGGTACTCCGTTGTGCTTCCCCAGACTCTGCCTCAGCTCTCCATCTACTATAACCATCAGAACTTTCGCAAAAAGATCAATCGCCTCGGGATCTGATGTCATAGCCGCGTAATGAGCAGCTTTTGCAAACAGAAAATCTCCCAGGAGAATGACGACTCCAGGGCCAAATATCGAGTTAGCAGTAGCTATACCTCTTCTGACGTCGGCTTGGTCTATTGTGTCATCGTGTATAAGAGTTGCAGTATGCAGTAATTCAACGGCCACGGCAGCGTTAAGCAGCTTTTCGTGATCCGGCGAGTTGATGCTGCCAGAAAGAAAGACCAGGGCAGGTCTTAGTCTCTTGCCACCGGCTAAAATCAGTGATCTTACTACTGATGCTAGCTCCGGTATCTCTTCTGGCACTGATTCCAGTAGTTTCTGTTCTACTTGCCTGAGTTCCGACGATATGATTCCGAAGGAAGTGAGTGTAGTCACATCAAACCTCAAGTTGAATAATATTAGCCATTACTATCTATGCCATGACTTGCCACTATATCAGCTATCTTAGTTAGTGTAGCAGTAGCCACTCCTGTTGGCCCTTTAGCTATATGCGGAAGATCTTTGTTATTCCAAGCTGTACCTGCTATGTCCAGGTGTACCCATGGAGTGTCTTCAGCAAACTCCTTGATGAATAGAGCACCAGTTATAGCCCCAGCCTCTCTGCCACCGCTGTTAGCTATATCAGCTATGTCGCTATATAGCTGCTCTCTATACTCTGCAAAAGTAGGCATCTGCCACATCTTCTCACCTACTTGTGAGGCGGCGTTGAGCACTATATCCGTCCAATACTGATGGGATCCGAATACTCCCGTGGTAATAGTTCCAAGAGCTACTACACAGGCTCCTGTGAGCGTGGCAACATCTACTAGATGCGTTGCACCCTCTTTCTTGGCTTGTACGATACCATCAGCAAGTACTAATCTGCCTTCAGCATCAGTGTTTAGTACCTCAATGGTTTTGCCACTGCCAGCCTTTATTACATCTCCAGGCCTCATAGCTGACCCGCTAGGCATGTTTTCAGCCAGGCATAGAACACCAACTACGTTTACTTTCGGTTTAATCTTAGATATCGCTATCATTGCGCCGAGTACCGCTGCAGCGCCAGACATATCCGACTTCATTCTGTGCATGTTCTCAGCCGGCTTGAGTGATATACCACCAGTATCAAAGGTTATGCCTTTCCCTACGAACCCTATAGTATAGGGGCTATCGCTGGCCTTATATTTGATGATTACCATTCTCGCAGGTTCTGAGCTGCCGCTTGCGACCGCAAGAATGGCACCATATCCTCTTTGCCTTTAGATCCTCTTCCTCAAGTATCTCACAGGTCAATCCATTGACCTCGCATAAACTCTGTGCTCTGCGAGCAAATTCTCGCGTTGTTAGTACATTGGGGGGCTCGTTAGCAAGGGTTCTGGCCAGGTTAACCGACTCTCCGATTGCCGTAGCTCTGTTGATGGTGGCTTCTATATCAGATATATCGGAGCCTGATGATTCTAGTATGAACTCTATACTTTCTACGTTTATCTCCTGAGATGGGGTTTTATATGTTTCGGGTGAAAAATTGCCCACTATAGCGCCATGTACTGCTGCCGCTACCAGTGCATTGTTTGAATTTGAGAGTGATGGTAAGAATATGGATAGGTTATCGATTTTGCGTTTCCTGGCCCACCTGACAGCGGCCCCAGAGAACTTTCTGATGGCCTCCAAGGTATTACTAAGTTCGCCCATCCCAATTAGAAGGATGAACTTATCCTGTTGCCCTGTGTTTATTAGGGATACTTGCTCCTTTTGTGACGCCACATCGACCAGATCTGTTGACGGTATATTCGACTCTATTTGATTCATGTAGGGCAGATCTTGCCCCGCAAACATCGGTACTGCTATGTATCTGTTTTCAGATTCAAGTAGCCCGCCGACACGGTAAGTAATCTTCATATCTCTTCCTTTTACCTAGCCATCAACCTTTGTGATCATAGGTATCTTACCTAAAACCGAAGAGATTATAGCAAGCCAAACCAATGTCATTCTGGACATGTAACTCATTGTGCAGCTAAGATTCCATATGTGAATAGAGGTAATGAGCTAGAACAAACCAATATATCCTCCTATGTAGGATTATACGTTCATATACCCTTTTGTAAAACCAAGTGCATCTACTGTGATTTCAACTGTTATGCGGGGAAAAATGCTCTTATCCCTGATTATGTGCTTGCCCTTGGTAAGGAGCTAGTAACCTATAGTGATCAGGGACTTGTGGCGAGGACGCTCTACATGGGAGGGGGCACACCTAGTCTTCTTTCTCCCAGTCAGGTTCTGTATATCGTCGGTACTGCACGTGATTATCTTAGATTAGTTGATGGCGCTGAGATAACAATGGAAGCTAACCCTGGCACGGTTAGCGAGCAGTACTTTAGGGATGTCCTAGCTGTGGGTGTGAATAGAATCAGTATTGGCATACAAAGCTTCAAGGATGATGATTTACGTAGGCTAGCTAGACACCATACAGTTGAAGAGGCTTTGGAGGCTTATAGAGCCGCAAGGGCAGCAGGATTTGAGAACATTAGTGTAGATCTAATATATGGCCTGCCTTTTCAAACTCTAGATGACTGGAGACATAACTTATCCCGTGTAGTAGATATAGAGCCTGATCATATATCCCTTTACGCACTGACCGTTGAGGAAGGAACACCATTATATAGGTTGATATCAAGAGGTAAGCTACCATCTCCGGATGATGATTTGATGGCGGACATGTATGAGTTGGCTCAGGAGGTCTTGGAGAAGGCTGGATATATACACTATGAGATAAGTAACTGGTGCATACCAGGTAAGCAGTCTAAACACAATATGATTTATTGGAGAGAAGAGCCGTTTATAGGGGCTGGGGCAGGAGCATATGGTTTTCTAAACAGCGTGCGCTATTACAACGAATTATTGCCTTCTAAGTATATTTCACTTATAAATAATGGGCAGAGCCCGATAGTTTGGCAAGAAGAGTTGAGCGTGCCCATCGAGAGATCTGAATACGTTATCCTGCATCTACGGCTTGCGGAGGGTGTGAACGCTGAAGAGTTTCAGCTACGATACGGTCAAAGCTTACGATCTTTTCTGAGCGGTAAGATCGATGATGTTGCTGGTTTGGGGCTTGTAGAGTGGAAGGATAACTATTTCAGACTCACTTCGAAGGGCAGACTGCTTTCTAACGAAGTGTTTGTTAGGATACTTCCTGATTAGAATTGTAGGTTTACAGCTATCTAATACGCAAAACACAATAGTTCTTAGTTATTTTTATTGGAGGAAAACCTTGCCAGAGTTTTTGGTAACCTTCGTAGGTCTGCTGTTGAGGGTACTAGAGATAGCCATTATAGGTAGAGCACTAATATCGTGGTTTGACCCTTTATTCAGGAATCCAATATCGCGTTTTCTCTATGATGTCACTGAACCTATTCTTAGACCAATACGTAACTTTATGCCTGGGGGAGTGATGATTGATTTTTCCCCCTTGGTTGCTTTGATAATTCTTTGGATAATAGAGAGGCTGTTTTACTCAGCTGTGGCCGGCTAGATCTGAAAGTCTTATCTGTTCTGCCTGACCTTCTTCGGATATGAGGATGACTGTCTGTTGGTATAAGTTCAGTTTAGCTACTTTGTATTCTTGGCCTCTCCAGGCGATCTTTTCTCCCAGCTTTGGTATGTACAATCTTTGGAGCTGAGGTTTATTTACGAGTATTGCTATCCTTAGTCGTGAAGATATTTCCTTGATCTTGCTTGTTAGATCGCTATTGTCTGTATTTATTTCTATTCTTAGGAACCTGAGTAAAGGATCCAGGCTGGTATTTACGGTTGTTCCTGCTGTTGATTGTATTTCCCTTACTAAGCTTTGAACTACAGCGTCCTCTTCTGGTGGAGAGGGCTCTGTAAAGAACCTCTTGATGCTAGCTTGAGATTCAACATTGATTTTGGCCAAGTTGCGCGCTGTGCACACTATTCTTGCCCATCTTAGTCCTTCATTTGCTACATCTATCAGGCAGTAGGAAGGCGCGCTTAGAGATGCTGAGGTGTGGTTTTCTATCCACATTAGCTTATTACGGCCAAGTATCCTGATGCCTAGAATATAGCTCATACTCTAGGTAACTTCAGAAAAAGGTTTTCTAGCACTAACCTCACGTTAGCATTTGAGTCGAGCATATATATAGCCTTTAGAATTTGCTGTATCAACTCGTAGCCATGTTGTGGCCCTAAGGAGGATAGGAACCGAATAAGATCTACGTTTTCAGATAGATATGCTTTACTGCCGTTTTCTTGAAACGACTTGATAGTTGCTAGCCTTATAATTCCTATCCAGTTAAACAAGAGGGAGTACAAATCATCTCTATCGTTAGGCTTATTGGACCAATCTTTGGATAGTTCTTCAGCGGACTTCAGCCTTTCAATGTCATTTGATTGGAGGATTTTGTTCAGATATTTCCAATCATCATTTACCTGTGCTACTAGCGCTCTGTCGTGGGTTGCCCTAATTGCCCATCCTGGCCTGCCATTGGACAGAGTCGCTATCATGTTTGCCTCTTCTTGCTCGACGCCTAGGCTATTGACTAAGTAGCGGGTAATTTCACTGTGTGGCACAGGTTGCAGGTTTACCCTGTAGCAACGTGATCTGATCGTCTCAGGGAGCGAATAATCATCTATAGCTATAAGTACTATCGTCACGAAGTCTGGGGGTTCTTCCAAAGTCTTCAGGAAGGCATTGGCTGCTTCTTCTGTCATTGTAGATGCGTCTTCGATCAGATAGACCTTTCTGTTAGCCTCGAAAGGTCTAAGATATATGCGCTCGATGATGTTCCTGATGGAATCTATACCAATCTCCCTGGAGGGTTTACCCGATTGTTCAGCCTGTAATGCCAGACTAATCGTCTCGACATCAGGATGAGAGCCATGATGGATCTTCCTGCAGTGGATGCATTGACCACATGGGTGATCAGATGTTTCATCGGAGCATAGTAGTAATGCGGCGAACCATCTTGCCAAAGTGCTCTTGCCTACGGATGGAGGACCGGTAAATAGCCAAGAGCCACTAGCTCTGTTTTTCGCCTTGGCTGCAGACAGCAGTCGTAATGCTTGCTTATTGCCTACGAACTCTGACGAGCTAGTGCTGATCATAACACTTCTCTTTTTACTTAGCTTTTACTTCTTGTTCCTGCTGGGCTGGGCTTTTAGCTGGTGTTATTTTCGCAGAAAAGTGTTCAATTATCTTCTGTCTAGTTGCATCTGAGATAACAACCGAAGGCACTTGCCTACTATTGGCCCAACGCAGTAGCTGTGCGGAAGTTAAGGCTGTGTTTTTACAGTCGTCTAACATCAATACAGCATCAGGTGATGTAAATACTACGGCACCGCTTACGGGGACATCCCCAAAACCTGCCTCCTGTAGGTCCTTTGTTATAGCTTCAAGAGATGCCTGCAAATCTATTGAAGGGTTGCCTAGGGATGGTTCGCCAGTAAAGAAACGTACTAAGATATTCTTTCGTCTTTTCCACTTGTTACCATTACATTCCGTCACGCCGCCATGATTACGGGTCTCAATTACCAGTACGCCTTCGGGACCTACGAGTATGCCATCTACTATCACAGAGCCTACAGGTATCCAATTGCCTAGCCAGTACCTGTTGCTCAGGGATTTCAAAGCTGTGGCCAGTCTCTGATCTGTCCTCACGTTTTGTCCTAGATCGAACTGGATCTGCCTAGTAAGGCTCGTTATTATATAGCCGATAATCATGAGTGGCCATGCAACAAATATCAGCTGCTGATAAAGCAGGACTATTACTACTGATGCTGTTAGGAAGAAGAACCCTATTAGTAAAGTTCTCTGTATAAGGCTTTGGCGACTTCTTACGTATTCTGCGTTAACTGCTACTTGCACTTGTTTTACCCTTGATACTCCCTAAATATCAGTACTGCGTTCTGACCACCGAAGCCGAAGGAGTTGGACATAACTGTTCTGACATCCGCCCTCCTGGCCTCATTTGGCACGTAGTCGAGGTCACATTCGGGGTCGGGTGTTTCATAGTTGATAGTGGGAGGAATTACCTTGTCGTAAATTGTCATTACAGAAGCCACTGCTTCTATGGCTCCCGCGGCTCCTAGCAAGTGCCCCGTCATGGATTTGGTAGAGCTTATAGGCACCTTATATGCGTATTCGCCAAAGACTGCTTTTATGGCTGCGGTCTCTGCGGCATCGTTTAGCTGTGTGCTCGTACCGTGCCCGTTGATGTAGTCTATCTGATCTGGACTCAGGTGTGCGCACTCTAGTGCCTTGCGCATGGCTCTGGCAGCACCAGTTCCATCAGGCTCAGGCATGACCATGTGGTAGGCATCTGATGTGGCTCCGTAGCCTACTACCTCAGCATAGATCTTTGCACCTCTTTCTAATGCATGTTCCAATGATTCGAGTACAAGTATTGCTGCGCCTTCGCCTGGTACGAAGCCATCCCTGTTCTTATCAAATGGTCTGCTAGCCTTTTGTGGCTCATCATTACGAGTGCTCATAACACGCATGACGCAGAACGCAGCCAAGCCCAAGCGACAGATAGGAGCCTCAGTGCCCCCCGCTAGCATGACATCTGCTTCACCGCGCCTTATCACTTCAAAGGCTTCACCAATGGCCTGAGTACCTGCGGCACAAGCGGTCACTATAGTGCCGTTATACCCATGAGCCTTGAACGTCATTGCCACCTGCCCTGCAGGTGCATTTGCCAGGCTAATAGGTGCAAAGAAGGGGCTAATTCTCATAGGCCCCCGTGTAAATAGAGTCTGCGCAGCAGCCTCGGTATCAGGGAAGCTAGAAGTTCCGGTCCCCAACAGCACACCTACCCTAGGATTTTGCTCTTCAAAGCATAGCTCTGCGTCTTGTACAGCCTGTTTTGCGGCCCCAACAGCAAATTGTGATGCTCGGGACATCCTACGTATCTGCTTGGGATCGATATAATCCTCTGGATTCCAGTTTTTTACCTCTCCGGCTATTTTCGTTGTGCAACCTTCGGTGTCGCACATAGTGATAATGTCTATTCCAGACTTTCCGTTGACAAGTGATTCCCAGTAAGCCTCTTTTCCTATGCCTACAGGAGAGATTACTCCCATACCCGTGATTACAACTCTTCTATTTTGTCTGGAGTTGTCAGTTACTTCCAAAGGCTCTACAAGGGATTGGGGCTCGTGAGCTACGTTGGTGGCGATCTGCGCAATTTGACGCTCTATGGTTTCTGTGAGTTCTCCACCCTCTTCCTTTATGGTTGCTCTAAGTTTTTCTATAAGCCTTTCCCTCAGATCGACTTTGTTTTCGGTAGTCATTAAGCTACAAAACACCCCCGTAGTTTATTTTTGGTAACTGTTTTTCATTCCACTGCTTGCTGGTACACCAGGTCAGGTTTCCTAGCTGCCGTCGTTTCATCTAGCCTTCTTACGACAGCATTATGCGGTGCTGACTTTACTAGTTCCGGATCTTTCTCAGCTTCTTCGGCTATTTTTATCATAGCTGCAGCAAACTCATCCAAGGTTCTCTTATTTTCCGTCTCAGTAGGTTCAATCATCAGACATTCTTCTACAATAAGCGGGAAGTAGATTGTCGGCGGATGAAAGCCATAATCGATGAGCCTCTTAGCTATATCTAGGGTACGAACACCAAATCGCTTCTGCTTTGACCCTGAAAGCACGAACTCGTGCATACAGGGACGATCATAGGGTACCTGATAAGCGTCTCTTAGTAGAGACAAAAGATAGTTTGCATTGAGTATAGCGTGTTCACTGACAGACCTTAGACCCTCAGAGCCTTGCTGCATTATATATGTGTACGCCCTTACCAGTACTGCAAAATTCCCCCATAGAGATCTTACTTTTCCTATGCTCTTGGGGGGATCCTGGAATTGATAGATCCTACCTTCCTCTGTATCTCGAGCTGTTACTATTGGCGATGGCAAAAATGGAGCTAAGAAGTCTTTAACTGCTATTGGCCCTGCCCCGGGACCTCCTCCACCATGGGGTGTTGTGAAGGTTTTGTGCAAGTTAAAGTGAAGCACGTCAAACCCAAGCTCGCCTGGTTTAACTATACCCATTATGGCATTCATGTTTGCGCCATCACCGTACATCAGTCCGCCAGCTTCATGAATAACTTCGCATATCTCTCTGATATGCTCATCAAACAACCCAAGGGTATTGGGATTAGTAAGCATCATGGCGGCCACTTCCTTATCCACCAGGCGCTTTAGTTCCTCGAGGTCAACGTTACCGCGATCATCGCTCCTGACGGTTACTACCTGATATCCGGCCATAGCGGCGGTGGCTGGGTTTGTGCCATGAGCGGAATCTGGCACTATTACTTTAGTTTTGTGTGTCTGTCCTATGCTATCTAAGTACGCTCTAATCACGAGCATACCGGTCAGCTCGCCATGTGCGCCTGCAGCCGGTTGCAATGAGACGGCGTCCATGCCAGCAATTTCGGCTAATGCCTGCTGGAGCTCATACATAACTTGTAATGCCCCTTGGACCTTTTCGATAGGAGTATATGGATGAACTCTCCTAACGCCCCGGTGAGCAGCCACCTCTTCGTTGACTTTGGGGTTGTACTTCATCGTACAAGACCCAAGGGGATAAAAGGTAGTATCTATGGCAAAGTTTAACTGAGACAGCCTCACGAAGTGACGAATTACCTCAAGCTCGCTGACTTCTGGCAGAGCGAGATTTTCCCTTAACAGCTCCTCTGGGAGATTTACTGTAGGGACTTGACTATCTGGTAGACTGTATCCAGTGGCGCCATCTCGGCTCCATTCGAAGATTAGAGGTATGGTCATTATGCTCGATGCTCCGAGAACTCTAAAAATCCTATACGCGGCTAGATTATATCATAATCTTTGAATGGCACTCATGATGCCTGTCATATACTACATGGAGTAAACCTGCACACTTTGGATATACAGGATAAAGCATATACAAGCCTAGAATACGATAAGATACTACAGCTCCTAAGTAAGCACACCTCGTTTAGCCTTAGTAGAGAGCTGGCTCTATCCCTACGTCCGCTGAATGATCTGGATGGGGCTATAAGGTCTCAGCGGGAGACAACTGAGGCTCTCAGAGTTTTACAGCTTAAGCCAGATATAACGATAGGCGGAGCAAGGGATATTAGAAGCCTGGTCACAAAGGCGAGTCTGGGAGGCGTACTGGATCCTTCGGAGCTGTTACAGATCTCTGATACTATAGCAGCTGCCAACAGCTTCTCCAGACAGCTTGGTAAGGTCTTGGAAGATGCAGACTCCTTTTCTCTGCTATCTGCTCAGTTGAGGCATATAGTTGACCTGTCTGATCTGCGTAAACAAATAGACTCGGCTATAGATGACCAGGCTCAGGTACGCGACTCCGCCAGTACGACTCTTGCAAGGATAAGATCACAACTGAGATCCGCACATGATCGCTTAATGCAGCATCTCAATAGTCTGATTAGCTCCTCCTCTTATAGAGATGCCCTGCAGGAGCCGATCATTACTCAGAGAGATGGGAGATATGTAGTTCCCGTACGTGCGGATGCGAGACACAGGATACCAGGTATAGTTCACGATGTGTCGGGTAGTGGGCAGACGCTATTTGTAGAACCACTAGCTACTGTAGACATGGGTAACAGGATTACTGAGCTTCGTAGGCAGGAATCCGAGGAGATAGAAAGGATACTTGCCCAGCTATCCGAAGCGGTTGCTTCGGTTGCTTCAGATATTATGAGGACTTTGCTTGCTCTCGCTAGATTGGACTTTGCCTTGGCCAAGGCGAAGTTCTCTCAGCATTTGCATGCTTGTGAGCCTGAGCTTGTAAGCGCTGAGTATGAAGGAGATAAACTATTCCTGCCCGATGCTAGGCATCCGCTATTAGGTAGGGATGTAGTGCCCATAACCATTTTCCTGGGGGGAGATTTCAGAGTACTGGTTATAACTGGACCCAATACTGGCGGTAAGACAGTTGCCCTCAAGACTACGGGACTCCTCTCTCTAATGGCTCTAAGTGGGCTGCACTTACCTACTAGCGAGCGTGCGCGCGTGCCAGTGTTGAAGTACATTTTGGCTGATATAGGCGACGAGCAAAGCATTGAGCAAAGCTTGTCGACATTCTCTTCTCACGTCATCAATATTAAGAAGATGCTAGAGGTGGCTGGTCCTGATACTTTACTGCTGCTGGACGAGTTGGGAGCAGGTACAGATCCGGAAGAAGGGGCAGCTATAGCCGAAGCAATTATCGATTATCTGCTTGAAAAGCGGGCTTTGGTGGTAGCTACCACCCACTATCCCGATATCAAGGTATATGCTCAGACTACTCCAGGCGTTACTAATGCGGCTGTAGAGTTTGATCTGGAGACACTCTCCCCCACGTATAGGCTAACGATTGGTCTTCCGGGTCGTAGCTATGCCATAGATATTGCCCAGAGGTTGGGCTTACCTAAGGTAGTCATTGAGGCGGCAAAATCTAGGGTCTCTCCTGAAAGCAGAGCTGCCAACGATCTATTGGAACAGATAGAGGCCGAAAAGAAGCTGGCAGATCAGAGATTAGCTGAGGCAGAACAGATTAGACGTGAGGCGGAAGAGCTTCGTTCACGTGCTGCAGCTGAACTCCAGGAAGCTGAAAGGATAAGGGAGCAAGCTCTTGAAGAGGGATATCAGCAGGCTCTAAGAGAACTGGAAGATGTACGCAGGGAGATCGATGAGGTTAGAAGAAGGTTGAGTGCCTCTCAGGCAGCGAGCAAACTGGGGGAGATCGCTGATGCTCTAAGAGCAGTGGAGAATGTTGAGCGCCGTGTGAGGAAGTCTACAAGGGGTTCGAAGAGACCTAGTGTCATTAGAAGGCTCCCTCAGGTAGGAGATAGTGTGAGAATAAAGAGTCTTTGGTGCGTGAGGGAAAGGTTCTCAGTATAAGTGATTCTACCGCTGAAGTACAAGTAGGTAGCCTCCGTTCTAGGGTCCCACTATCTGATCTGGAGGTCGTAGGGGGGAAGCAAAGTACTGAGACATCGTCTCAAACGCGTACCCGTGGTGTCAGGCTAAATGTCGATGTTAGGGCCAACATCTCTACAGAACTTGACTTGAGGGGAATGAGAGCTGAGGAGGCTCTTTCTAAGCTTGATGAATACCTTAATGATGCTTACATACAGGGTATCCCTACAGCACGTATAATTCATGGCTATGGTACTGGAGCCCTGCGGGATGCAGTCAGGAGTATGCTACAAGGTCATCCACTGGTCTCTGGGTTTCGGCCTGGTGGTCCGGGTGAGGGAGGAGATGGGGTAACTGTTATCAATCTTATCTCCCGCTAACCATCCTATCTTCCAGTCCTGTTGACTGATACTCCTCGGGCGTGTAGGACATCTGAAGTAGTACGGACCTTAACCTAGTAAGCCATCGATCGGGCTTGCCACTAATCTCTACTCTTACCTGACCAGGCACTACTCTAACTCCTCGCCAATGTGCCAGCCTCTCAGCAGGTGGAGGGTTGTCAGTCTTGATTATTACTTCGTTGTCAGCTGCTCGTATTGCAGTGACACCTGCTTTTGCTGCTACTATCTTGAGATCTATGAGCTTGATCAGGTTGATAGCCTCTTCAGGTAGCGGTCCGAACCTATCTCGCATCTCGCTTTCCATCGATCTAAGCTCACGTGCCGTTGATGTGGATGCTAATCGCCTGTACAACCTGATTCTGGTGTCTCTGTCAGAGACGTAATGTTCGGGTATCAGAGCTGGAATCGGTAAATCTATCGTTACTGCTGGTGGCTCGCTTATGGGTTGTCCTGTACGCAGTTCCTGTACCGCTCTCTCTATCATTTGGGTGTAAAGCTCTAGTCCAATGGCATAAACATGCCCGCTTTGCTCTGGTCCCAAGAAATTGCCTGCTCCCCTTATCTCAAGGTCCTTCATAGCTACCCGGAAGCCAGCACCCAGCTGAGTAGCTTCTGAAATTGCTTCCAGTCTTTTCTGTGCATCCTCCGTCATCCTGGCATCAGGTCTGTACATGAGGTATGCATATGCTCGATTGCTGCTTCTACCCACTCTACCCCGTAGCTGATAGAGTTGAGCCAAGCCCATATGTGTGGCATCGTCCACTATTAGCGTATTAGCGTTGGGGATATCCAATCCTGACTCGATAATGGTGGTACATACTAGAACATCGTAATGGTGATGCATGAAGTCCAGCATTACCTGCTCTAGCTGCTGTTCTGGCATTTGACCATGGGCAACAGTGATGCGAGCTTCTGGCACCATATCTTGTAGTTTGTGCGCTACCTTGTAGATGTCCTGCACTCTATTATGCACGTAGAAGACCTGACCGCCTCTTTCCAACTCCCTTATGATACTGTCCCTGATAATGCTGTCATTCTTCGGAACAATATAGGTGTATACAGGCAAGCGATCCTCGGGAGCAGTTTCTATCACACTCATATCCCTCACTCCCGAAAGCGCCATTTGCAGAGTCCTGGGTATAGGGGTGGCTGTAAGAGTCAGCACGTCTACCTGAGTACGTATCTGCTTAAGCGTCTCCTTGTGCTTGACGCCAAATCTTTGCTCCTCATCTACTATGACTAGCCCAAGGTCCTTGAAAACTACATTTTTTTGAAGGATGGTATGCGTGCCTATAACTATATCAACATTACCCTTCTGCAAATCTTCCAGGACTTGGTCCCTCTCCTTCTTGGTCCGTAGCCTGGACAGCATCTCAACTCGTATGCCAAATGGGTTAAATCTGGATCTAAAGGTTTCATAATGCTGCAATGCAAGCACGGTTGTGGGGACAAGTACTGCGACTTGTTTGCCATCTGCCACAGCCTTGAATGCAGCTCTAAGCGCCACTTCGGTTTTGCCGTACCCCACATCTCCGCATATCAGCCTATCCATAGGCTTTGGCGATTCCATATCGGCCTTGACATCTTCAATGGCTGCCAATTGATCATCCGTTTCCACGTAAGGGAACGCACTTTCAAACTCTTTATGGAGCTCATTGTCTGGAGAAAAGCTATGACCCTTGGCTATCTCTCGGGCTGCGTATAGCTGAAGCAACTCTTTAGCTAATTGATCTGCTGCCTTCTTGGCTCTTCTTTTGGTACGCGCCCAGTCGGCGGTTCCCAACCGACTGAGCGCAGGCTCACCTCCACCAATGTATGGAGAGATTCTATCTATTTGGTCTACTGGTACGTATAGCCTGTCCCCTCCGGCATACTCCAACACCAGGTACTCTCGTTCTGCTCCCGAGCTACCTCTCATAACATTGCCTACGTACTTAGCTACCCCATGGTCTACATGTACTACGTAGCTACCTGGCTGGAGGTCAGCTAGGAAGACTCTCTGAGGAGCTTTCCTTGGAGAGCGTGCCCTTCTTGGCTCCCTATAGCCCCAAAGTTCAGTGTCTGAAAGAACCACCAGATTGATATCGTCACATATCCAACCATCTTGAATGGAGCCAGGTACTATGAATATCTGCCCCTGTTTAACATCTTCATCTAGTGCCAGTGGCAAGTTGTGCTCTTCGGCTACGTGGCGGATTCTCTCATGGTGCCGTGTTACGATAAATACAGTTCTACCCTCGTCAATCCAAGATCGCAGGTTATCCACTATGTCTATGGTGCTGGATCTAATCTGTGGAGCGGGATAGAATTTAAGGCTTCCCTCAGACGAATTGATAGGTTCGATCTTCGGTAGCGCCTTGAGTCTATCCTCTATATAGCTCCATTCAAATACAGGACTAAGCAGGTTCGAGGGTATATCCCCTGACTGCTCCATCTCCAGTCGCATACCTTCAATGTGTGAACGCAGGGTGCTCGCTGTAAGCGCAAGCCTGTCTGGCAGATCGGTGAAGACTATAGTGCCTTCGCTAAGGTAGTCAAGCAGATTACCCAGGCCACTTGGAAAGTATGGAGCTATTATGCTATGTATGGCCGGAAGGTCACCTGCTGATAGCTTTTCCAGGGATTGTTTCCAGCTGGATGCTACTTCATGCCGCAGATTAGACAGATCTATCTGCTGAAGGCGTTCCAGTGCTGACTCATACTCAGCAACTGGTATCTCGTATGGCGAAATTATAGAGAATGATTCTATTTCTCGGGCGGATCTTTGTGTTTCTGGATCAAACAGCCTTATGCTTTCAACTTCATCGCCAAAGAGTTCTAATCTAATTGGCAGATCTGATGATGGTGTCCATATGTCAAAGATACCGCCTCGCCGTGAGAACTGACCGACTTCTTCGACGCTGGCAACGGGTGAATAACCTAACTCGGCCACTCTGTTAGCCATGGCAATGATATTTACAGCGTCTCCTGTTTTGACAAACTCTCTATGATCCTCAAAGTAGCGTCGAGCCAACGTGGGTTCCAAGATGGATTTAACGCTTGCGACGATTAGCAGTGGCTCCCTATCTGTTCGTAATATTCGCTCCAAGGCTGATAGCCTTCTGAATGGAGAGTCTTGAGTTGGGCTAGCTATTCTCTCATAAGGTAGATCATCGTGTGCCGGCCATAGCAGTACCTTCTTAGGATCCCATAGGTATGTAGATAGAGAGTCAGCTACGTTCTGAGCTTCTTCTGGCCTTGGCACTATCAATAGAGTGTCTGTGTGCATCTCGGCAAATAATGTCGCCCACAAAGCTGGGTAGGCAGAAGGGACAGCAGATGGAAGATAACAGATCTTTTCCCCTCTACTGAGTTGTGCCTTTAGATGCTGGATTTGATTGGACTTAGATAGTAGTTCTATTAGAGGCTTTGTTGTCATTTATATCCAGGAAAGTAATATTGGTAACCTATCTAGTATATCAAGTCGTTTTATACCTATTTCGTTGATTTGGTGTTGAAGCTATTCATGGTAATCTCAACACCTTCTTTGATCAAAGATTCCACTGCATCTGCTGCGTGAGTGATCATGTGATCAATGTAAGGCAGTTGCTCCTTGTTCCATCTTCCAAGGACGTAATCTACTGGATCTAACTTGGGGTCTCTCCCTATACCCACTCGAACTCGTAAGAATTCGTTACTTCCAATAGTATCTATTATCGACTGAACTCCTCGATGACCTCCTGAGCTACCTTTGGTTCTCACCCTAATGGTTCCAAATGGTAGATCTAGGTCATCATATATAACTATCAGGGAACTCTGATATTCCAGATTGTAGCGTCTGAGCAGAAGCTTGACTGCCTGCCCACTGTTGTTCATGTAGGTAACAGGCTTGGCCAAGATGGCTTTGTGGCCATCTATACAGCTTTCTGCCACTAATGCTCTGTCAATGAGAGAGAATCCAGAGGGTTTATATCTACGGGCTAGCTCATCTACTACTAGGAAGCCTACATTGTGCCGTGTATGTTCGTACTCTTTTCCAGGATTGCCGAGACCAACTATCAAAAATTCTCTATTCATCTAGTAGTTCCAGTGCCATATAGATAGCTATATCTCCAGAAGTGAAATGCTTCTCATTATAGCCACATATATGAAATCCCTGCGACCTAAAGAACGTTATACCTGGATAGTTCTTAGTCGATATTGTGCAAGTAATTGCCTTCATATGGTTTTCTCTAGCCCAGCTGATAGTAGCACCCATCAGGGAATTACCGATGCCTAATCTGCGGAATGGCTTATCTACCACTATTTGCTCGATCCTGAGGTATTGCTCCTCTATACTTGCGCATAGGAAGCCAACTAGCTTGTCTATCTCAGCCACTAAGAACAGACCTAACCTGTCCCACTTGCTCTCAAGATGTGATGGGATCGGAGGATCAGTTATTGCTCTAGGCCTTGGTAGCCTAGCGGTTAGTAGTCGAAGGGAAATATCTTCTTCTGAGCCTATCCCATAGGAGTCTAGTGCTATCTGCCAAACCAGATCGGTGGTGAAACTGGCATCTAGTCTCTCACATAAGGCTATATCTGATAGTCTTCCAGCTCTAACCGTTATATTACTAATATCCATTTCCATTCAGCTTCATCCCATGAGCTGTAGCTAGAGCCTGAGTAATCGAATCCGGAGCGATCACGGTTATCTCGACATCTTGTGTGTTCATAAGATTTACCAGTTGTTGGAAAGTAACGTGTTCCCTTAGAGCGTTATTGCCTTCTGTTGAGATCAACACTATGCGCCTTGCTCCAGATTGTATGGCCTTGATAGTTTGCTCGATGGGGTTATCATCCTTTGAAAGCGTAACGAAGAACGCCGGCTCAGGAGCGATTATCTTGCTATAAAGATACTGGGCGATTATGCGCAGGACCGAGGCGATTGGCACAGCGATTAGAAGTCCCAATATACCTCCATAGCTGGCCCCAGCCATTATAAAGAATATGACTATTATTGGGTTGAGATGTACCACCCTACCAATCAGAAACGGTATTACTAAATTGTCTTCTAACTGACGCAATATGAAGTATCCTAGCGCTACCACTGCTGCGAGCGTGAGGTTATTCCACCCAAATGGAGGATTTGACTGGAACAAGGCTACGCTAACAGCTATACCTCCCGCAGTGTAAGGTCCAATAATAGGTATGAGCTCCAGAAAACCGGTCAATACTCCCAGAAGCAGGGCGTACTGCACATGTATAGCAGATAGGAATATCCATGTAGCTATGGTCATTATGGCTAGTAGAATTAGCTGGCTCCTTAGGTAAGCCCCTAACGTATCGTTGATTCTCCTCAGTAAGTTCTCTATCTCGTGCCTGTACGGGGCTGGGGTGAACTCAAGGAGTGAGCTCTTGATGTGATCCGCATGGAGAAGTAGAAAGAACGTAGCTACGAGAAATATAAAGAACTTAACTGCTTTGTCTATAACCACAGTTAGTATAGGTACTGCCATCCGGCGTGCGTAATCTGCGAAGTCGTCGCTAAGAGCTACGACCTGTGATTCCAATTGCTTGAGATCGACTGATATTCCCCACTCTCTCAACATCTGGTTTCGATTGATAATGCCCTCTATTTGGTTAAGGATGTACGGTACTTGGTTAGCAAGGGCTAGTGATTGGTCTCTGATGATAGGTACGACGTTTATTAGGCTCCATGCGACCGCTGAGAAAGCAGCTATGTACAATAGTATGATCCATATAGCCCTAGGTACTCCCGATTCTCTGGACAAAAAACTTACAAGTGGATGGAATATATATGTAGCTACAATAGCCCAGATAAACGGTGTAAGCAGGTAAGCAGTGCTGTGGAGGAAGTAAAGAATTACGGCTATCGAGATCCATATAGTTATCTCTTTAGCCCTCTTGGTAAACCTTATTTCTCTCACCTTTATGGAACCTCAGCTATTTCTCAGCGGGAATATAGCATAAGCTCTGATAGTTGTGTCGTGATAACTAATAGTATGTGTAATCTCTTATAATAGTGAAAGCGTGCATCTTTATTAGGAGAATGAGTGTTATGCGTCAGAACCTAAGAATTCCGGGGCCAACCCCTTTGCCTGCACAAGTGCAAGCAGCGATGCACAGGGACATGATAGACCACAGAGGACCGGAATTCGCCAATATTCTAAATCAGTGCACCGAGTCGCTCAAGTATTTCTACTGTACAAAGGGAGATGTGTTAATATTTCCCGCTTCGGGTACCGGGGGATTGGAAGCGGCGATTGTAAACACTTTGTCGCCACGGGATCCAGTACTGGCTGTTAGTATAGGAGTTTTCGGTGACAGGTTCGCCAAGATAGCCGAGACCTTTGGGCTTGATGTGCGACGTGTTTCCATACCCAAGGGTAGAGCTGTTGATCCTGAGCAACTCCGCCAGGCTCTCGATGAAAACCCTGACGTGAAGGCAGTATTGATTACCCATAACGAAACTTCAACAGGCGTTACTAATCCTCTCAAGGATCTGGCAACTATAGTAAAGGAAAGAAACCTGCTGCTTTTGGTAGATGCTGTGAGTTCTATGGGGGCTATCCCTGTTCTGACAGATGAATGGGGCCTGGATGTTGTGGTTTCAGGCTCCCAGAAGGCTTGGATGATACCACCGGGTATGGTCATGGTTAGCGTCAGTGAGCGTGCATGGCAAGCTGTTCAGGCTGCAAAGCTTCCCAGGTATTACTGGGATTTCAGGGCAGCAAAATCCTCGCTCGAGAAGGGTCAGACACCTTACACTCCTGCTGTAAGTCTTTTCTATGCCTTGGAAGTTGCTCTAGATTTGATGATGCGAGAAGGACGTGAGGCTATATGGGAGAGGCATGCTGAAGCAGGGGTTTATACGAGGAATCGTATAAAAGAAATGGGGTTAGAGCTATTCGCTGATGAGCGCTATGCTTCCAACACAGTTACGGCTATCAAAGTCCCTGAAGGTATAGATGGTAAAGCCTTCAAGAATAACTTGCGAGATAAACACGGAGTTATAGTAGGCGGAGGGCAAGCCGAACTCTCTGGGAGGATTATCAGGCTGGGACACCTAGGGTACTTTACTAAGGAAGATATCTCCGCAGCCTGTGATGCCATCCAGATGGAGCTCGAGAGCTTGAAGGTAGCCCCTTAGTGAAATTTATTCCAATAGCTCATATGTCTTGCCTTTCGAGCTTTCGTTGATAGGTATTCCCTAATTTACTATAATGTCAGCAGACGGCTCACGAGTGCGACCCAACGGCGCACATCGGAGCCGTTAGTTCTACTTACGGCAAAAGGGAGATAAATGACACACGAATCCATGGGCACCACAGGTCAACACTATAACGATCCTTTTCCTGGAGAGAACGAGGAGTTAGACAGAGAAGGCAGCGGTTCGGGTAACCCATCCGCTGGGTCGCCAAGTAGAGGCAATAGCTCACACTCCCCAAGAGGGCAACAAAACTCCCAGCCAGAAGAAGATATCACCATGGAGGATATTCTGGCTAGCGGAGAGGCGGACTATAGGACTCTGCACCGAAACGAGATCGTAGATGGTGTAGTAATGGGTTTTGATAACGGCGATCTAATAGTGGATGTGGGTGGGAAGAGTGAAGGTATAGTTCCGGCCTCTGAGTTGACTACGCTAAGCGATGAAGAGAAGGAGTCTCTTGAGCCTGGTCAGCCTATTGTGGTCTCTGTACTCAATGCCAGTGAGGATAATGAGGGACGTATAGTTCTATCTGTAGATAGGGCTAGAGCAGAGCGCTTGTGGCGTGAACTTCAGCAGAAGCTTGAAACCGGCGAGATCGTCGATTGCAAGGTTGTGGGGTATAACAAGGGAGGACTACTTGTAGATCTAGGCGGGCTGAGAGGCTTCATTCCTTCCTCTCAGATCAGCTTCCTTGTCAGTTCAAATGATGCTGATAGGCAGTCTGAGCTTGCTAACTTGGTGGGCAGAACACTGCAAGCTAAAGTAATAGAGGTCAACAGAAAGCGTAACCGCTTGATACTCTCTGAGAGGATAGCCACCCAGGAAAGAAAGGAAACTAGTAAAGAACGACTAATTGAGGAGCTACGTGAAGGACAGATAGTAAAGGGTAGGGTAACTAGCCTTGCGGATTTCGGGGCCTTTGTAGATATAGGAGGCGCTGATGGGCTCATACACCTGTCGGAGATATCTTGGGGGCGAATCAACCATCCCAGCGAGGTGTTAAAGCCTGGTGATGAGGTTGATGTCATGGTGCTCAATATAGATCGCGAGCACAAGAAAATAGCCCTGAGCATGAAGCGGACGCAACCAGAGCCCTGGGCCACTGCAATGGAAAGATATGATGTAGGTCAGATTGTGGAAGGGGAGGTGACACAGATAGCCCCCTTTGGAGTTTTTGTAAGGTTAGAAGATGGCATAGAGGGCCTGGTTCATATGTCCGAGCTGGGAGATACTAAAGTACAGGTTGGTGACAAGTTGAGGCTTCGTGTCATCAAGATGGACACACAGAGGCGTCGCATAGGTTTGAGCGTTCGACAGTTGGATGAGCCTGACTATGCTGCCGGCGAAGGGGAAGAGGAGTCTGCGGAGGGAGGAGAAAGGGAAGAATAAAAGTCTCTTTTCGGTTGAAATTACATAGAGGGGTTGTGCTAGGTGTATGATGGTGGTAAAACTAGTTGCACCTAGTCCATCCCGTTGCTAAACTTTTGGTAGGGGTTTTGTCCCCTTCGTTCGCTAGAGGGAGTTAGAAAGATGAGTGATAGAGGCGAACGCTTCGATCGATTTACTGAGAGGGCACGTAAGGTTCTGAGCTTGGCCCATGAGGAAGCAGCGCGCTTTAATCATAACTATATTGGCACCGAGCATATACTTCTAGGTCTGGTGCGTGAGGGTGATGGTGTAGCTGCGCGCGTGCTTGCTAGCATGGGAGTCCAGCTCCAAAAGGTAAGAGCTGCTGTAGAGTTTATCATAGGCAGGGGTGAGCGACCGCCTCAGGGTGAAATCGGGTTGACTCCCCGCGCCAGAAGGGTAATAGAGCTCGCATTCGATGAGGCCAAGAGGCAGAATCATCATTACATAGGTACCGAACACCTCCTGCTTGGCCTAGTGCGAGAAGGTGAGGGCATAGCGGCAGGTGTTCTCGAGAGCCTGGGCGTGAACCTTGAGAAGGTAAGGGCTCAGGTGCTGCAGGTTATAAATCAGAGCAGTGCCTACTCACAGCAGGGTAAAGCTACTACAAAGACACCCTATATAGATGCTCTGGGCACTGACCTGACCGAGCTTGCAAGGAATGATAAGCTCGATCCAATAGTGGGTCGCGAGAAAGAGATCGAGCGTGTCATGCAGATTCTGTCGAGGAGAACCAAGAACAACCCCGCATTGATAGGTGAGCCTGGGGTTGGTAAGACAGCCATAGTAGAGGGGCTGGCTCAGCGAATAGTCAATTGCGATGTGCCCGACACCTTGCTCAACAAGAGAGTGCTCTCACTAGATATGGGAGCTCTTGTGGCGGGAACTAAATACAGAGGCGAATTCGAAGAGCGCCTCAAGAAGATTATGGCTGAAATCAAGGAGTCTGGGGCTATCCTGTTCATAGATGAGCTCCATACACTAGTGGGAGCTGGTGCTGCTGAAGGGGCTGTAGATGCAGCCAATATCCTCAAGCCAGCACTTTCCAGGGGTGAGATCCAGGTTATAGGTGCTACTACTCTGGATGAATATCGCAAGTATATAGAGAGAGATGCTGCGCTTGAGAGGCGATTCCAACCCGTTATGGTCGAAGAGCCGACCGTTGAGGAGACTATCGAGATCCTCAAGGGTGTAAGACCCAGATACGAGGCTCACCACAAGCTCAAGATTACCGATGAGGCTCTGAAGGCTGCTGCTTATCTTGCTGCCCGATATGTGTCCGACAGGTTCTTGCCAGATAAGGCTATAGACCTGGTAGATGAGGCTGCCAGCCGAGTAAGGATGCACAGGGCTGCAAGTCCTCCAAGCCTGAAGGATGCTCTCCGGCATCTGAAGGCGATACAGGACGAGAAGGAAGCCGCTATCAATGCTCAGAACTATGAGATGGCTGCTGCTTTCCGTGACCGCGAAGAGCGACTTCAGGAAAGAATAGGCATGCTTGAGCAGCAGTGGCAGGAAGAGCAACAAGCTGAGGAGCCTTATGTAACCGAAGAGGATATAAGCCAGGTAGTGAGTATGTGGACTGGCATTCCTCTAACCAGGATAGCTGGCGAAGAGTCGGAGCGGCTCCTTAAGATGGAGGAAGAGCTCCACAAGCGCATAGTGGGCCAGGATGAGGCTATCACCACTGTGGCTCGGGCTGTGCGTCGAGCCAGGACTGGTATGAAAGACCCGAGGCGGCCAGTAGGTTCTTTCATATTCCTTGGTCCCACTGGAGTTGGTAAGACTGAGCTCGCTAAGACGCTTGCCGAGTTCATGTTTGGTAGCGAAGACGCTCTTATCAAGATTGATATGTCAGAGTTCATGGAGCGGCATGCGGTAGCGAGATTGGTTGGAGCTCCTCCAGGATACGTTGGATATGAAGAGGGTGGCCAGCTGACAGAGGCTGTCCGCAGGAAGAGCTTCTCTGTCATACTTCTAGATGAAATCGAGAAGGCTCACCCAGAGGCCTTCAATATGCTGCTCCAGATACTGGAGGATGGTCACCTTACGGATGCCAAGGGTAGGAAGGTAAACTTCCGTAACACAATCATAATCATGACTAGCAACATCGGTGCAGAGATGATCAACCGAGATACGACAGTAGGCTTTACGATCCGTACCGATGAGGCTAAGGCCCAACAGAGGGCTTATGAGAACATGAGGGACAAGGTTCTGAGTGAGCTGAAGAAGCACTTCAGGCCCGAGTTCCTGAATAGAATCGATGCTGTGGTAGTGTTCCACTCGTTGTCGCCTGAGCATATACGCAAGATAGTAGATATACAGATTGATCGCGTGAGGGAGCGCCTGGCTGAACAGCAGATTCAGCTGAAGCTGACCGAGGAAGCTCTAAACACGCTGGCTAGAAGAGGCTACGACCAAGCTTACGGTGCTCGACCACTGAGGAGGTTGATACAGACAGAGGTTGAAGACAAACTGGCTGAGGGTGTCCTTGAGGGTAAGTTCCAGCCAGGATCTACAGTAGTGGTTGATGCTCACGATGACGAGATAGTGCTGCATCTTGAAGAGGAGCTTGTAACCGCATAGCTCGAGTTCTCACAAATAGATGCTATCTGTAATCTATCTGGAATCGGGGTTTTACCCCGATTCCATATTTTATGGAGAAGTGAGTAGGAACATATGTCTAAGACTAGATCTAGAACCGTTTATGTTTGTAACAGTTGTGGTAATGTTTCCCCCAAGTGGCAAGGTAGGTGTCCTGAGTGCGGGCAGTGGAATACCTATGTGGAAACAGTAGAACAGCCTGCACCAACTACTAGTGGGATATCGACTAATGTTACTTCGCGTCCTAGAAGGCTTAAGGACGTATCAACAGATGATATACACAGAATACATGTGCCTATGCCTGAAGTTAACAGGGTGCTTGGCGGAGGCATAGTCTCCGGATCGCTGGTATTGATAGGTGGAGATCCAGGGGTGGGTAAGAGTACCTTATTGTTGCAACTATGTTGTCTGCTATGCGATCAGCTTTCCACTGTCTTATATGTCTCTGGAGAAGAGTCTATAGAGCAAATAAGGCTTCGAGCATCTCGTCTAGGGCGTATACCAGATAATCTTTGGGCTGTTTCTGAGACGAGCCTGGAGTCCATATTGAACCTTATCGAGGAACAGTCCCCAAGCCTAGTTATCATAGACTCTATTCAGACTATATACTCAGAGAATATTGAATCCGCCGCAGGTAGCGTAAGTCAGGTAAGGGACTGTACTATGGCTCTTATGCTGACAGCTAAATCTAGGAACATTCCCATGTTTATTGTGGGGCATGTCACCAAGGAGGGTGCCATTGCAGGACCCAAAGTTCTCGAGCATATAGTTGATACGGTCCTGTACCTCGAGGGTGACAGAGCCCACCAGTACAGATTACTTCGTGCGGCCAAGAACCGCTATGGATCGACCAATGAAGTGGGGGTCTTTGAGATGACCCAAGAGGGACTGATAGATGTTCCCAATCCTTCGGAGGTATTCTTATCAGAAAGGCCTGAGGACACAGTAGGGTCTTCTATAGCTGTGCTGCTCGAGGGTAGCCGTCCATTGTTAGTTGAATTGCAAGCGCTAGCTATACATAATCCTACTGGTATACCTAGAAGGACTAGTAATGGACTTGACTACAACAGACTTCTGCTTCTCATTGCAGTGCTCACCAAAAGAGTAGGACTCAAGCTTGCTGATCAAGATATATATGTGAACGTGGTAGGGGGGCTCAGGCTAGATGAACCCTCATCCGATCTAGCTGTTGCTGTAGCTATAGCTTCGAGTGCACTAAACAGACCAGTGCGTGAGGATACTATATTTGTTGGGGAGGTAGGGTTATCGGGCGAGCTACGCAGCGTCCCTAATATAGATCGAAGGATATCCGAGGCTGCTAGCCTTGGATTCAAGAGAGCAGTTTGCGCACCCGTCAAGAAGAACGCTCAAAAGATAAACAGTATTCAAATCGTCCAAGCCAAGACCCTTGCTGAGGCTATTGGTAAGTCTCTATATCCACCGGCTGGCAAAGACTAGCCTTACCTAGAGTTTGTGTTCTTGCTCTCTACAACCTGCAGGATAAGATCTACTAGCTTATGCTCAGCTCTCTCTAGAGCTATTTGTGATGCAGCTTCTGACATGTGCCTCAGCTTATCAGGTGTAGTAACAAGCTCTCTAATGGTATCTACTAGTATGTTAGATGATAGCTCTGCTTCCTCTATGACTACTGCAGCTCCCACTTGAGCTAGCCTCTCAGCGTTTGCTCTTTGCTCGTCTCCTGCAGAGTGTGGCAAAGGTATGAGTACAGATGGCTTGCCCAGAACTGTAAGCTCGTTTACCGTGCCTGCTCCTGCCCTGCCAACTACCAGATCGCTGATGGCATATATATCACCTATTTCATTACCTATATATCTAAACAGCATATATCTCTGTTGTAGCTGTTGTGGGAGCGATAGTGCGATTCTGGTTAGGTGTTCGTAGTCTTGTTTACCGTGTTCGGAGTCGCCAGTCTGATGAATTATCTGCGCCATCGACAAAAGTTGTGGCAGAGCTTCCCCGACAATGGTGTTTATCTTGTGAGACCCCTGGGCACCACCCGTTATGTAGATGGTTGGTAGTGATAGGTCGAATCCAAATCTCCTTGCTGCGTTCTGCTTGCTGCCGCTGAGAACGTTCTTCCTGACTGGATTACCTGTAAGGACGGTCTTCTTGTGAGGTGGCAAATTAGTGGTATCTGGAATGGAAATTGCTATCACATCGGCAAAGCGTGCACATATTCGGTTGGCTAATCCCAGACTGCCAGTCTGCTCATGGATGACTACCGGTATCTTCAGCAGACTTGCCGCTACGACTGAAGGCACCGATACGTAACCACCGGTAGCAAATAAGACTTCTGGCTTGAAACTACTAAGGTGTATGAGTGACTTTAAGATACCGACTATTACACGAAATATGTCTAAAAAATTCTGTAACGATAGATATCGTCTGAGCTTGCCAGTAGGTATTTGTTTGTATTCAATCCCCATTAGTGGGATGACAGTGGATTCTATACCGTTCTTACTGCCCAGGTACAGAATCTCCGCCTCCAGATCTTCTCTGGCTCTGATCTCGTCTATGACAGCCACTGCCGGACTTAGATGTCCGCCCGTGCCTCCGCCTGTAATAGCAAGCCTTAGTCTCCTCTTCATAGCAAGTGAATTATAAGGCAGAGCAACGTCAAATGAGATCGACATATGCTGTGATATAATCCACGAACCAATACTATTAGATTACTTGGACTTCTGAGAAAGGAGTTATAGCAAACATGGCCATTAGAGACCAACAGATATCTGAACTAAGAAAGCGATTGGAGGATGAACGTGCTAGACTAGTTTCAGAGTTGAGAGATCTGCAATCGGATGCATCTCAATGGGGAGAGTCTGTTAGAGATGAAGATAGCAGCTACGGCAACCACATGGCCGATGAAGGTACTGATACCTTCGAGCAGGAAAAAGAAATAGCTCTCCAAAGAAACCTTAGATCTGTTTTGAACGAGATAGAAGCAGCCTTGAAGCGCATGGATGAGGGCACATACGGTATATGTATAGATTGTGGTCAGGAGATACCCATTGAGAGGCTTATGGCAAGGCCTTACGCTGTAAGATGTGTTGCTGACCAGGAAAAATATGATCGTGTTCATAGGTAATGCAAATTGAGATCTGCGCAAGAGGAGAAATCATTCATTATCAGAAGACTACTGCTGACTTACATGACGGCAGCTCTAATACTATTTGTAGATCAGACATCCAAGGCTTACGTGCTCGGACTTCTGGGCACGGAAGAAGGGGCCTATAGGAAAGTACTAGACGATATCCTGTGGATAAGACTTGTCCATAATACCGGCGCAGCTTTCGGAATGTTTAGGGAAGCATCCTTGATATTTGCTATTGCTGCTGTGCTGGTAGCCGTAATCATATTGCTGTCCTCAAGAAGGATAGCATACGCTCCTTGGCTAGTGCGGCTGGCTCTTGGGATGGAACTAGGTGGAGCTATAGGCAACCTTACTGACAGAATAAGATATGGGCATGTTGTTGACTTCATAGATGTACGGATCTGGCCCTTTGTGTTTAACGTAAGTGATGCAAGTATTACCATAGGAGTGGTTCTGCTATTGGCCTACTTAATCCTGCATAGTGGAGGTGAGAAGCAGTCGGAAGTAAAGACTTATGAGAGGGAAGCCAGTAACTGACGGAGCTGAAGCCCTACTTATCATTAGTCCTGAAGATGCCGGAGAAAGGCTCGATACACTGCTAGCTCATAAACTTGAGAGTGTTTCAAGGTCTCAAGTTCAGCGTGCTATCGAACAAGGTACTATCCTGGTGAATGATCACCCCTCTAAGCCTTCTTACAAACTTAGAGAGGGGGATAGAATATTGATCCTGAACATTCCCAGGGTTCCACAAGGGGAAGTCGCATTGATCCCATCCTATGTGGACCTACGTGTCGTCTATGAGGATGACAAGATTATAGTTATTGACAAGCCCCCCGGCATGGTGGTCCACCCTTCTCCTGGGCATTATGATAACACCTTGGTAAATGCTCTAATAGCTAGATATCCTGATCTACTAAAGCAACCTACCGATCGACCAGGTATAGTACACAGGCTGGATAAAGATACTAGTGGCCTGATCATAGTAGCACGAGATCTGGATACCCTAAACTACCTGCAGGGTCAGATGAAGGCTAGAAAGATATTCAAGGAATATACTCTGCTTTGTTGTGGAGCTCTAGATCCTCCTGAGGGCCGTATCGAAGCGCCTATAGGAAGAGACCTTAGGGACAGAACTAAGATGAGTGTGATCGCCGGAGGCAAAGAAGCCGTTACTGAGTACTCTACGATACAGTCATTGGGAAAATACACGCTTGCTATAGCTCGACCCATAACGGGCAGGACGCATCAGATAAGGGTGCATTTTGCGGCTATTGATCATCCAATAGCTGGGGATCCTATCTACGGTAACTGCAGACTGGAAGGTCTGAATAGGCAGTTTTTGCATGCTTCGTGCCTAGGAGTAGTTATGCCAAACGGTGAGTACAAAGAATGGCGCAGCCCTCTTCCTGAGGATCTGCGCCAATCCCTGGAGAAGGTTACTGTATTAGCTAGCTGATTCAACTAACGGGGATAGTGACTGCAGCCTTCTGACTAGTGAAGGCAGTACTTCCAGTACGTAGCTAACATCTTCCTGCGAGTTATCTATCCCTACCGTGAGCCTCACGCTACCGTAGATGTATTCGCTTGGAACGCCTATTGCCTTGAGTACGTGGCTAGGCTCTATGGATGCTGAATGGCAAGCGGAACCACTGGAAGCACATATACCCTTTAGATCAAGTCCCATGAGTATGGACTGTGCTTCGATGCCCCTGAAGGCCACATGTGCGTTGTTGGGTAACCTTTGAGTGCGATGCCCATTTACTCGTGTGTCTGGTAGCTCCGATAGTATCCCTTCAAATAGCTTCTCTCTTAGTGAGATGCAATGTTCATTGTGAGCTTCCAGGTTCTCCTGTGCCAGCCTGAGCGCCTCTGCTATACCCACTATGTACGGCACATTCTCAGTACCTGATCTCCTGCCGCTCTCCTGGCCGCCTCCCTGCATTTGCGGTTCAAGTGGAATGCCGCTGCGTATGTACAGTATCCCCACACCCTTTGGTGCATTAAACTTATGCCCAGAAAGCGACAGAGCATCGACTTGCAGTTCTTCGACGTTCAGGCTTAGACTTCCCGCTGCTTGTACCGCATCCGTATGGAACGGGATACCTGCTTCTCGAGCTATAGAGCCTATCTCCCTTATTGGCTGTATAGTTCCAATCTCATTGTTCGCATAACCAATAGATATAACAACTGTATCCGGCCTAATAGCATTACGCACGTCATCTGGGTCCACCAGTCCATCTGGAGATACGGGTAAAATAGTGGCTGTATAGCCTTCTCGCTCTAGTTGCTCGATTGTATGGAGCACAGCATGATGCTCTATTGCTGATGTAATGATATGCCCAGTCTTTCCTCGGGCCTTAGCGATGCCCTTTATAGCTAAGTTGATACTTTCAGTACCACAGCTTGTAAAGACAATCTCCTGAGATTGACAATTGAGTATCTGAGCGACAGTCTCGCGGGCTCTATCTACAGCCTCTCGAGCGCTCCTCCCCAATGAGTGTACACTGTTTGGGTTACCATACTCCTGGTTGAAGTAGGGCATCATAGCCTCTAACACCTTAGGATGTACAGGGGTAGTTGCTGCGTGATCCATGTACACAAGTCTACTTTCCATAAGACACACCTCCATCTGCAAGTATACCATTGGACGCATTCACTTTTGGATAAGCTACAATTGATTCGAGAGGTGTTTGGAGTTGAAAGTAATTAGAGTAGGCACCAGAGGAAGCAAGCTGGCACTTTGGCAGACTCAGTGGGTGATCAATAGACTTAGGAGTTTGTATCCAGGATTTCAATTTGAACCAGTAGTGATCAAGGTTACATCGGATAGAAGTCCCGATGCTCCCATTAGTGCAATAGGCCAGGTAGGAGTGTTTACAAAGGATATTGAACAAGCACTGCTAGCCGGTGACATACATCTGGCAGTCCACAGTTTGAAGGATCTACCGACACTCCCTACCCCTGGAACTGTTATAGCTGCCTTTACTGAGAGAGAGGATCCCAGAGACTGTATCTTGTGGCCTAAGGGTCAGCCCATGCCTGACCTTAATAATAGCCGGGTTGGTACTAGCAGTGTTCGTAGATCTGCATTAGTAAGGTCTTATTGGCCGAATGCTAACGTAGTCAACCTTCGAGGTAACGTAGACACTCGAGTCAGGAAAATGCTTGAGGGTAATTACGATGTGATACTAATGGCCTATGCTGCAGTTAAGAGAATGAATCTACCTGTAGAGTTTAAGCCTCTGCCTCTGGATAGCTGGGTACCTTCAGCCGGTCAGGGAATTATAGCTGTCCAGGCTAGGGAAGATGATCAACAGATAATTGGGATGCTCAACGCTATAAACTTCTTCCCATCCAAGGTAGCTTACTTAGCTGAGAGATCGCTTATGCGTGCGCTGGGAGGCGGCTGTAGTATGCCTGTTGGAGCATATGCTGAGCTACATGATAGAGAGCTATCTTTGACCGGTATGGTTGCAGCACCCGATGGCTCTCAAGTTGTGATCACGCGAAGAGTGGATACTCCTGATCAAGCTGATCACTTGGGAGAGAGAGTTGCTAGGGAGATGCTTGACTTGGGTATAAGGCTTACTATCAGCTGATAGGAATTTGGTGGTTATTTATGAGCCGGAAGTCGACTAACACTAAGATTGCAGGTGCATTGAGTGGTAAGAAAATAGTCATCACCCGTCCAAAGCATCAAGCAAACTCTCTCGTGAAGCTGCTTGAAAGTAGCGGAGCAGTGCCTATCTTGCTACCGACAATAGAGATAAACCCCAACGTAGCCAGCTCTGAACTGGATGCTGAGTTGAATGCGCTAGGTAGCTACGACTGGGTTGTATTTACCAGCGTTAACGGTGTGAACAAATTCTTTGATCGCCTGAGGCAGTTGGGGCTTGAAGAAGTTCCTTTGAGTAGACTGAAGTTCGCCTGTATCGGCCCTTCTACCAAGTCTGCCTTAGAATCTTATGGCATCAGGGTGGATGTAATGCCTGATTCTTATGTTGCTGAGGCTCTGCTTCAAGCTCTCCTGGACCGAGATGTGAGCGGGCAGCGAATACTGCTTGCTAGGGCAGATAGTGCACGGCCTATATTGCGCAAAGGATTGGAAGCAGCAGGTGCTATAGTTAGGGAGGTGCCGATCTATCGGACTATCCCTGTTAAGTATGACCGGGAGTATCTGAAGGACTTACTGGCTCAGTCTAACGCTATCACGTTTACAAGCTCATCAACAGTCAAGTATTTCCTAGATTCTCTAGGTGATCCAAGCTATTTACCTCAAAGCTTGTGCGTCGCATGTATAGGTCCAATTACAGCTGATACTGCAAAAGAGTTGGGATTGCGAGTTGATGTCGTTGCGAACGTCTACACTGTAGAAGGTCTTGTGAAGGCAATAGAGAAATGGTTTGTCGAGTATAGCTGATGTCAGGGCTAGACTGGAGGTGTCTCGGTGTCTGATACAAGTACTATTCGTACCAATGCCGGATATTCATTCCCCAGAGTGCGCCTACGTAGGCTACGGAGGACAGAAAGCCTTAGGGCGCTAGTGAGAGAGACAGAGATCAGTCCCCAGGACTTGATTCTACCGCTCTTCATCAGAGAGGGAACCTCTGTACGTAATGATATCGCCTCTATGCCAGGGGTGAGGCAGCAGTCGGTTGATCTGGCTCTATCTGAGATCAAAACTGCCTGGGAGCTTGGAATTCGCGCGATACTGTTGTTTGGAATTCCCGATCATAAGGATGAGGTTGGATCGCAGGCTTATGATGAGCATGGTGTGGTGCAGGTCGCTGTGAGGGAGATAAAGGATAGATTCCCTGAGATGATCGTTATAACTGATGTGTGCCTGTGTGAGTACACTTCTCATGGGCATTGCGGCGTCATAAGAGACGGCGATGTCCAGAATGACGATTCTCTTGAGCTCCTGGCGCGAACAGCGCTGTCGCATGTCAGGGCTGGAGCGGACATTGTAGCACCTTCGAATATGATGGATGGTACAGTACTAGCCATCAGGGAGCTGCTGGACGCTGAAGGATTTCAGCACGTGCCCATAATGGCTTATTCGGCTAAGTACGCCAGCTGCTTCTATGGTCCTTTCAGAGAGGCAGCTGAGTCTGCCCCTGCCTTTGGTGACAGGAGAAGCTACCAGATGGACCCAGCGAACGTTAGGGAAGCTATCCGGGAAGTTGACATGGATGTAATCGAGGGGACAGACATGGTGATGGTCAAGCCCGCGTTGGCCTATCTGGATGTCATATCCAAGGTCAAAGAAAGGTTTGACCTTCCTGTTGCAGCCTACAATGTCAGTGGCGAGTTCGCTATGGTAAAGGCTGCGGCCATGAACGGTTGGCTGGATGAGCGCAGAGCTGTTATGGAAATACTTACTAGTATCAAGAGGGCGGGAGCCGATATGATAATTAGCTACCACTCACTTGATGTGTGTCGGTGGCTATCGGGTTGAGATAGCCACCGTGACATCTAAAGCTCCTTATTGAGGGTATTCAGGAATTCCTCGTTGTTTTCGGTCTTTGCCAGGCGGTTCAGGAGGAGTTCAGTACCTTCAAGTCCCCCTAGCATACTTACCATCCTGCGCATAGTCCAGATCTTCTGCAGCTTTGGCTCAGGTATGAGCAGTTCTTCTCTTCTGGTACCGCTCCGTTGCACATCTATAGCTGGGAATATCCTTCTCTCTTGGAGCTTGCGATCCAAGTGGAGCTCCATGTTACCAGTACCTTTGAACTCTTCATAGATCACATCGTCCATACGGCTACCAGTATCTATTAAGCATGTGGCTATTATTGTGAGGCTCCCGCCTTCGTCTATGTTTCCTGGCCGCGCCGAAGAATCTCTTGGGAGGATACAGGGCTACGGGATCTATACCCCCCGAGAGCGTTCTGCCGCTTGCGGGTACTACCAGGTTATAGGCCCTTGCCAGCCTGGTGATACTGTCCATGAGTATCACTACGTCTTTCCCTACACTCAACCAGACGCTTGGCTCGCTCAAGAGCCATCTCAGCGACCTTGGTGTGGTCCTCAACGGGCTCATCAAAGGTGCTTGCTACGACCTCTCCCTCTACCGATCTACGGATATCTGTAACCTCCTCAGGACGCTCACCTATCAGGAGCATCATGAGGTGAACATCATCGTAGTTGTGAGTTATGCCGTTGGCGATGTCCTTGAGTAGCGTGGTCTTACCTGCCTTGGGCGGTGATACTATAAGGCCACGCTGGCCCCTACCTATTGGTGCTACCAGATCTATAAGCCTAGTGCTAAGTTGCTTCGGGGTAGTCTCAAGGACCAGCTGCCGATTAGGGAAGATGGGCGTTAGCTGGTCGAAAAATGGGCGCTTTCGTGCGGCCTCTGGGTCCATATAGTTTACGGCTTCCACCCTGAGCAGGGAGTGATACTTTTCGTTGTCCTTTGGAGCCCTAACCTGACCTATTACGTGGTCGCCAGTACGGAGCCCGAATCTACGAATCTGAGATTGTGAGACGTACACATCATCTGGAGAAGGCAGATACCTCTCCTGCCTGAGAAATCCGAAGCCGTCTTCTATGATATCCAGAATGCCCTGCTTCAGCAGATAACCAGCGCGGTTGGCTTGGGCTTCCAGTATCTTATAGATCAGGGTCTCCTTGGTCATGCTGCCTGAGACTTCGACTTCCAGGCTTCTGCCCAGGGCAAGCAGGTTAGTCTTGGTCATACCCTGTAGCTCTGCAAAGGTGAAGGTGGGAGCCTGAACGGTTTCTGTCTCGTTAGAAGGCTTCTTAGCCACAGCAACTGCCGTGTTGTTACCATTCGTCCTTTCCTGCTGGTTGTTCCCGTTCCGACCGTTATTCTGCTTTGGCTTCTTCTTCGACCTCTTGCTACTCGGCTTTTCTTCCGCTTTATCCACCTCTGGAGGAGTTGCTGCTTCGGAGGTAGCTTCCTCTGCCACAGTTGTTGTCGAGGAAGGCTCCCGAGCTGCATCTTCCCTGTGTTCGGCTTGCTCCTCCTGTTGCCCGACTTCAGCTACTTTTGTTACCTCAGCAACTGGGGGATCAGGCTCGGCCGATTGTTCGGTAACAACTGAGGTATCTGCTTGTTTACTATTGGAAGAATTATCTCCTTGAGTATGCATGCTGCTTTGCTGGCTGGTAGGCACCTCTGTCGCGACTTCAGGGGTATTCTCAACTCTCTGTTCAGATATAGGAAGTTCAAGTTGATCTTCTGATGATTTCTCTGAAGTTACATTACCGGGCTCTACGTTGTCGCTTGCTATCTGATCTGATGGCTGCTCATCTGTACTGTGCGCTTGTTGGCTTTGCTGAGGGTCTGAAGCTCTCGTATCTGCTGGGATTTCTGTAATCGTTGTGGTTGCGATCTCTTCGCTGTTCCTTTCTAGTTCTTGATTTTTAGTGTTATCCATTAGCTGAAACCTCACTCAAAGGAAGATTGCAAGGGAATATGGTAGGTCTCACACTCATATGTGTGAAATTTATAGTCTATAGAATGCAACGGATATTTATGACTCAAGTAGCTCGTGGAAACCACCTAAGGAAGGCTTAGCTAGCTGATATGCACCGCTAGGAGAATCAAAAGGTAAATCACCCAGGAATTTACCAAATAGATTCAATCATAGGTTAGCACAAACTACTACTGTAGTCAATCTACGATAGAACATAACAGTAACAGGGCTGATATAAAAAAATTTAGATTAAAGCCTGGATAAGGTCCTTTGCTGCTATAATTACTTTAGGTTGTTTAGAGAGCCGAATCCCTTTTAAAGGGAGCGGGGGAACCAAAAGTAATTGGGGTGAAGTCCGTCTGGACAGGGTAGCCTTTCGACCCTAACCCGTCAGCTAACCCCGTAGGCGTACGAAAGGAGTTTTGCTTGGTGCCAAGGACATCCAGCTGCCTGTCATGGGATAAATCAACTTGCCCTCAGGTGAACTCCTTTATTTCCCCTCGGCTCTCTGTGATAACTGCTGGAGCTAGAAAGGAGATGTCTATGGCTATTTCTGAACACAGAGAATCCCATTTGGAAACCAGGACTATTAAGTATCGTGACCGGGATCAGATGTCACGTGAGGTGCACCAGATGTCGACTACTGGCTGGATCGTGCAAAGGGTTACTAATCTGCCGCAGGGGGAGGTAGAGGTAGAGTTCGTGCGCTCGAGCACTGTACCGTACCTTGAAGGATCTGCTGGACCTCAAGATGTGCCATAATTACGGCTCTTAACAGGAAAAGCTTCATGTAGAGGCGGGAAAACTCCCGCCTCTGTTTCTTTTACCTTCTACTAATTCCAATGCTATTACTGTTCGCGGTACGTATAACTTGTAACTTGTGGCTCTCAGGCATATGAACTTATGGATAATTACGAACTTGGTGTTTTTTCGATACAATCTGTAGTTGTAATAGAATTTAGGTTGAGGAACGTGTATGCCTTTCAAGAGCTTTCTTCCTCACTCAGAACCCTATTTTGATTACTTTGCAAGTGCTGCAAAGAATGCGTATGAGACCTCTGAAGCTCTCTATGATCTGCTTTGCAACTTTGAGCATGTTAGTGAGAAAGCAAAGCACATCCATGAGCTGGAGCAGAAGGGCGATGATATAAACCATACTATTCTCAATGCCCTTTCCAGAAGTTTCATAGCACCTTTTGATCGTCAGGATGTCCAGTCACTTAGTAGCAGGATAGACAATTTTGTTGACCATATATACGCTGTGGCCAGGCGTTTTCACCTGTACGGTATACGCAACATATATCCTGAAGCTGTGACCCTTGGCAGAGTGATCAGGGATCAAGGACACATAATATATAGATCTATTCCTTTACTTGAGAAGGTCAGAGATCACGATGAGGTTCAGAGGAACATTGTGCTGATACATGACCTGGAGAATGAAGCAGATGCCATACTAGATGAAGCGTTGGCCAAAGTCTTCGAAGGTGCACAGACACTTGAAGATGTAGCTAACGGTCTGAGGTGGCAAGAGCTTTATGGGCTGCTAGAGGATACGACGGACCAGGCAGAGGATGTAGCTAACGTCATGGAGACTTTGATAATAAAGGACTAAAGGGGCGGGAGGAATAAATATCAAACCGCCCCTTTATTATAGGCGCTTGACTTCCCGGCGAGACTAGCTTACGAGCTCTGATAGAAACCCTGAATCCAGGTCCTCTATTTCGAGCTTGACCTTACTGCTAGATACTCTCCGTGCTAGCCTACCTGCTGTGCCCACGACACAGTGATCCCAGGGCCTCTCACCCATTACCCACAGCCAGAATTCTTGCCTATACCCCCTGACTGCCCTCAACAGGTCGTTGTAGGTCAATCCCGCCTGTGTAAGAGGCTTATGCCATTCCTTCCAGAGGTACCTGGCTATTATGTTACCATCGTTGACTAGATGCAGCGCCTCGAGCTGAGACTTACCATAAGTAGCCCTGATCTCTGTGAGAGTTTCGCTGGGTTCTTTCGGAATGTGCAGTACAGGAGTCTTGCTCATCATCATTAATACCTCACAGCATCATATTCAACGGGAGCTCTATCAGAGCTAGCATAGTGCATAAGGTGATCCTCATACTCAATAAATAGAGGTGCATCTGGGTCGAATGGTCTCTCGAGTGTCTCGAAAGCTATCTTCTTGTCCAACTCGTCCAGCTTTTCCAGTGCTTTGGGTTTGTCCAACGGCCTCAGCTCCAGTTTGGGCTTGGCATACTCGAATGCCCTTTTGCCAGCCTGAGTCCTTATTAGGACGCTGGAGTAGCCATCAGCACTACCTACGGAACCTACGGAGATGTCAGCTGTTCGCCCTAGAAAGTCTGCGCACTCATCGCATCCTTTGAGAGCAGCTCCATGGAAGTCTTTGACGGGCTCGTCAATTAGCGTATTGCCCTCGTGATCGTACACTAGCATCTTGCCACGAATAACATCCACCTTGCCTATCTGATGCAGTGGTATGCCTCTCTTGCGCTCTATCTCTTGAACCATGAGCTTTTCGTAGTTGAAGTTCTTGGTGCACAAGAGTGCTATCGTAAGCACCACGGCATCAACGTTGCTTGATCCCCAGTTCCATGGTCTTGCCTGCATCGCCTTGAGAGTTTGTATCTCGCAGGGTGTACCAACCAGGGCTATTTTGGCATCGGGCCCCAGCTTGTACTTTTTGAGGTCCAGATGGGATAAGGCCATGGTCTGGTTATAGAAGCTGCCTGCACACTCTATAACCTCTTCCGGTGTACGAGCTATAAATGGCTCTGCTTTCCATGGTGTTGTCTTGCTTTCCCTAGCTAGCAGCGCTCCGTCGATCTCGCCTGCCTCCATTAGTGCGATAAGCAATGCGGTCACGACGCCTCCATCTTGTACACCGTCTATGTATGGCGAGACTCTTGCCGTGTAGCTCTCAAGAACAGTGCCCAGTCCTGCTCCTGAGTCCTCTGCAAACATCTTCCAGCCGGCCTCGTATCGCAGGCCACCACGAGGGCAGAAGTCCCAACAGAGCGAGCAACCCGTGCACATTTTAACTAGCTTGGGTAGTCCATCCTCGGCCACGCCTATAGAATCGGAGGGACATGCGGCCACGCAGGCTCCACACTGTACGCACCTTCCGGGATCTATAACCGCCTGCTCGAGCTCCCAGAAGAATATCTTGTTCGGGGGCTCTTCAATGCCGTTCATGAACTTGCGGATAGAGAAACCTGACACTATTGACCACCTCCATTCTGTAGGGTTGCTCTAAGCTCACTGTTGGGGATACGCCTGGCCCACTCGTAGAAACGCTCGCCATCTTTCCTCTCGGCTTCATATCGCTTGTACAGTCTGACCAAAGCTTCGGGGACTTCGTCCACTGGCTTGGCGCCTTCGACCCAGTCGATAAAGGCTGCATCTGGTCCGAGGCTACCTCCAAGCCCTATATCTACTGCTTCCACCACACCCGAATCAGTGATGGCTGTGTCTCCACGAAATCCGATATCAGCTATCTGAGGTTGTGCGCAGGAGGCAGAGCATCCTGAAAAGTGCATCCGTATGACTTCTTGATCGGTCCGCACGTGCTCATCCATGTATTTGGCCCATTGATAAGCCCTGGCTTTTGTCTCGACTATAGCGAACCGGCAGAACTCATTACCCGTGCAGGCTACTACCCCTCGCTCAAATGGTTTGGGGAAGGGGGAGTGTATCTGTAGCAAGGGTTCAGAGAGCAAGGCATCGATACTGGATTCCGGTATGTTGGGAATTACAAAGTTCTGGTCGTTGGTGAGCCTGATCTCGCCATTGCCGTACTCATCGGCAAGTCTGGCAAGCTCTATCAGGTTTTTGCCTTGCATCCTGCCAACTGTGACGTTGCATCCAACATAGTATAGACCGTCCTGCTTCTGGGGGTGCACGCCTATATGGTCACCCCTATAGCGCTTGGTAAGGTCCTCGCCTGCTGGGGTCAATTCGAATGCTGCTCGCTGCTGAAGCTCNTACCTGAACTGTTCTGGTCCTAGCTCCTGTACGAGGTAGCGCAGNCGGCAAGTCCATCTATTCTCTCTGTTACCAAGNTCCCCATAAACCTGAGCTATAGCCCGACATATCTCTACGACCTGATCAGGAGTAACAAAGACGTCTATGTCGCTAGCCATCCTAGGGCCATCTCCCAAGCCGCCGCCAACCCTAACATTGAAGCCCAAAGTGCCGTCTTCCTGTTTAGCAGGTGTAAGACCTATGTCGTTGATATCGGCCTGGGCGCAGTCCTCTACACAGCCTGTTATGCTCATTTTGAACTTGCGTGGGAGGTTAGCGTACTCCCTATTACCTACGAAGAACTTGGTTATGGCCTCGGCCAGTGGATATGCGTGAATAACCTCCTCACGATCAAGCCCAGACACTGGACAGCATACTACGTTGCGGGCCGAGTCACCGCAGGCCTGCGTGGTGGTCATGCCTACTTCTTCAAGCCTGCGCCACATCTCTGGGATATTGCCAATCTTTATCCAGTGCAGCTGGATATCCTGTCTGGTAGTGATGTCTAGGAACCCCGTACCGAATACGGGATTGGGATATGGTCCGACTGCAAACTCTTCAGCCATCTGTCCAATCACTCGGGCCTGCTGGGAGGTAAGTCTGCCGCCGGGTATCTTAATTCGGAACATGAAGGCATCTCCGCCCTGGCGTTGAGGGTAAATGCCGAACCACTTGAGGCGTTCCTGCTCGCCTTCAACTGCGGCAATAGCTTCAGGTCCTTCCTTAGCATACTTATTGATGATGTCATCGCGGACATCAAGTGGATGTCTCTTCAGCTTTGCCTGCTCAACGCTGTTGAGTTTCTTATAGGGGCGTAGAAACTTCATGTTCACAACCCTTCCTTTCTAGAAATACCATGGCCTTACTAGATGAAATTAATTGCAATAGATACGCTATACTCCATGGTTACAGAGATGATAGCAATTATGCCAATTAAATCTCAAGAGTTTTGGAGAAAATGACCTCATATATTACATGCATCTTTTTGCAATAAGAATAGTTCGGTATTTGTGCTTGCTTGTCATATTGCAATCTGGAGCAATAGATATTTGATACCTGTAGCTATCTGATTCGTGATTATTTGTCGGTAACTATCAGAGTGATTTATGCTATACAGCGTACGGTGCTCATCTGCTAGAGCGATCCAATGGAGGGCGGAGGGCCATGCCTGAAGATCCGGTGGAATCTCTTATCAGGAACATAGATAACAAGCTGGCGGCCAGGGATCTGGTACCGTCCAGAAGGCAATATCTGGAGCTTAAGAGAAAGTATCCCCATGCGATTTTGCTCTATAGGATGGGTGACTTCTACGAGGCCTTCGATGACGATGCTAGAGTGGTTGCGCGCGATGCTCGCGTTACTTTGACCTCGAGGACTTTTGGGCGAAGTGGCCGTGTGCCTATGGCTGGGGTTCCACACCATGCCCTCAACTACTACCTGTCGCGGTTATTGAATGCGGGACACACCGTAGCCATTGCTGAGCAGATGAGTGAGCCTGGAAAGGGTCTGGTGGAGCGTGAGGTAACCCGAGTGCTCACGCCTGGCACTGTAGTGGAATCTGCATTGTTGCCTGCAGGGGAGAATCGGTATCTAGCCGCGGTATATGATGTGGGTGCCAGGATAGGAATTGCCTGGGTGGATGTTAGCACTGGCGAATTCAGGCTTATGGAGCTTAGAGGCGACGATGCGTCGGAGCGCCTGCAAGAGGAGTTGGCAAGGATATCTCCTGCAGAATGTCTGATTCCAGAGGGATTCCCCTACGACTTAGTCTTATCTCAGGCTCATGCTACTACTGTTAGACGCCAAAACTGTGACCCACAAGTTGCCTACCAATTGCTGTGCAAGCAATTTAGTGTCAGATCGCTTGATGCCTTTGGTTGCCACGATGCAAAAGCATCCCTTGGGGCGGCGGGGGCCATATACACCTATATAGAGCAGACCAACCCATCACTCCTCTGCATGTTGACATCCATACGTATGGAGTGTGCGGAAGATATGGTGGGGATGGACCCTGCGACGCGCAGAAACCTTGAGCTTACACGCAGTTTTGGCACGGGAGGCAGTAGGGGTAGCCTACTGGGAGTAGTGGATCAGACTAGTACTCCCATGGGATCAAGAGCCATGCGAAGGCTCATCAACACACCCCTGCGTGATCTGCAGGAGATTAGAAGGCGGCAGGATATCATAGAATCCCTTGTCCAGATGTCTCAGGTACGAGCGCGGATTGCCAACCAGCTTGTCCAGATAGGCGACCTGGAGCGAGCAGTTAGCAGATGCACTCAGTCTGGATCTACTCTAAGGGATTTCTTGTCGCTGTCCTCAGCTCTAGGACATGTAGATTCTCTAGTGAGGATACTATCCGGTACACATCAGCAGGTGCTGGCAAATTTAGCAAGCAGTATAGACACCTGTGAAGATATTCTTTCTCGTCTGCAGATGGCCGTAGCAGAGGCTGATGATGGCTCTCCAGTGATACTGCCAGGCTTCATGCCGGAGCTGGGAGATGCTCTTGAGGAGCTGCGATCTGCTAGAGAGTGGCTAGCCAGACTGGAACAAAAAGAAAGAGAGCGAACAGGTATACGTAGCCTGAAAGTGGGGTACAACAAGGTATTCGGCTACTACATTGAAGTAACTAGACCCAACCTACATCTGGTGCCGAGAGACTACGTGCGCAAGCAGACTATTTCTACTGGTGAAAGGTTCGTGACAGAAGCCCTTAAGGAGGTGGAATCCAGGATAACGCGAGCTGAGGATGCCATAGAACGCCTACAGAACGAGGCCATTGCTCTCCTAAGGTCGCTTGTAAGCGCTAACACTCGGAGGTTGTTGGCTACTGCACAGCTTCTGGCGGAGATGGATGCCCTTGTGGCGCTAGCAGAAGTAGCCTCCAGATGCGGTTGGGTCAGACCATTGGTAGATGATTCGGACGTTATCGAGATACGTAATGGTAGGCATCCCGTGGTCGAGGCCTCATTAGAGGGGGAGAGGTTTGTTCCCAATGATTGCTATATAGGCGGTAATTGGCCGAGAGTGTTGCTGATCACGGGCCCAAATATGGGCGGTAAGAGCACTTATCTCCGGCAGGTGGCCCTTATAGTTCTGCTAGCACAGATAGGATCATTCGTGCCTGCTGAGAGCGCACGTATAGGACTCGTTGATCGTATATTCACCCGGGTGGGTGCCCATGACGACCTTGCTCGGGGTGCAAGTACCTTCATGGTAGAGATGGTGGAAACAGCTACCATACTTAACGGAGCTACAGAGAGGAGCCTGGTCGTGCTGGACGAGATTGGTAGAGGCACGAGCACCTATGATGGCATGGCGATAGCTCAGGCCGTGCTGGAGGACATACATGATCGAGTTAGGGCTAGAACTCTATTTGCCACCCACTACCTAGAATTGACTACGGTAGCTAAGAAGCTCTCAAGTGCTCAGAATGTACATGTGTCTGTTGCTGAGGAGAAAGATCACATCGTGTTCTTATACTCAGTACGTCCAGGAGCCGCGGACAGGGCATACGGAATACACGTGGCCAGGCTAGCAGGGCTGCCTCCGTGGGTGGCTGGCCGGGCTGAGAACATACTCCATGCTCTGAGCGCTGGTGCTGAAGGTGAATCTATGAAGGGAAAGGAAGATGAAGGTGCTAACAGCTTAGTATCCAAAGTCGACATAAATAATGCCTCTTGTCATTTAGCAAAGCATCTTTTTGAGCCTGGGGAGCGGTATACGTGTAGCGAGAATCCATTGCCAGTGAAGATATCTGCCGTAAAGACTCTCGAAGGAAATATGCTGGCGTATCAGGGGGTATTGGAGGGCTTTGAACCCTCGAGGAGCGAGCTTGAAGGTGTCGCTGAGGATATCCTTGATACCGACCTCGCTTGTCTGTCACCTGTAGAGGCTCTACAGAAGATAGAAGAGTGGCAACAACGTCTGAGGGGTATGAGAAGTGATCTATGAGTATGGAGAGTATAGCGGCCACATAGCACGTGATCCTGGAGTAGATCGTCCGAGGATAAGGCAACTCCCAGAGGAAGTTGTGCGGATGATCGCAGCTGGTGAGGTGATTGAAAGCCCTGCATCGGTTGTGAAGGAGCTGGTAGAAAACTCAATAGATGCGGCAGCATCATCGATCCGTGTGGATGTGAAGGGAGGTGGGCTGGCACATATAAGTGTAGTCGATGATGGCGTGGGGATAGCAGCTGATGAGCTTCCTGTCGCGATCCAAAGGCATGCCACGAGCAAGCTCCCCGAAGGTAGACTGGACGCTATTACGACGCTTGGCTTTCGAGGAGAAGCTCTGCCTAGCATAGCTGCTGTGTCGGAGCTCACCATAACCAGCTCGGCTAAAGGGGAAAATGTAGGTAGATCCATTACTGTCCGAGATGGCAAGGTAGTAGCGGACCATGCAGCGCCTGCATCTGGAGGTACTGTAGTCGTAGCACGCCATCTATTTCGAAATGTGCCTGCGAGGCTGGCTATGGTGGACAAGTCTCAGGTGGAGGTGGGGCACATCTCGCAGGTGCTTCGTCGGCTCTATCTTAGTTCCCCTCATGTAGCTCTCAGGCTCTACTCCGAAGGAAAGATGCTTCTTAGTACCAGTGGCCAAGGTGATCGCCTGGCAGCACTAATAGAGCTGTATGGTGGCGAGCTTGAGGAGCACATCCTCGATCTGGGGATCAGGGAGTTGCGATATGGCAGGTACAGGTTGATCCTCAGCGATTCTGCGGTGACACGACCTAGCAGGCATCACATTAACATAGTGGTTAACAACAGATGGGCTCAGGTAAAGGCGCTGCTTGCGAGTATGGAACAGGCTTATAGGGGCATACTACCAAAAGGTAGGCACCCGATCTTGTTACTGCAGTTGGATTTGGATCCGTCCAGGTTGGATGTAAACGTGCATCCAGCCAAACAGGAGGTGAAGCTCCTAGATGAGAGAGAAGTGATCGAGAGCGTGTGCGAGCAGCTGAGGAGTGCTCTTGGGAAGAACCCCTCCGCCTCCAAATCGCTGCTGTATTATGGCATCGAACCTTTCCCCTCGGACTATTCAAGGCTACAGGTAGCAGAGGAGAGGGGGAGTTGGTCTGATGAGAAGATTGTAACCCCGAACCTACCTCCCGTGAAGGTGCTTGCCCAGCTGCACGATAGGCTCATAGTGCTGGAGGGGGATGAAGGGCTTTACCTAGTGGATCAGCACAGGGCGCACGAGCGCGTGCTATATGAGCGTTTTCTCACCGAGCGTATGGATGGATCTGAGGCTTTGCTGCTGTCTGAGCCTGTAGTGATCGAGCTGCGTACTCGCCAGGTGCAAAAGCTGGCAGAGTACATGGACGAGCTCTCCGCACTGGGATTTGAGTGTGAGGTGTTTGGTAGAAATGCCTTGCTAGTGCGAGCTATGCCAGATGCAGGAAAAGAGATCGGAGATCATCTAACCACCTCAGACCTTCTCTGGATACTTCAGGATGAGCCTTCTGCTTTTGAGGATCCTGGCAACTGGAAGCACAGGCTTATCACTCGCATGGCATGCAGGATGGCTGTGCGCAGAGGTAAGTCGCTTGAGCATGATCATATGGTGTGGATTGTGGAAAGGCTGGGACACACTAGCGTCCCTGCGATTTGCCCTCACGGCTCTCCTATTATCAGGTATCTGCCGAGGGAGTCTCTCTACAGGGATTTCGAGTGGTAGCTGCCCCAATCTTGGGGCAGCTACGTGGTTACTTCTGGAAGTGAGGGATTACCTCTTCTGCGAACCAGTGGAGTGGTTCTGTGTCGTAGGCCACTCTAGGCAAGGTAACTACAAAATAGTTAGCACCAGCATCTACGATGGTCTGCAACCTCTCAGCTACCTCGTCCGGAGTACCCACTATGACGTTGCGAGAGTATTCCTCAAAGCTCTGCCTGCCACGAGCTCGCCAAGTGGCCTCACGCGGGTCTTGTCCAGGACGTACTAGGTGTACAGTTACTCCCGTGGACTTGATGATCTCGTCGTAGTTCCTGCCCAGCTCCTCGCAGTGCTGCCTGAGCACCTCCAGCTTGTGTTTCAGAAGCTCAGGATCGGAGGCAAGGTTGCAGGCGTTGCCGTACTGGGCCACCAGGCGGAGGGTGACCTTCTCTCCCCCACCT
>Ga0065724_100009_pt1 | contig 205471 bp, 163 predicted proteins | sample TheenrcSG05JP960_FD_59111 | JGI IMG/M metagenome (GOLD analysis project Ga0065724, IMG submission 59111) | Thermophilic enriched microbial communities from mini bioreactor at UC Davis - Sample SG0.5JP960 | ecosystem: Engineered > Solid waste > Grass > Composting > Bioreactor | place: USA... | reverse complement strand
TTTTTCTCCTACCACCGATGGTAGTCCAGACCACTCGCTTTTTACAGACAGATTAAGCCATCACCGTGCGGGGATCCAAGTCATCGAAAGCAGGGCTCCTCGGTGGGAGAACACTCCGCATTGGGTCGTCGGCGCGCCGGTCGTCGAGATCGGCAGCGTTGATGGTGACTCGTCTGGCATTCTCTTCCAGGTACAAGACGCCGTCAGACTCTCAGATGGTCGAATTCTGGTCGCGAACGGTGGGACCAACGAGCTGCGCTTCTTCACTGGCAGTGGCAGACACCTGGCGACCATCGGAGGAACCGGCAGCGGCCCGGGCGAGTTCAGGTGGCTCACGGGCGTGTGGGTGTCCGCGGATTCGATGTTCGCATTCGACAACGCGCTCGCCCGGGTCTCTGTATTCACCGACCAAGGATAGTTCGTTCGGTCGTTCCGCCTCGAGGCGGCGCCAGGGTCCGGCGCCCCGACAGCCCAGGGATCGTTCGCAGATCAGACCCTGTTGGTCCTCGGAGCGCCATCGGGTGCCGTGCCCACCACCAAGGCTGATCGAAGGCGCGGAGTGGACTCTCCTCCGGTACACTGCGTTGGGGCAGCCGGTGAACCGGATCACGGCGGCGCGTGAGTCACCGCGTTGGGGTCATGACATTGGCGGGCTACCCCCGGCGTTGTACGTGCCGTTCTCCGTTGAGATGTTCCCGTTCGCGTTCCACGATACCACGGTTTACGTCGGGACGGGAACGACGTTCAGCGTCCGCCGATGGGCGAACAGCGGTAGCCTGTTGGCGGAGGTGCGCTGGCAGGGGGCGCTGCGGCCAGTCTCGCAGGCCGACGCGGAGAGGTACCGCGAAGTCATGGAGAGGAGAGCGCGGCCGAGACATTTTGACTCGCGCGCCTGGAACAGGTACCCGAGCGAGGTGCCGTTCCCCGAGTTCATGCCCACCTACCAGCGTCTGCTCGTGGACACCGAGGGGAATCTCTGGGTAGAGCAATTCCGCACACCCTGGGAGGACCAGCCGCGGTGGTGGGTATTCGACACACAGGGCGTATGGCTTGGCGAGGTCGTGACGCCCAAGTATTTCTACATATTCGAGATCGGGACCGACTACCTCCTGGGGGTCCGGAGAGATCAACTCGGAGTCGAACACGTCACGATGCTCCCGTTGCTGCGCGACGGGCGCAGAGACGCCCATTGAGCCTCGAAGAGAGCACCCTGCGTTCCTCTTGCTCGGTCCGGTTGATCTCCGTCTGCTCCTTAAAGGCGGCCGTCCCTTTGCGTTTGATCTCGCGCCCGAGCACACGGAGGAGCAGGTCGGGCGACGGGAAGTTCTCGCAGATGCCGGCAGCGGTCACGTCGCCCCCAGGCGCCCGATCGTCCAGAAAGGACGCGCGTCCTCGGGGGGGGGGCGACCCCAATCGACAGGAATCAAGATCAGGGCCTACTGCGACCACAAAGCTCCATGAGAAGCAAGGGTTCCTGCCAGAGTATCGAACCCGGGCGGTAACCCTGTCGACATCAGACGCGACCACGCCTGGACGCCTCGCATCCCGGATCACGGTCCAACCGAAACGGATGCCACGATGCGTCGCTCGACTCCACTCCTGCTGGTGCTCGGCTGCCTGGTCCTGCGCTCGGCCGAGCTGAGTGAGTAGAAGCCTTCAACGCCCGGCACATCCAAGGAATCGCGTCGTGTCCCGGCGACCGAATGGGACGTCCTGTGGAACGTCGGGGGAACGGTGGAGGACACGCTCCTCCTCGGTCCGGTCGACGGGGTCGCAGGCAAGGATGGCGTCTACGCCATCGATTTCCAAGCCCATCGTGTGGTCGCGTTGGATCGCCGGAGTGGAACCCTCGCCTGGATCGCCGGCCGCGAGGGCGCCGGCCCGGGCGAGCTCAGGAACCCGATGGGAGCCGCTCTGGCGCCGGATGGGGACCTGCTGGTGATCGATTTCGGGAACGGCCGTGTGGTGCGATATCGGCCCGAGGGGTCTCCGGTTTCGACGACGCCGGTGCCCGGGGTTCTGTCATCGCTATGCGCACTCGGGGATGGCAGCATGCTCGGCGCTGCGAGTTCGGAGCCACCCATCGTGCGTATCTCGGAGAACGGCACAGTCCAAGAGAGGTACTCCTTGCCCTGGCAGAGCACGGAGGTGGGAATCCCTTCGCTGCGCGTCTTGATGACGCCCCTGCCATCTCGAGACGGCTGTGTGGTCGCGGACGTGGTGACGCTCGACGGGGGAGACACGCCGTCGCGCGGGCGGAGCTGGACGGCGGGCCGTTCGGGTGACGGCTCGCGCGTGGGCCGTCCTCCTCCTTCGCACGCCTCTTGCGCTTGCGGGATCGTTGCGCGGGCGTCGCTCGCCCCGCGCAGGGGAAGGAGGAGAGTGATGCGGAAGATGACTCCCGCCGCGTGCACCGTCGCCGCGTTCCTGCTGGCGATGGTCGCGGCTTGCGAGCCCCAGCCGCCGGACGAAACCGCGACGGGTGAAGCGCAGCCGGTCCCGCCGGCGTCCGAGGCGGCGCCCGGGCCGGCGGACACCGCCGTCTCGCTCGATGTGCGGCAGAAGGAGGGGCTGGGCACGTACCTCACCGACGCGAGCGGCCGCTCGCTGTACCTGTTCCAGGGGGACACCGCGGTTGCGGGCGGCCAGCAGCGGGCCAGCACCTGTTACGACGAGTGTGCGCAGGCGTGGCCCCCGCTGCTGGTGGCCGGCGCGCCGGTGCCGGCGAACCCGGCGATCCGTGCCGAGATGATCGGCACGGTGGAACGGCGAGACGGGGCGCGGCAAGTGACGTACAACGGCTGGCCGCTGTACTACTACGCCCGCGACCTGAACCCCGGTGACACGAACGGACAGGACGTCGAGGGCTTCGGCGCCGAGTGGTACCTCGTCACGCCGGAGGGCGAGCCGCTCCGCCACGAGGGCGGCAACGACAGGCGGTAGGCGCGGCGCTGGGCGCATGAGCGGTGCGGTGGCCGACGGCGCGTATCGGGCCCGGGTGCGGCTGTGCCGCGCGGGTGTCGCGGAACATGTGGGCACCCGCCTGCGTAGGGGGGATGTCCGCCGTCGGCCGGCGGCTCCGCCGGCCGCGGAGGCGATGCTGTGACGCCCTCTCGTCGCCGGAGTCGAGCCATGCGTGCGCCTGTCGCTCTCCTCATGGTTGCTTCGCTCTGCCTCCCCACGGCCGCCGCGGCGCAGATGTGGGGAGCACAGCCGGGTCAGACTGCCGCGGCGCCGGTCCGTGCGCAGGCGGGCGGCGCAGTGTTCGTGGCGCAGCCGGTGGGCGAGTTCGACGAGTACGTGGACGTGGGCTTCGGCCTGGGCGGCCACGTCCTGTTGCGGCTCGATCCGGCGGGTGTGATCGGGCTCCGGGTGGACGGCGGGTTCATCAACTACGGCCGCGAGAGCAAGAGGGTCTGCCTCAGCCAGACCGTCGGCTGTCGCATCCTCGTGGACCTCGTCACGAGCAACGACATCCTGTTCGGCACGATCGGCCCGCAGCTCGCCGTGCCGTCCGGCCCGGTGCGCCCGTACGTGAACGGCGGAATCGGCCTCTCGTACTTCGCGACGACGTCATCGGTCCGTGGCACGTCCAGCTCGGACGACGACTTCGCCCGCACCAAGAACTTCGATGACGTCACCCTCGCCTGGGCCGCCGGCGGCGGGCTGTACATTCCGCTCCGGATCGGCTCGACCACGTTCGCCATCGACCTGGGCGCACGTTACCTGCTGAACGGCGAGGTGGAGTACCTGCGGGAGGGCGGCATCGAGGATCACCCGGACGGGAGCATCACGCTGCATCCGACGCGCAGCGATGCGAACCTGCTGGTCTGGAACATCGGCGTCTCGTTCGGGATCCCGGGCGGACGGTAGCCCGGCGTCGCCCTGGACCCGGCCTCGCCGGCGCGGTGAACTTCCCGTCTCGCGCCGCTCCGATCGGGCGAGATGGAGCTTTGCCGCGTCCTGTGCGGCAAAGCTCCACGGCGTCGCCGCGAGCGGCGAGCACGTTGGAACTTGACCGCGTCCGGCGCGGCGAACTTCCGCCGCAACGGCGGAGAGCGGCGCGAAAGCGGAACTTTGCCGCGGCCCGGGGCGAGGGAGCGTGCCCAGGACCGCCCCGGAAGGGAAGGCCGCTGGCGGACTCGGGGCACAGGCCGCGGGTGACCGCACCGGGCTCCGGGCGGCGACAGGCCGGCACCCGACGAGCGACGGACGCCGGTCCGCACGATCGGAGGCCGAAGGTGTAGCCCCTCGGTATGAGACCCGAACCCGACGTTCCCCCCGCGCGCAGGCCCGCACATGCCCGTCTGCCTTACCCGGCACGCGGCCCACGTCTGATCCGGCACCTGGATGCGGGCAGCTTCTTCGAGGACTTCCTGATCTCCGCGATCACGGCGATCCTCGGCATCCGCGCGTTTCTGCACCTGACCGGCTACCCGCAGGTGGGCGGCGCGGACCTGCACATCGCCCACATGCTGTGGGGCGGGCTGCTCATGGCCGTGGCGATCCTGCTGCTGTTCGGCTTCATCGGCCGACCGGTGAAGGTGGTCGCCTCGATCATCGGGGGGCTGGGGTTCGGCACCTTCATCGACGAGCTGGGCAAGTTCGTCACGCGGGACAACAACTACTTCTTCGAGCCGACGTTCGCGCTGATCTACGTCGTCTTCGTCCTGATGTACGTCTCGTTCCGTGCCGTCCAGGTACGGCCGCCGGCGCCGCAGGAGCTGGTGGCGAACGCGCTGGAGATCGCGCAGGAGGCGGTGCGGGGCCATCTGGACCCTTCGGAGCGCGAGCGGGCGCTTGACCTGCTGGAGGCGGCCGGGCGGGAGGCGCCGCTCGCCGAGGTGCTTGCCGAGGCGCTGCGAACACAGCCGGCGACGGCGGAAGCGGAGCTCCACCCGCTGGCGCGGATCAAGGGCCTCGTGCGCGATGTGTACCGTCACCTCGCCGCGCAGGCCTGGTTCACGCACGCGGTGATCGCGTTCTTCATCGGCTACTCCATCGCGATGCTGGTGAAGGCGCTGGTGAACCTGCGGGAGGCCGCGCCGCTGCTGCTGATCCTGATCGCGGCGCTGGTCGTGATCCCGGGGATCCTGCGCCGGTTGACCGGCTCGGCGCTCCGGCGCGCGCTGGTGGTGGCCACGCTCCTGGCGGTGGCGATCGTGCCCGGCCTCCTCATCACCGGGCCGAGCCTGCCCGGCCTCACGTGGCCCCAGTGGGGCGAGCTGATCTTTTCCGTCATCCCTGCGCTGCTGGTGGTGGCGGGCGTGGTGCGCATGCGGGAGTCGCGCCTCGATGCGTACCGGATGTTCGAGCGCGCGGTGCTGATCCTGATCTTCGTGACGCAGTTCTTCGCGTTCTACCAGCAGCAGCTCGGCGCGATGGCGGGCCTGCTGCTCAACATCCTGGTGCTGGCGGTGCTGCGGACGATGCTGCGGCAGGAGGCGCGGCTGGAGCACCTGGTCGAATGAGCCGGGCCGCTCGAGCGACGGCACGCCGGCCGCGCCGGCGGCCGCACGCTGGTCGCGTCACGGCCGCCGGCAGACCGAGGGCGCTCACACGGCCGTGAGATCCGCGGTGGGCAGGAAACGCGGTGGTCGCCTTGCCTGGAGCGTCTGCTCGAGCGCGTAGGCCAGCCGGATCAACGTCGGCTCGCTCCACGCCGTGCCGATGAACGAGATGCCCACGGGCAGGCCGAACACGTAGCCGGCCGGGATCGTGATGCTCGGGTAGCCGGCGACGGCCGCGGGCTGAGAGCTGCCGCCCAGGTAGTGGTCCCCGTTGACCAGGTCGATGGTCCACGGCGGGCTCCCGGTGGGCGCCACGATGGCGTCCAACCGGTGCTCGCGCAACACGGCGTCGATCCCCTCCTCGCGCGAGAGCCGGCGGTTCTTCTCGAGGGCGTCCAGGTATTCCTTCTCGGTGAGCGGCCCTTTCTCCTGCGCCATGTAGAAGATCTCCTGGCCGAAGTAGGGCATCTCACGCGCGCGGTTGCGCTCGTTGAACTCGATGATGTCCGCCAGCGTGCGGACGGGCGCGTTCGGGCCGAGCGAGGCGAGGTAGGCGTTGAGGTCGGCCTTGAACTCGTAGAGCAGGACCGTGTATTCCGAATCGTCGTACTCGCCCACGTGGGGGATGTCGGCCGGGTCGATGATCTCGGCGCCTTCACGGCGCATTGCCTCGATCGCCTCCTCGACGATCGCGTCCGCGGCCGGGCTGTAGCCGAAGAAGCGGTTGCGCGCGACGCCGATCCGCGCGCCGCGCAGGCCGCGCGGATCGAGGAAGCGGGTGTAATCAATGGGAGGACGGCCGCGCAGGGGCGTCGTCGCCTCGTCGTTGGGATCCGGCCCTGCCATCGCGGTGAGCAGGATCGCGGCGTCCGTCACCGTGCGCGCCATGGGGCCTGCGGTGTCCTGGCTGTGCGCGATGGGGATGATGCCGCTGCGGCTGACCAGGCCGATGGTGGGCTTGATGCCGACGAGCGAGTTCGCGTTGGACGGGCAGACGATGGAGCCGTCCGTCTCGGTGCCGACGCCGACGGCCGCGTAGTTCGCGGCGATCGCGCCGCCGGTTCCGGAGCTCGAGCCGCAGGGTGAGCGGTCGAGGGCGTAGGGGTTCTTGCCCTGGCCGCCGCGTGCGCACCAGCCGCTGGACGACCGCGTGGACCGGAAGTTGGCCCACTCGCTGAGGCTTGCCTTGCCGAGCAGGATCGCGCCCGCCTCCCGCAGCCGCGTGACGATGTGAGCGTCGCGCGGCGGGATCGAGCCCTCGAGGGCGAGCGACCCCGCCGTCGTCGTCATGCGGTCGTGGGTGTCGATGTTGTCCTTGAGCAGGACGGGGATGCCGTGGAGCGGCCCGCGCACCCGACCTGCGCGGCGCTCGGCGTCGAGCCGCTCCGCGATCTCGAGCGCGTCCGGGTTGATCTCGAGCACGTGGCGCAGCTCGGGGCCCCGCCGGTCGAGCGCCTCGATGCGGCGGATGTAGAGCTCAGTGATGGCGCGGGCGGTGTAGCGGCCCTCGCGCATCCACTCCTGGAGCTGTGCGATCGTGGCTTCTTCGAGCTCGAACGGCTCGGGCTGCCACGCGCGGGCCGGGGCGGCGCCCCGCCCTTCGAAGCCTTCGCCGCGGCCGGATGAAGCGTGCAGGGCGCCCGGCGCGGCGGCGGCCAGCGCGGCGCCGGCGGCGGTGTGGCGGAGGAAGTCGCGGCGGTCCATGCCGTGGCGTACGGGATCCTGGCTCATGCACGGCTCCTTTCTCCAGTCGCGGGGCATAGCCTAAGCGTTCGCGACGGCGCGCGAAAGGAGCGGGAGCGACGTTCGACCGCTTCCGCGCCAGGAGCCCGAGCGCCATTTTGCCGCCCCGGCGAGAACCCGGCAGATCGGAAACGGATTCCAGAAAAGAGGTATGAAGGATTGAGCGCGCATCGGTCCAGGCGCGCGGCGCGCCCGCGGCCGGCTGCGCGGACGGCCCAGCGCCGGTCCGGCAGAGCGGCACGGTCGCGGTCGGGGAAACGGGCCAGCCGGCTCCGCCCTTCCACCAGGCGACGACTGCGTCTCACCGCCGCGTTCGCCGCGTACTTCGCGGCGCTGTGGCTGCTGTGGGAGACGCCGGTCGTCTACCCGCTCAAAGTGTTCGTCGTGCTGCTGCACGAGATCAGCCACGGCCTCGCCGCGCTGGCGACCGGCGGAGCCGTGCAGCGGATCGTGCTGGGCATGGACGAAGGCGGCGCGACCTACGCGGCGGGCGGCAACGTCTTCGTCGTGCTCTCGGCGGGCTACCTCGGCAGTCTGGCGTGGGGGCTGGCGCTGCTCCTGGCCTCGCAGGCGCGCGCGCCGCGCCTGCGGCTGGCGGCTGGCGCCCTGGGCGCGCTGCTGCTCGTGATGGCCGCGCTGTACGTGCGCAACGTCTTCGGCATTGGGTTCACCGTGGCGTTCGGCGCGGCGCTGCTCCTGGCGTCGCGACGGCTGAGCCCGGCTCTGCTCTCACGGGTGCTGACCGTGCTCGGGCTGACCAGCGCGCTGTACGCCGTGCTGGACATCCGGAGCGACGTGCTGGAACGGCCGTACCTCGAGTCGGACGCACGGCTGCTCGCGGAGCTCACCGGTGTGCCGACAGTGGCGTGGGGCGTGCTGTGGCTGGCAGTGGCGCTGGCCGCGTGCTGGCTGACCATGCGCAGACTCTACCAGCGGGCGTGACGGGCGGTCACTGGCGAGAGAGCCCGTGCGCCGCGAGGGCGGCGCATCACGCCGGACGACGACGTTCGTGAACGAGGCGTAGGACCCCTTGGCCGCGTCGTTTGCGGCGTTCCCGATCCAGGACGTGACGATGCTCGAGTGGTTCAGCGGACTGGGACCCGTAATGCAAGCGCTGCTGGCCGGCAGCTTCACGTGGCTGGTGACGGCAGTCGGCGCGGCGAGCGTGATCCTGACCAACCGCATGTCGCGGGCGCTGCTGGACTCGATGCTCGGCTTCGCGGCGGGCGTCATGCTCTCGGCGAGCTTCTGGTCGCTCCTGGCGCCGGCGACCGAGCTGGCGGAGGCGCAGGGGACACCGGCGTGGCTGCCCGCGACCGTCGGCTTCCTCCTCGGGGCCGCGGCGCTGTGGTTGACCGACCAGCTCCTGCCGCACCTCCATCCGCTCCTGCCCATGGCGCGGGCGGAGGGGATCCAGACGACGTGGCAGCGGATCACGCTCCTCGTGCTTGCGATCACGATCCACAACATCCCCGAGGGGCTCGCGGTGGGTGTGGCGTTCGGCGCGGCGGCGCTGGACCCGGCCAACGGCAGCGAGCTGCTCGCCGGCGCGATCGCGCTGGCGTTCGGCATCGCGCTGCAGAACTTCCCGGAAGGGATCGCGGTCTCGATGCCGCTGCGCCAGGCGGGCGCATCTCGCGCCGGCAGCTTCATGTACGGGCAGCTCTCGGCGCTCGTGGAGCCGTTCGCCGCCGTGCTCGGCGCGGCGGCCGTCATGGCGGTCGCACCGATCCTGCCCTACGCGCTGGCCTTTGCCGCGGGCGCCATGGTTTACGTGGTGGTCGAGGAGCTGATCCCCGAGGCGCAGCAGAGCGGCCACACGGACCTCGCCACCACGGCCATCATCGTGGGGTTCGCGGTGATGATGCTGCTGGACGTGGCGTTGGGGTGAGGGGAGCGGAGCCCAGACATCAGGCACCCTTGTTCTTCGCGTCCCAGGGCTTCGGCTCCCGCAGCCCGACCTCGTTGCCCTCGGGGTCGATGATCCACGCGAACGTGCGGGCATCGTGCGATTCCGGGCCCTCGCGGACCTCGACCCCGGCCGCCCGGAGGTCCGTCAGGAGGCCGTCCGGGTCATCGACCCGGTAGTCGATCATGAAGGGCGCGTCGCTGGGCGCGAACCCGTCGGTGTCCCGCTCCGCAACGTGCCAGACCGTAATGCCTCCGCCTTCGGCCCGGTCCTCAGTCCAACGCCGGATGGCGCCGTCCCACGGCCTCAGCCGCATCCCTCGGTGCTTCAGGTATCATTCCACCAGCGCCTCGTGGTCTCCTTGCCCTTGAAGAACGCGCCGCCGATGCCGGTCACCCGCGCCATCCTGTCGGCGCGTGGATCGAGTATGCGTGTCGCAGTCCGCAGTTCGGTGCGTCGAAGCTCAGTACTCGGTGCGGATCGCGCGGATCGAGTCCGGCTGGAACTCATTGTCGGAGAGCCGCACGAGGTGCCACCAGTACGCGATGACCTCGTGAGGCTCCCCTGCGCGGACGATGTCGCGTTTGGCGATCCGTTTCGACTCACCCGGCTGGATTGTTGGGCAGTGGGCGGCCGCGCACGGTACCCATAGCGCCCGAGCCGCAAGAGACGCGTCGAGAAGTTCGTAGACGATCGGTAGGGACCGCCGATTCACAGGAGTACGACGTGATCGGCTTCGGCCATGAACACGACATCGTCGGTGCTCTCGATCGTTGCGGCGTCCATGTCTTCTGAGCTCGGGACGCTCATGGGATCAGCGGCGCAAGCCGCGAGTCCGAGTAGCACAGCCAGCGTCAGATGATGGGTCGCATTCCTCATAGGGCGCCTCCCGTGAGATCCGTCCGGCTCGATGATCCGACGACTCTCTCGGACCAGCACACATGCGGGACACGATACACTCTGATCATCACACGTATCGGCTCATGTCGCGGCCCAAACCCGACGATGAGGTGAGCGATCTCGCGGGCATTCGGCTCAGGGCTGCGAGTCTGGCGCGTTCAGGAGAACGAAGCCGAACTCCTCCGCGAAGTCGCGGGCACAGTCGGCGCAGATCCAGCGGTAGCGATCGGGCGTCGCGTAGCCGGCCCGCAGCACGTCGGGCGCATCGTAGTCCGCGAACCTCGCCCAGCGAGACTCGCAGTGGTCGTGATCCCAGTCTGGACCGGGAGCACGGTATTCCGTCCACTCGTGGCGTGCCCCTCGCAGGTATCGCTCCTGGCCCTGTCTCCGCCAGTCGTTCGGGGCCACCATGCGTTCACCGTCCGCGTGAGATGCCCCAGCGGCCCGACGTCAGAGACTGACCCGCGTGCCGGCTACAGCGTCCGCAGGTCGTTGGTGCCGCCGTCAGCGGGATTAACCGTGCGTGAACTCATCAGGCAAGCCGCGGCGGCCAGTCCCTGGCTGAACACGGCAGCGGAGTTGCACCTCCGCGGTACGTCGGTGCTCGTGAAGACGAGGGCGCCATCGCCCGCGCCCTACTTCACAACGCGCAGACCTGCCCCGTTTAGGACGGCGGCAGCGCTGCCGGGACCGGAATGCGCTATGGCGGTGGCGAAAGGTTCGCCTTGGTCCGGCTTCGAGCGCAGCGACTTCAACGGCGCCCAACCTCCTCCGCCCGCGTGGCGGCAACGAAATCCGCGATCGGATGGCGCTGGGCGATCTCCGGAATGCGTTCTGCCCAGGCGAGCAGAGAGCGCCGTGCGGCGTCGCGATGTCGGTTGACGGACTCCGCGGTCGGCAGCTCGAGGATGGCGCGAGCGAACTCCTCAGCCGTCGGTCGCGGCGACAGCGTGCTCGGGGACGGGGGCGTCAACTACGGAGACGTGAACCGGGGAGACGGCCTGTAGAGCCACGGCACGTCAGCGAACGGGCTGAGGTCGAACGTCGGGGTGCCGGCGATCCACTGCGAGCTCGGTCGGGGATTCAGGCCGATGAAGAGCTGCTCGCCGGGCCCGGCGCCCAGAGCCCGCATGGGAAGACGAGGGGTGCAGTCGGGTTCCACGTCCCACCAGATCATGACGACCTCCCGGGGCTCAGGGCCGAGATCGGCCCGCCAACCCCGCGCGGCCACGATCCTGGCGAGCTGACCGAACACGAGCGTCCCGCGCGCGTCGGGGGAGGGGGTTCGGCCGTATACTCCCAGCGCCTGAGCATGAAGTACTCGCCCACCAGGGCGGAATGCGCGAGTGCTTCGACCACCAGCCAGACCCGAGGCGCCGGATCGAGATACCAATGTTGCTCGGAACCCACCGAGCAGACGCCGGCGCCGATCGTGGAAGGCGAGGCTGGTTCGGCGGTGGCGCCGGAAACCCGACGAGCGCGACGAGCAGCAGAGGCCAGCGGATCGCTGCTTTCGCCGGAGGCTGCGATCCCAGCGCAGTCATGTTGCCCCTTCTCGGGCTTCATCGGTCCTCTGTGCAGGGCGCGCCTTGTTTCGGACGACGGCCCCGAATCAGCCAGAAAACAAGCAGCCGGGATGCCACTCACCGAACAGAGTCCCGAGCGTCGACTCCTCGTCCTATGACGCCGAGGGCCGTGTACGGATGCGCGAGCGGGCACCCTGCTGGCTCAACCGTGGCCCCCCCTCCCCCTCACCACCCTCCCAAACCCCACCACCAGCCCCGCAAACACCAGCACCGCCACCCACTCGGCGAACGCGCCCGCCCAACCGAAGCCAATGCTCCACGGCGTCTGGCCTCGCGACACGGCCCACCCGGCTGCGCCGGCAATCACCACGCCCAGCAACCCCTCACCACCCACCAGCCCCGACCCGAACAGCACGCCCCGGTCACGCCGCGCGAGCCGCTCCTCCTCCGAACCCGCCCGGCGCTCGAGCGCGCCGCGCAGCAGGCCGCCCAGGAACACGGGCACCAGGGTCGTGACGGGCAGGTAGACGCCCACCGCGAACGGCAGGCTGGGGATGCGCAGCAGCTCGGCGACCAGCGCGATGCCGACGCCGATCGCCACGAACCCCCACGGCAGCGACTGCTGCAGGATGCCGTCGATCACCAGGCGCATGAGCGTCGCCTGGGGCGCGGGCAGCTCGTCCGTGCCGAAGCCGTACGCCCGCGCGAGCAGCACCACGGTCAGCACCACGAACAGCGCGGACGTGAGCACGCCGGCCAGCTCGCCGATCTGCTGGCGGCGCGGCGTCGCGCCGAGCAGGAAGCCGGTCTTGAGATCCTGCGACGTGTCGCCCGCAATGGACGCGGCGATGGCGACGACGGTGCCGATCGTCAGCGCCGCCATCTTGCCCGCGTCGTCGGTCCAGCCGAGCAGCAGGAAGATGGACGAGGTCGCGATCAGCGTCGCGATGGTCATGCCGCTGGTCGGGTTGGACGTGACGCCGACCATCCCGACGATCCGCGAGGACACGGTCACGAAGAAGAACGCGAAGATCGCGACCAGCACGGCGGCCACGGTGCGGCCGACGACGCCCGGCAGCGAGGAGAACGCCGCCGGGATCAGCGCCAGCGCGAGCACCACGATGGCAGCCCCGATCGCGACAAGACGAAGCGAGAGGTCCCGCTCGGTGCGCGGCGTCGCACCCCCACTCTCCGCAGCACCCTCGCCCAGCCGCCCGCGGATCTGCCGCGCGCCGAGCCTGAAGCTCTCGATCATCGTGGGGATGCTGCGGATCAGCGTGATCAGTCCAGCCGTCGCGACGGCGCCCGCGCCGATGTAGCGGACGTAGCGGCTCCAGATCTGCGACGCGCTCATCTCGCCGATCGAGAGCGCCGTCTCCGGGTAGAGCGGCGTCGTGAGGCCCTCGCCCCAGTAGGCGATGACCGGGATGATCACGAGCCAGGAGAGCAGCGCGCCGCCCACCATGACCGCGCCGATGCGTGGGCCGAGGATGTAGCCGACGCCGAACAGTGCGCCGCTCACCTCCGTGCCGAGCTGCGCCTTGCGGATGAACGGGATCGAGACGGTGATGTCCGCGGGGACCACGCGCAGCCAGCCGGTCAGCGCCTTGAGCACCGCGCCGACGCCGAGCCCGAGGAACACGTTGCGCGCCCTTGCGCCGCCGGTCTCCGCCGCCTTGAGCACCTCCGCGCACGCCGTGCCCTCGGGGTAGGGAAGCGTCGCGTGCTCGCGCACGATCAGGTACGGCCTGAGCGGGATCATGAACAGCACCCCGAGCACGCCGCCAGCGAGCGCGAGCATCGTCATCTGCAGGACCGTGGGCTCGAACCCCCAGAGGAACAGCGCGGGCAGCGTGAAGATCACGCCGCTCGCGACGGAGCTGGACGCCGAGCCGACCGTCTGCGACATGTTGGCCTCGAGGATCGTCGCCCGCACGCCCGCCGCACTGAACGTGCGGAACAGCGCGACGGTCATCACGGCGATGGGGATCGAGGTCGAGATCGTGAGGCCCGCCCGCAGGCCGAGGTACGCGTTCGCCGCCCCGAACAGGATCCCGAACAGGATGCCCGCCAGCATCGCCTTGAACGTGGCCTCGGCCGGGCTCTCCGACGCGGGGACGTAGGGCTGGAAGTCCGTGGACGGCGGTGCGGTCTTCACGCCGGAGCTGATCCCCGAATCGTTCGCCATTTCGATCCTCTGGTCAGATTCACGGGATTCGAGCGGAACGCGGGTCGGCGGCCAGGCTGCGGCACGGCCGCCGGCACACGCGCGGCCCGGGTCACCGGAACATCAAACCGAAACGGGCGAGGAGCTGGTCCTCGGGCGCATTCGCGAGCTCGTAGCGCAGGTCCACGAAGGGACGGAAGCCGCCCAGCCCCAGCTCCGCGCCGACGCCGAAGTTCAGGCCGCGCTCCGTCCTCTCGACTTTGCCGACCTCGAGCCGCCGGACGGACCAGCCGATGCCCGCCCACGGGTGCAGCGCGATGAACGGCAGCGACACGTTGACGTCGAACGTGGCGCCGTGGAGAGCGCAGTCGCCCGACCCGCAGCGCGGGAAGAAGTACTCGCCGTTCACGGCCGCGGTGATGGGGATGAAGGGCAGGCCCAGGGTCACGCGTGCGCCCGCACCGACCGCCCCGCCGAACGCTTCCCCGAATTGCGCATAGTGGGCACCCAGCCCGATCTGCGCCCTGGCGGGAGTCGGCAGCGCGAGCGCGGCGGCGAGAGTCGCAAGGGCGAGTCCCAGTCGAACCGACATCTCCGTACCTCCAGAGCTACGTGCTCCGGGTGTGCAGCGCGGCCCCGGAGCGGCATGAATACGACACGGCGACGACCGTCGCCAGGGCCGGAACGGCGCCCTACGCCGCGGGACTGCCCGTTCGGGTGCCCGGGCGTGTCGTTGGATCCCGAGGCCCGCCGATCACGCTACGACGCTCGGAGCACCTCGGAGAGGATTCGATCGAGATCCCGCCGCTCGGGCCGGGCGAGCGGCACGAGCGGCGGGTGGTGATCGAGAGCTGGGAGACGGTCGAGAGGCCGCGGTTCGCCGAGAAGATCGCCCCAGGCCTCACGGCATGCCGACCGCGGGGGCCGCGCCGGGCAGCGCGAGCCCGCGGAAGGCCGTCCCCGCGCTGCGGCCGTGCACGCCGTTCGGATGGAACCCGTCACGGGCGCCGGAGCCCAGGCCAGGGCTCCAGTGCTCGTCGCGCCACCCCGAAGGAATCGCCTGTCCGTCGCGCCCGGATGCGCTCCAGCGACTCGCCGCCACACCATGCGGTGTCTGGCTCCGGACGAGGGAGCATGGTTGGCCGCACTGGCCGGCCCAGCCGACGATCTGGCCATCTTCGCGAATGGCACAGGTGCCGCCGTAGCCCATGCCGATCGCACGGTACGTGTGGTCGCCGCCGACGCGAACCGGGTAGGGCGAGTCCTCCATCCACAGGTTGCCGAGCGCGCCGTTGTCGTTCGAGCCCCAGCAGTAGATCTCGCCGCTGGCGGTGAGCCCGCAGGTGGTGTGCTCGCTCGCCGCGATGTCCACGAACGTGTGGCCGCCGGTGACGGGAACGGGCGTCGAGACGGAGTCGTCCGCGATGATACCGTTGCCGAGCTGGCCGTAGTAATTCCAGCCCCAGCAGTAGGCCGCACCGCTCGCGGTGATGCCACAGGTGTGCCACATGCCGAAGGCGAGTTTGGTGAAGGCATGGCCGCCCGGCACGGGGTACGGCTCCCATCAGGGGTGGGGATCGCGCGGCGGGAAGCCGGTGTTCCCGAACGTGGGGAGGCCCCAGCAGTACGCCGCGCCTGCGGGCGTGAGGCCGCACCCGTGGAATGCGCCTCCGTCCACCCAGCTCAACCTCACATCACCGCTGAGCGGCGCGATCGCCGTGTCTGCGCTCGAAGGGGGCGTGCGGCCGAGCTGATACGAATCGTTGTGTCCCCAGCAGTAGACCACGTGCTCGGGCGTTGCTGCGCATGTGCCCATGTGGTCGTTCAGCCCGATGTGTGGACGAAGCTCATGCCGCCCGCGGCCAGCGTGGGCGCGCTCACGAATAGGGGGCTCGTCGTGCCGAGACCGACCGCTCCGTACGAGTTCCGGCCCCAACAGTAGGCCTTCGAGTCCACGGTCAGCGCGCACGTGCTCTGCTCGCCCGCGTCGATGAGCGTGAAGGTGTGCCCGCCGGTGACCGGTGCCGGCGTCTGCTGCGACGCGAGGTCGCCGGTGCCCAGCTGGCCGTATTCATTGGAGCCCCAACAGTAGGCCTGGCCGCTCTGTGTGAGCGCGCAGGCGTGGGTGTGGCCGACGCTCACTGCGACGAATTCGACGCCCGCCGGGACCGGCACCTCACGCAGACGAACCGTGACCTCCGCACTCCCGGATAGGTCACCAACCGTCGCCACCACGGAAGCCGTACCGGGACCCACGGCCCGGACGAGGCCCGACTCGTCGACACGCAGCACCGTCGTGTCCGAGACCGACCACTCGGCCGCGACGTCGCCCACCGGATGACCCGACGCGTTGACGACGCTGACGGAGAACGTCGCGGTATCGCCGAGCGTCAGCGTGTTGCGTGGGGCTTCCACCACGACGGCTTGCGGCGTCGCCACGACCATCAGCACCGCCGTGTCCGCACGGGAATCCGCCGTCGCGACGATGCGCGCCTGGCCCAGCGCAACGCCCTTGACCAGGCCGTTCGAGTCCACCTCCGCGATGTTCGGCTCGAGGGATGCCCAGCCGATGGCGGCATTGGCGATGGACCGGCCGCGGGCGTCCATGGCGGTGGCGGTGAGGCGTAGCGTGTCGCCCAGCTCCACGGCCGTCCTCGGAGCGTTGATCATCACGGATCGTACGGCGGGAGGGCTGGTCGGCTCGTCGTCGTCGCAGGCGAGGGTGGCAATGGCCGAGGCGAACAGCACGAGCCGCAATCGCACCGCCGGAGACATGGCCACCTCCGAGCGAGAAAGGGGGTTGCGGTGTCCGGGAAGAACCGTCCCGCCCCGCCTCAGCGCGCCGCCACCGTCTCCCCGGCCTGGAGCTCGCGCGCGATGCGCTCGTTCTCGCGCCACACGCGCAGCAGGTTGCCGCCCCAGAGTTTGGCGATCTCCTCCTCCGTGTAGCCGCGGCGGACCAGCTCGAGCGTGACGTTGAACGTCTCGCTCGCGTCGTTCCAGCCCGTGACGCCGCCGCCGCCGTCGAAGTCGGAGCTGATGCCGACGTGGTCGATGCCGATCAGCTTCACCGCGTAGTCGATGTGGTCCACGAAGTCGCTCACCGTCGCGCGCGGCCAGCGGGCCTCGATCTCGGCGACCCGGCGCTCGTACTCGGTGCGGCGCTCCTCGGGCATTTGCTCCAGGGCCCGGCGCACGCTGCCCCGGATGCCGAACTCCTCCCGGAGCTGCGCCAGCGCCTGACGCTTCTCGGGCGGCGTGACCTTCACGTACGAGTCGAACGCGACGATCTGGATGACGCCACCGTTCTCCTTCAGCGCGAGGAGCTGCTCGTCGTCCATGTTGCGCGGGTGGTCGGCGAGGGCGCGGACGCTGGAGTGGCTCGCGATGACCGGCGCCTTGGAGACGCGCACCGCGTGCAGCATCGCGGCCTTGGAGATGTGTGAGACGTCCACCATGATGCCCAGGCGGTTCATCTCGGCGACGACCTGCTCGCCGAACTCGCTCAGCCCGCCGTGCTCGGCCTCGCTGTCGCCGAGGTTTGCGCGCGGCGTGGCGGAGTCCGCGATGTCGTTGTGGCCGCCGTGGGCCAGGGTGATGTAGCGCGCGCCGAGGCGCTGGTACTCTTCGAGCAGTGACAGGTCCTTGCCGATGACGAAGCCGTTCTCGATGCCGATGGCGGCGACGAGCTTGCCCTCGCCGTGGATGCGTTCGACGTCGTCCGCGGTGTAGGCGATGGCGACGCGGTCCGGGTACATCTCCGCCATGCGGTGGATCGCGCGGAACTTCGTGAGCGCCGCCTCCTTCGCGCGCTCGTACGCCTCCGGGGTGCGTTCGGTCTGCCCGACGTAGACGATGAAGAAGCCGGCGTCGAGCCTGCCCTCCTCCATCTTCACCAGGTCCACCTGCGACTCTCCGCGGACGCCGGGATCCACCTCGGGCGTGGCGAAGTTGAACGGGATGTCGATGTGGGTGTCGATGGTGAGCACGCGTTCATGGATCGCGCGTGCGCGGGCTTCGAGGTCGGCGTCGGGCGTCTGCGCACAGGCCGTGATCAGCGCGGGCAAGGCGAGGGCCAGGCTCCTGGATCGGTTCATGGCGATGCCTCGGGAACGGTCCGGTCGGTCGGGGGTCGTGCCTCTGGCCGGGCGCGCCGGCAGGGGGCAATCTCGGCCGGGGCCGGGGAACGGGCAAGGGCGCGGGCCGCGGAGCGGGGCGGTCCGATGCCCGCTCCGGCCGCGTGTCTCCCGCGCCGCGGCCGGGCGCGGGTCAGGCCGTTGCGACTAGAACCGCGGCACCAGCCGATGCCAGGGGATGCGTGGCGCGTCGGGGCCATAGAACGCCTCGCGCTGCAGGCCGTGGCCGATGGGATAGTGCGGCGGAATGCTGATGGGCAGCTTGCCGGTGATGGGCGCGAGGCCGAGCAACGCGCGGGCGGCGGCGCGTTGGGAGACAGGGGCGTCGCTCCACGCCAGGACGTACGTGCCGAGCTCGGGCAGGACGGAGAGCACGTACGGGTCGCCGAAGGAGACGAACAGGATCGGGCGCGAGCGCGCGAGCTTGTCGAGGCTCTCGGCGATGTGCTTCGGCAGCCCGATCTCGCCCTTCCAGGGCAGCGCCTGGGAGAAGGAGGAGACGACGACGGCGCCGCGCGCCCGGGTCGCGGCGGCGATGACGTCGTCCATCGCCGCGGGCGAAGTGGATGCGTTGATCCGGATCGTGGTGACGGTGCGGCCCTCGGCGCGGAGCGCCTCCTCGAACTCGGCGCCGCGGGTGTTGCTGCGCCGGTCCGTGTAGATGATGGACAGCACCGGCGCGTCCGGCGCGAGCGGGATCTGGCGGGGCGAGTCCTTGACCAGGGTAATGGAGCGCTCGGCGATCCTGGCGGCGAGACGTTGGTTCCTCTCGCGCAGCTCGTTCCACACCAGCTCGCCCATGGTCTGCCGCCCCTCGTGCAGGCCGAGCATCGCTTTTGCGGTGAGGATGCGCCGGACCGACTCATCGATGCGCTGCTCGCTGATCTCGCCGCGGCGGACGGCCTCCACGATGACGTTGATGGAGAGCTGGGTGCTGGGCGGCTGGAGCAGGATGTCCGCGCCGGCTTTGACCGCGCGGAGCACCGCGCCCGCGCGCTCGACGCCCAGGACGCCGCCCATGTTCATCGCGTCGGTGATGACGAGCCCGTCGAACCCCAGCTCGCCGCGGAGCAGGTCGGTCATGATCTCCCGTGAGAAGGTCGCGGGCTCGCTCCGTCCGACGATGCGCGGCAGCGCGATGTGCGCGGTCATGATGCCCGCGACGCCGGCCTGGATCGCGTGGCGGAACGGCACGAGCTCGAGGGCGTCGAGCCGGGCGCGGTCGGCGTGGATGACGGGGAGCCCGAGGTGCGAGTCGGTCTCGGTGTCGCCGTGGCCGGGAAAGTGTTTGGCGACGGCGAGCATTCCCCCGTCCTGGAGCCCTTCGACGTACGCGGCGACGAGGACGGCGACCTGCGCCGGGTCCTCGCCGAACGAGCGCGTGTTGATGACCGGGTTGGCCGGGTTCGAGTTGACGTCGGCGACGGGCGAGAAGGCGAGGTGGATGCCGGCGATGCGGGCCTCGGCGGCGGTGGCGTAGCCCTGTTCGTAGGCGAGGCTGGGCATGCCGGTGGCGCCGATGGCCATCTGCACGGGGAACAGCGTGGCGCCGACGAGGCGGGTGCCCGCGCCCCACTCCACGTCCGCGCCGATGAGGAGCGGCACCTTGCTCAGCCCCTGGAGGTGGGCGAGCGCCTTCCTGGTGGCCTCCGCGTCCCCCTTGCCGACGATGAACCCGCCCACGCGGTGCTGGCGGACGAGCGTCTCGGCGTTGCGCAGCTCCCGGCCGCTGAGGGTGGTTCCGCCCGGGATCCAGGGCATGACCATCTGCGCGGCCTTCTCGCGGAGAGACAGGGATGCGAGGGTGCGCTCGACCCATTCGTGAACGGCGGGGGTCGGCGCGGGCGCGGGCCGCGACTCCACGGGGAGCGCGGAAGCGGCCAGGGCGATGGCGATCAGCGTTGCCGTCATGGATGAGCTGCTGCGCTCGAACGGGAACTGGCTGGGGCCGAAACCGCGCGGGGCAAGGAGCGGGCCTGCTGGGCGCGCGGCGTCGCGTTGCCAGACATTATTGTGATTTCGTCACTTGCGCGCAAGGGCGGGACGAGCCGGCCGGCCGGGTGTCGCACGGACAGGACGATGGGCGGCGGAAACGGGCGACATTTTCATTTTCCCGGAAAATCGGCCCGGCCGCCACAGACGGTCCTGGTGGAATCGGCCAGGGCGTGCCGGGCGTGGGCGGGCGTGGGGGAGACCACCGGCTCTGCGCCCCGCCGGGTCCCCCATTCCGCCGGCGCGCGTGCGGCGGATCGAGCCCCACCGGCTCCGCGCCCCGTGGGTCCCCTCTCACCGCTGCAGCAGGCTCACGCGGCCCTTTCAGGATGCCCTCCGGTCGGATGCGTTGGCGCCGAGGCGCGAAGCCGAGGCGCGGCGGGCCGCAGCCGAACCTCGTCGGCTGCGGCTCGACCGGTAGGACGGTGCGCGAGGCGAATGGGTTTGAACGAGTCGGCGCGCCTACGGAGCGGCCGCGCTCACCCCTGTCCGGGCTGGACCAGGTAGCCGATCGTCTTCCACTCGCCGTCCTCGAGCTGGAGGATGACCACTTCCCTCGCGTTCGGCAGGTTGGCGAACGCGCTCGAGTACGTGAGCACCATGTACTCACCTTGCGGGCCGTTGGGCAGCTCGGTGGTGAACTCCGTCTTCTGGAGTTCGCGCCGCTGGAACGCGCCGACCTGCGCCACGACGGCCGCCACCTGCTGCGCCCACTGCTCGGCCGTGACCGCTTGCCGGAACAGCGACCCCGCCGCCTGCCAGCTCTCTGCGTACTTCCCCTGGTCCATCAACGCGAGCCATGCCTCGGCAGCGCGCTGCGCGGCTTGCTCGCGAGCCGGCGCCGCTCCGCCTTCCTGGGCTGCGAGCGGTCGCGGGGCGACGACGGCGCCGACCAGGACTGCGGCGAGGGCGAGGGTGCGGAGCGAGCGGATCAATCGGATCATCTCCCGGGTTGGAGGTGGTGTCCACTCGGCGCCAGGCGTTGCCGCCGAGGCGCCGCGGGCCGTGAACCACGGGCGCGACTCGCGCCAGGCCGGTCCGGGAATCGGTGCGTCCTGGCGTGCTGTCGTTCCCGCGGGGGAGTGGGGGGAGCACGCAAGTCGCGTACTCAGGACGAGACCGCCCCCGGATTTGTTTCGAACCGGGAGTGGACGGCTCGCGTCGGGCCGCCGCGGCCGGCTCGTGAATCTTTCCTGCGCCAGCCGCCGTAGGGGGATCCGACCGCAGCGCCCACCCGTTCGCACGGAGGGACCCATGAGGCTGGTAGCGAAGATCGCGGCCGGCGGCATCCTCGCCGTCATCGGCCTGATGGTGCTCAAGGCCGTGATCGGGCTCGTCGGCATGCTCGCCGGACTCCTGGCGCTCGCCTTCAAGATCGCGCTGGTCGTCTTCGTGATCTGGCTGGTGATGCGCCTGTTCCGGCGGCCGCGGGACGAGCTCGCATGAGGAACGGCGTGGCGGAGCCGCGCTGGGTCGTCCTGCGCGAACTGTTCGTCCGCGCAGGACAGGTGCGGCGCTTCGAGCAGGTCTACGGCCCGGCCGGCGAACGTGCGCGGCTGCTGGAGCGCGCGCCGGGCTACGTGCGCACGGAACTGTGGCGCGACCCGGCGACGCCGGGCCGCTACATCGCCACGGATCACTGGACGTCCGCCGAGGCGTACTCCGCGTTCCTCTCCGGGTTCGCCGCGGAGCACGCCGGGCTGGAGGCGTTGGGGCGCGAGCTGATCGAGCGTGAGAGGCACCTCGGCGCCTTCGACAGCGTGCGGCCCTCTCCTTTCCCGCACTTCCCGCGTACATTGGAGGCCTGACCCCGGCGCGCCCGTGCGGCGCGCCGCGCGTCCACGGTCCGTCCCGATGGAGGGAGCGCATGGGGAAGTCCGTCGCGGTGCACGAGGCGCCCGACGCCGTCGTCGCTCCGATGCGAGCCCGCCCGTTTGCCTCCGGCGGCGTCACGGCCCTTCGGATCGCTTCTCTCCTGCTGGCTCTCGCCCAACCGTCCGCGGCCGCTGCTCAGTGGGTCGAGCAGCCGACGGGGAGCAACGCCGAGTTCCGCGGCCTTGCCGCCGTGGATTCGCTGGTGGCGTGGACCGGCGGTCGCAACGGCGCGTTCGCCCGCACGACGGATGGCGGCGCCACGTGGGTCGCGGGCATCGTGTCCGGCGCGGAGTCGCTGTTCTTCGTGGACGTGCACGCGCTGGACGCGGACACGGCGTGGCTGTTGGGCACCAGCTTCGATGGCGGGCTCGCGCGCATCTACCACACCACGGATGGCGGCGCGACGTGGCGCATGCAGTTCGAGGACACCACGCCCGGCGCGTTCTACGACGGCTTCGCGTTCTGGGATGCGCAGCGCGGCATCGCGTTCGGCGACCCGGTGAACGGCTCGTTCCGGATCGTGCGGACGGAGGACGGCGGGCGGACGTGGAACGTCGTGCCGGCAGAGAACATCCCTCCGCCGCTGGACGGCGAGGCAGGGTTCGCGGCGAGTGGGACGGCGGTCGTGACGCGGCCGAACGGGCTCGCGTGGATCGGCACCGGCGGCGGACGTGTCGCGCGTGTGTACCGGACGTCGGACTACGGCGCGACGTGGGAGGTGGCGGAGACGCCGCTCGCCGCCGGCCCGACGGCCGGCATCTTCGGCATCGCGTTCCGGGACTCGCTGAACGGCGTGGCCGTGGGCGGCGACTACCAGCAGCGCACCGCCGCGACGCCGAACGTGCTGCGCACGCGTGACGGCGGGCGGACGTGGGAGCTGGTGGGCACGAGCGCGCCGCCCGGCGTGCGCTACGGCGTGGTGTACGTGCCGGGCGCGCAGCCGCCCGTGCTGGTCGCCGTCGGGCCGTCCGGCTCCGGCTACTCGCTGGACGACGGCGCGACGTGGACGCCGATCGGTGACGTCGGCTACAACACCGTATCGTTCGCCGCGCGGAACGCCGGATGGGCGGCGGGGACGGAAGGGCGGATCGCGCGGTGGAGGGGCGTGTTCGGCGTGGAGCGGTGAGGCGGCCGGCGGCGCGCCACGACCGCCTCACGTTCTGCCGCCCGGGCCGCCGCGTGCTCCATATCTCTCTAGGCTCTCCAGGTCCCCGATCCAGGTTCCCTCGCCCGCACCCTGGCCCCGCGGAGCTAGGACCGGTTCTCGCTCGCCCAGCGGTGCGCCGTATACGCGGAGACGATGTGGCAGACCCAGCCCAGCAGTCCACCGGTGCCGACCCAGAAGCCGGGGGTCACGATCAGCCAGAACAGGCCCCGCAGGAACTTGCCGTTGTAGATCTGCCCCAGTCCCGGGATCAGGAAGCTCAGCACCGCCGCGGTGCCCGGATTCTTCATCGCTTGCCTCGGTCGGTCATGGCTTTGCCGTGTCGGCCCATGCGCTCGGCCGGCGCCGCCGACGCCTCATCATCCGCCCATACGTGTGGCGCCCCGCTCGGGTTTCCGAGGCATGGGGTCGAGGGATGGCGCCGAGCCGTATCGGTGAGGGAGCGGCCCGGGCACGACGGGCGAGCGGTCGTGCGCGACGGTGCCAACGCACGCCGTCGGCCGCTCGCCCGATCCGGGCGGCTCCATCACCGCGTGCACGCCCTGGCGCCGCCACGCGCCCGCCGGTCCCCGCATCTGGCCACCGTTGTCCAGCCCCCGTGGCGTGCCGCTTGCCCCCACCCGTGTGGGCTTCCTGCACGGCGGGGATCCGGTCGCCGGCGGCCCGGCTGGGGGATCGCCCCGGCCGGGCCACGCAGGTGCGCCAGGACCCGGCTCACGCGTGCGTGCATCACGGAACCGTGGAGGCGACGGTGTACCGTACGATCCTCCTACCGCTCGACGGCTCGGTCTTCTCGGAGCACGCCCTGCCCGCCGCGATCGAGGTGGCACGGCGCTCGGGCGCGGTGCTGCACCTGGTGCACGTGTACCAGCCGGACGAGCCGTGGCGCGACCAGGAGGAGCTGACGCCGTACCGCTTCGAGGGCCAGCCCGCGTACGACGACGTCTACGAGAGCATGGACCGGCGCCTCGCCCGTCGTTACCTGGCGTGGGCGGCGCGGCAGGCGGAGGAGCGCGGCGCACGCGCGGAGACCGCGCTGTTGAACGGCCAGGATGAGGCTGCGGCCAGGATCCAGCGCTACGCGGACGAGGTGGGCGCGGACCTGGTCGTCATGGCGACGCACGGCCGCGGCGCGCTGAGCCGTGCATGGCTCGGCAGCGTGGCCGACACGCTGGTGCGGGAGGTCCGCCGGCCGGTGCTGCTGGTGCGTCCGCCAGGCGAGGACGTGCGGCCGGACTTCGATGCGCGGGTCAGGTTCCACCACCTGCTCATCCCGCTGGATGGGTCGGACGAGGCCGAGCAGGCGGTGCCGCCGGCCATGGAGCTGGGCGAGGCGATGGATGCACGGTTCACGCTTCTTACCGTGATCCCTGTGCCGATCCCGCTCGGAGTCATGAACCCGGAGCTCATGGTGGATGAGCGTGAACGCGCCGTGACGAGTGGGCCGGAGCCGAACGGCCCCGCCCACGCGTACCTCGAAAGCGTGGCCGAGCGGCTGCGGCGCGAGGGCCGGCAGGTGGATGTGGACGTCGTGGTGGAGGGCGACGTGACCGCCGCGATCCTCGGCGAAGCGGAGCGGGTCGGCGCCGACGTCATCGCGATCGCCACCCACGGCCGCAGCGGACTCTCCAGACTCGTGATGGGCAGCGTCGCCGGCGAGCTGGTCCGCAAGGCCGACGTGCCGGTGTTGGTCTACCGGCCGGAGCCCCGCGCGGAGTCCCGCGCGTGAGCGTCGCGCCGGCGGGCGTCGGCGCAGCGCGTCAACGCGGGGGCTCGCGCGGTACGTCCGATCGGGCCGGCGGGATGCCGCCTGCATCCCGCCGGCGGTTCGGTCACGGCGCGGTTGCCCGCGCCCAGTCCCAGCTCTCGAGGCCCCGGTCGTTCACCGCCTTGACCATGATCTCTGCGCCGGCGGGAACGTCGGACAGGCGCGCGCGCGGCTCGCTCACCGTCGTCGTGCGCAGTTCGCCCCCGGGCGCGCGGTAGGCGACGACGTAGGACCGCACGTCCGACTCCACGGCCGGCGCCCACCGCGCCTCCACGTCCCGCCCGCGGCGCGTGACCTCCAGCCCCGTGAGCCGTGACGGGCTCGCGGCCATCAGCATGATGGATGCGACCGTCGTCTTGCTGACCTCCGCGACGAGCCGCTGGTCCACCGTCTCGAGCACGTCGTGCTCCTCGTGGTAGTGCGGGTTGCCGAGGATCGGGTAGGAGCCGATGCCGGCGATGATGTCGCCCCACGCCTCGTAGAACGCAGCGGCATCCGTCCCGCGGTAGTACTCGGCATCGTAGGTGATCAGGCCGGTGAACAGGATCGCGGCCGCGTGCTGGAGGTCGCGGAGACCATGGTTCGAGTACCGGATCGTGTTGTCCAGCCGGACATCGTTCGCGTAGCCGACCATGTCGTTGTTCAGCGCGCCGAGGACCTTCAGTCCCTCCTCGGCCGCGCGACGCACGAACTCCCGGCTCCCCAGCAGGCCCGACTCCTCGCCCGTGAAGAACGCGAACTTGATGGTCCGCGGCTGCGGCCGCTTCGCGAGCACTCGTGCCGCCTCGAGCAGCGCGGTCGCGCCCGAGCTGTTGTCATCCGCGCCCGGGCCGCGCTCGACCGAGTCGAAGTGGCTGGACACGACGTAGACCAGGTCCGGGTCCACGGTGCCGCGCAGCGTGGCGATGACGTTGGCCGTGCGGATGCCCGGCCGCGGCTCGAACCACTGGATCTCCGGCTCGTAGCCGAACTGGCGGAGCTTGGCCGCGTAGTACTCGATCGCCCGGTGGTTGCCCGGCTGCGTGATGTGCTTGGAGCCGAGCCGGTAGACGTCGTTCGCGTAGCCGTAGATGCGGGTCGCGGAGACGTCCTGCACCGCCGCGCGCACCTCGTCCGCGATCGGCGCGAACATCTTCTCGGCCCGCGCGCGCAGGTCCTGCTCGCGGGCGAGGTTGGCGCGGATGCGGGCGAGTACCTCATCCTTCGTGACCTTGCGGGTGAGGTCGAGCAGCACGACCTGCCGCTCGGGCGAGATCGTGTTGCCGTCCCGGTCCGCGACGATCAAGACCTTCGTGCCGTCCCGGCTCACCGCCCACTCGTACTCCGGCGCGACGGTGCGCACGGTGTTGTTGTGGTGCAACCGCGTGCGCTCGCCGGTCTCCACGTCGTACAGGTACGAGCGGCGGTGGCGCGGCTCGCCCACCAGCGCGAGGACCGTCTTCGCGTCAATGAACCGGGGCTCCACGTCGTGCTGGATCTCGTAGGTGAGCCGACGCTCGTTCGTGCCGTCGCTCGCCACGACGAACAGCTCCCAATCCTCCCGCGGCATCATCTGATAGACGACCAAGCTGCCGTCCGGCGAGAGGGCCGGCGCCGCGACCGGGGCCGTCGTGCGCTTGACGACGACCGGGTCGCCGCCTGCGCTCAGGGAGAGGACGTTCACGGTGTTCTCGCCGTTCGCCTGGGCGATGAACGCGAGCGTCGAGCCGTCTGCGGAGAGCGCGGGCTGGGTGCCCTCGAACGTCCGCGTCTCGCCGGTCGAGAGGTCGCGCACCGCGATCGTGCGGCGGTTCACCGTGTAGACGAGGTGCTTGCCGCCCGGCACTGCCATGATGTTCTCGTGGATACCCGGCTCGGTCACGACCTCCGCTGGCCGCTGGCCGTCCCGGAATGCGACGATCACGGTCCGATCGGTCTGGCCGCGCGGGAAGCCGGCAACGTAGAGCGCGCTGCCGTCCGCCGAGAACGTGATCTCGGTCTTGGCCAGATCCTCCGCTTCGATGGTGCGCTCGCGGCCAGACACCAGGTCCTGCACCTTGATCCTCGACTCCAACGCCTCGAGGATCGCGATGGCGCGTGTGCGGCGGATCAGCTCCTCGCGGCTCGCGCGTGCGGCGGTCAGGCGTTGCAGGTCATCGTAAGCGGCCTTGAGCGCCGCGCTCGGCCGTGAAGGAGGTTCGATGTACGCTGCGCGGAGGCCGTCCGGCGAGAACACCAGCCCGGTGCCCCGGACCTCGCGCAGCTTGCGCGGGGACGCGCCGGAGATGTCGACGATGTGCGTGCGCAGCGTCTCCCGCGTGCCGGTCTCGTAGGCGACCAGGCGGCCGTCCGGGCTGAACTGGATCGCGCGGCCGTCCGGCGCGATCTCGGTGGCGTGATACAGCTCGCCGGTGAGCAGCGCCACCGGCTCGAGGAAGCGCTCGCCGCCAGGCGTCTGGAGCAGCCGCTCGAGCTGCGAGAGCGCCTCGGGGTACGCGCCGTCCTGCCAGTTCACGTAGGCAGAGTCGTACAGCTCCTGTAGCGGATCCTGTGCGGCCGCCGCGGAGGGCGCCGCCAACAGGATCGCAGGTAGCAGCAACGTCAGCGATCGGGTATACTCCATCGATCCACCTCGGCGGGGGTGTCGAGCGCTCCGGCTCGCCCGCGCACGGGTCGGGGCCGGAGCCTGCGCCCTTGTCGATGAAGCGCGCCGCAGGTCGTCACGCCAGGAGCGCATGGTCCGCGTTCAGGTCTCCATGACCGTCGAGCGCCGCCTGCGGCGCTCCAGACTCGAGGACACGTACACCGCCCCCGCCGGCGCGATCCTGTCCGCCGTCGGCTTCGTCGGCCCGTGGGGCCTGTACCCTCGGGGGGCCTGTTCGCCCACGTCGGCGCGGGCGTGCGTGCCGGGGCCGGCGGCGCTGACTTCGTTGCGGCCGTTCGGCGCGGGGCGTGAGGACGGAGACCATGGTACTGGACATCGAGTATCTCGGCCAGCGGGGCGCGATCGGCGCGTTCCTGATCGAGACGGACGGCGGCGCGGCCATCGTCGACCCCGGCCCCGCGTCCGCGCTGTCCGGCCTGCGCGCTCGCCTTGCGGAGCAGGGCCTCGGCGTGGCCGACCTCGAGGCCGTCCTCCTCACCCACATCCACCTCGACCACGCCGGCGCGACCGGAACGCTGGTGCGCGAGAACCCGCGGCTGCGCGTCTACGTGCACGAGCGCGGCGCGCCGCACCTCGTGGACCCGACACGGCTGCTGGCCAGCGCGGGCCGCCTGTACGGCGACCAGATGCAACGGCTGTGGGGCGAGGTCCTTCCCGTTCCGCGCGACAACCTGCACACGCTCGCGGGCGGCGAGGAGGTGCGGCTGGGGACGCGGGTGCTCGAGACCGCGTACACGCCGGGCCACGCGGTGCACCACGTGAGTTACCTGGACGCGGGCGAGGGCGTCGCGTTCGTGGGCGACACGGGCGGGCTGCGCCTCGACAACGCCCGCGTCGTCCTGCCGCTCACGCCGCCGCCGGACTTCGACCTCGAGGCGTGGCGGCAGAGCCTGGCGTGGTTCGCCGTGTGGCGGCCCGAGCGCCTCGTCGTCACGCACTTCGGCTTCGCCGACGACGTGCCCTGGCACCTCGCGCAGCTCGAGGAAGGGCTCGAGGACTGGGTGGCACGCGTGCGCGCGTCGCTCGCCCGTGAGGCAACGGACGAGGCAAGGGCGCGTGCGTTCGCCGACGACGTCGCCGCCGAGCTCGCCGGCCGCCTATCCGCCGACGAGGTGGCGCGCTACGTCGCCGGCGCGGGACTGGAGGCGTGCTGGGCCGGGATCGCACGGTGGGTGAGGAAGCAGCAGGGCGGCTGAGGGCAGGCGGCGGCGGTCGCGGCGATCCGGCCTAGATGATCCACCGGTCGGCGATGCGATCCACGTACCACTGGCCGTCCCAGCGCCTCCGGGCAGTGTCCAGGCCGGGTGCGCTCGGCGGGCCGGGGGCGTGCTCTTGCCGCGGCTTGACCCCCCGTCCGCTCCCGGGGTACTCTACTTGCACCCGGGCAGCGGGCTCCCATTTCCACGCGGGAAATCCGGCATGCACGCGATCGTCACCCTGGATGTCAACGGCGACCGTCGCCAGGTTGGCGTGCCGGCGCACTACACGCTGCTGGAGACGCTGCGCTACGTGCTCGGGCTCACGGGCTCCAAGCAGGGCTGCGACAAGGGCGACTGCGGCGCGTGCACCGTGTTGCTGGACGGGGAGCCCACGCTCGCCTGCCTCACGCCGGTCTGGGAGGCGGAAGGGCGCAAGGTGCTGACGGTCGAAGGGCTGGCCGGCCCCGGCCGGCTGCACCCACTCCAGGAGGCGTTCCAGCGGGCCGGCGCTGCGCAGTGTGGCTTCTGCACGCCCGGCATCCTCATGTCCGCCGCTGCACTGCTCGCCCGCAACCCGAACCCCACGCGCCGCGAGATCCAGGAAGCGCTGAGCGGAAACCTCTGCCGCTGCACCGGATACACGAAGATCTACGAGGCGGTGGAGCTGGCGGCGGAGATGATCCGCGCGGCCGCGACGCAGGGGGGGGCGATGAAGCGGAGCCGCTCATGAGACCCGAAGACCTCCGCGGCCGTCAGGCGGCGAACGCCGCACCCGAGTCCGAGCTCGCCGAGCTCATCGAGCGGGAGTTCGCGGTCATTGGCCGTCGGCTCACACGCACCGACGGGCTGGGCAAGGTCACGGGCAGCGCCGTCTACACGGACGACATCGCGCTGCCCGGCATGCTGCACGGCAAGATCCTGCGCTCCCCGCACCCGCACGCGCGAATCCTCTCCATCGATACCTCCGAAGCCCTCGCGCTGCCCGGCGTGCACGCGGTCATCACCGGCCGCGACATGCCCGTGAAGTACGGCATCATCCCGTGGACGCGGGATGAGGAGCCGCTGTGCGTGGACCGCGTGCGCTACATCGGGGACGCCGTCGCCGCGGTGGCGGCCGTGGACGAGGACACGGCGATCCGCGCCCTCGACCTGATCCGCGTCGAGTACGAGCCGCTGCCCGCCTACCTCGACCCGGAGGCCGCGCTCGCGGGCGGCGACATCCCGATCCACGAGCCGAGGAAGCCGGGCCAGAACGGCAACATCACGAAGCACGTGCGCCTCGCGTTCGGCGACGTGGACCGGCTCATGGCCGAGAGCGACGTCGTCATCGAGGCCGAGTACTTCTTCGAAGGGACGACGCATGCGCCGATGGAGCCGCACTGCGCCATCGGCTACTACGACCCCTCCGGCAAGCTCACCGTCTGGTCCGCGACGCAGGTGCCGCACTACCTCCAGCGCGAGCTGGCGCGGGTACTGGACCTGGATGTCGCGCGCGTGCGCGTGATCCAGCCCACCGTGGGCGGCGCGTTCGGCGGCAAGTCCGAGCCGTTCGACCTGGAGTTCTGCGTCGCCAAGCTGGCGATGATCACGGGCCGGCCCGTGAAGATCCTGTACACGCGTGAGGAGGTCTTCTACGCGCACCGGGGCCGCCACCCGATGAAGATCCACGCGCGGCTGGGCGCGAGCCGGGATGGGCGGATCAAGGCCGTGGATCACCGCGTGCTGATCGACGGCGGCGCCTACGCCTCGTTCGGCCTCGTCACCACCTACTACTCCGGCCAGCTCCTGACCGCGCCGTACGCGTTCGAGTCGTACCGGTTCGACGCGACGCGGGTCTACACGAACAAGCCGGCGTGCGGCCCGAAGCGCGGCCACGGCTCGGTGCAGCCGCGCTTCGCGTTCGAGGTCCAGCTCGACAAGCTCGCAGAAGCGTTGGGCATGGATCCCATCGAGCTCAGGCGGCGCAACTTCCTGGGCTCGGGGACGCGCACGGTGAACGAGCTGCGCATCACGTCCAACGGCTTCCTGGAGTGCCTGGACGCGGTCGAGCGGGCGAGCGGGTGGAAGGAGCGCTGGCGCCGGCTGCCCTACGGGCGTGGGCTCGGCGTCGCCGGGTCTTGCTACATCTCGGGCACGAACTACCCGATCTACCCGAACGACATGCCGCAGTCCGGCGTGCAGATCCAGGTCGAGCGTTCGGGCCGGGTCACGGTGTTCAGCGGCGCGTCGGAGATCGGGCAGGGTTCGGACAGCGTGGTCGCGTACATCGTCGCCGAGGAGCTGGGCGTGCCGCTCGAGTACGTGCGCGTCGTCTCCGCGGACACGGACCTGGTGCCGGTGGACCTGGGCGCCTATTCGTCGCGCGAGACGTTCATGGTCGGCAACGCGACGTTGGAGGCCGCGCGCAGGCTGCGCACGCTCGTTCAGCGCGCCGTGGCGGAGGAATGGAACGTCCGGCCCATGCAGGTGTCGCTCGTTGGTGGCTGGGCGGTGGACGCCGCCGACCCGGCGCGCCGCATCCCGATCTCCGAAGCGTTCAACATCGCGGAGGCGAAGCACGGCACGCTGGGCGCGGTCGGCTCCTACAACACGCCCAAGGACATCCACGGCGCCTACCGCGGCGGCACCATCGGCGCCTCGCCCGCCTACTCGTTCACCGCGCACGTCGCGGAGGTCGAGGTCGACGTCGAGACCGGCTTCGTCCGCGTCGAGCGGATCTGGATCGCCCACGACTGCGGCCGTGCGCTGAACCCGGTGCTGGTCGAGGGGCAGATGGAGGGCTCGGCGTACATGGGGTTCGCCGAGGCGCTGATGGAGCAGCAGATCTTCAAGGATGCGGACCAGGGAAGGGAAGGGCTGCACAACGGGCCGTCGCTGCTGGACTACCGCATCCCCACCACGCTGGACACGCCCGAGCTGATCTCGCTGATCATCGAGAGCGTGGACCCGGAGGGGCCGTACGGCGCGAAGGAGGCGGGCGAGGGGCCGCTGCACCCGTCGATCCCGGCGATCGCCAACGCGATCTACGATGCGGTCGGCGTGCGCCTGGACTCGCTGCCGTTCTCACCGCCACGGGTTTGGAAGGCGTTGCAGGATCCGGCCGCACGCGAGCGCTGGCTCGCTGCGCGGAAGCAGGCGTACGCCGCGGAACTGGCGGCAGACTGACACGGACGCCGGAGCCCGGCGGATCCCGGGCCCGGCATCGAAGGGAGGACCATGGACGTCGAAGCTGCGATCCGAGCGCGCCGCTCGGTCAAGCGGTTCACCGGGCGGCCGGTCACGCGTGAGGAGCTGGAGCCGCTGTTCGAGGCGGCGGTCCTCGCGCCCAACCACCGCATGACGGAGCCGTGGGAGTTCCTCGTGCTGGGCGAGCGCGCCCGCAAGGCGTACGCGGAGGCACTGGCCCGCCGCAAGGCGCGCAAGGTCGAGGACGAGGCGGCGAAGGAAGCGGTGCGAGCGAAGGTGATGGCCGAGGTCATGTCCGTGCCGGCGGTGATCGCCGTCACGACCCGGCTGGACCCGGACCCGGAGATCCGGGAAGAGGACTACGCAGCAACGTTCATGGCCATCCAGAACATGTTGCTCGTCGCGACGTCGCGCGGCCTCGGCTCGCACATCAAGACCGGCAAGGTCATGGACGAGCCGGATGTCCGCGAGGCGCTGGGCGTGCCGGAGGACCGGCGCATCGTCGCCGTGATCTACATCGGCGAGCAGGCGGACACCCCGCAGCCCAAGCCGCGCACGCCGGCGCGCGAGAAGACCCGCTGGCTGGACTGACCCGATGCTGCGGCTGCCGGAGTACACGTACCACCGGCCCGCGCGGCTCGAGGACGCCCTCGCGCTCCTGGCCGAGCACGGCGATGCTGCAGTGCCGATCGCCGGCGGCACGGACCTGCTGCCGAACATGAAGCACCGGTTGGTCGCGCCGGCGCACCTCATCGCGCTGAAGCAACTGCCGGAGCTGCGCGGCATCGAGGTGGCCCACAGCGAGCTGCGCATCGGCGCTGCGGAAACCCTGACGGCCGTGTCGCGCCATCCGCTGGTGCGCCAGCACGCGCCGTCCCTCGCCCGCGCGGCCGCGCTGGTCGCCGGGCCGCAGCTCCGCAACATGGGCACGATCGGCGGCAACCTGTGCCTGGACACCCGCTGCACGTACTACAACCAGACGTACTTCTGGCGGCAGGCGCTGGGCTTCTGCCTGAAGAAGGACGGCACCGTGTGCCACGTCACGAAGGTGGGGAAGAAGTGCGTCGCCGCCCATTCCGCGGACACGCCGCCGGTGCTCATGACGCTCGGCGCCGTCGTCGACCTCGCGTCGGCCGATGGCGAGCGGAGCGTCGCGGTCGAGGAGTTCTTCGTCGCGGATGGCGTACGGAACACGGTGCGGCGGCCCGGCGAGCTGGTCACGCGCATCCGCGTGCCGCTGCGCGAGCCGCCGCTCAGGGCGTCCTACCAGAAGCTCCGGCAGCGCAACGCCGTTGACTTCCCGCTGCTCTCGGTCGCGGCGGCCGCGGAGATGGAGGACGACGACGTGGTGCGCTCGCTCCGCGTCGTCGTCTCCGCGCTCGGCGCACGCCCGCGGCTGCTCACCGGACTCGAGCGCATCGTGGAGGGCCAGCGCCTCACGCCGGACGTGATCGAGGCCGTGGCGCAGCGCGCCTTCCAGCAGTGCCACCCGCTCGGCAACATCGCCGCCGACGCCGAATGGCGGCGGGCCATGGTGCCCGTGTACGTGCGGCGGGCGCTGGAAGAGCTGGCGGGCGCCGCCGCGGTCGCCGCGTAGCCGCGGGGGCCGGACCTTCCGCTACGCCGCCTCCTCCTTCCGCCTCGCCGCCTCGTCCTTCGATTCCGGGTGCTCGACCACGCCCATGTGGTACCGATAGACCATCTCCCAGCCGAGCCAGCCGGACACCGCCAGGAGCGCGACGCCGACGAGCGAGAGCCAGAATCCGAGCCACGGGGTGCCCGGCTCGGGCGGCACGGCGGCGCTCCAGCGGGTGAACCCGTTCCAGGCGAACAGGGCGACGACGACGAGGTTGATGATCATGTGCGTGATGGCGATGCGTCGCGCGCCCTGGTGGGGCGCCACGGCGACCAGGTCCACCAGACCGGGGATCGCGGCGAGCAGCGCGCCGATGACGCCGAGCAGGATCACCGGCACCGTTCCCAGCCACCACAGCGCCTGGTCGGTGATCAGGTAGAGGATGTCCATCACCAGCGTCATGATGAACGCGCCCGCCGGGATGACGATCAGCATCGGGTGCAGCGGATGATCCGCGATCGCGGCCTTGCTCCTCATGGCTCCCTCCTCGCGGACTCACGCGGCCGCGCGGTCGTGCGACCCGCAGCTCAGGATGACAACGGCCGCACCGCGCCCGTGGCGCGAGTGCGGCCGTCGTGGGCAGCCGGCCGGCGTGCAAGATCCGTTCTAGGCGGCAGCCAGAGCCTCTAGGCGGGTGCCAGCGCCAGCCGCCGGGCGACGGCGTCGGCGAAGCGGTCGGCCGCACCGGCGTCGGTGGCAAAGAAGAGCGCCGGCTCGATCAGCTCCGCCTCCATCAGCAGCAGCGTGCCCGCAGGCCCGTGGGTGCCGGCGCTCACGACCCCGTCGATCCGCGCGTACAGCAGCGGGCCGGGCGCGAGCCGCGCGATGGTGGCCACCGCCGCGTCGGCCTGCCGGAGCAGCGATGGCGGAGGCGCGACGGCTTCAGCCGTGCCGCCGTAGTCGCTCTGGACCCGGAAGTCGGCGGGCGCAGGGCGCTTCAGGACGGCGTGGCTGAACGCGAGCGCGCCGTTGCCATCGGCGAAGTAGATGAACGACCATTCACCCTCGCTGCACACCTCGGGCAGGAACGGCTGCACGAGCGCATCCGTCTCCTCGAGGATGGCACGGATCAGCGGCGCGCTGTCCCCTAGATCATCCGGACCGAGCCGAACGGTGCGGTACGATCCCGCGGAGACCGCTGGCTTCACGATCGCCTGCTCCCACCCCAATCGCTCCAGGAGCTGGCCGAGCTGGACCGTCGTGCCGCGCGGGATCCGCTCCGTCGGGATGACCGGCACGCCGGCCCGGGCGAGGTCGGCGAGGTAGCGCTTGTCGGCGTTCCAGCGGACGACCGATGCAGGATTCCAAAGAACGGCGCCCGACCGTTCCACGAGCTCCGCCCACGCGAGGAACGCGCTCGGACGGAGATGGTAGTCCCAGGTCGAGCGGATCAGCACCGCGGCGTAGCGGCCCCAATCCGCGGGCGCATCCCAGGGGACCGGCTCGACCTGCACGCGCCAGCGCGCCGTAAGGCGCTGGATCGCGAGTGCGTCGTCTTCCGTTGCCGACGACGTCTTTCGGTCCGTTGCCACGGCGATGAGCGTCGGCTCACCCGTGCGCCGATCCGCCGGGACCGGCGTGCGCGCGAACGACGCGCCCGTGCTCCGTGCGCCGGCCATCTCAGTTCTCGCCCGCGGCCCGCGCACGCGGCGTGGGCGGATCCTGGCTCAGTGGTTCGAGCGCCGCCGGCGAGAGGGGCGGTGCGACGTCGCCTGCACCCTCAGCGGGCGTCATGCACGCCGTGGCCGCCGCGGTCTCCGGCCGCTCCATGGCCGGCCGCCGGCGCGTTCCCTGGCCGCCCGTGATCGCCGCGACCGCGCCGACGATGATCACGGCGGCCACCGCCATGCGTGGTGTGATCGGCTCGCCGGCGAACGCCCAGCCGAGCAGCACGGCGACGACGGGGTTGACGTACGCGTACGTCGAGACGCGCGCAGGGGTGCTCACGCCCAGGAGCCACGTGTACGCGGTGAACCCGACCAGCGAGCCGAACACGATGAGGTAGAGCAGAGCGAGGATCGAGCGGAGCGACACGGCGTCGAGGTCCACGGCGCCCGCTTCGCCCACGGCGAGTCCCAGCAGCGTGAGCAGCGCGCCGCCGGCCAGCATCTCCATGGCGGTGCCCAGCAGCGGCGACCGGGGCAGTGGCGCGCGCCGCGAGTAGAGCGAGCCCGCCGCCCACGAGAGCGACCCGAACACGAGCGCGGCCGCGCCCAGCGGGTCCACGCGCTCGCCGCCCAGCAGGGCGTTCGGGCCGACGAGCAAGGCGAGGCCCGCGAGGCCGAGCGCGACGCCGAAGAGCGTGCGGCCATCGGGCCGGGTGCCGTCGCGCTGCACCCATTCGAGCAGGACCATCCACAGCGGGACCGTGGCGACCAGCAGCGCCGCGAGGCCGGATGCGACCCGCTGCTCCGACCACACCACCCCGCCGTTGCCGCCCACCAGCATCAGCGCTCCGATGATCAGCGCGGACTTCCAGTGCACGAGGGCCGGCCGGCGCGCACCGCGCAGCCACGCCCACGCGTACAGCGCCGCACCGGCGATCAGGAACCGCACGCCCGCCATGAGGAACGGCGGGAGCGTCTCGATCGCGTAGAGGATGGCGAGATAGGTGGATCCCCAGATCACGTAAACCGCGGCGAACGCCGCCACGAGCTTCGCCGTGGACGGACGTTCCCGCAGCACCAGCTCAGCCATGCACTGCCTCCGACTCCACTTCCTCAGCCGCCGCCGGCTGGAGCGGCAGCTCCGCAGTCTCCTTGATCGTCTCCAGCACGATGGTCGTGCGGGTCGAGCGGATGGTGCCGATGGCGCCGAACTCCTCCCGCAGGATGCGGCCCAGCGCCTCGGGATCCGCGGCCCGCACCTTCACCAGGTAGCAGTCCTCGCCGGCGATGTGATGGACCTCCTGGACGCCCGGGATCGCGGCGAGGCGCACGGCCGCGTCGCAGGCGCCCGGCGGCTCTGCCGTGCGGACGAACACGAACGCCACCAGCGGCAGCCCCAGCGCCCGCGGGTTCACCACCGCCTGATAGCGTGCGATCACGCCACGCTCTTCCAGCTTGCGGATCCGTTCGAACACCGCCGACGGCGCCATGCCTACGCGCCGCGCGATCTCCGCGTTGGGCGTGCGCGCGTTCTGCTGCAGGATCGCGAGGATCTGACGGTCGGTGTTGTCCATACCTTCCGCTCCGCTTCGCGTTCGCTGGGGCCGGGCGGAGGCGCGTTCGGTGCGCGCTCGGCTCCGCCGCGTGAGGCGGCTGGGCTCCGGCGGGCCTGTGGCCTGACCTCGGCTCCGTGTCACTGGGCTGGGCCGCGCTGGGCTCCGCGGCTTTCGGCTGCGAGGCACCGGCGGACGCTGCGCGCCGCCGATGGGCCGCGGCGCCTAGGGAGCGCTTCGCGTGCCCGGCGCCCCGCGCGCGCAGAACGCACGCGCGGCTTCGACCAGCACCCGGGCGCACGTCACCACCGAGTCCACCTCCACCCACTCCACCGCCGCGTGCGCGCCCGCACCCGCGGGGCCGTAGTTCACCGTCGGCACGCCCGCGCCAGCGAAGACCGCCGCGTCCATCCAGTAGGCGACGCCGGCCTCCTCGGGCTCCGCCCCCGTGACCGCCGCCGCGGCGCTGCGCACGCAACGGGCGATGTCGGCATCGCGATCACACTCGAGCGGCGGCCGATCCAGCAGCACCCGCACCTCCGCCTCCTCGCCTGCCCGCCTTACGGCTGCCTCCACCTCCGCGACGACCTGCGCCGTCGTCTCGCCCGGGAGCGTGCGGCGCTCGACGCTCAGTCTGCACTCGGCGGCGTACGTGGAGAGGCCCGTGCCGCCCTCGATCAGCGCGCAGTGGAGCGAGGCCGGGCCCACCAGCGGGTGCACGCGCCGCCGCAGCTCCGTGCGGTCCAGCTCCTCGAGCGCCGCGATGATCCGGCCCATCCGCCCGATCGCGCTCACGCCCAGGTCCCACCGGCTGCCGTGCGCCGCCACCCCGCGCGTCACGAGCTCCAGCCAGACGAAGCCCTTGTGCGCCAGGATCAACCGACCTTCGCTCGGCTCGGTCACGATGCACGCATCCGCCCGGTGCCGGCGGACGAAGTCGCTCGCCCCGATGCTCGCGTACTCCTCGTCGCAGACCAGCGCGCCGAGAACGCGGCCGGTGAGCCCCTCCCGCGCCAGCGCCGCCAGCGCGGCCAGGATCGCCGCCGCGCCGCCCTTCATGTCGTAGCTGCCACGCCCGTACAGCCGGCCACCCTCCACCCGCGGCTCGAACGGCGGGATCTCCATCCCCGCCGTGCCCACGGTGTCCAGGTGGGCGCACAGCACGAGCGTCGGGCCATCGCCGCCGCCCACCTCCGCCACGGCGTTCGGCCGCCCAGGCGCCGCCTCCTCCAGCCACGCCCTCACCCCGCGCGCCGTGAGCCACTCCACGGCGAAGCGCGCGACCGCCTCCTCCCCCGTCCCCTCGCCCGGCGCGAGCGCCGGGTTCACCGAGGGGATGCGGACGAGGCGGGCAAGGACCTCCTGCACCGCGTCCCTGGACAGCGGGTCCGGCTGCATGGCGTGGCGTTTTCCGCTCGAGTGTGGCCGTAGGAATCCCGAATCGGCGTCGGTTGTGTGTGCGTCGAATCGACGGCAAAGCGATATAGCACAGTGAAGATAGTTCGGCGAGACTGGGTGTCAAGGAAAGATTCGGCGATGCTCCCGGGGCCGCGCGCTTCAGGCGGGCAGTGAGCCGGTCAGCACTGCGGCGGACGCGACGAGCGAGCGCGACCGGCGCTCAGCGTGCCCCGGCGCCTTGGCCGCCGGCGCTGGCGGGATCCGGCTCAAACGGATCGGAGCACGTCGGCCGGATCGATGCGTATCGTCCGGCGCGCTGGCCACCAGGACGCGGCGAGCGCGGCGCCGATGCAGACGACGGCGACCGCGCCGATGGTCAACGGGTCGTTCGGCGCGACGCCGTACAGGAACCCCCGGATCAGACCGGAAAGCGACAGGGCGCCCGCCACGCCGGCCGCGGCGCCGGCGCCCGCCAGCGTCCTGTGCTGGACTTCGATGGCGTGCGGCGCCCAGAACGCGATCGAGTCGGGCATGATGCCCAGCATCGAGCGGAGGATCACGTGTGCGAGGAGCACGGCGACCACGGCGCTCGCCAATGCGAGGAGCAAGCTCTCGGTCAGGAGCTGGCGGAGCAGCCGGCGGCGAGACGCGCCGAGCGCGCTGCGCACCGCCAGCTCGTGCGTCCTGCGCCAGGCGCGCACGAGCAGCAGGTTCGCGGCGTTGATCGCGGCCACGAGGAGGATCAGCGCGACGGTGCCGGCCATGAACCAGACCGGGCGCCGGACGTCGTCGCCGCCGCCGCGGCTCTCCTGGAGCGGCGCCAGCCGGATCGACCACCCACCCTCGAGGGGCCGCTGCTCGTCGAGCCAGGCCGCGAGCGCATCCACCCACGCCTGCACGGCTTCCAATCGCTCCGTCGCGGGCAGGCGGGCCTTGTGGTACAGCGCGCTCGGCATCCGGCCCAGCGCCGTGCCGTCGGCCCGGAGCGGGACCCACAACTCGCGGGTGCCGTCCGTGGGGAACTTGAACCCGGCGGGCATCACGCCGACGATGCGGTGGCGGATGCCATTCAGCTCGATCGTGCGGCCGACCTCCTGCGGATCCCCGCCGAACGCCGAGCGCCAGAACGCGTGGCTCAGGACCGCGACCGGCTCGGCGCCGGGGAGCGCATCGCTCTCCTCGAAGGCCCGGCCGAGCGCTGGCCGCACGCGGAGCACCTCGGCGAAGGAAGGCGACACTGCCTCGACCATGAGGGTCATCGGCTCCTCACCTTCCGTGTAGGTGACGGACTCGGCGATGTGGAGCAGCATGCCGTCGAACAACGGTGCGGCGTGCTCCGCCCACGTCCGAGCGACCCCGCGTCCGGTGTAGTTGCGCGCGGTGCCGAACCACGGGTCCGACCACCACACCTCCACCAGCCGCTCCGGCTCGCCGTACGGCAGCGGCCGCAGGAGCAGCGCGTCCACCACGCTGAACATCGCGGCGCTCGCGCCGATGCCCAGGCCCAGCGTGATGATCAGCGCGGCAGCGAAGAGCGGGTTGCGGCGGATGCCGCGCAGCCCGTAGCGCACGTCCTGAGCCATGTCGTCCAGCCAGCGCACGCCGCGAGCGTCGCGCGTCGCTTCGAGCACCTGCGTCATGCCGCCGAGCCGCAGCGCGGCCTGGCGTCGCGCCTCGGCGGGGCTCAGCCCGCGGCGCAGGTTCTCCTCCACCTCCATCTCGAAGTGGAAACGCAGCTCCTCGGCGAGCTCCAGGTCCTCACGGTCGCGGCGCAGGAGTGCGCGGAGACGCTCGACCAGGTCGGTCAGAATGCTCATGTGCGGACTCCGCCGTCAGGGTCGCACGACTCGTGGAGCGCAGGGGAGAGCGAAGCCCGGCTGACCAGGAACACGTCGCTGCTCGTTTGCTCGATGGGCTGCACAACGATCCAGACACACAGCCACGCGGGCGGGAGAGCGGAAGGCTCGATCGTGCCCTGGACCGCCTCGCCGGGGGCGGTTGGCCACCCGTTTTCTTCAGTCACTCTGAAGGAAAGTGCGCGGCTTTCTTCAGACTGTCAAGAGAAGCACCGGAAGTGCGGGCGAGCCCGCACGGGATGCGCCGCTCCCTACGGCAGCGGCGATGGCGGGCAGCGCCACACGATGTCGGTGCCCTGGGAGATCGACGACGAGGGTGTCGTTGCCTGCTGGGCCGCGACGACGGGGGCGGGATCGCGGCGGGTGACGTTCACCCGGGACGGGTGAGAACCTCGGCGTCCGCGGTCAGCCCACCACTCGGGGCTCGAACGCACCGCTGCGCTCGTCCTCGGCAACGGTGGGCTGACCGCGGCGTTGCGCTTACGAGGCGGCTCACTCCTTGGCCGGTTGGACGCCCAGACCCGGAGCCGTGTTGAAGCGCAGCCGGCCGTCCCGCTCGAGGCCAGGGCCCGTGAACGGGTCGCGGGCCAGCAGCGCGGCGCCGTCGAGGTCGGCGTAGTCGACGAGCGGTGCGATCTGCACGGCTGCCGCGATGCCCAGCGTGCTCTCGACCATGCAGCCGAGCATGACCTGCATGCGGTGCGCACGCGCGACGTGCACCATGCGGAGGGCCTCACGCAGCGAGCCGCACTTCATCAGCTTGATGTTGATGCCGTCGACGCGGCCGACGAGGCGGGGGATGTCGGCGGCGGTCTTGCACGACTCGTCCGCGATCACCGGCATCCGCGCGTGCCGGCGCACGAGCGCGAAGCCCTCCAGGTCGTCCGGGGCGAGGGGCTGCTCGAGGAGCTCGACGTCGTACGCCTCGAGCATCGGCAACTTTGCCACCGCTTCCTTCGCCGTCCATGCCGTGTTCGCGTCCACGCGCAGCCGAACATCCGGCGCCTCTTCGCGCACCAGCGCGAGCAACTGCTCGTCCCGCGGCGTGCCGATCTTGATCTTCAGGATCGGGTAGCCTTTGGCCTCCCTCACCCGCTGGCGCATCACCTCCGGCTCGTCGAGCCCGATGGTGAACGACGAGAGCGGCGCGGTGGCCGGGTCCAGCCCCCACAGCCGCCAGACCGGCACGCCCAGCCGTTTGCCGATGAGGTCGTGCAGCGCCGCGGAGACCGCGACGCGCGCCGCCGCGTTCCCGCCCACCGCGTGGGCGAGCGCGCGCTCGATGCGTTCGAGCGCGAAGAAGTCCGGCTCGTCGCTCCCGGCTTCGCGTGCGGCTGCGGCCAGGGCGGCCTCGAGCACCGGCATGACGGCGGTGACCGTCTCCGCCGTCTCGCCGTAGAACGCCGACGGCGCGGCTTCGCCCATGCCCACGAAGCCGTCGGCATCCTGCAGCCGGACGTGGACCGCGTAGCGCCTGGGCGGCGCCGCCGCGCGCGCGATGTGGAACGGATGGAGCGTATCGAGAGGGACGACGTCGTATTCGAGCTTCATCTCGCTATTCCTCGTCGCTTCACTGGAGTCGGCGGTACTCGCGCCCGTGGTAGAGCAGGGGCGGCTCGTCGGCGCCCAGCACGAGGCGATCGATCCGCGCCACGACGATCGCGTGGTCGCCGCCGTCGTGAACATCACGGACGGTGCATGCGAAGCCCACGGGCGCGCCGATCACGAGCGGCTCGCCTTCCGGCTCGAGGTGCTCGCGCCCGAGCGGCCCCGGGTCCGCGAATATGCTGGCCAGCCGGCGCTGCTTCTCGGACAGGATGCTGATCGCGAAGCGCGCGCCGGGCTCGAGGAGCGGCAACACCGTGGCGTTCGCCCCGATGCACACCAGCACGAGCGGCGGCTCGATGGACACGGGCGTGAACGCGGTCGCCGTGATGGCCGCGACATACGGCTCGTCTCGCACCGCGACGACGGTCACCCCGGACGCCCAACGGGAGAACGCCTCCCGCAGCAGGTGGGGGGACAACCCGCTGGCCTCCGGCTCGTTCCCGCCGTGCGCCTGGATCCCGGGACGGATGGGGCGGCGTGACGACATGCAGGGAAGGTACGCACGGACGGCCCGCGCCGCGAGGGCCGTCCCGGGCGCACCCGGAGTCGGGGCGTACCGGGGGGAGGCCACGCCTTCCGGCGTGGAGCGTGCTTCTCGTGGTTCGCGGCCCTTGGACTCGGAGCGCCGCCAGGGCACGGATCGCCCCTCCACGGCGTGACGTCCCAATGGCGCACGGCCGCCTCGGGAGTATGGCGGCCGTTTCCCGATCCGTCCGCGGAGGCGGGGACTCGATCCACGCCGGCTCGGGTTCTGGGGACTGGTGCTAGAGATTCCCCGCCATTGGGTCGACAAATAGCTCGCGGGGCGCCGCATGAACCCGTGGTTCGGAAGAATCAGCGCATCAGGCCCCGTCCGGAGGCCGTGGGCGAGAAGCAACGGGAATTGCTTCCGGCTCCTTGCCGATCAGGGTGTCGATGCCTCTCGGCAACGCGCGAGAAGCTGATCGGCCCGATGCGCCTCGGAATGTCGACCGAAGTATTGCGAGAGCGACGATTGACACGCTGGGGCCAACGCGATTATCATCAGCGCTCTCCTCGGGCGTTCCACTCGCAATCCCCAGTCCAGAGTGGCTCTCGAAGAGACCGAGAGATCCGGCGGATCTCTTCACGATCGCACCATGCAGAGCTTCCGGGTCTGATGCTCATTGAGTCGAGATTCCGACGCCGATCGCGTTGGACGCTCTCTCGATGCTTCCACCGCTTCCATCGTCTGTGGCGGGTGAGCTCGCCGCTCTGTGTTCGTCCGAGGCAGCCTCGAGGTTCTTCGCCCCCTTCGCTCCAGGCGAAGGATCCCCACGTGATCCTCTGACCTGATCCCTCGTTTCGATCAGGTGAGAAGGGCTCGCCCCGGAGAACGTCCGGCCACTGTCCGCGCGGACTGGACCGCATGAACGCACACGGACGCGGCAGCGGAACGGTGCGAAGCAGAAGCGCGATGGCCTCGGCATCGCGTCGGGCTTTCTCGTTGGCTCCCGATCACAGGTCGTGGTGTGAGCAGGCGTCCGCCAACCTTGTCTCTTTGTCCGCTTTCGTCGTCATTCTATGTCGTGGCGCGTTCCTTCCAAAGCCCCTGATCACCGATCCAGATCGGTCCCCAGGCGTCCTTCGATTCGTTGTCCCTCGTCCATTGCGGCGACCCGCGGACGGGATGTGGCGGTCGCATGGCGAGTGCCGCAGGAGAACCGGGAACCACTCGAAGAACGGAACGCCGGAGGCTCGGCCGGCCAGGCGGTGATGGAGTTCGCGTTCGACCGGGCGGGGAGCGACTACGCGCAGACAAGGGGTGATGTCCGGACCTGGCTACAGATCGGCCAATCTCGATTTCGTCGAACGCACGTCTGGTCGCGTCGCGAAGGCACGGCGGGCGTGATCGCAGTCAACCCCGAACCAGCACAGATCGCATGAATCCTCGCAGGCTCTCGTTGCTGTTTGCGCTTGCGGCGGCGTCGTTCGTTGCGCCGGGCGCGCGGGATGCCGCCGCGCAGACCTCACCGCCCGACACCATCCGCGCCTGCTACGTGCCGGCGACGGGGACGATCTATCGGATCGGCGCCCCGGGGCTTCCTTCGACGTGCTTTTCCAGGGAGCACATCGAGTTCTGGTGGAACCGCGTCGCCCCCGCGGGGCCGCAGGGGCCGGAAGGGCCGGCCGGGCCGCCCGGACCTCCGGGGCCCGAGGGCCCGCAGGGGCCGCCTGGACCCCAGGGGCCGGCCGGTCCTCCGGGGCCGAAGGGTGACAAAGGCGATCCCGGTCCACAGGGCGTTCAGGGACCGCCCGGTCCTCAGGGTCCTGCGGGGCCGGCCGGTCCGCAGGGACCGCAGGGACCGAAGGGGCCGCAGGGGCCTCAGGGCCCACCGGGCCCCAAGGGTGACAAGGGCGACCCGGGCGAGCCGGGTCCGCAGGGGCCAATCGGGCCTCAGGGGCCGCCCGGACCTCCCGGCACCACCGTGCATAGCGAGCTCGAGGGCCTCGATGGGGACGATCACCCGCAGTACCTGCTCCTCGGCGGTGTGCGGTTTTCGGATTCGGGGTTTGCGGTCGCTCGTGCCAACGAGTTTGGCACTCAGCCTCTTCCCGCGACCGGGCGCCGGGGACACGGCTGCTCTGGTATTCGGAGCGAGGCGTCCTGCGCGCCGGCATGGTGGACGGTGACCAGTGGGATCTCAACAAGTTGGGGCTGTACTCCGTCGCGTTTGGCAACAATGTCGTCGCCAGCGGCGAGCACTCCGCCGCCCTCGGGTTTTCGGCGCAGGCAACCGGCACCAGTGCATTCGCGGTCGGAAGCCAGGCGACAGCCTCCGCGACCAACGCGATTGCCATCGGCAACTTGACGAAAGCCACGCAGGACATGTCTGTGGCGATCGGCAGCACATCCGAGGCGTCGCACAACTACGCCGTCGCTGTTGGGGGAGGAAAGGCCGGGGGATATCAGTCCATAGCCATCGGTCGTGAGACAAAAACGTTCGAGCAGCGGTCCGTGGCGATCCGATACCGGGCCCAGGCTCAAGATCAGTACGCGACCGCGCTCGGGTATGAAACCGTGGCGGCGGCCTTCAATGCCACTGCCATGGGCTACCAGACCCAGGCGCTGGGCAACTACTCCACGGCCATGGGGAACAGCACGGTGGCGGAGACCGTGGCTTCGATGGCCATCGGGCGGTTCAATACCATCCGCGGTGGCAGCCCGAATACATGGAATCCGTCCGACCCGCTCTTCGTTGCCGGCAACGGATCCAGCAGCGCCTCTCGCTCGGACGCGCTGGTGCTCTACAAGAACGGCAACCTGCAGATCGCCGGCACGCTCTCGCAGAGCTCCGATGCGCGGCTCAAGGAGGAGATCGAGCCGTTCGAGGGCGTGCTCGACCGCGTGCTCCAGCTCCAGCCGGTGACGTACCGGTTCAAGGAAGGCACGAACCGGAGCCGGGAGAAGCAGATCGGGCTCCTGGCGCAGGAGGTGGCCGAGCTGTTCCCGGAGCTGGTGAAGACAGAAGGGGACGGCTACCTCACGCTCTCCTACACGCAGCTCACGGCCGTGCTGCTGCAGGCGCTGCGCGAGCAGCAGGAGCGCTACGAAGCCGAGTTGGCGGCCCGGGATCAGGCCTACGAGGCGCGCGTGAGCGTACTCGAACGTCGCCTTGCGGAACTGGAACGTCGGCTCGCGGAGCCATCGGCGGTGGCCGTCGAGGCGTCGAATCCGCACAGCGGGCTCCCCGAACGGGCGCAGATCGAAACGGAAAGACGATGATGCGCCGACGACCATCCGTCGATCGCCCATCGTGATCTGACCCCTCACGGCGTGGTCGCTCGCTGTCGCGGCGACCACACCGCTTTTCGTGGGATGGGCGAGCTGCTCCCACGAGATCGGGCGGATGAGGACAGGTGGCGTGGTCGAGGCGAGAGAGCGCGCCGGGCAGCCGAAGGCGATGGGCGTTCGAGCCGCGCCGCTCGCCGGCCACCGGCTGCCGGGGACGTGCGGACCCGAGGAGGCGTCGAGGCGCTGGAACGAGACGTGCCCGATCGCGCGGGGCCGGGCCGGGTCCGCCCTCCCGGAGGCGGAAGAGCGGGCGCCGCTTGACCCGGCCGCTTCCAGGGGCGTAGGATCCGGCCGGGTGCGCAATCCAGTTCGTCCGGCCGCGCAGTGGATCACGGCCATGTCCTGGGAGTCGAGCATGCGACGCCGGAGCGCGAGCCTGGCTGCCGCGATTCTCGCCTCCGCCATATCGCTCGCGGCGCCGGTGTCCGGCCAGTCGGGTCACGAGGTGCAGACGGGTTTCCTTGATCGGAGCATCACGATCGCGGGCCACACGTACCCGTACCAGGTGTACGTGCCGCGCGCGTACGCGCTCGATACGGAGCAGCGTTTCCCGGTGATCCTGTTCCTGCACGGCGCCGGCGAGCGTGGCGATGACGGCCTTGCCCAGACGGAGGTGGGGCTCGGCCCGGCGCTGCGCCGTTACCCCTCGCGTTATCCTGCCATCGTCGTTTTCCCGCAGGCGCCGCGTGATTCCGCGTGGACGGGTCGGGTGGCGGAAGCCGCAATGGCGGCGCTCGAGCAGACGGAGCGGGAGTTCCGGACGGATCCGGAGCGGGTGTACCTCACCGGCATCTCGATGGGTGGGCACGGGACGTGGTACCTGGCGTACCGGCATCCGGACCGGTTCGCGGCGATCGCGCCGGTGTGCGGGTTCATTGATTGGAGGTTTGGTGGGCGCGACGTGACCGTGGTTCCACCAGCGGATGGAGACCCGTTCGAGGCGCTGGCCCGGCGTCTCGCGTCCGTGCCCACGTGGATCTTCCACGGCGAAGCCGATCCCGCGGTGCCCGTGGAGCAGTCGCGCCGTGCCGCGAAGGCGTTCGAGGCGGCGGGCGCCGCAGATGTCCGTTATTCGGAGTTGCCGGGCATCGGCCACAACGCGTGGGACCCGGCGTACGCCTCGCCCGGTTTCGCCGAGTGGTTGTTCGCGCAGCGCCGTGGCGCGAAGTCGCGCTGAGCGGCGTGGCTGCGTGGTATGACCACGGGCGCCGCGCCGCTGGATCCAACGACACGCGCCGGCTCTCTCTCGATTCGCCCCGCGGAGGCCTCGTGCGCACGCATGTCAAGATCCTCGGCTGGCTCCAGATCGCGTTGGGAACCCTCGACCTGCTCGCGGCGCTCGCGACCTTCGGAGTGATCGCCGGCTTCGGAGTGTTGAGTGGCCTGTCGGCCGAGACCCTGCTGCCGGTGGCCGCGGGCGGCGTGCTCGCCCTGGCGGTGAGTTTCCTGATCGTCATCACCGCGGTACCGAACCTGCTCGCCGGCGCCGGCCTCCTCGCGCACAGGAACTGGGCGCGGATCCTGGCGCTCATCCTTGCCGTGCTCAATGTGTTCAAGTTCCCGTGGGGCACGGCCCTGGCCGTGTACACGTTCTGGGTGCTGCTGCACCGGGACACGCGGGCTCTGTTCCGAGCCCGCTGACGGCGCGGCGTGGCGCCACGCCGGGTGATCCGGGCGGCAGCGTCGCCACGAGCACTGCGGGGGCTCTCAGATCGCAGCCCGACACGGCTCTCTCCGTCGCCTGTGACCGAGGGTCGAAAGCAGTAGGATCGGCTCCGGGTACGCCACCCACGTGCATCGGGCGAGGAGTCCGACGCCGTGCTGCAGCCGCCGCTGCTGCGATCCCGCTCCCAGGTGGCGCCCGACCCGCGACGGCCGCATGACCCGGCATGAGGCCTCCCGTGCGAGGTCCTGCGAGGTCTCGTGCTCGTTCGAGCTACCCCCAGCCCAATTCCCGCGCCACCGCCTCCACGTCCACGGGCAGCTCCGCCACGCGGAACGGCAGCCCGAGCGCCGTGTCGGGGTCCTTGAGCCCGTGCCCGGTCAGCACGCACACGCACCGGCTGCGGCGCTCCACCTCGCCCGCCTGCACCGCCGCACGCAGTCCCGCGACACTCGCCGCCGATGCCGGCTCGCAGAACACGCCCTCGCGGCGCGCGATCTCCCGGTACGCCTCGAGGATCTCCGCATCGGAGACCGCCCGGAACGAACCGGCCGATTCCCGAACCGCGGCGACCGCCGTGTCCCAGCTCGCGGGCCGGCCGATGCGGATCGCGGTCGCGACCGTCTCCGGCTGGGCGACGGGCTCGCCGCGCACCAGCGGCGCAGCGCCTTCCGCCTGGACGCCGAGCATCCGCGGCAGCCTCGTGCTCGAGCCGCGCTCCGCGTACCGTCGGAACCCCAGCCAGTACGCCGTGATGTTGCCGCCGTTGCCGACCGGCAGCGCGACCACGTCGGGCGCATCGCCCAGCTCATCGCAGATCTCGTACGCCGCGGTGGCCTGGCCTTCGACGCGGTACGGGTTCACCGAATTGACCAGCGCCGCCGGGTAACGCTCGGCGAGCGCCCGCGCCACGTCCAGCGCAGCGTCGAAGTTCCCGTCCAGCGACACGATGCGCGCTCCGTACGCCACCGCCTGCGCCAGCTTGCCGACGGCGACCTTGCCGCGCGGAAGCAGAACGCCCGCCGTGATCCCCGCCCGCGCGGCGTAGGCGGCCGCGCTGGCCGCGGTGTTGCCCGTGGATGCGCAGAGCACCGTCCTCGCGCCTTCCTCGATGGCCTTCGCCACCGCGACGACCATCCCCCGGTCCTTGAACGAGCCCGTGGGGTTGAGCCCTTCGAACTTGAGGAACAGCTCACTCACGCCGACCCACTCGGCGAGCCGCGGCGCCGAGAGCAGCGGCGTCGAGCCCTCGCCCAGTGTCAGCGCGGGCGTGGCCGGCGTGATCGGGAGGAATGAGGGGTAGCGGCGGAGAACGCCGCGCATTCCGTCGGGCGCCGTGTCCGGGGCGGCTGCGCCGGAACCAGACGCCGGCCCGTGCGATGAGCCCGCCATGTTCAGTTCCTCTCCCAGCGCGAACGGTGCAGCAGCGCCAGCTCGACCAGGTCCGCGAACACCGCGGAGCCAGTGGGCCGGCTGCCCGCGCCGCGGCCGATGAACGTGAGCGGGCCGGCGAAGTCGCCCTCGAGCGTGACGGCGTTGACCTCGTTCCGCACCTGGGCGAGTGCGTCCGTCGCCGGGATCTCGACTGGTGCGACCCGGAGCGAGACGGCCCCGTCGTCGTCACGCGTTGCTTCCGCGATCAGCTTGATGACACAGCCCCGGCGCAGTGCGTCGTCGACATCGCTGAGCGTGAGTCGTTCGATGCCCTCCACGCACACCGACTCGAGCGGCAGCCACCGGCCGAACGCGTGGCGGGCCAGGATCACCAGCTTCTGCGCAGTGTCCGTGCCGGAGATGTCTGCCGACGGGTCCGCCTCGGCGAAGCCCAGCTCCTGGGCCTGCGCCAGCGCGTCCTCGAGCGCCAGCCGATCCTCCGCCATGCGCGTGAGGATGTAGTTGCACGTGCCGTTGAGGATGCCGCGCACCCGCGTCAGGCGGTTGGCCACCAGCGCGCCGCGCAGCGCGTGGAGCACGGGGATCGCGCCGCCGACGGCCCCCTCGTAGCGCAGCTCGGCGCCTCTCGCCGACGCCAGCGCCTCCAGCTCCTCGCCCCTCGCGGCGATCAGCGCCTTGTTCGCCGTGACGACGTGCTTGCCCGCGCGGAGCGCACTCTCGACCACGACGCCCGCCGTGTCCAGCCCGCCCATCGCCTCCACGACGATGTGGACCTGTGCGTCCTCGAGCGGCGCGCGCCAGTCGCACGTGGGCTGCACGTGGCGAGGCTGCACGCGCCGAGGACGGGACGGGTCGCGGATGACGACGTGCCGCAGCTCGAGATCCAGGCCACGCGTGCTCCTCAGCTCCCCGCCGCGCGCATCCAGGATCTCGACCAGGCCGGAGCCGACGTTGCCCAGCCCGTACAGTGCGACGCCCACGGTCATGCCGGCCTCCGCTCGTTCATGGCTCGGGCCGGCAGCAGCGCGTCGTGGAGGAGCGCCGCGGCGGGGTCGGCCTGGTCGGGCCGCACGTACAGCGTGAGGCCCAGCTCGCTGATGCCCAGGCCTTCCGGCTCGATGCCCATGCGTGAGAGTCGCTGGAGCGCGCGGGCGATGGCGGCGCCGCACGCGGACAGCCCCGTGCCGACCACGGTGATGCGCGCGACCGGCCGCTCCACCGCGATGCGCGCCCCGTTGCCCAGCACGCTGGCGGCGGCGTGGTGCGCATCGTCGGCCCGGTCCGCCGGCACGATGGCGGTGAGCCGCCGTGCGCCGTCGTCGTCTCGCTTCTCCTCCAGCCATTCGACGCCGACGCCGGCCTCGGCCAGGGCGGCGAGCACGGCGGCAGCGCCGCCGGGCGGGTCATCCACGGTCAGGCGCGCCGAGCCCACGGCCGCGGCGACGCCCAGGATGCGGGGTCCTTCCACGGATGCGCCTCCATCGATGTAGGTGCCACACTCGGGCCCGTTGGTCAGGCTCGAAAGGATGCGCAGCGGCATGCGGTACGACTCCGCGAGCGCCGCCGCGCGCGGGTGGAGCACTGCCGCGCCGGCCAGCGCGAGCATCAGCGCCTCGCGGTGTGCGAGCCGGTCCCACCGCTGCGCGGTCGGGACGCGGCGCGGGTCCGCGCTGAAGATGCCGTCCACGTCCGTGTAGATGTCGCAGCGCGCGGCGCCCAGCGCGATGGCGATCGCGACCGCCGTGGTGTCCGAGCCACCGCGGCCGAGCGTCGTCAGCTCCTCGTCCGCGCTGAGCCCCTGGAACCCGGCGACCACGGGCACGCGCCCTTCTTCGAGCGCGCGGCGAACGCGGCTGGCACGGACCTCGGTGATCCGTGCAGCGCCATGCGCGCCGTCGGTCCAGATCTCGGCCTGCGGACCCGTGAACGACACAGCGGGCACGCCGCATTCCTCGAGGGCGAGCGCGACCAGCGCGATGGCGGCCTGCTCCCCCGTCGCCAGGAGCTGGTCCAGCTCGCGGCGGCGCGTGGCCGCGGCCCCCGGCGCGACGGCGGATGCGAGGGCGAGCAGCTCGTCCGTGGTATCGCCCATGGCGGAGACGACGAGGGCGACGCGCTCGCCCCGCGCCCGTGCTCGGGCCACGCGCTCCGCGACCGCGCGGATCCGCTCCGGCGAGCCAACGGACGTGCCGCCGAACTTCTTCACCACCAGCGTCATCGCGGCACCTCCACGCGGACGCCTACGAGCGCCGGCTGTGCGGGGAAGTAGACGACGCCGTCCGGGCCGGCCGCGCGGCGGAACGCGTCCGCCATGGCCGCGGCCACGTCCTCCGCGCGGACGGGCTCGCAGGCGGCGATCAGGCCGGAGCCGCTGCCCGAGATGGTGACGGCCCATGCGCCCGCTTCGCGTGCCGCGTCCATGGCCTCCTTCGCGCCGGGGATCAGCGGCAGGCGGTAGGGCACGTGCAATTCGTCATTGAAGCCGACGCGGATCAGCTCCGCGTCCGCGACGGCGAGACCGTGCAGCAGCGCGGCGAGCCGGCCGAGAGCGCGCGTGGCGACAGCGTGCGGCACCGATTCCGGCAGCGCGCGCCGCGCGGCGGCCGTCGAGACCTCGGCGCCCGGCGCCGCGTATGCGAAGCCGACGTCGGGCGAGAGCGGCAGCGGCACGACGCGCAGCGCGCCGTTCTCTTCCCGGGCGACGGCGACCAGCCCGCCGAAGATCGCGGGCGCAGCGTTGTCGGGGTGGCCTTCCAGTTCGGTGGCGAGGTCGAGCCAATCGGTGTGATGGGCCGGGGCGAGGGCGTGGGCGGGGGCATGGCCGGGAGCTTCGCCGGCACACTCCGGTGGTAGCTTCCCGGCCGCCGCATCCGCGAGGGCCAGCCCTGCCACCACGGCGGCAGCGGAGGAGCCCAGGCCGCGGCTCAGCGGGATGTCGGAACTCGCGCGGATCGTGCCGCGCGCGTCGCTCACGCCGTGCGCCGCGAGACGGGCGCGGAAGGCGCGGGCGAGGATGTCGTCGTCCGCCCCCACGGAGAGCGCGGCGAGGGTGCCTTCGCGCTCGACACGGAGCGGGGCGTCATCCGGCTCGTACGCGGCGTCGAGGTAGCGCGCGACCGCGAGCCCGATGCAGTCGAACCCCGATCCGAGGTTGGACGTGCTCGCCGGGACGCGCACGCGCGCTGCTCTGGGTTCGCTCGGTTCCGTGTCCATCCTGCTGCCGCTCGGTTCGAGGGTAAACGAAAACGCGGCCTCTCTGTTCGGAGAGGCCGCGTCTGTCTGGTTTCACCTTCTGTCCGTTCCCCTCAACGCACGAAGGCCAGCACGCCGCCTCTCCGAGAGAGCCGGGTGATAATGGTCATCGTGGTGGTAATCGGACAGAAGCGCATCATCGTCGTCTCGTTCCTATGAACGCTCCGCCGCGTCCTGCACGGCGGGAAGCGTACTCTATGCGCAGGGCGTCGCGTCGTCAAGGGGGGCGCCGGCGCGCTCGGGGGACGCGCAGGCGGGGCCGTCGCTCGGCCGTCTTCAGCCCAGCGCCTCGAGCACCTCCGCCGCGTGGCCGGCCGGCTTGACGTTCTCGAACACCCGGGCGATGCGCCCCTCCTCGTCGATGAGGAAGGTGGTGCGCGCCACGCCCCAGTAGGTGCGGCCGTACATGGTCTTCTGCTGCCAGACGCCGTACGCCTCGGCCACCCGGTGGTCGGTGTCCGCCAGCAGCGGGAAGTCCAGCCCGTACTTTTCCTTGAAGCGCCTGTGCGACTCGACGGTGTCCGGGCTCACGCCCAGCACGACCGCGCCGTTCGCCGCCAGGTCCTTGCTGCGGTCCCGGAACTCGCACGCCTCGATGGTGCAGCCGGGGGTGTCGTCCTTGGGATAGAAGTAGAGGACGACCTTGCGGCCCCGCAGGTCGGAGAGACGGACGGTCGAGCCGTCGTCGGCCTGGAGCTCGAAGTCCGGGGCGATGTCGTTCGGCTTCAGCATGCGCGGGCTCCTCCTGGCTGTCGCCGCGGGCGGTCCGTGGGTGGCTGCGGAGTATGGGGCGGCCGCGGCGGCCCATCAAGGGGCCAGCGTGCGCCAGGTCGATCGCGACCCGGTTCTCGAATCTCGGGTACGCGGTGCCGTCGACCCCTGATCCTCGCCGTGTTCGCCCGTTGCGCCGGGATCGTGCCCCGACCCTCGTCCTCACCGGCGTCCTCGCCTGCCGTTGCGTCTCCATGGGGTGCGCCGGAGCGCCGGACGCTCCCCGTGCGGGGGCGTCTCCGTCCCCGACCTGCCGGCGGACGAGACCGTCCTGGCCGCCGCCGGCGACGTCCTGGTCACGCTCGCACTGGACGAATGGGATGTCCCACGCATCATCGCACGGCATCGGCTGCAGGAACGAGCCGGGAGCCCCATCGTGACGACGGGGCTCCCCCGAGTGCGGTGAGAGCGTTTCGCCAGAGGTCCTGGGAGGGAGGGATGGGCGGGGACCCGCATCAGCCCCCGCCTGGGTGCTCGCCCATTAGAAGGGTTGGAAGCCGGGCGAGCCGAAGCGCTCCATGTTGATGAGGCTCCACAGCGGGTAGCCGTAGGCCGCGATGATCAGCAGCACCGCGATCGCGGTCCACAGCCCGAACCGATCCCAGACGGGCCGACGGCGCGGCAGCGGCTCGAGCGGCTCCGCGTAGAGGATCGGCTCCGCCTCCTGCCGCTCACGGCTCAGCCCCGTCGCCACCACCACGAGCACGAAGCTCATCGCGCTCACGAACAGGATCACGCCGCCCAGGGCCGAGAGGCCGGTCCAGGCCTGCCACGCCTGGGCGATGGGGTGCCCGCCGTAGCTCGCGTCGTAGATGCGGCGGGGCATGCCCGTGAGCCCGGTGGCGTGGTTCACGATGCTGAACGTCATCATGCCCACGAACCACAGGTAGGGCTGCACGGAGGCCAGGGACGGGAACTTGAGCGGCTTGCCGGTGAGCCGCGGCAGCAGGTAGTAGCTCGTGCCCATGAACGTGAGGGCGACGGCCGTCCCGACGGTCAGGTGGAAGTGCCCCTGCACCCACGCGGTGTTGTGGACCATCGAGTTCATGCCGAACGCCGCGTTGATGGCGCCTCCGAACCCGCCCAGCGCGAACGTCAGCATCGCGAGCGCGATGGACGAGAAGAACGGCTCACGCCAGGGCAGCTTGCCGATCCAGTCGAACCACCCCGTCGCGCCCTTCAGCCGCCCCGCGACCTCGAGCGAGGCGATGACGGTGAACGCCGTGATGAAGCTGGGCAGCAGGATCGCGTAGGTGTTCACCGTGTGGAACAGCTTCCACCCGGTCGGGATGCCCGGATCCATGAACTGGTGGTGGAACCCGACCGGCGTCGAGAAGAGGATGAACAGGATGAAAACGACGCGGGCCAGCGGGTCGCTGAACAGCTTGCCGCCCACCGCGCGCGGCAGGACCGAGTACCACAGCGCGTACGCCGGCAGCAGCCAGAAGTAGACGAGCGGGTGGCCGAACCACCAGAACAGCGTCCGGGCCAGCACCGGGTCCACCGTCTCCTTCAGGCCGAGCGACCACGGGATCAGCAGGAACAGCATCTCCGCGGCCACGCCGATCGTCGCGAGCAGCCAGACGATGACGGTCGCGACGATGCCGTGCATCGCCACGGGCACCGGCTCATCCGGATGCTCGCGCCGCCATGCGCGATAGCAGCGCAGCATCACGAGGCACCAGACCCACGAGCCCACGACGAGCAGCGTCGCGCCGATGTAGAAGAGCGGGTGCGCCTTCAGGGGCGGGTAGAACGTGTACAGCACGGTGGCCTCGCCCGCGAGGATCGTGCCCGCCGTGAGCACGGTGCCGACCAGCGCGATCACGAAGCCGATCCAGCCGAGCCGCTCGCTCAAGAGCTCCCGGCCCAGGGTGGTGCGGGCGATCACGTAGCCCAGCCCCATGATGAAGAAGGTGGTGAAGACCAGCGCCATCAGCACGCCGTGCGCGGTCACCGAGAGGTAGAAGATCTGCGGCGAACGGAACGGCAGTGCGGCGTTGGCGCGGGACAGCGCCTGCATGACCGCCATCATCGCGGCGACGCCGAACGACGCGAAGGCGACCCAGAAGTGCGCCATCGCGAGCCGCGACCAGCCCGAGCCCACGGCCACCGGCGGCGCGCTGGGCTCCTTCACGGCGGTCTGATTCACTGTGATGACGCTCACGCTCCCTCCCGCGTGACGATCAGCCTGCCTTGCATGTAGTGGTGCCCGAGTCCGCAGTACTCGTTGCACACGATGAGATACTCACCGGGCTCTTTGAACACCGTGGTGAACTGGCTGACGTAGCCGGGGATCACCATGGTGTTGCCGTTGGTGCCGACGATCTGGAAGCCGTGCACGACATCCGGGCTGGTCATCCGGAAGGTCACGGGCTTGCCGGCCGGGACGCGGATCTCGTTGGGAAGGAAGGAGAACATCTGCGCCAGCAGCACGACCTGGACGCTGCCGTCCGGCCTGACCGTGACGCCCGGCTGTGCGAACCGCTCATCGGTCCGCGCCGTCTTCGGATCGATCGTCTCGACGTGGCTGGGTGGATGGCCGGCGTACACCGCCGCGCCGTAGAAGATCGAGCCGATGAACACGGCGATCAACCCGATGGCGATCCCGATCCAGATCTTCTCGTAAAGGTCCACTTTCATGGGCGCCTCTTACGGTTGGACCCCGCCACGGGGTAGGTAGACGCCGAAGTACAGGGCGAGCCAGCCGAGCGCGAACAGCAGGCCGTAGAGGGCGACGATCGCCAGCGTGCCGCGCGGGTGCCCGCCGGGTCCGGACGCATCCTGCATCTGTTCCTCCTTCCCAAGGAGCAGGTTTGCACGGCAGGAAGGATGGGGGCCGCCCGGCGGGCGCTCTATCCGGGAAACGTCGGATCGTGTGTCGGGAAATTCCCGACCCGTCGTGCCGGTCGAGGGCGGGTCGAGCCGGCTGGGCAGGGGCAGTGGGGCGCTGCGAGGGGAGCCGGCGGCCGAGGCGCCGGTGCGAGCAGGCAGGGAGCCGCCGGGACCGGGGCGCCGCCGCCGGGGCGTCGCCGGGCGAGCGACCGGGGCGGCTCCCGGGCCCCTTCCCCGGGCGGTCCTCGTGCCGGGGGCGGGCGTGGCCGGGCGCGGACAAGCCGCCGGACGGAGCCCGGTTGCATGCCCGGAGCTCCATGCTATGTTTCCGCCGCGACGAACCCCCGAGTCCAAGGCGGATCGGAAATGGCGCGTCAGAACACGATCGCAGGCGAACTCCCCGTCCCGGATTTCTACGACCCCGAGAACGCGGCGCGCTGGAGCTACCGGCCGGACGAGCAGGCCGTCTTCGAGCGCGCGGTCAGGTGGCGCGAGCAGCACGGCATCCGGCCCGCGGCCGAGGACCGGCTGCGCGTCCACCTCCTGTTGATCGATCTCCAGAAGGATTTCTGCTTTCCCGAGGGCACGCTCTACGTGGCGGGCCGGAGCGGGCGCGGCGCGATCGAAGACAACGACCGCATCGCCCGCTTCATCTACCGCAACCTCGCCGTGATCAGCGAGATCACGTGCACGCTGGACACCCACTTCCCCCACCAGATCTTCTCGCCGGCGTTCTGGGTGGACGCGGACGGCAACCCGCCGCCCGCGAACCGGCAGATCATCGCCGAGCAGATCCGTTCGGGCGAGGTGCGGCCGAACCCGGCGCTGGCGGCGACGCTCGCGGGCGGGGATTACGACTGGCTCCTGAAGCAGGTGATCCACTACTGCGAGGAGCTGGAGCGACAGGGGAAGTACCGGCTCTACCTGTGGCCGCCCCACTGCCTGCTGGGCAGCGAGGGGCACGCGCTTGCGGGCGTGATCCAGGAGGCACGGCTGTTCCACGCCTACGCGCGCGCCGCGGCGGCTCCGGTCGAGATCAAGGGCCAGACCGCCCTCACCGAGTACTACTCCGTGCTCGGCCCCGAGGTGACCACGCGGTGGGACGGCGGCACGATCGCCGAGAAGAACACGCTGTTCGTCGAGAAGCTGATCCAGAACGACGTCATCGTCATCGCGGGCCAGGCGGCGAGCCACTGCGTGAAGAGCACCATCGAGGACCTGCTGGACCACATCGACCCGGACCTCACTCGCAAGGTCTACATCCTGCGGGACTGCATGTCCGCCGTCACGGTCCCGGATCCCGAGCGGCCCGGCGAGTTCCTCTTCGACTTCACCCCCAACGCCGAGGAGGCGCTGGAGCGGTTCGCGGAGGCGGGCATGCACGTCGTCGAATCGACGACGCCGATCCGGGAGTGGCCCGGAGTCGGAGCCTAGAGAGGTCGCGCAGTCGAACGGACCGATCGTGCGACGGGGCTCCTGCAAAGGGCCCCGTCGCCGTTTCGAGGCCGCCGCGTCGCCGCACGGCGATCGGCCAGGACCCGCGCGGAGGCGCAGAGAACGAGGAGGGGAGCACCCTATGGATGGGTACACACGTCCGGCCGCAGGGGAGTACGCGGATTACTTCGTGCCATACGTCCGCCTCGTGCCGCCGGGCCCGATCCTGACGATCCTGGAGCGCCAGCTCGAGGAGACGCTCGCGCTGCTCCGGCCGCTGGACGAGGAGCAGGCCGGCTTCCGCTACGCGCCCGGCAAGTGGAGCATCCGCGAGGTGGTCGGACACGTCATCGACACGGAGCGCATCTTCGGCGTGCGCGCGCTTTGGTTCGCGCGGGGCGAGCCGGGGCCGCTCCCCTCCTTCGAGCAGGACGATTTCGTGCGCACGGCCGGCTTCGACCGGCGCACCCTCGCCGACTTGCTGGAGGAGCTGCGCCTCGTGCGCTCTTCGACGATCGCGTTGTTCCGCGGGCTGCCGCCCGAGGCGCTCACGCGCGAGGGCATCGCCGCCGGCGAGCGTCTCGTGGTGCGCGCCGTTCCCTTCATCATCGCGGGCCACGAGTTGCACCATCGGGCGCTGTTGCTGGAACGGTATCTCGGCGCGATCGCGACGTGAGGGCGACGGGCATGGGCGAGGGCGGTCCCGCTCCCGTTCCCATCGACGTTCCCGGGCCCGGCTGTGCGATCCGGAACCGCCCCCGCCCGCCGCTTTCCGAAGTCCCCCGCCCGGGCGACGGCAGCAGGGCAGGGTGGCCTCCTGGGTGTGAGGGCCGAGCCGGAAGGACGGCCGCCCGCACCCGGAGGACACTACGTCCCCAGCACCTCCGCCCGCCCGATCGCCTCCAGGTCTCGCCTCAGCTTCAGCACCGCCAGGTCCTTCGCCTTGGCCTCGATCATCACGTCGAAGCACCGGTCGGCGAGCTGCGAGAGGAAATCCGCGAAGGTGAACGGGTCCACGTAGTCGGCGTGTTGGCGCAGGAGCGGCGGCTCGATGCGCTGCTGCTTGCCGCGGCCGACCACGCGGCCGTCCAGGCGGGGCGACGAGAAGTGGATCTTGGGCGTGACGCCCCGCGGCCACGTGTCCAGCGCGCGGCGGGCGGCGTCCACGGTCTCGAGGCCGCGGGGGTTGAGGCGGTGGTGCTGGTGGTCGAACACGACGGGCGTGCCCGTGCGCGCGTGGATCCAGAGACAGTCCTCGACGCCGAAGCACGCCTCGTCGTTCTCGACGACGAGGCGCCGCCGGGCGGGCTCGGGCAGACCTTCGAACCGCTCGGCGAACCGTGCGAGCGCGGCCTCGCGGTCGCCGTAGAGCCCGCCCACGTGCAGCACCACCACCGCCTCCGGACCCTGCCCGAGCGCATCGAGCAGCTCTGCCTGGAGCGTGAGGTCCGCCGCGGCCTTGGCCGCGACGGCGTCGTCTTCCGCATTCAGCACCACGAACTGCGACGGGTGCAGCGAGAGCCGGATGCCCAGCTCGCGCGCGAGGCGGCCGACCGCCTCGAGCGCGTCCGCGTTGCGCTCGATCTGCCCGTGGAACCGCGGCAGCTCGGGGTGCGTGCCGTACGGGACGAAGTCGGACGAGAGCCGGTACATGCGGATCCCGACGTCGTCCAGGTACTCGAGGATCGCGTGCAGCCGCTCGATGGACACGGCGAGATCCGGGTTGGACCGCCAGCGGCGCGTGTCGTGGCTCGGCAGGTCCGGCCGGCCCAGCACCTTCACCGCGAAACCGAGCCGGCGCCGGTGCGGCGGCTCGGGCTCGAGCCCGGCGTTCCGGCCCGCGACGTGCATCGCGCTCATGCCTCACTCCACCAGCGCACCGGACGGAGACCCGGCATGCCACGGGCCGCCGTGGCGTCCGGGTCAGAGACCACCGTGGACACCCTGATCCATGCACACGCGACTGACCCGTTCCGCCACCCTCCTCGCCTCCGTCGCCGGGATCTTCGCGGCCTCGTGGCTCGCTTCGCCCGTCGAGGCGCAGCACGCGGCCGGCCACGCGCCCACACGAAAGGCGAGGGACGGCGAGGCGCTCTATCGCGCCGCGTGCGCCGCGTGTCACGGCGCGGACGGGAGGGGGACCACGCAGGCGCTCGTCGGCTTCGATCTGCCGCTGCCCGACTTCACGGATTGCAACTTCGCGACCCGCGAGCCGGACGTGGACTGGCTCGCCGTCTCACACCAGGGCGGGCCGGCCCGCGGGTTCAGCCGGCTGATGCCCGCTTTCGGCGCCGCGCTCACGGTGGACGAGCTCCAGAGCGTGCTGGATTACATCCGCACGTTCTGCGGCAACGACGACTGGCCGCGCGGCGAGCTGAACCTGCCGCGGGCGCAGGTCACCGAGAAGGCGTACCCGGAGGACGAGCTCGTCCTCACGACCGTCTTCGCCGTCGAAGGCGCGGGCGCGTGGATGAACGAGTTCGTCTACGAGAAGCGGTTCGGCGCGCGCAACCAGTGGGAGATCGCGGTGCCGTTCGGCGTGCGCGAGCGCGACACGGGCGAGTGGACGGGCGGGATGGGTGACATCGCGCTCGGCGTGAAGCGCGCGCTGTACCACAGCCTGGCCCGCGGGACGATCTTCAGCGCCGCGGCCGAGATCATCGTGCCCACCGGAGACGAGGACGACGGCTTCGGCGCCGGTACCGCGATCTTCGAGCCGTTCGTCGCGCTGGGCCAGCTCCTGCCCGCGGACGCGTTCCTCCAGCTCCAGCTCGGCGCGGAGTTCCCGTTCGACCGGGACCGTGCCGACGACGAGGGCTTCTGGCGCGCCGTCCTCGGGAAGACGTGGACCGAGGGTCGGTGGGGCCGCGCGTGGTCGCCCATGGTGGAGCTGCTCGGCGCCCGCGAGCTCTCAGGCGGCGCGAGCGCCGAGTGGGACGTGCTGCCGCAGGTGCAGGTCACGCTGAGCCGGCGGCAGCACGTCATGGCCAACATCGGCGTCCGCGTGCCGCTGAACCGGAAGGACACGCGCCAGACCGAGCTGTGGATCTACCTGCTCTGGGACTGGTTCGACGGCGGCCTCTTCGAGGGGTGGTGACGACGATGCGCACACACGTCACGCGGGTCGTTGCGGCCTTCGCTGCACTGCTCCTGCTCGCCGCTGCGCCGCGGGCGGCGCGCCTGGCGCTCGAGGCCGCGGGCCATGCGGATCCGCCCGTCTTCCTCACCGGCGACCAGTGCATGGCTTGCCACAACCAGCTCGTCACGCCGAAGGGAGAGGACATCTCGATCGGCGCGGCCTGGCGCGCGTCCATCATGGCCAACTCCGCGCGAGACCCGTACTGGCAGGCGGGCGTGCGGCGCGAGGTCATGGACCACCCGGAATCCTCGGAGCTGATCCAGGACGAGTGCTCGCGCTGCCACATGCCGATGTCCAACGAGCTGGAGCGGCGGAGCGGCGGGCACGGGCGCGTCTTCGACCACTTGCCCGTCGGCAGGCCGGAGACGCGGCTCGACTCGCTGGCCGCGGACGGCGTCTCGTGCTCGCTGTGCCACCAGATCACAGCGGAGAAGTTCGGCACGCCCGAGAGCTTCACCGGCGGGTTCGTGGTGGACACGGCGCGCGTGAGCGGGCACGGCCGCATCTTCGGCCCGTTCGAGGTGGACACCGGCCGCATCACGATCATGCGCTCGGCCACCGGCTTCCGCCCGACCGAGGCCGCGCACATCCAGACCTCCGAGCACTGCGCGACGTGCCACGTGCTCTACACCACCGCGCTCGGGCCCGGAGGCGAGGTCATCGCCCGGCTTCCTGAGCAGACGCCGTATCAGGAGTGGCTGAACAGCGCGTATCGCGGCGTGCAGAGCTGCCAGGAGTGCCACATGCCGCCGGTCGCGGACAGCACCGCGATCACCGCCGTGCTCGGCCAGCCGCGGCCGGAGGTCTCGCGGCACACCTTCGTCGGCGGGAACTTCTTCCTGCTCCGCATGCTGAACCGCTACCGGGACGAGCTGGGCGTCGTGGCGCTGCCGCACGAGCTGGACGCGCTCGCCCGCGCGACGGAGGAGTTCCTGCGCACCCAGAGCGCGCGCGTTGCCGTGGAGCGGGCGGACGTCGCCGATGGGTGGCTCGACGTCGTCGTGGCCGTCGAGAACCTGACCGGCCACAAGCTGCCGACGGCGTACCCGTCGCGGCGCGCGTGGCTGCACCTCACCGTGTACGACCGCGACGGCAACCGGATCTTCGAGTCGGGCGCGTTGCGGCCGGACGGCTCGATCGTCGGCAACGCCAACGACGATGACCCGGCGTTGTACGAGCCGCATCACGAGATCATCGACTCACCCGGCCAGGTCCAGGTCTACGAGTCCATCATGGTGGACACCGCGGGGGCGGTGACCACCGGTCTCCTCAGCGGCGTGCGCTACGTCAAGGACAACCGGCTGCTGCCCCACGGCTTCGACAAGGCCGGCGCGCACGAGGACATCGCCGTCTACGGCGGCGCCGCCGCAGATCCGGACTTCCGGGCCGGCGGCGACCGCGTCCGCTACCGCGTGAACCTTGCGGGCGCCGAGGGCCCGTTCCGCGTGGAGGCGAGGCTCTGGTACCAGCCGATCTCGTTCCGCTGGGCCAACAACCTCCGGTCCTACGACGCGTTCGAGACGCAGCGCTTCGTGCGCTACTACGAGGCGATGGCGGACGTGTCGGCGATCGTGCTGGCGGAGGCGATGGCGGTGGCGCGTTAGACCCATAGGGGCGTCGCTGCGCTCCCCGGCCCCCGGCCGGCTCCGTCCCGCTCGCGCCGCTGCGAGGTCCGACCTCCGCCGGCGCCGTCGTCCTCGCCGGCCGCCTGGAGCGCCGGGACCCCGCCGCGCTGGGCATGGGGGTGGATTCCCTCCTCGTGCTCGCCGTGTCCGCCGGCGGGCGGCCGCGGCGGTCGGGCCGGAGCCGGCCCACCGCTGGCGCGAGGGCTCCCGACCGGCTAGATAGAGGCCCGGAGCGGGCGGAAGCCCTCGCCCGCTGGGGGGTATCACGACAAGAGGGTGGACGGGCCGGCGCCGGCCGCCGGGCCCGGGATCGCGAGACCGAACAGAGCGAGATGAGCGGAGCGCGCAGGAAGACGGTCGTCGTCGACATCGGCGGCGTGAAGGTGGGCGGGACGCACCCGATCGTGGTGCAGTCGATGACGAACACGGACACGGCGGACGCCGCGGCGACCGCCGCGCAGGTCAAGGCCCTGGCCGCAGCGGGGAGCGAGCTGGTCCGCGTCACGGTGAACAACGAAGAAGCGGCGCAGGCCGTGCCGGAGATCGTGCGGCGGCTGCGCGACGACGGCGTCACCGTCCCGATCATCGGCGACTTCCACTACAACGGCCACCTCCTGCTCACGAAGTACCCGGCGTGCGCGGCGGCGCTGGACAAGTACCGGATCAATCCGGGCAACGTCGGCGCCAAGCATCGGGACGAGAACTTCCGCACGATCATCCAGGTCGCGCTGGAGTACGGCAAGCCGGTCCGCATCGGCGTGAACTGGGGCTCGCTGGACCAGCGTCTCCTCACGGAGCTGATGGACGAGAACGCGCGTCGGCCGGAGCCGCTCGACGCCCGGGACGTGATGATCGAGGCGATGATCGAGAGCGCGCTGCGCTCGGCCGCCCTCGCGGAGGAGACGGGGCTGCCGCACGACCGGATCGTCCTTTCGGCCAAGGTCTCCGGCGTGCCGGATCTCGTGGACGTGTACCGCCGGCTCGCGGCGCGGTGCGACTACCCGCTGCACCTCGGGCTGACCGAGGCGGGCATGGGGACCAAGGGCGTCATCGCCACCACCGCGGGCCTGGCCATCCTGCTGCACGAAGGGATCGGCGACACGATCCGTGTCTCGCTCACGCCGCAGCCCGGCGGCGACCGTGCGGAAGAGGTGCGCGTGGCGCAGCAGATCCTCCAGTCGTTGGGGCTGAGGAGCTTCGAGCCGCAGGTCACGTCGTGCCCGGGCTGCGGCCGGACCACGAGCACGTTCTTCCAGCAGATGGCCGAGCAGATCCAGGGCTACATCCGGGAGCGCATGCCCGAGTGGCGCGTGCGCTACCCGGGCGTGGAGGAGATGCGGGTCGCGGTCATGGGGTGTGTGGTGAACGGCCCGGGCGAGTCCAAGCACGCGAACATCGGCATCTCCCTGCCCGGCACGTTCGAGGAGCCCAAGGCGCCGGTCTACATCGATGGCCAGCTCCACACCACCCTCAGGGGCGAGGGGCTGGTGGAGGAGTTCCTGCGGCTGCTGGACGGGTACGTGGAGGCGAAGTACGGGGCGGCGAAGCGGTGAACTGCGGGCGCGAGCGCCCGCGCTGGCCGAGTCCCGCAACCGCGCGCGAGGGCGTTCCGCAAAGCCGAGAATGAACGCGGACGGGGGCGCTCGTGGCGGAATCATCCGTGCCGCGAGCGCCCCCGCGTCGAATGCGACCGCGCGACCGTCGCGCTACTTCTTCTCCTTCAACTCGATCGTCACCGGCTGCCCGGCGGGCTCCTGCTTGACCACGATGTGCGGCGCGGCCTTCGTGGCGTACAGCTTCATCGAGCCCGCGGCGCTGGTCACCTCGAGCTCGTAGACCTCGAACTCGCCCGCCGGCACCGTGACCTCGCCCTCGCCCACGACCTTGATCTCCAGGTTCGTCAGCGTGCCGCCCTGCGCGTTCACCACGGGCAACGTGAACGACGCGCCGGGCGCCAGATCGAGGACCATGATGGCGTAGTCGTCCATGCCGGGCAGGAGCAGTCCGGAGACGACGTCAATGGACACGTCCCGTGGCTCCGAGCCGGGCAGCGAGACCGTGCCCACGACCTCGTCGCCCTCGACGCGCAGGTCCACGGAGATCGTGTTCGACCCCACCTGCTGCTCCGTCTTCGAGAAGAGCGGGCGCAGGTCGGCGGCCGCGAACGCCACCTCCTGCCGGAGACTCGTCATGCCGCCCATCTCGCCGACCGAGCGGATCGCCTGCACGCCGCTGATCTCCTCCCGCGTCGTCGTCACCGTCAAGGATGCGATCGCGTTGCCCTGGAACATGACATCGTAGACGCGCGTGCCGGCCTCGATGGCGGAGCCGTCCAGGGCGAGGTCCGAGCCGCGCACCTCGAGGGCCGAGCGGTCGAGCGGGTTGCCGTCCGCGTCGAGCAGCCGGATCGGCCCGTAGCCGGACACGTTGTCCAGGATCTGCGTCGCATCGCCCACGACGACGACCACCGCGCGATCGGGCCGGATGTGCGTCTGCGCCGCGCGGCGCACGTCCGCCGCGGTGATGGCCGCGACCTTGTCACGGTACGTCGCGACGTAGTCGTCGGGCAGGCCGAGCAGCCGCGCACTCGCGATCTGGTTCGCGACCTGCTGCGGCGTCTCGATCTGGAGCGGGAACGAGCCCGTCATGAAGTCCTTCGCGGTCGTGAGGTCGGCGTCGGAGAAATCGCCCGCACGCAGCTTCTCGATCAACCGGAAGAACTCCGCGAGCGTGCTGTCCACGACCTCGTTGCGGACCTCGGCCCACGCCTGGAAGTAGCCGGGCTCGAGCCGCTGGGCGAGGGTCGCGTAGGCGGCGTACGTGTAGCCCTTCTCCTGGCGCAGGGTCTGGAAGAACCAGCCGGTCGTCCCGCCGCCCAGGATCTGGCCGACCACGTCCAGCGCGACCCAGTCCTGGTGCGTCGCGGGCGGGAGCAGGTGGCCGATCCGGATCACGGCCTGCACCGCGCCCGGCTTGTGGACGAAGACCACCTCGCGCGCGCTACGATCCGCGGGCGTGGGCAGGCTCGCCTTGGCCGGCGCCGCGCCCTGCCAGTCGCCGAAGTGGCGCTCGAGCCGCTGCACGATGTCGTTGGGATCCACGTCGCCGGCCACGACGAACAGCGCGTTGCCGGGCCGGAAGTGGGTGGCGTGGTAGGCGACCAGGTCGTCCCGCGTGATGGCACGCACCGACTCGGGCGAGGGCCGGGTGCCGTAGGGGTGCTCGCCGTAGACCTCGCGCAGGAACTGCCGCTCGGCCAGGTACTGCGGCTGCCCGAGGTTGGCCTGGAGCGCCGACAGCATGCGCTGGCGCTCGGTCTCCAGCTCGGACTCCGGGAACGTCGGGTTGCGCACGATGTCGCTCATGAGCACGAGCGCGGTGTCCAGGAACTCCGTCAGCACGCTCGCGCTCACGCTGATCGCGTCGTCGCCCGCGCTCGCGCTCAGGCTGCCGCCCACGAAATCGATGCTCTCCGCGATCGCGTCCGCGCTACGGGTCTTGGTCCCCTTGTCCAGCAGCATTGCGGTGAACGACGCGACGCCGGCCTTGCCCGCCGGGTCGTGCTTCGACCCGCTGCGCAGCCGCAGGTTCACCGAGACCACGGGCTGCTCGTGGTTCTCGACGATGATGACCTGGGCGCCGTTCTTCAGCGTACGCTCGTGGAACGCGGGGAACTCGACCGGCCGCAGCGGACCGGGCGCCGGCGGCTGCTCCTTCTTCTGGGCCGCCGCGGGCGCGGCGCCGAGACCGAACGCGAACGCGACGAACGCCGCGCCGCAGACAATCGTCCTGATCCTCGTCATCATCACCTCCTCACTCGGCGCCCGGCGTGGAGCCCGAACCCGCCGCATCCGTCCCGGAGGACGCACGCTGCGGCGGCACGACCGTCAGGACGGTCCGGTTCGCCTCGGTGAGATACTTGCGGGCGGCGGCGCGGATGTCCTCCGCGGTGACCGCCATGTACCGGTCCAGGTCTCGGTTGATCTCGGCCGGGTCGCCGTGGTAGCGGCGGAAATGGTGCAGCGCCTCCGTCTTCGCCATCACCGTCTGGCGCCCCATGATCTGACTCGCGCGGAGCTGGTTCTTCGCCTTCTGGAGCTCGCGCTCGGTCACGCCTTCATCCTTCAGCTTCTGGATCTCCTCGGCGATCAGCGCCTCGAGCCGCTCCGTGGGCACGCCCTGGTTCGGGAAGGCGTAGAAGATGAACGACCCCGGCCCGAGACGGCTGTTCAACCCCGAGAGCACCTGGAGCGCCGCCCGCTCCTCCTTGACCAGCCGGCGGTGCAGCCGGCTCGACTCACCCTCGCTGAAGATGGACGAGAGCAGTTGCAGCGCGTACGTGTCCGGGTGGTCGTGCGGCGGGATGTTGAAGCCCATCGCGAGGAGCGGCAGCGTCGCGAGCTTGTCTTCCACCGTGACGCGGCGCTCACCATCCGTCCGGGGCGTGGGCGTCGGCGGCGGCAGCGGCGGCAGGTCCGGGCCGCGCGGAATGTCGCCGAAGTACTGCTCGACCAGCTTCCGCACCTCGTCCACCGTCACGTCGCCCGCGATCACGATGGTCGCGTTGTTCGGCACGTAGTACCGCTCGTAGAACCGGCGCACGTCGTCCACCGTGGCCGCGTCCAGGTCGGCCATGCTGCCGATGACCGGGTGGTCGTACGGCGGCCAGTCGTTGAGCAGCGTGTCCAGCGTGATGGCGACGGCTTCCGCGTACGGCGAGTTCTCGTACGAGCGGCGCCGTTCCTCCTTCACCACCTCCCGCTCACGGGCGAAGTTGTCCGCGTTCACCCGGAGCTTCGCCATCCGCTCGCGGTGCGTCCACAGCGAGAGGTTCAGCCGGTTGGCGGGGAGGATCTCGAAGTAGTTGGTCCGGTCCGAGTTCGTCGTGCCGTTGAACGTCCCGCCCGCGGCCGGGATCAGGCGCATGATCTCGCCCGCGTCCAGGTTCTCCGTCTCCTGGAAGAGCATGTGCTCGAACAGGTGCGCGAAGCCCGACCGGCCGGGCTCCTCGTGCGCGCTCCCGACGTCGTACCACACGTTGACCGCGACGATGGGCGTGGAGTGGTCCTCGTGCACGATCACGCGCAGCCCGTTCGGCAGCGTGAACTCTGTGAACTCGATCGGCGGCGCGGTCTGTGCCGCGGCCGGGCCGGCGACCAGGCCCAGCAAGAGCCCCGCCGCGATGACGGATCGACCGGTCATCCGGTTCTCCTTTCCACGTTCGGAAGTTCCGGCTGACAAAGGATATCCCGGGGGTCGGTCGGGGTCAACCGGCAGGCCCCGTGGGCCGCATCCACGGACTGCGGCCGGAGGTGGCCGGAGCATGACCGCCCCGGCGAGAGGAGTGGGATCACTGCATCGAACAGCCTTGGCGTTCGGTATTTGTTCGGTTATCGTGGGCGCGTCGCGCGGTCCGCACCGAAGCTGCGGTCCAGGGACGTCACCCCGGCGAGAGAGGAGTCGGCGATGCCCATCAGCGAGACCTTCCTGCCCGAGTTCGATCAGGAGATGGCGACGACGCGCCGCTTGCTCGAGCGCGTGCCGAGCGAGAAAGGGACGTGGAAGCCCCACGAGAAGTCCTTCCCTCTCGGCCACCTCGCCCAGCTCATCTCCCGCATGCCGGGGTGGATCACCCTGGCGCTCCACAATACGAGGCTCGACCTCAGCGGTTTCGTGCCGTACACCTACGAGCCGACGGAGAAGCTGGTCGCCGAGTTCGATCGCAACGTCCGCGAGGCGCGGGAGGCGCTGGCCGCCGCGACGGACGAGGACTTCGCGGTGCAGTGGTCGCTCACGCACGGCGACCGGGTCCTGATGACCCTCTCGCGGCGGGAGATCGTGCGGCAGAACATCAACCACCTGGTCCACCACCGTGGTCAACTGAGCGTGTACCTGCGGCTGCTGGACGTGCCGCTGCCGCCGATCTACGGCCCGACGGCGGACGGCGGGTTCGTTCCGTCGGGCTTGCGGGACCGGCCTTGCCGCGGCGCGCAGCGCGGGCGCATTGTATCCGCCCACGGATACAAACCTCGGCCGCCGAGGCCGGCTGATCGGTTCCGGCGGGCCTCCCCCACGTCCCTGGCACGATCCGCCCGGAGGAGATCGCATGCGCACGGTCTGCGCTGCCACCGGGGCTCCGAACGCTCGCATGCGCGCCCGCGCCCGTTTCGCGTCCGCGTTCGTTCTCGCGGTGTCGCTCGCCGCGCCGTCGCCGTCGCGCGTCGCCGCGCAGCAACTGAAGCCCCGGTTCTCGATCGACGACGTCGTCTCGTACAACTTCCCGTACGATCTCGTGGCCGCGCGCAAGGCGGACCGCATCGCGTGGATCGAGTTCGAGCGCGGCATGCGGAACGTGTACACCGCGGCGGCGCCGGACTTCGAGCCGGTGCGGCTGACCTCGTTCACCGAGGACGACGGCGTGGACCTCTCCGACCTCCAGATCTCGGACGACGGCTCCATCGTCGCCTTCATCCGCGGCCACACGCGGAACCGGGAGGGGTGGGTCGCCAACCCGTCCAGCGACCCGCGCGGCGCGGAGCGCGCGGTCTGGGCGGTGAGCACGAGCGGCGGCAAGCCGTGGCGGGTGGTCCAGGCGGACGCCTTCCAGCTCTCGCCGGACGGGAAGTGGGTGGCGTACGTGCGGGACGGGCAGATCCACCGCGCGCCCGTCAACCCGGGACTCGCGGCGTCGCAGGACCTGGACGCCACGCCGCCGCTGTTCCGCGCGTACGGCATCAACGGCAGCCCCACGTGGTCGCCGGACGGGCGCAGGATCGCGTTCGTGAGCGACCGGGGCGACCACTCGTTCATCGGCGTCTACGACCTCGACAACCCGCGCATCGTCTACCTGGCGCCCAGTGTGGACCGGGATGCGAACCCCGTGTGGTCGCCCGACGGCAAGCGCATCGCGTTCCAGCGGCGGCCGGGCCTGAGCTTCGGCGAAATGGCGGCGCGTCAGCGGCAGGGTGGCGGCTTCGGCGGGCCGCAGCGCCGCGCCGCAGACGATGCGTTGCCCGGCATGTTCGAGGCGCGCTTCCGCGGAGGCCACACCCTCGAGCTGTGGGTCGCGGACGCGGAGACGGGGGAGGGCAGGAGGGCGTGGCACAACCAGCCGGGCGACACCGCCTTCACCAGTCTCGCCGGGCTCCGCTGGGCGGGCGAGCACCTGATCTTCCCTGCGGAGCCCGGGAACTGGCGGCACTGGTACAGCATCTCGCTGAAGGATCCGAAGCCCGAGCCCATCGAGCTCACGCCGGGTGAGGGCGAGGTGGAGTTCGTGGGGCTGTCGGCGGACGGGCGCTACCTGTACTACGCCGCGAACATCGGCGACATCGACCGTCGCCACATCTGGCGCGTCGAGACCTCCGGCGGCCGCCCGCGCCAGCTCACGAAGGGCGACGGCATCGAGACGTACCCTGCGCCGCTCGCGTCGGGCAAGTTCGTCGCGGTGCTGCACTCGACGGCGAAGCGGCCGCTGTCCGTGGCGCTGGTGCCGGCCGATGGCGGCGAACCGCGCGTGATCACGAAGCTCCCGGAGACGTTCCCGCTGGCGCAACAGGTGATACCGACCAACGTCACGCTCACGGCGGAAGACGGCGTCCGGTTCAACAACCAGCTCTTCCTGCCGCCGGACCTGCGGCCCGGCCAGAAGCGGCCGGCGCTGATCTTCATCCACGGCGGCCCGCGCCGGCAGATGCTGCTCGGCTACCACTACATGTACTTCTACCACATGGCCTACGCGATCAACCAGTACTTCGCGAACAAGGGCTATGTGGTGCTCTCGGTCAACTACCGCAGCGGCATCGGCTACGGCAAGCAGTTCCGCATGGCGCCGAACGTGGGGCGGAACGGGATGGAGGAGTACCGGGACATCCTCGCGGCGGGGAAGTACCTGGCGAGCCGGCCGGACGTGGATCCCACGCGCATCGGCGTCTGGGGGCTCTCCTACGGCGGGATCCTCACGGCGCAGGCGCTGGCGCGGAACTCGGACCTCTTCGCCGCGGGCGTGGACATCGCCGGTGTGCACATGTGGGGCGATCCGGCGGACACGGCGTCGGTGATGTACAAGTCATCGTCGGCGCCGCTCGTGGCGAACTGGCGTTCGCCGGTGCTGCTGGTGCACGGGGACGACGACCGCAACGTCTCGTTCTCGCAGACCGTGGGGCTGGTGCAGCTCCTGCGCGCGCACGACGTGCCGTTCGAGCTGATCGTCTTCCCCGACGAGGTGCACGATTTCCTCATCCACGAGCGCTGGATGAAGACGTTCAAGGCAGCGGACGACTTCTTCGACCGGACGCTGATCCGGAAGGAGCCGGTGCGGGACCTCACCACGGCCGCCGGGGGCGGCAGGTGATCCGCGCCTGCGCCGTCACCGATCGGGGCGGGCGCGCCGGGGCCGGCTGGTGAACGGCGCCCGGAGGCGTCCCCCCACGCCCGGACCGATCCGGCGCCGGCCCCGACGCGGCAGCGGCTGCCGCGTCGGGGCGTTGCCCGTCACAGCACGGGCTTCGCGACCATCGCCCAGACCGTCGAGAGCAGCAGGGCGATGTTGACGCCGCCCAGCACGACGATCCGGCGCCGCAGCCCCTGCAGCCGTGCCTCGTCGGCGCCGGACGCCGCGAGCCGCCCGAGCTCCCGCGCGGTGCGCCGCACCAGCCTGCCGATGCCGATCGAGCAGAAGACGCCGGCGAGTCCCCACAGCACCCACAACGGCGGCCGTCCGCCCACCGATCCCACCAGCGCCAGTCCGCTCACCAGCGTGGTGAGCGCCGCGGGCATCAACAGCCTCTGGCCGAAGAACGGTTGCTCCCGCGTGAGCGCCTGCGCGGCCGGGCCGCCGTGCACCCGGGCGATCCGCCGCGTCACGACCGTCAGCGTGATCACGCCGCCGACCCAGACGGTGGCCGCCGCGACGTGCACGAACTCCAGCAGGCTGTATGCAGTCATGCCTCCGCGCTCCGCGTTCGAGCGGTCCCGGGCGGGCGTGCCGCGGGGCCGCGTGTTACATTGCCGCCGGCCGTGCGCAGTCCGCTCGGCCGCTGTGCGGCGCCGGCCCGGGAACCGGCCCGGCGGGTGATTGATACAATATGTATAAACACGATGTCAAGACAGGGGCTACGAACCGGATGAGATCGAGGGGAGCGCGACCGGAGGGCGCTGGGTCGGCGGACGCCGGCACCCGGACCCGCATCCTCGAGGCGGCCCGCGAGCTCGTCATCGAGGCCGGCTTCCGGCGCTTCTCCATCGGCAAGGTCGCCGAGCGGGCCGGCGTCTCCCGGATGACGGTCTACTACCAGTTCGGCACCCGCGACGAGCTCCTCAGAGCGCTCTTCGACCACATGGCCACGCGAGGCCGGCTGGACCGCCTGCAGGACGTCTTCGAGCAGCCCGACCCGCTCGACGCGCTCGAGCAGTTCATTGACGTCTTCTGCGGCTTCTGGGCGACGGACCCGGCCGGCATGAGGCGCATGCGGGCGTGGGCGCGGGTGGAGGGGGGAGGCGACGAGGCGCGCGAGCGGGACCGCTGGCGGAGGCAGGCGCTGGACACGATCGTGCGGCGCATCCGCGAACGGCACGCCGTGCCCGCGGAGGAGGGGCAGGACGATGTCGTCTCGCTCCTCTACGCGCTGACCAGCTTCGAGAGCTACGAGTACCTGGCCGAGGGCGGGCGCAGCGCCGCGGAGGTCGCCGCGCTGATGAAGCGCGCGGCGCGCGAGATCACCGGGGTGGGCGGCTGAGCGGGCGCGCTCATGCGCGCGCCGGCCGGCGCGCCAGGGCCTTGCGGTTCGCCTCCAGCTCCGCCTCGAGACTGCTGCACACCAGCTCGCACAGCTCGAAGATGGTCGGGTCGGCGATCCGGTAGTAGACGTTGAGGCCCTCCTTGCGGCGGCCCACCATTCGGTGCCGATACAGGAGGTTGAGGTGCTTGGAGACGTTGGCCTGGCTCGCGCCCGTCTCCTCGACGAGCTCGGACACGGACTTCTCGCCGCTCCGGAGCGCGTCGAGGATCCGGAGCCGCATGGGCTCGGCGAGGACCTTGAAGCGGCCGGCCACGAGTTCGAGGGCCTCGTCGCTGAACCGACGCCGCATGGCTCACGTCTCCATCGCTGGATTCCTGTATCGAAATATAATCACGCCGGCGCACATGACCAACGGCGGGGCGCGGACGGCGACCTCGAACGCGGGCTCGAGGCCCGGGTCCGGGCGCAGCCGGCGAGGGCCTGGGCCACGAGGTGGTCGAACCGCGCCCGGCGCTGGACGAGGCGCGCGGGATCACGCCGCACGTGGACTCGCCGCGGCCTCGAAGTAGGAGCGAAGGTCTCGCCGGCCCCGAGGCGGCGCGACCACGTCGCTGGTGGACGCCGCCACCAGGAACCGCAGCAGCTCCGCGAGCCGCGGGTTGAACGGCCGCGCCGTCGCCGCCGCCGCGCCGAACACCGTGGGGGAGACACTCAGCAGCCGCGGCTGGCGGCCGAGCGCTTCGAACGCGAGCTCCACGGCGCGTCGGCGCGTGAGCACCTCGGGCCCGCCCGCATCGATCACCGTGCCCGGCTCCGCATCCAGCGCCTCGACGCACAGCTCGGCCTCGAGCAGGTTCGCGTTGCCCGTCAGGTCCGTCTCCCGGTACGGCGTCCTGTCCTTCGGGTCCCGCATGTCCAGCGAGCCGCCCGCGCACGAGATCACGGCGTCCACGCCGCGGCAGGCGCCCGTGCGGGTCTCCGGGCGCCGGAGGTCGGCCCGGACGACGTCGTCCACCTCGAGACCCTGCGCGTGGAGAGCCTCCGGCCGTCGGATCAGCGCGCGCACGGCAACGCCTCTACTCCGCAGGATCTCCACGACCTCACGGCCGAGCCGGCCGCTGGCGCCCGCCACCAGGATCGTTCGCATCGGGTCACCGCCCCTTTCTGCACGCTCGCAGCGCTGAACGTTCGGGCTCGTGGGTTCTCCTCGGGGCTGCCGGGATCGACCGGCGCCACTGGGCCGGCACGCGGATCCGGTCGTGACGCGGCGCGTCCAGTCGGGATGAGGAACGTCCTCCGTGCGCCCGTCGCGACATCCGTCCGGAGGGCAGGCTGCGAGACGTCCGGGATCACCTGGGGGCGCCTGTCGGTCCGCGATCGTACAGCGCTCCCTGTGCGGTGGCGTCCCGGTGTCGGGCCAGCGGCTTGACGCATCGTTGCGCGAGACTATATTGCCATGTAGTTATGTAGTTGCCCGGCGCGCGAGAGGCGCCGGGCGGTTCGTTCTCGCTCGGCAAACCACGAACGATGGAGGAGGACGCGGCTGCATGAGCGCTACACGCGACGGAACGCTGCCACCCCTGGTCCATCCCGCACGCATCAGCCAGCTCCTGGCCGAAGGCGCGGCGATCCGGCTGCTGGACGTGCGCACGCCCGCAGAGTTCGAGGCCGTCCACATCCGCGGCGCCTACAACGTGCCGCTGGACACCCTTGCGGAGCACCGCGAGGAGTTGCGGCGACACGTGCGGGAGCCGATCGTCCTGATCTGCCGCTCGGGCCAGCGGGCGCGACAGGCAGAGCAGGCGCTGCGGGAGATCGGGATGCAGAACCTGCACATCCTGGACGGAGGGATGAATGCGTGGGAGGCGGCCGAGCTGCCGGTCGAGCGGGGAAGGCAGCGGCTCTCGCTGGAGCGGCAGGTGCGGATCGCGGCCGGGGCGCTGGCGGCCGTCGGCGCAATTCTGGCGCTGCTGGTGAACCCGCTGTTCGCGCTCGTGCCCGCGTTCATCGGGAGCGGGCTGGTGATGGCGGGTGTGACGGGCTTCTGCCCAATGGCGCTGCTGCTGGCCAAGCTGCCGTACAACCGCGTCGCCGCGTGTGACGTGAACGCAATGGTCGCCGCATTGAAGAACGGCGAGGCGGCGCCGGCGCTGGCCGCGACGAGCGGCGGCGTGCGGGCCCCACAGGGCAGGCCGGCGGCCTGCTGCCAGTGACGCGGGGATGGGCCTGCTCGGGGTGCTGCTCGGCTTGCCGGTCGGGCTCTCCCTCGGCATGCTGGGCGGCGGAGGCTCGATCCTGGCGGTGCCGATCTTCGTCTATGTGTTGGGGTTCGGCGCCAAGGAGGCCATTGCCATGAGCCTGGCCGTGGTGGGCGTGACGAGCTCGGTCGGCGCGGCGGGCCACTGGCGCGCAGGAAACGTGAACCTCCGCGTCGCGCTGGTCTTCGGCGCGGTCGCAATGCTGGGGGCGTACCTGGGCGCCCGTCTGGCAGCGTTCTTCAGCGCCGCCGCGCAGCTCGCGCTCTTCGCGGTCGTGATGCTGGTCGCGGCGGCGTTCATGTTCCGGCGTCGTTCTCCGGCAGCCGCCGCGGTGGACGACGTCGCGCCCGCCGCGGCCGGGATGCGATCCGGGCTCGTGGCACTCCAGGGGATCGCCGTCGGCGTGCTGACCGGGCTCGTCGGCGTGGGCGGAGGGTTCCTCATCGTTCCCGCGCTGGTGCTGCTCGGCAGGCTGCCGATGAAGCAGGCGGTGGGCACCTCGCTGGTGGTCATCGCGTTGAACGCGGCCGCGGGCTTCTCCGGCTACCTCGGGCAGGTCGAGGTGCAGTGGGCGTTCGTGGGGTTGTTCACGGCCGTGACGGTGACAGGGGTCCTGGTCGGTACGTCGCTCGTACGCTTCGTCCCGCAGGAAGCGTTGCGGCGCGCGTTCGCCGTGCTCCTCGTCATCATGGGCGGCCTGATCCTGTTTCAGAACCGGGGCGTGGTCCTTCCCGCAGGGGATGCGGGCGCCGCGGTTCCTGAGGCGGTGAGGGACTGAGCGGGCGGCGGATCACGGACCTCGACACGGAGAGGGATCATGTTCTTGAAGCGGTTCTACGACGAAAAGCTCGCGCAGGCGAGCTACCTGGTCGGCTGCCCCGCCACGGGTGAGGCGCTGGTGGTGGACGCCAACCGGGATGTCCAGCAATACATCGACGAAGCGGAGGCGCACGGCCTGCGCATCACGCACGTGACCGAGACCCACATCCACGCGGACTACGTCTCGGGCAGCCGGGAGCTGGCCGCGCGCACCGGCGCGAAGCTCTACCTCTCGGACCAGGGCGGCGAGGATTGGAAGTACGCGTTCGCCGAGGAAGCAGGCGCGGTGCTGCTGAAGGATGGCGACAGCTTCATGGTCGGCAACGTGCGCATCGATGTGATGCACACGCCCGGCCACACGCCGGAGCACATCGCGTTCCTGGTCACGGACACCGCGGGCGCGGACCGACCCATGGGCGTCTTCACGGGCGACTTCGTGTTCGTGGGCGATGTCGGCCGGCCCGACCTGCTGGAGCGGGCGGCCGGCTACGCGGGCACCATGGTGGCCGGCGCGCGCGCGCTGTTCCACAGCCTGCAGCGCTTCAAGGCGCTGCCGGACTACCTCCAGATCTGGCCCGCGCACGGCGCGGGCAGCGCGTGCGGCAAGGCGCTGGGCGCGGTGCCGCAGTCCACGCTCGGCTACGAGAAGCTGTTCAACTGGGCGTTCGTGATCGAGGACGAGGAGGAGTTCGTCCGACAGGTGCTGGCGGGGCAGCCCGAGCCGCCGCGCTACTTCGCCCAGATGAAGCGCATCAACAAGGAGGGACCGCCCATCCTCGGCGGCTTCCGCCGGCCGGAGCGGCTGCCCGGCGCGCGGATCACCGACGTGATGGACGCCGGCGCTCTGGTCGTCGACACGCGCCTGGAGCCGTCGTTCGCCGACGGCCACATCCCCGGCACCCTCGGCATCCCGCTCAACCGCAGCTTCAACACGTGGGCGGGGTGGTTCGTGCCGTACGACCGGCCGTTCTACCTGATCGTGGATGAGCAGCAGCGGCCCGCCGCCATCGACGAGGCCGTCCGCGACCTCGCCATGATCGGCCTCGATGGCATCGCTGGTTACTTCGGCACCGATGCGCTGGAGGCGTGGACCGCCGCGGGACGCTCGCTCCAGACCACCGCGCGGATCACCGTGGACGAGCTGGCGCGCCGCATGGAGGCGGGCGACGTTGCCGTGGTGGACGTGCGCGGCCAGGCCGAGTGGGAGGCCGGCCACATCCCGGGCGTCCCCAACATTCCCCTCGGCTACCTGACCGACCGGCTCGAGGAGATCCCCCGCGACCGGCCGGTCGTGCTCCAGTGCCAGGGCGGCGGCCGGTCCGCGATCGCGGCGGGCCTGCTCCAGGCGCGCGGCATCGAGAGGGTGCTGAACCTCGAGGGCGGGATCGAGGAGTGGCAGAGGCGCGGTCGGCCCGTCGAGCGCGCGCAGGCAGAAGCGGCGTGAGACGAAACAGGGGCAGGCGCCGTGTCCTGGCGCTTGCCCCTTCCCGTTCTCTCCGGCCTCAACCGCCCGCGACGCGATCCAGCACTCGCTGCAGCCGCGCGCGGACCTCCTCGCCGATCGACGCCAGCTCGGGGTTGTCCGCGATCCCGAGCTGCAGCGTGGGGTCCAGCGCCTCCACCACCGTCCGGCCCTCCTGCTCCGCCGCACGCACCACCACATTGCAGGGCAGGAGCAGCCCGACATCCGGCTCCGCCTGGAGCGCACGGTGGGCGAACTGCGGCGCGCACGCGCCCAGGATCTCGTAGGGCGGGACGTCCACGCCTAGCTTCGCTTTCAGCGTCGCCGACACGTCGATCTCCGTCAGGACGCCAAACCCTTCCTTCTGCAACTCCTCTCGCACGCGACGGTCCGCGTCCTCGAACCGGAGATCCACGGTGCGGGCCATCGCGTAGCGCGCAGTCCGCTCAGCCATGAGGCACGCTCCCCTTGCCGAAGCCATGACCTCGCCTGTCCGCGGCCTCGACCGGCATCGGTGCGACGACGAGACCCGCGCAAAGTTGCCGGCTCTACGCGCCCGCCTGCGCCAGCCAGGCCTCCAACTGCGTCCGGGGCAGGGCGCCCGTGTGCCGAGCCGCCTCCTTGCCGTCACGGAACAGGATCAGCGTCGGGATGCCCCGGATCCCGAACCGCTCCGACGCCGCAGGGTTCTGGTCCGTGTCCAACTTGGCCACCAGCAGCTCACCGGTGCGGGCGTTCGCCACCTCGTCCAGCACCGGCGCCATGATCTTGCACGGCGCGCACCAGTCGGCGTAGAAGTCCACCAGCACGGGCACGGTCGAGCCCGAGACCACCCGGTCCAGGTTCTGCTCCGTCAACTTGATCGGCCGGTCGAGCAGCAGCGGACGCCCGCACTCCCCGCACTTCGGCCGGTCCGCCAGCCGGTCCATGTTCACGCGGTTGAGCTTCCCGCAGAACGGGCAGGGCACCGTCGCGGCCCGCACGGTCTGCGCCTGACTCATCTCGCCTCCTCCAACGCTCCGGTCCACTCCGCGGGGGCCGTCGTGGCGCCCCGCCTGCCATCCGACTAATACCCAGCGTCGCTGCTCGGTTCGGCCACCCGGTTCGCGTTGCAACGGGCGAGGCCGTGGGCGTCCTTGCCACCCTCCGACCACGGGACCCCCATACGCGTACGCCGACGCGCACGGGGCCAGCGCGCCGCGAGCGTGCGACTCGCCGCCTCGCCGCCCGGGCGGAAGGGCCGGGGTCGTACGGCCTCCGCCCTCGCCCGCACATCTCCTCGTGCGGCCCCCTGCCCTTGCCCTCGCCCTCACAGCACTGTAATGTTTAGCAATGAACGAAAGGAGCCGCCCATGAGAGTCGAGATCTACTCCGACGTCGTCTGCCCCTGGTGCTACATCGGCGAGCGGCGGTTCGCCCGCGCGCTGGCGGCGTTCCCACAGGCGGACCGGGTGGACGTCGTCTACCGCTCGTACCAGCTCGATCCGGGTGCGCCGGAGAAGGCCGTGCCGCTGAAGCAGTACCTGGCGCGCAGGTTCGGCGGCGCGGTGGATGGCATGCTCGCGCGCGTGACGGAGAATGCGGCGGCCGAGGGGATCGTGATGGAGTGGGACCGCGCGCTGTCGGTCAACACGCTGACCGCGCACCGGCTGATCGGCCTGGCCGAGCGCGAGTACGGCGCGAAGGTCCAGCGCGCGCTGTTCGAGAAGCTCTTCGAGGCGCACTTCACGAACGGCGCGGACATCTCCGACCACGACCAGCTCGCTGATCTCGCCGAGTCGGTCGGGATGGATCGCGCGCGTGTGCAGGCGTACCTCGCCTCGGACGAGGGGCTGGCAGAGGTGCAGGAGGCGTTCGAGCATGCGCGCAGGATCGGCGTCCGCGCGGTGCCGACGTTCGTGTTCGACGGCGAGGTCGCGGTGGAGGGCGCGCAGCCGGCGTCGGTCTTCCTCCAGGTGCTGGAGGAGGTCGCGTCGCGGAGCGCCGCGCGCGGAGCGGCCGCAGCGGACGAGGCGTGCACTGACGGCGCGTGCGCGGTGTGAGCATGTCGTTCGCGCTCTCCGTCCTCGATCTGGCGCCGGTCGGCTCGGGTTCGACGTCGTCGCAGGCGCTGCGCAACACGGTCGAGCTGGCACGCCTCGCGGAGCGGCTCGGCTACACGCGGTTCTGGCTCGCGGAGCACCACGGCATGCCGAGCATCGCCAGCTCCTCGCCCGAGGTGCTCATCGCGCACGTGGCCGCGGCGACGGAGCGGATCCGCGTGGGCTCCGGCGGCATCATGCTGCCGAACCACGCGCCGCTACGCATCGCGGAGGCGTTCCACACGCTCGAGGCGCTGCATCCGGGCCGGATCGACCTGGGCATCGGCCGTGCGCCGGGGACGGACCCCGTCACGTCGAGTGCGCTGCGGCCGTTCGATCCGGAGCGGTTCCCGGAGCAGGTGATCGAGCTGCTCTCGCTCTCGCGGCAGGATTTCCCCGAAGGCCATCCGTTCCGTGGCGTGCGTGTCGTGCCGGGCGATGTACGGCTTCCGCCGGTGTGGCTGCTCGGCTCGAGCGGCGCCACGGCCCGGTTCGCCGGCTCCCTGGGGCTGGGCTATGGCTTCGCGAGTCACTTCAGCCCGACGGCGCCGGGCCCTGCGCTCCAGGCGTACCGCGCCGCGTTCCGGCCATCCGAGTGGTTCGAGCGGCCGCACGTGATCCTCGGCGTCGCGGTGGTGTGCGCGGAGACGGACGAGCGCGCGGACTATCTGGCCCGGAGCATGGACCTGGCCTGGGCGCGGCTCCAGCGTGGGGAGCTCGGTCCGTTGCCGAGCCCGGAGGAGGCGATCGCGCATGAGTACACGCCTGCGGATCGGCTCGCGGTGCAGAGGTACCGCGCGCTGCTGATCGCGGGCAGCCCGGACACCGTCCGCGCGCGGATCGAGGCGTTCGTGCAGGAGACCAGCGCGGACGAGGTCATGATCTCCTCGATGATCCACGACCACGCCGCGCGGCTTCGGTCGTACGAGCTGGTCGCACGGGCGTTCGGGCTGTCCGGCTGACGCGCGGCTCGCCGCGCGGCCCTCACGACTCCTCCTCCATCACCTCGCCGATCACGCGCCGCAGCCGGGTCACGATCTCCTCCCGCTGCTCCGGCTCCCATTCGGCGATCAGCTCGGCGAGGTGCGCGCGGCGGGCATCGGCAAGGCGGCGAAGCGCCTCGCGGCCGTCGTCGGCGATCTCGCGGCGCGGGCCACGGCCGTTGCCGCCCGGCCGCTCCAGCACCAGACCGCGCTCCCGCAGCTCAGCGGCCGCCGCCGCGAGTCGGCGCGGATCGATGCGGCGGCGGCGGGCGAGAGCGTCCACGTTCAGTTCCGGGTCCGCCCCGAGCCGCACCAGCAGCCATGCCGCTGCTGGGCTCAGGTCCAGGCCGGCACGGGCGACGACGGCCCGGACGTAGCCGCGCTTCGCTTCCCGGTCCGCGAGCAGCGAGAGGAACCGCTCGAGCTTGGAGAGCGAGTCATCGTCCTTGGGCATGGGGAAGACGTCCTCGGCCTCCTTGCCGAGGTCTCCCGCCGCGGCGGCGACGGTCTCGCGGAGCGGCCGCTCCGGCAGCCGCCAGGTCAAGAGGAAGCCCAGTAGCGCGATGACCATCGCGGTCGTGAACACGGTGGAGAGCGAGGCGGCGACGGCGTCGGCGTACACCGAACGCAGCGCGGGCGGCAGCGCCTCGAGCATCTGGGGGCCGATGCCTGCCGCCACGCCGCCGGCCGGCGCGACGTCGGGCGGGAGCACGTCCGCGAGGCGCGATGCGAGCCGCGCGGCGAAGATCGCGCCGAAGATCGCGGTGCCCAGCCCGCCGCCGATCATGCGGAACAGTGTGGCGCCGGACGTGGCCACGCCGAGGTCTCGGTAGTCCACCGCGTTCTGCACCGCGATCACCAGCACCTGCATCACCATCCCGATGCCGATGCCGACGACGGCCATGGACAGCGACGCACCGGCGACCGTGGTCTGCGGCGTCATGCGCGAGAGCAGGAACAGCCCCACGGTCGTCACCGCCGTGCCGGCGATGGGGAACACCTTGTAGCGGCCCGTGCGGCTGATGATCTGGCCGGACGTGATGGACGCGAAGAGCATCCCGCCCATCATGGGGACCATCTGGAGACCGGACCCCGTGGGGCTCGCGCCGTGCGCGATCTGGAGGAACAGCGGCAGGTAGGTCACGGAGCCGAACAGCGCGAAGCCCACGATCAGTCCGATGGCCGCCGCCACCCGGAACGTGCGGTTGGCGAACAGCCGCAGCGGGAGCACCGGCTCCTTCGCCTGGCGTTCCACCGCCAGGAACGCTGCGAGGGCGAGCAGCGCCACGGCGCCCAGGACCAGGATCTGGGGCGACGTCCACGCGTACGCGATGCCGCCCAGGTCCGTGAGCAGGATGAGGGCGCCGAGGGTGAGGGCGAGCAGCGCCGCGCCCGCGTAGTCCACCGTCCGCCGCACCCGCTCCTCGCGCCGCGGAAGCGTCGCCGCGATCACGCCCAGCGCCACCAGCCCGAGCGGCAGGTTGATGTAGAAGATCCAGCGCCACGAGAGGTGCGTGGTGAGGTAGCCCCCCACCAGCGGGCCCGCCACGCTCGCGAACCCGAACACGGCGCCGAAGATGCCCTGGTAGCGGCCGCGCTCGCGGGGCGAGACGATGTCCCCCACCACCGCCTGCGTGGTCACGATCAGGCCGCCGCCCCCGAGACCCTGGATCCCGCGGAACAGAATGAGCTGCTCCATGCTCGCGCTCAGCCCGCACAGCGCGGAGCCGAGGAGGAAGATCAGGACCGCGGCCTGGAGCACCACCTTGCGGCCGTAGAGGTCACCCAGCTTGCCATAGATCGGCGTGACCACCGTCTGCGCCAGCAGGTAGGCGGTCACCACCCACGCCAATCGCTCTACGCCGCCCAGCTCGCCGACGATGGTGGGCAGCGCCGTGGCCACGATGGTCTGGTCCAGCGCGCCCAGCAGCATCACCAGCAGCAGGCCGCCGAAGACGATCAGGACATCACGCCGTGAAAGCGGTTGCGGTGTGGACATCTGGCCGTGCATCGAGGTCGTCGCCACGGGCGGCCCGGCGGGTCCCTCACGTCCGCCGCGCATGAGGCGGCCGTCCGGGGCGCGTCCACGCAATTCCGGTGCTCCCGGTACCCCGTGCCGCCGCCGGCGTTGCGTGGTACCCGAACCTGCCTCTTCGGTGGCCGTGGACACGGGCCTCGGCGTGGACGACGTCGGCTCCGAGAATCCGGCGCCTGGAGCCGGCTTCCGGGCGAGGCCGGCTCCGCTTATCCTGCAGGGGGGAACGCAACCGCCGACGTGTAGTATGGAAGGTACCATGGTGCAGATCAGTGCCATCCTCCAGGCGACGGCGCAGGACTCGGCGGCCGGCTCCATCGCGCGGGCCGCTCTGGCAGAAACGGAGCCGGGCGGAGCGGTCCACCAGTGGTTGGAGCTCCACCCGGTCCTGGCAGCGCTCATCGGCCTCGCCGTGCTGGCGGGCGTCGCGTGGCTCTCGCTCGTGGTGGTGAGGCGCGTCGTGCTGCGGTTCCTGGCGCTGCTGGCGCGCAGGACGCCCACCTTCTGGGACGAGGTCGCGCTCGAGAGCCGGTTGTTCCGCCGCCTCGCGTGGATCGTCCCGGTCCTGATCATCCACCGGGGGATCCTGGCCGTCCCCAACCTGCCGGACGACCTGGTCCGCCTCGTCCAGCAGCTCGCGGTCGCGTCGTTCATCCTGGTCCTGGTCCGCGCGTTCAGCGCGCTGCTCACTGCGATCAACGAGATCTACCAGCGCTACCCGCGGGCGAAGGACCGGCCCATCAAGGGATACCTCCAGGTCGTCAACATCGTCGCGCATCTGGTCGCGGTGATCCTGATGATCGCCACGCTGCTCGACCGGTCGCCGGTCGTGCTGTTCAGCGGCCTGGGCGCGATGACCGCGATCCTGATGCTGGTCTTCCGGGACAGCATCCTCTCGCTGGTCGCGGGCGTACAGCTCACGACGAACGACCTGATCCGCGTCGGCGACTGGATCGAGATGCCGCAGTTCAACGCCGACGGCGACGTGATCGACATCGCGCTCAACTCGGTGAGCGTGCAGAACTGGGACAAGACGATCACGGTCATCCCGACGCACAAGTTCCTCGAGCACTCGTTCAAGAACTGGCGTGGGATGTTCGAGTCGGGCGGTCGGCGGATCAAGCGCGCGATCTACATCGACATGTCCACGATCCGGTTCCTGACCGAGGAAGAGATCGAGCACTTTGGCCGGTTCGCGCTGTTGCGCGATTACATCGCGCAGAAGAAGAAGGAGATCGAGGAGTACAACCGGGCGCAGCAGGTGGAGGAGGGCGTGATCGCGAACGCGCGGCGGCTGACGAACATCGGGACGCTGCGCGCCTACATCGTCCAGTATCTCCGGCAGCATCCGGGGATCCACCAGGACATGACGCTATTGGTGAGGCAACTCTCACCGACCCCCGAGGGGTTGCCGCTCGAGATCTACGCCTTCACCAACGACACGCGCTGGGTGGTCTACGAGGGCATCCAGTCCGACATCTTCGACCACATCCTCGCCATGGTCCCCCAGTTCGGGCTGCGGGTGTTCCAGAAGCCGGCCGGCCAGGACGTCATCAAGGCGGTGCGGGAGATGCGGCTCGAGCCGGTGTGACGCTCCTCACGTTCCCAGGGCTCGCTCCTTGCCGGAGCGTGGCCGGCGGCTCCCCGGCCCGTGGTCCGTGCCCCTGCGAACTCACCCGGCGCGACCCCGAGGCCGGACCCGAAACGAACCAGCACGGGGACGCGGAGGCGCGCCGCCCGCCGTCGAGCGGGACGAAGAGAGCCCGGGCCGCCAGGAGCACGCTCGCACAGCTCGACCTGCGAGGCCGCGCAGGCGCGATGGCGGTGGCTTTTCACGCCCGGGCACGCGGGTCCTGATCCACGACGCGGGCGAGCGGCTCCGGGCAGGGGACGTGCTCGCGCTCGCGGGGACGCAGGCCCCCCCGACGCGGCCGGGGCCGTGCTCCTGGGAGAACCGGAGGCGGGGTGAGGTCCGGGGCGGCCGCGCCCGCTGTAGCGGCCGCTACGACCGGCGCCCCGCCTCACTCGCGCCCAGCGCCTCCTCCCTGAACAGCGACCGCAAGAACAGGATCCCTGCGGCGACGAACAGGATGAGCATGCCGCCCACCTCCATCAGGAGGCCGGCGGCCTGCTGGTCCGCGCGCGCCGTGATGCCGAGGACGCGGGGCGCGAGCTCGTACGTCGCGTAACGCGGGTAGTGGGTGAACGTGAGGTAAACGAAGAGCGGCTTGCTGGCGATCAACTGGGCGCCCAGGTAGCCGAGCCGGGTCATGCCGCGGAACCACGGCCACTCCGGCACGGGCGCCACGACCGGCCACCAGAACTGCAGGCCGCCCGCGAGCCACGCCACATCGATGACGAAGGACCCGAGCTGCGAGGCCAGCAGTCGGTCGGCCACGACGGGCACGTGGGTGATGAACCAGATCAGGTTGGCCAGGACGATCGCGACCAGCGGGTGTGCGAGGGACCGCAGCACCCCGACGACCCTGGGTGGCAGCCGCCGGTACGCCTCCGGCGGCACGCCGTAGAGCAGCAGCGGCGGAGCCGCCAGGGTGATGACCAGGAACTGGACCATGTGGGCGCTGGCCAGGTACCCGGCACCGAGGGCGCCGATGGGCCAGTCGAGCACGAGCCAGAGACTGGCCACGCCCGCGCCGAAGGCGGCCGCGCGGGTCCCCCGGTCACGCGGCTCGCCCGCCGTCGCCGGCGTGCTGCGGAGCAGCAGGACGTAGGCCAGGATGCACAGCGCCACGAACGCCCAGACGCCCGGATACGGCCGCCACGTCCACTCCCAGGCCTCGCCCAGGGCGGCGCACCACCACTGAACCTTCAACTCTCACCACCCTCGCTGTCCGCGCGGTGGAGCGTCCCGGTCGCGGTGAACCGGAGCAGCCGGGGCAGGTCCTGTGCCCAGTCGGTCTGCCGTGTGCCGAAGGGGTACAGCGCGCGGAGCAGCCCGTCCGGGGTGAAGGCGAGGATCTGGGCCGGGTGCCCGACCACGTAGTTGCCCTTCTCGTCCGGCTCCCCGTGAATGACCGGGGCGAGCCGGAGCTCGGCGAGGATCGCGTTCACCTCGTCGAGGCTGCCGCGCAGGCCGATGAAGCGCTTGTCGAACGCGTTCAGCCACTCACGGAGCCGTTCCGGCGTGTCCCGTTCCGGGTCCGCGCTGATGAAGACGACCGCGATCCTGTCCCGTGTCTCGGGCGCGAGGTCGCTCAGCACCGCGGCGAGGTTCGCCATGTGCACCGGACAGACGTCCGGGCAGTGGGTGTAGCCGAAGAAGAGCAGCGTGAGCTTGCCCGCCGTCCGCTCGCGGAACGGGAACGGCCGCCCTTCGGTGTCCGGCAGCGTGAAGTCGGGCTTCGGAACGGGATCCGCGAGCACGACGCCGGTGAGGGACGCCTCGTCGGCACCGACGCCCCCTCGCGTCAGCCGCGCGGCCAGGCCGAGCGCGAGCACCAGGCCGGCGGCGATGATGAGCGCCGCCGCACGGCGGTGGGACGGTGACATCTATACCTCCTCTCGGCCGCCGGTCCCGGCCGCGGCAGGCTGTGCCTCCGGGTCGGGACCAACGCGTTGCGCCGATCAGGATCTCACGTTCGCGAACGTGCTATGACGTTGTGGTCCAATCATTACGGCGGGCTCCGCCCGTGTCAAGCGGGCCCGGCGGCGCCGTCGGCGCGCGCAGCGGCCCCAGCTACCGGCCGCCGGTGGCCGCGCAGCGCCGGGTGCAGCGCGAGGGCGGTGCCGATGAGGATCGCCGGCATCACGAGGAGCGCCGCCGTGCGCGGCCCCACGGCGTCGCCCAGCGCACCCGTTCCCAGCACGAAGACCGAGCCGGTCGCCCAGGCCAGGCCCATGGCGATGGAGGAGCCGAGCGCCGCACCGCCCGGCAGCATCTCCTGCGCCATGATCACCACCGGCGGCACGACCGCGAGGTTGAGCAGCCCGGCCACGGCCGCGGCGGCGAGCCCGGCCGGCGACCCGGGCGGGAGCCCGATGGCCAGCACGTGCGCAGGCAGCGAGCCCAGGGTCAGACCGAACAGCAGCGCGCGTCGGTCCATGCGGTCCGTGAGCAGCCCGCCGGCCAGGGAGCCGCCCGCCTGACCGATCAGGTACGCCGTCAGCACCAGCGCGCCCTCCGCCTCGGTGCCGCCGGCCTGCGCCACGACGATCGGCATCATCGTCTGGAACGAGCGCTGGACGAACGTCGCCGCGGCGCTGATGCCGAACACCACGCCCAGCGGGCCGGCGAGCAGTCGCAACACCGCCCCGGGCCGCGGCGGAGGCGTGGGCGCGTGCACGGGCGATTCCTCGGGCAGGAACGACGGCAGCACGAGAGCCGCCAGCAGCGCGGGCACCATGGCGAACGCGAGCCCGCCGAAGCCGAACGCCGAGACCAGCCCCACCGCCGCGAGCGGGCCCACGGCGTAGCCCGCCGAGCCGCCGAACGAGAAGATGGACATGCGTACGCCGCTGCCGCGGCCCTCCACCACCCGCGCAGCCATCGATGCCCCGGGCGGATGGAACGCCGCGCCGCCCATCCCGCCCAGCACTAGCAGCACGGCGAGCACCGCGAAGTTCGGCGCCACGCCGATCAGCGAGAGGAACACGCCCGATGCGAGCACGCCCCCGATCACGAACGGGCGGCGGCCGTAGCGGTCGGCCAGCCAGCCGAGCAGCGGCTGCGTCAGGGACGAGGCGAGGAAGAGCGTCGTCGCCAGCGTGGCGGCGAGCGTGATGGACAGCCCCAGCTTCTCCATCACCCGCGGCAACAGCGGGTGCAGGAACGCCGAGTATGCATCCGTCAGCGCATGCGCGACCGCGAGCGCGACCGCGCCACCGCCCACCGCGGTCGCGGCCGGCCGCGCCGCCGCGGCCCCTGCCCAGGTAGACGGTGTAGCGTCCTCCTCCCTATAATGTGCCTGGCCCATCGATCCTCCACCCTCGCGGAGCGTCTTCTATGCGACAGCTCGCGCCCCTCCTCGCGCTCGCCTTCGCGCTCGCGGCGCCCGGCGTGCTGCGCGCGCAGGAGCGACAGCAGCAAGAAGTACCCCCGCCGCTCGAGATCGGCGCCGTCGCGCCGGACTTCGAGCTGCCCGCCGCCACGCGCTGGGGGCTGTTGAAGGAGCCGATCCGGCTCAGCGATTACAGGGGAAAGATCGTCGTCCTGGCGTTCTTCCCCCGCGCCCGGACGAGCGGCTGCACGGTCCAGATGCGCGCGTACCGGGACCAGTACGAGGAGCTCTTCAACGGCGGCCGCAACGTGGTGCTGATCCCCATCAGCGCCGATGCGCCGGACGTGCTCGCCTCCTGGGCGAAGGACGAGGAGTTCCCCTTCGTCATGGCCAGCGACGTCGGGCTGGAGGTCGGCCGCACGTACGGCGCGCTCTCGCCGCGCGGCCCGGTGAACAGCCGGACGCTGTTCGTGGTGGGCCCGGACGGCAAGATCGCCTACCGCGCCGCGCCGTTCCGCGAGCTCGATCCGACCGCCTACGAGGAGCTGGGCGAGGCGATCCGGAAGCTGCTGCCGGCGGAGGAGGTGGGAGAGGAGGGCGAGCGGTGAGGTTCGGCCAGGGGGACTCGCGCCGTTCCGTGGCGGCGGCGCGCTCTGCCCTCGCTGTGCCTGACGGCGCGCCGCCCCACCCCTCGCTGGGCCTGACGGGGCGCCGCTGCGCCTCCACTGCGTCCTGGTGGCATGCGTGTCGCCCTGGTCGCGCCGGTGTGGCGCGTCCTTCGCACCCCGCCGGAGCGCGGCTCGCCGCGCGTGCTGCCGGCGGCATGGCCTGTGTGCCCTGGAACGGCGGGGCATGGGCGATCTGCCCTCCGCGGCGCGGCGAACTTCCACGGTCACGGAGCGGCGCGGCGTTGCGTTGGACGTTTGCCGCGGCCGACGCGGAGGATCTCCAGGACGCCGGGGCGCGAGCCGGCGTGTGTGGAACTTTGCCGCGTCGGGGGCGGCTTACTTCCACGGCGGCATCGCCTTCGGTGGCGAGTAAGGGATTTCGCCGGCCCCCGGCTCCGACCGCGCGAAGAGGACGCGATACGCTGGTCACCTCTTCCGATGGTCGACCACGACCACAGAACAAATGACCGTCACGATGGGCTCCGCAGCCGGGGAGACGAAGCGGATCGCCTTCGAGCCCGTTCCCGCCGACCCGGCCATCGCGGTACGGCGGGGGTCCGGGGGTGACGCGGCGGATCGCGAGGTCGTCACCGCTCATCAACGGACAGCCCAACGCCCTCCCTCCTGTCCAGCCGGGTTGCCGTTCACGCCGGGAGTGCGCGTTTACACGAACGAGTCCCCCGGTTCGGATCGCGGGCTGCGGGGCCGCTGAGTCGCGTTCGGCCGATCCGGGCGGCTCCTCCAGGAGGTCGGGCGCCAGAGTCTGGAAGACGGCTGGACGCCGGCCCCGACCATCACGCAACCGCGCATCGCGGGCGCGTCGAGACCCGTATTCCTCCGGCGCGGGGACCGGGTGTGGCGCGTCTCCGAGCACCCCATGGGCTGGCTCCCGACGCGCGTCGATCTCGAGGACGCTCCGGCACGGCACGTGGATCGCCGGGGGGCCTGATCGTACTGGCCACGCCTGCGACACCCGGCGCTACCTCCCCGACGGTCCCCACCGCTCTCCCCTCGACCCACGCCGCGATGTGACCCCGCCTTGCCTCGACTGGGTTCGGTATGGCTGGTAGATAGGGCCGACGTCGCTCGGCGCTGGAGATCCGGGCCCGGACCATCGGAGGCCTTGACCCACGCGACCCGCCCTGCGCCGGAAGGCCCGGGTCCGGCGCGGAGAGCTCGGTCGAGCGGCTCGGCGGACAGCGCCGGGCACCGGCGAGCGATAGCGCCTGGCGCCAGCGAGTGACGGCGCCGGACGCCGGCAGGCGACGGAACCGGGCGTGCGGCTCCAGGAATGCGTCGCCTTCCCGCGCACGGCTCGTCGCGGCTCCGCCCGTTCGGGCGTTGTCGAGGTCGATGGCGCTCCTGCCGTGAGGTGGTCCGACGGTCGAAAGCGGCCTCCACGTAACGGAGTGCTGGCGGGGCGATGCAGGCCGCCGTGTGACCCGGCAGCGCCCGGGCGGATTGGGCATCGTGGAGAAGGCCGGACCGACGGTCCGCTTGGATAACGGGCACGGTGCAGCCATGGACCACTCTCGCCGGCTCGATCGACCTCCCTACGCCCGGGCGCGGCGGGATCCTCGCCTGCGTTGCCCTGCACGGGCCTCGCGCTCCTGGCCGCGTGCGGAGAGGACGGCGCCGGCCCGGAGGCGGGGCCGGGGTAGCCGGTCACGGCGAGAGCGTGTGCCGAGCTGCTCTTCGTCGAGCGTCTCGGGGCGGAGTCGGCGGCGGTCGACGCGATGTGGGCGCGGACGGCGGAGACGTACGGCGAGATCATGCTCGAAATCCGCCGTTTCGAGGTCGTGGACGAGCATGGCGACATGCCGGAGCCGAGGTGCTGCACGCTTTGCCTCGGGGGTGCGGAGACCGGGCATTTCGGGCCCGCGTCTCACGTGATCGAGACGGAAGGCGACTGGTTCGAGCTCCAGTGGTGTCCGGATGGACGCCGCCCAGCGGATGCCCGGACGTCAGGGCGCCTCGGGTCCGGTGGCTGGGCGCTCGTTCCCCAGGGCACCGGGGTGGGCTCAGTGACTCATCCCTGCGAGGGCCGATGCGATGATCAGACCACGACATCTCAAGCTGTTGGTGGCCGTCGCCCTCGGTGCCTGCGAGGGCACGGAGGAGAGTCTCGGCCCGGCGGCGACCGTGTTGTCCGACGACGGGCTGCGCGTGGCGCTCACGATCGAGCCGGAGGTGATCGATGCGCCGGGTACAGCCGTCGCCAGGCTCACGTACACGAACACCGGCACCGAAGAGCTGGTGTTCACGAGTACCGCCGGCTGCCTCTCGTTCGCCGCGGTCTATCGGCGTGAGAAGCGGATTCCGTTCCCAGCCACGGAGTACGCCTGCACGGCGGCTCTCACCGATTGGGCTCTCCAGCCCGGGGCCGAGCTCACGATGGAATGGCCGCTGACGGTCGGGGGCGAGGACGGGGTCGAGGTGCCTGCGGGCACGTACCGGTTCGTCGCGATGACGAACACCGGCCACGGAAACCTGAAAGCGACGTTCGTGGTCCGTTGACGGTGGAGACGGACCATTCGCCGGGGGAGCCCGGGCTGCCGCGTTCCCCCGGGCCGAACCGCCCCGTGGTGTCGCCGTCTCCAGCCGCAGCGCACGGACGCTCCCGCGCGGGCCGTCTCCAGCCGCAGCGGCCCGGCGATCCCTCGCAGGCCGTCTCGAGTCGCAGCGCACGGCGATCCGTCGCGGGCCGCCTCCAGCCACAGCCGCCCGGTGATCCTTCCCCGACCGTCTGGGTGGCCGGCGCGCTTGACATCAAATAAGTGGCAACTCATATGTTCGCCATGAGCGCCGTCGCGGCCGAGGACCGGATCTTCCACGCGCTGGCCGACCCCACCCGCAGGGCGATCTTCGAGTCGCTCAGCCGGGGCGAGGCGGCGGTCAAGGACCTGACGGCGCGCTTCCACGTCTCGCAGCCTGCCATCTCCCAACACCTCGCCGTGCTGAAGGACGCCGGCCTGGTGCGCGGCCGGCGCGAGGGGCGCTTCGTGTACTACCGGGCGGAGCCGCGCGGGCTGAAGCCGCTGATCGACTGGATCGCGCACTACCGAGCGTTCTGGCCGGAACACATCGCCCGCCTCGAGGACCTTCTGGACAGGATGGAAAAATGAACCCGACGGACCGGACGGCCCCCTCCCGGACCGAGACCCTCACCTTCGAGTTCGACCTGCACCATCCGCCCGAGAAGGGGTGGCGCGCACTCACGGACCCCGCACTGCTCGCAGAGTGGCTGCTGCCTTCAGTGGGCTTCGAGCTGGCGCCGGGCGCGACGTTCAGGTTCCAGGCGCCGCCGCAGCGCGGCTGGGACGGCACCGTGGACTGCCGGATCCTGGAGATCGAGGCGGGGCAGACGCTGACCTGGAGCTGGGTCGTCGGCGACATCGACACCGTGGTGACGTTCACCCTCGAGCCGACGACGATGGGGACGCGGCTCACGGTGGTGCATTCCGGGTTCAAGCCGGACCAGCGGCGGAACTTCGCCGGCGCCCGCTACGGCTGGCGGATGATGGGCGGCAAGCTGGTGGACCTGCTCGGGAGGATCGAATGACGTCGCAGCGGCACCCGGCGGACAGCCACGACGTGATCCGCGTGCAGGGCGCGCGCGTCAACAACCTGAAGAACATCAGCGTCGAGATCCCGAAGCGGCGGCTGACCGTGTTCACGGGCGTCTCGGGCTCGGGGAAGTCGTCGCTGGTGTTCGGCGCGGTCGCCGCCGAGTCGCAGCGGCTGATCAACGAGACGCACAGCGCGTTCGTGCAGGGCTTCATGCCGACCCTGGCGCGGCCGGACGTGGATGTGCTGGAAGGGCTGACGGCCGCGATCATCGTGGACCAGGAGCGGATCGGCGCCAACGCCCGCTCGACGGTCGGCACGGTCACGGATGCCAACGCGCTGCTGCGGATCCTCTTCAGCCGGCTGGGGGAGCCGCGCATCGGGCCGCCGGTCGCCTACTCGTTCAATGTCCCGACGCGGAAGGCCAGCGGCGCGATGACCGTCGAACGCGGGGAAGGGGAGCGCATCGTGGTGCGCGACGTCGTCTACCATGGCGGCATGTGTCCGCGCTGCGAAGGCATGGGTTCGGTCAGCGACATCGACCTCACCCAGATCTACGACGAGACCAAGTCGCTGAACGAAGGCGCGATCCTGGTCCCGGGCTACAAGGCGGGCGGCTGGTCGGTGCGGCTGTGCGCCGAATCGGGGTTCCTCGACCCGGATAAGCCGATCCGCAAATACACGGAGAAGGAGCTGCACGACTTCCTCTACAAGGAGCCCACGAAGGTCAGGGTCAACGGCGTCAACCTCACCTATGAGGGGCTGATCCCGCGGATCCAGAAGTCGTTCCTCTCGAAGGACGTGGACACGCTCCAGCCGCACATTCGGGCGTTCGTGGAGCGTGCGGTCACCTTCACGACCTGCCCCGAGTGCAACGGCACCCGCCTCAACGAAGCCGCCCGGTCTTCGAAGATCCGGGGGAAGAACATCGCGGACGTGTGCGCGATGCAGATCACGGATCTGGCCGAGTGGTTGCGGGCGCTGGAGGAGCCGTCGGTCGCGCCGCTGATCGAGAAACTGCTGCACACGCTGGACGCGTTCATCGAGATCGGGCTGGGCTACCTCTCGCTGGACCGGCCGACGGGCACGCTGTCGGGCGGCGAGGCGCAGCGGACGAAGATGGTGCGGCACATCGGGTCGCCGCTGACGGACGTGACCTACGTCTTCGATGAGCCGACGATCGGCTTGCACCCGCACGACATTCGGCGGCTGAACGAGCTGCTGCTGCGGCTGCGGGACAAGGGGAACACGGTCCTGGTGGTCGAGCACAAGCCGGAGGTGATCGCGATCGCCGACCACGTCATCGACCTCGGCCCTGGCGCCGGCGCCGCGGGCGGCGAGGTGGTCTACCAGGGCGGCGTGGAGGGGCTGCGGCAGAGCGGCACGCTGACCGGCCGTCACCTGAGCGATCGGCCGGTGCTCAAGCCATCGGTGCGGATGCCGTCGGGCGCGCTGGAGGTGCGTGGCGCTCGCACGAACAATCTGAAGAACGTGGACGTGGACATCCCGCTCGGCGTGCTGGTGGTGGTGACGGGCGTGGCGGGGTCGGGGAAGAGCTCGTTGATCGAAGGTTCGGTGGTCGGCCGGGAGGGCGTGGTCGCGATCGACCAGACGCCGATCCGCGGCTCGCGGCGCAGCAACCCCGCGACGTACACCGGCCTTCTGGAGCCGATCCGGAAGGCGTTCGCGAAGGCGAACGGCGTGAAGCCAGCGCTCTTCAGCGCCAACTCCGAGGGCGCCTGCCCCGCGTGCAACGGCGCGGGTGTCGCCTACACGGACCTCGCGCTGGTGGCCGATGTGGCGACGATCTGCGAGGAGTGCGAGGGGCGTCGCTTCCAGGCGTCGGTGCTGGCGTACCGGCTCGGCGGACTGAACATCGCCGAGGTGCTCGATCTATCGGTCGATGACGCGGCGCGTTTCTTCGCCGAAGGCGAGGCGCGCACGCCGGCGGCGCATGCGATCCTCCAGCGCATGATCGATGTGGGGCTCGGCTACCTCCGGCTGGGTCAGCCGTTGCCGACGCTCTCGGGCGGGGAGCGCCAGCGGCTCAAGCTCGCGGTGCACATGGGCACGGAAGGCGGGATCTACGTGCTCGACGAGCCGACCATCGGTTTGCACCTGGCCGACCTCGGGCAGTTGCTCCGTCTACTGGACCAGCTGGTGGACTCCGGCAAGTCTGTGATCGTGATCGAGCATCACCCGGCAGTGATGGCGCACGCGGATTGGATCATCGATCTGGGGCCGGGCGCGGGGCACGACGGCGGGCGGATCGTCTTCGAGGGCACGCCCGCGGAGCTGGTCGCGGCGAGGTCCACGCTGACGGGCAGGTATCTGGCGGCTTACGTCGGCGCCGGCGGGGAGGCGGTGGCCGCCGGTCACTGATCGGCGGCTGCGTCCTCCGGCCCGCGCGGGTAGACCTTCACCGCTGTCCAGTTGCGGATCTCGACCTGCCCGGGCGGGGCGCCGCGCGGCTTGCGCACGTCGCCGGCGCGGCACACGTGCACTTCGACCTTGCCGCGCGCGTTGCGCGCCTTGGAGTACCACGCTGCGAGCTCCGCGGCGCGGTGTAGGACCTCCCGCGGCACCTCGTCCACGTCTTCCGGTACGGGGATGACGACGTGGCTGCCCGCGTGCCCGGCGGCGTGCAGCCACACGTCGCGCGGCGCCGCGATGCGGAACGTGAGCTCGTCGTTGTCGCGTGCGGCCTTGCCGACGAGGACGCGAAAGCCCCCGACGTCGAACTCGCGCCAGCCCCTACCCTTGCTCCCCATCGTCCTGCCGGCGTGCGTGCCCGAGCCGCGGAGCGGGGCGGTGGCTCAGGATCGTGCGCCGCCCGCCTCGCCCGTCGCGGGCTCGTAAGGGGGCAGCGGGCCGAACATGAAGTTGCCGGGCGCGTTCGGGTCCTCGCTGCTGAGGAACTCTTCCACCGCCTGGGACATCTCCTCGCGCGTGATGCAGCCGTCCCCGTCCTGGTCGGCGTGCTGGAAGAACACGTCGGCGGCGGATGCATCGACGCCGCACGCCTTGAGGTAGGCCCTGTATTCGTTGACGGTGATCGCGTTGTCGCCGTCCGTGTCCATCGCGTCGAAGAGGAGCTGCACGTCGCCGCGCGCGTAGGCGCTCACCGCGTCCGGATCGTCGAGATAGATGTCGGCGTAGCGCAGGAACTCATCCACGGTGACGGCGCCGCTGTCGTTGAGGTCCGCGCTGTCGCGCACGCTCTCCCACTCCTGCAGCACGTAGTGCAGGTTGCGCTCGTATTCCGGCGAGCCCTCGGCCCAGCCGCTCAGCTTGGCGAGCGCCTGGACGCGGCGTACGTAGTCGTTGCGGTCCACTCGTCCATCCCGGTTCACGTCCAGGACGGAGAACAGCCGGCGGATCTTGTGCTTCTGGAACGGCGTCAGCGGCATGCCTCATCCTCTCGGCGGTTCGGGTGGTCGCATCCGCATAATAGCCCCGGGGCCGGCAACGGGAAAGGCGATGTGACCGGCCGGGCGACGCACGGGTTATGCCTCCACGAGAAGGCCGGGCGTGGCGTGGCCGGAGGGGGCCGGGGCCATGGAGGCGGTTGCGTACGGGGGCGAGGCTGGCGCCGCGGCCGTCGTGAAGGAGGGGAACCAGGCGCTGGACCGGCAGTATCGTATGCGGTCCGGCCGGCCGACCGTGACCCGGGGTAAGCATACGCCGGGGCTGCGCCGAGCTGGGCACGGAGAGACGGAGCGATGCGAACGGGTCTCGCCGACGGGCTCGTCCAGGCGGGGCGTGGTGCCCCGCGAGCCGTGGCGGATCGGGCAACGAGCGTGGATCACTTTGGGGACGGGGCGATCTCCCCGGGGCCGATGCGGCAGCGCGGCGTGAGCGGTGGCCACCGCGCGATGAGCCGCCTGCCCGACTCGACGATCGCGCGCGCCAAGCTCGGCGACGACGAGGCGTTCGCGGAAATCGTGCGGCATTACTACGCGCGTTGTCTGCGCTTCGCGCGCAACATGCTTGGCGACCTCGCGGACGCGGAGGACGCCGTGCAGGAAGCGTTCCTCCGCGTGCACGCCGCATTGCCGCGCTACACCGAGTACGGCCGGTTCGAGCCCTGGCTGTTCCGCATCCTGGCCAACCAGTGCCGGACGATGCGGGCGCGTGAGCGGCGCCGCGGCGAGTGGCTGACCCCGTACGAGCCGCGGCACGATGCGGCCGCACCGGAGGCGCCTGATGATTCCGGCGGCTTGCTGCGGCGCGAGATCGAGCGGGCGCTGCGCGAGCTGCCCGCGCTACTCCGTGAGGCGTTCCTGCTGTACCACGTGGAAGGCATCGATTACGAGCAGATGACGGCCATCACGGGCGCGCGTATCTCTGCCCTGAAGATGCGCGTGAAACGCGCACGTGACATCTTACGGGCACGCCTCCAGGAGGTGCAGAGTGCGTGAGCCCACCGATGAGCTGATGGAGAAGGTGGTGCGCGAGCTGTCCGCGCTGCCGCCCGTGCGCGAGGAGGCCATCCAGCGCATCCTCGACCTGGCGGCGCAGCGGCGGGCAGCGGAGCGCCGCGCGCAGGAGCCGCCAGCCGCCGAGCCTCCGGTCCATGCACGTCGGCGTGTGGCGCCGCGGTGGTGGATCGGCGTCGCAGCCGCCGCGACCTTGGCCGCGCTGATCTGGGTGGGCATCGGGCGTGACGACGGCGTGCCGTCCGTGCCCGTGAATGCGCCGCTCGCCGCCGCGGATGCCGCGCCGCGTGCGGAAGCCGGTGCGCTCGCCGTGGCGGACCGCATCATCGCGGACGAAGCGCCGCGCGCCGTGCAGTTCGTCCTGGACGCGCCCGGCGCGCGTTCGGTGGCTGTCGTCGGCGGCTTCAACGGCTGGGATCCCCAGGCCACGCCGCTGGAGCGCGTGCCCGGGACCACGGTGTGGACGACGACGGTCCTGCTCACGCCCGGCCGCTACACGTACGCCTTCGTCGTGGACGATTCCACCTGGGTGCTCGACCCGCGCGCGCCGCGCGCGTCGGACCCGGATTACGGCGTGGACAGCTCCGTGCTGCTCGTGGGGCGGGAATGAGAACGTTGCCCTTCCTTCTCGGCTGCGCCGCGGTGACGGCGCTCGCGTCCGCCGCCGCTGCGCAGGACCCGCGGCTCGAAGAGAAGTTGGACGCGGCGACGCGGCGACAGGTCGCCGCGGTCATCGAGCGGGCGCGCGGCCGCGGCCTCCCCGTCGAGCCGCTCGTGGACAAGGCGCTCGAAGGCGTGGCCAAGCGGGCGCCAGGGCCGCGCATCGTCAGCGCGGTGGCGCGGCTGTCCGAGCGTCTCGAGGCCGCCCGCGAAGCGCTCGGTCCGAACGCGACGCCCGCCGAGGTCCGGGCCGGCGCCGAGGCCCTGGCCGTCGGAGTACCGGACAGCGCGCTGCGGGAGCTTCGCGCTGCCGCCCCCGGCGTGTCGCTCGCCGTGCCGCTCGGCGTGTTGACGCAGCTCGTCTCTCGCGGCGTCGCCGTGGACCGCGCCGCCGCGACCGTCCTCGACCTGCTGCGCCGCGGCGCGCGGCCGTCGCAGCTCATCGCCCTGGGCGAAGCGGTGCAGCAGGACATCGCGCAGGGGATGGCGCCCGCAACGGCACTGGATGTGCGTCTACGCGGCATCCTGGGCGCGCTCCCGCCCAGCGGCGGCGCGTCCATCACCACCATCGGCGTGGACAAGCCGCCCCGGTGAACTCGCCCTCACGGTCATCCCCGCGGCCGCCGCTCGCGGCCTGTCTGCTCGTGGCGCTGGGCGCGCTGCTGGCCCCCCGGCACGCCGCCGCCCAGCACCGCGCCACGCTGGATTTCGGCCTCGCCCGGATCTCGCAGGCGGACATCGTGGACGAGGCCGCGCTGACGTTCGCCTACTATCTGGAGTCCCGCTACTCGCGGCTCACCTTCGCCTCCAGCGGCATCGGCTCGCTGGCGACGGGCGGCCAGTCCGCCGCGCAGGGCGGCGTCGGCGCGTTCTGGCTGCTTCCCCGCTCGCCGCTCGGGATCCCCGAGCTCAGCGCGTCCCTCAGCGCCGCGCGCTTCCAGGACGGCGAGGGGGCGACCGCGCGGTCCGTCGCGCTGCGACAGATCTGGGGCGGCGTGCGACACGGCGTGTGGCTCGGCGGCCGCACCGGCGACGTTCTGAGTCAGGGCAACCGGTTCGGCACCCACAGCATCGAGGCCGGCTCGTGGATCGTGGGGCGCGGCGTCGAGCTGTCCGCGACGCTCTCCACCACCTGGACGCGCACGGCTACGTGGCACTTCGACCCGATCGGGCAGCAGAGCGTCATCACCGTGCCGGTGCGCTACGCCGATGCAGCGGTGCGGGCTCGCCTCGAGCGCCCGCGCTTCGAGCTCGAGGTGAGCGGCACCGCGCGTCGCGGTATCCTGAACGCGGAGGCGTTCGACTTCGCCGCGCACGGCGCCGCGACGTGGCACTTCAACCGGCGGCTCGCGCTCACGATCGCGGCGGGCGATCACCTCCGCGATCCCACGCGCGGCGTGCCCGCGACCGGCTTCGCGATGGTGGCGCTACGCATCACCGCGCTCGGTGAGCGGGGCAAGGCGCTCGCCGCCGGCAAGGGCGCCGGCGCCGCCGTCACCGTGTCGGCCGAGGCCGGCGGCGCGCTTCGCGTCCACGTCTACGGCGACGCCAAGGTGGTGGAGGTGATGGGCGCGTTCAGCGGCTGGCAGCCGCTCCGCCTCGAGCGCGACGGCGACGTCTGGCTCCTGCCTCGCCGCCTCCAGAGCGGTCTGCACCGCATCCTCGTCCGCGTTGATGGCGGCGAGTGGCGCACGCCGGACAACCTCCCCCGCGCCGAGGACGAGTTCGGGACGATGGTGGGGCTGCTGGTGGTGCCGTGAGACGCGCGACGCCTCTCAGGTCCGCCCTCCGAGCAGCGGCGCCAGCACGATGCCGGTGAAGTCCTGCACGAAATGCAGCACGACCGGCGCGACGATGCTCCCACGCCACAGGTAGATCACCGCCAGCAGGACGCCGATGGCGCCGACCGCGACCGTGCCGCCCACGCCCTGGTAGCCGTGACCCAGTCCGAAGATCACGGACGACAACACCACCGCCACCGGCACGCTGCCGGTCAGCGAGCGCAGCCGCAGCAGGAGGTAGCCGCGGAAGATGGTCTCCTCCGCGACGGCGATGACGGCGACCAGCACGACGCCCATGGCGAACTCCGCTCCGCCCGCCGGGAGCGTGAAGGGCGCGGCCGGCGCCCTCCTGCCCAGCAGCCCCAGGGCGTTCAGGACCACGGCCAGCACGCCCTGGAACACGATGAACGGGATCACCAGCGCGACACCGACCACGGCCTCTCCCGGCAGATCGCTCCGTCGCCACCCGATCCGGCCATACGGCTCGCCGTTCCGCCACACGAAGTAGAGGACCAGCGCGAGCAACGCGGCATCGCTCAGGATCGAGGCCAGCGCGAAGACTGCGAAGCCCGGCTGCGACTGCGGCGAAGTCAGCCGGCTCAGCAGCAGCGAGGGCAGCAGCAGGAGCAGGAAGGCGCCGAGCTCGCGTACCTGCACGGCGCTCGAGGGAGCGGCGCCGTCGTCGTCGCCACGGACCCGATCATCGATCACGGTGCCGCCGATCCAGCGCTGCAGTTCACTCCCGCCCGGGGCGCACCGGCGATCCACGGATGGATCGGCGCACGGCTGGCCCCCGCGTCCGGCCGAACGCCCTCCGCAGCATAGCGCGTTCCACCGGGCGGCTCACCGGCCTTGACCACCGACGCTCCCGGACCGAATCGTCCGCCGGTCCCGGCGGCCTCGGCGTTGAGGGATCGTTGCCGGGCTTCGTGACCCGAGATCGAGGCGGTGGGCGACATGCGATTCGGAGCGTTCCTCTCCCGCACGAGCCTCCTGGCTGCGCTGACCGTTGGTCCCGTCCTGACGCCGGTCCTCCCCCTCGCCGCCGTTGCGCAGCAGGCAAGCCCGGCGCGGCCGGTCTTCCGGGATGGACAGGCGCAGGTCGTGCCCGCGTTCCAGGACCCCGCGTCGTGGATCCGCGAGGAGCTGTGGGTCGAGACGGAGTTCGACTCCGACGGCGACGGCCGGCGGGACCGCGTGCACGTCTCCGTCGTGCGGCCGCGTCAGACGGAGACCGAGGGGCTCAAGGTCCCGGTCATCTACGAATCGAGCCCGTACTACTCGGGCACGTCGGCAGGCGCGCAGTACCTGTGGGACGTGCGGCAGGAACTGGGCGAGCCGCCGCCGCCGCGGAAGAACCAGCCGCCGGTCCAGCGTCGAGTGCGGCCGTACATCTCGGACTCGCACGTGGCGGACTGGGTCCCGCGTGGGTTCGCGGTGGTGCATTCGGAGGCGCCCGGAACGGGACTGTCCCAGGGCTGCCCGACGGTGGGCGGCGAGGTGGAGGCACTGGCCCCCAAGGCGGTGATCGACTGGCTGAACGGACGGGCGCGCGGCTTCACCACGCCCGACGGCGATGAGGAGGTCTTCGCCCACTGGTCCACGGGCAAGGTCGGGATGATCGGCACGTCGTACAACGGCACGCTGGCGGTCGCCGCGGCGTCCACGGGCGTGGAGGGGCTGGAAGCGATCATCCCCATCGCGCCCAACACCTCGTACTACCTCTACTACCGGCAGAACGGCCTCATCGTGCACCCCGGAGGGTGGCTGGGCGAGGACATTGATTTCCTGTACGACTTCATCAACAGCGGCGACCCCGAGCGGCGCGCGTACTGCAACGCGACGATCCGCGATGGCGAGTTCGCCGCCGGGATGGACCGGGTGACGGGAGACTTCAACGACTTCTGGGCGAGCCGTCACCTGCTCGGGCAGCTCGACCGCGTGCGGGCGGCGACGCTCATGGCCCACGCCTTCAACGACTGGAACGTGAAGCCCGAGCACAGCGTGCGCGCGGCCGAGATCCTGAAGGCCCGCGGCGTGCCGGTCCAGTACTACTTCCACCAGGGCGGCCACGGCGGCGCGCCGCCGTTCGAGCTCATGAACCGCTGGTTCACGCGCTACCTGTACGGGGTCGAGAACGGGGTGGAGAACGACCCGCGCGCATGGATCGTCCGTGAGGGCGATGATCGCCTGGATCCGACGCCGTACCCGGACTACCCGCATCCCGATGCCGCGCCGGTCACGCTCCGCTTGACGCCGGGCGGCAAAGGGCAGGGCGGCCTGAACGGCATTGGAGGGCTGGTGGTGGGCGGCGGGCCCGAGATGGCGCCGGAAGGGAGAGCCGCAGGCGCCGGGCAGCGCACGGAGACGCTGGTCGACGACGTCTCTTACGACGGCCCAGCCCTCGCCAAAGCCGAGTGGTCGAATCACCGGCTGCTGTACGCGACGCCGCCGCTCACCGAGCCGGTGCACATCTCCGGCACGCCGCGCATCACGATCCGGCTCGCCTCGAGCAAGCCCGCGGCGAACCTGTCCGTCTGGCTGGTCGCGCTGCCGTGGACCGACAGCCCCCGCCTCACCGATGACCTCATCACCCGCGGCTGGGCCGACCCGCAGAACCACAGGTCCATCCGCGAGAGCGAGCCCCTGGGCCCCGGGCGCTTCTACGAGCTGACGTTCGACCTCCAGCCCGATGACCAGGTGATCCCCGTGGGCGAGCGGATCGCGCTGATGATCTTCTCGAGCGACCGCGACTTCACGCTCTGGCCGTCACCCGGGACGGAGCTGACGATCGACCTGGACGGCACGTGGCTGGAGCTGCCGGTGGTGGGCGGGGAAGAGGCGTGGCGAAGGGCGGTGGGGCGCGGAGGGGAGCGGCGCTAGCGCGCAGAGGGAGCCGCGCGCCCAGGACACAGGTGGGCTCCTCCCCTCCAGGCGCGCGGGTCGACGCGGACGCAGTGCAGTTGCGGATCTCGACCTGCCCCGTGCTGCGGACGATTTCGGCACGGCGGCGGAGCTGGTGGTGCTGCAATGACCGTTGGTCGGGAGCGCGGCCGCGCACCCGGTGCGTGACCCGGTCCTTGCCGGGCGGCCGGGCGGCTTGTAGGGATTCGCGGTCCGGCCGCGTCTTGCTTGGCGGAACGCCAGTCCACGAGGGCGTGCGGGCCCCCGCGCGACGCCGGCGGTCGTCGGCCGGCGGGTGGGGGCGTGCGCGCCCGTGTACACGAGGGAGCAGAGTGTCGATGGAGTCCGAGGGAGTGGCCGTCGCCAAGGCGGAGGAGGTCGTCCGGATCGTCCAGGACCTCCGGGCGGAGGTGGCCAAGCGCATCGTCGGGCAATCCGATGTCGTCGAGGACGTGCTGACGACGATCCTCGCGGGTGGCCACGCGCTGCTGATCGGCCCGCCCGGCCTGGCGAAGACGTTGCTCGTTCGTTCGCTGGCGCAGGCGATGGACCTCTCCTTCCGGCGCATCCAGTTCACGCCCGACCTGGTGCCCAGCGACATCATCGGGACCGAGCTGCTGGAGGAGGACCACGGGACCGGCCGCAGGACGTTCCGGTTCGTGCGCGGCCCCATCTTCGCCAACATCGTCCTGGCCGACGAAGTCAACCGGGCCCCGCCCCGCACCCAGGCGGCGCTGCTCGAGGCGATGCAGGAGCACACGGTGACGGCGGCGGGCCAGACGATGCCGCTCCCCGAGCCGTTCTTCGTCCTGGCGACGCAGAACCCGATCGAGCAGGAAGGGACGTATCCGCTCCCGGAAGCCCAGCTCGACCGGTTCCTCTTCGCGATCAACGTCGGCTACCCGTCGCTGGACGACGAGGTCACGATCCTTCGCACGACCACGGGGCGGCCGGGCGAGGAGGTCCGGCCCATCGTCGGCGCGGAAGACCTGATCGCGCTCCAGGGCATGGTGCGCGATGTGGTGGTCGCGGAGCCCGTGCTGCGCTACGTCGCCGAGCTGGTGCGCGCCACGCGCCCCGGCGAGCCGAACCTGCCGGAGCGCGTCCGGAAGTACGTGCGCTGGGGCGCCGGGCCCCGCGCCGGCCAGGCCCTGGTGCTCGGGGCCAAGGCCCGGGCGCTGCTGGACGGGCGAGCCGCCGTGGCGCCGGCCGATGTGCAGCGCGTTGCGGCGCCCGTCCTGCGCCATCGCATCCTGGTGAACTTCGCGGCCGAGGCCGAGGGGGTGACCGCCGAGGACCTCATCGGCGACATCCTCGCCCACGTTCCACCGCCGAAGAGCGGGATCCGGATCTGACCGTGCAGTCACTCAGCGACGGCACCTTGCTGGATGCGATCCGCGGGCTGCACTGGCCCGCCCGCCGCGCCACGCGTGGCGCCGCCCACGGCAGCCACCGGTCCCACAGGATCGGCTCGTCGCCCGAGTTCATGCAGTACCGCGAGTATCGGCCGGGCGATGACGCGTCCAAGATCGACTGGAAGCTGTACGGGCGCACGGAGCGGGTGAATGTTCGCCAGACCCGGGACGACTCGGAGCTGCGCACCACCATCCTGGTGGACGCCAGCGCGTCCATGGCCTACCCGCTTCCCGGCCTGGACAAGTGGACGATGGCCTCGGCCATCGCCATCGGCCTCGCCGCCGTGGCCATCGGCGACCGCGACCCCGTGGGACTCGCCGTCGTCGGCGGCACGGGCGTCGAGGTCCTCCCGCCGCGCTCCGCCACGAACACCGTGGCCAACATCCAGCGCGTCCTCGGGGGTGTCGTCCCCAGCGGGTCGCGGCCGCTCGCCCCCGTGCTCGCCATGCTGCGCACGAGCCGGCGGGTGGCGATCATCAGCGACTTCCTCGGCGATGCCGACGCGCTGCTCGAGCGGGCCGCCGAACTGGTAGCGGCCGGCCGCGAGGTCTTCGCCGTCCACATCGTCGCTCGCGAGGAGCTCGAGCCGCGAACGCTCGGGAGCCTCGTCGTCGATCCCGAAGAGGAGGCGATCCGCCGGCCCCTGGATGAGGACGGGCTCGAGGAGTACCGCAGCGCGTTCGCCCGGTGGCGGGAGGAGCTCGCTTCGAGTTGGCGGGCGAAGGGCATCGTCTACCACCTCGCCATCACCGACGAGCCGGCCGATCAGGTCATCCGGCGCATCGTCACGCCGGCCGCAACCGCTGCAGTCACTGGCGAACCGTCGTGACCGTCCTGGCTCCTGTTTACCTGCTCGCCGCGGGCCTGGTCGCTGCCGCGGTCGTCGCGATCCACTTCATCGTCACCGCCGAGCCGCGGACGGTGCCGCTGCCGACGGCGCGCTTCGCGCCCCTCCGGCCGGTACGGACCCAGGCCCGGTGGCTGAGGTTGCAGGACCTGCTGCTCATGGCGCTCCGCGTGCTCGCCATCCTCGCCGTCGGCGCCGGGCTCGCGCAGCCCGTGCTGGACCCGCCGCGCCGCGACCTCACGCGCATTCTGTTGGTCGACCGCTCGCGCGCGGTGGCCGATCCGGCAGAGGTGGCGGACAGCGCCCGGGCCCTCTACCGTGAGGGCGACGCCGTGGTGCTGTTCGACTCCACGGCCAGGCGCGTGCAGGCCGGCGCGCTGGACTCGCTCGCTGCGCTCACCCGCTCACCCGCCCGGGGACGGCTCTCCGCCGCGCTGATCGTGGCCTTGCGCACGGCCTCGGAGATGCGCGAGCGCGCCGACTCCTTCGAGCTGGCGATCATCTCACCCTTCGCCGCGGAGGAAGTCGACCGCGCCACCGACTCGATCCGGGCGCTGTGGCCGGGGGGCGTGCGGCTCGTGCGCGTCGCCGCACGCGCCGACTCCGCCGCGCCCGCGGTGGTGGCGTTCGACGGCGAGCCGGACGACCCGCTGCGCTTCGCCCTCGTGAACCCCCGATCCGCGGCGGACACGGCGTCGAGCAACGTGCTGGTCGTGCGCGGCACGCCCGACGGCGTGGACTCCGCGTGGGCGGCGAACGGCGACCGGGCGCTGGTCCACTGGCCCGCGACGCACACCCGCGCGGACGGTGCGCCCGCGCCCGCCGTGCCGCCGCCATGGACCGCCCGCGCCGCGCCCGATTCCGTCGGCGGCCTGGCCGCCGGCGACGCGGTGGTCGTCGCGCCGTTCGAGCGGTGGGCGGCGTACGAAGAGGCGGGCGGCAACGCCGCCGGGCGCGTCGTCGCCCGCTGGGTGGACGGCGAGCCCGCGGCGATCGAGGTGCCACACGGGGCCGGCTGCATCCGGACCGTGATGGTGGGGGTCCCCGCGCGCGGCGACCTGGTGCTCCAACCCCGCTTCGCGCGGCTCGCCGCCGTGCTCACCGCGCGTTGCGGCGGGCCGGTGCAGCCGGGCACGCTGGACAGCGCCCGGCTCGCCTCCCTGGCAGGTGAGCCCGCCACCGCGCACGCGGCCGGCAGCGCACTGCCGCAGCCGGAGGTCAGCCGCTCCGCGGTCGCACCCTGGCTCTTCGCGGCCGCGCTCGCATTCGCGCTCGCGGCGCTGGTGCTCCAGTGGCGCGTGGCCCGCCTGGCGCGCCCGTCCGGCGCGGGGAGGGACGCGTGAACGCGCTCGCTCGCGTCCGCCGCGCGCGTAGGGTGCTGCTGTGCGCTGTCGCCGCCTCGGCGATCCTCGGCGCGGCCGCCGCCGGCGTGGGGGTCCTCGTCCTCGCCTCGGCGGCCGACCTGCTGGTCCCGCTGCCTCTGGAGGCCCGACGGCTCGCGCTTCCCGCGGCGGTCGCGGCCGCCGTCGCGTCCCTGCTGGTCGCCGGCTGGCGAGGACGCCACGCGCGGTCGCTCGGCCGCGTGGCGCTCTACCTCGAGGAGCGGCTCCCGCAGCTCCGCTTCGCGCTGGCGACGGCCGTCGAGCCAGCCGTCCCGCCCACCGACGCGGCGCGGGAGGCCCTGGAGCGTGCGGTCGCCGGCGTGGACGCGCGGAGCGCGCTCCTGCGACCCGTCGCCCGCGCGATCGCCGTGCGCGGCGCCGCCCTGGCCGCGGCCCTCCTCGCCCTCGCCGCCGTGCCCGCCGGCACCCTCGCGCGCATCCTGGACCCGCGCCCTGAGAACGTGCCGCTGCCCCCGGAGCCCGCAGCCGCCGTCGAGCCGGCGCCGAACCGCCTCGCCCCGATCAGCGTGCGCGTCGAGCCCCCGCGCTACGCAGGAAGGGAGCCGTTCGTGCTGGAGGACCCGGCCACCGTCGCGGCCCTCCCCGGCAGCCGGGTCGAGGTGCGGGGCCGGGGCGCCTCTCGCGGGGCGGCGGACAGCCTGGGCGCGATGCTCGCGCCCGCCAGCGGCGGGCGCCGGCCGCGGGACCTGATGGTGCGAGTGGACGGCGACACATGGAGCGCCGCCGTCGCCATGCCGGCCGACCCCGCCATCCTCCGGCTGAGGGACCGCGCCCACGACCGGCTCGTGGTGCTCGAGCCGGTCCGGGACGAGCCGCCCATCGTTTCGCTGCTCTCGCCCGTCCGCGACAGCACCTTCGCAGAGCCGAAGGGGAAGCTCGACATCGACGTGCGGATCCAGGACGACCTGGGGCTCGCGCGCGCGGAGATCGAGCTGCTGTACACCTCCGGCGGGGGCGAGCGGTTCGAGACGAAGCGAATCATCGTGCGCCGCGCCTCGTTCGACGGCACCCGCACGGCGCGGCTCCAGGCGGCCATCGTGCTCGACACCATGGGCCTGCACCCGGGCGACGTGCTGCACATCCGCGCCATTGCCTGGGACCGGAACGACGTCACCGGGCCGGGCCAGGGCGAGTCGGAGACGCGCACGATCCGCATCCGCGATCCGCGCGACCTGAGCGACGTGCGCATCACCGCGGCGGCCGCGGCCGCCGTCGACACCTCGATCATCAGCCAGCGGATGCTGATCGTGCGGGCCGAGACGCTGCTGGTGCAGAAGCCGCAGCTCGAGGCCGAGGAGTACTCCCGGCGGTCGGTGCGCCTGAGCGCTCAGCAGGGCGCGCTCCGGCAGCGTGTGCTCTCCATCATCAACGAACTGGAAAACGTCGAGGGGGTCGGCTTCGTGGGGCACACGCCGAGCTCGCTCGTCCTCCGGGAGGCCGCCGAGGAGATGCGCGCGGCGGAGTGGGAGTTGAGCGTTGTGCAAGTGCCTGTCGCCCTCGTCCACATGAGGAAGGCGCTCGCCCTGCTCGAGAAGATCCGCGACGCCAACCGCTACTGGCTCCGGGGCCTGCTGACGACGACGCCGGTCGAGATCGAGCGAGTCCGACTGACGGGGAGGGATCGGGCGAACGTGGGGCCGCGCGACCCGCGGGAGCGGCCGGAGGATCCGCGCAGGGAACTGCTCCAGCGGCTCAACCGGGCCATCGCGCTCCTGGAGAGCGATCCCCGCGCGGCAGGCGACTCGCTCCAGCTCGTCTTCGCCGCCTCACTGACGGAGGCACGCGATATCTCCGAGACCCTGGGCCAGGCGATCGAGGCCATGCAGCGCGGGGAGGACGTGAGGGCCGCGCTGATCGCGGCGCGTCGGCGGCTCGAACGAAAGGTCGGGCACGAGGGGACCCTTTCGAGCTGGTTCGGCATGCCATGAGCAAACCGTTCACCTTCGCGACGGGGATCTACGCCTCTGGCGATTGGGAGAGCGCATCGCTCGTCCCGCAGAACGTCATCGACGTGCTGGCCAAGTACACCTCGCTCGAGCTGAACCCGGAGGGGGTCAACGTCCGCATCGACTCGCCGGAGCTGTTCGAGTACCCGTTCCTGTTCATCACGGGGCACCTGCCCGTGTTCTTCACGCCGCGAGAGCGGGCCAACCTGAAGGAGTACGTGCGGCGAGGCGGGTTCCTGTTCGTAGATGATCACAACCACGACATCGACGGCGTCTTCCACAAGACGATGACGGCGGAGCTGGAGAGGATGTTCGGGAAGCTCAAGAAGATACCGAACGATCACCGGCTCTACCGAGCGTTCTTCGAGTTCCCGGACGGCCCGCCGACGACGAGCCACGAGCTGAACGGGTGGGGGGACAACCTGGTGCACGATTACCTGATGGGGATCATGGACGGCGACCGGATCGACGTCCTGTACAGCAACAAGGACTACAGCTCCGAGTGGCACGTGAAGTTGACGGAGAACCGGGACCGCAGGGAGGTGGACGACCCCGCCAAGATCGCGGTCAACATCGTGGTCTATGCCCTCACCCGCTGACGGCGCCGGGGGAGTGCGGGTGCGGGTCTGGCTGGAGCGCGGCGCGCACCTGCTCGGGATCGCGATCATCGCGTGGTTCCTGGTGGACTCGCTCCGCGCGCGACCGGGGACGGGCCTGCAGGTGGTCGAGGTGGAGGGGCTGGTGGCGGAGCTGAGGCGGTGGAGCACGGTGGCCGCGCCCGAGGAGGTCCACGTCACGGTGGACCGCGCCGTCTCGCCGGTGCAGCGGGAATGGCTGGCCGCGCTGGCGGCCGCAGGCACCCGGGTGGGGTGGGACGGCGACTCCGTCCTCCCCCTGGCGGTCGCGCTGGATCCCATCCCCGACCCGGATGGCGGCACCCGCATCCGGGTCGCGGCTCCGCCGGGGAGAACGCTGGTGCTTGAGGACGACGCAGGCGCGATCGACTCCGTGGTCAGCGGGGGCACGGGCGCCCGCTTCAGCACCCGCTCCCCACTCCGGGGGGTGCGCGTGCGATCGGGCGGCTTCGTGGCGGAGAGCGCGCTGCGCGACTCCATCTCCTTCCGCTGCCTCCTGGTCATCGGCAAGGTGGGGTGGGAGAGCGGGATGGTGACGGGCGCGCTGGAGGAGAGGGGGTGGCAGGTGGACGCGCGGCTCGCCCTCTCGCCCCATGGCGACGTGGTGCAGGGCGCGCCGCCGGAGGAACTCGACCCCGCGCGCTACTCGGCCGTCGTCGTGCTCGACAGCGCGGCCCTCGTGGGCCCGGCGCGGCTCGTCCGCTACGTCCGCGACGGCGGCGGGCTCGTCATCACCACGCGGGCCGCTTCGGCCGCGGGGCTCGCGCGGCTCCGCGTGGGGCGGCCCGGCCGCGTCGTGCCGCCGGTGGAGCCGTTCGACACGAGCGCCGATCCGCGCAGGTCGCTCGGCCTCACCGCCATCGTGCCGGCCGAGGACGCGGTGCCCCTGGAGCTGCGGGACGATCTCGTCGCCGTCGCGGCGCGCCGCGTGGATCGCGGCCGCGTCGTCCTCGTGGGCTACGACGACACCTGGCGTTGGAGAATGGCCGGCGGAGCGAACGGCGTCGAGGAGCACCGCGCCTGGTGGGCAGGGCTCGTGGCCAGCGTGGCGCGCGTGGAGCACACGCCGCTCCCCGCCGTTGCGGACGAGGCGCCGCTCGCGGCCATGGTCCAGCTCCTCGGGCCCCCGTCGGCCCGACCTGCCGATATAGCCACAGCGGGCGCGCTCCCCCGTGGCTGGGCGTTCGCGGCCCTCGCCGCTGCACTCCTCCTCCAGTGTCTCTCGCGGCGTCTACGCGGCGCCCCGTAGCCGCGCCTCACCCGATCCTGACCGGTCGGCGCGACGCCGGGCGATGTAGGGGAATCACGATCCATCGCGTCCACTCTCGGCAGATCCGACGGTGATGGCGGACGAGCGAGGTGGACTGCCGCCCCTCGTCAGAACACGACGCCGCGCACTCTGCGCGCACCGGGCAGCTTCGAAGAGACGAAAGGTCATGCACCGACTGCTACGCCAATCGCTGATCCTCGCGGCCCTGCTCGCCGCGCCCGCCCCGGCCGGCGCCCAGGCCGTCGAGCAGGCCCAGGCCGATGTCGAGATCGCGCCGCTGCCGATCGACCCCGAGGTCACCATCGGACGGCTCCCCAACGGCCTCATGTACTACATCCGGAAGAACGGCGAGCCCGAACGCCGTGTCGAGCTCCGCCTGGTCGTCAAGGCCGGCTCCCTCCAGGAGGACGACGACCAGCGCGGCCTCGCCCATTTCCTCGAGCACATGGCGTTCAACGGGACGAAGAACTTCGAGAAGCAGGAGCTGGTCCGGTACCTCGAGTCCATCGGGATGCGGTTCGGCGCCGACCTGAACGCCTCCACCAGCTACGACCACACGGTCTACCAGCTCACCGTCCCCACCGATGTCGAGGGCGCGCTGGAGACGGCGTTCAGGATCCTCGACGACTGGGCGCGGGGCATCACCCTCGACCCCGAGGAGATCGAAGCGGAACGCGGTGTCGTCCTCTCCGAGTGGCGCGCTCGCCTGGGCGTCGGCACGCGGGTGCGAGCGCACACGGACAGCGTGCTCCTCGGCGTGTCCCGCTACCTGGATCGGCACCCGATCGGCTTGCCGGAACGCATCCAGAACGCGACGCGCGACCAGATCGCCCGCTATTACAGGGATTGGTACCGTCCCGACCTGATGGCGGTGGTCGTGGTCGGCGACATCGACAAGGCCCAGATCGAGAGCCTCATCCGCGAGCACTTCGGCGATCTCCAGGCGCCGCGGAGGAAGCGGCTGCGGGAGGAGTACACGATCCCCACCCACGAGGACGTGCGGGTCGCCATCGTCACCGACCCGGAGCTCACCGGCTCGACGGTCGAGCTGATCCAGAAATTCCGGCCGGCGCCGATCAATAGCGTAGAGCGGATCCGGGACGGCATCGTCCAGACCATCTACGCCGGGATCCTCAACGATCGGCTGCGTGAGATCGCGACGCGGTCGAACGCGCCGTTCCTCGGCGCGAGCACCGACTTCGACAGCTACGTGGGCGGGATGAGCGTCCAGCGCGTCGTCAGGGTCATGACGCGGGACGACGCGCTGATCGAAGGGTTCCGCGCCGCCCTGATCGAGGTCGAACGGATCGCGCAGCACGGAGTCACCGCCGAAGAGCTGGACAGGCGGAAGAAGCTGCTGGAGAGCCAGTACCGGCAGGCGCTCATCACCCGCGCGAAGATCCCGTCGGCGCGCTACGCTGCCGATTACGTCTCGCATTTCGTGACGGGACGGACGCCCGCGTCGGTGGAGGCGATGGTCTCTCTCTCCCGTGCGCTCCTGAAGGGAATCACCGAGGAGGATGTGGCCGAGCTGGCGCGCCGGTGGAAGAGCCGGGAGAACCTCGTCGTCGTGGCGTTGGTCCCCGAGAAGGAGGGCGTCCAGCCGCCGACCGCAGAGGCGCTCCTCGCGGTGCTGGACGATGTGAGCGGCAGTCTGCTCGCCGCGGAGATGGGTGATACGATCGCCACCGGCTCCATCGAGTTGATGGCCACGCTCCCGACGCCGGGGGCCGTGATCGAGGAGCGCTTCATCCGCGAGGTGGGGATCACAGAGTGGAAGTTCGCCAACGGCGCACGCGTCCTGCTCAAGCCCACGGACTTCACGCCGGATCAGGTCGTCGTCACCGGCTACGGCTGGGGCGGGACCTCGGTCCTGGACGACGAGCGCCTGCGCGATGCCGTGCTCGCGCGCAGCATGCCCGCGATCTCGGGGCTCGGCTCGTTGAGCTCGAACGACCTGCGGAAGGCGGTGGTCGGCAAGCTCCTGAGCATCGGGGTCGACATCGGGGCCTACACGCAGTCCGTGTCGGGGCGGTCCACGGTCCGCGACCTCGAGACCTTCCTCCAGCTCCTGCACCTGCACTTCGTGGCACCCCGCATCGACGAGGACGCGATCCAGGCGTGGAAGAAGCGCCAGGTGGCGGCCATCGAGGGGCGCGCGGCCAGCCCGGAGGCCCACTTCGCGGACACGCTCCGGGCCGTCATGTCCCAGAACCATCCGCGCACCCGTCCGCTGACTGCGGAGGACATCGAGGCGCTGAATCCACAGCGCGCGCTGGAGGTCTACCGGGAGCGGTTCGCCGATCCCGGCGGCTTCACCTTCGTCTTCGTCGGATCGTTCGAGCCCGACTCGATCCGCCCCCTCATTGAGCGCTACATCGGCGGGCTGCCGGCCGGGCAGGGCAGCCGCGGCTGGCGCGACAACGGCGTGCGGCCCCCGTCGGGCGTGATCGAGAAGGCGTTCCGCTTCGGCCGTGAGCCGCGCGCTCGCATCGCGATCGTCTTCCACGGGCCGTACACCCACGCGGATGACGATCAGGTGGCGCTCGGGGCCATGGCCCGGCTGCTGAGCACGCGGCTGCGTGACCGCCTCCGCGAGGCCCTGGGCGGGACCTACACTGTCGACGTCCGGTCCGAGCTCCATTCCGTACCGGAGCGGATTTACGCGGTCCAGATCACGTTCGACGCCGCGCCCGACCGCGTGGAGGAGATGCAGCGCGCGGTGTTCGAAGAGATCGAGCGACTGAGGAACGGTGGACCGACCGAGGAGGAGATCGCCCAGCTCCGCGAAGAGGTCTCGCGCGAGCTCGAGTTGGCGCTGAAGAGCAACTCGTTTTGGCTCCGATTGATCACGACTCACGATCAGATGGAGCGGCCGCTGGCCGAGCTGGCCAACTACAGGGAGCACACAGCTGGCCGCGTGACGGCAAAGCTGGTCCACGAGATGAGCCGGCGGTACCTCGATTCGCGCCGGTATGTCCGCGTCACCCAGCTCCCGGCCGAGTGAGGGCAGGCCGTGCCGATCGATGACGCCATGTAGGGTTGCGACCGGCCGGCACGTCTATGACTCCGATGGCGCCGCTGCCGCCGCGGCGGAGGGGCGCGTCTCCGTCGCTGCGAGTGAGCACGTGACTGCCGGCCGGCCCGACAGCGGGGAGTCCAGTGACGTGGACCGAGAGCTCGCTTCCCGGGTCTGTGCGGGAGACGTCGGGGCGTTCGAAGCCCTCTACCGACGGTACGCCGGGGAGATGGTCCGCTTCGCATACTCCCAGCTCGGCTCACGGGAGGCGGCGGAAGACGTGGTCCAGGAGCTCTTCCTGGGCCTCTGGCGGCATCGCCACCGGTGGATCCTCAGCGACTCGGTCCGGGCCTACCTCTTCGGCGCTCTCCGCAATCGTATCGTGAGTCATCGCCGGGCGCTCGCGGTGCGCGAACGGCGGCAGCATGTGGGCCCGAGGGCCGCTGCTTCGCTCCCGTCTTCGTCGAGCGCCGATCATCGCATTCGCGAGGCCGAGTTGCTCGATGCCATCGAAAAGGCGGTCGAGGGGCTCTCACCACGCTGTCGAGAGACGTTTCGGCTGGTGAAGCAAGAGCATCTTTCGTACGCCCAGGCGGCCGAGGTCCTGGGTGTGTCCGTCAAGGCGGTGGAGATGAACATGGTTCGTGCCCTCGCGGCGCTCCGGAAGCAGCTCGCCGAGTGGTACGACTGAGTCGCCCCTGGCGGTCGGTTCGGGCTCGTCCGCCCGGGGATCGGCATGCCGGGACCGAAGGGGTCGCGGGCTCGAGGGCGGCGGTCACGACCGGGTGCATCTCTCCAGGCGGCCCGGCCACCTGGTGGATCCGGTGGAGGCGGCGGTGCTGTACGGGGACCTCGGAGGCCGCGAGCCCGGCGCGACGCGTGAGGCGGTGCAGCGCTGGTGCGCCGACGCGTGTAGGGGAAGGGCGAGGTGCCTCGTCATCTGCGATGATGGCCACCGGTCCGGGTGCCGGGGGAGCACTCCCGGGCTCGGCCGCGCCCTGAACGAACCATGCACGCAGGGTCATGTCACACAGTCGCCGTGAATTCCTGAAGGCCGCGTCGGCGGCGGCGGTCTCGCTGGCGTGGCCGGGTGGACTGCTGGCGGGGACGCCGCGGGGCGTGCTCCCGGGCTTCGACGTCTACCCCCATGCAGGCGAGTCGGACTTGAGGGAGCTCGCGGCACGCGCGCTGGAGGCGGCCCGGACGGCCGGAGCGACCTACGCCGACGTGCGCTTCACGCTCACCCGGGTGGAGGACATCCGCTTCTACGGCCCCATGAGCTACGGAATCTTGCGGGACCACGAATTCGCCGGGGTGGGCGTCCGCTGCCTGGTGGACGGGGCGTGGGGGTTCGCCTCCAGCACCCTCTGGTCGGCAGACGAGATGGCTCGCCTGGCGCGGGAGGCCGCGGCACAGGCGCGCATGAACGCCCGGGGCCGCCGCCGCAAGATCGAGCTGGATCCGCCGCCCGCGCCGGCCAAGGGCGAGTGGCGAACGCCCATCGCACGCGACCCGTTCAATGTGCCGCTGCGCGAGAAGATCGACGTGGCGGGCGCGTTCATCGAGCACGCGCGCCGCTACAACATCGGCGCCCGGAACGCGACCGTCAGCGCCACAATGACCACCATCTGGGAACGGAAGGAGACGACCTTCGCCTCCACGGACGGCGCGTTCTTCTCCCAGACCACCTACTCGGCGCGGCCCTCGTTCTCGGTGGGCGTGCGGACGCCCAGGGGGTACGCCGGTCGGTCCTCCGACCTCATGCAACCCAGGGCCGGCGGATTCGAAGTGGTCAGCGAGGCGCGGTTGGTGGACGAGATCCCGCGCCTGGTCGAGGACGCGTTCCTGATGGTGGGCGCGGAGCGGATCACACCGGACCGTTATGACGTCGTCGTGGACGCGCGCCTCATGGCGCAACTGGTCGCCCTGACGATCGGCACGGCGGCCGAGCTGGACCGGGTGCTCGGTTACGAGGCGAACAGCGTGGGGACGAGCTACCTCGCGCCGCCTGCGGAGATGCTGGGCACGTTCCAGCTCGGGCCGGAGCTGCTGAACGTGCGGGCGAACCGGTCGCGACCGGAGGGGTTGGCCACGGTCCGCTGGGACGACGAGGGCGTCGAGCCGGAGGAGTACGACGTCATCCGGCGCGGCGTGCTGGTGGATTACCACACCACGCGGGAACTGGCGGGCGAGCTGGCGGCGTGGCACGGCACGCAGGGCCGGCCGGCGCGGTCGCACGGCTGCGCGGCCAGCGAGAGCGCCCTCGGCGTGACGATGGTCCAGCCACCCAACCTGGAGATGGTGCCGGGCCCCGATCCCGTGACGCTCGATGACCTGGCATCGGGCCTCAAGAAGGGGCTGGTGATCTGCGCCGGGCGGGTGACGGTGGACCGGCAACAGCTCAACGGCGAGATCAACCCCGAGATGATCTACGAGGTGAGGGACGGGAAGCGGACGAGGTTCCTGCACAGCGCCGAGGCGCTGTTCCGCGCGCCGGAGCTGTGGAAGAGCCTGAAGGCGATCGGGGGCGGCGGCACCCAGCTCTGGACGGGCGTGGAGGTGCGCAAGGGGCAGCCGAGCCAGGTGTTGCGGTTCGGTGTGGCGGCGGTCCCCGGCCTCTTCGAGCGGATGGCCGTCACCGACAGGATGAGGAAGGCGTGAGTCTCATGATGCGTCAGCGATTCGGCGGCGAGGGCGCCATCCAGGGCGAGCGCTTCCTGTCCCGGGAGGCATGCGAACGGCTGCTGGAGCGTGTCGTCCGCCTCGCCCCGGCGGGCTGGGAGATCTCCCTCCACATCCAGAGCCGGTGGTCGGGCAACGTGCGTTGGGCCCGCAACGAGATCACGACCGCAGGCGAAACGACGGAGCCTCGGGTCAGGATCTCGGCGACGCACCGGCTCCGGGGAGCATCGTTCGAGATCAACCGGCTGGATGATGCGTCGATCGCGCGCGCGATCGAGCACATCAAGGCGCGGATGGAGCTCCAGTCGCCGCTCGATGAGCCCTGGCCCCGCATGCGCTCCGGGGAGGTGTACGAGGAAACGGATCTGTGGAGCGACGCGACGTACGCGCTGGATGCGGCGCAACGCGCCGCGCTCCAGCAGGAGCTCGTCGCGCCCGCCGTTGCCGAGGGGCTGCTTTCCGCGGGCTACATCGAGGTGTCGGCGATCGGGAACGGGGTGGTGAACACCGCCGGTCTGTTCGCGTACGTGCCGGAGACGCGGGCGGAGTTCAGCGTGACGGTGCGGAACGCGACGGGGACGGGCTCGGGCTGGGCGGGGGTGGCGAACAAGGACTGGCGGGAGATCGACGCGGCGCGCCTCTCGGCGATTGCGCTGGACAAGTGCAAGCGGTCGGCGGATCCGGTGGCGATCGAGCCGGGGCGCTACACGGTGATCCTGGAGCCGCAGGCGGTCTCGGATCTCATGCTGCCTCTGGTCCGCTCCCTCAACCGGATCGAGGCCGAGATGGGGATCGGGCCGTGGGCGGATCGACCGGAGCAGGCGGCCGGGGCGGACTTCATTGTGGGCGATCCCAGCGCGTTCGAGGCAAGGCCGGGCCTGGGGGACGTCGGCGGGGCCGGCAACTCGAAGATCGGGCAACTGGTGCTGGACCCGCGGATCACGATCAGCGCGGATCCCGGCGATCCGGAGGCCCCCTTCGTGCCGTTCGCGTGGGACGGCTCGCCGTATCGGCCGGTCACGTGGATCGAGAACGGCGTGCTGCGAGAACTCGCGTATCCGCGCGGGTACGCGAACCAGGTCCTCAACAAGCCGGATCCGCTGCTCAACAGCTACTCGTTCCGGATGAGCGGCGGGGACATGACCATCGAGGAGATGATCGCGCGGACGGAGCGAGGGCTGCTGGTGACCCGGCTGGCCAACGTTCGGGTGGTGGACTACAACAGCCTGCTGTGCACGGGGACGACGGCGGATGGGTTGTGGCTGATCGAGCGAGGGGAGATCACGAAGCCGGTGAAGAACTTCCGCTTCCGAGAGTCGCCGCTCTACGTCTTCAACAGTCTGGAGGCGCTGGGCAAGCCGGTGCGCGTGCTCCAGCAGATGCCGACGATCGTGCCTCCGGCCATGGTCCACGACTTCAGCATGACGAGCCTTGCCGATGCGGTGTGACGGAAAGAGGCTCCCCCGGCGAGTGGCCGCGTTGATCGCGATCGCCCTCGCGGGGCACCCGGCTCCAGCGGCGACGCAGTCGCCGGCAGGACAGCCGTTCGCCGGCTACAACCCGGGCCGCTGCGCCGTGGCAGCCCCGATGATCGACGCCATCAACCGTTACGACCGGCGGGACACGACGATGTTCACGCCCGCCCGGGACACGCTCTTCACGGCGACCGTCGAGAGCCTGCGGGAGTGCGAACGGGCGTACGGCGGCACCACGAGCGATCCGAGGGAACGGCTCAACGTGGCGCGCGTGCAGCTCTTCACTGGGCAGGATGAGGCCGCGGCCGCGACCCAGCGCGAGCACATGGCGAGCGTGGCGGACCGGCCCGCGGAGGAGCGCGCCTGGGAGCTGTACCTCATCATCAGCGACAACCTGGCGGGCAAGCCGGCGCGGCTGGAGCGGGCGCACGCGGCGCTCGCGGAGCTGGACGCGCTGGGAAGGCCGGCGGCCGGGCTGCGGGTGGTGGCGCATTACCTGATGATGCGCGCAGCGATCGAACGCTACGACGATGACGCGATGCGCCGGGAGGCCGCCGCCGCCCTCCAGGCCTGGCTCGAGCTTGACGAGGAGTCCCGGCTCTGGCGGGCGGACATCCTGGCCAACGTCTTCCTGCAGCGCGCAGCCGTCGAGGTGCTCGCCCGGGGAGGGGACGCGGCGCGTGCGGTGGTCGACAGCGCCCGCGGCATCGTGCCGGCGCGGGCCACCAGCGCCCGCATGCGGATCGAGAACGCGCGCAGGCTCTACAGCAACGTGGGGCGCAGCGCCGCCCCGCTCGAGGCACGGTTCTGGTACAACACCGGCGCGACGGGCACCCATCGTCCCGCCCCCGGGAGGGTGTCCCTCATCCTGCCCGCGCAACAGCCGTGCTTCCCGGCCTGCCTGGCAATGATCGATGCGGCGCGCCGCATCGAGGCGCGGTTCCGGGGCCAGGAGCTGGACATCACCTTCCGGACCCGGACGCACGGCTTCTACGCCGACACGGCGCCGGCCACGCCCCTGGCGGAGGCGCAGTACGACAGCGCGTACTTCCTGCACCACGTCAAGATCCCCGGCGCACTCGCGATCGCCGAGACCAAATACGGCTTCAGGCCGGACGGGCGCCGGGTCGACGAGCCGACACCCGATGACCTGAACTATCCGGAAGCGCACGTCATCGTCGTGGACCGGAAGGGGATCATCCGCTACGCCGCCTCGGGTTGGGATCCGGTCCTCGAGGCGCGGGTGACAGAGTTGATCGAACGGCTCCTCCGCGAGGAGACGAACGGCGAAGGTCGGGCGCCCTCGGGGGCGGCGGCGCGCGCCGGCCCCGAGGGCCGGCAACCACCGCCGGACACTGGCCGCGATCACGCGCGGACGCCCACATGGCACGCCTCCGAGAGCCTCGTCCTGTGGCGAGGCTGACCACCGCCCAGCGCGCCGCGGCGCCGCGCGCTCCCGCCGCCGAAGGAGCGCGGCAGACCGCCGACGGACGATACTTTTTTCGAGGAAAGGGGAAGCCGATGGGAAAGATCGGAACGGTGCGGCGTCTGGTGACCGCGGGATGCGCGGCTGTCGTGCTCGCGGCGTGTGCGTCGAGCGGGGCCGGGGGCGACGCTGGTGGAACCGAACGGGGTCGAGCCCTCACGGTGCGGGTGACGAACGACCTGGTCCCTCCCGCGCAGATCACGGTCTGGATGTTGAGCGAGACAGGAGGCCGCCGGAAACTCGGCACGGTCCAGCCGAACCAAGAGCGCGAGTTCTCCTACGTGCCCGCTGGCCGTGGCCTGGAGCACCGGCTGAGTGCCGAAGCCATCGACGGGCGAGCGATCACCTCCGACCCGTTCACCCTGGTGGGCGTCACCGCGGTGAGCTGGGGGCCGGGGCTGAGCGCTGTGCTGCTCGAAACGGGCAGAACGGAGTCACGCTAGGTCGCGGCCGCAGCTCGCGGGACCGGGGGAGGCGCACGCGAGGCACGGCCTGTCCGGGGCGTTCCCGTTGCCGCAGCCCGGATCCGCGCCACCAGCACACCGCCACGGGGGCGCCTGGTTCCCAGCCCGCGTTCGGCCGTCCCTGCCCGCGACACAGGTCCCGGCCCATTCCCGCGGCGTGTCTCGGGCGCGCTGCGATCTCGCGCCTCCGTCCGACGCATCTGGACCGGCGGTGGCGGGCCGGATATCTTGTAACGAATTCAACTCGACAGACCAGGCGAGGTCTGCGAACCTCGGGCCCGGAGCGCGGGACCAGCTCCAGCCGCGGCCACGGAGCCGCGGGCGGGCGTGGTGTCCGTGTCGGCGCCGCACACCGCCCACGCCGTTCGACAGCGGCGGCGCGCGGAGCCGATCGCGCGAGCCTCGCAGCGGCTTCAGGAACGGGAGAGTTGACCAGAGTCCCTCGCCCACCCTCGCCAACGGATCGAACTCCGCCCGGCGAGACACAACCGTCCGCCTGCAGCGACCGCGAGGTCGTGGCCCGCATTGGTGCGGGCGACGTGGCAGCGTTCGAAGCGCTCTACCGCGCACACGCTCCGGCCCTCCTTGCCTTCGCCCACTCCCAGGTCCGGTCGCGGGAGCTGGCCGAGGACCTGGTCCAGGACCTGTTCCTCGCCCTCTGGCGACACCGGAAGAAATGGGATCTGCGGACCTCGCTCAGGGCCTACCTCCTGGGAGCGCTCCGGAACCGCATCATCAGCTACCGCCGAAGCATGCAGGCGCGCGAGGGAGCGCTCCGGCGCGTCGAGACGGAGACGCTCGCCTCCGTTGCCGAGCCCTCCGGGGCTGACCATCGCGTGCGCGAGGCCGAGCTGGCGGAGGCGATCGAGAAGGCCATCGGAGCACTACCGCCCCGGTGCCGTGAGACCTTCCTACTGGTGCGGCAGCAGAACCTCACCTACACCGAAGCCGCCGAGGTTCTCGGCATCTCCGTGAAGGCGGTGGAGATGAACATGGTCCGCGCGCTCGCCGCGCTGCGCAAAGAGCTCGGCGCCTGGCGCACTTGAACGAACCCGCCTGCCGCATGCGCGGAGCCCCGTGCCCGCCCTTTCGCAACGGGATGTAGGGGACCGAGACCACAATGCGTCGATAAGGATCGGAGCATGGACCGCACGTCGGGGACCTGGGGGCCATGGACCCAGTGACACTCCTCCGCTACCTGGAGGGCCGGGCGTCGGCCGCAGAGCGAGAAGCGGTGGCCAAATGGCTCGAGCGCTCGGTGGCGAATCGCGAGGAGCTGGCAAGGCTCGAGGAGGCCTGGAGCCTGGCAGCGGCGTCGCCTCAGCCCGCATTCGACATCGACGGCCTCTGGGAGCGCATCCGCCGGGAGCTCGACGAGGCGCCCGTAGCAGCCGACGGCGCGAGCGCGCGTGCCGGCGCGGTCGGTCATCGGCGGCAGGGCGCGGGTACCCAGGGCTGGGCTGCAGCCGTCCGTCGGAGGCCGGTGCACATCGCGGTCCGCTGGGGGCTCGCGGCGGCGATCCTGGCGATCGGGGCGGCCCTCCTGCTCGAGCGCGGCTCCACCGGGGATGTGAGGCCGGAACAGCCGGCGCACGTCTATCGCACACGGCCCGGCGAAGTCATGCGGCTGGCGTTCCCGGATGGATCCAGGGCGGTCCTGAGCGGCGCTTCCGCGCTCGAGGTGCCGCGGGACTACGGCCGGGATGCGCGCGAGATCCGGCTCGATGGCCAGGCCTATTTCGAGGTGGCGCACGCGCCGTCGGTCCCGTTCCGGGTGCGGACGACTCGCATGGTCGTCGAGGACTTGGGGACGCGGTTCGGCATCACCGCCTATCCGGAGGATGAGCGCGCCGAGGTGGCCGTCGCGCAGGGGAGCGTGGCCATCACGACCGGTCGGGAGGCCGAGCCGGTGGTCCTCGACTCGGCCGACGTGGCGTACATCCCGGCCGCCGGCCCCGTGGAGACGCGGCGGGGCGTCGCGGTCGAGAGGCATCTCGGCTGGGTCGACGGCGTCCTCCACTTCGATCAGGAGTCGCTGGCGGACGCTGCCAGGTTGATCGAGCGGCGGTTCGGCGTCCCGGTCCGGATCACCGATCCGGCGCTGGCGCGGCGGCGGTTCACGGGCTCCATCGCCGCGGCGACGCTCGATCGGGATCTGCGCGCGCTCGCGTTGCTCCTCGACGCGCACTACGAGCGTCGGGGGACCGAGGTCGTGCTGTCGCCGGTGAGGTGAGTGCGTTGGGGCGCGGGCCCGGGGAGCGGCGCTGATCGGTTGAGAGGCGGCGACGGCTCCCCGGCCGGCTGTCCTTGGCGTTCGGCACAGCGTAGTCGCCCATCACGCGGTATCGATCCGGGCGCTACGGGATGAGCATACACATTCTCGTTTCCCCGATTCTGTACTCTGACGACGGAGTCCAAGCATGCGGCGAGTGACGCTCTCCAGCTTGGCCCTGCTCCTCCTCCTGGCCTCGCCCGGAGGCGCGCAGCAGGCGGGCCGCCCGCCGGCCGCGCTCCGGACGCGCCCCGATCCGACAGCGTTCCCCGGCGTGTCGCGCGAGGCGGCGGCCCCGCTCCTCCGCCAGCTCATCACGCTGGACCTGCGGGACGCCCCCTTCGCCGAGGCGCTGCAGGAAGTCTCGCACCAACTCGGCGGCCGGCTGATGTATGACGAGGCGGCCGCCTCCGTACAGCGCCGCGTGACCCTCCAGGCGAAGGAGATCCGCGCTGGAGAGGCGCTGGAGCGCATCCTCGCCGGGACGGGGCTCGAGGTCGTCACCTCCGACGGCGGGTCGGTGATCCTCGTGAAGCCGGCCCCGCGGCGCGCCGCCCAGGACTCCGCCACCGTGCGCGGGCGCGTGGTGGATGCCGCGAGCAGCGCGCCCGTCTCCCACGCCGTGGTGACGCTCCAGGGCCAGGGCCGTCAGGTGATCGCGGATGAGACCGGCGTCTTCGTGCTGAGAGGGATTCCCTCTGGCGAGCAGGTGCTCTCCTTCTCGCGAATCGGCTACCGGACGACGACGCTCACGCTCACGCTCGCGCCGGGCCAGGACACGACCGTCGTCGTCACCATGGCCTCCGAGCCCATCGCGCTCCGGGGCGTGGTCACCACGATCTCGGGCGAGCGCCGTCGTGCGGAGGTGGGCAACTCCATCGCCACCATCGATGCGGTGCGGGAGGTCGGGCTGCACGCGTTCCGCGACCTGAGTGACCTGCTGGCCGGCCGTGGGAACGGGCTGCTGAGTGTACCGGGTGGCGGCTCACCGAACGCACCGACGCGCTATCGGATCCGCGGGATCACCAGCATCAACGCGAGCAACGACCCCATCGTGATCATCGACGGGGTCCGAGCGCTCACGAGCTACGATCGCTGCATCGACGGCAACCTCACCGGCTGCTACAACGCGCCATCGCGCTACGACGACTTCAACCTCGAGGACATCGAGTCCATCGAGATCCTGAAGGGGCCGTCCGCCGCCGCCATGTGGGGTTCGGACGCGTCCGCCGGCGTGATCGTGATCAAGACGAAGCGCGGCAGGCCGGGCCCGGCCCGGTGGACGGTGCACTACGAAGAGGGATTCGCCACCGCACCTACGGACTTCCCGGTCCCAATGCAGGGGCTGGGGACGGCGCCGAACGGGACGGCGGTGATGCGGTGCACGCTGGCGGACCAGGCCAAGGGCTACTGTGTCCCGATCGATTCGGTGGCCGGCGGGTTCAACCGGTACGCCCACCCACGCATGACCTCCATGGCCACGGGCCGCACCCGGGACATTGGGCTGAGCGTCTCCGGCGGGAGCGAGAACGTCCAGTACCACTTCTCCGGCGGCTACCGGAGCGCCCTGGGCACCGCGAAGATGCCGGAGATCGACCAGAAACTGGTGCGGGAGGCTCTGGGCCGGCCGCTGCCGGAATGGATGGTTCGGCCGGATGCCAAGAACACCGCGAGCTTCACCGGCCGTGTGACCGGACGGTTCAACGATGCGCTGAATTACTCCCTCACGACCGGCTACGTCCAGGTCGAGGGCCGCACCGGCCCCGATGGAGTGATGAACGCATCGAACGACCTGCGCTCGGCGGCGGACACGTTCGAGCTGAGCAAGGGCTGGCAGCAGTTCTACGTGGAGCGGCCGAACCGGGTCAACCGCTTCACCGTCGGCCTCGCGCTGGACTGGCACCCGGTCCCCTGGCTCTCCGGCCGCGCCGCGTTCGGGCAGGACTACGCGTACTCCAACCGCGGCGAGATCCGCCGGCGGGGCTGGTGCCTGCCGTTCTGCACCCCGACGAGCTCGGACGCGCTCGGCAGGGTGGCGTACCAGGAGCGGCGTGAGGTGCTCCAGAGCGTGGACCTGGGTGGCTCGTTCCACTTCCCGGTGATGGACGGGCGCGTCCTGCTCCGCACGTCCTTCGGCGCACAGCACACGCGGTACAAGACGTGGAGCATGACGGGCACCGCCTACGACATCCCGCCCGGGCGGGTGGACTTCATCTCCGCGCCGGTGGAGAACCGCGACGTGTCCCAGTGGGGCGACGAACGCGCCACGTTCGGGACCTACGTCGAGCAGTCGATCGGCCTGAACGACCGGCTCTTCCTCGGTGCCGCGCTGCGCCGCGACATCGGCAGCGCGCTGGGAGAGCGGGTCGCGCCGTTCTACCCCAAGTGGCACGTCTCTTGGCTCGCGACGGAGGAGCCCTGGCTCGCCGGGCTGCGCAGCCGTGGCATCGACCTACGCCTGCGGGCCGCCTACGGCCGCGCAGGCGTCCAGCCGTCCTCTACCGCGAAGTACCGTTCCTTGCAGCAGTCCTCGTCGTTCGTCGAGCCGGATGGCACGGTCGGGACGAACTACGCCTACATCACCGGCACAGGGAACGCCGACCTGCTCCCGGAACGCAGCCGCGAGATCGAGACGGGCTTCGAGCTGGGTCTCTGGGACGATCGCCTGATGGTCGACGTCACGTACTTCCACAAGTACACGCGTGAGGCGATCATCAGTCGCGAGCTCGCGCCCTCGCTGGGCCTGGACGCGTACGCGAGGCAGGCCTACAACGTGGGCAACGTGCGCAACACCGGGATGGAGGCGACGGTGATCGCGCGGCTCATCGACCGGCCCGGGCTCCAGGCGTCGGTCGAGGTCGGCTACGCCTCCCGCGAGAACAAGCTCGTCGAGCTGGGTGCCGGCGTCCAGCCCTTCACCATCACGGCGATCAATATCGACCTCGCCACGGTCATGGACGACGACGCCGTGGTCATGCCCGGCTACCCGCTCTTCAGCCGCTGGGCCCGGCCGATCCTGGGCTATGCCGACGCGAACGGCGACGGGATCATCACGCCGGACGAGGTGAAGCTGGCCGACACGCTGGTCTACGTGGGCTCGTCGCTGCCGAAAGCCGATGTCTCGATTCGGCCGATCATCGACCTGTGGAACGGCCGGGTGCGCGTCGCCGCGGCGCTCGATTACACCTACGACCTGACGCAGTACAACGTCTTCGCGGCGAACATGTGGAGCACCGCCCGCGGCGTCTACGATCCCAAGCAGTCGCTCCGCGTGCAGGCGTGTGAGGCCGCGAACGGCCCGCCGATCAACAACGACTTCTGCTTCTACGAGCGCGTCAACGTGCTGCGGCTCCGGAACCTCTCGCTGGCGTTCACGGTCCCCGAGCGGTTGGTGCGGTTGCTCGGCGCGAGCTCCGGGACGTTCCAGATCCTCGGCTCGAACCTCGGCGTCTGGTCGGACTACAGCGGTCTCGACCCGATGGTGAACACCGCGCCCGCCGATGGGAACCGGATGGTGAACGACATGGTCGTGCCACGCGGGAAGGAATGGGCCTTCCGACTCCGGCTCACGTACTGACGCGGCCCGGTCTGCACCATGTGGAGGAACTCTGTCATGAAGCCACGAGGCACCTTCGTCCGTTCGGGCTCCCTGGTGCTCCTCCTGTCCGCGGCTCTGCTCGGCTGCGATGACCTGATTTCGACCGAGCCGCCGACGGGCCTCGTCCAGTCGCCCGACCCGGACGCCTTCGACAACGAGCACGGCGTGCTCGAGCTCTACAGGGGCGTCATCGCCAAGTTCCGGGAGGCGACCAGCGGCAGGGTCACGAACGGCGGATACATCGTCATGTCCGGGTTGCTCGGCGACGAGCTGAGCGCCGGCAAGCTGAACACCCCCACCTCGGGCGCGTTCACCGCCACGACGGTGGTGGACAGCCGCGTGATGTCCTCGACCGACCCGGCCAGCCTCCAGGCCGGCTACGAGGGGGTGTGGCGCAACCTCCATGGCGTGCGCACGCGCGCCATGACGACCATCGAGGCAATGCGCAAGTTCGGGCCCAACCACCCCCAGGATCTGATCGGGCACATGTACGCCCTCTGGGGCATGGCGGAGGTGATGCTCGCCAACTTCTTCTGCTCGGGGATCCCGCTCAGCACGATGCGCTACGACGGGTCGTTCCAGTACGCGCCCGGCTCGACGACCGAAGAGGTCTACGAGCACGCCATCGCCATGTTCGACAGCGCGCTGGTCAACACGCCGGACAGCGTGGACGTCCGCAACCTGGCCAGGGTGGGGAAGGGCTGGGCGCTGCTCAACCTGGGACGGTTCGCGGAAGCGGCGGCCGCCGTGGCCGACGTGCCGACCACGTTCACGTACATGAACTATCACTCCACGGCGACGAATGCCAGCGGCGTGCCCAACTTCACGTCGACCGGCTCCGCCTCCGCGCAGCACGCGATCGCGGACATGGGGACCGTCGCGGACCGGGAGGGCGGGACCGGCCTGCCCTACCGCTCGAGCGGAGACCCGCGCACCCACTCGCCCCTGGTGCGTGGCGCCGTCCCCACCTCCGGCGATGCGGAGGTCTACAAGCCCGCTCGCTGGATGGTCCGCGGCGGCGACACGCCGATCATCATGGCGAGCGGCGTCGAGGCGCGGCTGATCGAGGCGGAGGCGGCGCTCCAGAGCGGCGATCCGCGCTGGCTCACCATCCTGAACTCCCTCCGCACCTCGGGCACGTTCACGACCAACCCGAACCCGGACAACCCTGCGGTCGAGGACACGACCTGGGCGCCGGGCGAGGGTGCGATCCTCTTCACCAGCATCGGCGGATCGCTGCCGGGGCTGCCGCCGCTCGAGGACCCGGGCACGGACGAGGCGCGCGTGGACCTGCTCTTCCAGGAGCGGGCCTACTGGCTCTTCCTCACCGGGCGCCGACACGCGGACATGCGCCGCCTGATCCGCCAGTACGGGCGGTCCCAGGAGACGGTGTTCCCGCAGGGCGCCTACCCCGCCGGGCCCCTCGGGGCTTACGGCACCGACGTGAACGCGCCGGCACCGGGCGTCGAGCTGCTGTACAATCCTCGCTACCAGGGCTGCTTCCACCGGCAGGCGTGAGCTGGCGGGGAACCGCGACGGACGTGATGAGGACGAGGTCCGGCCAATGAGAACGACGACGCTCTTTTCGCTCGTGCTCCTGGCGCTCGGAATCGCCGCGTGCGGGGATGCGGAGGAGACGATCGCGCCGGTCGAGAACCCCCAGGACCTGTTCTGGGCGCTCAGGCTGAACGCGCACGCGATCAACCTGTCCCTGGACCAGAGCCGGCCGGAGTACTACACGTTCAAGCTCGAGGCGACGCCCCTGCGCCTCGACGGGACGCCGTTCGAGCCCGGGCCGGGCGACACGCTGATCTTCATCTCGAGCGACACCAACCGCGTCCGGGTGAGCCCCGACGGGCTGATCACGGCCAAGGCGGTGACGCCCAGCCCGGTGCGGGTCCTCGCGCGGATGCAGGCGGGGCGCGTGCCCGTGACCAACTTGGACAGCGCGTTCGTGACCGTGACGCCGGACGTGCGGCCGGTCAAGAGCTTCAGCATCCAGCCCGCGCGGACCACCTACGGGATCGGCTTCGACACGACCATGGCCGCACGCGTGCTCGGGCCGGACGACGAGCCTGTGACCGGGCTCGGCATCGCCTACAGGTCCAACCTGCCGAAGGTCGCCAACTACACGCCGACAGGCGTCTTCATGGCGATGACGCCCGGCAAGGCCATGCTGCGCGCGAGTATGGTCGCCTACGGCACGCCGTTCAGCGACAGCGTCGAGGTCACGGTGACGGAGCCGCCGGAAGTGCTCCACGTGGTCACGGAGTACACGACTCTGCCGGACCGTAGCAACGTGGTCTACTTCGTGCCGCGGGAGGTCACCATCAAGGTGGGGCAGGGCGTGTCCTGGGGGCCGGGCGCCGGGGGGTGCATGTACGGCATCGTGTTCGACGACCCGACCAACGTCGGGCCGAGCCCCGTGGATGGGGCAACCGGCGACCTGCCGTTGTTCTGCGGCGTCGGCACGCGGAAGATCCGCAAGTTCTACGTGCCCGGGACCTACGAGTACCAGGCGTGGCTCCTCCCGACCCTGGAGAAGGGGAAGGTCATCGTGGTCCCGTAGCGCCGCGGCCCCGGCGCGCCCGGGCGCGCGTCGCACGGTGCTCGGCTCGCGCGCATCCCGGCCGCCTGCCCAGGACGCGGCCGGGATTTCGTGTGTCACGGGGCGAGGAGGATCGCTCGCGACGCCCGTCATCGCAGTCTACGCTGCTCTGCCGGCAGGGATGCCGCGCCGGCGTCGCACGGGACAGCGCCGCGCTCGCCATCGTGCCGTTCGAGCGCTTCATCCCGCCGAACGGGCTCGCCCTGATCGGGTACGAGGACGACGAGGCGTGCGCGCGCTGGGTGCGCATGTCCAACCACCGCGAGCGGTGCGTCCGCGGATTCCGGCGCCCACTCCAGCGCGGAGCCGCGCAGGGTAGCTCGCCCCGGCGGGCGGTTGCCACGCCGTCCCTCAGATGGACACGAACCGGTACATCAGGCGGATCAGCCGGTACGCGCGGTCCATCGAGTCGGCGGTGAACTCGACCGTGTAGCCGTCGACCTGCCGCACGCCCGGGATCGCCTCGAGGATCTGCGGTGTGGTGACGTCGGCAAGGCGCAGCCGGACCTGCACGGGCGAGCCAACGACGAACGGGCGGGCGCGGTCCAGGCGCTGGAGCGCGCGGCGCGTGGCCGCGGCGAGGTCGGCGCGCACGGCTTCCGGGTGCCGCAGCCGCGCCGATGCCGGCGTGACCGCCACCTTCGTCACGACCAGCTCTGCCGTGGGCACGTGGGCGCTGAACTGCGCGACGAAGGCGGAGTCGCCCGCGGCGAGGATGACCGGTACGCCGAGCGCACCGGCGTACGCCGCGTTCAGCTCGCCCTCGCCCACCTCGATGTCGTTCAGCCACAGCCCCTTGACCGCGCCGGAGCCGGTGTGCGCGAGGAAACCGCGCGCCGTGCCGGCGCGGGCGTGGTAGCCCAGGAAGATCGCGGCGTCGAACGTCGAGTCCAGGCCGGCCACCATGCCGACCGGCTTGACGGCTCCCTGGATGTACGTGACGCGCGGGTCGAGCTCCGTGTGCAGCAGGTTCTGCATGTCGCCGTGCGAGTCGTTGACCACGATCTCGGCCGGCCCGTGCTCGAAGATCGCGGCGACGACGGCGTTGACTTCCTCGGTCATCAACCGCCGGGCGGTCGCGTAGTCCTTGCCGTTGGGGCTGGTCATCGCGCCGGTGCCGATCCCGCCGATCCCTTCCATGTCGACGGAAATGAAGATGCGGAGCGGCCGCTGGGCCGCGGCCGGCGTGGCGAGCTGGGCGAGGGCGAAGAACGCGCCGACGAGCGCGACCACGCGGCGCGGCACCGGGCGGCGCGAGGAACCGGTCGACCGTGTCGTGAGGAGGCGACGTCGCCTGGGATCCATGGCTGCTGTCCTCGGAGTTCTCGATGGAAGTCGCAGCGTCAGCGAAGGGGCAGTGCAGGGCCGCAGTGTGCGGCCGGCGACGACCGCGCGCAAGGTTCACGGAGGGCGTCGGCCGTGCGGAGGAGAGGCGTGGCCGGGGTCGCCGGGCGGAAGACCGCGGCGCTGCGGGGTCGGTCGCGACGTCCGCGGGCTTCCGTGGAGTCTCCTGTCCCGACGGCGACGGTCTGCGGTGGAAAGGACGATCGTCGCAGGCTCCCCCTGATCGCACCAATTCGTTAAATTAGCGGAGGCTCAGGCCACCACCTGACCACCGCACGAGGGGCCCGGCTACCGCGCTCCACGCGCAACCACGGCCGCCGGGCCTTCGCGCTTCGGCGCACAAAGGCGATGATCCGGCCATCACCGGGGAGCCTCCGGAAGAACGGGCGGTGGGACCGCCGAGCGGGCCCCCGCCTCAGTAGAACCGGACGGGTGCGGCCCGTCACAGCCGCCAACGAGAGGCCCGTGTCGAGGTTTTGCCGACCCCTGGCCCGGACCGGCCGTCACGACGGCGCCGGCGGGGAGGGGAAGCGGCGAGACCGAGACGGCCGTGGCGCGGGCAAACGGGGTGGTACCGCGGTGCGCACGCGAGGGTCGTGCGCGTCGTCCCCGTGCAGGTGCTCCGGCGGGGGTCGCCGGGGCGAACGAGGATGACGAACCGCGAGGAACACCGTATGCCGTACCCGAAGGCTCGCGTCGGCGAGTCGGGCACCGCAGAGCAGGTCCCCGCCAGACCGTCGTTCCCCGAGCTCGAAAAGAAGGTCCTCGAGTACTGGGAGGCCGACGGCACGTTCGAGGCCAGCATCGAGCAGCGCCCGGCGGGCGAGAACGGCTCCAACGAGTTCGTGTTCTACGACGGTCCGCCGTTCGCCAACGGGCTGCCGCACTACGGCCACCTCTTGACCGGCTACGTCAAGGACGTCGTCCCGCGCTACCAGACCATGCGCGGCCGGCGCGTCGAGCGCCGCTTCGGCTGGGACTGCCACGGCCTGCCGGCCGAGGTCGAGGCCGAGCGGCAGCTCGGGATCTCGCACAAGAGCGAGATCGAGGAGATGGGCGTGGCGAAGTTCAACGAGGCCTGCCGCTCCTCGGTGCTCCGCTACACGCGCGAGTGGCGGGACTACGTCACGCGCCAGGCCCGCTGGGTGGACTTCGAGAACGACTACAAGACGCTCGACCTGGACTACATGGAGAGCGTCATGTGGGCGTTCAAGCGGCTCTGGGAGAAGGGGCTCATCTACCAGGGCTTCCGCGTGCTCTGGTACTGCTGGCGCTGCGAGACGCCGCTGTCCAACACCGAGACGCGGATGGACGACGTCTACCGCCAGCGCCAGGACCCTGCGGTCACGGTCGGGCTCCGGATCACGTCGCACAACCGCGACCTGGACGGCGTCGAGATGCTGGTCTGGACGACGACGCCGTGGACGCTGCCCTCGAACCTCGCCGCCGCCGTGCACCCGGAGGTGCAGTACGTCGTCGTCCAAAAGGATGACAGACGCTTCCTCCTCGCCGAGGCGTGCGTTCCGCGCTACGCCCGGGAGTTGGGCGAGAACCCGCCGGTGCTGGCGAGGTTCACCGGCGCGCAACTCATCGGCACGCGCTACGAGCCGCCGTTCCCGTTCTTCAAGGGCCGCGACCCGAACGCGCACCAGATCCTCGCCGCGGACTACGTCACCACCGAGGACGGCACGGGGATCGTGCACCTCGCGCCCGCGTTCGGTGAGGAGGACAAGGAGGTCACGGACGCGGCGGGGATCCAGCCGGTGACGCCCGTCGACTCGCGCGGCCGGTTCGACGCCCAGGTCCCGCCCTACCAGGGCATGCACGTCTTCGAGGCGAACAAGCAGATCATCCGAGACCTGGCCGCGGCGGGCAAGCTGCTGCGCCACGAGACGTACGACCACCCGTACCCGCACTGCTGGCGGTGCGACAACCCGCTGATCCAGCGCGCCGTGAACTCCTGGTTCGTGGCGGTCACGAAGATCAAGGACCGGATGGTCGAGCTGAACCAGCAGATCCAGTGGGTGCCCGAGCACATCCGGGACGGCCAGTTCGGCAAGTGGCTGGAGAACGCGCGGGACTGGGCCATCTCGCGGAACCGGTACTGGGGCTCGCCGATCCCGGTGTGGGTCTCGGACGACCCGCGCTACCCGCGGATCGATGTGTACGGCTCGCTGGACGAGCTGGAGCGCGACTTCGGCGTCCGGCCGAAGGACCTGCACCGGCCGTACATCGACGAGCTGGTGCGGCCGAACCCGGACGACCCGACCGGCAAGTCCATGATGCGCCGCGTGCCGGAGGTGCTGGACTGCTGGTTCGAGTCCGGCTCCATGCCGTTCGCGCAGGTGCACTACCCGTTCGAGAACCAGGAGTGGTTCGAGCACCACTTCCCGGGCGACTTCATCGTCGAGTACAACGGCCAGACGCGCGGCTGGTTCTACACGCTGCACGTGCTGGCGACGGCGCTGTTCGACCGGCCCGCGTTCCGCACCTGCGTCGCGCACGGCATCGTTCTGGGCAACGACGGCCAGAAGATGTCCAAGTCACGGCGCAACTACCCGGACGTGAACGAGGTCTTCGAGCGCGACGGATCGGACGCGATGCGCTGGTTCCTCATGTCGGGCCCGGTCCTGCGCGGCGGCGACCTGATCGTCACGGAGCAGGGCATCCGCGAAGCGGTGCGGCACGCGATCCTGCCGCTGTGGAACTCCTACTACTTCCTCGCGCTGTACGCGAACGCGGAGGGTCTCGAGGGGCGTATTCGCACGGACTCGCCCCACGTCCTCGACCGCTACATCCTCGCCAAGACGCGGGAGCTGGTCCTGGATGTCCAGGACCGCATGGACCGCTACGACATCCCGGGCGCGTGCGCGAGCGTGCGCGAGTTCCTCGAGGTGCTGACCAACTGGTACATCCGCCGCTCACGCGACCGGTTCTGGGCTGGCGAGCAGGACGTGATCGACACGCTGCACACGGTGCTCGAGATCACCTGCCGGGTGGCGGCGCCGCTCCTGCCGCTCACCACCGAGGTCGTGTGGCGCGGGCTGACCGGCGGTCGGTCCGTGCACCTGACCGACTGGCCCGACGCGGAGGAGCTGCCGGCGGACGATGCGCTGGTCCGCACCATGGACCGGGTGCGGCAGGTCTGCTCGGCGGCGCTGGCGCTGCGCACGGCCCACGGGCTACGGGTGCGCCTGCCGCTGCCGTCGCTGCTCGTGGCCGCGGAGGACGCGGAGCAGCTCGAGGAGTTCGCGGACCTGATCCGCGATGAGGTGAACGTCAAGCGCCTGGAGCTGACGACCGACGTCGCCGCCCACGGCGAGTTCCAGATCACCGTGAACGCACGTGCGGCTGGGCCGCGTCTGGGCAAGGTCGTGCAGGACGTGATCCGGGCGGTGAAGGCGGGGCAGTGGCGGACCACGCCGTCGGGCACCGTCGAGGCCGCGGGCGTCGAACTGCTCGAGGGCGAGTACACGCGCCGGCTGGTCTCCAAGGATCCCGGCGCCGCGATGGAGCTGCCAGGCGGCACGGGGCTCGTGGTGCTGGACACACGGGTGACGCCGGAGCTGGCGGCCGAGGGCATGGCCCGCGACCTCGTGCGCATCGTGCAGCAGGCGCGGCGGGATGCGGGGCTGAACGTGACGGACCGCATCATCCTCACGGTCGACGCCCCCGAGGAGGTCCTGCAGGCCGCGCGGACGCACGAGGCGTTCATCGCGGGTGAGACACTCGCGCGCCAGGTCGTCTACGCGCCCGTGGCGGACGGCGCCGAGGGCACCGTGGGCGACGGCGCGAAGGTCCGGGTCAAGGTGGCCAAGGTGTAGCTGCGGGCGGCCCGCGGGCGTAGCGTTCGCTGGTCTCACCCGGTTGCAGGCGCTTGCCTTCGCTCCGGACCGGAGGCTCCGATGCCAGCGAACGCAGCCGCGGCGCCGCAGCGGCGCCGGCCGCTGGTCGTTACCGCGGCCACGGCCATCCTCTGCGCCGGCTGTGCCGCCGGTGACCGTGGCGGCGCGGCCGGCGTCTTCGACATCCACCTGCCGCAGCCCAGCGTCGGCCCGCAGTGGCGTCGGCGTACGCGACGGTCTACCCCAACGTCACACTCGATCCGACGGCACCCGTCAGCGTGACGAAAGGGTCCATATGGGGCCCCTTCCGTCACATTCCGCCCGCCGGCCCGACCGAGTGTGACGTTGGGCCGCGTCGCCGAGGCGCCAATGCCCGCACCGGGCCGATGCCCGCCCCCGCCGGTACGGAACCTGCGCCAGGGCGTGCCCGGGCAGGGGAGGAGGCACGGATGGCGGGAAAACCCGATCGTCGCCCGATCGCGGGGGGGCTGGTGCCGATCGCCGCGGTCATCGCGATCGTGATGACCGCGTGCCGGGAGCCGGGGCCGGACCGCTCGGCCACAGAGACCACGCCTGCAGCGGAGCAGGCGGAGGGCGCTGAACCGGGATCCGGCGCGCAGCCCGGCGGCCCGTCGGCGCCGCCGCCCGCGGACATCCCCACCGCAGGCCCCACGGAGCGCGATCTCCGGATCTTCGACGAGACCATGGCCTGGGCGCGCGCCGAGCGGCTGGACACGCTGCCGATCGGCGAGATCATGGTGCGGCTCGGCAGGCGCTTCGTCGGCGCGCCCTACCGGCCCGGCATCCTCGAGGTGCCCGGCCCCGAGCGGCTCGTGGTCAACCTCCGCGAGTACGACTGCGTCACCTACGTCGAGACCATGCTCGCCCTCGCCCGCATGATCCGCGCGGGGGAGGACGACTTCGACGCGTTCCAGCGCGAGCTCGCGCGCATCCGCTACCGCGGCGGCGTGATGGACGGCTACCCGAGCCGGCTGCACTACTTCAGCGAATGGATCAGCGACAACGAGGCGAAGGGCTACGTGCAGGACATCACCCGCGACCTCGGCGGCGTCGCCGACGACGAGCCGATCGACTTCATGTCGCGCAACGCGGAGTCGTACCCCAAGCTCGCCGACCCGGCCAACCTCGATGCGATCCGTGCGACCGAGCAGGCCCTCAGCGCGCGGACGCGCTACTTCATCCCCGAGGACCGCATCGAAGAGGTCGCGCCGCGGATCCAGGACGGCGACATCATCGCGGCCACGAGCAGCACGCGAGGACTCGACGTCGCGCACACCGGCATCGCCGTCTGGATCGACGGCCGGCTGCACCTGATGCACGCGCCGCTGGTGGGCAAGACGGTCGAGATCAGCGAGCTGCCGCTGGCCGAGCGGATCCAGCGGATCGAAGGACAGGACGGGATCATGGTGGCGCGGCCCAGGTAGGGGAAGGCCGCGCCACCGACGGGCTCAGCCGGCCGCGGGAGCGGGGGCGGTGCGCCGGGCCTCGCGGCGCTGCGCGGCGAACGAGCGGATCGCCTCCACGAGCGGCTCGGGGCCGAACCGCACCGGATCCGTCGCCGGCAACCCCGTCTCGGCCTCCACCTTCAGGATCGCATCACGCGCCTCCGACTCCGACACGTCGTTCGTCTTCAACGCGATCGCGATCACCGGCGCCGGCCGTAGCCACGCCGCGACGGATTCGTAGATGCGGACCATCTCCGGCAACGGAGGCATCCGCACCCAGTCGTAGACCCCTTCGCTCCGGATCTTGGTGCGCGAGACGTCGTGGCAGAGGATCATCGCCTCTGGCAGTGAGCCGTGCAGCAGGCCCAGCGTCACGCCGGAATACCCCGGATGGATCAGCGAGCCCTGTCCTTCGACCACCACGATCCCATCCGGGCCCGCCCGCTCGGCGCCCTCGAGGACCAGGCGTTCCGCGGCGCCCGCCGTGAAATCCGAGATCACGGCATCAATGGCGATGCCCCAGCCCTCGATCAGGATGCCCGTCTGACCGGTCGGTACGAACACCACCCGCTCGCCGTGCTCTCGGAGACCCCGGCAGATCTCGAGGCCCGCCGTCATCTTCCCGAGGTTGCAGTCCGTCCCGACCATCAGCACGGTCAGCGCTTCCACGTTCCGCGCCTGGCCGGTGGAGACGGGGAGGTCCGCCGGCGGCCGCCGGAGATCCACGATCTCCGCGCCGGAGGCTTGCGCCGCTTCCCGCACTTCCGGGATGTCCGACAGGTACTCGTGCAGCCCCGAGACGATGTTCAACCCGCTCGACGCCGCCCGCACGATGGTTTCCAGTGCGCCGGCAGGGAGCCGGCCGCCGCGGGGGGCGACGCCCACCAGCAGCGCGTCGGGCCGCATGCGGCCCGTTTCCAGTCCCTCCTCCAGCGATGCGACGACCGGGATGTCACCACCGAAGCCGAGGACCGCTTCCACGGTCTGGCCGGCCTTCGTCGAATCGATCACCGCAGCGACCCGCTCCGGGAAGTACCGGATCGCGCTGGTCGCGGTCTTCGAGCTCAGGATGCCGAGGGAGCCTTCGGCGTAGATCAGGTACTTCGCTTTCGAGAGATCCATGGACACTCCGTGCATGTGTGCCCTGCGGCCGACACCGGCCGTCGCTGTTGTTCAGGGGACCCTATGAAGCATGCCTCTGCCGCCCGATCGGCGGCCAGAGGCATGCACCACGGGTCCGTGCGAGCCGTCGGGAGCGGACCACGTCGAGTCCGCTCCCGGTGAGCCGTCACGCGTTGCGGTTCATGCAGAGCTGCCCGCGTGGCGCGTTCGGGTTGTTCTCCTCGGCCTGCGGGATGGGCAGCGTCACGTCCGTGCCGTAGTTGCCGCCCTTGTGCCACGCGCCGACGGGGAACACCGTCTCCGGCGAGCGGCCGTACTGGCGCACCAGGCGGCGCAGGTCGCCCACGCGGTGGCCGCGGCCGAAGAACCAGAACGCCCGCTCACGGAAAAGGAGATCCTGACGCGCGATCTCGTTGCCGGGGTCGGGGAGAGGCCCGAGACCCACCGTGGCACGCAGATCGTTGAGCGTCGTCAACCACGCGCTGTTCCCCTCCCGGAGCTGCGCTTCCGCCTCGATCAGCCGGGCCTCGATCCCATCCACGACGACGACCGGGCTCGTCTCCGTGGTCCACAGCATCTGGACGTACAGGGGCTCGGCCGACCTGTCGTCACGCCGCGGGTCGGTCACGCCGATCGCCGCGCACTCGGGGTCCCCGCCGCGGCACACCGGCAGCCGCGGGTCGTTGGCCGTGGCGAAGTCGAGGCCGTTGATCCCCTCCCGGTCGCTGACGCTGTAGCGCCGGTCGCGGTTGTTGAGCTGCCAGATCGCGTTCGTGGTCGTGTTCGGCGAGTGCCGCACGAAGTACTTGAAGTCCGTGGGCACGCCGTTCACGGCCTGCGCAGCCTCGGCCGCGCGATCGAGGTTCAGCAAGATCCGCCCCTTGGTGACCTGGAGCGCGTAGCGGATCAGCGCCGCCTCCGCCGAGGTCTCGGAGATCCGGTCCAGGCCGGCGTTGGCGATCGAGAGCGCGCGCTCGTACGCCTCCACCGTCGTCATTGGATGGCCGAACTGCTCGCGCCCATCCACGACCGTGCTCAGGATGAGCCCGTCGCAGTAGTGCTCGGCCATCAGGTTGATGATGTACGCCTGGATGAACTCCATCTCGGCGATCTGCCACGTCGGCGCGTTCGGGCTGTACCGCTTCAGCAGGTCCGCCGCCTGCTCGGCGGAGAGCCGTGCGCGGTGCAGCGCACGGTTGGCGGTGGTCAGGAAGGAGTTCTCCGCGGTGATCGTCCGCTGATCGATCTCCTGGCGCGCAATGAACGAGTCGCCGTTGTTCCACTCGTCCGCGAACAGCCCGCCGAGGAGGAACAGGCTCTCGCCGCCGCTGGTGGCGACGTTGAACCGGGCGAGGGCGCCGTTGCGCGCGGCCTCGGCGCCCTGCGGCGACTGGATGTCGCTCGGGTTGATGATGTCCGGGTCCTCGACCGTGAGGAAGTCATCGCAGGCGGCGATCGGGAGCGCGACGGCGAGGACCGCCGCCAGCGCACCCGCCTTGGCAGCGCGCCGCGTCCGGGACCCGTCGGTAACTGCCCTGGTGATCCGATTCATGAGTCCACCGTCCTGTCAGAAGCCGAAGGTGAGCCGGAGCGTGAAGTAGGTCGGCGGCCCAAAGGCCTGGAACTCCGACGGCGCGTTGCCCGTGGTGCCGAACGCCTCGGGGTCGACGCCCGTGTACTCGGTCCAGAGGATCCCGAGGTTCCGGACCGCCAGCGTGGCCACGAGGCTCCGGGCCGGCAGCCTCCGGACGATCCAGCTATCCGACGAAGGCGTCAGCGTGAGCGACAGCTCGCGGAAGCGGATGAAGTCGCCCTTCTCGAAGTAGCCCGCCACCGTCCGGCTCGGGTGCACGCGCACCGCGATCGCCCGCGCCTGCTCCCAGAGCGGCGCGGTCGGGTCGATGAGCCCCCGGCAGTTGTCCCGGTTCTGACAGCGGATGCGTTCGGTGTTGTTGTAGATCAGGTGCCCGCCCTTGTAGTCGAACATGGCGCTGAGGCGCACCCGACCCTGCCAGAGCTCGAACGCGTTGATCAGCGAGACCTCGTGCCGCGGCACCGAGTAGCCGTGGTACATGGCCGTGTCGCTCACCACGATCTCGCTGACCGTGGGATCCGGGTCGTACTCGATGAGGCCGTTCCCGTTCTTGTCCTCGTAGCTGAGGATCTTGCGCGCCCACCAGCCGAACAGCGGGTAACCCTCGCGATGCTGCTGGGTGCTGCTCAGGACGATGTTGGGGAGGCCGCCGAGGCTGACGAGCTCGTTGCTGTTCGTCGCGCCGTTCAGCGTGACGTCCCACGCGAAGGACGGACGCTGCACGAGCCGCGCGCTGATGAGCCCTTCCCAACCCCAGTTCCGCACCTCACCCAGGTTCTCGAAGCGGGACGTGGCCCCGGTGCCGAGCGAGGGCGGGAGCACCCGCTGGATGAGAGCGTCCTTGGAGGACTTGTCGTAGTACGTCAGCTCGGCCGTCAGGCGGTTGTCCCAGAACGTGCCGTCCACGCCGAACTCGATCTCGGTGGACCGCTCGGGCTTGAGCTTGCTGTTGCCCAGTGCGCTGAACACCACGCCGGGTGCCTCGCCGCTCTCGCCCATGACCGAAGTCGGCACGAAGTACTGCACCGCGTCCGTCGTGCCCGGCTGGACGCCCGAGGCGCCGTACGCCGTGCGTAGACGGAGCTGGTTCAGCCAGCCGAGGTTCGGGAAGAAGTCCTCCTCCGAGATCACCCACGAAGCGGAGAACTTCGGATAGAAGGCCGTCCCGAAGTCGGCGCCGAACGCGCTGTTCCGGTCGGAGCGCAGCGCGCCCGTGAGGAAGAGACGGTCGCGGAACGCGAGCCTCTGCTCGAGGAACAGCCCGACCGTGCGGCTCTCGGTCGTGGTCTCGTCGGCCGAGTACTCGGCGCCCGCCGTGACCGTCGAGGCCGCCGGAGGCAGCTTCGCGCCGTAGGCGCCGTTACGGTTGAAGAGGTTGCGGTAGACCTGCATGCCCAGCGTCGTCTGGGACTCGACCTGGTCGCTCAGCCGACGGGTGCCGGTCGCGCTCACGTCGACCGTGTAGAGATAGAAGTTGGTCCGGTTGTCGATCTTGTAGCCCAGGTGGTAGTCGGCGACGGGCGGGCACTCGAGGAAGCGGCAGAGCTGCGTCTCGTGACGGTGGATGTAGTCCAGACCCACGTTGCCGCGCAGCGCCAGCCAATCCCACGGGCGCCAGTTCGCCGCGACGGAGCCGATCAGCCGCTCGATGGATTGCGTGGTCGTCCGGCGATAGATGTCGCGGGGCGTGTAGGCACGCCAGCCGTACAGCGTGTCGCCATTGGCGTTGATGTTGTACTTGAAGCCAGGGCCGCCGTACGTGTTGGTCGCGACGCCGGCCAGGCCCGAGTCATCGCTCGTCGGGAGTCGCAGGTCCTGCGAGGTGTACCCGACGTTCACGGCGACATCGGCGTTGTCCGCGAGGGCGACGTTGAGGTTTGCCCGGGTGGTGAACCGCTGGAGCCGGTTCGGGCTCTCCTCCTCCGGCCGCAGCGAGAGGCCGTTCCGGGCGAGGTAGCGGCGCTCGAACTCGGGGACCTTGGTGACGCCGTCCTCATCTTCCCACTCGGCGTGGAGGAAGTACCGGATCGCCTCGGACCCGCCGCGGACCTGGAGGCCGTGCTGGTAACGATAGCCGATGCCGTACGGCGTGGACTCCTTGTCCTTGTGCAGGTTGTAGACGGTCACGCTGTCCTGCGTGCAGGTCCCCGCCGCCACCTGGTAGAGGAAACACTGCACCGTGTTGTTCGGAGCCGAGCCCGCGGTCCAGCCCCAGTAGGCGTCCGGGTAGTTGTTCCGATCGGTGATCGCCGTCTGCTCCGTGTAGTACGTCCACTGCGGCCGGCCGGCGACGCCCTTCTTCGTCGTGATGACGATCACGCCGTTGGCCGCGTCCGTGCCGTAGAGCGTCGACGCCGACGGGCCGCGGACGATCTCGATCGACTCGATCTCTTCCGGGTTCAGGTCACTGATCCGGCTCGGGGTCGTGCCGCCCACGCTGACCGACGCGGAGCCCGTGGTCCCCTCGATCCGCACGCCGTCGACGATGTAGATCGGATTGTTGCTCAGCGAGAGCGAGCTCAGCCCGCGGATGCGGACGCGGACCCCGGCGCCCGTCTGCGTCCCGGGGATGGTCAGCACGCCCGGCGCGCGCGCCGTCAGCAGGTCTGCGACGTTCGAGACCGGCGCGGTCTGCACCACCGAGGACGCGTTCACGCGCGCGATCGAGTTCCCCACCTCGATTCGGCGCTGCTCACCTGTCGCGGTGACGACGACCGGCGCCAGATCGATGGCCGTCGGCTGCAACTGGAAGTCCGCGGTCACCGTCTCGCCCGCGACGACCGTGACCGTCTGGCTCTGTTCGGCGTAGCCGAGGACCAGAACGCGCAGGGTCACGGTTCCGGGTGTCAGCCCCCGGAGCGTGTAGACGCCTTCGCTGTTGGTCTGCGTCCCGAGGTTGGTTCCGACCACGTTCACCTGCGCCGCCGGCACCGGCTGACCGGTGCTGCGGTCGGTGATCCGGCCGGTGATGGCGCCCTGCTGCGGTTGCTGGGCGGGCGCCGTGCTCACCATGAGAGCCGAGAGGGCGGCTCCCAGTGCGAGCGGTCGAAGGGCCTGCAGTCTCATCATGTCCATCCCCTCTGGAGAGTGATTCCGCCGGGGCGGGCGCGCTGGACCTACGGGCGCGCCTGGCCACCGGCTCCGGTGAACGCCTCCGGCGCCGCCGTGTCGGGTCGCCGGCCCCCCTCGAGTGGGGGGCGAGCGGCGAGTCCCGGCGAGGCGGACCGGGGCCCCGTTGGCCCCTTCAGGAGAGAGTCGAGTTCGCGAAAGCCGGCCAGCGGCGGGAGAACCGACGCTTCGCCGCGCCAGCGCTCGATGGACATCGCAGAGAAGCCGGTACGGCGCTGCGGGGCGGAACGCCCCGGGCGCAATTTCCGGATTCGGGAACCGGATTGTTAGAACTCGCAACCGCATCCTACGGCGGAACGCGCCTCCGCGCAAGGAGGTGGGGCGCGCGCGGGGGGCGCGGGCCCGGCGGCGCCCGGCGGGAACCGGAGGCGGGGGGCGGGGCAGCCTTGTAAGCCGCGGCCAGGGTGGCGTATTTTGGCCTGGCCTGCCGTGGAAAGACCCATCCGGATCGGAGGGGGATCGCGTGCTACGGAACGCCCGAGCGGTCCTCGACCTGTTCACGTTGGATCGCGCCGAGCTCGGCGTGGTCGAAGCGGCTGCACTCCTCAACCGCCACAAGAGCACGGTGTCCCGGTGGATGTCCGCGATGGAGGATGCCGGGTTCCTGGAGCGGGATCGGCAGACCGGGCGGTATCGGGTCTCGATGTGGCTGGCGGCGCTGGGGGAGGTGGCACGGCGAGGGACCTCGTTGCAGCGGATCGCCCATCCGATCCTGGAGGCGCTCGCGGCGGCCACCGGGGAGACGGCGAACCTGGCGGTGCTGGACGGCAATGAGGCGGTGAACATCGAGGTGGCGGAGAGCCCGCAGCCGATCATGCACGTGGGGTGGGTGGGGCGTCGCCTGCCGTTGCACGCGAGCGCTGCCGGCAAAGCGCTGGTGGCGTGGAAGGAGCCGCGGGAGGTGCGGGCGTTGCTGCCGTCGCCGCTCCCGGCGTACACCCGGTGGACGATCACGGACCCGGCGGCGTTCGAGAAGGAGCTGGCGTCGACGCGTCGCCGTGGTTATGCGACGACGTGGGCCGAGCTGGCGCCGGACCTGGTCGCGGTCGCGGCGCCGGTCCGGGATCATCGCGGCTGCGTGGCGGCGGCGGTGGCGATCTCGGTGCCGATCTCGCGGGCGGACCGGCGCCGGCTCCGGCAGTTGGCAGAGCCGGTGGTGCGGGCGGCGGAGGCGGTGTCGGAGCGGATGGGGTACCGGGCCGTGGTGGGCGCCGGTGGGGTGTAGGGGGCGGGGGGGGCGCGCGCGGTGCGCGCTCAGCCCGAGGCGTGCTACAACCTCGACGCTCGCCGCAGCCGAGAGCGGTCAATCGACAACCTCGGCGTACTCATCGATGATATCGGGGGAGGTGTACGGAAGATCCGGGAGCGCAGCGATGCTTCCTCACGCTCTCGTACGAGAGGTAGGAACACCGGTCAGCCAGGGGCCCACCCTCGAGCAGAGAGAATACCGGCCGCACGATCTCCTGGAAAACCTTAGCACGTCGGCTTGCAGGGGCGACAATGTGAAGCTTGATGCCGATGTTCGGCTGAAGCGCCAGGAGATCCGCCATACGTAGGAGACCCGAGTAGATCGATGTCGTGTGCTCCACCTCGAACGCCCTTGCGATGGATCGGCGGCGGATCCAGATGACGTCGATCTGCTCGACCGTCTTCAGTGTGGTCTCGTCGTAGCTGAACGGAAGTACGTCCAGGAGTTGTCCAGGCTCCGGGGTCCACTCGGTCGATACGGCCGCTCGGTCGTTCCGGGGAATCCATATCCGCAGGCCCATAGCGGCGCCGATCCGCGCAAGCAGCGCCTGGATTTGCACGGATTCCCGTGGCTGGGCTCGCTCGGCTTGAACCCCGGCCGACTCTACGTCTGACTCGTCCGGTACGCTCACTTCTACCATCTTCGTTCCCGTGCTGACGGGGTGTCGGAGGTACCGTCGGTACTCCTTCTCGTCGACCTCGAAGACCCTGCGCTGTTCGGCTTGCTCACGAAGGATGCGTTCAAGCAGGAGGCCGTCCTCGGGATCGAGCTGGTTGAGGCTTCGCCGGACCGCCGCCGTCCACCGCGATGTGCGCCGATCCTGGCCCTTTGTGAACGACAGATTGTTCCACAGCTCGTCTTCGAATATCGGGACCGCGTGCTCCTTAGGGAGCCAGATCAGCGGTCGGACCCTGAACCGCACCACGAACGGATCATTCTCCGCGTAGAAGATGGGCGTATCGTCGCGGAAGGGCCCTTCCAGTACTTCGAGGAGTCCGACCCAGCGAGAGAGCCTGGTCATGTAACAAACGAAGATGTCTCCTTGCTTGATCCGACGAGCTGCCGACCACTGGCTCTCCTGAAAGCCTGAGATGGTGCGATCGGACTTGCTGAAGGCTTCGTAAGTTCCGGGGGAGAACAGATTCGTGTAATAGGCCATCGCCAGCCATACCGTCGGAGCGGGCGGCTACGCCGTGCACAGCGCCAATGATGGCACACGGACATGGCTAGGGCAATCTCCTCGCCGTCGTCCAATCAAGGTGTACCCTCCCGCGCGCAGTCCGCGGGGCGGTCTTGCGGTCATCTCCACATTGCCTCCTGACCCCTCTTGCGCCCTCGACCTCCGTGCCGTATCTTCTTCATCACCATAAGCGAACGGGGCCTACCGGAAGTCCGGTGTGAGACCGGCGCGGCCCCGCCACTGTGAGAGGCCGGGAAGCAGGCGTTCCGCTTCCCGTGTGGCTCGCTCAACAAGCCACTGGCCAAGCGCCGCAACGCGGCGCGGCTGGGAAGGCGAGCGAAGCCGCCTCGAGCCAGGAGACCGGCCCTGTTCGCTCCCGAGTGAACGTCCTTCGCGGGAAGGATTCGGGGCAATGGGCCAGACGCTGCCGATCATCGGCGCGGCGCATCCCGTTTCTTCCCCGGCGGAGAAGCGGGATTTCTCGTTTCTGCGCCGGGTGATCGGGCCCACCGGCAACGCAGTCGCCGGTGGCATCGCCGCTCCTCCTGCCGCGCGAGATTCCAGCGCAACGCGACGGGGTGCGGATTCGCATCCGCAATCGGACAGCCCCACGCAACGCTGCGGCGCTCCGCACGACGCGCGTACACGAAGCATCGTCCATCGCACTGCGGTCCTTCTCGCCGCGTGGCTGACAGCCGCTGCTCCTAGCGCCGCAGCAACGCCGAGCGCGCCGAGCGCGATCACGGTAACGGCAGCGACGAGAGCGACAGCCGCCAGCCCGGCACCAAGCGCCGCGGCAGGCGTAGCGGCGGCTGCTTCCGTCGCGCGACGGATACCGCGCGCCGCTGCGCCGACCGCCGTCCAGCACCCTGCCACGCTCCTCGGCCGGGTCACCGACGCAGCCACCGGCGCGCCGCTCGAGGGGGCACACATCGAGCTGGATGGCGTCGACCAGGCCACCAGCACCGACGCATCCGGCTCGTTCCGTTTCCGCGCGCTCGAGCCGGGCCGCTACACCGTCCGTGTCACGCGCCTCGGCTACCGCACGCTCACCACCACCGTCGAGCTGGCGAACGGCCGCACCACGCGGCTGGACCTCGCCCTGGACGCGGAAGCGCTCCCGATCGCAGCCATCGACGTCGTCGCCCCCGACACGCGACGCGGGCAACAGCCCGGCGCCACCACCCTCACCCGCGCGGACATCGAACGCTCCGGCGCGCGCACGGCAGGCGAGCTCATCCGCGCGGTGCCGGGCGTCACCGTCCGCAGCACGACCACCGGCGGCCCCGAGACGGTCAGCATCCGCGGGAGTAGCGCAGGCGCCGTGCTGGTGCTGCTGGACGGCGTAGCCATCAACGATCCGGTGACGGGCGAGGCGGACCTGAGCGGGGTGCGCGCGAGCGCCATCGAGTCGGTGACCGTGCTGCCGGGCGCACGCTCGTCGCGCTACGGCCCGCGCGCGGAGGCGGGCGTGATCCTCATCGAGACGCGGCAGCCGGGCGGCGAGCGCACGCTCTCGACCGCGGTCGGCTCACTCGGCGGGCGCTCCGCGGCGCTGGAATGGGGCGGCGTCTCGCCGGCCTGGGGCGCGGGCGTCGCGTGGCGCACGGCGGACGGATCGTTCGACTACGCGATCCCGTCGGACGTCGGCGGTGGGCGGGCGAGGCGGCAGAACGCGGACGTGGAGTCGCTGGACGCGTGGGCGGGCGCGTCGTTCGACGTGCTCGGCGCGCCGCTCCGCGTGCGCGGCGGCGTCGAGCGCATGGAGCGCGGGCTGCCGGGCCGGAGCTTCGCTCCCTCGCCTCAGGCACGGCAGACGCTGGACCGGGCGCGGGCGTCGCTCTCGTGGCGGCACGCGGACGCGCGCAATGCGCTGAGCATCTCGCTCGCGGGCGTGCGCGACGCGCTGCGCTTCCGCTGGANNCGGCGCCGCCGTTCGGCCTGCCGTACGACGACACGGCCCAGGTCCGCGCCATCGAGCTGCGCGCGTCGGCGCAGCGGCGCCCCGAGCGCACGCTCCTCGACGACGTCGGCGTCGGAGTCGAGGCGCGCTGGCAGCACATCAGAGCAACGTCGCTCTCGAGCGACGCGCCGGAGCGCCGGCTCGACCTGGGCGTCTACGCCCACGCGGGCACGGAGACGAGCGCGCGCGGCATCGCGCTTTCGTTCGGTGCGGAGCTGCGCGCGGACCGGGACCCGCTGGACCACGGTTGGGTGTTCAGCCGTTCGGCGCACGCGCGCGCCGCCACGGACCGCGTCGAGCTGCGGCTCGCCAACCGCAGCAGCTACAGCCCGCCGACGCTGGGAGACCAGTTCTTCCGCGATGCGGTCGGCGTCGAGCCGAATCCCGACCTCCGGCCCGAGCGCGTGCCGTCCGAGTGGGAGGCGGGCGCGGGCGCCCGCGGCACGCTCGGCCGCGGCGTGGAGGCGTCGCTGGACGTCACGCTGTACCGCGGCGACGTGCGCGGGATGATCGTGTGGGCGCCGGACTTCCGGTTCATCTGGAGCCCGCGGAACTTCGACGTGAGGCGAGCGGGCGCGGACGTGCGGGCGGAGGCGACGGCGCTCGCGCGGCGGCTGACGTTCGCGGCGACGCACACCTATGCGCGCGTCGCATACACGACGCAGGGCCCGGCCAAGGGCGAGGGCTGGGGAGAGCAGGTGGTTTATCGTCCCCGGCATACCTCTGTCATCTCGGCGTCCTGGAACGATCATCCCCTCGCCCTGCACCTGGAGGCGCGCTACACGGGTGAGCGCAACACCGATCCCTCGGGCGTCAACGTGCTGCCCGGGTTCTGGACGGTGCACGCCCGTGCGTCGCGGGAGTGGCGCATCTTCGGCTGGTCCGCGAGGACGTCGCTCGACGTCGACCGGCTCCTCGATGAGAAGGACACGCTGATCTTCGGCTTCCCGGATCCGGGCCGCGTGCTGCGTTTCGGCGTCGAGCTGCGGCCCGCCCCCAAAGCTTCGACCACAGCTTCGACACGAGGTCTGCCATGAGAAAACGCGTTCGCGGCGCGCGCCGCGCGCTGCTCGTCCCCGTCGTCGCCGCCTTCATCGCTGCGTGCGGCGGCGACGATGATCTGTCCGGGCCCCCGTCCACGCCCGAGACCGAGCTCGGCGTCGTGCTCAACAGCGTGGAACGCTCGCTCACCGTGTTCGCGGTGGACAGCCCGGACGCGCGGTTCACCATCGGACTGGGGCCGGACGGCAGTCCGGTCGCGCTCGCGGTGCGCGGCGGGCGCGTCGTGGTGCCGATGGGCATCGTTCCCGCCGCGGTGGTCGTGGACCTGGAGCAGCGGGCGGTCGTGCACACGGTGGCGCTGCCGGCGAACTCCGGCGCCACGGGCGCGGCGTTCCTGAACGACACGCTCGCGCTGGTGACGAACCCGAGCCGCAACAGCGTCTCGGTGGTGAACGTGCTGCGCGGCACGGCCGGCGCGGAGATCGAGGTGGGCGAGTACCCGCAAGCGATCGTCGTGGTGGGCGACACAGCGTACGTCATCAACGCGCGCCTCGGCCCGGACTTCCAGCCGACGGGGCCGGGCACCATCACGGTGCTCGCGGGCGTGCCGCCGGCGGTGATCGGCACCATCCAGCTCAGCGGGCTGAACCCCGGCGATGCCGGGGTCGGCGCGGACGGGCGTCTCTACGTGGTGCACTCGGGCCGCTTCGGTCAGGGTGACGGGTCGCTCTCCGTCGTCGATCGCGGCACGCAGGCGGAGCTCCAGCACCACACCGGCTTCGGCGAGTTCCCGGGGAGCATCGCGGTGGACAACGGCGGCCGCGTTTACGTCGGCTCCTTCGGCTACGGGATCGCGGTGTGGGATGCGGCGACGACGTCGTTCGTCCGCTCGCCGGCGAACGCGATCACGCCGGGCGGCGTCCCGTCCAGCGCGGGCGTGGGGCTGGACAGCGCTGGGCGCGTGTACGCGCTCGAGCCGGAATGCACGAAGGCCGCGCGGGTGTTCCGGCTGACTGCGTCGTACGAGGTCGAGGCGGAGGTGCCGGTGGGCGTGTGCCCGATCGCGATCGCGTTCACGACGGTGCGTTAGCGACGGCGCGACGGCTGAGGGGTGTTCGTCGGTGGAGTCGTACGGGGGACTCACTGGCCGCGGAGATCGAGAGGGGGCCCGATTCGCTGCCCCGGGCGCCTGCGCCCGCCCTCCCGGCTCGCGTCTGAGCGCTTTGCCGGGGCCCGCGGCTGGCGCGCGGGCGAGAAAGTGGCCATCTTGGGGCGGCGTCGAGTGGACCGAGCCGCCCGGGTGGGCCGTGGACGCGGCTTCGGGGGTAGAAGGCGCGGCGACCAGGCGGTGCGCCGTGGCCGGACCGGGACCCCACGGCGCCCGGCGCGAGCACCAGGAGCAGAGAACGAATGGAAGTTGCGATAGAAGGGCGGGCGGTGGCGCGGGCGCAGCAGAGCCGTGCGGCGATCACGCTGGGCAAGCCGGGGATCGCTGCGTTCATCACCATGGCCGCGGTGGCGGCGTACGTCGTCGCGGGCGGCGGCGTCCCGAGCGCGAGGTTCTTCCACGTGATCGTGGCGACGATGCTCGTGGCCTCGGGCGCGGCCGCGCTGAACCAGGTGCGTGAGGCCGAGGTCGACGGGCAGATGCGGCGCACCCGCCATCGGCCGATCCCGAGCGGCGCCCTTGCTCGGCAGCAGGCCGTGACCGTCGCGGTCGGGCTCACGGTGAGCGGGTTCGCCTACTCGGCGGTGACGCTGCCCTGGCTGACGACCGCGCTGCTGGCCCTGAGTCACGCGAGCTACGTCGTCCTCTACACACCGCTCAAGCGGATCACCCCGCACAACACGCTGGTCGGCGGGATCCCCGGCTCGGTGCCGGTGCTGGCGGGCTGGGTCGCCGCAGGCGCCGCCATCGACGTCGTCGCGCTGGCGCTCACGTTCGTGCTGTTCCTCTGGCAGATCCCACACTTCCTGGCCATCGGCTGGATGTGCCGGGATGACTACCGCGTCGCGGGCTTCCGCATGCTCACCGTGGATGACGTGGACGGCACGGCGACGGCACTCGTCTCAACCGTCTACACGCTGGCGCTGGTGCCCGTCAGCCTCGTCCCGTTCCTGGCCGGCGCGGCGGGCTGGGTGTACGCCGTGGCTGCGGCCGCGGCAGGTGCATGGTACCTGCGGAGCGCGGCCTCCTTCCTGGCCAGCCGCACCGAAGCTCGCGCCCGGGCGATGTTCCTGGCCTCGCTGGCGTACCTGCCCACGGTGCTCGTGGTGCTGGTGGTGGAGAACCTGTTGGCCTGAGCCACGTCTGACCGCGATCCGCCGCCTCCATGGCTGCGGCGGATCGCGACTCCTGCGAGGAGCTCCTCCGCGGTTCGCGTGATCCGGCGTCCGGCCCGCCGGGCGCCAGGCGATCGCGCGTCTTCTCCCTTGCGCCCGACCGCGGCGCGCGGGATCCTGGGCGCGAGCAGGCGGCCATCGCCGATCACCCCGTGAAGGATGCGGCCGAGCCGGCGCTCGACGCGGCCACGACGGCTCCCTGTCCGAACTGCGGCAACGTGACGGCCGGCCGGCGCTACTGCGGCGAGTGCGGCCAGAGCCGCCGCGACCTCAACGGCTGCTCGTCGCCTACGACGCGAGCCTCGCCGGCTCCAACGTGCGGACCGTGATCGCGACCGCTGTGCTGGGGTGGGTGTTGGTCGTCGTGCCAAGCGTCATGGCGCTGCTCCGGGCATAGGCCGGTCGAGCGAGCGCGATGGTGCGCTGGCGGCGCGGACGCTCACACCCGCGCCACCCCGCTTGCCCGCGGATGCGGTCGTGAAGCGATTCTGGCGAACGCCCGCTCCCCGGCTCACCAGGCATCCGCCGTCGTGACTCCATGCGCTGGCTCGCGATCGCCTCGACGGTCCTCGTCGCCGGCTTCCTCACGGCTTCCCCTGGCCTTGCCCAGAACCCGTTCGACTCGATCGACACCCCCCGCGGCAAGTGCAGGCTCTGGGCGCCGATCCCCGGCGGCAGCGATCCGCGTCGGGATGCGGCCTACGACCGCTGCGCACTGGACCGCGCCCCCACGCTGCTCGACGGTGCGCCCATGCCGCCGGCGCCCCGGTGTGGCGCCGCGCTCGGCGACTTCACGGTCATCCTCGACCCGGACGGCACCGTGGACCCACGGCTGACGCGGGCGTGGACGAGAGGCACGGACACGGTTTCCCATCGCCAGGCGCTGGAAACGATCCGCCGCTGGCGGTTCGAGCCGGGGATGCGGGGCGGCACTCCGGTCCGCAGCGGGTTCGTGCTGCGCGTCGCGTCCGGTCCGCGGAACGACACGCTGCCCTCGCGGCCGGAGTGGACGTACAGGCAGGGCCTGGACGAGGACACGCTCTTCGGCACCTGGACCACCGAAGCGCCGCTGCCGCCGTTCCCCCGGAGCGGGTCGACAGCATCTACATGGCCGTGCTCCGGCGTCTGGTCAGGATGAAGGTGATCGTGCCCGGCCCGCTGGAGCGGTACTGCCTGGTCCTCGAGAGCGGGGACTCGGCGACGCACGCGCGGTGCACGTCGCGGGCGTACGGCGTCCTGTACCCGTCGGACCTCCGCCACCCTCCTGCTGCGCTGGCTCCCTACGGCTGCGAGCGTTCCACGGATGCGGCGCGGATCGTCCTCCCGCGCGTGCACAGGACGGAGAACGACCGTGTGGTGCTCTATCCGAGCGGCGACCGGCTGCCGGACTGGCCACCGGGTTTCGAGGGCCGCACGTACCGCGCGTGGAGCGCACACTGCGTTGGAGATGTGCCCGACCACGGGGAGGTCTCGATCGACTGCTTCGTCACGCCGACGTTGTCGCAGCGGGATCTCGGACGCAGGGAGAGGGAGCACAAGGCCGCTGCCGTGAGCGCGGACGTTGCCGACGCCGACTCGCTTCGCGTCACGGTGATCGCGATGGCGCGGGGCGCTTACCAGGCGGACACGCTGCATGTGGTGGTGCGGCCCGTCCCGCGGCTGAACACGGCAGCGGTTCGCGACTCGATCCATCCGCGCGGCGGTTGGTCGGCCCACTCGCCCCAGGAGGGTTCCGAACTCTACGTTCTCCAGGGCAGTCCTTCGGGCACGGAGCTGCAGATCGTCGAGGTCGAGCCCGGGCCCGCGCCCCATGGCGAGCGCACGAGGTCGTCACGCTGCGGCCCGGGAGGGCTCGCGCGCGGCGATTTCGTGGCGTTCCTCCTGGGCGACGTCGGGGATCGGGCTCGGGCGCCGATCACGCTCTGCTTCTCTGACGGCGCGGCATGCAGCATGTGGTACGTCCTGGACCCGGATCGGCACACGCTGGTCGAGCGGTCGCACCTCACGTTCCGGCTGTCGGATCTACGCGAGGACAGGCGTAGAGGCGAGCAGCTCGTGTTCCGCATTTGCACGGACCCCGCGCCGCCGGGCCCGATGCCGCTGGCCCTGGTCCGGGCGAACGGCCGGTGGCAGGCCCGGGCATGGATCCCGCGGAGAGTCGGGCCCGATGCGTGGGAGTATGGCGCCATCTGGGAGGGAGGGTACCCGCCCGGCACCGGGGTTCGGTTGTACCTGATCGCGCGCTGACCGCAAAGCGCCGTGCTGCCGCGTACGCCGTACCCGGTCACTCGGCGGCCGGCCCCGCCGCCTCGTCGAGCTCCGCCATCAGAGCATCCAGGTCCAGCCCGTGCTTCCGCGCCACCTCCTCGATCGGCAACGCGCCGCCGCAGCACGAGTCGATGCCGTAGCGGTCGAAGACCGCGACGGTGCGTGGGTGCAGCAGCATCACGGTGTTCACCGTCATTGCCGGTGTGATCCGACTGTCCGTCTTCATGTGTCCTTCCCTTCGTGACCGGGGGCACGCGCGCCGTGCAGCACGCGCGGCCGCATGAGCGGTGACGGCGCCGCGTCCAGCGTGCGCCAGATGTTGTAGATGAAGATGCCCGCCGAGACCATGCTGAGCAGCGCGCCGCTGTGCAGGAACGGCGTTGCCAGCCGACCGATGAACGGCCGGAAGATCCAGCCGCCGACGAGCAGCCCCAGCCCGATGTTGGCGACCCAGACGTGCACGACGGCGAGTGCGCGGCTGGGCAGGGGCGAGCCGGCGAAGCGCGGCATCACGTGGTACGCGACGCCGAAGATCATCATGGTGACGAAGCCGAGCAAGTTCGCGTGCACATGCGCGGGTCGCACGACCAGGAGCCGGCCGCCGGGCCACACGGCCATGCCGAGACCGAGCAGCACGCCGACGCCGAACCACACCAGGCTGGCGCGGATGAAGTGACGGACGAACGGCTCCATCAACGTTCCCCCCGTGCCGCCTCATCCAAACGCGCTGCGTCGAGGATCTCGACCTGGCGGCCGGCCTGCGCGATGACGCCGTCCCTCCGCAACGCCGCGAGAGCCCGGGCGACGCCTTCGCGGGTGGTGGCCAGCTCGCGCGCCAACTCCTCCTGTGTCTTCGGCAGCGTGAAGCGGCCACCGTCCCGCAGCACGCCCCTGGCCTCGGCGATCTCCACGAGCGTGGCAGCGACCCGCGAGCGCACGTCCTTCAGCGTGACCTTCGCGATCAGCGCGACCATGCGGCGTAGCCGAGCGCCGAGGTTGCGGATCACGGCATCCGCGATCTCCGGGTTCTCCCGATAGAGCTGTTGGAAGGCGTCCTGCGGCAGGAAGAGCAGGCGGCTGTCCTCGAGCGCGCGGGCGGACGCGGGGTACGGGCCGCCGTCGAACAGCGGGACCTCCGCCACCGGCTCGCCCGGCCCCTGGATGTGCAGGACCTGCTCCCGCCCGGCCGGGCTCGCGCGATGAACCTGGATCCGCCCCTCGAGGACGACGTAGAGCCCATGGCACGGCTCGCCGCGGCGGAAGAGCGTCGCGTTCTTCGGCAGCCGCCGCGTGATGGTACGCGCCGCGACGGCGCGCAGCGCCTCATTGCTCAGTCCCGCGAAGAGCGGGAGGTCACGCAAGATCTCGGCTACGGGGCGAGCGGATGCATCTCCTGTCACCAGCGGCGCCTCCAGCAGCGTGAGAGGGCGAGGGTGAGCATGGCCGGCACGCGACGCACGGCGCGGGGCGCTCGCCGGCCATGCAGCCGCTGTCACGACGCCCCGCGCTTGGTGATCCGCACGCGCCACACCTCCGGGCCCTGCTCGAGGTACTCCCAGCCGAAGCGGCCCGACAGCTCGGCTTCGAACTGGTAGCGCAGCGGGCGAGGATCGTGGTCGTTGATCAGCACGAACGAGTCGCCCGGCGCGAGCGCCTCGAACGTGCGGAAGATCGTCGGGTGCTTCTCGCGCGGCGGAATGACGCGGACGTCCAGCGTCCGCTCCGTCGTCTCATGCATGATGCTCTCCTGATCGGGTGTGCGAAAGGCATCCGCCCTGCGGCGGATGAAAACGCGCACGAGGTCGGGCGCCTGCTCCCGCACCTCGTAGGTGAAGCCGCGCTCCTCGAGGCGCGGCAGGAGGAACCGCGGCACGCGGGCGTTGATCTGCACGAGCGTCGCGCCGGCAGGCAGCCGCTCCAGCGCCTCGAGCGTGCGTACCATCGGCTCGGGCGGCTCCAGGCCGCGGACATCGAGCACGACGACGTCGTCCTCTTGCCCCGTCGCGTCGTTCGCCTCGTCCGGCCCAGCAACGTCCGCGGCGTCCGCGCGCCGCGGCGCGGGTGGCGTGTGCGGACCATCGCGCGAGCCGCTGTCGTGCGCCTCCGCGGCGGCGGAGTTCGTGGCGTCCGCCGTCACCGCCAGCGCTTGCGCCTCGCCCTCGCGCCAGAACCACACGCGCCAGTCGTCCGCCGCTAGCTTCTCCGTCCAGTGCGCGAAGCCGTGACGCTGCATGACGCGGTAGAGCGGCACGGGTTCGAAGATCGCGCGCACGCGCAGCACGCCGCCGGCCGGCAGGGCCTCGCGGGCGGCCATGATGCGCGTGAACGGCTCGCGACCGGCGCGCAGGTCCTCGCGGACGTCCAGGTCCACGATGCACTCCGGCGCGATCGCGGCGAGGAACTCCGGCATCGGTTCGCGGAGGCCGGTGGGCGCGGGCGGCGTCCGTGGGATCTTCACCATGCTCCCTCCTGGATCATGCTCGGGTTCCAGCGCGGTTCCCACACGAGGTTCGGCCGCACCTCGGTCACGCCGGGCACGGCGGAGAGCGCGTTCAGGATCCCGTTCGTGATGTGCCGCTCGAGCGGGCAGCCGGGCGTGGTCAGTGTGTACGTCACGGTCACCACGCCGCCCTCTGCCGCGAGCTCATAGACGAGCCCGAGCGTCACGATGTCCAGCCCGATCTCCGGGTCGATCACCGTGCGCAGCGTATCCAGCGCGAGCTCGAGGTCCACGGTAGCGGGCGAGCCAGACCGCGCCGCGGGCGCGGCATCGCCAGCCGGCGTTCCCGGAGCGTGCGGTGCCTGGTCGGCGGCGACGGCGTCATGGACCGGGGGATCGGCGCTGCCCGCCAGTCGCTCCAGCGCGGCGTGGAAGCTCGCATCCATCGGGTTCATTCCGGCCTCCTCCGCAGAACTCGGATCATCTGCACGGTCAGCGTGCCGGCGCCCGCCGCGATCAGCGCGGTGGCGAAGCGCGTCCACGCCGCGGCGCCGGCCAGCACGCCGCCGACCAGCACGAACGTGCCGAGGGCGAGCAGCGCCGCCGCGATGTTCGCGGCGCGTGCGTCGAAGAGGTCGGCGACACGCGGCAGCGGGCGCGTGCCGATGAGCGGACCGTAGCGGTGGTTCCAGACCAGGAACGGCAGGATCTTGTAGAGGTGCCCGGCGACGAACAGGGCGAGGCCGAGGACGAGGGCGGCGCCGTAGGCGGTGGCGAGCCGCGGGGCGCCGAACCCGCGCGTGAGCGTGAACGGCGCGAGCACGAGCGCCAGCGCGAGTACGACGAGCGCTGCGGCGGTGAGCCGCATTCCCGCATCCAGCCGCGGCCGCTTGCGATGACGGAAGAACAGCGCGGCCTGCGCCAGGAACGCGGCCGTGCCGGTCGCAATGAGCAGCGCCGGCAGCGTGTAGCCCGCGATGTCACCCATGTGATACCCGGCGACGAGGAGCATCACGCCGGCGCCGATCAGCGCCGCCGCGGCCTTCGCCGGCCACAGCGGCGCGCCGTGGCTGACCAGGAACATGGGCAGGAGGTGGCGCGCGACGCCCACCACCACGAGCAGCACCCAGCCCGCAGCGGCGATGTGGGCGTGCACTCCGAGCACGAGCAGCCGCGAGCCGCCGAGATAGCCGTAGTGCCGATTGCCCGCGAGCGTGACGCCGAGCGCGACCGTCGCCGCGAGGAAGAAGGCAGCGCCGGCCAGGCACCACCAGGTGAGATCGCGGCGTGAGATGCGCGCGAGCGTGAGCGCGGCGTTGCCGACGAACAGCAGCAGCCCCGTCCCGAACAGAGCCGCGCCAGCGAACAGCGTGATGCGCTGCGCCGTGAGGAGTCCCGCGACGAACAGAAGGATGCCCGGGGCGTGGAGCGCGAGCGTCGCGTGCGCCGTGCGGGTGGAGTGGATCGGCTCCCCCAGCACGACCGGGAAGAGCTGGCACAGCGCTCCGAGAATGGACGTGGTGACCCAGCCGAGCGTGAACAGGTGCGTGACCGCGACGACGCGCGGCAGCGGGAACATCCCCTGCGCGAGCTCGGGCGAGATCCACACGAGCCCGGCCGCGCCGAGCGTCCAGAACAGCAGCGCCGCAACGAAGTGCGAGCCCGGCAACGCCAGCGGGGGCGAGGACGCGCCCGTGATGTCCGCACCGCGCGGCAGCGGCGCGCGAGGCGGGACGGTCGCGTACGCTCTCATCGTGCTCCCACCTCCTCCACGGGCCGCGCGCCGATCGCGTGCGCGACGCGCTCCGCGATCGCATGGAACGCCCGGGCCGTCGCGCCCTCGGGGCGTGCCACGACCGGCGCTGCGCCCGCATCCTCGTCCGTGACGACGTCTTCCTCGAACGGCACCACGCCGAGGAGCGGCACACGGGCTTGCCCAGCGAGCCACTCGCCGCCGCCGCGGCCGAACGGGTACGAGCGCCGGCCGCACTCGCACTGCGCCCAGCCCATGTTCTCGACGACGCCCAGGACGGGCACGTCCAGCTTGACGAACATCTCCGCGGCCTTCGCGGCTTCGAGCGCGGCGAGTCGCTGAGGTGTGGTGACGACGACGGCGCCGTTCACCACCACGGACTGCGCGAGGGAGAGCGGCACGTCGCCCGTGCCGGGCGGGAGGTCCACGACCAGCACGTCCAGCTCAGGCCACAGCACGCCGCGCGAGAACTGCTTCACCGCCTTGCCGACCATCGGCCCGCGCCACACCGCCGGCGACTGCGGGCCGAGGAAGAAGCCGAAGGAGACGACGGCGAGCCCGTGCGCCTCGAGCGGAAGGATGCGCCCGTCGCGCAGCTCGACGCGCTGCGCGCCGTCCTCGATCCCGAGGATCACGGGGATCGAAGGGCCGTAGATGTCCGCGTCCAGGAGACCGATGCGGAGCCCGAGCGCCTTCAGGGCGAGGGCGAGGGCGAGGTTGGCCGCGACCGTGCTCTTGCCGACGCCGCCCTTGCCCGCGCCGACGGCGACAATGCGCGCGACGTTCGGGAGCCGGTTTCGGTCGGCCCATGGGTCGCGGACCGCGGGCGCTGCGTGCCGTCCCGCGATCGGGAGCCGGCCGGGCGGCAGGATCTGCACCTCGGAGCGCACCGCGCCGGCGGCGGCAAGGCGCTCCCGGATCGCGGCGCGCAGGAGGTCCGGCACCTCCTCGCGCCTGGTCGAGAGCACGAGCGAGACGTGCACGTGCCCGTTCCGCACCGCCACGGAGCGGACCAGCCCGAGCGAGACGATGTCCCGGTTCAGTCCGGGGTAGGCCACCTCCGCGAGGGCGGCGCGGACCTCGGCCTCGGTGATGGGGTGGGTGGGCGTGCTCATGCTGCCTCCAGGCGCGCGGCGCCCGCCGCCTCAGCAGGCCAGTGCGGTGGTCCGCCGAGTGGCTGCGGGGAACGGCGGGGTGCGCCGATTGAGAACGTTTCTCAACTAGAGGAAGGTTGGCCCGGCCGGAGCCGGCGCGCTGTGACGGAAGTCACAGGACGGGAGCCGGGGCGCTCGCGTCGGGGAGAGGCGGGCCGGGCAAGGGCGAGGGGGTGGGAGAGCGGTGACGGCTGCCCCGCCCCCAGGGGGCCGGACGCCACAGCGTCGCACTCGACGCTGTTCGTCCGAATGAGGGGGCGTCATGACGGCTCGAGCAGCTCGAACCTGCCGTTGCGGAAGTCGAGGCGCAGGGCGCGGCCGGCGGCGATGTCGGTGCCGAGGACGCCGTCGAGGTCGAGCGAGCGGGTGGCGTTCTGCTCGTGGATGTCGATGTGGCGGAAACGGACGCGCCAGTGGTCGAGGATGAGGGAAGCAGAGTTCAGGATCTGAACAGTGACGGTATCGAAGCCGCCCGCGCCACCGACGCGGCGTGTGCGGCTGCCGTCGGCCCCAACCCCGGCGGCCTCGAGGAACGACGGTGTGAGGAAGGACCTGGCGGCGCCGGTGTCGAGGCCGAGGAGGAGAGGTCGGCCGTTCTCGGTGCGCGCCGCGACGACGGGATACCCGAGCCTGGAGAAGTTGCGCGCCATGACGGCACGTTCCGCGGGCCGCTGCACGGTGAGGCGCCGGGCGGCGAAGTCGATGGTTACGTCGAGCTCGCGGATGATGGGCCAGCCGAGGATGCCGTGGATCTCGAGCTCGCCGCCGGGGAGCTCGGGGTCTCGGAAACGCAGGTCGGCGGCGTCCAGGACAACCGCCGGATGGTTTCGGACGACGACGGGCCCGATCCGGAGCTCATCGCGATGATGGCGGGCGCGCGGCAACGTCGCGGCCCGTCGCCGTTCCAGCGCTGGCTCCCGGTTCTCCAATGGCGATGGCGGCGCCCGTCACCCGCATCGCAGTGCGCTCGCCGCGCACCATCACGCTGGTCGATGTGAAGGACATCTCACACGTCGAGGCGGAGGGCCGCTACGCGCGCAGCCACGCCGAGGGCAGGCAGTATCTCGCGCAGCACTCGCTGGCCGAGCTGGAGCGGATGCTGGATGGCGCCCGGTTCGTGCGCGTACACCGCTCGGCCATCGTGAACCTTGAGCGGATCCGTTTGCTTCGAACTGAGGCCTATCGGGACTTCGAGCTGCTGCTCGACGACGGCGCGGCGGTGCGCCTCTCGCGCGACTATCGCGCGCGGCTCGAGGCGGCGCTCGGGGTGCGGTTGGGAGGGGCGTTTACCCACCCGCCCCGCCCATCGCCTTCCCCACCGCCGCCACCAGATCCTGCTCCTCGCCCGCCCCGGTGTACACGACGCGACCGTCGGCGTCGAGCACGACGACGTACGACGTGGTGGGCGCCTGGAACGCGCGGGTGGCGCGGCCGCGGGTGTCCCACAGCACACGGCCGGGCAGCGGGTTGCGCTCCAGGTGGCGCTTGACCGCGCGCTGCGACTGGTTCACGGCGATCGCCATGATGATGAGCTCGACATCGTCGCCCCAACGCTCGTGGACCCTGTGGATCTCCGGCTCGAGCGCCTTGCACACGGGGCACCATGTCGCCCAGAACTCGATGACCACCGGCTTCTTGCCGATGAACTGCCCGAGGTCCACGGGGTTGCCGTCCAGGTCCTCGACCTGCACCGGCTCCGGCCTGGCGCCGATGGGCAGGCCGATGTCCTGCGCGCGGAGCGTGGCGGGCGCGAACGCGGTGAGCACGAGCATCGCGGCGGAAAGCGCGCCAGCGCGCACCGCGTGGCGCCGCGGGCGGGTGGAGCGTGAGGCGGCCATCACAGCACCTTCCACATCTGGAAGAAGTAGTACGCGGCCATCGCGAACATGATCGCGCCGCCGGCCTTCTTGATCCAGACCATCCACGGCCCGGAGCGGGGCAGTGCGGCCACGGCCCCGGAGAACAGGCCCACCACGACCAGCAGCGCCGTCATCCCGAGCGAGAAGACGAACAGATAGATGAAGCCCAGCACCGCGCTGCCGGTGGTGGAGACCCAGGTCAGCACGGCGGCGAACGCGGGCGCGCCGCACGGCGCGGCGACGAGGCCGGAGGTGGCGCCGAGCAGGAAGACCGCCGGGTAGGTCCCGCCGCCGAGGCTCCCGGCCCAGGCGGCGAGCCGGCGCGGCGCGTTGACCGGGATGACGTCCAGCATGGCCAGCCCGAAGACGACGAGCAGGCAGGCGATGGCGAAGAGCGCCCACGGGCTGGATGACACGGTGCCGAAGACCTGGCCGGAGAGGCCGGCGATGAGCCCGAGCAGGGCGTACAGCAGCGCGAGGCCGGAGACGTAGGTGAGCGTGAGGCCCGCGACCCGGAGCCGCGACGGCTCTTCGCCCTGCGCCCGCGCCGTGCTGGCGATGAGCCCGGCGGTGATCGGGATCATCGGGTAGATGCAGGGCGTGAGGCTGGTCAGCACGCCCGCGCCGAAGAGCGTGGCGATGGCGAGGAGCGGCTGGTCGTTGAGCGTCTGGCCCGACTGCAGCGCGGCGGCGAGCGTCGCGATCGGCATGGGCAGGTCCGGGCAGTGGAGCGTCGTTGCGCGCGCCCCGGGCCGGTCCGTGACTCCGGGCGTGTCGGGCCCGGGATCGGCGGCCGGCGGGCTCGGGGCGACGTCGGCCTCCTTTTGAACACGCGGGCGGCGGCCGAGGTTCGCGCCGCCGCGCCCCGGCGCCCCTCGCTCTTGAAACCAGCGGGCGGGACGGTCCGTACGGTTGGGCGAGAGGGTGGTCGAGGTCGGGTCGGTGGGTGGCGTTGAAAACAAATGAACTCAGATGATAGAGCGATGGTCGAGCTGACGTTGATCGTGATCGCGGGGCTGGCGACGCTGGTCCTGCTCCGGCCGACGGAACGCCAGCGGGCGTATGCGACGCGCCCGGTCTGGCGGCACCGGCCGCGAGGCTGGAGGCGGCTCGCGTGATGTAGGGCGGGCCGCGCCATTGGCTGTGTCCGTGTGATGTAGCGGGCCGCGCGAGCGGCGCCGCACCGGCGCGAAGGCGCGGGCAGTTCGCCGCGGATCCGGAGCGCCGGGCCGTCGGGGGCGGATCCTCTCTCCGGGCGGGGTCTCGCCCCCGCGGTGTTTTTCGGCCGGGGCAGGGGGGCGCCCCCGGCGGCCCGGCGGCGGCCGGCGGCCGCTGTCGAGGCCCCGGGACCCTCGGCCCGGCCGCCGGCCCCGGGCCGATCTTCGGCCGGAGGTCCGTCATATCCTCGCGGGCCGGGGCGTTTTTCGGTAAACCGAAGGGGAAGCCGGGCCGACGCGGTGGGCAGGGGTGGGATTGACTTTTCCACCCCAGGCGCAGCAGTATGGCCCCAGCTCTCCCCGGGCCCGGTGCCGGCGAGCAGGGTCGATACAGGTCTCCAACCGCAGAAATCCGAATGACGAGGGCAACCTCCACCCCGGGCGGTCGCCCGGTGGCGGCCGGTCGCATACCCGTTGCGAGCGGGTGTGCCGTGGCACCGGTCGAGCGTACGCTCCGGCTGAAGGATTTCCGTATCCGTGTGTACGGCGACGTCGCGGTGGCGATGGGCGAGGCGAGCGCCGCAGGGGCGGGCGAGGACGATGTCCGCTATCACGTGACGCGGGTGTACGAGTGGCGGCAGGGCCGCTGGCGACGCGTCGCGGCGGATGCGACGCCGCTGCTGCGGCGCGACGGGCGCTGACCGCACGACGAATGCGGCGCCGCGCGCGCACGACGCTGTGCGCGACGTCGACGCCGCAACGCCCCACGTGCGCCTCGCGGAGGCGGGCCTCAGCTCGCGTCCGCGGGCTCCAGCCGGACGACGGACGTGGCGCCCCCGCCGCGGTCGTCGAGGGCGAGGTAGATGAAGCCGTCGGGGCCCTGCCGGACGTCCCGGATCCTGCCGAACCCTTCGAGTAACACCTCCACGTTGGTCACGCGCCGCCCCTCGACGGTCAGGCGGGCGAGCTGCTGACCGGCCAGTCCGCCGACGAAGAAGCTCCCCCGCCACTGCGGGAACGCGTTGCCCGTGTAGATGAGCAGCCCCGACGTCGCGATGGACGGGACCCAGTAGTGCACGGGCTGCTCCATCCCCTCGCGGTGGGTGGAGACGTGGATCGTGTCCCCGTTGTAGTTGATGCCGTAGCCGATCACGGGCCAGCCGTAGTTGCGGCCGGGCCGGATGAGGTTGAGCTCGTCGCCGCCGCGCGGGCCGTGCTCGTTGGCCCACAGCTCGCCGGTCTCGGGATGGATTGCGAGACCCTGCGGGTTGCGGTGGCCGTAGCTCCAGATCTCGGGCAGCGCGCCCTCGCGGTTCACGAACGGGTTGTCCGCGGGAACGCGGCCGTCCTCGTGCAGGCGGATGATGGTGCCCTGGTGGTTCGAGAGCTGCTGCGCCGGGTGCTGCTCGGCCGTCGCGCGGACGGGCGGCGCGCCGCGGTCGCCGACGCTGAAGAAGATGTAGCCGCGGCCGTCGAACACGAGGCGGGACCCGAAGTGGAGGCCGGTGTTGCTCCACGCCTTCGCCACGAAGATGTCGTGCACGTCCACCAGGCGGTCGCCCTCGAGCCGGCCGCGGGCGACGGCGGTGGTGCCCTGGCTGCCGTCTTCGTTCGGTTTCGAGTAAGTGAGGTAGATCAGCCGGTTGTTGGCGAAGTCGGGGTGCGGCACGACGTCCAGCAACCCGCCCTGGCCCTGGGCGCGCACCGCCGGCACGCCCTCGACCGGGTCCGGCAGGAGCTCGCCGTTGCGGACGATGCGCAGCCGGCCCGGCCGCTCGGTGATGAGCATGTCGCCGTTGGGCAGGAACGCGATGGACCACGGGTTCACGAGCCCTTCGGCGACGGTGACGACGCGGAAGTCGTGGTGCTGCGACCTGTGGACCGCCGGCGCGGCGCCGGTGGACTGCCCGTGCGCATCGCCGCCCGGCAACGTGGCCGCGACGAGGAGAGCGGCCACACGGATGGAGAGGGTGCGAAGCATGTCGTCCCCCTGCGGTGTCTGACACGTGTTCGGTGAACGCGTGAAAGCTAGGGGGAGCGGGCGGCGGGCACAACGCGGCGGGTGGTGCGGGCCGGCCTGCGCGTCGCTCAGGGCATGCCGCGGGCGCCGGCCAGCGGACGGGCCTGGGAGCGCGGCCCGGCCGCCGCAGCGCTGCAGATCGCCAGATGCGTTGCAGACTGCGGGACGCGTGGGGGACGCGTCTCGTCGGACAGGCGAGAGGGCAGGGGCGCGTCGCGCGCCGCGGCGGTCAACGGGGCACCGGGAACCGCACCAGCGCCATGCCGCCGCCGCCGCAGTCACGACAGCCGGGGAGCGGCTTGCCTCTGCGCTCGGTGCACCAGCAGAGCCGGAACGCGTCGCGGCCCGCAACGACGGACGCCCGGGCCGAGGGCTTGCGGTTCCGGCGGAGCTCGGTCGGTCGGACCGGCGGGGTCGGGGGCATCGTCATCGCTCGCATGGTTCGGTCTCGTCTCCGGAGAAGATCCACCGCGGCGACTTCTTCGGCAAGGGCCGGGCCGGAACGGCGGCGGGGAGGGGCGGCGAAGGTTGCCCGCGCCTCAGGCGAAGGGGAGCCGCGCCTCAGCCGGCGTACGCGATCCTGTAGATGACCCCGTTCGTGTCGTCGGACACCAGCAGCGCCCCGTCCCTCGCCACGGCGATGCCGGCGGGGCGCGCGAAGTAGGAGCGACCGTCGCCGAGGAGGAAGCCGCTGACGAAGTCCTCGATGGCGACGGGGCTGCCGTCGCGGAAGCGGATGCGGACGACCTTGTAGCCCGAGGCCGGAACGCGGTTCCACGAGCCGCGCATGGCGACGAACGCATCGCCGCGGTACTCGGCGGGGAACATCGCGCCGTCGTAGAACGCGAGCCCGATCGGCGCGCTGTGCGCGGTGTAGGTGAGCACCGCAGGCTGTGTGCGTGCGCAGTACGCCTCCCTGGTCATCCCCTCGGGCATGATGGCGAAGAGCTCGTCCACCTGCTGGCGCCCGTAGCAGAACGGCCAGCCGTAGTCGCCGCCCGCAACGATGCGGTTCAGCTCTTCGGGCGGCGTGTCATTGCCGCGCCAGTCCGTGCCGTGGTCCATGCCCCACAGCTCGCGGGTCTGCGGGTGGAAGGCGAAACCGATGGTGTTGCGCAGCCCCCGGGCGTAGAGGGTGCGAGCGGTGCCATCGAGCCTCGTCCTGATCAACGCTGCGTGCTCGGGGTTCGTCTCGACGCACGCGTTGCACGTGCTGCCGATGGAGATGTAGAGCATGCCGTCGGGGCCGATCGCGAGCGTGCGGTTGGGGTGCTGGCCGCCGTCCGGCAGGTCTGCGATGAGCGTGCGCGGCGTGCCGAGTCGGCCGTCGCCGCGCACGTCCGCAACGTAAACGGCTGTCGGCGCGGCGAGATACGCGCGGCCCTGGTGCAACGCGATGCCGTGTACGCCCTCGATGCCGGAGACGACGACGCTCTGCTCGTCCGCGCGGCCGTCGCCATCGCGGTCGCGGAGCAGCACGACATCGCCCGTGCGCGGCCGCGTGATGTACACACCCCCGTCCGGCGCAACGGCCATCATCCGCGGGTTGCCCATGCCCGTGGCGAACACATCCACGCGGAAACCGGCGGGCGTTTGCAGCCGGCCGAGCATCGTCATGTCGAACTCGCGGCGATGCGGCGTGAATGTGTAGCCGACGACGCGCTCGGCTTCGGGCGGTGGCGGCGCCGGCTGCGCGCCGGGCTCGCCGGGTTCGGGGGTGGGCCCGCACGCGAGCAGCAGGAGCATCGTGGCGCCGGTGGTGGATCGGAGCGTGGAGCGGTCCAAGACCATCGCCTGTCCTCACCGCGGCGGTTGCCTGCGCTTTCGGAGGCACCGCGGCGGGTGCAGGCGGTGTGCCGGCGTGCGGATGGACTCCACCACGCGGCAGGCGGCTGGAGAGCGTGGCGATGGGGCGTTGGTCGGCGTGGTGGAGGGTGTGCGCGGGCGGGTCGCCGCGTGCTCACGAAGGGTGCGGCGATCGGTGTGCGAAAGCGGCACGGCCACGGCGCGGGCACGTCGCACCCTGCCCGCTCACTCCTTGCGCTCCGGCCGCGTCAACGGTTTGATGCGGCGGCCGGCGGCAGAGTCCTCGATGAGCGTCTGGAGCCGCTTGCGCCTCGTCTCCTCGCGTTTGGCGCTGATGACCCACCACGTCGCGGCCTTTCGGTACGACGGCGGCTGCGCCTCGAAGAACGCCCAGGCCTCCTTCCGCTTGCGGAACTCCGTCTCCATCCACGGCTCGAACGCGACCGCGCCCTGCTCGAACGAGTAGCGACCCTGGAGGTCCTCGCGGCGGTTCTGGAACGCGGCGAGGCCGGCCGGCCGCATGCGGCCGGCCGCGATCAGTTCCTGCGCGGTGCGGATGTTGACCGCGCTCCAGATGCTGTTCGGCTTGCGCGGCGTGAAGCGGATGCGGTAACTGTGTTCGTCGATCGAGCGGCGCACGCCGTCGATCCAGCCGAAGCAGAGCGCCTCGGCCACGGCCTCGGGCCAGGTGATGCTCGGCTTGCCGGTCCCCTTCTTGTAGAAGCCGACCCACAGCTCCTTTGCCTCCGCGTGGTTGCGCTCGAGCCAGCGCCGGAACTCGGCGGCCGTGGCGAAGAACGTCGCGTCGCCTGTGGGAGCCATCGTCACTCGTGGTCCTCCATGGATCTGGCGCAGCAGCCGCCGAAGGATGGGCGCCGCGCGATCCTGCACCTGGATGTCGAACGCCTGCGCGGCTCCGCCCGGTCGACCGCTACGCGCCCGCGGCTGATCGTCATGGCCTGACCACCGGCGCGATGACGAGCCGCTCCACGTCCACCTCGTCGCGCTCGGCGAAGCCGATGCGGTCGCCGGGGAGGAACACGAGCGGGGACGGCGTCTCGGGCGGCAACGAGCCGGTGTAGTCGCCGGTCGCGTCGAACACGTCGATCGGGCCGGGCGAGCCGTCGAGCCCGCCCGAGCGCCGGACCCACAGCGAGCCGTCCGGCGCGAGCGCGACGGCGCGCACGATCTGGAGCTCCGGCGCGTAGCCGTGCTTCTCGATCCTGTCGGCGGCCGAGATGTTGCACGGCGCCAGGGGGCCGCCCGTTGCCTGGTCGCGCAGCACCGAACGCGCGTCGGACGCCGTGATCGGACGCGGCTCGATCGGGCGCCGGATGCTGCGCACCAGCCTGCCGCCCTCATAGAACTCCGCGACGTAGGCGGCGCCGGTCGCGACCGCGATGCGGCTCCCCCGGCGCGTCCAGCGGACCTGGGGTGCGAACAGCGTGGGCAGCGTCAAGTTCATCCCGCAGCTCGGAGAGTGTGCGGTCTTCGAGAGCGGAAGCACGCGGGTAAAGAGGACCGCCGTGTCCGCGCCTGCGATGTGCAGCAGTCTGACCGGCCGCTCGTCGGAGCCGCCGTAGCGCGCCCGGTCGAGTGCGGCGAGCCCGTCGGCCAGCGCGTGCACGATCGGCTGACCCCGCAGGGATCGGCGGGAACGGGAACGCGACCTGCGGTAGCACGGCGCCGTCCGGGCCGAAACGGACGAGGGCGCCCTTGATCAGGTCATGCACGTGTACGACGCCGTCCGCGCCGAGGGAGAGCGTGTGTGCGTCCCGAAACTCGCCGGGGCCGCCGCCCTCGCCGCCCGCCATCCAGCGCATGCGGCCTGTGGAATCGAATGAAACCACGCGCGCGTTCGTTGCGTCTAGGATGCAGAGGTTGCCGTCGTCGTCGGCCTCGACGAGGCCCTGGCGGACGCGGTAGAACGACTCGGGGCCGTCCGGCGCGCCGCCGAGCACGCGCTCGCGCTCGAAGCGCCACGTGAGCACGCGGTCCCGCGCCGGGCCGACGACGATCTCGACGCCGGCGGAATCCGCGCGGACGGTCGCGCCGGGTGCGCGCCCGCCGCCGCACGCGGCGTGGAGGGCGAGGCGGCAGGGGAGAGGCCTCATGGTGTCCTCCGCGAGGAGGTGGGTGGGGGTCGGGCGGTGGGCTGCCCGCGCCGTGGCGTCGGCGCTATGTTCGGGGCTCCGCCGCGCACGCGCAAGGCGGTCGGACCCGGGGCGGACCCGGCAACCCGTTGTGGACCGAACCGGCCGCCGGCTACGTTGGCTGGAGATGCGTCAGGAGCGGGAGATCGAACACGGAGCGTCCCCATGCGTACCCGGTTCCTCAACCTGGCACTCCTCGCGGCCCTGCTCGTCGGGAGCGCGCTGGCCTATCCGCGGTTGCCGGACCGGATCCCCGGGCACTTCGGCCTGGATGGCACGCCCACTCGCTGGGTGGAGACATCACCGGCCTCGTGGTTCTTGCTGCCGCTGATCGCGCTCGGGCTGAACCTGCTGCTCTACGCCATGGCGGCGCTTGCCACGCGCGACGCGCGGTTCGTGAACCTGCCGGGCAAGGAGCGCCTGCTCGCGCTGCCCATCGAGCGCCAACGCGAGGTGCTTCGCAGGGTGCGCGAGGGGATGGACGCGCTCATGGCGCCGACGATGCTCGCCTTCTGCCTGATCCAGCTCGCGATCTACCGCTCCGCCATCGGGATGGGCGGCCGGGTCGAGATCATCGCCGCCCTGCTCCTCGTGCTGCTCGGCTCGACCATCGGCACCATCAGCTTGCTGGTGCGGACCCAGGCCGAGCTGGACCGCCAGGTCCGGCTGGAGCACGAAGCGGCGATGTCCTGAGCCGGGGCCTCACGACCGTACCCTCGCCCCGCCCGCTCCCTGGCCCTCTCCTCGGGTCTACGCGCGGACCGGCGCGTGCTCGCGGTAGTACGCGATCAGGTCCGTGCTCACCGGTTCCGCGCCGAGCTGCCGCAGCATGGTGACGACCTGGCCCCGGTGATAGGTCGAGTGGTTGACCACGTGCCGGAGCATCTGGGCCATGGTGTTGGTGAACGGCTGGCCCTTGACGTTCCGGTACGACACCGCGCGGCGCAGGTCGTCCTCGCCCAGAGAATCGATGAACTCCTTTTGCTCGCGCTCGAACTCCGCCCAGCGCGCGCGGATCGCGTCGAGCGTGGACAGGTCCCAGGAGTCAGGGAGACCCGTGGGCGAGGTGCCTTTCCACCGGGACAGCCAGAGCCATTCGGCGCCGAGGATGTGCACGAGCGTCGCGCGGATGGAGGGGAAGCTGCTGCCGAGATCCTTGTCGAGCGCTTCGGGGCCGAGCTTCGCCGCGGCGTCGAGGATACGGCGGTTGGCCCAGCGGTTGTAGGCGAAGAGCTCGCGCAGCTCGTCGATCATCGTCATTCTCGATTCACCGTGTCGTTGGGGGTCCACCGGTTTTCCGATCCGGTCGCCGGGGCGAACTCGAGGAGCACGACGCGAACCACGCCGAGCGAGTCGGTCGTGATGCCGAGTGCGCGGTCGAGGCCCACGAATCCGTCGTCGAGCCAGATGCGCGCGGGCCAGGTCACGCGCGCGAAGAGCTTCCCATCAGCGGAGTAGACGTCTGCCTCGCTCGGCTGGCCCTGGGCGACGCTCCGCCGCACCCACAGGCGGCCGGCGCGGTCGAAGAACAAACCGGCGAGAGGCGGCTTTCGTTCCGGGACGCGGAAGCGGGCGCCGTCGGGGGCGGCGCCGATGCTCTGGAGTTGTGCAGCGATCCGCTTCTCGGCCCACTGCGCTTCCTCGGGGCTCAGAGGTGGAACCGGAAGAGAGTGGCTGCCTCGGCGGCGGGGTCGTAGCGGTGCCCGACGTCGATCAGGTGGCCGTCCGCGCTGAACGTGAGGGGCGCAGCGTAGTTCACGTCGCTGTGCGCCATTCGGAGCTGTCGGACGTCGGTCGCGCCGCCCGCGTCGATGCGGCACGCGGTGTAGCGGGCGTTGCCGACGTCGCGCATCCAGAGCAGGCCGGCGCGGTCGAACGCCAGACAGCAGGGCTGGCGCATCTCGCCGGGGCCGCTGCCTGCGCGGCCGAAGGAGAACGAGTGCGTGCCATCGGGCGCGAAGATGCGGACCTCGTTGGCCTGGCCGTCTGCGACGTAGATGCGGCCGCCAGCGTCCAGAGCGAGGCCGGACACCCGGCCGAACAGGTAGGCCGGCTCCCCTTCGGCCTCGCCGATTTGGAGCGTGACGGTGGCGCTGAGCGTTTCGATGTCGGCGTCGAGGGCTGCGCTGTCGGCGTCCCGCGGCCCAGCGCCGTACGCTGCGAGGACGGAGACGAGGAAGACGGTGGCGTAGGTCCGCGTGGTGGTTTCCATGATCGGATCTCCGGTCTGACGTACAGGTGAGGCGTGGGCCCGTGGACCACGCCGACTGCAGCCACACTGGAGTATCGCGACGCGTGCGCGCCGCGGCCCCTACCGCACGGTGATGCTGACCGAGTCGGCGCGGCCGCTGGGCCACTCCGCCCGGACCACGTGCGTGCCCGGCTCGAGCCGCCAGCGAGATCCCTCGATCGGCCGGCCGTCCACGAACCAGCGCACGGGCTCGTCCGGCGTCGCTCCGGCCGCGGCGAGCGGAATGGTCGCGTAGCGCGGGTCCACGCCCACCGGCCGCTCGTACACGTCGCCGTCCTGTGGTGAGAGGATCCGGTAGGCGACGTCGTTGCCTCCGTCCTCGGGCCCGGTGTCCGTGATCCCGGCGGCCGCGAGCGCCGCGTCGGCGCCGTACTGCGCCGCCCACTCCGCGTACTCGGGCGGCAGCACGGTCCGACCGCCGCGCTGCCAGTCGTCCTCGCGCGTGGGTTCCGTGCCGGGCAGGAACCACTCGGTCATGGATGGACACTCGGGCGTGGCGCGCAGGCCGGAGAGGATGCAGACCTGCACCGGCACGGCGCCGACCATGTCCGGCGTCGGCAGGTTGCCGGGCGGATAGCGCCGTGCGGTGAGCAGCGCGGCGCGGTGGAGCAGCGGCCCCGCGCCGGTGACGCCGCTCACGCCCTGCATCGGCCGGCCGCTGAAGTTGCCCACCCACACCGCGACGGTGAAGTTCGCCGTCGTCGCGACCGCCCAGTTGTCCGTGAAGTGCCGGCTGGTGCCGGTCTTGGTCGCGGCGGGGAAGGGCAGGTCCAGCGCGGACCCGACGCCGAAGCCCGGGATCCGCGCGACCGGGTCGCTCAGGATGTCCAGCACCAGCGCGGCCGCGCCGGCGGACATGAAGCGACGGCCGCCATCCGCTGCGGCTGCATTCGCTTCCGCCTCGTCCAGGGACCACGTCACCGGCCGCCACACGCCGCCGTTGGCGATCCCGCGATACGCGTTCGCCAGCTCCAGCAGCGTGACCTCGCCGTTGCCCAGCGCGAGGCCGAGGCCGTAGTGGTCGGCGCTGCGCGTGAGGGATGCGAAGCCGGCGTCGTGGAGCGTGGCGAGCAGCGCGCCTACACCCACACGTTCAGCCAGATCGACGGCGACGACGTTGTACGAGCTCGCCAGCGCCTCGCGCAGGCGCACCGGGCCGCGGTACTTCCGGTCGTAGTTCCGGGGCGTGTACGGCCCCGTCGGCGTCACGAACGTGCGCGGCACGTCGGGCAGCACGGTGGCGGGCGAGTAGCCGCGGTCGAAGGCGAGGCCGTAGAGGAAGGGCTTGAGGGCGGAGCCGGGCTGCCGCGGCGAGACCACCATGTCCACCTGGCCGGCGCTGTCCGCCCAGAAGTCCGGCGAGCCGACCCACGCGAGCACGCCGCCGGTCGCGTTCTCCAGCACCACGACGGCGGCGTGGCGCACCGCGCGGTCCCGCAGGTGATGCACGGTGTGGCGCACCTCCGCCTCGAGCGCGGTCTGGAGGTCCAGGTCGAGCGTCGTGCGCCGCACGCCGTGGGGCGCTCCGTCCTCACGCGAAAGGATGTACGTGGTGAAGTGCGGCGCGAGGAAGCGCGAATCTGCGCCGGCGCCGAGCACGGGCTCTTCCGCTGCCCGCGCCGCGTCCTCGGGCCGCGCGTGGCCCAGCGCGACCATGCGCTCGAGCACGAGCGCGCGGCGTTCGCGCGCGCGTTCGGGTGAGACGAGCGGGTTGTCCCGCGATGGTGCGCGCGCGAGCCCGGCGAGCAGCGCGGCCTGCCCGAGACTCAGGTCCGCCGCGCTCGCGCCGAAGTAGAGCCGCGCCGCCGCTTCCACGCCCACGGCCGCCTGGCCCAGCGGCACGCGGTTCAGGTACGCCTCCAGGATCGCGGACTTGTCGAGGTGCGCCTCGATCCGCAGCGCCCAGAGCGCCTGCCGCACCTTGCCGAGCCAATTGCGCGGCATGGGCCGCAGCATGCGCGCGAGCTGCATGGTGATGGTCGAGCCGCCCGCGACGATGCGCCGCGCGGCCAGGTTGTCCCGCAGGGCGCGCGCGGCCGCGCGCGGGTCCACGCCGCGATGGTCGAAGAACCGGCGGTCCTCCGCCGCGAGGAACGCCTGGATCAGCTCGGGATCCATCTCGGCGAGCGGAAGCCACCCGCCGCGGCTGCCGTCCGGCGCGCGGGTGGTGCGCAGCACGCGGCCGTAGCGGTCCTCGAGCACGAGGCCGGGCACGGGCCCGGGCCGCGCGACGTCCTGCGGCAACGGCCAGGCGATCCACGCGGCCGTTGCGGTGAGCGGCGCGAGCGTGAGCGCGCCGAAGGCGAGGGCGAGGGCGAGGGCGCGACGCCGGCTGCGCAGGCGGCCGCATGCACCCGCCGCGCGCTCGAGAACGGAAGCGACCGGGCGATGTGCGCTGCGCAAGCGGCCGCCCACGCGATCGGCGCCGGAGCGGACCCGAGCGGCGGCGCAGTGCAAGACCGAGCCGACCGCCCTCCCCCGCATCACTGCCCGCGCTCCACCGTGAACGTCCCGCCGGCCGAGCGGCCGTTGACGCCGGGGTTGTACATCTCCTCCGCGTGGGCGGGCGGGTAGAGGAACGTGCCTGCCGTCGTCGCGCGGGCGAGGTACGTGGCGGTGTACGTGCCGGGCCAGAGCACGGTGGCGGAGTAGACCACGCGGTCGTCCTGCATCTCCTTGTGGTCGAACGCGGACCACACGCCGGCGTCCCACGACCCGAAGTACCACGACCACTGCTGCTCCGCCGGCGCCTGTGGGTCCTGCGCTTCGAGCAGCGTGGGGTCCCATTCGCCGAACGGGCTCACTGTTCGGAGACTCAGGTCCACGGGCTCGAGGCCCGCAGGGAGCGGGTCGCTCAACACGACGAAGTGCCGCTCCGCCGGCACGGTCACCCGCAGCCGCACGCGCACCAGCTCCCCTTCCTTTGCGCCGACGATGGGCCTGCCCGATGTCGGGTCCTCGTACCAACGCTCGACGCGGATGCCGCGGTCCACCGGCTCGAGCTGAGGCGAGCGCGGCGCTTCACGCACGGTGAGGTAGTAGAAGACCGGCGCGCCGCCGCTCGCCTCGAGGCGCAGCGGCAGCACGGTGCGGCCGCCGCTCTTGCCCACGAGGTTGCGCAGTGTGACGGCGGTGTCCCGCGGCGCGCTCGCCGTGCCGGGCCGCACGTCGAGCACCGTGCGGCGGCCGGCGGTGATCTTCACCCGCGCCGGCGCGCCCGCCGCCTGCCACGCGCGCTCGTACGCGGCGAGGGCGAGCACGGTGTGCCCGTGATCCTGCGTGTTCCACCACGTCGCACCGCTGCGGCCGCGGTCCACCAGCGTCTCCACCAGCGGGCCGACCGCCGGGTGCCGCGGCTCGATGAGCAGCAGCGTCTCGAGCAGCCGGGCCACGGGCCGCACGCGCGAGTGGAAGTAGTGGCCCGAGGTGTCCGCGTCGGCGATCGAGGCCTTGCGCCCCTCGATGCGCACCGCGGCGAGCGCGGGCTGGAGCAGCGCCCGTGCGTCTGCCGTGTCGCCCCGGCGGGCGAGCGCTTGCGCGAGGAGCAGCCGGTCTTCCCAGCGCAGCATGCCGGCCTGCGCGACCAGCGCGTTCTCCGCCGGCAGCTCGGGCCGGCCGTAGCGGCTGAGGAAGTCCACGGCGGCCACGCGCTCGGCCAGCCGGTTCGCCTGATGGTCCAGCCACTGTGCCACCGGCACCTGGTACGCCGCGCGGCCGCGCAGACTCTCGCCCAGGTATCCGGCGAGGCGCGCCAGCACGGAGTCGTCCACGGCGATGCCGGCTTCCCTGGCCTCGAGCAGCACGCGGCCCGCGTACGCGGAGAGCCACGGCGTGGTCCAGCCATCGATGCCCCAGTAGCCGATGCCGCCGTCCGGCCGCTGTCGCCGCGCGAGCGTCTGGACCGCGGCCTCGATCTGCTGCCGCATCCGCGTGAGCTCCGCATCCTCGCCAACATGGCTCTCCGCGCGTTGCTCGACCCGCGCGCGGTACAGCGCGATCAGCGGCAGTGCCACGCTCGCGATCTGCTCGGTGCAGGCGTACGGGTAGAGCCGCAGGTCGTTGTACGCGCCGGCGATCGCCGCGAGCGGTGAGGTGCCGAAGCCGATCTCCAGCACCGAGCGCGCGGGATCCACGTCGTCGTCCAGCACGAACTCCACGCTGGCCGTGTCCGCGAGCAGCCCGGCCACGGTCTGTGCGAGCGGGTGGTAGAACGGCTTCACCGGCACCGCGATGGCGACGGCATCCGCCTCGCGGCCCGCGCGCGCGGTGAAGGTGAAGCGCGCGCTGTCCGCCGCCTTCGCCCGGAACTCGAACCTCGCCTCGCCCGGCCGCGCGCCGTCCAGCCACACGTCCTGGCGCTTGCGGCCGCGCAGATCGACGCCGTCCGCCTTCGCTTCGACCCGCGCATCGACGCGGCCGCCCATGCGCGAGTTGAGCACGACACCGGCCGTGAAGCGGTCGCCCTCGCGGACGAAGCGCGGCAGCGCGGGCCGCGCGACGAGCGGGCGCGTGACCAGCAGGTCGGACTCGCCGGAGCCGTAGCGGTCGCCGGCGGTGACGGCGACGGCCATCACGCGGAAGGTGGTGAGGTTGTCCGGCAGCTTCGCCCGCGCCACTGCATCGCCGTTCGCGTCGGTGACGACGGAGCCGAGGAAGAACGCGGTGGTCTGGAAGCGCGAGCGCAGGATGCCGGCGAGGTCGCTGCCGCCGCCCCCGCCGGGCTCGCGCCTGCCTTTCTCGCCCTCCGGCACCTGCGGCGCCACGTTGGAGAGGTTGCTGGCGAGGCGCACGCCGAGGCCGCGGCTGGCGTAGAGCGAGTCCAGCGGGTCCGGCGTGCGGTAGCCGGTGAGCGCGAGCACGCCCTCGTCCACGGCCCAGAGCGTGACCTCGGAGCGGTGGCCGCGGCCTTCGGCATCGCGCACGGCGATGCGGATCGCCGCGGTGTCGCCGGGCCGGTACTCGGGTGCGAGCGGCGCGACGTCCACCTTCAGCCGTTTGACCTCCGGGGTGACGCGAAGCTCCACGTAGCCCACGCGCAGTGCGGGGCGGCCCGGGTCGTCCAGCGGACCCGGCGGCGCGCTGCGGCCGCGCACCACGATCGCCGAGACGAACACGTTGGGCGCGTGCGCCTCCGTGATGGGCAGCTTCAACGTGGTCGCGCCGGAGGTGATGCGGATGCGGCGGGACTCGAGCACGCGTTCGCGCTCCACGGTGATCCACGCCTCCGCGTCGGTGAACGGGGACGCGATGAGCAGCGTGGCGGTGTCGCCGGGCGCGTAGCGCTCACGGTCCGCGATGATGTCCATCTTGAGCTGCGTGCGGTCGTCCCACGGCACCCATTCGCTGCCGGACGCCCAGCGCACGAACGAGGTGACGGCCTCGCGGCCCGCGGCATCCGCCGCGCGGAGCGTGACGATGTACGTGCCGCCGGCGGGCGGCGTGAACGTGCACGGCACGGGCTCGGCGGCGGTGCGGACCCGGCACGTGGCGACGGTGTCCGAGACCCAGCCGCCGATCTGCTGCACGGCGCCGTCCCGCACCCGGCGCGCCTGGTGCCACTCCCTGCGGACGAGCACGCCGCTCACGTCCACGCCCGCGACGCGTTCGCCGTCCGGGCGGATGGCGATCACCTCCAGCGAGACCGGCGTGCCGGCGGTCCAGAAGCCGCGCCCGTCCCGTTGCCGCGCGCCGATGTAGAACTCGGCGGGGTGCACGGTGATGGACGTTGCAGCCGCGACGGTCTGCCGGTTCGCGTCCGTGACGGTGGCGACGAGCGACGCCTGCGCCGCGCGCCCGCTCGCGGCTTCGAGCGGCATGCGGAGGTCGAGCACGCCATCCGCGCCGAGCGTGTCCGTCGCGGATGCCAGGACCTTCACCGCGGGCTCGGCTGCATCATCGAGCCAACCGTACGAGCGGTCGCCGATGATGAAGTCGTCGGCGCCGGGGAGATCGAGTTCCCACGCGTCGAGCAGCCGGCGCCGCACGTGCCACTGCACGGGCGCGTTCGCCATGGGCGCGCCGAAGAGGTAGCGCGCGGAGACGTGGACGTCCGCTGTGTCGCCGGCGAAGCGCGGCCGGTCATCGGCGACGACGTCCACCAGGAACTCCGGCGGGCGGTACTCGGCCACCTGGTAGTCGGTGCGCGCCGCGGTTCGCCACGCGCCGTCGTGCACGAGCTGGACTTCCACGGCGTAGTGCCCCAGCGGCAGCGATGCAGGGAGCCGGAACTCGCGGTCCGCGGTCCCGAACTCGCTCAGCCGGACCACCGTGTCCGCGAGCACGCCGCCCTCGCGGTCGCGGAAGACCCAGCGCATGGAGTCGCCGGGCGCGGGCGCGAGCGCGCCGAGCGGGCCGCGCCGCACGATGGCCTTTGCGTACAGCGGCTCGCCCGGCCGGTAGATGCCGCGCTCGGTGAAGACCGCGGCGGCGAGAGGCAGGCGCTCCTCGCCCCACGCGCCGCTGATGCCGAAGCGCCACGGCGCGAGGTCCGGGTCGTAGGAGGTGATGCCGACGACGGCGCGGTCGTCCGCCGTCGTCGCGACGACGTACCCGTCGGCCGACTCGCACTCCCAGCCCTCGCACGGCGTGGCGGGCGCGAAGCCCTCGAGCCGGGCCAGCCCGCGGGCATCCGTGCGGCCCCGCGCGCGCACGGCGCCGGACAGGTCGTGGAGCGCCACGTCCACGCCCTCGCGCGGCAGCCCGTCGTTCACGCCGGTGACCCAGACCTCGGCCTGGTCAACACCCACGCGCGCGTGCACCGCGAGGTCCGTGACCTGCACGAGCGCGATGGGGCGGTGGCGTCGGGAGAGCGAGTCCAGCGCCGGGCTCGTGACCTTCACGGCGACCAGCGTGCCGCCGTCCGCCGATCGGGCGCCCGCGGTGGAGCGGTGGGGCACGCGGATCCCCATCATCATCCGCGCGTCCCGTCTCGCCGTGACCGGCACCGTGACCTTCATCGCCGCGGGTTCGAGCCCGGCGAGCAGCTCCTCCCAACCCCAGAACCGCGAGAGGATGCGGCCCTCCAGCGAGTCGGGCACCGGGATCATCGTGGCGATGATCGTGTCCACGTTGACGTGCTGCACGGCGAGGGTCTGGAGCCCCTGCCGCTCGATGAGCATGCGGCCGAACGTGTAGGAGACCGTGGGCGCGTAGCCGGTGGTCTGCATCGCGCGAGCGCCGACGGAGCGCATGCGCTGGCCGAACACGTCCGTGAGCGCCGTGTCCACGACGACGGCGTACGCCTTGCGCGGCTCGAGCGACGCCTCCAGCACCCACACCGCCGACACGGCGGAGGTGTCACGGACGGTGAACGGCACGTGCGGCGCAATGCGCACGTGACGGAGGACCTCCGCTCCCCTCACCGGCGTGTTGAACTCCACGCGGATCGGGCCGCTGGGGCAGAACGGCGCGTGCATGCAGCGGACGTCCGCCAGGCCGGGCGGCCCGTAGGTGCGCAGCCGCCAGGCGTGGAAGCCGGAGCGCGCGCCGGGGCCGAGCTCGAGCGGGAGCGAGAGCGTGCCCGCGCAGTCCAGCGGCAGCGGCTCTGCAGGCACGAGGGTGACCACGCGCCGCAGGTCGCGGTCGGGCGTCCACGGCCAGCCGCCGCGGTAGCCGGTGAAGCGGATCGAAGACGGATCGCCCTCCTCCACCTGCCGGATCCCGGCCGCACGCAGGGGAATGGCCTTGCCGCCGCACTGCCGGTCCATCACCACTCGCCCGGCCGCCGCCAGCGCCGCCGGGTCCACGGGCGCGCTCACCAGCACATCCAGCCGTGGCTCGGGGGGCAGGTAGCGGGCCTCGATGTTCGGCCCGGCGGGCGTGCCGGCCAGAACGGCCGGCGGCGCGACCCGGAACGTGTGCCGGTAGTCTGCCTCGAGGCGGCTGCCATCCATTGCGGCGAACGACGCCGCGACGCGGACGGTGTAGGTGCGGCCCGGCTCCAGCGGCTCCGCGGGCCGGAAGCGCAGCGTCACGGGGTCCCGCCACTCGAGCCGGCCGGGGACCGGCGGCTCGATGGAGAAGATCGACTCCGGCGGGACGGTGGCGTCGAGCCCGCCGGCCACGGGCCGGTCGAACATGACGGTGATCTCCGCATCCGGCTCGGCCGGCGTGGTGGGCGTCACGCGCAGCACGCGCAGCGGCGCGGCGGCAGGCGCGAGGGTGGCCGCGGTCGCGGCGAGCAGGATCAGTCGAGCGAGGTGCATCGGACGGCCGTCGTCAAGGGGATCGCGGAGAAATCCACGGATATCGGGTCGTAATACTGTGCCTGGCGGGCGGAAAGTTGCATCGGCGAGCGCTTGTGGGCCAGCGCTGCGGAAGCGGTGAGCCGCCGGGGCGGCCGGCGCGGACCCCGGCGCAGAGGCGCCCGCAGGCGCCTGCCCCCCTTGACACCGCCGCTGTCGACCGTTATCCGACAAAGGCGAAACACGGGGCTGACCGCCTGGTCAGCCGTGTTTGCCGCCTGTCCAGAACGAATCGCGATCAGGGGAGTCACCCCGCGCGAATCCTGCAAACGACGAATGCCGCCGCCGTGCGCGGGTAGTGAGATCGCCACTGTGTTGACCACGAGTCCGGCGCAACGAGGCGATATCTGCCGGACCGCTCCCGTAGCAGATCTGGAACCGTGAGCCCGCTGCCATCGAATGTGGGCGCGGGAAGGGCCGGATCTGCGGCCGGAGCCGACTCTATGCAACGGGGGTGTTGAATGGTCGGTCGCTTGGTGTGCGTGACCGCGGCGCTGCTCCTCACCGCGGGTGCGCTGAACCCAGCCGCAGGACAGTCCGGCAAGCTCGCCGGGATCGTGACCGACGCCGCGACGGGGCAGCCGTTGGCCGGCGTCCAGATCACCGTCGAAGGGACCGGACGGACGACGCTGACGCAGGAAAACGGCCGCTACTTCATCATCAACATCCCGGCCGGGACCTACACCGTGACGGCGCAGCTCCTCGGTTACGCGACGGTCCGACGGGAGAACGTACAGATCTCGATCGACGTCACCCGCACGCTCGACTTCCAGCTCACCACCGAGGCGCTGGCGCTCGAGCAGGTGGTGGTCGAGGCGGAGCGGGTGCCGTTGATCCAGCTCGATGCGACGGGTAGCGCCGCCACGATCACCGGCGAAGCGATCCAGGCCCTGCCCGTCACAGACATCCGCGGCGCCCTCTCCCTCCAGCCAGGCTTCCTCGATCTCTCCCTCGACAATGAGGACGCAGTCTCGTACGTGGACTCCCGGCGCGGGTTCACGCCGGTGCGCATTCGCGGCGGTCGCGTCGGCGAGACCGCATCGCTCGTGGACGGGATCCCCGTCACCCACATCGTGTTCGGCGGCCCGGCGTTCGACGTGCCGTCCATGGCGGTCGAGCAGCTCAGCCTGGTGAAGGGCGGGTTCGAGGCCCAGTACGGCAACGCGCTGTCCGGCGTGATCAACATCGCCACGCGCGAGGGCTCCGAGACGCTGCAGGGCTCGATGCGTTACTCGACGTCGCGGCTCCCCGGCGCGCTGGGGTCGCGGCAGGACGAACTGCGCGGGCTCGACATCGTCGAGGGCTACGTCTCCGGCCCCGTCCCGGGGACGAACCGGAAGCTGCGCTATGTGCTCGCCGGGCAGTTCTCCAACCAGGCGGACCGGGTCCTGGAGTACGATGACCACGTCTTCGACCCCGTCCGCACGACGTACGACGAGAACGGCAACCGCGCCTACCAGTGGGACCTGTTCAAGGGCTGGCGGTCCTTCGGGTTCAACCAGGCGCGCGACCTCTACGGCAAGCTGACGTACGCGGTGACGCCCACCGCCAAGCTGAACGTGGGTGTGATGTCGTCGTCGCGGAAGCGGCAGCCCTACGACTGGATGCACCAGTTCCTGGGCGTCGACCTGGGAGCGCAGTGCAAGAAGATGTATCCGGAGGCCGCGGAGTGGTGTGAGCGGTACTACGGCACCGGTTGGGGCGAGCGCCTCGAGGACATCATCACCGGCAACCAGACCGCCACGTGGGGCTACAACCAGTACGTCGTGCGCAACTCGATCGAGACGTCGCGCGACCTGGTCTGGGCCAAGTGGGACCACACGATCGGGCGGATGTTCTACCGGGCGATCGTGGGGCGGTTCCGCACCGAGCGGCTGTCGTGCAACTGGTACGGCGGCGTCTGCCTCGAGGACAAGATCCGCACGATGACGACGATCGGCCCGCTGGGCACGGGCCAGTTCACCACGCAGTCGCGTCACGGCGCGCCGCACACGGGCCCGACGATGGGCGCGGAGAACTTCTTCGGCTCCGACTCGACGCGCTCGTGGGTCGCGCGGATCGACGTGCAGTCGCAGATCACCGACCACCACAACATCCAGGCCGGCATCTTCTTCCAGCAGCACGAGCTGTTCATGAACGAGAGCCGGAACCTGGCCTGGCCGTTCGACCGCCTGGAGATCGCCCGCTACGAGTACGAGGCGCGCCCGTGGGATGCGGCGTTCTACATCCAGGACAAGATCGAGTACGACTTCCTCACGGTGAACCTGGGCCTGCGCTTCGACTACAGCCGGGCGGACGGCCTCTTCTTCACGGATCCGCTGGATCCGACGAACGGCACGACGGCGTACGAGGTCTGTGAGGGCTTGGCGCCGTCGCTGGGCCAGACCACGCCGTGGGTCGCGCGCGGCCCGGATGGCGAGCCGCTGCCGTTCACGGGCATCGCGGCCTGTTCGTTCGATCCGGTGCTGATGGACAGCGCGCGTGCCATCGCGTTCCGTGACGACTTCTCGAAGGCGCCGATCCGCAAGCATTTCTCGCCGCGGATCGGCGTTTCGTTCCCCATCACGGAGAACGCGCGGGTGTTCGCCAACTACGGGCAGTACACCCAGCTCCCGACCTACCATGCGATGTTCCAGCGCACGGGGGTCGGCCGGCGCGCCGACAGTGACATGGTCGACCCCGTGAAGCGGATCCGGACCCAGGACGGCACGCTGGTGCCCGACACGATCCGCAAGGGGCAGCTCCTGGAGGGTACGGCGCTCGGCCCCGACCTCCGGCCGTGGGGCAACGCCGCGCCGTTGATCGGCAACCCCCGTCTCGAGAACGAGCGTACGTCGCTCTACGAGATGGGCATCATGACGGAGCTGTTCACCGACTATGCGCTCTCCATCGTCGGTTACTACAAGGACCAGAGCGGCCTGACGGGGATCCGCCGCGGCGGCGTGCGGCCGACGGGCGAGCGGATCAACGACCCGGGCGAGACGTACGGGTCCACATCGCCCGAGTACCAGATCCTGGTCAACTCGGACTACCAGACGGTCCGGGGGATCGACATCTCGTTCCGGCGCCGGGTGCGCAACAACTGGGGCTTCGACATCAACTACGGCTTCATGCAGGCGTGGACGAACGCGGCGCCGCCGGAGCTCCAGCTGCAGCGTCTCTACGAGGGCGACCGCGAGGCGTACAAGGAGATCCGCTCGGAGGTGGACCAGCCGCACATCCTGACGGGCGTGCTGCGCTTCGCGTTCGGTGATGACGCGCCGGAAGGCCGGTTCGGCAATCTGCTGCGGCACAGCTCGCTGTCCATCACGGCGTCGCTGGCCAGCGGCCTGCCGTACACGCCGACGACGAACTTCCTCGGCACGGCCCGGCTGGAGCGCAACTCCGGGCGTGCGCCGACCACGTTCACGACCAACCTGCAGGCGACCAAGGAGTTCCGGATCGCGAACATCCGGTACGGCGCGTTCCTGCGCATCACGAACCTGTTCGACAACAAGAACTGCATGTCGGTCTTCCAGTCCACGGGCCAGTGTGACACGGGCTCGCTGGCGAGCGTCCGGCTGTTCCCGTCGGCGGCGCCGGGCACGGCGGCGAGCTACCCGGAGACCGGCTACCTCACGACGCACATGGACCGTCCGCACATGATGGCCGGACGGCGGCACATCACCACCGGGCTGCAGATCAGCTTCTGACGCGGGAGGCGCGGGGCTCCCGGCCCAGGGCCGTGGGGCCCCGCGCGGCACGCGGAGACCTATCGACAGTCGACCCGCCGTGTAGCGGCGGCGTGAGCAACGGACGGAGCGTTCATGATATCGATGATGGAGTCGAACATGACCCGTGCGAGGGGCCGGAGGGGCGCCCGCTTGCTACTCGTGGCACAGGTGCTGGCGGCCCTGGCGCCCTTCGCCGCCGCGCCGCTGGGTGCGCAGGATGTGCGCAGCCGCTCGCCGTTCAATCTGGCCGCATCGCGGGACTTCGCGGTGACCGGCATGCGGGCGGGGAGCGCGCACCGCATCTGGGTTTCGAACGCCGGCGTGATCGACGCGCAGCAGCAGATGCAGGGGCTCGGCGCGCTCCAGGTGCAGCGCGGGAGCTCGTTCTACTCGCAGGTGAGCGAGATCACGCTGTGGGCGACGACGGGGCCGCGGGACTACCAGGAGGCGCTGCCGTCGAACCCGAGCCTGGCGAACGCGCGGGGCGACGGCTACACCGTGAGGTTCAACCGCAACGTGGACCCGGTGCGCCTGGACTGGGGGCCGCGTGATGGCGCGCTGGGCTTCCTGCACCGCGGCAGGCGGACGCCGTCGCCGGGCGAGTCGGCGCCGGCGTGCCTGAACCACGCCGCGGACCTGGTCCCGCCCGGCATCACCCTCATGGCGGGCAGCGACTGCCCCGAGACGTGGGGACTCGATGGCTGGTTGGGTGACCGGCCGATCTCGTTCTCCGCGTGGCGGCGCCTCCAGGAGCAGCAGGGCACGAGCTTCCGCTTCGATTTCGCGAGCGTGCCCGACGAGCTGAAGGAAGAAGGGTTCCTGGGCGACAACTTCGCCACCTTCGGCGTCATCAACGACTACAACCAGGAGGTCCGGCAGCGCTTCGGCTCGGTGCTGCAGGGCGGCGTCGGCACTCCACAGGAGGCCGGCTACCCGCTGGGCCTGGAGTGGAAGTTCGACGCCTTCAACATGACGTCGCTGCCCGGCGTGGTCTTCTGGCAGGCGACGGTCACCAACAAGTCCAACGAGATCTACGCGCGCGGGATCGACTACCGCGACCTGCGCCTCGGGTTCATGCTGCGGCATCCGCGGATCCGGGCGCGGGCGGGCTACGACGTGCGCCGCGGCGCGGTGGTGATGAACCACCTCGGGCACAACGCGACGTGTGACAGCGCCCGCTCGATCCCGGCGACCGGTTTCGCCACCGAGGCCTTCTTCGGCAACTGCTCGAGCGCGCGGGACGGGACGCAGGGCTTCCTGATGGGCAGCATGGCGCTCGTCTTCCTGAAGAGCCCGATCGGCGACCTGCGCAACAAGCTGCTGTCGGATCCGGGCAGCGCGTTCTATCAGCCGGACAACCCCGCGGCGGGCGACACGATCACGTTCAACATCGGCCGCGCCTGCGGCGATGCGTGCATCGGCGAGCAGTTCCTGACGGACAATCCGCGGCGTGCGTACGGCGTGCTCGCGTCGAAGGAGGCGGACGCGTTGGCGGGCCGGCCGCCGAACTCGCTCGCTGTCTTCGATTACTGGAACCTCTTCCACCCCGCCAACGGCTACCCCTACGGGGACGGGACGGTGGTGGACCTGAGCAATCCTCGGGCGGGCGGCGGGTTCAACTACGCGGTCCCTGGCGCTCCGGGCAGCCCGTACCCGATGTGGGACTACAACCACGATGGGCAGCCGGACACGCTGTTCATCGACATGTGCAACCCGACGACGCACGAGTGCGCCAACATGTGGTCCGACACGTTCCCGGACCGCTCCATCAACTTCATCTGGAAGCAGGTCTGGGTGGGTGTCGGCCCGATCGATCTGCCGGTCGGCGCGAGCACGTCGTTCGTGCTGGCCATCATCGCGCGGCCGGACTCGGCGTCCATGGAGCAGGCGATCGACAACGCGATCACTCTGTACCAGAACTTCTTCGTAGCGCCGACGCCGGCCCCTGCGCCGCGGGTGATTGCCGCGCACACGCGTGCGGTTGGCGAGACGCGGACGGCGTCGGTGACGTTCACGCTGGACAACAGGGTGGGCCGGTGGACGGACCCGTACCTCGAGTTCCTGGCGAACGAGATCCGCAACGCCGCCCCGGGGACGCCGGCGGCGGAGCTGCGCGACCTGAACCCGTGGCTCCCGGACTCGTTGCTGAACCGGGCGCGGAATCCGGTACGGCGCATCCTGGTCTACAAGTCGTGCAACCCGGACGCGACCACGCTGGTGTACACCAGCTCGACGAGCGCGTCGGCGTGTGTCACCGGCGTGATCCGTGACACGCTGGGCACGAACCGGGGGCCCTCTGCGTACGCGCAGATCACGGACCTGAACCAGACGACGTATACCGATTCCAACGTCGGGGCGGGCCAGAGCTACCTCTACGCCTTCGTGCCGGAGACGTACGGCGCGGTCTTCCCGATCGTGCGACGCGCGCCGGACGGCTCGATGTTCGTGCGCGACTCGGTCTTCGTCGCGCCGAGCGCGCCGCTGCCGACGACCAAGGCGGCGCCGAACGTGGCCGTGGTCTACATCCCGGCGTCGCGGCAAGCGGGTGGCGCGGGTGCCGGGATCGAGTACGTCCGGGAGACGGACGGCTCCACGATCCACCGGCAGATCCTGCCGCAGCTCGGCCCGGCCCAGCCGGTGATCACGACGTGGGGCGACGTGATCCCGTCCGTCGTGGACTCCGTCTCCACCTCGCAGACGATCAAGGTCGTCTTCGGCGACACGATCATCGTGCGGGACTACGGCCCGGCGGGCAGCCTGCAGGTGGACTCGACGCGGGTCGAGCTCGTCCGGACGGTCATCACGGACTTCACGTACTCGGGCGCGCTGACGACGCGCACGGCGACGCCGGTCTATGAACGCGCCGACGTGCTCGTGTACACGTCGCACAAGGCGGGCGGGATCCCGGTGAACGCAGCCACCGATGTCGAAGTCGAGACGGAGGTGGTGGGCGATCGGCGGGTCGACACCCGGCGCCTGGTGGGTGGCGGCGTCGTGCTCGCGGTGGAGTCGGGCAATGAGCGTCCGCTGTTCGTCTCGAACGTGATGCCGACGTCGACGACGACGTTCCCGCAGTTCACTCCTGCTTCGTTCCTGTCGTCGGACGATTTCCGTGGGGTCACGATCACCGTGCTCTCGCGGGCGGCGTATCCCGCGACGTTCCGGCAGGCGTTCTACCTGGACAACGACAGCCTGCAACTGAACCCGGTCATCACGACCCCGCTGTCGCTGGGCTGGGTGACCGGCGGCACGGGGCTGGCGAGCCGCGGCCTGGGCACGGGGCACGGCCAGTACGAGATCCGGTTCGTGGACACCGAGTACGGCCCGCGGGCGCCGTTCTCGGCGAGTCTCGGCGCGGCTGGCCTCTCGGATGCGCTTGCGGCGTCGCTCGCCCAGCGCGCGGTCGGCAGCCGCACCGCCGTGGACGCGGCGACCGCCGCCGCGGTGGGCCGGGCCCTGGGCATCGACGTCACGGAGGCCGACCTGATCTCGGTGACGCTGCCGTTCACCGTGCGGAACGCTTCCTATGACCGGCCGGTCACGGTGGCGATGCTGCGTGCGGACAAGCAGCAGACGGCGCTGTTCGGCAGCGGGATCGACACGGTGCGCGTGAACGTGCCGGCCGACCACTGGATCCCCGGTGAGCGGCTGATCTTCCTCGAGGACGTCGAGCTGGGCACGGTGTCCGACGGGACCGTCAGCAGGCGGACCGAGAAGACGGTGACGTTCTATCCCGCGACGCTCGGCTGCGGCACGGCGGCGAACACGGTCAACTGCAACCCGATCACGGGCCGCGGGCAGACCGGTTGGGCGGGCGTCACGCCCGGCTACACGCTGGTCGTGCGGTACGCCGTTCCGCTGCGTTCCGGCAAGGAGTTCGAGTTCAACGTGGTCGGCGCCCGGTCCGGGTCTGCGATCACCAGCATCACCCAGGCGGACCTGGATGCGATCAAGGTGGTGCCGAACCCGTACATCATGTTCTCGACGTTCGAGCAACAGCGGGGCGGCAGTGCGCGGATCATGTTCACGCACATGCCGCCGAGCGGCACCCTGCGCATCTACACGGTGTCCGGGATCCTGGTGCAGGAGATCAAGTGGACGGAGGAGGACCTCGCGGGGGCGGGAGACCTGTTCTTCGACCTGCGCACCCGTGAGGGGACGGAGATGGCCAGTGGCCTCTACCTGTACATGGTGATCGCCCGGGACCCGGCCACGGGGGCCGAGCGGAAGAAGGTCGGGCGCTTCATCGTCATTCGCTGATGGAGGCGATCATGCCTTTCGGCAATCTGATGCGAACGGTCGCCCTGAGCCTGGGTCTCGCGGTGGCGGCGGCCAACGGGCTCGCTGCGCAGTCCCGCACGGGCACGGCCCGCCAGCCGGCGCCGGGCGACGACGTGTACCGCATTGCGAACCGGGGCGCGGCGTTCCTGGAGCTGGGGGTCGGCGCGCGGGCGCTCGCGCTGGGCGGCGCGTACGTCGCGCTGGCCGAAGGTGCGACCGCGCTCTATTGGAATCCTGCCGGGATCGCAGACGTCCCGGGCATCGCGGCCTCGCTGAGCTACGAGACGCTCTACGACGACTCGGGGCTGACGAATTCGTTCGCGGCGTTCGCGGTGCCCGTCGGCGCCGGGGCGGCGGGGCTCGCCGTGACGTACTTCTCCTCCGGCAAGATCGAACGCACCACCGAACGCTACCCCGAAGGCGGTGACCCGACGGCGGGGCAGTACGTCGAGTGGAGCGGGCTCGCGATCGGCGCGAGTTACGCGCGGCAGATCACGGATCGTCTCTCCCTCGGCGGCACGCTGAAGTTCGCGCAGGAGGGGATCTCGTTCGCGCGCGCGACCTACTTCGGCGGCGACTTCGGCGTCCGGTTCCGCACGGGGCTCTACGGCATCACGCTCGGCGCAGCGCTGACCAACCTGGGGTCCCGCGGGCGGATGGAAGGGCCGGCGGTGGACCGCACGCTCACGCCAGGGGACGACCCGCGGCTGCCGACGCAGCGCGACATCCCGATCCAGCTCCGGCCGGACGCGGTGCTGATGCCCGCGGCCATCCGCTTCGGTGTTCGCACGGAGCTCCTGGGCACGCCGTACTCCGTCTTCGGCAGCGGCAACCCCGAGCACAAGCTCACCATGCTGGCCGAGATGGTGGACGCGATCAACGCGCCGACGTTGCCGATGGTGGCGTTCGAGTACGGCTTCCGGAACCTGTTCTTCGTCCGCGGCTCCAAGCTGTTCCGGGGAGCGGCCGAGGCGGAGAACGACTTCACCAGCGGGCTGGCCGGCGGATTCGGCGTGCGCGTGCCGGGGCTCGGCCGAACGCTGGCCATTGACTACGCGTACCGGAGCGTCGAGCTGGGCTCGAACCAGAGCATCTCGATCGAGTTCGGATTCTAACCCTACGGGCTGAACCATGAGAGACTCCTGGCACGCCATCCGCCGCGGCAGCATCGCCCTCGCAATGGTGCTGCTCGGCACCGGGCCGCTCGACGCGCAGATCCAGTCCGGTCAGTTCCTGATCTCGGTGCGCGCCGAGCACATGCGCTACGCCGAGTCGGCGGCGCTGGAGACCAGCGGCGCGGTTGGCGTAGAGACGATGTACTTCCTGACGTCCCACCTGGCCGTTGGCTTCCAGGCGAGCGTGGCCCGGCCGTGGACGAAGGGCGAGTACTTCCCGCTGATGCGGCACACCTACTGGACGCCCAACTCGGCCAACGACACGACGCTCCTCTACGTGGTGAGCCAGCAGGTCACGGCGTTCGACTACGGTCTGCAGGCCGAGTATCGCCTGGCGTTGGGACGTTTCGAGCCGATGGTGCAGGCGGGCGTCGGCCGCTACACCTTCTTCCTGGACCCGCAATCCCAGCCGCAGAGCGACCGTGAGCGGCGGACGTTCTCCGGGCTCGCCTACTCGGTGGGCGGCGGCCTCAGTTTCGCCGTGTCGGAGGACGCGCGGATCATGGTCACGGTCAGCGATCGGATCTACACGGGCTTCGATCGGGACAACCTCTCGCTCGCGGATCGACTGCTCCGGGAGGACCGGTTCCCGAATCCGCTCCCGCCGCCACCGCCTGAGGAAGACGTGATCCACAACCTGCGGATCTCGGCTGGCTTCAGCTTTGCTCCGGGGAGGGGACGGTGATGCGCCGCACACAGCATCTCGTGTTGGTCGGCGCCGTGCTCGCCGTTGCGGCATGCGGCGAGGAGCGGCTGCCTTCCGAGCTCAAGGGGAGGGTCTACGACGTCCGCGTACTCGCCGAGCCCTCGCCCGCCGACCGGATCCCGGGCGGCACGGTCGCCGTTGCGGAGACGGACGGGGTCGTCTCCGAGGTGACGGTCAACGCCGTGCGGCTCCCTGCCGGCGATTACTCGGCGTACCTCGTGGACGAGCGCACGGGAACCACGGGCTCTCGGGTCACCTTCAACGCCGATGCGTCGGGGACCGGGAGCGTCACGCTCAGCGGCCCGGGCAGCGCGACGGCGGTCGTGATCGGCGTCGGGCCGCAGGGTGCCGGCGCCCTCTGGGCGCGGTTCCGCGACCTGAACACGGGCGCGGTGTCCGCGACGGCCAACCTCGTGTTCGGGCACTTCGACGCGGAGCCGGCGCCGTACCCCTACAGCGTGGCCGGCACCGGCCGGGTCGGGCTGTGGGAGCGCGGCGAGTACGGGTCGAACGACTTCTGGCTGGGCGGCGTTCTTGAGAACCTGTCCGTTGCGCCGCCGGGCTTCACGTACATCGCGTGGCTGCACGACGAGCAGCGGGACGTCTGGGTCTCCCTGGGCCCGCTACTGAACGAGGACCGCACGCCGGCCACGGGGCTGGACGTGCTTCCGCCGCCGGACCAGACGCGCCGTCTGCCGAAGCTCTACATCGACAAGCTGCCGTCGCCCGATCTGGACTTCACGCACTTCACCCACGTGCGGCTGTCCCTCGAGCGCAGCAGCGGCTCCGTGCCGGCGCGGCCCATCGTCACGCAGTTCGTCGGCACCTTCGGCGCCCAGTTCCTGCTGCGCCGGCCGAGCAACCTCTGAGTGAGCTGACCCGCACGGCGGGAGAACCGATCGAGGCGCGCCGGGGACCCTTCCCCAGCGCGCCTCTTTCATCGAGGGCGGCAGCCGCCCTACTCCGTCACCAGCCGGATCGGCTCGCCCTCGGGTACGTGCTTCAAGGCGATGGAGTTGATGCAGTAGCGCAACCCCGTGGGCGGCGGGCCATCCGGGAACACGTGGCCGAGGTGGCTGTCGCAGCGGGCGCAGCGCACCTCGGTGCGGATCATCCCGTACGAGCGGTCTTCGTGCTCGGTGACCGCGTCCTCGGAGATCGGCTGCGTGAACGACGGCCAGCCGGTGCCGGACTCGTACTTCACGCCGGAGGCGAAGAGCGGGTTGCCGCACGCCGCGCAGACGTAGGTGCCCGGCTCCTTGGTGCCGACGAAGCAGCCCTGCCATGGGGGCTCCGTGCCGTGCTCGCGGAGCACACGGTACTGCTCGGGCGTGAGCCGTCGCCGCCACTCCTCTTCGCTGAGCCTGAGCTTGTCCACCATGGACTCTACCCTCCCGTGAACGGTGGCCGGCGCCAGCGCCGCGGCGGGGCGGGGCCCGGCCGGCGGCGCAGCGACCCAGGGCGCCGGCCGCACGAAGGATGCCGCGGGTGTCGACCTCCCCGGGCACGAGCCGACCCGCTGCACGCCCACGGCGCGTTCGGGGCGTCCGGTGGTCCCCGGGGGTCAGGCAGACACGCCGGCGCCCAGGAACGCGATGGCTTCGAGCTTCCCGGTCTCCTCGGCGAGCATGGTGGATGTGAGCGCCATGTTGCGCTCGAGCACACGCAGCGCCTCTTCGTGGTCTCCGGCCTCGATGGCGCGGATGATCTGATCGTGCTCGCGCACCGACTGGGCCGTGTGCTCGGGGTAAGAGTAGTACCAGAGCTCGAGTCGCAGGATCTGTGAGCGCAGGTCTTCGAGCAGCTCGAGCAGCCGGCGGTTCCCGCAGCGTTCCCAAAAGACGCGGTGGAACTGGTTGTTCAGCTCGACCAATTCACGCGCGTGCTTCCGGTTCCGCTTCCTGCCCTTTTGCTCTGCGCCCTTCGCGAGCTTTGCGTTGATGGCCTTGAGCCGTTCGATGTCCGCCGGTTCGAGCCGCGGCAGGGCCAACCGTCCGCACAGGACCTCGAGCGCGGAGACGATCGGGTAGACGTCGAGGACCTCGCGGAGCGGCTCCTCGGGGATCCGGAATCCGCGGTGGGGGATCCGTTCCAGGAATCCTTCGCTCGCGAGGCGACCCAACGCTTCACGGACGGGGGTCCGGCTGACCCCCATGGCCTCGCTGACCTCTTGCTCGCGGATGAACTCGCCCGGGGAGAGCTCGCCCTCGAGGATCCGGTCGCGCAGTGCCTCGTAGACCTGGTCTGCGAACGTCAGGGGTTTGATCTGCGGCCACTGGCGGTCCGCCATCGGCCTGAGCATCTCCTTCGCTCCCCGGTCGTCCCGGAGAGGTGTGTCGTCCATTTGAATACAATGCCCAAAGAGAAGATAAGCGCGTGAGGGCGGGGCACAACCCCCGTCGGCGCTCCGAAATCCGCGGGCCCACGGGGGCATCCAGAGGTTCCTTGACGGTGCGTGCGTGCAGATTGTATACTGCATACCGCAACGGAACCCAGCCCCTAACAGGACCTCTCATGGCACGCGCGGTGACCGAGCGAACTCGCGCGGGATCCGAAACGATCCCCAACTTCATCGGCGGCGCCTGGACGGCGTCCACCTCCAGCGAGAAACTACCCGTCACGGACCCCGGCACCGGTGAGCTGCTGGGATACGTCCCCCTCTCGAACCGCGAGGACGTGGATCGCGCGGTCCGGGCGGCACGCGAGGCCTTCCCCGCATGGCGCGCGACGCCCGCCGTCGAGCGGGTGCGGGTGCTGTTCCGCCTCAAGGCCCTCCTCGAGGCGCACGCGGACGAGCTGGCCGAGTCGGTGACGCGCGAGCACGGGAAAACCCGTGCCGAAGCACGCGCGGAGCTCCAGCGCGGCATTGAGAACGTGGAGCATGCCTGCGGGATCCCCACGCTCATGATGGGCGAGACGCTGGAGGACATCGCGCCGGGCATCGATTGCGAGACGGTGCGACAGCCGCTCGGCGTTTTCGCGGCGATCACGCCCTACAACTTCCCCGTGATGATCCCGCTGTGGTTCTGGCCATACGCCGTGGCGACGGGGAACACGGTGGTCCTGAAGCCCAGCGAGCAGGATCCTCTGACGCATCAGCGCATCGTCTCGCTCGCCATGGAGGCGGGGTTGCCGCCGGGCGTGCTGAACGTCGTCCATGGCGGACGCGAGGCGGTGGAGGCGTTGGTCGAGCACCCGGACGTGGTGGGCGTGTCGTTCGTCGGCTCGAGCGCGGTCGCACGGACCGTCTATGCGAAGGCGGCGGCGCACGGCAAGCGCGTCCAGGCGCTGGGCGGCGCGAAGAACCACATGATCGTCATGTCGGACGTGGATTACGACCGGGTGAACGATGCGCTCATCAGCTCGCTCTTCGGCTCGGCTGGTCAGAGGTGTCTGGCGGGGAGCGTGGTCGTGGGCGTGGGCGAGGCATACGCTCCCATGCGGGAGCGGTTCCTCGACACCGCGGCTTCGCTGCGCCTCGGCTACGGGCTGGACGAAGGGGTGGACATGGGTCCGCTCATCTCGGCCCGCCACCGCGAGCGCGTGATCGGCTACATCGATCGCGGCGAGAAGGACGGCGCCCGCATGGTCCTGGACGGCCGCAACGCGACGGTCAAGGGGTACGAGGCGGGGCACTGGCTCGGCCCGACCGTGTTCGAGAACGTGACGCCGGACATGCCGCTCGGCCGTGAGGAGATCTTCGGACCGGTGGCAGCGCTGACGCACGTGAAGTCCCTCGACGAGGCCATCGAGCTGATGCACCGGGTGGAGTACGGAAACGCGACGTCGATCTTCACCTCGAGCGGGCGCGCGGCGCGCGAGTTCCGGTACCGCGCAGGGGTGAGCATGATCGGCATCAACATCGGCGTCGCGGCGCCGATGGCGATGTTTCCGTTCGGCGGATCGCGGGCGTCCTTCTATGGCGACCTGAAGGCGCAGGGCAGCGATGCGATCGCGTTCTACACGGATCGCCGGGTCGTGATCTCACGCTGGTGACGCAAACCGGAGGCGATTATGGCGAGCGGCGTGGCCGGGGCGACGGTCGCGGATGCGCGCGCCGCGCACAGCGAGTTCCTCTTCCCGTGTGTGACTCCATACTATCGGGAGCCGCTGGTCCTGGTGGAGGCGAGCGGCGTGCGCGTGATCGACGCCGAAGGCCGGGAGTACCTGGACCTGTTCGCGGGGATCCTGACGACGTCGATCGGGCACTGTCACCCCGCGGTGGTCGAGCGCGTGCGGGAGCAGGTCGGCCGCCTGGGGCACACCTCCACGCTGTACGTGACCGCCGAGCAGGTCGGGGCGGCGCGGCGACTCGCGGAGCTGGCGCCACCGGGGCTCAAGCGCACGTTCTTCACCAACAGCGGCTCGGAGGCGGTGGAGACCGCGGTGATGCTCGCGTGCATGTACACCGGCCGCAGCGAGGTCATTGCATTGCGGCGGGCGTACTCCGGACGCACGCTGCTCACGAGCAACATCACGGCGCACGCCGCGTGGCGGCCGCTGCCGAGCGCCGTCGCCGCGGTGAAGCACGCGCTGGCGCCGTACCCGTACCGCTGTCCGTTCAAGGTCCCGTGCGATGAGGAGTGTGTGGAGGCGTACGCCTGCGACCTGGTCGAGGTGATCGAGACGATGACCAACGGCCGGCCGGCGGCGCTGATCGTCGAGCCGATCCAGGGCGTGGGCGGCTTCGTCGTTCCGCCGCCCGGCTACCTCAAGCGGGCGGCAGAGATCATCCGCAGCTACGGCGGCCTGTTCATATCGGACGAGGTCCAGACCGGGTTCGGCCGGACCGGCCGCTACTGGTGGGGGATCCAGCACGACGGCGTGGTGCCGGACATCATGGTCATGGCGAAGGGAATCGCCAACGGCTTCCCGGTCGGCGCGACGATCACGACGGACGAGATCGCCGCTGCGTGGAAGAGCAAGACGATCTCGACGTTCGGCGGGAACCCCGTGTCGATGGCGGCGGTCGAAGCCACGCTGGACGTGATGGTGCGGGAGGATGTCCCGACGCGCTCGGAGACGGTCGGCGCGCGGCTCCGGCAGCGGCTCGAGGCGCTCGCGGCCGAGTACGAGTGGATCGGCGAGGTCCGCGGCCGGGGGCTGATGCTGGGGCTGGAGCTGGTGGAGAACGCGAAGAGCCGGGCGCCGAGCCCGCGGCATGCTGCGGCGTTCCTCGAGGCCAGCCGGGAGGAGGGGGTGCTCGTCGGCCTCGGCGGGCTGTACGGCAACGTCGTTCGCATTGGCCCGTCCATGCTGATCACCGAGGCCGAAGTGGACGAGGCGGCGGACAGGCTCGAGCGCGCGTGCCGGCGCGTCGCGGCGCAGTGGTGATCCCGGCCGCCGGAGTGGTCCCATGAGCGCGTCGCCGCAGCGGCCGGCCGCCCGGACCCGTGTCCTGGCGCTGTGCGCGCTGGTGGCCATCGCGGCGGGCAGGGCGGGCTCCCTGCACGCGGCCCAGCCCGATCAGCCCGGCACCGGAGCCAGGGGGCGCGCGGCCGACCACGTCGTCCTCATCTCCGTGGATGGCTTCCGGCCAGAGTTCTACCTGGACGAGCGCTGGCCGGCGCCGATGCTGCAGCGGATGGCGCGCGAAGGGGCGCACGCCCGGGCGGTGCGCGGCGTCATGCCGACCGTGACGTATCCCTCGCACACCACCCTCGTCACCGGCGCGGTGCCCGCGCGCCACGGCATCCTGTACAATCAGCCGTTCGAAGCGGGTGGCCAGAGCGGGCGATGGTACGTGGAGCACGACTCGATCCGCGTGCCGACGCTCTGGGATGCGGTGCGGGCCGCGGGCGGGACCACGGCCGCGATCTCGTGGCCGGTCACGGTCGGCGCCCCGATCGACTGGAACGTGCCCGAGTTCTGGTCGGTCAGAGGGCGGGAAGGTGAGCTGACCGGGGCGGCGGCGCACGCCGCCGCGCTGCGCAGTCGGGTCACCCCGCCAGGGCTGCTCGAAGAGATCGAGGCGGCGGCGCTCGGCCGCTTCCCCGACTTCTACTGGGGGAGGAACCGTTCGAGGGAGGACGCGGTCGGGGCGATGGCCGGTTACCTGATCGAGCGGTACCGGCCGAATCTGCTGCTTGTCCACCTGAACCAGACCGATTACCACCAGCATGCGTTCGGCCGGGAGCACCCCGAGGTGCGGCTGGCGCTCGCCGCCGTGGACCGCGCGATCGCGCGGATGGTGGAAGCGGCCGGCCGCGCGGGGATCCTGGAGCGTACGGCGTTCGTCATCACGGGCGACCACGGGTTCGTGGACATCGACACCCGGATCCAGCCCAACGTGTGGCTCGTCGAGGCCGGGCTCCACGGCGACCGGCCGGACCGCGGCGCGTGGCGCGCGGCGTTCCACCCGGCGGGCGGGAGCGCGTTCCTGCGCTTGCGGGCGCCGGGCGATTCTGCGACGCTGGACCAGGTTCGGCGCATCCTGGCGGACCTGCCGGAAGGTGTGCGCGCGCGGTTCCGGGTCATCGAGGGCGCGGAGCTCGCGGCGCTGGGCGCCGACCCGACGAGCCCGCTCGCCTTGGTGGCGGCGCCGGGGAACGCGTTCGGCGGCGAGCTGACGGGCCCGGCCGTGCACCCGGCATCCGGCGGCGCCCACGGGTATCATCCCGATGTGCCGCAGGTGCACACCGGGTTCGTGGCGTGGGGAGCAGGGGTGCAGGGTGGCAGCGTGATCGAGCGCATGGCGTTGACCGACGTCGCGCCGGTCGTCGCGACGCTCCTCGCGCTCGACTTCGCGGCCCCTGACGGCACGCTGCGGCCCGGGATCCTCGCCGCGATCCCGTGAGTGCGGGGCCGACGTAGACTGCGAGCGGCGCCGCCACGGCACGGCTGCGCCGGCGGGAGATGGACTCGCCCGAGAAGGCTGCACGGGCAGGAGGTGCTATGAAGCCACTGGGCTTGCCCCTACCGATGTTCCTCGTCTTCGCGATCGTGATCCTCGGCGGCAGCCTCGGCCTGATCCACTACCTGATCGTCCATGTCCTGCTGCGCAGGCCGTTCGGTGACGAGGTGCCGGGCACCCTGCCCAGGTTCGCGATCCGCGGCGAGCGGCCGACGACGGAGCCCTCTGAGGGAGGCAGCCGATGAACGGGCCGAATCCGTACTTCCTCGCCGCGTTCGTCCTCTACGTCATCCTCCTGATGGCGATCGCGGTCTGGGCCGCCCGGCGGACCAAGACCGTGATGGATTTCTGGGTGTTCGGGCAGAAGATGGGGCCCGTCCTCGCGACCTGGTCCCTGATCGCGAACTTCGTCAGCTCCGTGAGCGTCATCGGGTTCACCGGCGCCGTGTACGCGAGCGGCTACTCGCTGATGACCCACACGATCCTGGGGCTGATGCTGGGCGTGAGCGGGCTGTACTTCGTCGTCGGCCTGGTTCGACGCCTCAACGTGCTCACGTTCCCGGACCTGGTCGCACGGGTGACGGGAAGGCAGGCCGCACGGCCGCTGGCCGGCAGCGTGCTGCTCCTGAGCGGCTGGCTGTATCTCGTGATGCAGCTCGTCGGCGCCGGACTCCTGGTCACCGCCATCACCGGGGTGCCGTACCAGTACATGGTCTGGATCATCGGCATCGTCTTCATCCTCTACACGGCGGTCGGCGGGCTGGTGAGCGTAGCGTGGACCGACCTGGTCCAGGGCGTGATCATGGTCGCTTCCGTCGTCGTCGCGCTGGCGTACATGCTCGTGGACCTGGGCGGCCTGACGGAGATCAACACCCGGTTCGCGGAGATGAACCCGGCCTTCGTCGACCCGACCGGCGGAGGACAGCTCTCCTGGCTCGTGATCGGCGCCACCTTCCTCGCCTTCTTCGGCACGCTCTTCACCGAGCAGGACATGCTGATCCGCATCGCTGCGACCAAGGACGTGCGGACGGCCAAGATCCACCTCGCCGCTTCAGGCGCGATCCTCTCGGTCTTCTATTCGCTGCTGATCCTGCTCGGCGGCGCCACCGCAGTGGCGCTGGTGGGGAGCGGGATGGGCGTGGACAACCCCGACGCCGCGTTCCCGACGCTCATCACGCAGTACGTGCCGACGTGGATCGGCGTCGCCCTGGTGCTGGGCGTGATGAGCGCGATCCTGTCCACGACGGACACACGGCTGCACGCGATCGGGATGACGGTGGCCCGTGACATCTACAGCTACTTCCGTCCCAACGTGAGCGATGCGCACCTCATGCGGGTGTCACGGACGGCGACCGTGCTGCTCGGCCTGCTCGCGACGGCCGCAGCGATGAATCCGCCCGGCACCATCATCGTGCTCTACGGCTTCCGTGCCGTGCTCCTGACCAGCGCGTTCCTGATCCCGGTCTACGTCGCCATCTACTGGACGGCCCTGGACGGCCGGGCCGTGCTCGCCGCGATCATCGCCGGCGCGGTGGTCGGGCTGGGGGCGCAGATCACCGGCGGCTCGATCGGTCCGGTGCCCGCCACGTTCTGCGGCGTCGGCGCGGCCGTCGCGCTGCTGCTGCTCTCGCATTGGGTGCTCGGGAGCCGCCGCAAGCAGGAGGTGGCGCTGGCCACCGTCGCGGCCGACGAGGGAGTGAGCTGACCATGGCGCGCGTGCTGTCCGCCGCCCGGGTTCGCGACCGGGTCATGTCCGCCGTCGATGCGCTGGCGGACGAGGTCGTCGAGTTCACCGCGGAGCTGATCCGGATCCCGACCGTGAACCCGCCCGGCACGGCGTACGAGGACTGCGCGCGGGCGATCGGTGATCGGCTCCGCCGCTTCGGGTTCGACGTCGAGTACCACGAGGCCGAGGGTCGGCCCGAGCACACGCGCGAGCATCCGCGCGTCAACGTGGTCGGCACGTTGCGGGGGGCGCGGGCGAACCCGCTCGTGCACCTGAACGGCCACTTCGACGTCGTGCCGGCGGGGGATGGCTGGACGCTCGACCCGTTCGGCGGTGTGGTTCGAGACGGCAGGATCTACGGGCGGGGCGCAGCCGACATGAAGGCCGGCATCGCCGCGGCCGTCTACGCGGTCGAGGCGATCCGCCGCGCCGGCGTCCGGCTGGCGGGGACGGTCGAGGTGTCGGGAACGGTCGACGAGGAGAGCGGCGGGTTCGCGGGAGTGGCGTATCTCGCCGAGAAGGGGCGGATCGCGCGTGGCCGCACCGATGCTGTGATCATCCCCGAGCCGCTCAACGTGGACCGCATCTGCGTGGGGCACCGCGGCGTCTACTGGTTCGAGGTGACCACCCACGGCCAGATCGGACACGGCAGCATGCCGTTCCTTGGCGTGAACGCCATCGAGCACATGGGCGCCGTGCTCGAGGCGATGCGCCTCGAAATGCTCCCCGAGCTCGCGAGACGGCGTACGGAGCTGCCGGTGGTCCCCGACGGCGCGCGACGACCCACCCTGAACGTCAACGGCATCCAGGGCGGGCAGCCGGTGGACGGGATCCAGACGCCGTGCGTCGCCGACCGGTGCACGGCCGTGTTCGACCGGCGGTTCTTGCCGGAGGAGGGCTTCGAGGCCACGCGGCAGGAGATCGTGGCGCTGCTCGACCGGTTGCAGACCCGCCTGCCGGGATTCCGCTACGAGATCCGGGATCTCATGGTGGTGGAGCCGGTCCGCACGCCCCCCGGCGCACCGGTCATCGGAGCGCTGGGCCGGGCCATCGCGGACGTGCTGGGCCGCGAGGCGACGCTGGTCGCGAGCCCTGGGACCTACGACCACAAGCACGTGGCCCGCGTCGCGGGGATCGAGAACTGCGTTGCCTACGGTCCCGGCATCCTGGACCTGGCGCACCAGCCCGACGAGTGGTGCAGCGTCTCCGACCTCGTCGACGCCACCCGCGTCCTCGCCCTCGCGATCCTGGATCTCGCCGGGGTCGAGGACGCCTGACTCCGGTGGGCGCGGGTCGGCCGGGCGCAGACGCCGGGCCGGCCGAACGCGCTCGTTCAGATCCGTTCCGCGATCGCGGACGCCATCTCCCGCGTCGTCGCCCGTCCTCCCAGGTCCGGCGTCCGGATGCGGGTCTCGGCGAGTGTCGCCTCGATCGCCGCGATCAAGCGGTCATGCGCGTCGCCGAGTCCCAGGTGTTGGAGCATCAGCGCGCCGGCCCAGACCGCGCCGATCGGGTTCGCGATCCCGCGACCGGCGATGTCGGGCGCCGAGCCGTGGATGGGCTCGAACATCGACGGGTACTCGCGCTCGGGGTTGAGGTTCGCGCCGGGGGCGAGGCCGAGGCTGCCGGTCAGCGCAGCGCCGAGGTCGGTGAGGATGTCGCCGAACAGGTTCGAGGCGACGATCACGTCCAGCGTTTCCGGGTGGGTGACCATGCGCGCGGCCAGGGCGTCCACGTGGTACGATCGCCAGCTCACCGAGGGGTACCCCTCCGCGACGCTGGCCACGACCTCGTCCCACAGCACCATCGAGTACTGCATGGCGTTGGACTTGGTCGCGCTGGCCAGCAGCCTGCGCGGCCGACGCTGCGCGAGCTCGAACGCGAACCGAGCCACGCGCTCGATCCCGCGACGCGTGAAGACGCCGGTCTGCTCGGCGCGCTCCTCCGGCGTGCCACGGTTCTCGCGACGGCCCACGCCCGCGTACTCGCCTTCGCTGTTCTCGCGGACGCAGATCATGTCCAGCTCTGCCGGGCCACGGCCCGCCAGCGGGCAGGTCACCCCCGGCAGCAGCCGCATCGGGCGCAGGTTGATGTACTGGTCGAAGCGCTGACGGATGGGAAGGATCAGCTCCCAGACGGAGACGTGGTCCGGCACGTCCGGCCGGCCGACCGCGCCGAGGAAGATCGCGTCGAACGGACGCAGGCGCTCGAGGCCGTCCGCGGGCATCATGCGCCCGGTCTCGCGGTAGTGATCGCAGCCCCAAGGGAAGCGCTCCCATTCGATGGACGCGCCCGCACGCTTTGCGGCCCGCTCGACGAGGGGGATCGCGGCCTCGATCACCTCGGGGCCGATGCCGTCGCCGGCGATGACGGCGATGCGATGACGCCGAACCATGGCCGGAGCGTCAGCCCATGCCGGGCGGCTGGAAGCGGCCGTCGATGGCGGTCCAGCCGCCGTCCACGTAGAGAACGGTGCCAGTCACGTAGCTCGCCGCATCCGAGAGGAGGAACACGGTCGGCCACGCGATCTCCTCGGGTCGCGCCCAGCGGCCCAGCGCCGTCTTGGCCGCGTAGGCGTCGTACCAATCGGTGTGGGCCTTGATCGGCGCGGTGAGCGGCGTGTCCACCACGCCGGGCGCGACCACGTTGACGCGCACACCCGCGCGGCCGAACTCCGCGGCCGCGGTCCGGGCGAGCTGCACGATCCCGGCCTTCGTGGCCGCGTAGACGCTCTGGCCCGGCTCCACGACGCGGGCCCGGATGGACGCGTAGAGCACGATGCTGCCGCCGCCGGCCTCGCGCATCAGGCGCCCGGTGGCCTGGAGCACGTGGAAGGTGCCCTTCAGGTTGAGCTCCACCACCCGCTCGAGGTCTTCCGGGGTGTACTCCAGGATCGGCTTGCGCACGTTCACGCCCGGCGTGCACACCAGCCCGTGGAGGCGGCCGTGCCGCCGGACCAGCGAATCGGCGACTTCGGCCACCTGGGCAGCGTCGCGGATGTCCACGCCGAGGGCCTCGGCGGACGCTCCCTGGGCCGCGAGCGCGGATGCCGTGGCGCGGGCCTCCTCTTCCCGGATGTCGAGGCACGCCACGGTCGCGCCCTGGCGGGCGCAGGCCTCGGCGACGGCGGCGCCGATGCCGCTTCCGGCGCCGATGACGGCGATGCAGCGGCCGGTCAGGTCGAACACGTCGGCTGCTCCTTCCGTTTCAGCCCGTCTCTCCGCCGGCCCGCGGCCGGCGGGCTCGGCCGAAGGTGAGGATGCGGCGGGTCCCCACGCCTGTCAAGAAGATTGTATACTGTGCGTAACGGGCGTGTCAGGGGACCGACACGGCGAACGGCGGGTGGGAACAGGGCATCGCCCGCGCGCTCTACGGCCGCGTGCCAGCAAGGGAAGCGGGCCCGCGGTGCCAAACGGGTTTCGGGGCAACCACTTCCACGGGTGCATTGCCTGTCAACCTTCCATATTGTATACTCGATATCAAACGCGAATGGGAGAGTCCGCGCCGCCGTCGGCTTGACCGCAACGCAGCGGCGTTCATCGAACTGCGGGGTTCTCGTTCATCTTCCGGACGGAGGAGCCGGCCGTGACCCGTCAGCAGTGTTCTCGCCCGACTCGACCGAACCATCCGATCATTCGCGGACTCGACCAGCGCGGAGACCAGAGAGCGCGGCGGTGGCGAAGGCTCCGGTGGGGCCAGGCGGCCGCCGCGTTCGCTTTGCTCCTCCTCGCCGCCGCACCCCTCGCCGCGCAGCGGGGCACCGTGACCGGCGTCGTACGCGACGAAACGGGCGCGCTGCTCGAGGCGACCGAGGTACGGATCGTCGGGACCAACCTCCGCGCACTCACCAACGAATCGGGCCGATTCCTCATCCCCGGGGTGCCGTCCGGGCGACACACGATCGAGGCGAGCCGTCTCGGCTACCACACGGCCCGACTCCAGGTGGAGGTCGGTGAGGGGACGACAACGGTCGACTTCGAGCTGCGCTACACCGCCCTGGCCCTGGACGAGCTGGTGGTGACGGGTCAGGGGTCGGAGATCTCGCGACGTCGCCTCTCGACGAACGTGGAGGTGATCTCGTCCACCGCGATCGAGTCCGCGCCCGTGTCGCGGCTGGACCAACTGCTCCAGGCGCAGCTCCCGACCGCACAGGTGAGGATGACCTCCGGGCAGCCGGGCGCGACCTCGTTGATCCGCGCTCGGGGACCGGTGTCGGTCAGCCGTTCGAGCACGCCGGTCATCTACGTGGACGGCGTCCGCGTGGACAACCTGAACACCCGTGCCGAGCTCTCGCTCAGCGTTTCCGGACCGGCGCACCAGGGGACGCAGACATCGGCGATCGCCGACATCCCGCTGGAGAACATCGAACGGATCGAGTACATCCCCGGAGGCGCCGCGACCACCTTGTACGGATCGGATGCCGCCAACGGCGTCATCCAGATCTTCACGAAGAAGGGCGTTCCCGGCCAGGCGCAGTTCACGGTAGAGACGGAACTCGGCATCGAGAACGTCGACTCGAAGTACTTCTTCTTCCCTCGGACGGCGGAGCTTCTGTACCGGAACGGGCGCACGCAGACGTACCGCCTGGCGGGGAACGGCGGAACGGAAGACATGACGTGGTCGTTCAGCGGGAGCGTCCAGGACCGGGCAGGCTACCGGATCGGGAACAACGCGTCGCGCACCTACCAGGCCCGGACCGGACTGACGGCCAACATCGCGCCACGCCTGCGCTACGACGCTTCGTTCGCCTTCGGTTGGAACCACTACGAGCGGACGCGTGACGGCAACGCGGGCGGCTACACGCCGCTGTGGCTGCTCGAGGGCGGCCGCATCTTCGCGCTCGGGTTCAGCAACAACCTGAACGAGATGTCGGCGGAGGAGCTGGAGCGGCTGCGGGCGTTCCTGAAGCGGGCCGAAGAGCTGCAGGACTACCGGATCCAGGTCGCGCGGTTCCAGATGTCCCACGCGATGCGGTGGCAGCCCCGCGAGGACCTCTCGTTCCGCGCGCTGGTGGGGATCGACTCGCGCAACAGCAACGAGCGCGGGATCGTGACCAACGAGTTCCTGGTGCACACCGGCGCGGCGGCGCCGGGGACGGACGACCGCGGCACGATCGACAGCTACGACCGGCGATTCCTCGGGCTCACCCTGGAAGCAGCGGGACAACACCAGTGGAACCGCGGATCGCTCTCGGTCGTGACGAACGTGGGCGCGCAGCTCTTCCGCGACCAGGACGAGCAGGCGGCGCGCATCGCGCGCAACGTGCGGGACGGCGCGGAGACGGTCCGGGGCGCCGGTCAGACCGAAGCAGATGACTTCTTCTTGACCGTGGTCAACTACGGCGCCTACATCCAGCAGAACTGGGGCTTCTTCGACCGTTACTTCATCGAGGTCGGGCTGAGGGCCGACGGCAACTCGGCGTTCGGTGACCAGGTCGGCTTCCAGTTCTATCCGAAGGCGGGGCTGGTCTACGACCTCGGTGCGGAGCCGTTCTACCGGGATGGCCCGCTCTCGCGCTGGATCGGCGCGATCCGGCTGCGCGCCAACTACGGCGTCGCCGGCAACTTCCCGGCGCCGTTCGCGAACGACCGCACGATCGCGTTCGCCTCGTACCTGGGGCAGCAATCCGCAGCGTTCGGGCAGCCGGGCAACCCGGACCTGGGCCCGGAGAAGACCGCCACGGTGGAGCTGGGCACCGACCTCGAGGCGCTGGACGGCCGTCTGTCGCTGCGGGCGACGTGGTACGACGCTCGGACGCGGGACGCGCTGTTCCCCGTGCCGCTGGCGCCATCGTTGGGCCAGGGCACGCAGCTCAGGAACGTGGGCGAGATCCAGAACCGCGGCATGGAGCTCGCCGTCTCCGCGGACCTGATCCGCAGGCGGAACCTGGGTGTGCGGTTCACCGCGTCGTTGAACACGCTGCACAACGAGGTCGTGGATGATGGCGGCTCGCCGATCTTCTCGATCGGCGGGTTCAGCTCTTCGACCATCGAGACGGTGGTCGAGAAAGGGAAGCCGGTGGGCTACCTGCGGGGCTCGAAGGCGATCCTCAATCCGGATGGCACGCTCAACCGGGTGGAGACGCTCCAGTACATCGGGAAGCCGCTGCCGGACCGGTTCGGCACGCTCGGGCTGGACGTCACGGTCGGTCCGCGGCTCCGGTTCAACGCTTCGGCGGACTGGCAGACGGGTGCGCAGCTCCACTCGTTCAATCGGCAGTTCCGCTACCTGTACGGCCTGGACGACCCGAAGCTGCCGCGGCCGCTGCTGGAGCTGGATCGGACGTCGAACTGGTTGAACCTGACCAGCCTGTTCGTCGAGGACACCGACTACCTGATCGTCCGCAACGTGTCGGTGTCCTACACGCTGCCGGAGCACCTCACCACGGGCTTCGCGAAGGGGATCGAGATCGGCCTGGCGGCCCACAAGCCGTTCGGCTGGTGGAAGTCGAGTTTCGATCCGGAGTCCGACCATTCGGGTGCGCGCACCCAGGGTGGCGCGAGCGTCGGCGGGTTCAACTACGCGAGTGACCCGGCGCCGCGCATGTTCCTGTTCAACCTCCGCGCCAGGTTCTAGGAGGGGACGACCATGCGGCACGTAATACTCCCGGTTCGCGCGGGCGGACACCGGAACGCGTGGGGATCTCGGCCAGCTTCTCCGACCGGAGACGCGGTCTGCGACGAGGAAGGGTTCCGGGCCGGGCGCGTCCTGCTTCCGATCCTGGTCGTGGTGGCGACTCTGGCGTCCTGCGACTTCCTGGACCCCACGTCGGTGGAGAACCCCAACGTCACGGATGAGGACTTCCTGAAGACGCCGAACGCCGCGACGACGTGGGCACGGGGCGTGGAGCGGCAGCTCGCGGCGGCGGTGGACCAGCTCATCATGGGCGCCGAGGTCGTGTCGGACAACGTCTTCAACAATCGAACCCTGTTCAGCAAGGTGTTCGACAATCCGTTGATCGAGCCGACCGACTTCGACGTGACGAACATCCAGGAGGCCATCCACCGGCTCCGGGAAATGGCGACCTACGGGCTGGAGGTCGTCGTCGAGGCGGACCAGGCAGCCACGGACGAGACGCGTGCGCTGCTCCACTTCCACCGCGGTTACGCCTTCTTGCTGGCGGGTGAGAACTTCGTGGGCCTGCCGGCAGAGGCGGGCGGGCCGGTCGTCGAGCCGGAGGGGCTGTTGACGCGCGCGATCAACGATTTCGAGCAGGCGCGGAATCTCTCGTCCGACTCGGACATGAAGTCCGCGGCGACGCTGGCGATCGCGCGTGCGCACTACGCGATGGGGAACAAGGCGGAGGCAGTGGCGGCCGCGGCGATCATCCGGAGCACGGCGCCCATGCTCCTGCGCCAGGTACAGTACGATGTGACCGACGGCCCGACGAACACGATGCAGTTCGCGGTCTACGATTCCGGGCAGGACGAGTTCCAGCCGCTGCCGCGGCTCGATTTCCTGTTCCCCAAGTACTACAGCGAGTCGGCGGGCGACCAGAGCCCGATCGCGCTGCTCAAAGGCGAAGAAGCGTTCCTGATCCTTGCGGAGGCGAGCATCGCGGATGGGGATCTGGCGGGCGCGCGCGCTCACCTCCTCGAGCTGCTCGACGTCGTGGCCGCGCGGCCGAAGGCCCTGATCGATGACCGCGGCCAGAGCCGCGGCCGGCAGGGCGGGACGTGGATCTACCCCAATTCGTCGGCCGTGCGGGTCGCCGCGAGCCCGGATGACCCGCCGAGGGCGGGACTCGTGCTGACGAGGAGCGAGGGGCGTGTCGAGGTCCCGATCGTCTCGGGCACGTCCGTCACGCCGGAGATGCTGAACGCGGCGACCGATGAGGAATCGCTGCTGGAGCTCCTCTACCTGATGCGGCAGGAGATCTTCGTGCTCGAGGGTCGCCGCATGTCGGACCTGGGGATCCGGTTCCCGGTGGCGATGCGCGAGGCGGAGACGAACCCGAACGTGGGAAGGAATTCCCCGTATCTGCAGGCGCGTATCCCGCCGTTCATTCCATTGAACCGCGAGATGGATGCCTTCGCCTACAAAGATGGCGACACGATCGCGGTGATCCGTCACAACATGAATCGGGTGCTGGTGCAGAACCGCACCTCGCCCGCGGTGCTTCCCTTCCACTAGCCGCGACTCGCGAGCGGGTGAGCGGGAGGGAGATGCAGCCGGCTCCCGTGATCGTGCGGGAGCCGGCTGAGTTCTGTGCAGCACAGGAGGGAACATGGGCACCGGTCGGACCATCTTGATCGACGGTTCCTGGCGCGAAGCAGCCGGAGGGGAAACCATCCTGGTCGTGGACCCGAGCACGGGCGAGACGTTCGGTGCGCTGGCCCGCGGGACGGCGGAGGACGTGGACGAAGCGGTCGCCGCGGCGCGGCGGGCGTTCGAGAGGCGGTGGTCCCGGACGTCTCCGGCAGAGCGTGGGCGGATCCTGGCGCGGTGGGCCGCACTGATCGCCGAACGGCAGGACGAGCTCGCGTGGCTCGAGTGCCGTGACGTGGGCAAGCCGCTGAGTCAGGCGCGTCGGGACATTGCCGCGCTCGTTCGCTACTGCGAGTTCTACGCGGGTGCGGCCGACAAGCTCCACGGGGAGACGATCCCGTACGAGTCCGGCTACACGGTGCTCGCGATCCGGGAGCCGTTCGGGGTCACGGCACACATCATCCCCTGGAACTATCCGGCGCAGGTGTTCGGCCGGTCCGTGATCGCGTCGCTCGCGGCGGGCAACGCGGTCGTGGTGAAGCCGGGCGAAGATGCGTGCCAGTCGATCCTCGCGGTCGCGGACCTCGCTGCCCGAGCAGGGCTGCCGCCGGGCGTGCTGAACGTGGTCACGGGATACGGCCCGGAAGCGGGTGCAACCCTGGCCGGGCACAGCGGGGTGGATCACATTTCGTTCACCGGCTCGCCCGAGACGGGCACGCTCGTGCAGCAGGCGGCGGCAGTGAGCAACCGCCCGGTCACGATGGAGCTGGGCGGCAAGTCCCCGCAGATCGTCTTCGCCGATGCGGACCCGGAGCCCATGCTCTCCGTGGTCTACAACGCGATCCTCCAGAACGCGGGTCAGACGTGCTCGGCCGGCAGCCGGCTCCTGGTGGAGGAGAGCCGCTTCGACGAGGTCGTGGCGGCGCTCGCCGAGCGGTTCCGGCGCACGCGGGTGGGACCGGCGGAAACGGACCCGGACTGCGGTCCGCTCATCTCGGCGCGGCAGGCGGAGCGGGTCCGGGGCTTCCTGGAAACGGCCGAGCACAGCGGGCTTCCCCTCGTGGCGAGCGCAGAGCTCCCGGCGGATCTGCCCGCGGGGGGCTTCTACGTGGCGCCCCGACTGTATGCACCGGTCGATCCGACGCACGAGCTCTCGTGCCGGGAGATCTTCGGCCCGGTCCTCGTCGCGACGCCGTTCCGCGATGAGGAGGAAGCGATCGCGCTGGCGAACGGGACGCAGTACGGCCTCGTCGCGGGCGTATGGACGAAGGACGGGGCGAGGCAGCTCCGCGTGGCACGCGCGCTCGAATGCGGCCAGGTGTTCGTGAACTGTTATGGCGCCGGCGGCGGAATCGAGCTGCCGTTCGGTGGCGTCAAGCGATCGGGCTTCGGGCGCGAGAAGGGCATGGAGGGCATCAAGAGTTTCACGCGACTCAAGACCATCACGCTCCAGCACGGCTGAGCCGGCGTGCGGCTGCGGGAGAGCGGCTGGACGTGCGCGCGTAGAGGAGGCGAACCATGGACGGACGAGAGCACGGCAGCGGGATGGATCGCAGGCGTTTCTTCGGCGCGACGATGGTCGGGGCCGCAGCGTTGCTGGCCCGGCCGGGCAGTCTGTGGGGCGCCCCGTCTGCGCCGGGCGAACCCGGCACGGCGGGGCGCGGCGAGCTTCCGGCCCGGCCGGTGCGGGTCCGCGGCGCCGTCCGCGTCGCAGGCGGCCGGGGGCTCCGCGGCGTCGCCGTGAGCGATGGGTTCGACGTCGTGGTGACCGATGACGACGGGCTCTTCGAGCTCGTCACGACGGAGCGTGCGGCGCACGTGTACGTCAGCCTGCCGGCCGGGTACCGCATCCCGCTGAACGCGGAGGGCACGGCCCGGTGCTACCAGCCGATCCGTGCTGACGCGCGCAGCGAGATGTCCGTGCTGTTCGAGCTCGAGCCCGATCCCCGCGGCGACCGGGAGCACGCGTTCCTGCTGCTTGCGGATCCGCAGACGCAGAACGCACGGGACATGGCGTTGTTCCACGAGGAGACCGTGCCGGACGCCCGGGCGACCGTCGCGGGGCTCGGCGACATCCCGGTGTTCGGGATCGGCTGCGGCGACCTCATGTGGGACGACCTCAGCATGTTCCCGGACTACGAGCGCGCGGTCCGGGCGATCGGCGTTCCGTTCTTCCAGGTCCTCGGCAACCACGATCTGGACCTCAGCGCGAAGACGACGGAGACAGCGTCCATCGCCTTCCGCGACCGCTTCGGCCCCCTGCACTACTCGTTCGACCGCGGGGACGTGCACTACTGCGTGCTGAACAACGTGTTCTGGTACGGCGGCGGGTACGTCGGCTACGTGACCGACCAGCAGCTCGAGTGGCTGCGCCGCGACCTTGCCCGCGTCGAGCCGGGGCGCACGGTGATCGTGGTCGCCCACATCCCCGTGGGCAGCACCATGGACCGGCGGCTGGGCGGCCGCGTGCCCGTGGGCTTCACCACGCAGAACCGCGACGCCCTGTACCGCATCCTGGAGCCGTACCGCGCCTACATCCTGACCGGCCACATGCACGAGCGCGAGCACATCATCAGCGGAACGATCCACGAGCAGGTGAACGGCGCGGTGTGTGGCGCGTGGTGGACCGGGCCGATCTGCTGGGACGGGACGCCGAACGGCTACACCATCTTCCGTGTGCGCGGCGAAGAGATCTCCTGGCGATACAAGTCGGTGGGGCACGCGCCGGAGCACCAGATGCGGGTCTACCCGCGGGGCGCGAACCCGGAGCGACCGGACGAGATCGTGGCGAACATCTGGGACTGGGACCCGTCGTGGACCGTGGTCTGGTACGAGGACGGTGAGCGGAAGGGCGAGATGCGGCAGGAGATGGGGATGGACCCGCTCGCCGTTCACCTCCAGCTCGGCCCCGATCGCCCGTCGCACCGGTCGTGGGTCGACCCGCGCAACACGGACCACCTCTTCTATGCCCGTGTTTCTCCGGACGCGCGCGAGGTCGTGGTCGAGGCGAGGGACCGGTTCGGGCGAGTCTACAGGGCGTCCCCACGGTCGTTGACCGAGCACGTGTCCGCGATGGACGCAGCTCATCCCATCTCCTCCAGGAGCGCGTAGCGATGTCGAGACCACTCGTCAATCTGACACGTGTCGCGCAGCGCGCGGCGCCAGCGCTCGGCGCCGCGCTGGCCGTGCTGACGGCTGTGGCCGGCGTGGCCGGGCAGCGGCCGGGGCCGAGCAACACCATCACCGATGTGCCGGGGATCAAGGTCGGGCACGAGACGCGGATCGGCGGCGGGTACCGGACCGGCACGACCGTGATCCTGACCGAGAAAGGCGCCACGGCCAGCTACAGTCAGCTCGGTGGCGCGCCGGGGACGAAGGAGGTGGCGCTGCTGGAGCCGGGCGGGCTCGTCACCCAGGTGAACGCCATCGTGTTGAGCGGCGGGAGCGCGTACGGCCTCGACGCCGCCAGCGGCGTCATGCGCTGGCTCGAGGAGCGCGGCTACGGTTTCCCGGTGCAGGGCGGCGTTGTGCCCATCGTCCCGGCCGCGATCCTGTTCGACCTCGGGCGCGGCGGAGACTTCAAGGCGCGGCCGGATGCCGAGTTCGGCTACCGGGCGGCCGCCGCCGCGACAGCGGCTCCCGTGCAGCAGGGGCGGGTCGGCGCCGGGACCGGCGCGCGCCATGGGTTGGGCTCGGCCAGCGTGGTCCTTCCCAACGGCTACACCGTCGGCGCGATCGTGGCGCTCAACCCTGCCGGCTCGGTGGTGAACCCGGAGACGTGCCTGCCGTACGGTGTCTTCCTCGAGCTGGACGGCGAGTTCGATCTCGTCCCACCGCCTGCCGAAGAGTGTCGTCCCGCAGGGGGCGCCGGGACCGAGAGCCGGGCCGAGGCGGAGGTCCCGCCGTTCAACACGACGATCGCCGTCGTGGCGACGGATGCGCCGCTGGACCAGACGCAGGCCAAGCGCATGGCGATGATCGCGAACAGCGGGCTCGCCCGGACGATCAAGCCGGTCCACAACCTCAACGATGGCGACCTCGTCTTCGCTGTCGCGACGACGCCGCCCGACCCCACGCTCTCGCTGCGCGACCTCAGCGCCATCTACAACGCCGCCGCGGACGTGCTCGGCCGCGCGGTGGTGCATGCGCTGCTCAACTCCGGCAGCATTGGCGAGACGAAGGGTTACTGTGACCAGTACCCGAGCGCGTGCCGCAACCGGAAGAACACCACTCCCCGATCGCCCGCCGGCCGTTAGCATCCTGAGTCCCGGGCGGGGGCACGCATGATGCGTACGGCGCCGTGGTCCGCCGCGCCGTCCATGGCCTTGCACGGTGCGGCAGTCCACGGGCGAACCGGGCTATGCGTCGCGTCGCCAGACCGCAGCTCGAGGCACGCACTCTGCCGGAGGAGCCGGTCCCGGCGGTCGCGCCGGCGCAGCGGCCGCGCGCCTGCGGCAAGCACGTGTTCGTGGGCGAGGAGAAGCTGTGGATCCGCGGCGTCACGTACGGCCCGTTCCGGCCCGGCACGGATGGAGAGCCCTACCCGCCCCCGGCCGTGGTCGAGGAGGACTTCCGGCGCATCCGCGCGAGCGGGCTGAACGCGGTCCGCACGTACACGGCGCCGCCGCGGCGGGTGCTGGACGCGGCGTGGCGGCACGGGCTGCGGGTGATGGTCGGGCTGGCGTGGGAGCAGCACGTCGCGTTCCTTGACGACCGCCGCCTCACGCGCTCGATCGAGGAGCGCGTGCGTGTGCAGGTGCGCGCGTGTGCGGGGCATCCTGCGGTGCTCTGCTACGCGGTGGGCAACGAGATCCCTGCGTCCATCGTCCGGTGGCACGGCGCGCGGGCCGTCGAGCGCTTCCTGCATCGCCTGATCCGGGCCGTGCATGCGGAGGACCCGGGCGCGCTCGCGACGTACGTGAACTACCCCACCACCGAGTACCTCCGGCTCGACTTCCTGGACCTCGTCTGCTTCAACGTCTACCTCGAAGATCCGGAGCGTCTGTCCGCGTACCTGTACCGGCTCCAGAACCTGGCGGGCGACCGTCCTCTGGTGATGGCGGAGCTCGGGTTGGATAGCCTGCGCCACGGCGAGCTGGACCAGGCGTGTGCGGTCGACTGGCAGATCCGCACGAGCTTCGCTGCCGGCTGTGCCGGTGCGTTCGTGTTCTCTTGGACCGACGAGTGGCACCGGGGCGGCGAGGAGGTGGAGGATTGGGCGTTCGGGCTGACGGGGCGAGACAGGCGTCCGAAGCCCGCGCTCGTTGCGGCGCGGGCGGCGTTCGCGGCCGTACCGTTCCCGGGGTCGGCGCGGTGGCCGCGGGTCAGCGTCATTGTCTGCACGTTCAACGGCGCCGGGACGATCCGGGACACGCTCGAGGCGTTGCGGCGGTTGGACTACCCGGAGTACGAGGTGATCGTCGTCGACGACGGCTCGACGGACGGCACCGCGGCGATCGTGGCGGAGTACGCGGTGCGGCTGATCCGCACGGAGAACCGCGGGTTGAGCGCGGCGCGGAACACCGGGCTCGCGGCGGCGACGGGCGAGATCGTCGCGTACATCGACGACGACGCGTATCCCGACCCGCACTGGCTCCGCTACCTCGTGCGCACACTGCTGGACGGCGGCCACGCGGGCGCGGGCGGTCCCAACCTGTCGCCGCCGGGCGGCGGTCTCATCGCCGAGTGTGTGGCCCATGCGCCGGGCGCGCCGAGCCACGTCTTGCTCACCGACGTTCTCGCCGAGCACGTGCCGGGGTGCAACATGGCGTTCGTGCGGGAGCGGCTGGAGGCGGTGGGCGGGTTCGACCCGCAGTTCCGCGTGGCGGGTGATGATGTGGACGTCTGCTGGCGCGTGCAGGAGCGTGGCTGGACGTTGGGCTACAGCCCCGCGGCGGTCGTTTGGCACCACCGTCGCCGCACGCTACGCGCGTACTGGAGGCAACAGTCCGGCTACGGCGCGGCGGAAGCGCTGCTGGCCGCGAAGTGGCCCGGGAAGTACAACGCGGCGGGCCGCGCCACCTGGGCAGGGAGGGTCTACGGTCAGCGTGCCAGGGCGGCGAGCGGCATGGCGCGGCGCGGGCGCGTCTACCACGGCGTGTGGGGCACCGCACCGTTCCAGTCCATCTACGACGACCCGGCGGCCGGTCACGTCTCCGTGGTGGGCCTGGTCGCCGGCGTTGCCGGCGCGCTGGTGGCGATCCGTGCTGCGGGCGGCCGTGCGCGCGGGCGTCTGGACCGGTGGCGGCGCTACCTCGTGACCGCGCTGCTGTTCGTACTGCAGCCGTTGGCGCGGTGGTGGGGCCGGGCGAGGCAGGAGGCGGCGATCTCGCCGTTGCGGGGCTCGTGGACGTTCGCGGGGCACGGGCAATGCCGTTTCGCGCTGTGGAGCGAACGGTGGCGCCCGGCGGAGGCGTGGCTGAGTGCGCTGGAGGCGGAGCTCCGCGCGCAGCGGGTCGCCGTGCTGCGTGGCAGCGCGTTCGAGGACTGGGACCTAGAGGTGCGAGCGGGCAACGCAGTGGCCATACGACTCCGCATGGCGATCGAGCCGCACGCGCGGGGAAGGCAGCTCCTGCGGTTCCGGATATGGCCGCGGCGCTCGCCGCGCCGTGCTACGGCGCTGCTCGTGCTCGTGGGGCTCGGCGTGGCGGGGGCGGTGGGCGGCTGGTGGCCGGCCGCCGCGGCGA